>OLGD01000005.1_pt1 | contig 442633 bp, 376 predicted proteins | sample 1605311 | NCBI WGS metagenome assembly OLGD01 (sample SAMEA3888917, study PRJEB22519) | human gut metagenome | biome: human gut; feature: human-associated habitat; material: faeces | place: Denmark | collected 2010
ATAATCTAACATACCTGCATCATAACAATTGTTCCTTTATAGGAATTGAAGCTTTGTCCAATTGTTTATAATCTAACATACCTGCATCATAACAATTGTTCCTTTATAGGAATTGAAGCTTTTTTAGAAACGACTGTGTTACGAAATGTTTCTTTAATAACAATTGTTCCTTTATAGGAATTGAAGCAATTTTACTGGGATACCCATATTTTGTGCCTTTAAATAACAATTGTTCCTTTATAGGAATTGAAGCAAGATTTTTTATCTAAATATATTTGGATGTCATTATAACAATTGTTCCTTTATAGGAATTGAAGCTTAAAACCTCATTCTCTTTTTTTAACATTTTTTTAAATAACAATTGTTCCTTTATAGGAATTGAAGCCAATTAAATTAAACTTACCTATTAAATCATCATCATGATAACAATTGTTCCTTTATAGGAATTGAAGCATATCTTCAATCGTATCTTTTTTATAAATCATTTTAAATAACAATTGTTCCTTTATAGGAATTGAAGCAGTTTTTTGCTTATTCTTACCTGGTATTTTAAACAATAACAATTGTTCCTTTATAGGAATTGAAGCTAATATAATCTAACCAGTCAAATTTTTTATTCAATAACAATTGTTCCTCTATAGGGATTTAAAGATATATAATGATTCGTATAAGTCATTAAAAAAACCTTACTTTTTAAGAGTAAGGTTTTTAAATACTATTTTTTATTGTTTATTTCGCATATGTGGGAAAAGAAGAACATCGCGAATTGTATCTGTGCCAGTTAAAAGCATAACAAGACGATCAATGCCAATACCAATACCTCCTGTTGGGGGCATTCCATATTCTAAAGCTTCAATAAAGTCATTATCCATATCATTTGCTTCATCATTTCCTAGTTCGCGTTCTTTTAATTGATTTAGGAAACGTTCTTTTTGATCAATAGGATCATTTAATTCAGTATAAGCATTGCCATATTCTTTTCCATTAATAAATAACTCAAAGCGATCTGTAAATCTTGGATTATCTTTGTTCTTTTTAGTTAGTGGACTGATTTCAATTGGATGACCATATAAAATAGTAGGTTGGATTAGGGTTTTTTCTACATATTCTTCAAAGAATAAATTAATAATATGACCCACTGTTTGTTCATGTTTGGGTACTTCAATGTTATGTTCTCTCGCAAGACGCATAGCCTCATCAATATCAGTGATTTGCCAAAAATCAATACCGGTTTGTTCTTTAATAGCATCTACCATATGAAGTCTTTTAAAAGGAGCTTTTAAAGAAATGTCTTGATTGCAATAACTGATTTCAGTAGTTCCTAAAAGATGCATCGCAAGGGTGCTGAATAATTCTTCTACAAGCCGCATCATATCAGACAAGTCACCATATGCTTGATAAATTTCAACGGTTGTAAATTCGGGATTATGAGTAGCATCCATTCCTTCATTTCTAAAAAGTCGACCAATTTCATATACTTTTTCCATCCCACCAATAATTAGACGTTTTAAATGTAGTTCAGTGGCAATTCTTAAATAAAAATCCATATCAAGAGCATTGTGATGAGTAACAAAAGGACGCGCTGCTGCTCCACCTAATATAGGATTTAAAACAGGTGTTTCTACCTCAACAAAGTCTAAAGAATCAAGATAATGTTGAATACAGCGAATAATTTTAGGTCTGGCAAAAGCAATTCTTCTTGCCTCATCATTCATAATTAAATCTAGATATCTTTTACGACGTGCTTCTTCTTTGTCTTGAAGACCATGAAATTTTTCTGGAAGTGGCCTGAGAGCTTTAGTGAGGTGAGTATATACAAAAGCTCGAACACTTAATTCACCTGTTTGGGTTTTCATAACTTCTCCCTCAATGCCTACAATATCTCCGATGTCAGCAACCTTAAATAAGTCATACTGTGCATCACCTAAAGTATCGTATCTTAAAAAAATTTGTATTTGACCAAAGCGATCTTGAATATGCATAAAACCAATCTTACCTTGACGACGTTTAGTCATAATTCTTCCGGCAAGTTTTACTTGAATATGCATTTCTTCTAATTTTTCTTTCGTATGATTAAGATATGCATCTTTAATAGACTGAGTTGAAGCGGTTCTCTCATAACGACTACCAAAAGGGTCAATTCCCTTGTCTATTAATTCTTGCATTTTATTACGACGCACAATTTCTTGTTCTGATAAACGAGTATCTTCCATAAAGTTCCTCCAATAATTAGTATACATATATTTATTATATCATATTTTTTTAAAATAAGTAAAAATTTACTACTAATTTATTAATTATTAGCATATATAATAACATACAGGGGGAAAGATAATATGAATAATGATATAACAAGTCAAGTAACGGGTCAAAATATAGTCTTAAAAGATCGAAAAAGATTAGAGATTTCAGGAATTAAAAAAATTGAAAGTTTGAATAATGAAGAGTTTTTAATTGATACAAAACTTGGAATGTTGTTTGTTAAAGGTAAGGAATTAGAAATGCAACAACTAGATGTTGATAATGGTAATCTTTGGATTAGTGGAACGATTAATTTAATTCAATATATAGAAGCGACTAAAAAAGAAAAGACAGGTTTTTTCGGCAAAGTATTTAAATAATGTATACAATTCAAGAAGAGTTATATATCCTCCTTTATTTAGTGGCTTTTGGGATATATCTTTTTTCAACATTAGATATTGTTACTATCATCTGTAAAAAGTTTAAAAAGAAAGCAATAAAAATTATAATTCAAGTGATATTTTGGTTGTTACAAATATATATATCATTTATCTTTAGTTATCAATTGATGAGTGGGTATGTGCCAATATATTTTATTGCTTTTGTCTATAGTGGTTATTTTATTTATGAAAAACTTTTAAAAAAATATTTTAGAAAAGTAATAAATAGTATTTTTTTAGTATTAAAAAGAATAATCAAACTCATAATAAAATTAATAAAACCACTTATTTATTCGAAAAAGTTAACTACTTTTTTGAATAAATTTTTAAAAAGAGAAAAAAGGATTATTAAAAAACAGCTTTTCACAAAACCTCTAAATGAAGAAAACGAAGAAGAGGAAAATAATTTATCATAATAGTTTACAATTGCTAAAAAATGTAGTATAATACTCTAGCAATGTCTTTTAAACATTGTTAGAGTAGGGAGGGTAGCGAAGTGGCTAAACGCGGCGGACTGTAAATCCGCTCTCTCCGAGTTCGATGGTTCGAATCCGTCCCCTCCCACCATTTTTTATAATAGGGCTATAGCCAAGCGGTAAGGCAACGGACTTTGACTCCGTCATTCGATAGTTCGAATCTATCTAGCCCTACCATTTTTGAATATTTATAAAGAATCTAGTTTAATACTAGGTTCTTTTTTTTGTTTTTTATTTCTCTTTTAAAAATGAGTTAAAAAAGAACCTTTCAAAAAAATTTAAAGAAAGGAGTAAAAAATATGGCTAGAGATGTTGTGACTAAAAAAGGTGAAGTAGTAAGATTACTTAATCCTTATGAAAAGTCAAAGAAGTATGCATATGAATTGAAACATCAAATTCTTATTACAAATTTTAAAGATGTAAAAAAGAATAAAGATGGTTCACCAAAACGAATCTCTGATTCTCAAATTGCTTTTAGACGTGGATATTTAAAAGCTAGATCAGATAATGCAAAAGCATACAAACATAATAATTCTAAAATGGTAGGGGCCATTCCACGTAAGTCAAATTCAGTAATTGTGCCTGATCCATTTAAATAATGTTGTCGAACAAAAAAAATTAAATTAAAAAAGGAGAAATAAAAATGAGTGAAAAAGAAGTGGCAACAAAGCCACAAGTAACAAAAAATGAAAATTTAAATTTAATAGAAAGTGAATACGAAGGAATAACAATTGTTAAAGATGAAAATTTTATTCCTCGTTCAAAACTAACGAAAGAGGATATTAAAAAATTCCCTTCGGTTTTAATTCAATTGGTGACTAAGTTCATCAATAAAAATAATAATCAAAGAGATTCTATCTCTTTGAGAGTGTATCCTTTTAAAGATGAAAAGGATAAAACAAAACTGATTTACAATGGATTTAAAGTAAATAAGTTTTCGGATTTGATTCGATTAAACGACGATAATTCAGTTCGATTAACAAGAAATGAATTAGTCAATGTTTATCTTTCAATTAATCAAAATCCAGAGATTACAAATTCTGTTATACAGTTACCTAGATATGCTAGATTTATTACAGGTATTAATCCTGTAGATGGAACTAGACATTATAGGTTGCAATTATTTATTAGTTTTGACTGTGTGAAGAGTATTTTCTTCAATCGAATTACTCTTGAAACAATTTCAAAACTAATTAAAAATAAATATATTGCTCCAGTTGTATTTACTGAAGCAACTAGTGATGATCTAGATTTTGAAAATCAAAATCAAGAATTAATTTAATAGTCAGTTAACTGACAGAAAGGAAAAAATATGAAAAATTTATTATTAAGAGGTGCAATTGCACTTACAGAAACAATTACTGAAACTGGTGCTACAGAAGAACAAACTCAAACTGCAGCTCAAAAGATTAACGAATTCTTTACCAGTGATGGTATGAAAGCAACAGGTTATATTTTATTAGCGGTTGCAGTAGTTGCAGTAGCAGGATATTTTCTTGTTAAATTTTTAAAAAGTAAAAGATATATCCGCTAAAATAAATGATGTAAAAAATAAAGCCTATAGTTAAAAAATTAATTATAGGCTTTTTATATAAAGGTGAAAAACATGGAAATAGAAATAAAAAAAGAATTGAATATTTATTATAAAAACTTAATGCTTGAAGGTAAAGAATATTTAAATAAAATAGAAACTTTACCTTTAAAAAGTGATAATGCAATAGATATTGCTAAGTCACTCGATAGGATTGAATATAATGCAAAGTTATATTTGCAAACCTATCGTAAAAAAAGAGTATTAACTTCTGAAGAAAAACAACATCATGAGTTTAATACTCCAATCGAATATATTTTGAAATATTTTCATACAAAAAGGAATTTTATGCCTATTTCAGAAGAATTAGGCAAATTAATAAATCGGATTCAAGAAATCCAGAAAGGAAGGAATAATGAAAAAGATTTTTAAAATCTTTTTATTTATTGCGATGTTATTTACGATAACATTTGTGATAAATAAAAAATCGATAAATGCGTCAACTGATTTATCAGTTGGGGCAAATGTAAGAAATTTGATAATAACATTTTCAACAACATTTGATTTTCCTGACGACGGTGCAGGAACAACTGTTTTGTTGAAATTTGAAAATAATACAACCGATGTGATATATGGCATAGGTTCTGGTGGTTTAGGTATGGATGGCGAAATCCAATGCAATGGCTTTTTTTCAACCTTAGCACCAAGTTCACAGGCAACAAATCTTACAAATGTCACAATTACTATTCCTGATGATAAAGATTATATTATCAGCGAATTAAATTATGTCACAGGAATTTATGAAGAACCAGTCGGTTGTCCTCATGATTGGATACTTGCAACTTGCACAAACCCTAAAACTTGTTCTATATGTGGACAAACAGAAGGGGAACCTTTAGGCCATACTTGGGAAGAAGCAACTAAATACACTCCTAAAACTTGTTCTACTTGTGGGCAAAAGGAAGGTAATTTACTTCCTTTTAATGAGAGTAGAATTAATGTTCATTGTTTTATCGGTTCTTCTGTTAAAACAAATGAATTTGAATTAATAGGCATATCGTTTTATTTGAATTGTTATCAAGTTGATAACTTACCTGATACTCCTACTAATTCATTAATTGAGTTAAGTAATTCTGGCAAAATAATGACTGCTTATTACTTAACAACAGATAAAAAAATTTATCTGTATTTAGGTAATTGGTTTTGTTGGACCGATGACCCACAAGATTTAGAATCCACATATGGAATTTATTATTGTGGGTATGTTTCATCAAGTTATGAAATCCAAAGAACCAATGATGATACAGATAACATGTATATTTATTTTGAAATACCTGAAGAAACTATTAAAATGATTTATTTTGCTCATGACCAAAACAATGATGCTGACATGGGCAGTTTAGAGTATTCCACAAGTGAATATACATATCTGTCTGAAATAAATGGTCTTTGGACCATTAGAGATACTGGCCATTATAATGAATTTGTTACTTCATGGGATGTTTATAAAACATCCGATTTAGAAAACAAACTAGCAACTATTACAAGTTCTGATGGAACAATACTTGCAAACGACAACTATGTTTTAGTTCCTTCAGCTTGGCAAGCTAAAGTTGTTAGTTATGTTGTGGAGGGTGAGGTTGTAAAAGAAGTTAATTTATCAGAATGGACTTCGATTGCACAAACACTTCCTCTTTCTTCAAATGAGAGGATAGTTGGCTACTATTCTGATCCAAGTTATGAATTTGAGTTAAATGATTATGAAAGTGCAAAAGCTTCTTTTATTAATAGTTTAACTTTATGCAGGATCTACGTAAAAGTTGAGACAATTCAATATCAAATCACTTATATATGCAACTTTGAAAATTCACAAATTCCTATTAAAACTGAATTTTCAGAAAATGCATCTTATCAAATCACATCACTTGATGACTATGATGTTCCAGGAGTGGCATTTGATAGAAAGTGGTCAACAATTTTTACGTATCAAAATGCAAATTATTCTGTAGGTGATACGATAACTTTATCTACAGATGATTTAGATACCTTTTACGTCAATGAAATATATGTATCAATTGATACTTATTTCAAAGGTATCAAATATTATTACAACAACGAACTTGTTTATACACAAAATGCAACAAGTTGGGATATCGAATATTGGAATTTAGAAAAAATAGACAAAACTGATTTATGTAGTTTTGAACATTTGATTTTAATTTCAAAATTAAAAGAAATAAACATATCTAAATTAACTACACTTGATGAGTTAAGAATTGGATATGAAACGTATTATAGGGATGTTTTGAAACAGAAATGTGATAGTGATTACTTTGCGGAAGTGGTTGTCACAACTGAGCATGATAATTTCTATTATGGCCCTACGATAATATATAAAAATATATCTTCTTATTTACTTCCTGAAGATATAGAAAATTTAATTTCTCAAAACATAGTCAATTGTAAACATTCAATTACCTATGAATTTGAGGATGTTGATTATATTGGTAATGCCTCAACTAGTGGCTCATATCAATATAAATTAAAAATGAATGATAAAGAATATATCATTCAAATTGTTGTAACGAAGAATATTAATTCAAGTTATATATTTGGAAAAGATTTATATTTTCCAGTTAATGCAAAACTTTCAACTAATCAAATTGTTAGTGATTTAAAGAAAGTAGGATTAATTGAAAATACGAATCTTTCCACTAGATTTATTGCTAAAAATGAATCTAGTAGTAAATATTTAACTGAAGAAACAATTGCTCCAGGTATTTATAATTATAACATTAATTATCAGTCTACAAACGGTATAAATGGTGAAATAGATATTAATTTAAATGTTTTAAATGCTATGGATTTTACAACAAATGATCCAATTGATACTTCTTCTTGTAAAAAAATAAATTTACAAAAAGAAGATATTATTGCTTATTGTTTAGTTGGATTATTTGTTTTTGGAATTTTCTTTTTGCTATTTAGTGGTAAAAGAAAAAAAAGATAGTAGGAGTTGATGAAAATGAAAAAACATATAAGCTTAGTAATAGTATTTTCGATACTCTTACTTGCTTTAACAAGTATTAGCCCACCAGTGAAGGCTAAACAAGATATTCAAGAAACAGAGTATCTTGCAATTGATATTTATGGTAATGAAATACCAAATAGTAAATATGAAAATGGCTTGTATGAAAAAGGCCTTTTGATATCACCTTATGATTTTATATTTGAAAATTTATCTGAAGAACAAAAAGAAAATGCTTTTTTCTCTTTTTCTGGCTTTAATGATTATATGTATTTGTCATATAATTCTGGAACAGCTGAAGAAATAGAAATAGCAAAACAAAATTTCATCTTGAGAACTGGAATGCTTGAAGATGGAACTTATCATTTGCCCTTCTTTTATATCACATCAATTCAAGATTTTGAAAGTTATTTAATTGATAGCGGATATATTAGACAGGGTGAAAGTTATAAAGATATAGATGTTTCAGAATTTGGAAGTCGTTTAGAAATTTTAGAAAGACTTGAAGAAAAGAAATTAGGTTTTTTAATTTCAAAAAACAATATACCTGGATATTTTTATCAATCCAGTTATATTAGTTCTGATACAAATATTTTAGAGCTAAATATAATTTATAAAATTGATGAATTATATGACTATTATATTTGTAATGGTAAAATTTCTTATACTAATTCTAGTTCTTCAGATGTAATTTGGGAAGTAGCAAATGTAAGTTTACCTGATAGTTTCGGAAAAATTAAAGCTATTTCAGCAAATAAATTTGTCTACGAATACTCAATATTAAGATATAATAATGCGTTTGGTTATTATGGTTATAAACAAGACGATGAAATATATACTATTGAACTTGATATAAGTCAAATTCCTTCGTTTTTGTTTGATACAAAAGGGAATTTGAAAGATAATTATATATCATTTAGAGATAATCTTTGGTATTTGGTTAAAGTAGAAGATTCTTTTACAAAAGAAAAAATGTATTGGACTTATTTGAGAAAAAATACTTCAGCATTAAATAATGGATTCATTTATTTTGAAATTTATTTTAATTTTAATTTACCAATTGATACTTTAGAATATATAGAGTTTAATTTACCTGTTTATAGATATTTTTTATGGCATGATTCTGAAATTAAAACTAAATTAAAAATGTCTGTTCATAAAGATGAAAAAGTATCTCATTTGAATATTGATAATAGTAATTGGTTTAATCATTTTTTTTCAATAATTAAAAAAGAAAATGCTATTCAGAAAGGAATTTATGAGATTGAAAAATTAAAATATGAATTTAAAATATTGTATTCTGATGATAATTATTATATGTTTTATAATGATGATAAAGTAATTGATTGGTCTTCTACAACAAAGAATGATACAGTTACATATTTTGATCCTTCAATTTATATTGATTATGAAGAAAAAACATATGCTACTTGTATTTATACATATAAAAGTGTAGTTTATAGTTTTTCTAGTGAAATTGAATTTGTAAAACCTTCTACTGATCCAAAAAAAGAAGATAATTTTTTTGATTGGTTATTTAAACAAATAATTTCATTATGGAATTGGAATTATCCATATGGAATGTTTATTGTTATTGCTGTTTCTTTAGCTTTATTTGGTGGAATAATTTATTTATTTTGGCCTTTAATTAAAGTTATTATTGGCTTTTTTGTTAGAATCTTTATATTTTTATTTAATTCTATAAAAAAATTATTTAATAAAAAAAATAAATCGATATAATCGACTTATTCGTTATCTTTATTTTTAATTATGTTTTCTAATTCTTCTACTTTTTGTTTTAACTTTTGATTTTCTTGTTTTTTTTCTTTATCATTTGATAATTTTAATAATATTCCTGGAATTATAAACATAAAAATTAAGATTAATATTGCTTTGGATGAGTCTGAATTACAATTAAATAAGTTTTCTCTTGTAATAATACTTTTGTATCCCTCGTAATTCCATTTAATAGATTTTCCATCTAATGAAGAAAGAAAGTCATATTTAAATTCATATCTATAAGTTTTATTTTTTATTAGATTTGTCTTATCAATAGTATCTTCAAAAATTATTTCTTTATTTTGATTAAATAATTGGAGATTTATAGATAAATTGTTTATATCTTGATTTGGTGTAATTATTATTATATAACTTGTTAATTCTTGGTCTGTAGTATATGTGAAATCATTATACGATATTGCTTTTTGTGTTATTTTTTCTTGACATGAACTTAACGTAAAAAAAGCTATTATTAATAATGATATGTATAGTATTTTTTTCATATTATTTTCTCCCCTAATTTATATATATCATATTTTATCATATATAATGAAAAAATACAAATAAAAGTCAATAAAAAAAATGATAGAAGATAAATTATATAGTTTGGGAAAGGTTTAATATTTATCTTCTATCGACACAATTATACAATAATATGACAAATATGTCAACTAATATAATTAAGTAAATGCAATATTGTATTTATCAAATTATAAAAAATTTTTAAAGAAAGGATATTTTTAAAATATGAAAAAGAAAAGTTTATTTCTAGTAATTAGTCTATTACTAGTGATTATTGCAGTAGTTGTCTGCTTTAATTTAAACAAAACAACAAATAAAAATAAAGAAAATGATTTAATTATTTCTGATATAAGAAATAATGATCATATTCAGTTATCCATGCAGAAGCTAAGTAATGATATTAGTGGTGTGACAGTTCAAGCAACTGTTAATCCATCTAGTGTCGCTGATAATACTTTAAATTGGACTTTGTCATGGAAAACAACCAATTCAAATAATGTAAATGATTATGTATCAATGCAAGTATCTGCAGATACACAATCTGTAACTTTAACTTATATAAAACAATTCGATACACAAATCGTATTAAAAGCTACTTCAACTTTGACTCCAGGAGTTTCTGCACAATGCTCAATTGATTGTTATAAAAGAGTTGAGTATTCTGGACTTTCTGAAGCAAAAGGATATATCGATGGCGAAACTGTATCATTAACTGTTGATGAACAGAACAAAACTATTGATTGTAGTGGATATTCTTTTGCTGGAATGAGGGATGATGGTTTTTCTAACTTTACATCTTCTTATTCTTCAAAAGGAACAATTAATACCAATATTACTATGTCAATGAAAATAGTAGTATCTGAAGATTTAAAGTCTGCTTTAACTTCAAAATCTTTAACTTTAAAACAAACAGAATTTACAATACAAGAATTTTGTGAAGATTATTCGTTATTTGATATATTAGAAATTATAGTAAATTTAACTAATGATGCTTATACTGCATTTGGAGAAGTAAATCATTGGTTTGATTTAATGATTACTTTTGAAAATAAGTATAATTCTAATACAATTGAAAGTTTAAGTTATACTTATCAATTGATTAATTTTGATATTTCAGATGGATTATCTGTAAATTCAATTAATTTAAATAAGTCAACAATTATCTTTTAAAAAAGAAATGAGTTGATAAAATGAAAAAACTTGCAAAAATACTTATTTTTGTATGTCTAGTTATTTTAATATTTTTTTTTCTGGAAGAAATAATTCATTTCTTCCAGGAGCAAGATAATTTAATAATTGAATTAAATAAAGATTTTATAATATTTTAGAAAGGAAAAATAAAAAAATATGAATTATAAATTAATAAATCTTACTCCTCATGCAATTCATGTATTGATGAGAGATAATAAAATTTTAACAATTGAATCATCTGGTAACGTTAGATGTGAAATGATTACTCAAGTATTAGATGATGATTTTAATGGAGTTTCATTGAATTCTAATACTTATGGTGAGGTTGTTGGCTTACCAGAACCTGCAGAAAATACATTATATATAGTATCTTCTATTGTAGCACATGCAGTAAAAGGAAAAAGAGCTGATTGTATTATTGTTGATAAAACAATCAGAGATGAAAAGAATTTTATTATTGGTTGTAAAGGGTTTGCAGTGATTAGGTGATTAGATATGAATAATATAAGACAATTAGAAACAGATAAAACTAAAATAAAAAATGGAATGTATTTTAGATATAATGATTTATTTTATATAAAAATCGGAATGAAATGTGTTTCATTTGACCCTTCTTATAATAATCAAATTTATTTTGAAGATATAAAAAAAGACCAAATACAAGGAATATATAAATCAAATGGAACAGCTTTGTTAAAAAAGGATTGTGATAAGGATGAAAGTTGATATTTTTAACACAAACAAAAAATATTCAATCATTTATGCTGATCCGCCATGAAAGTATAAAGTATGGTCAAATAAAGGACATGGTAGAAGTGCAGAAAGTCATTATCCGACAATGACTAAAATAGAGATACAAAATCTACCCATTCCTAAAATTTGTGAAAATAATTCTGTTCTCTTCTTATGGGTAACTTATCCATGTTTAGAAGAAGGATTAGAATTGATTAAGAAATGGGGATTTACATATAAAACTTGTGGGTTTTCTTGGGTTAAATTAAATAAAAGGAATTCTAAACCTTTTATTGGAATGGGTTATTATACAAGAGCAAATAATGAAATTTGTTTGTTAGCTGTTAAAGGAAACCCTTTAAAAAGAGTAAGTAGATCTGTTCAACAAGTTATATTATCTAAAATTGAAGAACATAGCAAAAAACCAAATGAAGTAAGAAATCGAATTGTTGATTTGTTTGGTGATATACCAAGAATAGAATTGTTTGCAAGATAAACAGTTAATGGTTGGGATTGTTGGGGGAATGAAGTATGATGAATTTAGATCCAGATTCAAAGGTGAAAGAATGAAAATATATAAAGAAGTAGAACAAATTATGCAACACTATAATGAAATTAAAGAGTTAATCGCAAAATTAAGCAAAAAAATAGATGTTGCGGTGGGTTTAGATTTATCATTCGATTTTTCAAATGCTAATTTAGTTGAATTAACCAACGAGCAAATTAAGAGATATAAAGACTACTTTAATGACTGTTATTTAGTAGAGCAACATACGGATTATTCGGGATACGATTATTATGGCTATGTATATTTTGCTACTAAAGAAAAAAATAAATTTATAAAAGTATATTTTGAATGTTAAAAACACTAAATATACTAAAAAGGAGACAAAAAATCGAGGTAAAAAAATGATGCAGAGATTTATGGTAAATTTAGGAACTAGAGGGGGTTTCATAAAAAAATGTATCACTAAAGATAGAATGATACGATTTGTAACTTTTTCGGCAAGTAATGCAGAAAAAGAAAGTTTATATAAACTATATGAGGAAATTGAAAAATTAATAATACAAAAACTTGCAATTTTAACTTCAACAGGAAAAACTTTTATTGCTTTGATTGATGAAGAAAAATTGAAGTATTTATTAAATAATATAGAATTAAAACATCATGTTATTTATTTTTAATTAAGAAAGGAGTATATATATGAAAATATTATTATTGTTATTTATTGTTTTTGTTTTAGTAATTTTTATTGGATATTTAATTATTCGTTTTTTAAATTTCTCTTATTCTTTAAGAAGAATAAGAGAAATTATAAAAGATTATGATGTGTATTACAATGATAGAGATTTTTTGGTTGATGTATTGGAATACAGTTTAGATGAGAAAACTTTTTTGGCGGTATTATATAAATTGTCATTAAGAAAAATTGATTCTATTGAGAAGCAAAATAAATAATTTTGTTTTTTAATTGAAATAAGAAAGGAGTGGTTATGTGAAAGCCATATGTAAAATTATATTTTCAACTTTTTTTGGTAATCTTGCAAAAATAATTAAATGGATAGTTATAGGATTAATTGTTTTTGGAATGGCTCTCGCATGGCCACTTCAATTATTAATTAAAGCTATTAGAGGTGCAAAAGATGATCCTTATAAATAGTATTTTAAAAGTATTTAAGCAGCTACTTCCTTATGGCTTTGCAAGTTTATCATTTATTGTTATTCTTAAATTAACAATAAAAAATATAAGATTACTTAACGCAATAAAAGTAACTAAGTATATGCCATATACATGTTCACAATTAGGATATGTTATCAATTTATCTGGTAAACCTGGTGTGGGTAAAACAACTACTGGAGCTGGGATTACTAATTATTTGATAAAGTATATCCAAATGAAAATGATGAGAGAAATGGATGACATTAGAAAATCCTTATCTGAAATCGATTTTAATGTTTTAGAAAAGGATTTTATTGAAACGCTAGAAAACTCTAATTTTGATGAGAATTTGGCCTTTAAAAAAGTATTAGATGATTATTCATTTGATACTTTATATACAAATAATCTACACATTTTTAATAAAAAAGAAATGTTAAAAGATTATTTAAAGAGATATTGGATTTTGAATTTTAGACAAAGATATGTCTTATCAAAAACTTATTTCTTTGATTGTGTAGATGGCCAGAATGCCTTACAACTCGATCCATCTTCTTTAGAACTATTAAAAGTTGAAGAAAGAAGAAATTATCAGCTTGATATAGCTACAGTTATATTCGAGGATGAAAAACAGTTCGGTTCTGGTAATGTCTTTTCAAATAATAAAGAGGTTAAAACTTCGGGTAAGAAAGAACAAAGGTCATTAATTAGAAATGCATACGAAGGATTAGTTTATGAAGTTACAACCAAACAATATGATGGTGATGAAGTAAAGTTAGAAAGAAAGGGGATATCTGCTTCGTTAAATATTCGTTCCAGAAAAGAAATAAATTATTCAATAGGATATATCAAATTATTAAAATTTATATATAACTTAATGATATTTCCTTATCAATTTGTTTTTTTCTTTCACAATTATGATGAAAAGTTAGATCGATTAAAAAAGAAAACAAACTTTTTAAGGAAGTTAGAAAGAAAAATTGATGATTATGAAAAGATTATCAAAAGTGATGGATTTATTGTTGTCTATGCCAGAAGTTATTTTGATGCGGATGACGTAGGAAAGCAAAATAAAGAACTTTATGAAAATGTTAAATTAATTTTTGAAAAAGAATTATGCTATGGCAGTATTTATACACATGAATACAAAACCATTGCAAATCATTATAAAAAATTTAATGAAAATGCAATTTATGAAACAACATCTATTTTTGATGATAAGTTAAAATTAGATGTTTGGAATAAGTCGGTAAAGAGGTGAGGATATGTTTAATTTGTTAAAAGATATTTGGTTTTTTATCAAAGATAATGCAATAGCTATGATAACTTTATGTATTGTGATTACCACAATACTATATATTTTCACCTCTATTTTTATACTAATAAAAAAGCGTAAATCTAATTTGGATTTACCAATGAAAAAACTATTAGAAGAGGAAAATCATTTTATGTTTCAATCTGATAAAATGTCAGAAATGACAAGTGATAACGATGATGAAACAAATGAAATTCCCTTCTAAATTGTGGAAGGGTTATAGTAACACCCCCTTGCTAGGTGCATTGAAGATAGAAGGTGATAAAAGTTGTTAGATTATAGTAAAGAGTATGAGGTCGATTTTGGCAATTTACTCTCGGTAACGATGAATAAAAAAATCCCTTTAAGGGAAGGAATTACTGGTTGTTTTGATTGGCTTTCGATAACTTTTAATTGTTTTAGTTATGAAGCTGATAATGATTTTACATATGCTAAATTAACTGGAGAATCACAACATAAAATAAAAGAATTGTTGAAATTCTTTAATCGTGAAAACGATAACTTGTTTTCTTTTGATAGAGAAAGTGGTGCAAATGGATTTAAATATAAAATCTGTTTGCAAGAGGGTTGTTATCTTTTGTTCTATGGCCCAATAACAATGAATGGTTGTCCATCAACTGGATTAAATATTACTGGTGTTGGTTGTCAGTGGTTAATATCTCATGGTAAGTTCTATGGTTTGTTAAAATATTTAATAGAATATGTATATCGTTTTACAAGGTTTGATTCAGCTATTGATAATTATACAAACATAATGCCTTTGTCACATATTAATGAACTTGTGAAGAAACGCTCATATGTTTCCATTTTTAAAAATCCATTTAAAGTTACAGGAACTCCAAATCCAGAAAGTGATTATGGGTATGATGGTGTTACCTACTATTTAGGAAATGCTTCAGATATATTAATTAGAATATATGCTAAAAATTGGAAAGAAGAAAAGCAAGAAGAAATTAAAGATTGGACCAGATGGGAAATACAGTTACGTGATCATGAGCGTATTAAACAATTGGTCACTTTAATCATTTTAGGTTATGAAGGAGATGATTATTCTGATTATTTTAATATTGTAGCTTCTATACTTAGAGAAATTTTAATGTTTAAGATTCCAGGCAAAAATAAACAAAAAACTAGATGGGAAGATGATTTAGAATATTTGAAATTTTTAAATGAGGTGAATGGAATTAAATTGTTTCACGCCCCAAAAGGCAAAAGTGAATTTGAGATATCAAAGGCTTGGTTTGAAAAATCATGCAGTTTGTTTTTAACACAAATTTGTATGATTTATGGCGAAGAAAAGTTTTTCAAATATATTAAATATTTAATAACTGATAAATTTTTTGACATGAAAGAAAACAATTATAATTTAGTTATAAATGAATTTGAAAGACAAAATAAAAAATTTAATATCAATGAAATTGCAAAAATGATGAATAAATTTGAAGGTGAGTTTAATCGTTATGAATTTGATTTATCTTTGAAGGATGAAACGATTGACCAAGATGAAAAATTGTTAAAAGCTATGGAGGAAAGAAAAAAAATACTAGATGAATAAAATTAAAATAAAATATGATATAATACTTTTTGTTTTGGGAGGAATAAAATATGGCAAGACAAAAAAGTAATGACGCTTTAGATATTTTCTTATATAATCTTTCAAAGTTAGAAAAAGAAATTATTGAGATGTTAACTGAAGAAGAAGTTGATGAAAAAATTATACTTGATATTATAGAAAAATTTTATGAAAGATTTAAAATATATCCGTATAACGATTGAATATTGGTAATATTTACCAGTAATATTTTAATTGCCATGATTTTACAAATAATGTATAATTTTGGTATATAGATATATACGGGGAAAAGAGGGCACAAAATGAAATTGCAAGAAATGCAAAATAGATTTTTTGATTACGCAAAAATTACTTTTGCTGAAGGAACTTTTAAGTTTTACAAGTCACATCTTAATTATATTATTTGTTATTTTAATAATAATGAAATATATGATAGTGAGCAAATAAATTTGAGTGTAATTAATAATTTTATACTTTATGAAAAAAGTAAAAAAGTAAGTAATGCAACAATTAACAAAAGAATTTTAGTTTTTAAATTAATGTTTAAGTATTTTAAAATTGAAAATGAAATATTAACTTTTAAAAAATTAAAGGAAGAAAAAAATACTTTTTCGGCATTGACAAATGAAGAATTGAATAGATTAAATAATTATTTAAATTCTGATTTAATTTCTATTCAAAATAAATTAATAATAATGTTATTAATTGATACAGGTGTTAGACTTAGTGAAATTGTAGGAATAAAAGTTAAAAATATTAATTTTTTGAATAATACGATTTATTTAGATATTACTAAAGGTAAAAAATGTAGAATTGTTCCATTTACTGATTCAACAGCTTTTTTGTTGAAGAAGTATATAAAAACAATAAATAGTGAAAGATTATTTAAATTGACTACTTCTGGAATAGGTAGCTTATTTTGTAGAATTCAAAAAAAATTAGGATTTAATAAATTTCATCCTCATATGCTGAGACATACTCTTTGTTCTAAATTACATAATAATGGTGTTTCGATATTAATTATTCAACGAATAATGGGTCATTCAAATGTTTCTACTACGCAAAGGTATGCACATTTTGATTTAGATAATATATTACATGCATATCATTCAGTAATGTAAAAAAGCAGATATAATCTGCTTTTTTTTATTAGTATATTAACTTGTTTTTTCAAAACTATAGAAACCATCTATTATTTCAAATTCTCCATCATCATCAATAATATCGAATTCGTATTCGTATAAAGGTTTTTTTTCTTCATATTCAATTTGATCAAAGTTTAATTCGTTTTGTTTTGCTAAAACATAATCTTCAAAAGATATTTCGCTGGAGTCACCAGTAAATCCATTGGGTTCTTCAATATAATTTTCTTCAATATATTTTTTAGCTGTGTATTGGTCATGTTTCATAATGAACATATAATTTTTATTTTCTGACATATAAAATTCTATTTCATCTTTCCAAATGTTAAAAGCAAATTCTATAATTTCTTTTTCTTTATTTGTTTTTAGACATGGTGTGTTTTCGCCATTAACAAATATAATATATTTGTAGTTACCAACTTTTTTTGGATATTGAATAGAACATGTTTGTTTGTCTTTTTCGGTCCAAATTATATATTCTTTTTTTTCTAAAAATTTTATACTTTCTTCTAAGTTTTTCATTTTATTTTCTCCTTTTTTTAATAAATTTCTATAGTCGGTATATATCGACTATTTTCAAAATCAATTAATTTCTTGCAATTTTTATACCATGTTTGAATGTTGATAAAGTCATCATTTGTTAAGTCCAGGACTTCATCATTTAAATAATCATATTTTTGTATAATTAAATGATTTGCAATATAATCAATTTGCTTATAATTTTTATCTATAAAAACTAAATTGATATAATTTTCTTTTAATTTTCCTTCTTCATCAAAAATAAAAGTATATTTATTATTATTGATGTTTATATTTAAAGTTTCTATTAAATCGCATTTTAATATTTCATAATACGATTTTAAATTATCTTCAATTTTAACTCTTAAAAGTTTAGTATCTTTTAAGAGATACATTATTTTTTTCATAGTCTTTAATCCTTTCTTTTTTTAGCGGTTTTTTAAAGAGTTACCGCAAAACTCATATTTTTATTGTTTGTTAAAATTTTATTTTCTTTTTCATCTTTTTTTGTATTAAATCTTTGGCCACCATACATTTCTTGCAATTCATCAAAGTTTAAATTGCATAATGTACTTTTTGTGTATGTAAATTTTAAATACCAGCATTTGCGAACATCATGCCATTTAAAATTTAATTCTTTTAAAATTTCTTTTATTGGTTTAGTTTCACCAGATACCCAAAGCCATGATCCAATTATATCAATTTGAATGTTTGGATATATAATTATTTTGTTTATAATATCCATATATTCTTTTGGTGTTTTAAATTCTTTTTTACTTTCAAATTTAACACCTTCTTTGTTTATTCTTTTATTTGGCAATTTGTTGAATAAATATTCAAATTCAGCATTTATTTCTTTTGATATTTTTGTTGCTTCTTCTTGGTTCTTTGGGTTTAAATCGGGATGCCATTTTTTCATTAAATCTCGATATGCTTTTTTTAGTTCATCGAATGTTTTTATTTCTTTAAAATATTTGATATTCATAATTTTTTAACTCCTTTTCTTGTTTTTTAATTAAAACTTTGTTATAATAAAATCAGAGGCTAGAATTTATTAATTAATTATTAATGGTAACTTTATTTTTGTGCCATTAATAAAAATTATTTTACTATTTTTCGACCAAGTGCTAATGGTTTTATTTTGAAGCAATTTTTTTGCTTCTTTATAAGAATTGATAATTTTCATTTTCTAGCCTCCTCCTTTCTTTTATTTTTTTGATAAAAGTTTTTTTATTTTTTAGCCTCTGATTTATTGCAAAGAATTAATTAATCTTTACATAAATATTATACACCAAAAATAGAACATTTGCAAATTATATGCTCTATTTTTAGAACATAATTAAATAAAAAAATAATCAAGATAATTAATCTTGATTATATACTATTTGTTTAAATTCTTCTAAATCAAAATTTAAAAGGTCATATAATTTTAGTCCATTTTTTAAATTTGGTTTTGATAAATTTAATTCCCATTTTTGAAGTAAATGATAATCTATTTTTAATTTTTCGGCAAGTTCTTTTTGTGTTAGTTTTTGTTCAATTCTTTTATTTTTTAAAAATTCTCCTAGAGTCATTTTAAATCACCTCATTTTTATTTTACTTAAAAAGAAAAATAAAGCAAATAAAAAACTCTAAAAAAGGTGTAAAAAAATCTAGAAGAGATAACCTTTTCTCTTACATGGCCCTTTGAAGGGCAACGAACGTAAAAAGGCATATCACGAATGCCTTTTAGTTCGTGGGTAGAAAGCCCCCTGAACGGTTGCCAAAGGCAAGGCTAACGGCCAGTTAGGGGGTTGGGGGTCATAGTTATGAGCGTCTCCCCTTGAGTGAGAAGGGGAGAGTGCCAGAAGGCGTGAGGGGTCTTTCAGCAAGAGGAGCCGATACAATAAAAAAATAAGAGAAAAAAGATTAAAATTTCTTGACAAATAAAATACTTTAGTGATATAATTGAATCGTATTAAATTAGTTGATAAATATTTAATTAGGTCTAGATGTATTTAGAAGGAGCAACGGACTTTGACTCCGTCATTCGATAGTTCGAATCTATCTAGCCCTACCATATTAAAATTTTATAATAAAAAATAAAAATAAGAACGTAATCATATGATTACGTTCTTTATTTTTTATCATAAAATTGATAATATATATAAATGCTTGACATCTAAATTTAGGTATTATATTATACAATATATATTTTGATTTAAAAGAAAATATGAGGAGAGAATAAAAAATTATGAATGTAAAAAAAATAATTAAAGATTTGAAAGCTTTTAATTATAAATTATTTATTGCATTATGTAGTCTTGCTCTTGCACCAGCAATTTATCAATCAATAAGAACTTTTCTAATTGAAAAAATAGTTTCTTCTTTCGCCTTTGATGTGATTGGTCAAATGGAATGGTTTGATTTAATCAATGAAACTCTTTTAGCTTTTCTGATTATCCCACTTTATTCTATTTTAAATAAACTTTTTAAAGAAAATAAAGAATTATTTGCCACTTATGTATTTAAAATGATGATAATTGTTTTTTTATTCTATGGTCTTTTTTTAGTTGGTATTTTAATATATGGTAAATATTTCATTATTTTTATGAATCAAAATGATATGGATTTAGATGTCGTAAATACATATTTATATTTAGAAACGATTGCTTTTTTTCTTGGAGTAATTTACAATTTTTCTAATGTAGTTTTTGTTGTTACTGGTAGAGCTCAAAATATGTATATTCTTTTAGTTGTCAACGCTTTTTTATTAATTATAACAGATTTTTTCTTTATTCCATCTTTTGGCATCAATGGAGTTGCTTATTCAAATATGTTGATAAATATGGTTTTGGGAATTGTTTGTATTGTAATTTTGATCATAACTAAAAATATGGTTTTTTCCTTCTTACCCAAAGGTGATAAAAAAATTTACCAAAAATGGATAAAAATTGGTTTATTTTCAGGGTTGCAAACTTTTATTGATAATATCTTTTATGCACTTATGATAGGAAAGATGGTGAATGTAGTTTTAGAACAAGGCAACTATTGGGTTGCTAATAATTTTATATGGGGTTGGTTATTAATTCCTATTACCGCATTAGGTGAGGTTATCAGAAGAGATTGTCAAAGTGGATATCAAAATTTAAATAAAAATAATTATTATATCCTCACAATGATTACAATTATAATATGGTTTATTAGTGTACCACTTTGGAAATGGTTTTATCGGGATTTACAAAAACTTTCTAATGCAAAGGAAATTTTTACGATAACAATAAAACTTGTTCCATTTTATATCGCCTATGCTTTATACAATATTCCTGATAATATTTTTATTGGACTTGGAAAAACTAAATATAATGCCTTTAATTCAGTAATAATTAATTTTATTTACTATGGATGTTTCTTTTTATTGTATAAAACGCATAGGATAAAGATGACAATGGATACAATCATTATTATGTTTGGTTTGGGAATGGTTTTTCATTTTATTCTTTCTTATTTAGAAGAGAAACATTTAAAGAGGCAATATAATCAAAACAATTCAAAAATGATTATTGATAAGATGAATAATGTTTAATTTATTGCACTTTTTATAGAGCCTCATTTATTTTACTTTAAATATTTGATAAAAGTAAAGTGTTGTGTTATAATAAATATAATGATTAGATAAGGAGGTATTTTATGGGGAAACTTGAAGAATTTTTATTAGAATTAGAAACAGAATTACAGTATTTGAAACCAAAAGATGCCAGTGAAGTTTTAAAATATTATCGTGATCGAATAAATATTGCCCTAGATTATGGGGAAACAATTGAACATATTCTCGCAAAACTTCCCACTCCTCAAAAAATTGCGGCAGAAACGTATAAGTCAAAAGGGACAGATTTTTTGAATATTAGAAAAAAGCAGTTAAGAAAAAAGCAAATTGTAAATGCTATATTCTCTAGTATTTTACTATTCATTATGGTTGTTGCTTTTTTTGCCATCAGTTTCTTTTTAATTACCTCAATTGTTAGATTGTTTAATTTAGTAATCGCTTCTTTTCAAATGAATACATGGATTGATAAAATTACTTTATTTTTTCTTGTAGTTTCTTATATTTTTATAATAATTATTGCAATGATATATATATTTGATTTATTTTATATTATTGGTATGCACTTTTTACAATATGTATTAGATGCTTTGAATAAACAAGAAAAAGAATATAAATTTATGGACTTTACTATTAGTGGTAGTTTGGAGAACACATTCAAAAAGAAAAAAATTCTTGGAAAGATATTATTAGGTTTTACTTTATCGATTGTTTTATTTGGTGTTACTAGTTATACCACAAAAGGATATTTATATCGATCGATGAATAATTTAATAGAAACGAATAAAAGCGTTGACATAGCAGGTCAAATTCATAAAATAACACTCAATGAAAGTGAAGTATTTTTGAAGGTTTCCTCTAGTGATGAAATCATTCAAGTAAAATTAAATTATGGATTTGAATTTGATCATACATTAAACTATGAAGTTATAGATGGTAACTTAATCATTGATTCAATTACAACTAATAAATATGATATTTTTGGTCTTTTAGATGAACCTTTGCCAATTATTGAGATTGTTATACCTACTTCAATGGCTGTATCTGATTTTGATTTAACTTTCAATAATGGTATTTTAGATTTTGCTTATTTAACAAAGGGAATTGATTTAAAAATTAGTGGTAGTAATTCAACGATTGCTTTGACCAAAAATACGATTCATCATTTGCAAATAGATGGTTACAATTTAAATATCAATAATGAAGAAAATCAAATGGATATATGTAATCTTGATATTGAAGAAGGTAGGTATTGTGCAGTAAAAGATGAGTATAATACCATTAAAATTAACAATCACTTAGCTACACTTATTTTACAAGAAGTTCGTGCTGAGGTTGCTGATATAACTTGTCGTTCAACAAAGACGGCGTTAGACAAGATTCAAATTACGAATTTAACATATACCGATTTAAATTCTGAAAGTTATTTAAGAGATGTCTTTTTAACTAAGGCTGTGATTTGTTCGGAAGGAAGTTCAAAGATTTCATTAGAAAGAATAGTGGCTACAGAAGAAATAGAATTCAAAACGGTATCGGGGACGATAGATACGAAATATTTAAAATCACCTAGTATAATTGGAGATTTCAATCGTGGTAGTATTAATTTTTTAAATATAGGTCAAAATACAATTACTCAAGATGAAACCAATGCATATTTAGTAAAGTATAATGCATATAATATAGATATCAATACTACTATATATGCTAATAATGCTGAAACAACAATCAGTAATACTAAAATAGTAAATTTTGATGGTGAAATTGAAAAAGGAAAATTAGCAATTACTTCTTCATATTTTAAAAATAGTAGTATAAAAGAAACAAGTGCAACCCTTGATTTTGCCGACTTAGATGGTGAGACAATGAAAGTGAATGTAGATGGCGGTAATTTTTATTATTATAATGATAATATTACAAGTAATATTATATTAACAATTGAAGGGCAAACTTTAAAGACGAATATAAGTGTGGACGATGAGATCAAACGGGGGGAATAAATGAAAAAAGTGATATATATAATAATGACTATATTAGGACTTGTGGGTTTTCTTAGCCTGTATGTGATTGTATGTTTGGTTCAAGAAGAAGAATTTGCTGGTTTAAAATATGTTATTATGATAATTGGATATCTATCGGTTATTTTATTTGGTGGTGGCTTTTTGATGCTACTTACCAAAAAGAAAGAGGTGAATGAAGATGCTAAAAGATAAAGATCCCCAAATATATGAGGCTATTTGTTTAGAACAAAAAAGACAAGAAGAACATTTGGAATTGATTGCTTCTGAAAATTATGTTTCGAAGGAAGTATTAGAAGCAGCAGGTTCTATTCTTACTAATAAATATGCAGAAGGATACCCATCTAAAAGATATTATGGTGGTTGTGAATATATTGATGTCGTAGAAGAACTGGCCAAAGAAAGACTAAAAAAGTTATTCAAGGCCAAATATGTGAATGTTCAGCCGCATTCTGGATCGCAAGCAAATATGGGTGCTTATCGCGCTTTATTAAAAAATGGAGATACTGTAATGGGACTTGCTTTAGATCATGGTGGTCATCTAACGCATGGACATGCTCTTAGTTTTTCTGGTCAAGATTATCATTTTGTGCCTTATTATTTAAATAATGATGGGATGATTGATTACGATGAAGTTTTACAAATTGCTAAATCAGTAAAGCCCAAATTAATTGTAACTGGAGCAAGTGCATATCCAAGAAAAATTGATTTTCAACGTTTTTCTGAAATTGCCAAAGAAGTTGGAGCCTATTTAATGGTTGATATGGCACACATTGCGGGACTTGTTGCTACCAATCTTCATCAAAGCCCTCTTCCTTATGCCGATGTTGTAACTTCAACAACACATAAAACGCTTCGTGGACCAAGAGGCGGAATTATTCTGACGAATCATGAAGAGATTGCTAAAAAAATTGATAAAAATATTTTTCCAGGAATTCAAGGAGGTCCCTTAATGCATATTATTGCCGCAAAAGCTGTTGCTTTTGAAGAGGCTTTGAAGCCAGAGTTTATTTTATATCAACAACAAGTTATTAAAAATGCGCAAGTGTTAGCAGATGAATTGAAAAAACTTGGTTATAAGTTAGTCAGTGGAGGTACTGATAATCACTTGATGTTAGTTGATGTTAAATCATCAGTTGGTTTGACAGGAAAATATGCTGAAAAAGTATTATGCAGTTTGAATATCACTTGTAATAAAAATACGATTCCCAATGATTCTGAAAAACCAATGATTTCTAGTGGTATTCGTCTTGGCACGCCAGCCCTTACAACAAGAGGAATGAAAGAAAAAGAAATGATTGCCATTGCTCATTTGATTGATAAGGCTTTAAGAAATCATGATAATGAAGAACTTAAGCAACAAGTGAAAGAAGAAGTCTTGTTACTTACTAGTAAATTTCCTTTGTAAAATAGTAAAACATATCCTTTTATAAAAGGATATGTTTTTATCAACAATATTTATCTAACTAGGTTAGCAAAATAATTGACAGCATCATAGAAAAATGATAAAATACTAACTGGGTTAGTTAATAGAGGAGGTATATATGGATAAAAGAGAACAAGCAATAAAATTATTAAATAACTTTAGGGAGAATAGACCCCAAATATTTTTAGAAACTTTTGAAAGTTCAGAAAAAGGGATTAATTTTATTTTAGGATATTTAGAAGAAGCAAAGCATGAAGTCATAGCCAAAGATCTTGCACAAGCTTTGAATGTTTCTACCGCAAGAATTGCTACCCTTTTAAATAAGATGGAAAAGAAAGATTTGATTCAAAAACATAATTCAACAAAGGATGCGAGAAAAACAGTAATTATTTTGACAAAAAAAGGACAACATCTAACAACTCAATATAAAGAAGTGCTTATTGATATTACCATTAAAATGATTGAGGAAGTTGGTATGGAAGATTTAGAAAAATTTATTGAAATTTCTAAGAAGATGAAACAATCCATTGTAAAGTTTGGAAAACAGATCAAAAAGATGAAAAAAGATAGTGATAGTTAAAATATTATAACAAGAGTATGGATGAATAGGAGGTATAAAATGATAAATTTATTTAAATATATTAAGAAAAAAGATTGGTTTTTTATAATTATAGCAATAGGTTTTATCGTTGTTCAAGTTTGGCTTGAATTAAAGATGCCAGATTATACTAAAGAATTAACTAAAATTGTTCAAAGTGGAACCAATACAATGACAGAAGTTTGGAAAAATGGGGGCATGATGCTTCTTTGTGCAGCAGGTAGTATGGTGAGTGCAATTATTTGTAGTTATTTCATTTCTCAAGTGGCTAGTTCTTTTTCAATGGCTTTAAGAGAAGAACTGTTTAAAAGAATAACTAGTTTTTCTAATGTTGAAATGAATCAATTTTCAACTCCAAGTTTAATTACAAGAACAACCAATGATGTGGTGCAAATGCAAAATTTTATGGCAATGGGGGTGCAACTCTTATTTAAAGCACCTATTATGGCAATTTGGGCAATTTGTAAGATATCAGCAACTGATGTGAGATGGACCCTTGCAACCATTATTTGCGTTTTCATTATTGTGATTTGCGTTGGAATTTTAATAGCTTTGTGCTTACCACGTTTTAAGAAAATTCAAAGACTAACCGATGAATTAAATGATAGAACAAGGGAAAATATTTCAGGCGTTAGAGTTGTTAGAGCTTTTAATGCGGAAGCATATCAAACCCAAAAATTTGAAAATGTCAACGATACAATTACCAAAACCAATTTATTTACCAGTAAAGCTATGGGATTATTAAGTCCTATTATGAATGTATGTATGAATGGATTAATGATTGCAATATATTTTATTGGGGCAATTTTAATCAATGCTATTACAAGTAATGATTTTAACAATGTTGTCTTAGAAAGAGTAAATGTGATTGGCAATATGACAGCCTTTTCTCAATATGCTATTCAAGTTGTAATGGCCTTTATGATGTTAATTATGATTTTTATCATTTTACCAAGAACAATTGTATCTGGTAATCGTATATATGAAGTTTTGAAAACCAAACCAAGTATTACAGATGGTAAACAAGAAAACAGTTTAGAAAAAGAAGGGGGAGAAGTTGAATTTAGAAATGTCTCTTTTTCATATAATAAAGATTCTTTGCCTACCATTAGTAATATTTCCTTTCATGTAAAGAAAGGAGAAACGCTTGCTATTATTGGTGCAACCGGTTCTGGTAAATCTACAATCATTCATTTGATTCCAAGATTTTATGATGCAACAAGTGGTGAGGTTCTTGTCAATGGGATAAATGTTTTAGATTATAAAGTTAAAGATTTAAGAAATCTTGTTGCTATTGCATCTCAAAAAGCAGCTTTATTCAAAGGAACGATTAAAGATAATATTACGTATGGATCATCTACCATAGATCAAGAAAGAATGGATATGGCGCTAGATATTGCTAAAGCCGATTTTGTTAAAGATTTAGAACAAGGAGTAGATAGTATGGTTGCGCAAGGTGGTAGTAATTTTTCAGGTGGACAAAAACAAAGAATTTCAATTGCTAGAGCAGTTTACAAAAATGCACCTATTATTATATTTGATGATACTTTTTCCGCTCTTGATTATAAAACAGATATGTTAGTACGAAAAAAAATTAAAGAAAATTTAAAAGACACTACAGTTATCATTATTGCTCAAAGAATTGGTACTATTATGAATGCTGATAAAATTGTTGTTTTAGATGAAGGAAAAATTGTTGGAATGGGAACACATGAACAATTGCTTCAATCATGCAGTATTTATCAAGAAATTGCATTATCACAATTATCAAAGGAGGAATTATAAGATGCCAGGACCACAAAGAAATAGGTATACAACAAAAGAAAAAGCAGATTTTAAAGCACTTGGCAAATTGTTAAAGTATTGTAAGTCTTATGTGGTAGCAATTCTTGTTGCACTTTTTTTTGCAATGGTTGCTGCCATTACAAGTATTATAGGCCCCAATAAAATTAATGATTTAATGAATGTAATTGAATCAGGAATTCAATCAATTGATGGTATTTCTATGCCTGATTTTCTAAAAATTTGTTATTTCTTAATTAGTATATATATATTAGGTGCCATAGTGAATTATTGTCAACAATTTATTATGGCAGATGTGACACAAAAAACTTCCAAACGTTTACGAAGTGATATCAATAAAAAAATTAATCAATTGCCTTTAAGTTATTTTGATACAACAACAAGAGGAGATATTTTATCAAGAATTACAAATGATGTTGATACTATTTCGCAAACTTTAAGTTCTACTATTGCTAATTTAGTAAATGCTATTACTTTATTTATTGGTGTTATTATTATGATGTTTGTAGTCAATTGGGAACTTGCTTTAGTGACAATTGCTTCATCTATCATTGGCTTTATTTTAGTTTTTTTCATTTTGACTTTTTCTCAAAAGTATTTTAATAAAAGACAAAAAAATTTAGGTGATATGAATGGTCATATTGAAGAAATTTATTCTAACCATCATGTTGTTAAATCTTATAATGGTGAAAGTAAAGCAATAGAACAATTTGATGTAATCAACAAGGAATTGTATCGCAATAATTATAAATCCCAATTTCTTTCAGGTTTGATGCAACCGATTATGAATTTTTCTGGAAATTTATCATATGCTTCTATTTTCATTGTTGGTGTTTTCCTAATTTTAAATGGCAATTCTAATGTTGGTTTTGGTACAATTATTTCTTTTACAATTTATGCTAGATTATTTTCCCAACCTCTTTCAACATTTGCTCAATCACTTACTTCTATTCAACAAGCTTCCGCTGCTTCAAGAAGAGTATTTGAGATGTTAGAAGCACCTAATTTAGAAGATGAAAGCATGAAAAATAAAAAACTTGAAGAAGTAAAAGGAGATGTAGAATTTAAAAATGTTCAGTTTGGTTATCACAAGGATAATCTAATTATTAAAAACTTTTCAATTGAATTAAAAAGAGGACAAAAAGTGGCTATTGTTGGACCAACAGGAGCAGGAAAAACAACAATTGTAAATTTATTGATGCGATTTTATGAGGTTACTAGTGGGGATATTTTAATAGATGGTGTTTCAATTCAAGAGATGAAAAGAGAAGAAGTGCATAATTTATTTGATATGATTTTGCAAGATACATGGTTGTTTCATGGTAGTGTAAGAGAAAATCTTGTTTATAATAAGGAAAATGTTACCAATGAAACTCTAGATATGGTATGTAAAGCAGTAGGATTACATCATTTTATTCAAACTCTGCCTAATGGATATGATACAATATTAGATGATTCAATTAATATTTCAGAAGGTCAAAAACAACAATTAACAATTGCAAGAGCAATGATAAAAGATGCACCATTGTTAATTTTAGATGAAGCTACCTCATCAGTTGATACAAGAACGGAAATTGTAATACAAAATGCGATGGATCAGTTAACAGTTGGTAGGACTTCATTTGTTATTGCACATCGGCTTTCAACAATTAAAAATGCAGATATCATTTTAGTAATGAATAAAGGTGATATAATTGAACAAGGAACTCATGAACAATTGCTTGCAAAAAAAGGCTTTTATGCTGAATTGTATAATTCACAGTTTGAAATTGTTTCATAGATAAAAATAACAAAAAAAGGAGTTGTAAAAATGGAAAAACCGGTGAATAAAATACATAAAATGATTAGAATCCTTACAGTTGCTCCTTTTATGGCAATCATCACTCTAAGCATACTTTTGATTTTTAGAAAAGAAGTGTATCCCAATCTTTGGTATTATCTATTTAGTCTTTGTTTCCTCGGTTTGTTGCCACTTCTTGCTTATCCTTTACAAAGATTTATTCCACCTTTTAAAAATCAAGGAAGAAGGGGTCAACGAAATTTAGCCATTGTATTTGCGGTAATAGGTTATATTTTAGGTTGTATTGTTGGACTTTTTGCCTCTTATACAAAAGAACTTTGGCTCATTTATCTAGAATACTTATTATCAGGATTAACAATAGCAATTGTGAATAAATGTTTTCATTTGAAAATTAGTGGGCATGCGTGCGGAATGATAGGTCCGGTTATGTTGTTTATTTATTTTAAATTGTATATTATGGCAATGATTGGTTTGTTTATAGCCGTTATTGTATATATATCTAGCATAAAAATGAAAAGACATACTTTCTATCAATTACTAGGTGGTAGTCTTGTTCCTATTATTGCTATCCTTATTTTAATCCTCATTTTAAATTAAAAAGGCCAAATGATTGGCTTTTTTATTTTTTTCAAATATAATTGAAGAAAACCAATAAAAGTATATTGAATTTTGTTGAATAAGTAGAAGGAAATATTATGCATAAAAAATCCCATATCAAAAATTTAGAAGATATTATTGAAGAATTCAGAGTTGGAAACTATGATTCTTTTGATGAATTTTATCACCAAACCAATAAGCAATTATATGTCTTTATATATGATATTATTAGAAATCGTCAATCAAGTGAAGACTTGTTACAAGAAACATATATGAGATTTTTAAATCATATTGACAAATATAAAAAGAATACCAATTATTTTAATTTCCTTGTAACCATTGCTAGAAATTTAGCCATTAATGAATATCATAAACAAAAAAGAATGGTTTATGATGAAGAATATATATATTCGGTGAAGGAAGAAAGCCCAACTGATGTACCTGATTTGTTTTATTTGTTAGATTATTTAAATGAAAAAGAAAGAGAAATTGTTATTTTACATATGATTGATAATTTAAAATTTAAAGAAATTGCCAAAATGAAAGATAAACCTTTAGGTACTATTCTTTGGCTTTACAATAAGGCTATTAAAAAATTAAAAAGAAAGGTGGAAGAAGAAAATGAAAACTAAAGATTTAAAAAAACATCTTAATAATTTAGTAGAAGAAGTTGAAACTCCCATTTTTGATGCTTCCCTTTTTAATCATGTAGTATATCAACCGATAAAAGTAGATAGCAAACAAAAAAATCATAAATTTGTTTGGGGTCTTTTGTTCTCTTTTGTTCTTATTTTTATTACTTTGATAGTTGTTGTTCATATAGATGATAGATTTAATCAGTTGAATAAAGTTGAAATTTCTATGTCTAAAACGAAAAAACAATTAGCTTATCAGACTTTAGGCATTTATAGTTTAATTGAAGCATCATCAATGCAACAAGGTGTTTTCCTTTCTATTAGTAATCAAGAGGAAGTCAAAAAAGAAATAGAGTCATACTTAATATTGGCTAGAAATTATTTAGATTTAGCTAATGCAGAGGTGAAATTATATAAAAGTGATAAAAAAACCTATCAATATATGTATGCCTTTAAGGTAAATAATGAAGAGGTATGGTTTTATTTTAACGAAGAAGCAGATGAAGAACATAGTGATATAGATGAAGTTTCTTCTCATATTATAGGGTGTTTATATATGAATGATAAAGAATATCCTGTTGTAGGTGAAAAAGAAGTGGAAGGATTAGAGATAGAAACTACTTTGATTATATATATCACCGATATGTATTATATTGAGGTTTGTCAAGAAATTGAAAATGCGGAAAACGAATATGAATTTACATACTATCATCAAAATAAAAAGCAAAAATCATTGGAGATTGAAATAGAACAAGAATGGAATGTCAATAAAATTTCGATTGAAGATAAAGATTATGCGGGCAATTTGAACAATAAAATGGAATTTGAAATGATGGACAACAAAATCTTATGTGATATAGAAACAAAAAATTATAAAGGAGAAGTAGTCATTATAATTCAAGGGAATAGTTATGAATATATATTTATGGAAAAAGATTAAAAAATAACCAATAAAATTCTGCTTTCATTTGTTTCATAGATGAATATAAAAGAAAGAGGTAAATATAAATGAAAAAAAATAAGTTATTTTTGTCAATTATTTCAGTGTTAGGATTAGGATTATTATCGGTAGCGGTTATATCTTGTAAAAAAACATTTCCCAACAATTCAATGAGTATAAAAGATATCTATTCTCAAAATATTGTAGCATCCATAGGTCTTTTAGATAGTCAGTTAGAAACTAGTAAAGTCAATGTATCAACTCAAAAAGAGGTTAATCAAAAGATGCTTTTAACAAATACAACCGAAATTGATTTCAATGAACTTGTAAGTTTTGTAAAAAGTATGGCAACATTTGTTGATGATATGGAAAATAAATTTGTTGTAGAGGAATCAGATAAAGATGCATATGAAACTAAAATTACTTATAATGGTCAAGGTTTAGATAAAGAAGAACAAACTTATATGATTTATTATAAGGAAACAATTGTAAATGACAAGGATAAAGACAAAGACAAAGATGAAGTTGAAACGACTTTAGAAGGAATTGCTATTGTTGATGGTCAAGAATATCAAGTGTTTGGCAAAAAAGAAGTGGAACAAGATGAACTAGAAATAGAATTAGAAATTATCTTTGATAAAGATAATTATGTAAAAATTTCGCAAGAAAAAGAAAACAATGAAACCGAATATGAATATGAAATAGTAAAAAATGGTAAAACTGTAAATGAATTTGAAATGGAATTTAAAGAGAAAAATGGTAAAATAACTGTTGAAATTGAAAAAGAAATCAATGGTAAAAAGGAAAAAATTGAAGTAAAAGGTTCTGATAATCGCAATACAATAAAAATTGAAATAGAATTAAATGAAATAAAATCTAAATTTTTATGTGAATATTTTACTAAAGAAGATGGTTCTAATTCTTATGTATTTACAAATATTGAAAATGGAGAAAAAATTGAAGTTTTGGATAAAAACTAATAATAAAATTGACAGTACTATTTTAGTGTGCTATAATATAACTAAATATTTTTATAATAAAACTCTAGTCGTTCTAGGGTTTTATTATTTGGAATGAGGACATAATTTATGAAAATAATTGTAATTGGTTGTGGGAAAATTGGTAAGACGATTATTGAACATGTTAGTAAAGAAGGTCATAGCCTTGTTATTGTTGATAATAATCGAGAAAAGGTAGAAGAATTAATTGAAAGATATGATGTAATGGGAGTAGTCGGCAATGGTGCTAGCCTTGATATACAAGAAGAAGCAGGAGTAAAATCTGCCGATTTAGTGATTGCGGTAACTCCTGAGGATGAAATTAACATTTTAGCCTCAATGGTTGCAAAAAAACTAGGTGCTAGTTCTACAATTGCTAGAGTGAGAAATCCTGAATATTTACGCCAAACAAAACTTATGCAAGAAGAATTAGGACTTTCTATGGTAGTAAATCCTGAACAAGAAACAGCAGATGAAATTATTAATATGGTAAATTTACCATCTTTATTAAAATTAGAACCCTTTGCTAAAGGTAAAGTTAATTTGGTAGAAATTTTAGTAGAGGAAAATAATCCTTTAATTGGTGAAACCCTAATTACAATGAGTAAAAAGATTAAAACGAAGGTTTTAATTTGTGCTATTCAACGTGCTAGTCATGTTATTATTCCTAATGGTAATTTTAAAATTGAACAAGGTGATCGACTTAGTATTACCGCAAACGCGAGTAGTCTTGTCACCTTTTTAAAAGAATTAAATCTCATTAAATCGCCACTTAAAAATATTATGATAATAGGTGGGGGTAAAATTAGTTACTATTTAGCAAAAGAACTATCTAATAAAAAATATCATATTAAATTGATTGAAATGAATAAAAATCGGGCTGAAGAAATGGCAGAGGCATTACCAAAAGTCGATGTGATTTGTGGCGATGGTACGGATCATGATTTGCTTATTGAAGAAGGCATTGAAGCTTCTGATGCCTGTATTGCTTTAACAAATGTAGATGAAGAAAATATTATTGTTTCAATGTATGCAACAAGACTGAAAATCAAAAAAGTGATTGCGAAAATCAAACGCAATAGTTTTCTTACTATGGTCAACGATTTAGGCATTGCTAGTATTGTTTCTCCTAAAGATATTGTGGCCAGTAAAATTATTAGTTATATTAGAGCTCTTTCTAATAAAAGAGGGAGTAATGTTTTAACTTTATATAAACTAGTAAATAATCAAGTTGAAGCCTTAGAATTTGATGCAAAGAAAAAGGAAAAATTTTATAATAAACCCCTAAAGGATTTAAATATTAAAGAAAATTGCTTAATCGCTTGTATTATAAGAGATGGTAATGTTTTAATTCCTAGTGGGAATGATTGTATTCAACTCAATGATAGAGTATTAGTTGTGACGACGCATCAACAATTTGATGATTTAATGGATGCGTTTGAATAGGTAATGGGATATGAATGTAAAAGTAATCGGTAAAATTGTTGGTAAAATAATGATTCTTGAGGGAATCTTAATGTTTTTTCCTTTTGTGGTTTCCATTATTTATAAAGAAAATTATATATATATTTTATCCTTTCTAATACCTAGTTGTTGTTTAATTATTATTGGTAAGTTATTACAACTCCTAAAGCCAAGTCGAAAGGGGTTATATCAAAAAGAAGGATTTGCGGTATGTGCATTAACATGGATTGTAATGACTATTTTTGGTGCTTTGCCTTTTGTGATCAATCAAGATATTCCCAATTATATTGATGCTTTGTTTGAAACAATGTCAGGATTTACCACAACAGGAGCGAGTATTGTTCCTGATATTACCCAATTGGCTCATAGTTCACTTTTTTGGCGCAGTTTTACTCACTGGATTGGTGGAATGGGAATTTTAGTTTTTATTTTAATTTTTATTCCTGAAAGTGAGGATGGGTCTTCCCTTCATTTGTTAAAAGCTGAAAGTCCTGGACCTCAGGTAGGAAAATTAGCATCTAAAATGAAAATGACAACGAGAATCCTTTATTTAATTTATTTGGGTCTTACAATTATTGAAGTTATTTTATTGTTGTTTAGCCCTAAACAAGTAGCTTCAGATGGTACTGTATATCAAATGGATTTGTTTAATAGTCTATTGACTGCTTTTGGTAGTGCAGGAACGGGTGGATTTGGTTTTGTTACAAATAGTATGGAATATTTTAGTGCTTATTCTCAGTATGTCATAGCAACCTTTTTAATTTTATTTGGGGTGAATTTTAGTTTATATTATCTGATTTTAATTGGAAAATGTAAAGAAGCGTTTAAAAGTGAAGAATTAAGAACTTATTTAATGATTATTGTTATTTCTGTTTTTATAATTTGTTTCAATGTTATCAGTAATCAGATTGATAATTTGCAAAGTTTAGGTGTAGTGGATCTAGAAGAAATTTTTAGGCACTCTTATTTCCAAGTAGCATCAATTATTACTACTACTGGTTATTCAACGACAAATTATGAATATTGGCCAGAACTTTCTAAATGTATTATTCTTATTTTAATGCTTTTAGGAGCAATGGCTGGTTCAACGGGTGGGGGAATTAAAATATCTAGATTAGTTATTAGTTTTAAAGGAATTTTTACTAGAATTCGTAAGTTAATCAATCCTAGATATGTATCTAAAACCAAATTTGAAGGCAAAATCCTTGAAGAGACGACAACTAATGATGTTTTTGCTTTCATTACGTTATATTTTTTCTTGACCTTTATTATTATTTTGATTTTATCTTGTGATCCTATCAATGGAACTGTAGTTAATGTGGCAGGGAAAGAAGTTACTCATGGTTTTGTTTCAAATTTTTCAGCCACCATTTCTTGTCTTTCTAATATTGGACCAGGACTGGAGGCAGTAGGCCCATATGGATCTTTTAATTTGTATAATCATTTTTCTAAAATTGTTTTAACTTTTGCCATGCTAATAGGTCGATTAGAAATTTTACCGGTACTCATTTTGTTTACGCCTAAAACATGGAAAAAATAGTAGGTTGTAAAAGTGAATAAAGTATTGGAATATTTTAAAAGTTTATCAAAAGATGTCTTTACAAAAGATATAACGGTATATGGTTATGAATCGAATTACCCCTATCACCTGATTAGCAGTATACTACCCTATCTTTTTTCTAATTTAGAAATAAAAGAAAATTTGGCTTTAAAATCAAATAGCAATCGGGATGGTAGAATCAAAGAGAAAAAGTATCTTGTCATTCATGATACAGGAGATACAACTAGAGAAAGAAATGCTGCATATTGGAGTCATGTTGTCAAAACACAAATGCATAGCGATATGCAATATCATGCGAGTTTTCAATATGTTGTTGGCAATGATGGAATTTATCACAATATTCCTGATAATGAAATAGCCTATCATGCAGGAGATGGTACGCAGTTTGATTATAAATTATATTATACGGGTATTAAGAAACAAAGGGATTGTAAAGTTACAATAAAGAAGGGATATTATTATATCAATCATCAAAACACCAATGTTTTGGTTCCTTCTACAAGCAGACCTCTTTTTCAATCAGATATAAATGATGATGGGATTTTAGTGGTAATAAAAGATGATGAATATTATTTAGGAGAAACATATTTTAATCAAACTTATCAAAAAATTGCTAATCGTGGTGGCAATAACAATGGGATTGGAATTGAAATTTGTGTAAATCAAGGTGATGATATCTATCTTAACTATCAATTGGCAAGTAAATTAGTTGCTAAATTATTGGATGAATATCATTTACCATTAGATAGTATAAAACCACACCATTTTTTTAGTGGTAAAAATTGTCCACAAACCTTAAGAGAAAATCATCTATGGCCTCATTTTATTAAATTGGTAAAAACCGAATATGATGTGCTTCAATTTGAAAAAGAAGGGTATCAAATCCAATTGGTGCCATTGAGTGACAATATTTTAAAAAATGGTCGAATTACTTCTAATCCACAAAAGCGACAGTATAAAATTATTACTAAAAAAGATGAAAGTGAAGAAGAATATGAATACATCTTCTAAAGTACATCTTGCTAAATATTTAAAAGAATGTGGTAATTATACCAAAAGTCAGGTTCAAGATTTAATCAAACAAAAACGCGTTTTAGTCAATCATCATTATTATCCGCTATCATATATTGTAAAGGAAAGTGATATAATTAGGGTAGATGGTATGGTTTTATCTAAGGTACCATATGTTTATTATTTGTATCATAAACCAGTTGGCATTGTTTGTACCAACAATCTCAATATAAAAAATAATATTATAAAGCAAGTGAATTTGCCTTATCGGGTTTTTTGTGTTGGTCGTCTTGATAAAGAAAGTAGTGGTCTGATCATTTTGACCAATGATGGTGTTTTTGCAAATGATCTGATAAATGCCGATAAAAACGTGGAAAAAGAATACATTGTAACGTTAGAAAAACCAATTGATCAAAAATTGTTAGAAAGTCTCAAAACTCCTATTACGATTCGCAATAAGATTACTAAAGAAACGAGAGTGAAAATAATAAATAATTATAGTTTTCAAATTATATTAACAGATGGTAAATATCATCAAATTAGGCGTCTAGTGATAAGGGGTGAAAATAAAGTAAAGACACTCAAAAGAATTAGAATTGGTAAGTATAAGTTAAACGGATTAAAAGAGAATGAAATTTTAAAATTTAATGGAGGTAATGATGAAAAAATTTAAAATTGTTCTAATGTTTATAGCGATGTTTATGATGGTAGGTACGCTATCATCTTGTGCAAGTAAACCAAAAGAATTTTCTTCTAATGGCATTACAATAACATTGACTAATAAATTTAAGTATGGCAATGATGAAAATGTACAAGTATTATTGCTTACTAGTAAAATCGGATTTATGGGAAATGGCGAATATAAAACTTCTGTAGGAGTTTCTGATAATCAACTTGAACACTATACCCAAAAAGTCTTAAATGTATCTGGTAAAACAGCAGATATTACGAATTATGACGAAGATGGAGTAACGTTTTGTTATGCATATTATACCGCAACCGCTCAAAATATAACTTTTAAATATATGCTTATTACCAAAGAGGGGGCTAGTAAATATTACACGATGAATTTTTGGTCGAAAGAATCTGAATTCGATGAATATAAAGACCAATTTTTTGAATGGGCTAAAACAATTCAAGTTGAATAAAATGAACCTTTAAAAAAGAAGAAGAGTTAACATTCTAAATGATGAAAAAGTTAACTCTTTTATTTTTTATGTTTTGAATTAAATAAAATAAAAAAGATAGCAAGATAATAGATATGAACAATAAAAAAAGGAGTAAATGCTAACTTAATTGAGGTAATTTAATAAATAATCACATTAAGTCAGCACACTAAAGCAAAAAAGGATTAATCAAAATTTGAAGTGGTTAATCCTTTTAAAATTATTTTAGTATTTTATTAAGTTATTAAAAGCATTGTTATGATTTTCAATGTCTTTTTTAGTCTCCACCAGTCAATAATTTGATTTGATTCTACCAGAAGCATTATCCCACATATGAGTTACTTAAGAGGTAATTTTCAAAATTAAGAAAGATATATATACAATTATTTACATATATTGTGATTTATTATGAAAAAAATGATATAATTAGGTATCGATAAATATTACTGCTTAGGCAGAGTTATCAAAATATTATGGAATAATGGAGGAGTTATAATTCTAACTGAAAAAGAAAAAGATATTATCTTATTATGGTGAAATAAGTAATGAAGAATGCGGACCATGGAATATATCACTTAAATCAAAATGGTATGATTATAAAATTACTGAATACTTTGAAGAAAACTTTAAACTAAAATATGCCAAAAATATTTGCAATATTGGTATAGGGACTGGTCATTGGGATAGATACTTATCATATCATATGAACGATAAATGTCATTTGGTTAGCGTAGATATAGACCCTGATATTACGGAAACATTTAGATTATGTTTAGAAAATGAACAAAATAAAAGAAAGATAGAAATTATTAATAAAGATATATTTAAATACAAACCAACAATTAAATTTGAAATTATTACTATGATAGGCTCAACTGTACAAGAGATAGGATTTTATAAAGAGATATTTCATAAAGCTGTATCAATGTTAAGCGATAATGGTGAATTATTTTATTCATGTGTAACTAAAGAAGAAACAAAAAACCAACTTATAGATGCTATTACTGATACTGGGGCAAAAGGTGTTGATTATCAAAGACTTGAAAAGTATGGATTCGTGTTAATAGTATCTAAAATCACTCGATAATATTACAATAAAATGCAATAACATATCTTAAGTCGTATGAGTAATTCTAACTGCTTCTTAATTTTTTATTTTAAATAGTCAAAAATTAAAAAAATAATAAAATTTGTCTATTTAAATTGACTATATATAATCTAAGTGATATAATATATTATATAAATAGGAGTGATTTTATGAATTTATATAAAAGGGAAGAATATTTAAAAAGAATAAGAGGCTTTTATCATGATACGGAAATCATTAAAGTAATTAGTGGTGTAAGAAGATGTGGTAAATCATCTTTAATGCTTACTATTAAACAAGAATTACTAGATAGTGGAATAAGTGAAGAAAATTGCATATTTATTGACTTAGATAGTAGAAAATATAATAAGATTAAAACTGATCAAGATTTAGAAGATTTATTAGAATCATATTCTAACATTCGTGGTACAAAATATATTTTTATTGATGAAATACAAAACATTAAAAATTTTGAAGAGGTTATAAATGCCTTTAGAACTGATGGCGAATATTCAATTTTCATAACAGGATCTAATTCTTATTTATTAAGTGGAGAACTTGTAACTAAACTTACAGGTAGATATATTGAGTTTGAAATTTTCACTTTATCATTTTATGAATATATCGAAATGAAAAAATATTATAATAAACAAGTTGATTCTAATATTATTAACGAACTAAATAATTATATTATTGAAGGCGGTTTTCCAAAAACAATTCAATATGATTCAATTATTGATAAAAGATCCTATACTAATGCAGTTGTTGAAGAAATATTTGAAAAAGATATTAAGAAAAGAGTAAAGGTTAGAACTGTTGAAACATTTAATTTAGTTAAAAACTTTATAATCAATAATTATGGTCAAACTATGAGTGTTTTAAGTATACAAAAAGGGTTAGAAAATGTAGGCATAAAGGTGAGAAGAGAAACAATAACTAAATATATTGATATACTTGTTAGTGCTAAAATAATTTATCAATGTGATAGATTTGATATGAAAAGTAAGCGAGCATTAAAAGGAGAAAAAAAGTATTATTTAGCAGATTCATCATTTTATTATGCAATAAATACAGATAATAGAATAAACTATGGTCCTGCATTAGAAAATGTAATCTATACATATGCTAGAAGTAAAAAATATACAGTTAGCGTTGGTAGAATAGGTTTATTAGAATGTGATTTTATTTTGAGGGATGATTACCTAAACTATTCATATATACAAATTGCTTATACTATTTTAGAAAGTAAAAAAACGGAAGATAGAGAATATAGTTCATTAGAGCTAATAAAGGATAATTATCCAAAATACGTTTTAACAACAGATTTTTTAATCCAAAAGCGTAACGGAATTGTTCATGCTAATATAGCGAGCTTTATTAATAATAATTTAATGTTTTAATAGTTAGTTTCTTAAATATGATTATGGCGATATATTAGAATATCTCGGATTGAATAAATAATGAAGATTAGCTTAACAGCTAGTCTTTTTCTTTTAATAAAATCAAAATTAAGAAAAGATTGAAACTGATACTGTAGAACATACTTACATTTTATCAAGATACTTTATGATATTCACGATTTAGATAATCTTACAAGACAAGATATTTGCTTATTAATTAATAAAATAATTGTTCACCCTAAAATAAAAAAAAGAAAAATCTACCTTACATAATATTGAAATCTATTACAATTTCATTGGTAAGATAGATTAATCTAATTAATTACCTCATTTAAATGAGCTAATTTACTCCTTTTTCATTCTTTAGTATAGATTTATTCTTGTTCTTTTTTTTCTTTTAAAATATTTTCTAAAGCAATACCAGGATTTGTCATATTGCTTTCGTCTAAAACCATATTGATAATTTCTTCACTTAAAATATGGTGGTCTAATAAAACCTGTTTGATCGTTTTTTCACTACTAATTGCCTCATTGACTACGTTGCATGCTTCTTCATGGCCTAAATGTGGTGATAAAGCAGTGATTAAGTAGATACTATTGTCTGTTTTATATTTCGTAGTATTTGCAATCAGTCCACTAATTGCAAGATTATGAAAGGTTCTAGTTGCTCTTCTAAGAGTAGTAATTTGTTCAAAAAGACTCATTAAAATAATAGGTCCAAAAACATTGAGTTCAAGTTGACCAGCTTCAATAGCCTTCGTGATTGTGACATCAAGACCGATCACATAAAAGCAAACTTGGTTGACCATTTCAGGAACAACGGGATTATATTTACCAGGCATAATAGAAGAGCCAGGTTGAACATGAGGGAGAGTAATTTCACTAAAGCCATTGCTACCAGAACTTGCCATCAGGCGTAAATCACTAGCAGTTTTAGATAAATTTAAAGCGAGTAATTTTAAGGTGCTACTAGCTTGGCCAAAAGTATCAAAATTACGTGTGGCATCAATTAAATCTTTAGCTGGTTTAATTTGTTCACCAGAAAATTTATTCAAGTAATAAATCACTTTTTTACGATACTTTTCATTTGCATTAAGACTAGTACCGATTGCGGTAGCACCCATATTCACCTCAAGCAAAGCCTCAATTGCTACATCAATTCTTTTCATATCACGATTTAAAGCACTAGCATAAGCGCTAAACTCTTGACCTAACCTAAGGGGTAAAGCTTCTTGTAGATGCGTTCTACCCATTTTAATCACATCTTTAAATTCAGTGGCTTTATTCAAATAAGCATTATAAAGTTTTTTGAGTTCTACTTGTAGTTTTTTAAGTTGTTTGACAATAGCAATTTTACCCGCTGTTTGAATCACATCGTTAGTTGATTGGCCAAAGTTTACATGATCATTGGGATGAACAAAATCATATACACCCTTTTTTCCACCAAGAAGTTCATTTGCACGATTTGCAATTACTTCGTTAGCGTTCATATTCATACTGGTTCCGGCTCCACCTTGAATTAAATCGGTTACAAATTGTCCATGAAGTCGCCCATTTAAAATTTCATCACAAGCAAGCATAATCGCTTTACCTACTTTTTCATCAATGTTCAAAGCATCAACATTGGCTTTAGCAGCTGCTTTTTTAACAATTGCCAAAGCTTTTATCATTTGTCTACAAATGCCACGTTTTGTAATTTCAAAATTTTCTTTTCCACGCAAAGTCTCAATACCATAGTAGGCTTCAGCCGGAACTTGACGCTGTCCTAAAAGATCTTTTTCTATTCGATATCTCATAGCTTCTCCCTTCTTTTAATTGATAATTTAAAACCATGATATATGATATCATAAAATTTAAAAAAATTCAATCATATTTAATTATATTTTCTAATATTTTCGCATAAATTGTAACAAAGGTGATAAATTTGAAATTAGAAATCGAAGGAACTACTGCACTAAGAGGCAAAATTAGTATCAGTGGTTCAAAAAATGCAACGCTACCTTTGATGGTTTGTAGTATCTTAACCGATGATTTGCTTATTCTTAACAATGTACCCAATATTAGTGATGTTTTGATGCTTGCTAATTTGTTAAAACAAGTTGGGGTTGAGGTAATTTATTTAGAAGATAAAAAACGAATGTATTTGAAACGAAATAAAATTCAAATAAACTTGCAATCAGAAGATGTACATAAAATTAGGGCATCTTATTATATTATGGGAGCACTTGTAGCTTGTCGAAAAAATTTTAAAACAAGTTATCCTGGAGGATGTTCTTTTACCAAAAGACCGATTGATTATCATATTGAAGCATTTAAAAGTGTGGGTTATAAAATTACAGAAAATAACAATTGGCTTATTTTTAAAAAGAAAAAAATTAACAATAAAAACCATAGTTTTCGACTTTTTCAAAAATCAGTTGGAGCAACCATTAATATTATATATATATCGGTAATTAGAAAAGCATCAACAATAATTAAGAATCCTTCACTAGAACCAGAAGTACTTCAAGTTATTCATTTATTAAATAAAATGGGTGCGAAAATTACAATTTTAGATAATGATACGATTGAAATTGTTGGTGTCAAAAAATTAAATGGTGCGTATTTTACTATTATGAGTGATCGAATTGAGGCTGGTAGTTATATGCTTTTAGCAGCAGCTGTTGATAAAAGTGATATAAAAATTGAAAATGTCTATTTGCCTCATTTGCGTGAAGTAATCAAAACCCTTCAACAATTAGGGGTTAACGTACGGGAAAATAAAAATAGTATTGAAATTAAAAAAGATTTTCCACTTAAAGGAATTCAAAAAAAGATTTCTTTCTATCCCTCTTTTCCAACCGACCTACAACAAATTTTAACAGTTGTATGTACGAAAGCGATTACTCCTTCTATTATTATGGATACAATTTATCCTAAAAGGGTTTCACATGTTGCAGAAATCGTAAAAGCAAAGGGGAATGTTGAGGTTATTCATGATAAGATATATATATATTCTTCTGCTTTAGAGGCAACGAATATCTATGCACATGACTTAAGATGTGGTTTTGCTTGTATTGTGATTGGAGCAATTGCGAAAGGATGTACAACGATTGATCATGTTGAGGTTATTTTAAGAGGATATGAAGATTTAATCAATAAATTAAAGGCTTTAGGATTAACAATAAAGATAATGTAAAACTACTTGTAAATTAAGAAACATTATGATATAATTATACGAACAAAGGAGGTTTCGTATGAGTGAATCACTAATCACAACTTTAAAAATTATTCTCATCGTTTTTGATGTTCTCATCATATTATCCATTATATGTTATGCTTTTAAGGGCTTTCGTAAAGGATTGATTCATACTTCGTTGGTTTTAGCGAGTAGGATTTTACCTTTATTGCTTATCTTACTTTTTATAAAACCCATTGGGAAGATAATTATTCATGCACATATTCCTTATGATGAAGAAGTATTGACCGAAGAAGTATCTATTAGTGGTATTGTGAAAACCGAAATTGCTAATAATTATTTTGATGGCAATCTTGATGAATTAATACAAACAAAACTTGACCTTTTAATTGATGACTTTTTGATATCAATGGTCGGAATTGTCTTATATATTGTTTTTGCCATTTTTGTTTTTTTAATTCTTTCCCCTCTAATAAGATTAATTTTTCGTTTGACACTTCCTTTTGCCAAAGCCAAAGAACATCATCTTTTAAGCCGTATTTTAGGAGGATGTCTTGGTGTTTGTTCTTATTTCGTTTTATTTGTAGTTTTGATATTGCCGGTTTATGGAGCATTAGAAACCGGTAAAGTGATTATAAATGAAGCCGCAACATATGATGCTAATTTAAATGAAACAAAAGAGGTTGTCAATAGCATTACAGATAGTTCTGTAACCTTAAAGTTAACATCTCATTTAGGAAAGACCAAAGAAGGTAAATTTGGACTTGGTGCCAAATATTTTGGTCAAAATCTATCCATCAAAACAGAATATGGAAAAATAAATATAATTAAAGAATTAGATGCCATTGGTGCTTATCTACCAAGGGCGATTGAATTGTTTCAAAATTTTACGAAAGAGGATAGGGACATCAACTATATGGTTGATGAGTTAAATGAGGAGGATATAAATAGCATCGTAGCTTATCTTGCTAAAAGTAAAATAATTAAAGTTGCATATCCAACCTTAATGAATATTTTAAAAGTAAAAGAGGAGCATATTGATTTAATTAAAAGAAGTAATCTGAATTATGATGAATTAATAACAATTGACATTAATCAAGATTTAGAACAATCTCAAGCTTTTTTTGTGGCAGTTTTAAAAATTGCTAAAGAAATCGATTTGAACAATGTAAGTATAGAAGCAATTTTAACTAATCAAAATATTAAATTGAATATATCTAATGCTTTAGATGAAGGGTTTAATTTGGAAATATCTGAAAAAGGTCTATCTAAAATTTTAATCTGTTATTTAGATGATTTGTTAAAAGAAAATAATTTTGAACATTTAATGGGTTTAATCGATATAGATTATTTAAAAAATGATTTAGCAGATGATTTTTTAACATTAGCAGATATATATACAACTCTTGATGAAAATGGGGTTATAGCTTATTTTGCTAATGAAAATCCCAATTTGAGTATTACAGATGAATTGAGAACAAAATTAAATCATGCTATTGATCAGTTATTTGGCCTAAAGTTATTAGAAAATCAAGAAAAGAAATTGGTTCAAACCGCCTTTATGTTTACAGACTATGATCAAGAAAAACTAAATCAAATGCTAAATGAAAATATTGATTGGCATCAAGAAGTGGATAGTGTCGCAAAAATGGCGGTAAGTGTTTTAGAATTGATCATTGAGGCTAAATTGAATCAAGATGATATGACAGCGATGTTAGAAAATAATCATATTGTTGATATTTTAACGGATGTAATTGATGAAACGTTTAAGATGCAACTTTCAGAAAAATATTTTGTTCCCCTTGTTATTCAATATTTAGAGGATTATTTAAATAATCATAATTTAAGTGAATTTGTTGGTATAATCACTCCTGACTATTTGCAACACTTTTTCACTAGTGATTTTCATTTATTAGTGAACAATTATAAAATAATAAAGGAATTAAAAATAGTAGAGTATTTTCAAAACAAAGAAGAAAATAGAATAGAGGTTACTCCTGAATTTGAATTGAAGTTACAAGAAGCAATCAATGGTATATTATCTATGAAATTAGTTGAAAATCATGAAAATATATTTATTAAAAAAATCTTCTCATTTATGCCAGAAGAAATAAATATTAATGTTGAGGAAATGTTGAAAGAAGATATAGATTGGCAAGTAGAATTGCATAGTTTAGGAACAACTTTAAAAGAGGCAATGGTATTTATTATTGATACTGATTTGAATCCAGATGAGTTATCGGTTTTGTTAGATAATCAAAAAGCTAGAACTAGATTGCCAATTTTAATGGAACAAATTTTTCAATTACAAATATCGGAAAAATATCTTGCTCCAATTGTGATAGATTATCTTGAAAAAATGTTTGTGAATACAAGTTTTGATGAAATGGTAAATTATATTACACCAAGTTATTTAAAAAATGAGTTTACTACAGATATTGATACTATTTTTGATATCTATGATTTATCAAAAGAATTAAAATTAGAAGAGCATTTTGATAGTACAAATCAGTATCAACTAGACTTAAATGTTGAAGCAAATGAAATGAAATTTAGAGATTTTGTAAATAAAATTTTATCTCTTCGATTGATTTGTTCCCATGAAAAAGAATTGATCACAAAAATTTTGGAACTTACTAAAATGGATCAAATCATATCATTTGATGCTTCGTCTCTTGATGCAGTAGATTGGGAAAGCGAAAGAGCAAATTTAGTTGATATCAGTGTTGAGTTAGTAAAGTTAAGTAATATTGATCATGTCTTTTCTGATAATTACTTAGAGGCTAGCAATTATTTAGAAATTTCTAATCAGTTTGCTGCAACCTTTGATGCTTTAGTTCAATCTCAAGTAACTAGTGAATATGCTTTCCAAATTATAACAGAGATGTTAAAATCTACAGGATATCAGGTTCAACTATCAGATGATGATAAACAGACCATTATTGAGAATACTGCCGTTTGGGAATTTGAAATTTTAACAAAAGTATCTAAAAAAGGTTTAGCATTATTTGCAGAAGATGAAGAGGGTAATATTGATTTTGAAAAAATACAAGGCGAAGAGATAACCTCTTTGATGCTACTTGCAAGCGATGGTGTAATTGCTTCTAAGTTATGTGGTGCAATTTTAAATGATATGCTTGGTGTAAATGGGTTAAATATGCTACCAGTAGATGAAAGTACGAATCTACCATTATATGATTTTACACTACCTACAACTTTAAAAACCCAAGCAATTAGTATCGGTACAACTTTTAATTTAGCTAAGAATATAAAGAATTTAGATATCGATCATATGACTACAAACGATATTGACGAGTTAAAACAAAATATTGAGGCCTTTGATAGGAATGATATGGATTATAACTTTGTTGAAGATGTTTTCAATACCATTATAAGTGGTAATACGAGTATGAAGATAGATGATACTACAAATTGGCAAGAAGAAGCAAGTACCATCACTTCAGTTTTAGAGGCTTATCAAAATACTTCGGATAAAGAAAATTTTAATATTCAAGATGATGAATCTTTAAGTAATATGGTTAATAATTCAGAACTTGCTAAAACATTTTTAGAATATTTAGGATTGATCAAATAAAAAAAGAGTCTCTTAATTTTATTTAAGAGACTTTTAATTATATAAAATTAAATAATTAGAGATAAAAATTAAATAAATTTCTAACTGAAAAATTCCTATTTATTATCCAATTAAATAATTGAATAATATTTCAAAAAATACAATATAATGTATAGATTGAAAACAAATATAAAGAAAAAAACATGAATTAGACAAAAACGCTTGCAAAAAAATCAAAAATTTGATAAAATAAGTAGGTAAAGTCATGAAATAAAGAGGTGAAAAAATGATGGATTTTAATCTAATCTTACTACTTGCCGGATTGGGATTGCTGGTGGTGGTAATATTATATGCATTATGGGGCTTTCTAGGTGGATTAAAGAGAGAACTATCATGCATCGTTGTTTTCATAGTTTTACTAGTCTTATCTTGGCTTGTATTTGGGGATTCCGCAACACTTTTGAATGCGAAGGCAGGTCAACAAGTGGCAGAATTTCTGGGTATTCAAGATGGATCGATATCTACTGTTTGGGATGCTGTTTTAGTATATGCAAGAGCACAGATTCCCAATGGTGAGGTTTTACTAGTAGAAGGAAAGGAAACATACGCTCTTTTCTATAGCATTGCTTCAACAGTATGCCATGCGATTGGTTTGCTAGTTGGTACCATAGCAGTTCTAGTGATTTGTCCAATTATTCGTTTGATAACTCATATTGTTGGATTGATTATGAGAGCAGTTAAAAAGAGTAAAGCTAAGAAAAATTCTACTGCGATAACAACTGAAGAGAAAGAAGAACAAAAAGCAGTAGTTGTAATTCCAAGCACAGAAGAAGGCGAAGAAGCAGTTTTAACTAAAGATGAAAACTTTATTGAAAAAAAACCTGCTGGCAAAAGACGTCTATGGGGTGCACTTGCGGGGGCATTGAAGGGTGTCTTTGTTGTGATTATGGTTTGTGCTCCACTTTCTGGTTTATCTTCAGTGATAAATAGTGCTAGTCCTGAAACACAAAAATTATTAAAAGATGTCATAAATGGTGATGCTAAAGTTCAAGTAGCTGAATCATCTGATGATCCAATCGAAATGGTTTTTGAATTTGCTAAAGAATATGAAAATAGTGCGCTTGGTAAATTTGCAAATGGTTCAAGATTCTTCTTTGGTAAATCTTTTAGTGAACAAATGTTTGATGGTTTGTTTAAAATGGAAACTAAAAATCAGACGATTTATTTAAGTGATGAGTTAATCACTTTTATTGAGGCTATAAACGCTTTAGATGGAAAGGTTAATTTTAATCAAGTAAATAGAACGGAATTTAGAACCGCTTTAGAAGCACTAAAGAGTTCAAAACTTATGGCTGAGTTGATGCCGGTTGGTATTGAATATGTCTATGAAATTGAAGAATTCAATCAGTTATTAGTAGAATCTGGTGAAACAGATGCTTTCTTAGATTTAAGATATAACAATTGGAAACGGGATATGAAATTAGTATTAGATGCGGTAAAAGAAGCATATGATCTAAATTTATTCCCATTTGAAGAATTCAATTATTTAACAATGAATTCTAAAGAATTGAATGATGTTACAACCTTATTGAGCCGAACAGAATTGTTATCTGATGCGTTACCAATTGGTCTTGAAATCGTATTTAGTTTAGAAGCAGTCCAAAAACAAATTGGTAAAATTGACGTTCCTGATTTACAAGATGTCAATATGGAACAAGAGTTGGATATGATTGTTTCTATTTATGACAAATTTAAAGATTATGGCATTGAAAGTTTTGAAGGCTTTGATGGAAATGAATTTTTGAAGACAGTATTGAATGATGAAAACCAAACGAATGTGTTATTTGATATTGTACAGAAAGTTTTAGATTTACAACTTGTCGATAAACTTGCAATTCCTGCAGTCTTTGGATATGCAAAAACAAATGAGCAATTTGCGTCTTTACTTGAGGATTCTGGTGAAACTGACAATTTTATGGCACTAGCAGACACGTTAACAGTTGATGATTTATCAATATATGTTGATGCTGTGAAGGTTGCTTTAGAATTAGTTGATGTAACAAATTTCCCATCCATTGGTATTGATTATTTCCATTTTAATCCTAACCTTTTAGATGAAGTTATTTTAAAATTATTTTCAACTAGTAAAACGAACCAAGTTTTATCAGTTGGTGTTCCAATTGCTCTTTCAGTAGATGCAATTAAACAAGTAATGGAAGATGCTTTAACAGATGTTCGTTTTGATGGTATAGACTGGGAAAGTGAATGTATCCTTATAGTAAATATCTACCGAGAATTTTTAAAATTGGAATTTGAATCTGTAGATGATTTTGCTGGAGACAAAATTGATTTATTACAAACTCTTTTAGAAGATGAAGGAAAATACAATGCAACTCTTTCTATTTTATTAAAATTAGTAGATGCACAATTGTACAATCGTGCAGGAGTTCCTTCTATGCAATATTTCTTAGATAAGCTTATTGATGAAAACTATCAAGAATTTAGTGATATTATTGGTTTAGATGGAATAAGTGTCGAACAGTGGAAAGCTGACCTTCAAAATATATTAGAATCTGCAAAATTAATCAATGAATTGCATGTATTAGATAATTTAAATCCATTTGATTATACAAAGTTAGATATTGCCTCAGATGAGGGTGTGGAAAAAATTAAAGTATTGATTCAAAATATTTTTGATCTTCATCTTCTTGGTAATGATGAATTGAAAACAAAATTATTAGTTGCTTCTATTCGTCAATTTAATTGGGCGATTTTACCGGAAAATTTTGCAATGGATTCAATTGTTTGGGACAATGAGGAAAGTGTTTTATTACAACTTGTTGATATCTATAAAAATATTAATGATTTAGATGGCTTTGATATTTTTGATATAAATAATACAAAATGGGTTGATTTACTTGAAAATGAAGAATTCTTAGACTATGTTATTAGTGCTTTAGAATCCGCTGTTGATTCAAGTATTGTACTAGAATTATTACCAGGCTTATTAGATAAATATGTATTACCAAGACTTGATGAAATTGAAAGTGTTGACGATGAAACATTATTTAGTGACATTTTATCGAAAGTGCCATCTGAAGAACTAGTTAATGAAATTATCAAATTGATTGATGTTGTAAAAGCCGCTGTTGAGATTCATTTGTTAGATTCCGCAAATAATATTGACGCAATTGATTTTGCCAATACAGATGCTTTAAAAACGATTGTCAGTGGTATTTTTGATTCTACACTTATTCAAGGTTACGAAGGTAGAATTATTAGAATTATTTTAAAGGCGACAAATCTTTTAGATATACCAAAAGATTCAGCTGTGTATGAGCAACTTGTTTCCATTGATTATAGTGGGGAAAAGGATGTTTTGATTCAATTTATTGATGCGATAGAGCCAGTTTTAAAAGACCCTAATTTTAAACTTACAAATGAAGAAGGTAAATTCAATTTAGATTTGGTATTCTGGGCAGAAGATCAAAATGCGAATACCCTTTTAGAGGGAATTAAGATTTTATTTGGTAGTTATCCTGATAATGAAGAAGTAGGTTCTAAATTAATTGAAGCCTTATTACCAAGTATTTATGATACATTTATTGAAGGTAAGGATTTAATTCCTGAAGAATTTAAAGATATCATTGCCGAATTAGATGTTACAAATGCAAGTGGAGAGTTGCTAGTAAGAGATATTCGCCGTTTAATTTTTGTGGCAGAGCAACTCATTGAAATGGATGCACATACGTTATTAAACAATGGCGATATGTTTATCAGTACTCCTGAGGCAGTAAATGCTATTCATCGTATTCTTGATGCTTTACATGATATTGAATTGATTAAAGGTCACGAATCTCAAACGCTTGCATGGGGTGTAAATTATCTTGCTAATAAATTAGAAATTAATGTGGATGAAGTAACTGATGAATTTAATGATGTAAATTGGTTAGAACAAAATGAAGTGTATAAAGAAATTTTTGCTGATATAGCAACGTTATTGAGAAATAATGAAATCTTAACATACAACGAACTTCTTGAATTTATTAGGAATAAAGAGTACAATACATCAAAATTCATAACAGATCAAAATGTAAATGATGTATTAGATATCTTAGATCGACTTGTAGATGTTGAGGTAATTGATGCAATCGTACCACTTGCTGTAAAATATGGTATTACTGTTTTAGATAATAAGAGTGGAATTGCTGCGGATTATATCAATGATTTTACAAGCGAGGAGTTAAATCATGATTTCCATAAATTGATTGAAATTGCTCATAAATTAGTTGATGATTTAGATATCGTTACGTATTATATTCATCAATTTGATGGTGATTTACCACTACCAAATGAAGAGGTTGTTAGATTATTAGTGGATGATGTATTTGAACTGAATATAGTAATACATGCTGATGGAAAACTTGCAACTTTAATTTATGATGAAATTGTTAAAAGAGTGTTAAAAGATGATCAAAAATTAATTGTTAGTGCGGATGATTTTGCTTTTGATACAATTGATTGGACAAGCGAAAAAGAAATTATTAGAGAATTTATTTCAATTGGTTATGATTTCTTAGAAGTAAATAACATTCAAAATATGGCATCTGTTCAACAATTGATTAAAGAAAAATTGTATGCTTCACCAGCAATTTTAAGAGATGAAACGGGTTATGTTTTATCTGATGCAATCAGAGTACTACAAAATTCTCAACTTGTAGAAAATGTTATTGAGAAATTATATAATTATGGTATTGATTTCTTGGCAAATAGTGGAAAAGTGAATCTTCCAATCCCAATTGATTATCTAAGTGGTATGCCAAAAGATAAATTAATGGAAGATCTTGGTCATGTTGCAAACATTTTAGATAAAGCTGTAGAATTTGGTCTAATGGAATATTTTGCAGATAATGATATTCGTGGTCTTAATTTAGAACTTGTTGCGCAAATGGTTGAAGATTTGTATACGTTAAATATTGTAAAAGATCATGACTTAGAATTATTAGGAAATATTTATAATTATGGATTAAAATATTTAGAAGATCAAACAAATGGTACATTTATACTAACACAAACCCAAATTGATCAAATTGATGGTGAACAAGAATTTGTTGCATTAGCTAATGTTGTAAGATCACTTCAAGCAGTAATTGATACAGGTAGTATACATTCATTAGGCGATGTAATGAACTTTATCAATAATAAGACATATAAGACCAAAGAATTTTATGCGAAAAATGTATATCACGCCATCATTGATGTTGTAAATTGTGCAACCGATTTACAATTATTAGAATTAATTACACCTCAACTTATAAATCATGCGAAAGTCTTTGGTGAAACAAAGAATTTAGATTTATCATTCTTACAAACAGATGAATATACTGCAAGTTTATTTATTGATGATGTTAGAACTATATTAGATATGGCTAAGATTGGTTATGATTTTGGTATTATCGATTATGTATTTGATCGTACTTTATACACGATTGAATCTGAAGCGTTATGCAATATGTTAGATTTCGTTCCATCACTTCATATTGCGAATATGTATCTTGATGAATTGCTCTATCAAGGAGTTAGATACGGATTAGATAAGGCAAACATAGCTATCACTGTTACTAAAGAAGATTTCGCAAATATTGCTTTAGCTACTGAAATTTCTGCGTTAAAAGAGGTAGTTAGAGCAACCAAAGAATTACTTGATGAAAAAGACATCATTACTTTAAATGATGTGAAAACATTCTTTAACGATAAAGAGTATAACAAAGAGGCTTTTTATGATGTTGCAACAGGAACCATTTTAGAAAAGGTTGTTACTGCTGCTGCTGATTTACAAACAGTTCAAGTATTATTACCAAAAGCGTTAAATTATGGTGTGGATAAAGTCACTCAAGTTGATCTTGGTTTCTTAAAGGATGAATTTAGTAAAGAAGAACTTGCCGCTGATTTAAAAGTATTAGCACGATGCATCGTTCCTGCTATACAAGCGGAACTAGTTGGTCTTGCTTTTGGCAAAGATTTCAATGATTTAGTATTACATTTTGAAATATATCCAGAAATGTTAGATGTTATGCAAGATATGTATATCTTGAATAAGAAATATGCTCAATTTGCTGCTCTTGGAATAAATGAAACTTTAAAAGCGATAAAGATTGATAAGAGTGTAAAAGCAAGTGAATTTGAAGGTATTACCTTTAAACAAGAACTTTCTTCTTTAAAAGAAGTAGTAAGCGGTATAGAAATGTTAGCATCCTCTAAAGGCTATCATACAATTGGTGGTGTTCGTGATGCTATAAATGCCAAAGTATATCAAACTGTAGCATTCTATGATACTGAAGTGGGTGCATCTTTAGAAAAAATATTAGATTATGCTGCTGATTTACAAACAGTTCAAGTATTATTACCAAAAGCGTTAAATTATGGTGTAGATAAAGTCACTCAAGTTGATCTTAGTTTCTTAAAGAATGAATTTAGTAAAGAAGAACTTGCTGAGGATGTAAAAGCTTTTGCAAAACTTGTAACACCTTTAATTGAAGCTGAGTTTGTTAAAGTTTTATTCAAAGGTAATCTTGATGAAGTCGCACTACATTATGATATATATCAAGAAATGTTAGATGGCATTCAAAATATGAATATTTTGAATAAGAAGTATGCGAACTTTATTGTTATGGCAACAAATTATGGTCTTGATAAAGTAAATTCAAAACAAGAAGTAACAACTGATATGTTTGATGGCATTCAATTTGCTAATGAAGTCACAATGCTTAAAGATGTTGTCTCATCTATTGCTCAGTTAACAGATGGTCTAAATGCTTATACAATTGGTAGCGTAAAAGATATCTATGATGATGTTGTGAAAAATAAACAATATAAAGATATCAAATACTCTAATCAAGTTGTTGTCAATGATGTATTAAATGTATTGAATCAAGCATTAAATGTTGAGGCTTTACAAGTATTATTACCAACAGCTTCAATTCATGTATCGGAATACTTATTTGAAAAAGGTACGGATATTCGTTTCTTATTTGAAAGTGTTTCTCAAGAAGAATTAGTAGAAGATGCTAAGAATTTAATTTTCACTTTAACTGATTTAGTAGAGTATGGTATGGTAGAATTTGCTTTACATGATGGTGAAATTGATGTCGCAAATGTTGATGCTATTCAAAATGCTATTGATAAAGTTATCCATCTTCACATCTTAAGTAATAACGAAGAAAAAGCAATTTTTGTCTTATTAGATAAACTTGGTATAGATACAAAAGATATCACTTTAAGCGATGTGAACTGGCAAGAAGAAGTTCTCACTTTACAAAATATTGTAAATGAAGCAAAAGATATTTTAGTAATGGAACAAGCAAATACTATTTCAAAAATTAAAGCGATTGAAGTTAAGAAATTTATTACAATTACTGATGATACGAATGGATATATTGATGTGTTTGCGGAAGTATTGAAAGCTCTTTCTGCTGATCAACTTGTAGAAAGATTATCTCTTCCTGTAGCTAAAAAATATCTTGCTAAATTAGATCCTAAATATGAGGGATTACTTGATATTCATAATATCTATCATAATGGTAACGAATTTAGTGCCGATCTTGCATCTTTAGCCGATATTTTATTAGAAATTAAGAAACTTGATATTTTCACTTTCTTAGTACAATCAGCTGATTATCCATTTAGTGAAATCAATGTAATTGATCAGTTAATTCAACTTGTCTTTAACTTAAATTATTTGAATATTGATTCGAATCGTTTGAATGAAGTGATTAAAGCTGTTGATCCACTTGTTAAGTATGATTTAAGTCAAATTGACGCAACAGGAGTAGATTTAAGAGCTGATGCAGATAAATTTGTTGAAATGTATGATTCTTTAGTTGTCGTATTAACTCATGAAAATTGGCCAATTAAGAATAAAGATGATTTAAAGAATGTATCTGTTCAAAAAGAATTCTTATTATCAACAACAGTTTGGGAAAATATGGTTGATGCTTTATTAAAATGGATGGATACAACTGTTTATGACAAAACAGGTGCCGCAATTGCTGTTCTTGCTTTACCGGCAGTAAAACAATTTGCCCCAACTTATTATGATTTATTGGCATTAGATAGTGTAACAGTTGAGATGATGGCTAATGATTTAGAATTAGCAAGAGGAGTATTAGAAGACTTAAGTGTCCTTGATTTAACTCAGATTGCTAAGAATGGTGAATATTTGACTATGGATGTGAAAACAGTAATCAATCATGTTATTGATGTCGTAGTTGATTCAATGATTTTAGAAGGTCATACCAATCGTCTATTTGAACATCTGATGGATACTTATGTAAATGGTCATCAGATTGCAGGAATTGATGTACCAAATGGTACAATTGTAGCAGAAGGTATTGATTTTGCTTATGATAGAGATGCGTATAAAGGACTTGTTGATGAAGCATTTGCCATTTTTGCAAATGAAAATATCACAACAATTGACCAACTTAAAACTTTTGTAAAAGAAATTCGTCAAAAATCTAAATTTGTTGAGTTTACTTCACAAGATTCTAATTGGCAATCGATGGAAAAAATAGTAAATTATTTAGCAAATATGACTATGGTTGAAGTGAATGGACTCTCAGTAATGAATCATATTGTCAGCCCTCAATTAGATGGTGATTTAGCAACTATAGTTGATTTTAGTCAATATAATAAGTCAGAATTTATGAGTGATATGCATGCGTTAGCCGTATTCATTGCCCAATTAAATGAATTTGGTATTGCATCTGTGATGCGTAATGAAAATATTCATTATGATCAAGCACCATTAGTCAAAGATATGCTTCATACTATTGCAAGTGTAAATTATCTTAAATATAATTTAGATGCTTTGATTGATTTAGTTGATAGTAAGAATGTATTACCAATTCAACTTGAATCCTTAAAGTTAGATGAATTTGATTATCAAGGTGATGTTATATTTATTGGCAATGCTTACGAAGACTTAATTCCATTCCTTACTTCAAGTGATAATACACTTCAAACAAGAAGTGATATTATGAACTTCATTAGAAGTAACTTTGAATTAAGCGATACTTTAAAGGATGCAGTAGTTGCACATAAATATGCATTTGTCGATGCTTATGATGAATTGGTACAAACAACAATGCTTCCATTATTAATGAATGAAGTAGCAAATTATGCAAAGACAAAACTTCCAACACAATATCAAGATGTAATTGATATGATGAAGATTGATGAATTAACCTTTGCTCAAAAGCAACAAGATGTTTTGCAATCCGCAATCATTGCTAGATCACTTGTTGATTTAGGATTAGGTGATGTGATTCGTCATAGAGATTATAACTTTGAGGGTAGTGTGATTTCGACTCTAAATAATAGTTTTGTTGAAATTGAAAAGGTAGATTTAATTACTGATATAATTGATATGTTGTATCCACTTCATATTTTAAGAAATCGTGCTGATTTAGTAGTTGAATTCTTACATGCTTTAGATGTTGATACTACTGAAATTGATTTCAGCCATGTGGATTGGGACTTTGAACTTGTTCAAGTGAAAACTGTAGTGTATAATGGTCTCAAAGCATTATTAGATTATGATATTCAGACGGTTAAAGAAACTAAGAATTATATATCTAACTTTATTCATATGACTGCGAAAGACATGTTAAAAGAATTAAGAGATATATACCATATGATTGATCTAGAGCGTGTCGTTTATGTTGTGGAAGCAATGGATTATTCTAGTGCTTTCGATCAAATCTTTAAACCTCTTTATAATAGATATATATTAAATAGATTACCATCTAGATTAAGCGAACTTGGTGATTTAACAGAGTATAGTGTAACGAATTTAGACGAAGATATGCATTATTTTGCAATTATGGCTCGAGCATTATTTGATATTAAAGAAGTTCCTGGCTCAATTAAAGACAATGCAGAATCATTAGATTGCATTTTGCCAGCACAAAATGCTATTGAAGCATTCTTCTCATTACATTATTTAGATCAAAAACGTCAAGCTATTGTTCACTTTATTGATGATTGGAAACCAAGCCTTGGTCTTGATTCATTAGATTTAACCAATGTTGACTTTAAAGTGGATGGCCACACTATTTCTCAATATGCAAAAGATATTTTGGTTGTCTTAAGTCAAACAAATTACTTGCAGTTAGAAATAACCCAATTAGGTAATACTTATCTGATGAGTTCAGTAGTGGCTTTATATAATGGTCTTGTGGAAACATCATTATTTGATGTAACATCACTTTGGGCTTTTGATACACATATTGAACCAAAACTACAAGATATAGAACAATTAGGTAAATTGACATTTACAGATGAAAGAGTACATAGTATTTTTGTTGAAGTTGGTGAAACATTAGATGCAATGCTTGATATGGGCTTCTTCAGTAATGATGGTGTTGACTTTACGAATAAAGAGAATACTGATCGTTTGTTTGGATTGTTAACAGATATCTTTACACCAAATGATATTACTTTAAAATATATTGATAAATTTAAAGCAAATATGTATGAAATCGGTTATGTAGCCCTTTCATATGAAGGTTTATCTACAACAGATGAATTAAGAGCTATAAGAAATAGTATGAAATCAGTTATGTCATTTATAAGAAATTACGCAAGCGAATTCAAAGATAATTATTCGATTCTTGCTGATGCAACATTACAAGCTGATTTAACAAATTGTATACAAGAGTTGTTTGATTCTCGGATTATAGCACAACTTGGTATGCCATTTATTCATGGTGCAGTCAAGATTTTAACAAAAGATATTGTTACTTTGAATATCTTAGAAAATGTTCAAAATGATGAATTCATTCATGTATTCTTGCCGGATGTATATACCGTAATCAATGCATTAGATCAGTTAGGTATCTTGAATAAAGACTTAAATTATAAAGATGCAGATGCTATTTTAGCACTTGCAAGAAGCATCATTTATGGTGAATCCTTCCAAGAACATGTAGCGGATATCATTCAGTTTGCAATGTGTTTTGTAGGTATTCAAGTGAAAGATGCAGATTTAAGTGATGTAAACTGGGATAGTGAATATATGGCTCTTGAAGGTGCCTTAAATGAAATGAGAGATGTCTTAAAAGATGTTGTTATTTCTAATAAACATACATATTTGAATAACGAATTCTTAAGTGCACTTGCTAATGCAACACCTTACTTTGAAACTTCGAAATTCTTACCAAAAGTTGCTCGTGAGGTTGCTGAATTTGTTGCAAATAGATATTATGGCAATAGATTTGATGCATATATAAATCACTTATTTGATGTTAACTATACAGATGAATATTTGATGAAGGATTATGGATATGCTGATGACATTTTAAGACTTGTTGTGGCAAGTGATTACTTTGGTAATGGTATCAGCAATGATAATCTTGATCCAGTTGTTGATCTAGTTGATATTTTATTCAGTTTAGAATATGCTAAAGGTATGGAAGCAAGAATTCTTGAAGCTGGATTCAAACGAATGGATTTATTTAAAGATTATGAAGTTGACTTTAATAAAGTAACTGATTGGTCAATTGAAAAAGATGCATTTGTTTTGGCATTAAGAGAACTTGCACAATTCTCGAAGATGATTGCATTAAATGAAATTACACCAGAAATTATGAAAGATGAAGGTGTTCAAAATCAATTTGTTATAGTTGTAGATGCCATGAGTAAATCCATTCTTGGACAACAATTATTACCACAAATATATGCAGAATATATTGAAAATAATCTTGGTGATGAATATGCTGGTATTATTGACTTCAATGATCCAGAATTTACACCTGATATGTGGGCTAGTGAATTTGAAAAATTATTTAAGGGATACAATACATTGGTAAATAATGGCTTTGGTAGTGATAGTGGTTTAACATTATCCTTAGATGAAACGATTGATACAATGGCAATCTTATTTGGCCAAAGAGGAAATAGTGAAGCAGGAATTTATGCAATTGTTAAACATCCTGAAGAATGGGTAAAAAGATTACTAGATAATCATGTTGTAGATTTAAGTAATGGTGCAACTTTAAATATGAGCACGGATCGTGATTGGCTTGAAGAAGCATATGCAATTGTGGATGTTCTTGTCGCAATGAAGAGTTTCACAGATGTAGAACAAGATTTCGATTATAGTCTTGTTTATCACACAACTGATGCTACAAAACTAGAAAATGTATTGGTTGCCACTACAAATTGCGTAGCATTAAGAGGAACAATTATGCAAATCATTGTGAATACGATGAATACAAATCCAAGTATGCAAGAAAAACTTGAAGAAAGTGGTGTGATTGATGCTACATTCTTTGAAGAGTATGCTTTATATGAGGCTGATTCAACTTATTATAATGCGTCATATTGGACAAGTGAAAGGATTCATCAGTTTGCAGTAGGCATTGCTGAAGTAAATGAATTTCTTTCTAATTAAAGAATTTAGGATAGGAAAATATTTTCCTATCCTTTTCTTATAAACAATAAATTAAAAGATTTGACTTTTATAAATATATTTGATATAATATAGAAGGTTAAAAACTTACTATGATTTAAAAGGTAACCAAATCATGGCGGAAGGAGTATAAATTATGCGTAAAGGAATTCATCCAAAATATCAAAAGGTAACTGTTACTTGTGTATCTTGTGGAAATACTTTTGAAACCGGTTCAACAAAAGGCGAAATTCGTGTTGATACTTGTTCAAAATGTCATCCATTTTATACTGGTGAACAAAAATTTGTTCAAGCAGCAGGTCGAATTGATCGCTTTAATAAGCGTGCAAGTCTTGCTAAAAACAATCAAAAGTAAAAAAACAAAAAGTCATAACTTAGTTATGGCTTTTTCTTTTACAAATAGAAAAAATAAATGATGAATTTTTATGTAAAATAGTAAAAAACAATCTTAAAATATGATATAATAAGAAAAGGTGAACAAATATGCTTGTAACATTTTATCAGGTATCAGTTAAATATTTAGATCAAACAATTTTAGATCAGGTGTCATTTACAATTCATGAAAATGATAAAATAGGTATTGTAGGAGGAAATGGTGCAGGTAAATCAACGTTATTAAAAGCCATTTATTTGGATCATTTTATTGATGATGGAGAAGTTTATAAAAAGAATAATTTAAAAATAGCGTATTTAGAACAAGAACCATCTTTTGATAAAGATCAAACAATAGTTCACGAAGCTGCAAAATTAGCACAGGTGGAAAATGCGTTTGAGATAAAATCTATGCTGTCTAAATTTGGACTTGATGAATATGATAAGAAAATTCAAATGCTATCAGGTGGTGAAAAAAGAAGATTGGCACTAGCTATTACGCTATTGCAACCTTGCGAGTTATTAATTTTAGATGAGCCAACCAATCATTTAGATATTTGGATGATTAATTGGTTAGAAAAATATCTTATGAAGTGGAACAAGGCTTTAGTGCTAGTTACACATGATCGATATTTTTTGGAGCGTATTACAAAAAAGACCCTTGAAATTGAAATGGGTAAGTTATATTTATATGATGCGAATTACTCTTCCTATCTTCTTTTAAAAGAACAAAGAATGGAATCTATGATGGGGACCTTGCGTAAACTAACAGTTCTTCTAAAAAAAGAGGCTGCTTGGGCAAGCCTTAATCCACAAGCACGTTCAACTAAATCAAAAGAACGTTTATTGCGTTTACAGACTTTAGAACAAGAAGTCAATCAACAAAATGATACAATTGGTCAAATAAAGCGAGAAATGGCCTTTTCTTCTAAAGTTTCCAGACTAGGAGGGAAAACAATCAATATAGAAAATGTAACGCAAGAAATGAATGGTAAAATTTTATTTAGTAATTTTTCCTATCATGTTAAACGTTTTGATCGACTTGGTATTGTGGGTAAAAATGGTAGCGGTAAAACAACTTTATTTAAAACTATTTTACAGCAGTTAAAACCAATTAAAGGAACCATTACAATTGGTGAAACAGTTAAGATTGGATATTTAAAACAAGAAGATTTTGAATTTGATTTAGATATGAAAATTATCGATTATATTAGACAATTTGGTGAAGTTGTTCAAACAACAAAGGGTACTATTAGTGCCTCTAATCTACTTGAAGAATTTCTATTTTCAAAAAATCAACAATATATGCGTATTGCCACTTTATCAGGAGGAGAAAAAAGGCGACTTCAACTTCTAGCTATTCTTATGACAAATCCGAATATTTTATTGCTAGATGAACCAACCAATGATTTAGATATATATACTTTAGAAATTTTAGAAAACTATTTAGAAACATTTCGAGGAGCCGTTATTGTTATATCCCATGATCGATATTTTTTGGACAAAGTTGTTGATCATTGTTTTATTTATCAAGATGGTAATATAAAGGAATATACGGGTTGTATTAGTGAGTATATTAAAGAAGCAATTTTAGTAGAAAAGAAAAGTCAAAAACCCAAAGAACATGTAGCAAAACAAATTCCTCGATTTACCTCTTCTGAAAAAAAAGAATTTGATCAAATTGAAGATAAAATTATGGCTTTAGAAAGTCAAATAGAAAGTTTAAATGAACAAATGTTTTCTTCAGGAAGTGATTATGTCAAACTGCTTCATCTTGAAAAAGAAATACAAGATAAGAAGAATCTATTAGACTGTATGTATGAAAGATATGAATATTTAAATAATATAAATGAACAAATTGAAAAATACAAAAAGGAGAAATATCATGAATAAAAAAGAAATACTTACGAAAAAATTGGCAAGTCTTGCGGTAAGAGTGGGGGCAAACGTGCAAAAAGATCAAATTGTGGTCATTACATCTGATTTGCACGCTGCTCCACTTGTTAAGTTTATTCAAAAAGAAGCCTATCTTGCAGGAGCCAAAAAAGTCTATGTTGAATGGAATGATGATGAATTAACTAGAAATTATTATACTTACGCAAGTGATGAAACACTTCAAGAAATTCCTGAATGGAATCTTTCTAAGATGAGATATTTTGTTGATCAGCATGCCTGTCGCATTGTAATTGATTCTAAAAATCCTCATGCTATGAAAGGTGTTGATGTCAATAAGATGATGATGGCCAATCGAGCTATTGGTCCTAAAACAGCCTTTTTCCAAAATCATTATAGTTCAAGTAAATCTCAGTGGACAATTGTTGCATATCCTAATGATGAATGGGCTCAAACGGTTTTTCCTAATTTGACGGTAGATGAGGCTTGGGATAAATTATTTGATGCGATTATGTATACATCAAGAATTTCTCTTGATCATGATGAAAAAGAAGAGTGGAAAAATCATACTAAAGATTTAGAAAATCATAGTAAAAAAATGAATGCGTATAATTTTAAAACACTTCATTTTGAAAATAGTTTAGGTACGAATTTAGACATTGAATTGGTTCAGTCGCATATTTGGGCTGGTGGTGGCGAAATGGGAGGCAATGGAGTGTATTTTGTGCCCAATATTCCTACTGAAGAAATTTTTACAATGCCTCATAAAGATAAGGTAAACGGTAAGGTGGTAAGTACGAAACCGTTAAATTATCAAGGAACTCTAATTAAGGATTTCTATTTTATTTTTAAAGATGGTAAGGTTGTAGATTTTGATGCTAAAGAAGGATATGAAGCATTAAAAAGTTTGCTTGACCTTGATGAAGGGTCATCACGTCTTGGCGAGGTGGCTTTGATATCATATGATTCCCCTATTTCTAATTTAAATATTTTATTTAATAATACTTTATTTGATGAAAATGCTTCTTGTCATTTAGCATTAGGAAATGCTTACGCAATGAATGTAGTAAATGGTACAACAATGAAAGAAGAAGAATTAGTCAAACTAGGATATAACGTATCACTCACCCACGTAGATTTTATGTTTGGTAGCAGTGATATGAAAATTACGGGATATACCCATGATGGTAAAGAAATACCAATTTTTGTGAAGGGAAATTTTGTTTTTTAATGAAAGAATTAATAGAGTTTTTGAATCAATCTTATACATGTTATCATGCAATAAAAAATATAGAAACCAAATTACAAAAAAATGGTTTTATTAAATTAATGGAAAAAGATGAGTGGCAATTAGAAAAAGGTCATCAGTATTATATAATTAGAAATTCTTCAAGCATTGTCGCTTTTAAAATTCCACAACAACTAGAAACTGTAGGTTTTCATATTGTGGCTAGTCATAGTGACTCCCCATCTTATAAATTAAAGCCACATCCAACAATAAAAGATATCAAAAATAAGTATACAAAACTAAACACGGAAGGTTATGGTGGTATGATTGCTTATAGTTGGTTTGATAGGCCTTTGGGGATTGCGGGAAGAATATTTGTTGAAAGTGAAAATAAAATTAAAGAAATATTGGTGAATTTAGATGAAACCATTGTAATTCCTAGTTTGGCAATTCATTTCAATCGAACACAAGAGAATAACTTTAACCCTCAAATTGATATGTTGCCACTTCTTGGTAGTAGTGATCAATCATTTGAAGAGGTGCTGTTAAAGTATACAAAGCAAAACAATATTTTATCAACAGATTTATTCTTATATAATAAGGAAGAGGCACAAATAGTAGGAAGTAAGAAGGAATATCTTTTTTCATCAAGATTAGATGATTTAGAATGTGCATATATTTGTGTGGATAGTTTAATTAAAGCAAAGAATCAAAATATAGCAGTTTGTGCGGTTTTAAATAATGAAGAGGTTGGAAGCGTTGCCGCTAACGCAGCGGATTCTTCTTTTGTACAAGATGTTCTTGAACGGATTGCGAGTAGTTTTCAGTTAGATTTTAAAATATTACTTGCTAATTCTTTGTTGGTATCGGCTGATAATGCCCATGCAGTGCATCCTAATCATCCTGAAAAAAGTGATCTGACAAATATGGTGTATATGAATGAGGGCATTGTTATCAAACATCAAGCAGGATTAAAATATACAACGGATGGATTAAGTGAGGCTATTTTTAAAAAAATGTGTAAAGATTTGGGGATTTTGTATCAGGATTATACCAATCGTAGTGATCAAAGGGGTGGGAGTACATTAGGTGCTATTTTACAATCACACATCAGTATCCCAAGTATTGATATTGGTCTAGCCCAACTAGCCATGCATTCGACAGTTGAATTAGCAGGTGTAAAAGATATAGAATATATGTTAAGAGCTTTGATAAAGTATTATGAGTCAAAAGTAATGATTAATGAGGATGAAATAGTTCTTAATTAATCCGTGTTACTTTTTGATAATTTCCTATAAAAAAGTGTGTAGAACTCTTACACACTTTTGTTTTTTAATTATTCAAATATAATAAAATGGAGAAAATGGAAGCAACTATCCCCCATAATACATAGGGTAAAAGAAGAAAAGATGTTTTTTTAGAAAGAAGTAAAGATTCAATTGTTGTAAGTGTAATGGTAAGAAAACTAAGAAGTGTGGTTACATAGCCTAAAAATAAACTTTGTTTAATAAAGAAAAAGTATGGAAAGGTAAAACTAATAACATAATTGATGACAAGAAAAATGATAACTCTAGTAAAATCTTTTTTATTATAATCTTTTCTTTTATCAAAAATACAAACAACAAAAATTCCCATTAAAACATAAATAATACTCCAAACAATAGGAAAAACAATACTAGGTAGTTTAGGACCTTCTAAACTATTGTAAAATTCTAAATCACTTTTGAAAAGGAAAGAAGGTAAAAAATATAAAAAAACTACCAAAACAAATAATAAAATTCTTTTAAACCATTTCATAAAACAAGTACCTCTTAGTATGATTATATGTAAAAAATTTTATTTTATGAAAATATTTAGAAATTTAACTAAAATTCCCATAAAAACGTTTGCATTCATCTTTAATATTCTTAAAAATTATGCTATAATACATATAATACTATATGAAAAGAAGGAGAAGTTATGAATAAAACGACAAAAAAATTAATTTTATTTCTGTTGGTTTTCAATTTTGTATTTGCTTTACTGGGGATGAAAGTAAATGATGTCAAAGCCGAAGGTCTTGAAGTAATAAAAACACATACAGGAAGTGATCTTACATACCGAGGCTCGAGTGAAAAAGTATATAAACTTTCAGAATATAATTATCCTACTAATCAATTAAGAGCAGTTTGGGTAACGGTGTTTGCGGGCGACATTTCAAGATATACAAGTGAAACCCAATTTAAACAAATGATGAACAATGTTTTAGATGATATGGATAAAATGGGTATGAATGCCATCGTTTTTCACGTGCGTACGCATAATAATGCTTTATATCAATCCTCATTAAATCCGCTTGCTAGTTGGTGGAGTGGAGTTGATTTTGATGTTTTTGATCCTCTTGAGTGGTTAATTTATGAGTGTCACCAAAGAGGAATTGAATTTCATGCTTGGTTGAACCCTTACCGAATTTCGGCAGATGGTTCTAACTCGCAATATGCGGCAGAAGCACTTCCAGCAGTTAATCCTGCAAATGATGAAAATAATCTAATTAAAGTTGGAAATAATGTTATTTTTGATCCGGGTATTCCCGAAGTGCGCGATTTTATTGTGGATACATGTATGGAATTAATTGAAAACTATGATGTTGATGCGATTCATTTTGATGATTATTTCTATATTGATGGTGCAGATGATACCTCAACAAGAGAGAAATACAATACGGAAAATCTTTCCATTGGTGATTTTAGAAGAAAACAAGTTGATTTATTTATTGAAGCTTTGTCTAATGAAATTCGTGCCTATAATCAAGAAAATCATAAAGCTATTCAACTTGGAATTTCACCATCAGGAATTTATAGAAATGGTGGTTATCAAAGCGCTCCAACATATGATGCAGATGGAAATTTAACAATGCCTACTTATTCAAATACATCAGGTTTTGCGCATTATGATGATTATTTGTATTCTGATACTTTAAATTGGATTAATCATGAATGGATCGATTATATTATGCCTCAATGCTATTGGGCAATTGAGCATAGTGGGGCTAGTTTTGTAGAGTTGACTAAATGGTGGAGTTGGGCTGTTCGAAATAAAAAAGTTAATTTTTATACAGGTCTTGGTATTTATATGGGAGCGGATCCTAGTACTGATGGTTCTTATAAATATTGGAAATATAACGAAAATGAAATTCAATTACAACTTTTAAATGCTGGTCAGTATCCTGAATTTGATGGTGCTTGTTTTTATAAATATTCATCATTGAAACAAACCTCTAGCAATGTTGTCAATCATGCGGTAAATTTGATTTCTAATGAGTATTGGGCTAAGAAGATTCCTGGTGCAATTAGTAAGTATTATGCCCCTCTTTTAGATGAGGTGGCTCCAACAACAATCAATTATGATGAACAAACAAATACAATTCATTTTAATGAGGTAGAAAATAGTAGGGGGTATATGATTTATAAAGTACCAAAGGGAACGATTCTTGATCAAAATGATATCAATCATATCTATCAATATATTCAAACGACAAGTATTGTGGTTGATGATTTTAACAATTATAATTACTATGTTGCCTCTGTAAATCTTGCTAATGAAACAAGTGAGGCTATCATTGTCAATGCTTCACTCGATCATAGTACCATTATTTCTTTGATTGATAATTTGCCCAATCCTATTACATATGAGGATAAAAGTATAATTGTTCATATTCGTAATTTATATGATAGTTTATCTCTTCAAGAACAACAAAAAGTTACTAATTTCAATCAATTGATAGCAGCAGAAGAAATCATTCAACAATATGAAGAAATAGAAGAACAATTACAAAGTTATATCAATACGCTAGATTTACATATTCAAACAAATAGAGTCATTCCTTTGTCTCAACATATGACTTTACAATATAAAAATATAGAAGATCGTAATCTTTATAATATTGAAACGGGAGTAAAATTAAAGAATTATTTAGCGGTCAAAGAAATACCTTTAATTATAACCCTTACAGAAAATAATCTAAGTGTTAGTAAAGAAATTTTGGTAAACATTGGTTATAGTGCTAAAAATCAAAATGCGTTATTTTACCGAAATGATCCAAGTTCAATGGGACCAGATGACGAAGGTGCATATGAAGAAGGACAAAGTGGATATATTGGTTGGTCTGGGCATACTTTTGTTATTGAAAATTATATGTTATTTATTGCTTTGGGCAATTATCATGAAATTAATGATGCAACCAATATTCAATCATGCAACTGGTCATCTGTAGCAGGTGTATATGTAAATCAAACGAAGAGTAATATATCTTTTTATTTAACTGATGCTTTTGAGAGTAAATCATCTAATAATGATGGTTATATTATTGTGGCTAATAATGAAATTAAGACTTTGGTTCATGGTTTTGATACGAGTAGTGCTATTTTATTAGAGCCTAATGAGGCGATTATTATTGTGCGTTATTTAGATACGCTAATTACAGGTTCACCAATGGCGCCTGTTACAAAGTTAAATGTTGGAATGAAGGCTTATATTGATGAGGAAGTTGCATTGACAGATGAGCAAAAAGCGCAAAATATTATCGCTGCAATTGAAAATCTTCCTTTGGATATTACACTGGAAAATGAAACAACAATCAACGATATTAAGAATCAATATGATAGTTTAAGCGATGAGACAAAACTGCTTGTTACCAATTATCAAAAATTAGAAGAGGCAATATATCAAATAAACCAATTAAAAACACAACTTACCAATAAAAAACAAGAGGCTATCAGTGAATTAAATGATTATTTAAATCTTGACAATTATAGTAGTGTGAATCAAAATTTGATTACTACATATATAAACACGATGATTAACCAAATCAATGATGCGCAGTCTTTCGATTCAATTGATGAACTTGTTATAGAGGCAAAGCATAAATTAGATGAATTTTTGACAATAGAAGAAGAGTTACTAGCATATAAAGAAGAAAGTATTGAGGATTTAGAAGCTACAATTGATGTATTGCTTTATTCTGAAGAAAATAAGCAAAAGATTCATACTTTGTTAGAAGAAGCAAAAAGTCGCATTTATAATGAGGCTAAAAGTAATGATGAAGTTGATAAAATTGTAGAAGAAGCATTAAAAGATATAGATAATATTTTAACAATTGAAGAAGAAGAAGCATTCCTTCAACAAGTAAAGCAAGAATATATTCAAAAAATTGATGATTTAATTGCTTCTTTCACCGATATTACTGATGCGGAAAGACAAGAATTGATAAAAGATGGTGAAAGTTTTAAAGTCCAGATTCGTAATGCTACTAAACAAAGTGATATTGCATATATTTGGACAAGAGCGCAAGATACAATCCATTTATATTTTGAAAATGTCGAAAAAGCTCGTCAACATGCTATAGATGAAATATATACTTATATTCAACAATTATCATATGGAGAAAAAGAACTCATATATATACAAACTCTTGCAGCAGAACAAGAAGAATTAGTCAATAAAATGGCTTCTATTGAAGAAATTAAAAAAGTTTCAGGTGAATTTATCACTTTAATCAATCAGCTTCATGAAGAATTGGTTGATACAAAAACTACAGTTTGCAAAGAGTTAGATTCTTTAATCAAGTCTTGGTATACAGATAGTCAAAAAGAATATCTAACTGTTATGATTGATGATGCCAAAAATCAAATCATGCTTGCGGGAAATCAAGAAGAAGTAAATATATATAAAGATAGTTGTATACAAGAGGCTACACAATATATTGAACAATTGACCAAGGCTATGGATGAGGCAAAAGAATATTTAAATTCACTCAATGCCGATAAAGCGAATATAAAACAACTGATCTATCAGTATAATCAAGCAATTGCCCAATCTAAAACAACTGAAGAAGTCCAAACGTTAAGGGATGCTTTTGACAAAGCGTATTTAAAATTAATGATTGAAAATATCAAAGAAGATATCAATCAATTTGTTAGTCATTTGGATTATAATGATAAGGAAAAAGAATTAGTGAAGACTAAAAAAGAAGCCTTATTTATCAGTATTGAAAAATTAAATGATATAAAAGAAGTTGAACTAGAAGTTACTACATTCAAAAACGAAATTCAAAATCATCACCAAGCTTTGTTAGAAGCGATTACTTTGGCAACAAATACTATTCAAAATGCCAATTCATCAACAGATGAGGCAAAAGAGTATTGTGAACAAATGTTAGAAGATATTAAGAAAGCTGGTTCTTTGGCTGAAATTGAAATAATCATGGAAGACTTTGATCAAACATTAACAAATTTGAATAATAAGGCTTCAAATTGTACATGTAATGATGCTTCCTTTATCTATATTTTCCTTTCTATTCTTTTTGCAACTTCTTTAGTTATATTTAGAAAAAAACATTAAAAAATCAAAGGGACTATTGTTGTAAATAGTCTCTTTTTTCTTTATGTATGTTGCTTTATTTTTATTCTTTTATACATTTTATGATATAATAACAACGATAAAAGTAAGCATTTTTGGTTATACTGATATATCATAAAAATCAAGTTATTATTTGATTGAAAGGATTTATAATGCGATTAGATAAATACTTAGTAAATTGTTATATAGGAAGTAGAAAAGAAGTAAGAGAAATTATTAAGCAAAAAAGAATTATCGTTAATGGAAAGGTAGTATCTAATAATGAGTATAATATTTTAGAAAAATATGATCAAGTGTTGTTAGATGATAAACCACTTATGTATAAAGAAAATTATTATTTTTTATTAAATAAACCAGCAGGATATGTAACATCGACAACAGATGATACCAATCAGACCGTGATGATGCTTCTTGATATGTTACCTTCAAAATTAGTTCAAAAATTGTTTCCTGTTGGTCGATTAGATAAAGATACGGAAGGTCTTCTTATCATAACAACAGATGGTAAACTGAGTCATTTTGTTACTTCTCCAACAAGCAATATTCAAAAAACCTATTATATTGAATTTGAAGGTGTCCTCAATGATAGGGCTAGCAAGATGATGAAAGAGGGGTTGGTAGATGAAAAAGGTACGCAATTTAAACCTGCCACTTTGTATAATGTGAGTGAAACTAGTTGTTATTTAACAATTAGTGAAGGCAAATACCACCAAGTAAAAAGAATGATGCATCTAGTAGGGGGAGTTGTTACTTATTTGAAAAGGATTAAGATTGCAAATATCGTATTACCAGAAGAACTCAAAATAGGAGCATATATAGAAATATCACAACATGATATCTATCAACTCATTCATTTTAATTGTAAAAAGAAAGGATTTTAAAAGATGAAATATATTTTATTTGATTTAGATGGCACCTTATTACCAATGGATCAAGAGGAGTTTACGCAAAATTATTTTAAATATTTAGCCCAAACGCTTAAAAAATATGGATATGATCGTAAACAATTGATTGATGCCATTTGGCAAGGCACAGCCTCGATGATTAAAAATGATGGTTTGCAAACCAATGAAGAAGTTTTTTGGAAAACTTTTGCGAGTATTTTTGGGGATAAAGTTTATCGCGATCAAATTCTTTTTGAGCAATTTTATCAAACCGAATTTAATGAAATAAAACATAGTTGTGGTTTTGATCCAAATGTTCAAATAGTTATTCGGAAACTAAAAGAATTGGGTTACAAACTAGTGGTTGCTACGAATCCTATTTTTCCATCAATTGCGCAAGAAAGTCGCATAAGATGGGCAGGATTAGATGAACATGATTTTGAATTTTACACGACATATGAAAATATGCATTATTGTAAACCCAATCCTAAATATTATTTAGAAATTATTGAAAAACTGAATTGTCAAGCAAGTGATTGTTTAATGGTTGGTAATGATGTATGTGAAGATATGATCGCTAGTAAAATAGGTATGCAAGTTTTTCTTTTGACAAATCATCTTATTAATAAAAACAATTTAGATCTTTCTATTTATCCAAAAGGTGATTTTTTGGATTTATTAAGATATATAGAAAAAAATAAAACATCTATTTAATAGATGTTTTATTTTGTATAAAATATTTTGGATGGTTAAAAATATCAGAAAAAAGATAACTTTCTAAATATTTTTTTACAAATTTATAATTGAATTGTATCTTTTTCTTTTTAATAAGAATTAAAATACGGTCTATTTTAGCATAAAAAAGCATAATATCCTCATTTTTTATATTTGTTGCATTTACTTTTTCAACTAAACCAAAATGATTTTCCCAAATAATTGTAATTAAATGGTTCATATGTTGTTCTAAATCAAAATGTTTGTGATCGTTGATAATTGCAAGTAATTCTTCATCAAATGTTGATGCTTTTTTTTGATAGGATTGTTTCAATTGTTTTTCCTTTTTAGAAAGAGGAACCGGATCGAAAACTTTATGACTTAAAGGATTGCATCTTAAAATACGATATCCAGTTAAAAAAGAAGCTTTAATGAAATTAAATTTTGTAAAGCATTCCAAACCATAATTAGAACAACTTGGCAGATGTCTACATCGATGTGGTCGATCTTTATCTTTTTGATATAATTGAATGCATTTGATAGCCCATTTATTGAATAGCATATGAATCACCTCTTTTATTATAACAAAAAATAATATTTTTTTATAATAAGTAGCGTATAAATTAGTAAAATTTAACAAAAATAATAATATGTTAAAATACTTTATTATTTTTATTATTATTTTAGTTGTTCTTGATTTAATTTTACTCATTCCAATTGAAGCAAGAATTGTCAAAAGAATAGAAAAACCTTTATTATTAAAAGTTTTAGTTTTCAAAAAAACGATTTTTCAAATGGAATTAAAAAAAAAGGCTAAACCTAAGCAGAAAAGTTCATTTCAATTTAAGATATCATATCTTTTTGAAAATGATTTGAACATTATTTTAAAAGATTTAAAAGAAGAAAACTTCTTTGTTTATCTTCTTTTAGAATTTGCTAAAATTAAAAAGGTAACTTTTATTCCTACTTTTAATAGTTCTGATCCTATTATGATGCCATATTTAGGTTTTTTGGATTGGTTTATTATATCAAATATTAAAAATTATATTGATCATACTTTTCATGTGGTAAAAGATGACTATTATCAAATTGTATTGTTACAAGATGAAAATCAAGGGATTAATTTTGAGGTTTACGCAACTGTAACACTACTAGAAATGCTTTTTGCAATCATCAAGAATTTTAAAGTATTTTTAAAATTATTCAAAAAGAAGGAGAAAAATTATGAATAATATCATTCAGTTATTAGATATTTCAGTTGATAAGATTAAATCAATGGTTGATGTCAATGTTGTAATGGGGAAAATGATGACGTATAATAATGTTTCTGTCATTCCCATTTCTAAAGTCAAATGCGGATTTATCAGTGGTGGTGTTGATCAAAAAGAAAATCAAGAAACGAAGAAAAATCCCTTCGGTGGAGCTAGCGGTGGTACTATGACGCTTACTCCTATTGCTTTTTTGGTTATATTAGAAAATGACGCAAAAGTTCTTCATCTTGATGAGCATTCTCACATTTTAGAAAATTTAATTGATTTAATTCCGGATACTATAAATAAGTTTGCATCTTTGATTAAAAAAGATAATCATGCATAAGGTAAATGGAGAAAAGACTTAGTAAAATGATCCTCATTACTAAGTCTTTTCATTTAGATATATCATAGATTGTTTGACTAAAGTGTTTAAGTAGTGTATAATATGAATAAATAGATAATGAGATTGGAGTATATATGACCAAAGTAGTAGTAATTGGAGCAGGTCCAGCAGGTATTATGGCCTCTATTTGTTTGAAAGAAAAATTAAAGGATAGGATTGAAGTAATCTTATTAGAAAAGAAAAATCAAATTGGTAAAAAGCTTTTAGCAAGTGGAAATGGCAAGTGTAATTTAAGTAGTGCTCAAGTTTTACAAAAACATATCTATAACAACAAGTTTGCAACTCATGTTTTTAGTCAATATTCCAACCAAAATTTAAAGCAAACGTTGTTCAATCTAGGGCTTTTTACTAAAGAAGATTTGCATTTGAGAACCTATCCAATCACAGAATCGGCTAAAACTGTTGTAGAACTTTTTAAGATGCAATTAAAAAGGCATCATGTAAAAGTTTATGAAAATACAGAAGTAATAAAAGTAGAAAAAGCAAAGAAACAAACATATCAAATCTATACTACGCATAAGGATAGATTGACCTTGATGTGTGATTATATTATTTTTGCAACAGGAGGAAAATCAACGCCTAAACTTGGCTCAAATGGTGAAGGATATGAATTGTTGTCTACTATGCATATTGATATTACTCCATTAAGACCAGGTTTAGTAGGTTTAATGGTGGAAAAAAAAGCGATTCAAGGGTTAGATGGACTTAGACAAAAGGCAAAAGTGAGTTTATACGAAGGAACCAAAGAAGTATTCTCAGAAGATGGGGAAGTTCAATTTAAAAAAGATGGGTTAAGTGGAATTGTAATAATGAATGCATCTAGTATAATAGCTAGAAGTCAACAAAAATTGACTTTAAAATTAGATTTGTTACCTTTGATTGAAGAAAAAAAATTAAATGAACTTTTAGATAATCTTAAAACAATGAATCGACAAATGAGTATGAAAGAATTAGCCTTTGGCTTTTTGCCAGTGCCACTAGCTCAAAAAATTTTGACAGATTTAGAAAAAGAAAACAAGTTGACAACTAGGACTCTTGCAAGTAGAGTGAAAAATTATTTTGTAAATATTATTGGTGATTATGGGTTTGATGCATCTCAAGTAACAATAGGGGGAGTAAACATTGAAGAAATAACTGAAAAGTTTGAATTAAAAAAAATGATAAATACCTATGCAATTGGGGAGTTATTAGATGTTGATGGTTTGTGTGGTGGTTATAATATTCATTTTGCTATCGCATCGGGTGTAATGGTGGCAAATTCAATTTATGAAAAGGAAATGGGGAAAAATGAAAAAGAAAAATAATCCAAAATTATTAGAAATGACAAAAGTAAAAGTTGATATGATTAATAGAATGGTTGATTTACTTGATGATGCTATTATGAGTTGCTATTATGGTATGATTGATGAAGAAAAGGAAAATACAGCAATAACGAATTATAATAAAGAAAAAGGAAGATTGAATTATTATGAATGTTTACTTGCTGTAATCGATTATTTTTTAAATGATGTTCCTTTAAGGGTTGATGATGATGTAAAAAATAAGATTGATGAATGTTTAGAGGCGTTTAAATTAGATGTAGAAGAAAATGGTATAAATAGTGAAGAAATTAGAAGAGCTTTTTTGCTTTTAGATATTAAAGGTTTTAAAAATTTGAATTTTCCACTAGATTTGATTACACCAGATGCTATCGGCATTTTAATTGCTAATTTAGTAAATGCCTTTTTTAGTAAAACAGATAGCATTGAGATGCTTGATTTTAACTTTGGAGTTGGCAATTTAGCTTATACATTGGTAAACTATAGTGATCCGTTTATTCAATTACTAGGTATTGAAAATCATATGCTTTTTACAAAGGTAGCTGTTGCTAAAGCCAATATGATGACGCAAGATGTGAATATATATTATGAAGATGCTCTTGCATATTTACCATCACACATCGATTTAATTGTCAGTGATCTAGCATGTTATGATTATGAAAATAAGGCCTATCATTCTAGTTTATATGATAAAGGAGTTAGGTATTTTCCTTATCTTGCGATAGAGCATTTTTTGAAAATTCCTAATCAGCATTTTCAAATATATCTCATTGAAAATAACTTTTTTTCTAAATCAGGTAGCAATGAATTTTATCATATGATGGAAAACTATGGTCATATTGATGCTTTAATTACGCTTCCTAGTAGTTTCTTTCAAAATAAAGAGGATGCGAAATCTCTCATTGTTATTTCTAATCGACCATTAAAAGAGGTTGAAACAAATATTTTTATGTTGCCGGAATTATCAGAAAAAGAAAAATTTATTGCTCAAATTGAGGCTATTCAAGCATTTTTACAACAAAGAAAAGGAGAACTAAAATGATTTTTCGAAATGCCAGATTAGAAGACTTAAAATTAATGTGTGAATTATGGAATGAAGTTGTCACAGAAGAATATTTTCTAAAAACCATGTCTGTTGATGCATATGAAGAAAAACTTTTGAATAATCCTGATTTCTCATATGATTCAACTTTTGTTGTTTATGATGAAGAGAATACGCTAATTGCTTTTGCCATTGGATATTTACGAAAGCAATATATAGATAATTTAGAAGTTGCAGGAATTGTAAATGCAATTATTGTAAAAAAAGAATATCGACGTCAAGGCATAGGGTCTAAACTATTAACAAAATTAGAAACGTATTTTAAACATATGGGTAGAAAAAAGATTGCGGTAGCCTATTTTCTTCCCTCTTGTTATGCTTGGTATATTCCGCATACTGATAATCATGATCACCCTTGTGCACCTGGGATTAGAATTAATTCTAATGAATACTTCTTTTATTTACATCGGGGTTATGAACCTTATAATTATCAAGATGCTTTTCATTTAAATCTTGTTGACTATGAAATTAGTGATAAAATTAAAGAAATTCTCAATAATAATGAAAAAGAAGGCATTCAAATTGAAATCTATCAGCCACATAAGCATTATGGGTTAGAGGAGTTTTGTCAAAAATTGAACATTTATGATTTTGAAAAAGTAATTAAAGAAAATTTAGAATTAGAAAAACCATATCCATTTTTGGTAGTTAGCAAAAATAATCAAATTGTAGGATGGACTGGTGCGATGTGGAATGAAGAAAGTGGTCGTGGTCATTTTGATGGTATTGCTATTTTGGAAGAGGTTAGAGGAAAAGGATTAGGACAAGCTTTATTCTCCATGCTTGCATATTATAATAAAATGCATGGTGCTAAATTTATGACTTTTTATACAGGGTTACATAATCATGCTAGATATATATATATGAAAGCTGGTTTCAAAATAGTGATGTCTTATGCTAGTATGGGTAAGACTTTCAAATAAGTAGAAGTAACGGTTGTTTATTTTTATAAACATCCTTGCTTCTTTTTCTTTGAAAGTGTATATTTTAATATCAATCATTCCAATAGATGCATAAACTAAAATGAGTAGGTGAAAGAATGGACAAACAAATAGAAACGCCATTATATCAAATATATTATAAATATCATGGAGTTGTAAAAAAGGTTCAAGTCAAAGATGAATCAAAAAATATTTCTGGAAGTATCAAAGATAGGCCAGCAAGAATGATTATTGAGGATGCTTATCAAAAAGGACTCATTCATCAAGATACAACCATTTGTGAGGTCACAAGTGGCAATATGGGAATTGCTCTTGCAACAATTGCTAAAGATTATGGTAATCCGGTTATTATTTGTATGCCTCAATTTATGAGTCAAGAGCGTAAAGAAATTTTAAATCGTTTAGGAGTAAAATTAATTCTAACCAATTCTTTTGAAGAAGCTTTTCAGATTGCTGAAAAATTAGCGGTTGAACAACAGGTATTTCTTACTAAACAATTTGAAAATCCTAATAATGCCAAAGCGTATATTGCATTTTGTAAAGAATTAGAAAAAAAGACAACTGAATTTCCAGCTGTGATTGCAGGAGTAGGAACAGGAGGAACCATTAACGGAATTGGTCATTATTTGAAAGAAAAATATCAAACGAAAGTGTATGCTTTAGAACCGCTTCAGACCTTAATTTTATCAACTGGCATCAGTCATGGACATCACCGAATAGAAGGTTTATCTGATGGCTTTGTACCAGATTTATATCCAAAAGATATTGTTGATCAAATAATTAGTGTTGATGATAATGATGCAATATGTATGGCCCAAAAATTAAAACAAAAATTAGGACTCAATGTAGGTATTTCCAGTGGTGCTAATTTTATAGGTGCTGTTATGAGTGATGTGGATGGAATCATTACCGTTTTCCCCGATGATGATACGAAATATTATTCTACTGATTTGATGAATGTTGAGTTAAATAGTAAACTAGTAGATGAAATTGAACTTTTATATTTTGAGGTAATTTAAGAAAATAAAAAGCATATTAAACTAAATCAAATAGTTTAATATGCTTTTTTAAATTTAAATAATTTTAACGATTTTGTCAAGGCGTTTATTGATAGCCTCTAATTCTTCTTTAATACTAGGAGTGAGGATTGCTTCTTCGTCTTTAATTCCGGCAATATAATCAATGCTTACATTAAATAGCAATGATAGTTTTATTAAAACACTAATTGTTGGTTCACTGATACCTGATTCATAGCGAGTAAGGGTACGCTCACTAATGTCTAGTTTATCAGCAAGTTCTTTTTTCCCCATATCATGGTCGATACGTAAATCTTTAATTCTTTTATTCCAACTCATATTGCCACCTTTGACCTCTTTTTCTTCATTATACCCTATTTTGTCTATAATTATGCAAAAGCGGACAAAATAGGTATTTTTTAAAAGAAAAGGACAAATTTGTCAATTTGCAAAATACAATAAAAAAACCAAATATATGAGTCATATTAGATAAAATGAAAAAGAATTTACTCTAAATTGACGAATAGTTAAAAAAATGTTATAATACAAAATATATGGTACATAGTAGGTAAAAGATGAATATGCAAAAAGTAATTTTAAAAAAAGATGAAGAACAAAGAATTCAAAATGGTCATCCTTGGATTTTTTCTAATGAAGTTTTCTCAATTGAGGGTAAAATACAATCAGGGAAACTTTGTGATGTTTATACTTATACTGGAACTTTTCTAGGTAGAGGTTTTCTAAATACCGCAAGCAAAATTATGGTAAGAATGTTATCATTTGAAAAAATTGAAATTACAGAAGAATTTTTTGTAGAAAGAATTAATCTAGCAAATGATTTTCGAAAACAAATGGGTTTATCCGATAATTATCGCGTTGTATTTAGTGAGGCTGATGGGCTACCAGGTTTAATTGTAGATAAATACGGAGAGTATTTATCAGTTCAATTTTTATCACTTGGGATGGATATGCATAAGCAGATGATTGTGCATGCTTTAGTAAAAATCTTTTCACCTAAAGGAATAATGGAACGAAGTGATAGTGCTGTTCGAAAAAAAGAGGGATTAGAAGAATACAAAGGTATGATATATCATGCTCCTTTTCAGCCTAAGGTAGTAATTGAAGAAAATGGTGTGCGGTTAATGGTTGATTTGGAAAATGGTCAAAAAACAGGATATTTTTTAGACCAAAAATGGAATAGGGCCGCATTAAAATATTATGTCAAAGATCGCATCGTTCTTGATTGTTTTTCTCATACAGGAAGTTTTGCTATGCATGCTTTGAAATATGGAGCGAAAAAAAGTGTTGCGGTAGACATTAGTCAAAAAGCTTGTGATGATATTTTAACAAATGCCAATCTCAATCATTTTACAAATATTGAAGTTGTGTGTGAAGATGTGTTTGACTTTTTGCGAGATAGTAAAAATCGAAATCAATTTGATGTAATCATACTTGATCCACCCGCATTTACTAAATCAAAAGATACGGTTAAAAAAGCTTATAGTGGGTATAAAGAAATTAATTTAAGTGCGTTAAAAGCAATCAAATCAGGTGGAATTTTATTCACTTTTTCTTGCTCTAATCATATGACACCCGCTTTATTTTTACAGATGTTAGAAGAAGCAAGTTTGGATGCAAAACGAATCGTTCAAATGCTTGATTTTCGTATTCAATCACCCGATCATCCAGTTAGAATTGATAGTGAAGAATCATTATATCTAAAATGTGTCATTTTAAGAGTGTTATAAAAATACGATATATAAAAGGAGGAGCAATTTGGAAATCTATAGCGGTTGTGAAAATACCTTTATTATATGTATGTATCAAAGTCAAAAAGATCATGCTGCTTATGCACAAATGGTTTGTAAAAATAAAATAGATGGTTTTATGATGGTCAAGACGACACCCTTAGAAATGGTTTTATATAATCAAGATGGTAGTTTAGCTTCTATGTGTGGAAATGGTATAAGATGCTTTATTGAATACTGTTATCGTCATCATATTATTCAAGAAGAAGAGAATATGGTTCTCACACCAAGTGGTAGAATAGATACTAAAATAGTAAATCTATCACCATTTATGGTTTACGTAAGAATGAATGAGCCAATCTTCACATATATTGATAATAGAATATATCTTGATGAACCTATTGTTGTGAACAATCATATATATAAAATTAGTCTTGTGCATACTGGTGTGTGGCATGGAATCATTCTTCCTGATGATTTTAAACAAGCATTAGAAGATGCACCTTTGATTAGAAATCTACCACTTTTTAAAGAATATTTAAATTTAGATATTATAATGATTACAAATGATATATATGTTAAAACATATGAAAGAGGCGTTGGTTTTACTAAAGCGTGTGGAACAGGTGTAATGGCAAGTTTTGTAATTTTAGAAAAACTAAAATTATTAACGTGTAATCAAATAGCAGTTCGAACAGATGGTGGCTATATTGAAGCAGGGAGGAATGAAAAAGGGTTATATATTTTAGGTCCATCAAGATATGTAAGTAGTTATAAAGATGGAGAATAAAAGATATGGTAACTTTAGACGTTATTCGTCAAATTCATGATTTTATTTGGGGGATGCCCCTTATTTGTTTAATCATTATAGTTGGTGTATGGCTAACAATAAAATTAAAAGGTCTCCAAGTTACAAAACTTAAGAAGGCCTTTTCTTTTATGTTAAAAGAAGAAGAAGGACAAAAAGGAGAAGTGAGCACTTTTCAGGCTTTGTGCATTTCGATGTCCGCAACTATTGGGACAGGTAATATTACTGCTGTAGCATCAGCTATTACAATTGGAGGTCCAGGAGCGCTACTTTGGATGATTATTACTGCCTTTTTTGGAATGGCTACCAAATATGCGGAAGGTTTTTTGGCGGTTAAATACCGTAAAATTGAAAATAATCGAATAATTGGGGGTCCTTATGCTTATATTGAATATGGATTAGGGGCGAAGTGGAAACCGCTTGCGAAAGCCTTTGCTATCTTCGGTATGTTTGCTTCCATCTTGGGTCTTGGTACTCTTACACAAATTAATGGAATTGTTGATGCTACGCAAAATGTTTTTGATAAGGAAAGTTTACATCTTCTATCAATAGGTAAGATAAATCTATCATGGTGTTCTTTGATTGCGGGAGCGCTGATTGCTATTTTTTCTGCATTAGTTTTAATTGGAGGAGTGAAGAGAATTGGTAGAGTATGTGAATGGATTGTTCCTATTATGGCTCTTACCTATATTGCTATTTGTCTTTTATTGATATGTTGTAATGTCAAAGAAATTCCCCTAGCAATACGGTCAATTGTTCAAATGGCCTTTTCTAATCAAGCACTTGCAGGAGGAATTACGGGAATCACAATCAGAAATGTCATTCAACAAGGAGTAGCCAAAGGAATTTTTACCAATGAAGCAGGTCTTGGTAGTGCTCCGATTGCTACGGCAACCGTTAAATCTAACGATCCTATACGGCAAGGGTTAGTTGCTATGACATCAACTTTTTTTGGCACTGTAATCATATGTAGTCTTACGGGACTTTGTGTTGTCCTTACTGGTGCTTGGAAAGAGAACTTAATGGGGATTTCAATTGCTGATTATGCCTTTACCAAAGGGCTTCCTTTTCCTAGTATCGTTTGTTCTTTGTTAATTTTATTGTGTATAATCTGTTTTGCTTTTACGACCATTATTGGTTGGAATCTATATGGAGTAAAGTGTCTGGATTACTTAACTAAGGGAAATGTGAAAATTCAAAAGATTTATAATTGGTTATATATTTTAATGGTCTTTATAGGTGCATTTTTAAAAATAGATTTGATTTGGAATTTGGCGGAAATTATAAATGCCTTAATGGCAATTCCTAACTTAATTGCTATTTTATTTTTAACAAATGATATTGCTAAAGATACTAACCTATATTTTAAATAATGCCATCAATGGATAGAAAAGAACAAGTAACAAAAAAAGAAGCAATAGATATTTGCTTCTTTTTAAATATCAAATAAAATTGATATCAATTTAGTAGTTAGTATGCTTACACCAATTCCAAATAAACTTCCGGTTAAAATTCTTCTTAAGTTATTGCTTTCTATATCGAAAAAATATTGCAAAGATCCATCAATAATAAGTGGCAATATGAAAGTAATACAAATTATCATACTATATATGATGGGAAGAGAAATTATTTTTTTTCGCAAATGTGTTAAATTCAAACATATCATTCCTAAAATATAGAACAATAACATACATGTACAACGCCAACAAAGCGGAAAAACAAAATTTCCTATTGCTAATGCGGAATCTTTATTTCGATTACAAAGAGGAACTTTGCCAATGATAGCAAAAGAAAATTGTAACTCTTTAGGTAGGAAGGATTGGAGTGCAATCATCATAATAATAAAAATACTAAATGATAGAATAATAGAAGATAGAATACATATTTTTTTCTTATTCAATGTAAAATCTTAATTTTAATAGGCTGTTTCTAAATAAGATACAATGATAACCGCATAGCAAATAGAAACAACGATATTAAAAATAACTCCAATCAATGCTCCGATTCCACAAGATTTAGCTTTTCTAGGAGTTTCTCCTTTCCAAACTAAGAAAAGAATGAGTCCAACAATAGGGAAGAAAAAAGAAAGAATTCCAAAACCTACACTAGATGAATCAGCTTTTTGATTATTTGGTGTAGCATTCATATTATTTTGATTATAGTATGAGTAATCACTATTTGTTGTTGTCACTTGACTGCTTTCTTCATTTTCTGGATTTGTTTCTTCAATTTTGTTCCCACATACGGGGCAAAATTTTGCATCATCTTCTAATAATTGATTACAGTGATTGCATTTTTTCATATTTAATCTCCTTTTAAGTAAAAATAATTTATTCAATTATATCATAACTATGAATAAAATGCAAGAAAATATAAAAAAAAGTGAAGTTAACAAATTGGGTTAATTTCACTTTTTCATAGTTAGATTTATCGATAACGAACTTTTCCGATTATTAGTATGATAATAATGGCTACAACTATGTAAAATACAGAGCCTATCAATGAGCCCCATCCACAAGATTTTGACTTTAATGGTTTTTTAGTTTGCCAAACTAAATAAAAAATATATCCTAAAATTGGTAGAAAAAAACTTAAAATCCAAAATCCCCAATTTAATTTTTGATCAGAAACTTTTGTCGTTTTAGTTTTTTTATTGTCATCTTGTTTGGCGATTTCTGTTGTTTTGATATTGTTTTCTTCCATAATTAACACCTCTTAATCTAATTATATCATATTTTTTCTAAAATGCAAAACAAATGACAAAAGCGTTTGAATAAATTAGCATAATATTTTTTAAAATTTAGAAGATATGGTAAAATATTGTTAAATAAAATTAGGAGAAAGAATACAATGATTAATTTAAAGAATGATTACTGTTATATTGCACATCCGAGAATAATGGAAAAATTGAATCAAAATCTCGATAATACCTATGTTGGCTATGGATTAGATGAACATACCAAAAAAGCTTCTGATTTAATCAAAAATGTTTTTAAATGTAAAAAAGCAGATGTTCATTTTTTAACTGGTGGTACAATTACAAATAAAATTTTAATTGCACATTGTTTAAAACCATTTGAAGCTGTGATATCGGCGGATAATGGCCATATTCATGTTCATGAAACTGGTGCAATTGAGGCAACAGGTCATAAGGTTTTAGTCGTAAATAATAGTGATGGTAAAGTAAAAGCAGACGATGTTGAACAAATTGTTGTCAAACATACGGATGAACATATGGTGAGACCTAAAATGTTATATATATCTAATCCTACTGAATATGGCACGATTTATAGTTTAGCAGAATTAAAGGAACTATATACTATTTGTAAAAAACTGAATATGTATCTGTATGTTGATGGAGCTAGATTAGCTTGTGCTTTGATGGCGAATGAGAATACTATTCAGGCAAGCGATTTGGCTAAATATGTAGATGCATTTTATATTGGTGGTACAAAAAATGGTTTAATGATGGGAGAGGCTCTTGTCATTGTTAATGATTGTTTAAAAGAAGAATTTAGATATACTCAAAAACATTTTGGCGGATTGCTAGCAAAAGGTTTTTTATGCGGTTTACAATTTGAGGCTTTATTTGAAAACAATTTATTTTTTGAAATTGGTGCTTATCAAAATAATTTAGCCAACCTTTTAACAGAAGGATTCAAACAATTAGGTATTCAATTTTTTACTCAAACAAGAACAAATCAAGTATTTATTACGATAGAGAATGATATCGTTGAACAATTAAGCAAATATGTTATGTTTGATATATGGGAAAGAGGTTCTAATCAAACTACAATTCGATTCGTGACGCATTATAAATTAGAAGTATCTCAGGTGAATGAAGTGATTCATCTTTTAGAAGTTTTAACCAAAGCGAGAAATTAGATGTTAAAAATTGGTAATGTAAGTTTAAAAAATAATATTATTCTTGCTCCAATGGCAGGAGTATCAACATCTAGTTATCGTAATATCTGTTTAGAGCATCAAGCAGGTTTAGTATGTACGGAAATGATTAGTGACAAAGGACTTGCTTATGAAAATGCTAAAACTTTACAAATGATTCAAATAAAAGAAAATGAGCATCCGATTTCAATGCAAATATTTGGTTCCGATTATAAAACAATTACAGCCTCGGCTATACAAATGTCAAAACTTTCTCCTATTGATATTCTAGATGTAAATATGGGATGTCCCGTTCATAAGGTTGTGAAAAGCCAAGCAGGTTCAGCCTTATTAAAGGAACCACAAAAAATCTATGACATTGTTAAATCGTTAAAGGAAAATGTATCTATTCCAATAACTATTAAAATTAGAGCAGGGTGGGATAATTATTCAATTAATTGTGATAAAGTGGCCAGTCTTGCTTGTAAAGCAGGAGTGGATGCAATTACAATTCATGGTCGAACTCGTTCGCAGTTATATACTGGTAGTGTGAATTTGGATTATATAAAAATGGTCAAAGAAGCGTCAAATGTTCCTGTTATAGGAAATGGTGATATTAAAGATATCTCTACTGCCATTAAAATGTTTCAACAAGGGGTAGATGGAATTATGATTGGACGTTCAGCAATGGGAAATCCTTTTATTTTTGATCAATTAGTGACATATTTTACTGAAGGCAAAATCATTGACCCACCATCAAAAGAAGAAGTAATTCAAACCCTTTTAGATCATGCACAAAGATTAATGGCTGATAAAGGAGAACATCTAGCAATGATTGAAATGCGATCCCATGCGGGATGGTATCTTAAACTAATTCCTCAATCAAAACAATATAAAAGTGCAATTGTTGGGATTCAAACTTATCAAGAATTAGAAAAAATCTGTTGGTGTATATTGAATAATTAAAAACATATAAGCAACCCTTATATGTTTTTAATTTGATAAAAAAACAATAATTTGGCAAAGATGAATAGTATAATAAAATAAGAAAGTAAAAAATACATATAAAGAAAGAATAATAAAGATATATAGAATATGTAAAAATATAGTTTATCTAAAAGGAATAACATTTAAAAAATTGATGAATGTGTTTCTCCTACTAGATATGTATCTTAGGAATATTTAGAAAATATAATTATATGTTTTCTTTTGTATGTTTTTAAAAATAAAAAATCCTTATTTGGTATTAAACTAAACAAGGACTTATATCAATTTTATTTTAGACAATTTATTCTTCAATTGATGTTGAATTACCATTGTACCAATCATTTTTAGTATTTTTTAATAAAGCATCGATAATTACATCGGGTAATTTTTCGTTGGGAATTTTTTCAATATTTTGAATTGCAATGCCATATTTTTTAATAATTTGAGTTAGGTTATTCATATTTTGATTGTTCTTAATTGTTTTTAATTTCGTAATCTTATGGTAAGGGGTATTGTTAATAAACCCCGTTAAATGTGTATCTAAAGTTGGATTAGAAATCATAAAAATAGTGTTGATCAGATAAATTTTGCGATCTTTATTATCTAAAAAGAAAGGTTTTTTGAAAAGAGTTTTAAAAAAATTTTGGATACTTTGATGGGCACTATTAAAATTTTTAAGAAAAATTAAACTCATGGGATATTTAATTAGGTGTTCAGATAAAATACCCCCTTGTTCAAAGCCGACATATCCTTTGCTTGAACCAATTAAATTATTTAACATTGTTATATCGTGAAAATTTTCTAAATCAATTTCTAAATACATTTCATTTTTAAATTTAAAGACTTTATTTAAATCGCTTATTAAATAATCGGGATTAAAATCATCTTCTACATATATGACACCCATATTATTTAATTTATAATTGAATTCATAGCGTTTGATAAATTTTAGATAATTGGTTTTTAATTCAGGATAATTGAGTGATAATAGTTTTAATTTTTTAAGAGATATTTTTTTTACACCAGTAGTATCTTCAATTACTTCATCAATCAATTTATCAATCGTTTTATGACTTGTTTTTTTTCTAGCTCCAACTTCATCTAAAATATCAATTGCCTTATCAGGAAAACTTTTATTAATGAGGAATAATTTTGCATTAGTTATAATTTTTTGTAAAGAATATGATGAATATTTGACTTGATGGTATTCCTCATAACTTTGTTTAATACCTTCTAAAATTTCATAAGTTTCTGCTTCATTAGGTTCATCAATATAAACGTTTTGAAATCTTCTGGTAAGAGCTTTATCTTTTTCAATAAAACGATAATATTCATCAAGTGTAGTAGAACCTATTAATTTAATATCAGAGCGAGATAAATAAGGCTTTAAGATATTGGCAATATCTAGTGATCCATCATTTGAACCAGCTCCTACAATATTATGAATTTCATCAATAAAGACAATAGCATGATGCTTTTTAATATATTCCATTGCTTTGGTAATTTTTTCTTCTAATTCACCACGATATTTTGTACCTGATACAATACTACCAAGATCTAATTGATAAATAGTTTCATTCTTTAAAATTTCTGATAGTCCTTCAATAATAGCAGTTTTACCTACTCCTGCATTTCCAATAAGTAAAGGATTATTTTTTTGTTTTTTGGACAAAATATATATAATCTTTTCGATATAATTGCTACGTTTAATAAAAGGGTGAACTTTTTTGGTTTTTGAAAGATTGGTTAAAAAAGGATAGGGTGTAATTTCTAGATCTTCTTTTTCACTAGTTCCTTCAAAAAAGTTAAATATTTCTTCAATGTCAATCATTAAGTCTTCAATATCAAGACCTAGTTTTTCTAAAACAATTGAAGCAATACTATCTTCTTCTTTTAACATTACATAGAAAATGTGTTCATCATAAACATATTTACTACCAAGATCTTTTGCAAGTGTTTCTGAATACAAGATGATTTCTTGAAATTTTTTGGTATATGTAAGACTTTGACTATCGCTTTTTCTAAAAATAACTAAATTGTGAATAACTCTTAAAATATCATCATAGGTAATTTGTTTTTCATCTAAGAGAAAATGGCAGATGGTATCTTTTTTCTTATACATGGCAAGTAACAAATGCTCACTACCAACTAGCTTTTTATTAAGACTTCTAGCTATTTGTAAGGCATCATCAATAATTTGAATGGCATTTGTACTAAAAGTTTCAAACATGTACTCCTCCTTAAAACTTTTTTGTATTACATACAAGGTATTATATGCAAGTCTTTTAAAAGATAGACTCCTGTATTTAAACCTTGCAAAAAAACTAAAATTGTGTTACAATAATATCCAAAGAAAGAAAGGTGATTAGATGGAAAATGAAATGATAAAGATAAAGACGATAATTGTTGGAGTAAATCATACAAATGATGAAGAGTTCAATTATCAAATTCAAGAATTAGAAGCTTTATGTGAGGCTTGTGATTTAGATGTTGTTGCTTCTTTGGTACAAAATATGCCAACACTCAATAATGCAACCTATTTAGGAAGTGGAAAACTAGAAGAACTCAAAAATGTAAAGGATTTATACCAAGCTTCTCTTGTTGTCTTTTTAGAAGAATTATCACCTGTTCAACTTAGAAATATTAAAGATGTAATCGATGTTGATGTGATGGATAGAACGATGCTTATTCTAGAAATCTTTAAAAAAAGAGCGAAGACAAAAGAAGCAATTTTACAAGTGGAAATTGCCAATTTAAAATATATGTTACCAAGACTAGCAGGCTCTTATACGAATCTTTCTAGACTTGGTGGTGGTGGTAGTGGTGCAGGTGGAGCAAGAAGAGGAAGTGGAGAAACAAAATTAGAAGAAGATCGCCGTCATATTGAAAGAAGAATTACAAAAGCTGAAAAAGAATTAGCAGAAATTGTGGCTAGTAGGAAAAATGCAAGAAAAAAACGTCTAGCTAATGAAATGAAAACAGTTGCTTTTGTTGGTTATACGAATGCAGGCAAATCTTCTAGCATCAATACGTTAATCCATATGTTTCAAGGTGATAAAAAGAAGGAAGTTTTTGTCAAAAATATGTTATTTGCAACACTTGAAACTGCTACAAGAAGAATCAAATTACCGACAAATGAAGAATTTATTATTACCGATACGGTTGGTTTTGTCAGTAATTTACCTCATCATTTAATCGAGTCTTTTAAATCAACTTTAGAAGAAGTAAAGGAAGCTTCTTTAATTGTACATGTTGTTGATGCTTCAAGTCCTTATGCCAATTTGCAAATTCAAACGACTAATCAAGTTTTAACAAGTTTAGGAGTAAAGGATATTCCTATGGTTTATTTATTGAATAAATATGATTTAGTAAAGAATGACATGTTTATGCCAACTATCATCGGTGATCAAATTCGAACTTCTAATTTAGATCAGCGTGGGTTTGATGAATTGATAGCTTATATTAAAGACAAACTTTTTGATGATGTGGTAAAAGTAAAACTATTGATTCCCTATGATAAGGGGGAAATTTTCAATCTTTTAAAAGAAAAGTCAAATGTGCATGCGTTTTCTTATCATGATGATGGTATTGTAGTAGATACCATTGTAAGTAAATATTTGTATAATTTATACCATCAATATGAAATTCAGTAAGAGTCTTATGAAAATAAGATTCTTATTTTTAATTGATTGATATTTTTTTTCCATTTTGCTTTAACAAAACAGAAGAAAGTGATATAATAAATTATAAAGTGGAGTATTATACATCAAGGTCGATGAGGTAAAAAAGATGAAAAATAAAAATGAAAGAAAATATTATATTCAATCTAGAAATCTTCATTTAATGAATATTTTAGAAGAAGATTACTACGTTGAAATTGGTGTCATTGACATGAAAATATTCAATCGAATTCTAAATGATGAAAAAATCGAATTGAGTGAATTCATTGATTTAGAACTTTTGAGTGATGGAATTGGTAAGATAACAGGTGATCCTATTGCCGATGTATATTATCAATTGAATTATTTGATTAATTTAAGATTAAAAAATTCCACTTGTAAATTTTTGTTGACAGCAGGGATTATGAAATATATCGACGATTTGAAGTGTGAAAAATATGCACCAGTAGTATTAATTCCCTTTGATTTTGACTATCAACATTTAGAAATTATTAAAAATGGTGATCCAGTAATGAATTCTAAGTTGATAAAATATGCTTTGAATGATTTAAAAGAAACTTTAAACAATGAAGATAAGCGTTTTTTAGAAAACTATCAAAATCATAAAATTTCAACTGCCAAAGATATCGATGATATTTGTTTAGAACTAGCAAGGATAATGAAAACAACAGTGGAACCTATGAGTTATTTAACGATTGCTTTTGTCGAATATCCTGATTTTATTTTAGATAAAGAGTATATGTCCATTCAATCATCTATGAATGAAATGACTGAACAGATGATTTTAAATAAATACTATCAGAATATTAAAGGAGTTTTGCCAACCAATACGAATCAAAAATATGTTATTTTAAAAGCAAGCGATGGAGAGAGATTTGCGGTAGACGGACGTCTAGGTAGTGGTAAAACGTATACCATTATTAATATCATTGCCGATCAAATTGCCAAAGGAAAAAAGATTCTCTACGTTAATCAAGATTTAGATAATATCTTTGATATTGAAAAAAATTTAACATATTTGGGATTAGGAAATTATACATATAACTTGACGAAAAACTTGCGGGATATTGAAAAACCAGAACTCATCTTTGATCAAGTTGATGCTAGTAATATTTCTTACAATATTGTCAATGAAATTTTCTTGTTACCAAATGCATTGCAAAAAAGAATACATGGATTTAAAATTAACAATGTCTTTGAATATCTAGCCATAATGAAACAAAAATATCTAGATATTAGTCCTATTTTATTAGAAACTAAATTGGAATATCATGAAGCTGCATGCATTTATCATCAATTAGAAGAAATTGAAGACGCTTTAAAGGTAATTGATTTATATGCAAATAATATATGGCATAGGCTTCAAACATCTCATAATAATATTATGGTTGAAGATATTATGAAAAGAACCGAAGAATTATTTCATATTCATCAAGAATTGTATTATAAATTAAAAACTTTTATTGTAAAATATGATATTAAAATGCCCACTAGTGTTAGCGATTTATATAAATTGATTTTGCATATTTATAGTTTTGCTTCAATCAGACCTTTACCAAAGTGGAAAAAAGAAGAAGTTAGAAAAGTTGTACTCAAAGATTTAAGAGAAATCCAAGCTTTAGTAGATATGAATTATACTGTGAATAAATATTATGAAGCACATATTATGAAAGGCTATAAGGCAGGAAGAATGAAAGAAATCTTTGATATCATTGTGGCTGATCATATGGTAATAGAAGAAGATTACAAAACCCAAGATGCCATTTTTGTTAATCGTTTAATTACTTTTGATAATAAGTTAATTTTGCTTTCTAAAGAGATTGCCGATAATATTTTAAGAATGAATAATGTTAGTTTAGAACTATCAAGAATTTTTAATTTTAGTGTTTTAAATGAACAAACTTATTTATTTTTTAATAGTTTAAGTAACTTTTTATCTACAATAAAATTTAATAGTTTAATTTTTGAAACTTATCGAACACTTCCTGCTATTTTTACTAAACATGGTGAAGAAATTTTAAAAAATTATGAAATATATCAAACAGAAAGAAATTTTCTTCCTAAATATATAAACCGAATGGAATTTTTAACTAAAGATAGTATTGAATTTGCTTTTAAGCGAAAAAATGTGGAAAAAGCTTTTCATCTTTTTATTAATCGTAAAGCTGTTAAGAAGGATCACTTAGAATTAAAAGATATAATAGGTAGAATCAAAAGATATAATGATGCAATGCAGGCAATTGAGTTGAAACTAAATGAAGTCTTCAATGTGAAAGATTTTGATGAAGAATTTATCAACACTTTTATCCATTTTTATCAATATAGTGTTAGTCTCAACATTGTACAAAAAACATATTTTCAGATATTTTTAGAAAAACTATCAAAAGAAAAAAATCCTACGAATTATGTAAAGAAAGTGAATCATCTCTTAAAAGATTTTAAAGATGAAGGGTACCGAACTACAAGTATTTGTACAACACTTCGAAACTATCATATTCATATTATCGATGGTAATATTTTTGATAAAGTTGAAAAATTGAAAATTTGGAATGAATATCTAAAAGAAGTAGATGCTTTAAAAGATGAAATAAAAGTAATTTTTAATGGTATTGCTAGCGTAACTTATGATGATATGGTAAGTTTGATAAAAATTGATAATCAATATCAAAATTTATTGACAACTTTAAATCAGAATGCGGAACGTTATAAAGAAAATTTAGGTAAATATTATAAAGGATTAGATACGATTATCAATGAAATTGGTAGAACAATTGAGCACTATGATGAATTTATCAAAATGCTTAATCATAAAACAATTTTAGATGATATTTTCAAAGAAGAGCAATTCAATTCTTTATTAGATGATACTAAAGTGTTAGATGCACTTTATTCAAAATGGAATAGTAGTTTTAGACAGTTTGCGGTATGTTTCAAAGGAAGTCAACCAGAATTGCTTACGAATAGTTTTGAAACGAATTATAAATTATTTAAACAATTTATGGATAAGACCTCTCAAATTCAACCAATTTTAAAAATCAATGAAATAACAGAAGAATTTTTAAAATATGGTTTGAAAAATTTATCAGAAGGAATTAGAAGTTGCAAATATGGAAAAAACATTTCAAAACAATTTATATATTCTGTTTTAGTTGAAAATTACAAAGAAGCGATTTCCAATTATCCTGTTTTGAATCAACCTTATCTAGAACTAGAGAAAATTAGTCAATATCAAACATTTGAAGCCGCATATTGTCAAAACAATATTAAAGAACTCATTAAAAATAGCAATGAGTTTAGAAAAAATAATGGATATTACCATAATATTGAATTCAATAATTATAATAAATTAATTCAAATGATGACCAAAACCGTTCAAGTTTTCTTTAGTGATTTGGATATTTTTAATGGTGATTTAGATTTAGATCCTTTTGATTTGGTTATTATTGATGATGTTCATTTATCAACTTCTAATAAATATGGTCGTTTATCAGAATGTCGGCAAGTGATTGTTTTTGGTGACCGTCTTTTTCAAACATCCGTTTCTAATGCTTTAATGAAAAGACTTGGTGATATGTGCACAATATCTTACTATCGAAGATATGTTTTGGCTAATTCTAAATTTAATAATAATTGGGATTATACAAATCAATATATATATTCATATGATAATCGGTATAATATTGTAATGAGTGATACATTTGATGATTTTATCAAAGATATTTTTAATCGATTTAAAGCACATCCCAAACACATTATGAACATTATTGTAGCCAAAGAACAAACAAGAAGAAAGGTGTATACGTCGGTTGTCAATATCTTAATGGGTAGTTTTTCTCCAGAAGAAATCATCAATATCTTATGTTATAATATTAGAATTTTAAATGCTTTGACTGAAGGAAATCGCTATGTGAATGATGTTTTTATGTATTATGATGATTTTAAAGATTTAGAAAATTCAGTAAAAGAATTGATTTTTAAAAATTTTATCACTGCTCATAATAGTGTAGTTTTATATTTTATGAAAAATAGAATTGAAGCTGAAAATTATAATACGAAATTATCCATTCAGCGTTCAATTGGCAGAAGTATAAATAATTATGAAAAGAATAATGGCATTATTGAAATTGTAAAGAATGCAATTTTAAAAAGGGGAATAAAGGTTGAATATAGTTTTGGTGGATTTGATTTAGTTATTAAGAAAAAAAGCCCTCTTGGAATCATCATTATGGGTAAAGAAAATGAAAATATGAATACTTTTATTGATGATTATCAATATTATCATAATGAATATGAAAAACGGGGTTGGCAAGTAAAAGTGATTTATACGCTCGATTTATTTCTTTCATTTGATAAAGTAATTCATGATATTGTGAAGGAAGATGAATAAATGAAGGCAAAAGCAAATAAAAAGGAATTATCCATTATTATTAATGAAATGAAGAAACCTTCACCTAAAATAACCTATATCAAAAAAATATTAAAGCAATATCGAATAGCTGACATCAATTTGAATAGTAAATATTATCATGGTAAAACCTTACTTCATTATGCTATCGAATATAATTTGAATTGTTTAATTCAACCTTTTATTCAAAGTGGTTGTAATCCCAACATTTGTGATGACAATTATCTTTCTCCGCTTCATCTTGCGGTAATCAAGAAAAATGCCAAAGCCATTAAAATTCTTATCAAAAATGGAGCCGATATTAACATAACTGGAGAATTTGAACAAACGCCACTACATCTAGCAACTACTTATGGAAATTTGAAATTTATGAAATTGTTAATTCATAACAATGCAGATATTATGCAAGTTGATGAGAAAAATTTATCAGTTTTAGATTACGCAAATGATGAAAAAGATTTAAAAATTATTGATTATTTGAATAAAAAAAGAAATACTCAAAAAGGAGAAGAGAAATGTTAGATTTACTTAAAGAACATATAGCATCTTTAAATTATGGATGGGTCAGTTTTGTTTTTGAAGTTTTAATTGTTATTTTTGCAATCATTGCAATTAGTATTATTTTGGTAAGACATGTTCGTTCAAAACATATTTTCATATCCTATCTTGTTACTCTTATATTACTATTGATTAGTATAATTGTAGGTACAACCATAGGTATTTATATTACTTTAATTGCTTTTATTTTATTAAGTTTTATGACAATTTTATATTACTTACCAGAATATAAAAAGTTATTTTCTAAAAAAATCGTAAGAAAACCATCAAAAGAGTTTTTATCAGATCAAGAAGTAAAAGAAGAACTAATTGAAACGTTAATTAAAGCAGCAGAACACCTCGCTAATAGAAAAATTGGTGCGATTATTACAATTGAAAAAGAACATACGTTAAACACTTTAGTTGAAGGATCAGTAAAACTTGATGCTTTGGTTACTTTTGAATTATTGGAAACTATTTTTCATCCAAACACCGCTTTACATGATGGGGCTGTCATTATTAGAGGAAACAGAATAAAATGTGCTAGTGCCTTTTATCAACCTAGTCAGAAGAAAGATATTCCTCAACATTATGGCTCAAGACATCGTGCTGCTATTGGCATTAGTGAACAAAGTGATGCATTTACTATTGTTGTATCTGAAGAAACTGGTCATATTGCTACTACCATTGGGGGGACTATTACAGGAAATGTTTCATTAGAAAGTCTTAAAACCTCACTAGATCAACAATTAATTGTTAGATAGAAAGGAAGGATATTTATGAATATGCTAGCAATTTTTACTAATTTTAGTTCAGGACAAATTGTAGCAATTATTTTGTTAACGGCTTTTATTTTAACAGTTTGGTTAGTAAAGTTTTTTTGCCTTAGTAGGATAAACATAATTGATTTATCAATTACAATTGTGCTTTTCCTTCTTTGTTTGTTTGTTGATTTGAATGAAATTTTAATTATCATTTGTATTATAGTGAATAGTCTTGATTTGGTTTATGCTTTATTAGATTTGGCATTGTATGTGTATATGAAAAATGAAATTAGTCAAAAAACAATTGACTATATTAAAAATACGGAATATGATTTTTTTATTCAAATGGATAAAAAAGAAAATATTCTAGATTGTAGCAATTCATTATTAAAACTAACTAAACTATCTAAAAAAGAAGTTTTAAATATGAAAGGTTGGAAATTTATTTTTGATAGTTTTGATATTAAAACACTGAATAAGGAAGAATTTTCTTTAAACTATGTAGCACAATTTTTAGCCGAATTTAAAGAATGCAATAGTAAACATAAAAAATATAAGTTTCAAATGGAAGCTGAACTACAAAATCCTAATAATCTTGATGAAATTAGTATCATTAAATATGATGCAATTATTCAACCTGTTTTTTGTGGTAAAATGTTGGTGGCAAGAAATATCTTTTTCTATCAAGATAAAGTAGCAGTAATTGAAAAATTAAAAGGAATTGTTAGATCGGCTTGTACAGATTTAGAAGATGCTTATCTACAACTTGATGTAATGATGGGTTTATCAGAAGGAATTGTTATGTATTATGATTTTCAAAATAAGGTATATGTTGCAACCGAATGTATGAGACTATATACAAAAACAACAAAAAAAGAATATACTTTTGAAGAACTATTTTCTCATATTCATCCAGATGATGTACACGCATACATTGAACAAGCGGAAACTGTGAATAGTATGTCAATTACTAAAATAAAATATCGCATGCAAATTGGCGATATTTATTATCAAGTTGAAGAAGATTCTATTTATATGCGAAAAGATTATGGTCTCATTTCTATTATTAGAATTGCGGAAAAAAGTGTCACGCAAAGTATGCCTCAAAATGCTAAAATTCAAAATGATTTAGAAATTTTGAACAATCTAGCAAAGAAAGACATTACTACGACGATTGATAAAACCGATGATATTTTAAATATTGTCTTAGGAGAGAAAAAAGATGAAGAAGATTAAGGCTATTTTGTTAATGGCAGGTGCGTCAACTAGATTTCATAGTAATCGTAATAAAACAATCTATCAAATCAATCAAAAGCCATTATATTTATATAGCCTAGATTTATTTTATCAACATCCTAAAATTGCGGCAATTACAGTAGTATGCCATCAAACTATTATAGATGAAGTTTATGAAACAATCAAACAAAATTACGATTTAACAAAAATTACTTTAGTTGAAGGAGGAAAAACGAGATTAGAAAGCGTTCAAAAAGCTTTAAACAATATGGTGAGCGATGTTGTTCTCATTCATGATGCTGCAAGACCGCTCATCACCAAAGTGGATATTGACAATCTAATTGAACAAAGTGACTTTTTTTCCTGCGGAAGTTTATATCATCCTATTTATGATACGGTTAAACAAACAACAAGTAAGGTGAAAACACTTGATCGAAATGAGTTAAAGGCTGTTTCAACGCCGCAATTTTTTACTCAACCATTATATGAGACTATCTTAAAAGCAAGTGATAATTGTAAAAATATAACAGATGAATTGCAATTATTTGAAACTAATTTTGATATTGCTTTTGTTGAAGAATCCAGAAAAAATTTAAAAGTTACCACTTTAGAGGATTTGGAGTATGTCAATTATATCTTGACTAAAAATAATATATATAAAATTGGGCATTCTTTTGATTTTCATCCATTTGCTAAGGATCGCCTTTTATATCTTGGAGGTATTTCCTTTGATGTGGGTTTTGGTTTAATGGGGCATAGTGATGCTGATGTTGTATATCATGTTGTAGCCGAAAGTATGATGGGAGCTTTAGAAATGGGAGATTTAGGAACTCTTTTTCCAGATACGGATAGGCAATATTTAAACAAAGACTCTTGTTATTTTGTAAAAGAAGTTGTTAAAAAATTAAATCAAGAAAATTTTGTTATTGAAAATATAGATATTATGATTTATTTAGAAAAACCTAATCTTAAAGAGTATAAATCTATCATGGCTAAAAATATCAAAAAGTTAACGAATTGTAATTATATTAATGTGAAGGCAACTACTCTAGAGAAAAAAGGTTTAATTGGAACTGGAGAAGGAATTGCAAGTGAAGCGGTTGTCTTAATTAAAAAAGTAATTTAAAATTACTAAAAATAGTATTTGAATAATATAATAAAATAGAAGGTGTGTATATGAAAAAATTCTTACTTCTATTTTTTATTTTTTTAATTCCTATTTTATTATTGACCATGATTGATAATTATTTTAGTAAAAAATCTGATTTGTATATTGAAAAAGAAGTAACGACGATTATTTCGGATATTTTAGCAGAATCAATTGAAAAAAATAATGTTTTAAATGATACAGATAATATTTTAAATTATAAGTATAATACAGATGGGAAAATCAGTAGTATCTATATAGATAGTACCAAAACAAGTAAAATAATTTCTTCTATGAATTTAACATTATCAAAATTGTTGAGGGATGGTACAATTGAAGAATCAGTCAAAGATATCAATATGCCGCTTGGTATGCTTGTATCTAGAGCATTGTTTACCACTTTAGGTCCTGATATCAAAATAGAAGTGTTGCCGGTTTCTTCATATCAGACGGATATATATACAAATCTTGTTGATTATGGTATTAATAATTCTTTATTTGAATTGTATCTGAAAGTAAATATTAAGGTTGAAACAATTATTCCTTTAAAAACATCTCAAATTGATTATAATACAAATCTGTTACTTTCATCGATTGTTATTCAAGGAGAAGTTCCATATTACTACTATATGGGAGAAGGAGCCATCCAATCGTTACCACTTTAAAATAAAGAAAAATACAATATCAATGAAAAATGATATTGTATTTTTTTAATTTTTAAGATATTCACATGATTGATTATATTTAATCATAGTATTTATGCAACCTCAGCTTCTCCTTCTGGAGTTTTTTCTTTAAAAATAGTATAACCAAGAAGAATCGTTCCGACTAAAATAAAAACACTTCCTGTTAATCTTATTTTTTCTAGCGTATTGTCGTAGTTTACTTTTTGTTTGCTTTCAATATAAAACTCATAATTTCTTTTAACAAAATATATATATAATAAGATGGAAATGACTATAATCAAGCGATATATTTTTAGGGCATTAGAAATTTGTGAAATATCGCCGGTAAGAATTGCGTTTTCAATAATTGCATTTGCTCTAATATTTAAAAGATTTAGTATAATAAAAATAATAGATAAATTGTCTTCAAATTTGAGTCTTGTATAAGTTTGGGTTGATTGATTATTCATATTAATATATATGAAAAAGATACTTTAATTATACAAAAGTAAAATGAAAAACAAATTTTAACCTAAAATAAATAAAATGGTGTATAATAATAAAGAAAAAGGTGAATGTAAATGAATAACGATAAAACAATTAAATTAATAAAACAAACAATTAAAAAATTAAGACCCTATCTGAATGCCGATGGTGGTGATTTAGATTTTGTTAAATTTGAAGATGGTATTGTTTATGTTAGACTTCTTGGAGCTTGTATTGGCTGTTCATCAAGTGATGATACAATCACCAATAGCGTTGAGGCATTGTTATTAGAAGAAGTGCCAGGCGTCATTGGTGTAGAAGTAGTAGAAGAGGAAAGCATATGAAACCAGGAGATATTGTAAATGGTAAAATTACGAATATTTTAGGCTATGGTGCTTTTGTTGTAGTAGGAGAGTATGATGGCCTTGTACATATTTCAGAATTTTCAGACAATTATGTTAAAAATATCAATGATTTTGTAAAGGTAGGTCAAGAATTAAGATTAAAGGTTTTAGAGGTTGATGAGGAAAATCATCGTATAAAACTAAGTTATAAACAACTTCACAAAACCAGAGGGATTAGATGCAAGATACCAGAGTATAAAATTGATTTTGAACCGCTTGCGGAAAAATTACCCGAATGGATTGAAGAATATAAGGAAGACAAAAATGAATAAGAAGATAGTAGGAATCATATTGGCGATATGTTTTACTTTAACCCTAATAGGATGTAAAAAGAGGAATATAATGAAAGATTATCCGTCACTGAATGATAAAAATCATATATATAAAGAAGTGCAAATTGATGATGTGATTACAATGTTAGAGGATAAGGAATCCTTTTATTTGGTAATGGGGTTTCCTGAATGTCCATGGTGTCAAGCTTTAATGCCCGTTTTAAATGAGGTTGCTAAAGATGCTGCCGTTAAGGTTGTTTACTATTTGTGTATCAAAGAAATTCGGGATAATGAAAAAGCAAATGGTCATGACTTATATCTTGAACTTGAAAATAATTATTTCAAGGAGGCTCTTGATTTAAGTAATAATCGTCTTAATGCACCAACATTTGTGAAAGTAGATAGGGGAATAATGGTCAAATATCATTTAAATACTACGCAAGATCATATCAAAAATGAGAATGGTGTTTTACCACCATTAACACAAGAACAAAAAAATGAACTTGAAAATATTTTAATGGATTTTTTTAAGTAAACCACGCATAAAGTTGCTTTATGAAAATAAAATGTCAATAGGTGAGATTTTGAAAAAATTGAAAAAAAACATTTTATTTTTACTTTTTGCTATTTTAGTATGTATTACGTTCTTTTCAGTTAAAAAGGTTGTAGCAATATCTAATGAAAAAACGCATTTTATTTATATTGATGCAGGTCATGGTGGTTTTGATGGTGGAGCTACGTCACTTGACAAAACTATAATTGAAAAAGATATTACATTAAAAGTATGTTTATATTTAGAAGCCTATTTTAAAAAGACTGGTTTAAAAGTAAAATTGACAAGATCAAAAGATGAGGCTTTAGCAAAATCTAAACGCGATGATATTTTAAAAAGAGTTAGTTTAATTAATGATTCTGCTTGTGATATATATATATCTATTCATGCAAATGCTTATCCTTCTTCATCAGTCAAAGGAGCACAAACTTTTTATAACAAAAATTTAGAGGATAATCTCCTTCTAGCAAGTAAAATTATGAACTATTTGTATCTAGTTGATTCGACTAATAAAAGGGTTCCTAAAGATATTAGTGGAAAATATTTACTTGATAATACACAGAAGGTTGGTTGTTTGGTAGAATTAGGATTTTTAACCAATGAAAGTGATTTGGAAAAATTAACAGATGATGAGCAATTAAGAAAAATATCGTTAATGATATATCTTGGAATTTTAGAATATTTAGAGGAAAAAGGTTCATGAAAAATTTAGTACTAAAAATTAGTAGTATCGAACAAATGCAATGCCTTGCATATGATATTACTTGTTTTGCCCAACCATCTACCATCATCGCTTTAAATGGTGATTTAGGTGCGGGCAAAACAACATTTACAAAAGGGATTGGTAGGGCTCTTGATGTTGAAAAGGTAATCAATAGTCCAACCTTTACAATTATGAAAATATATGATGCAAGAAAAAAAGTGAATGGAATTGATAAACTCTATCATTTAGATGTTTATCGCTTAAGTAATAGTAGCAATGATTTTGAATTAGAGGAATATTTTTATCAAAAAGGATTAACAGTTATTGAATGGGCAAGTATTATTGATGACTTATTGCCAGATGATACATGGTTTATTGATATATATCAGTTAGATGAGAATACAAGAAAAGTCATTCTTAAAAATTTTCCTCATATGGTAGTTGATAAAATAGGTGAAAAATATGAAATTATTTATGGATAGTTCGACAAATTATTTATATCTTGCTTTATATGATAATCATCAAGAAATCGATAGTTTAGTAAGAGATGGCAAACAGAAACATTCAGAAACAATTATTGATTATTTAGAGGCTTTTCTATTAAAAAATAATTTGAATGTTGATGATTTAGATAGTATCTTTGTTGGCAGAGGACCTGGTTCTTATACGGGTGTAAGAATTTCGGGAACGATTGCTAAAGTATTGGCTCTTGTTAAAAATTTAAAGTTATATAGTTTTTCTTCTTTAGATTTAATGATGGTATCTAATATAAATAATAATGGGAAATTTTTGGTAAGAATAATTGCCAAAAAGAATCATAGTTATTATAAATTGGCTTCCATTATGCATCAAAAAATTACTTTTGAAAGTGAGGATACCTTTTCACATGATGCATTATTAGAGCCTTTAAAAGAGTATAAGGTGATTGAGGTTAGTGCAGACTTATTTCAAACTAAACAATTGTCTACCTATTTGTTTGAACAAAATTTATATAAAGAAGAAGATATCTTTCAATATGTTCCTAATTATTTAAGAAGTGAAATCAATGGTTGAAATTAGAGAATTAAAAAAAGAAGATATTGATAGGGTAGTTTATTTAGAAGAAACCTTTTTAGGGGAATCTTTGGGTAAAGAAATCTTAGAAGAAGAGTGTGATTCTAAAATTGCTAAATTTTATGTAGCTACAATTCATGATACAATTGTAGGTTATATTGGTAGATATGCTTATTTAGATGAGGCGGAAATTTTAAATTTTGTTGTTGATGAAGCGTATCAACGTCAAGGAATTGGTCAAAAATTATTGAATAAAATCAAAGAAGATTTGCCATCTTTAAAAAAAATAACTTTAGAGGTTCGTGCATCTAATCAAAAAGCCATTTGTTTTTATCAAAAAAATGGTTTTTATCTACTTTATAAAAGAACAAATTATTATAGCAATCAAGAGGATGCTTTAGTTTATATGAAGGAGTATATATGAAAATATTAGCAATTGAATCGAGTTGTGATGAAACAAGCGTTGCCATTGTAGAAGATGGCAAAAAGGTTTTATGCAACGTTGTTTATACACAAATTGAAATTCATAAAATGTATGGTGGGGTTGTGCCTGAAGTTGCTAGTAGACACCATATTGAAAAAATTACTTATGTAATTGATGCGGCAATGAAAGAGGCTCAATTGAATTATGTTGATATTGACAAAATTGCGGTAACTAGTGAACCGGGATTAATTGGTTCTTTGATGGTTGGTGTGAATGCGGCAAAAGCGATTGGCCTTGCTTATCATATAGAGGTTGTTATGGTGAATCATATCTATGGTCATATTTATGCAAACTATTTAGAGGATGATTTTGTTTTTCCTTTAATCGCTCTTGTTGTTTCTGGCGGTCACACTGAACTAGTTTTGATGAAAAATCATTTTGATTTTGAAATATTAGGTCAGACGTTAGATGATGCTGTAGGAGAGGCCTATGATAAAGTTGCTCGTGTTGTAGAAGTCGGTTATCCTGGTGGTCCTGTTATTGATAAGATGGCAAAACTTGGCAAGCCAACCTATGTTCTTCCCCATATAAAACTTGCAAAAGATAGTTATGATTTTAGTTTTTCTGGTTTAAAGTCAGCGGTAATCAACCTTTATAACAAGTGCAAAATAAAAGGTGAAAAATTGGATTATTATAATCTTGCTGCAAGTTTTCAAGATGCAGTAATTGATGTTTTGGTATCAAAAACAATTAGAGCTGCACAAGAATATCAAGCAAAGCAAGTAATAATTGCCGGAGGGGTTGCTGCTAACTCGGGCTTAAGACAGAAAATGAAAGAAGAGGTAGCCAAATTAAATAAGAAGTTTACTGTTCCTTCAATTAAAAATTGTACGGATAATGCTGCCATGATTGGAGTTGCTGGATATTTTCAAATATTATGTGATCAATCAAGAAAAGATATTTAGATATATCTTTTTTTATATAACTCACATATAAAAGTAGGATTGCCTATTAAGCAATTCCATTGAATTAAAAAAGTAGGTATGATATAATAAATTTGAAGAATTTGGTTTTTTTGATGAAAGACTAAATTTACTAAATTCAAAAAAGTGTTTGATGTATATTATATTATGCACACATATATCAAAATTGCTAGCGCAAAGGGTATACATCAGTATGCTTTTTGCGTTTTTAAATAGTTTAAAAATAAAAAATATATAAATAGAAGAGGAGGCCAATATGGCAACAAAAAACAATTTACCTATGAGTGAAATCGGTGCTCATAACAAAAAGGTATTCAGCCGTATCCGTACAACAATTGAAAGTGCATTTTATCGTAACAATGTTGTTGAAGTAACATCTTTAGCACAAGCGTATGAACTTGCAAAAAATTCAAGTGGAACAATTGTAACTGATCAACCCATTGTAAATCCTGAAAAATTTGGATTACCTAAAGATGCTAAAGTTTTACTTTATAATGATGGGAAAGTAACAGGACGTCAAGCAAAATTACGCCGTTTAGTAGATGAAACGAATGTTGAAGAATATGCTGGATATGTTCGTGAAGTTGTATTTGCATCACGCAATAAAAAGATGTATCACGCTATGGCATATGTAGGTCTTGATAAGAAATTTATGTTAAAAGCCCATTTATTAGTACCAGAAGGATATGAAAATACCTTATATTCTTGGATTTTAAATTTCCAAACTGTTAATGAAGAATATACTAAAATGTATCATGATTCTCTTGTTTTAGATGAAGGGGATATCTATATTTATTCTGATCCAGATATGTATACAGATCGTTTCCCAGAAGGACTTGCTTTATTTGATCAAGCTCACAATTGTGCTATGATTTGTGGTATGAGATATTTTGGTGAACATAAGAAAGGTACATTGACACTTGCTTGGAGTATTGCGGAGAGAAATGGTTATACTGCATGCCATGGTGGACAAAAACGCTTTAATTTCAAAGATGGTTCATCAACTGTCATTGGTGTATTTGGTCTATCTGGTTCTGGTAAATCAACAATTACTTTATCAGATCATGGTGGTAAACTTGACACAACTGTTTTACATGATGATGCATTTATTATTTCTAATAAAGATTGTTCTTCCATTTCACTTGAACAATCATATTTTGATAAAACTCAAGATTATCCACTAGACAATCCTCAATCAAAATATTTCTTGACTATTCAAAATTGTGGTGCCACTCGCAACAATGAGGGGAAACTTGTACCAGTGACTGAAGATATTTGTAATGGTAATGGTCGTACTGTTAAATCAGTTCTTGCAACAGGAAATCGTGAATATGCATTTAATACTCCGGTTGATGCTATCTTTTGGATTATGAAAGATAAATCACTTCCTCCTGTTGTAAAAGTAAATGATCCTGCTTTAGCATCAGTTATGGGTGCAACTCTTGCTACAATGCGTTCTACTGCTGAACAAGTATCAGCGGATGAATTGAATAAACTTGTTTTCGTTCCATATGCTAATCCATTTAGATTATACGAATTACATAAGGATTATGAACATTTTAAACAATTATTTGAAGAAAAGCATGTTGATTGCTATATTATCAATACTGGTTTCTTCTTAGATACAAAAGTTACACCAAAAGTTACGCTTGGTTTAATTGAAGAAATTGTTCAACATCAAGCAAAATTTGTTCCATTTGGACCATTTACACAACTTGAATATTTACCACTTGAAGGATATGAAGTAAACTTTGGTGATAAAGAATATCTTGAACTTGTTAAAAATCAAATGGCATCAAGACTTGATTATGTGAATAGTTTAAAAGGTACACGTGAAGAATTACCTACTGATGCAGTAGAAGCAATTAAAAAAGTTACTACTGAATGCTAATTTATAGCATAAAATTTTTTGAAGGAGAATCACAATGAGTGTTAAAATCGTTGATACTTGTTTAAGAGATGGGCATCAATCACTTCTTGCTACTCGTCTTACGACAGAAGATATTTTACCAATTGCAAGTCTTTTAGATAAGGCTGGGTATTATGCTTTAGAAGTTTGGGGAGGAGCAACCTTTGATGCATGTCTTCGTTTCTTAAATGAAGATCCATGGGAAAGATTACGAGCAATTCGTAAAGCTTGTCCTAATACTAAATTACAAATGTTATTTAGGGGACAAAATATTTTAGGATATCGCCATTATTCAGATGAACTTGTTGAAAAGTTTGTTCAAAAATCATTAGAAAATGGAATTGATATTATTCGTGTTTTTGATGCCTTAAATGATTTACGTAATTTAAAAAGTGCAGTTGATGCTACGAATAAATATAAAAAACAGTATGGCGGTCACTGCCAAATCGCCTTATCTTATACAACAAGTCCCGTACATACTATTGATTATTATGTATCACTGGCTAAAGATGTTGAAAAAATGGGGGCTGATTCTATTTGTATCAAAGACATGGCAGGAGTATTACTTCCAGCCGATGCCTATGAATTGATATCAAAAATGAAAGCAGCTGTTAAACTTCCACTTGAATTGCATACACATTGTACTGGTGGTGTTGCTGAAATGACAGTGATGAGAGCTATTGAAGCGGGTATTGATATTGTTGATACTGCTTTATCGCCACTTTCAGGAGGTACAAGTCAACCATGTACGGAGGCTTTAGAATATGTACTTCAAGGAACTCCATATGATCCAAAATTAAATTTAGAATATCTTAAAAAGGCATGCGATAAATTAACTATTGTCAAAGATCGTTTTCTTGCTAATGGTGGATTAAATCCTAAAGCTTTAACTACCAATCCTAATATTTTAAAGTATCAGGTTCCTGGTGGTATGCTTTCTAATCTGATGAGTCAGTTAAAAGGGCAAGGAGCAATGGATAAATATGAAGAGGTTTTAAATGAAATTCCTCGAGTTAGAAAAGATTTAGGTTATCCTCCTCTTGTTACCCCCCTTTCACAAATGGTTGGTACACAAGCTGTTATGAATGTTATTAGTGGTGAACGATATAAGATGAGTCCTGCTGAGGTTAAGGCATATTTAAAAGGCGAATATGGCAAAGCTCCTGCTTCAATTGATGAAGATATTCGTAAAAAAATTATTGGTGATGCTTTAGTGATTACGCATCGTCCAGCCGATGATATTGCACCTGAATTTGATGCGATGAAAGCAAAATATGCAAATATTGTAAAATCAGATGAAGATGTTTTATCATGTGCATTATTTGAAAATGTTGCAGTAAAATTCTTAGAAAATCGTAATGCACCAACATTACAAGATGAAGTAGAAGAATTTGATGTATTAATTGGTTAGGTGAATTATGAAAAAAGTTATCAGATTTATATCAATGTTTATCGTCTTAACCTTTACACTTGTTATTTCGGGATGTAAAGAGGAAAGACCAACATTTGATAAAAAGAATTTTACTGAAAATGGGGAAGTAGTTGTTGAAGTCAAAGAAGGATATACATTTGTAGGATATCTCAAAAATGATATAGATAATAAGACTGCTGTTCTATATTTACCAGGATCAACTATTCCTCAAGGTGAATATGAAATTATATTTGTAGAAGATAGTAAAGTAAATCAAACAACAAAGGTCTATTCTTATCCTGAAATAGCAAATGATGGATTAACTTTTGCTGGATGGTATACAACAAATGATTTCCAAAAAGGTACAAGAGTTTCGACTAATAATAATCAAAGTGCCAATATTTTGTATGCAAGATATATCACATTTGCTGATGCATGCTTGGTTGCTCTTGTATGTATGTTAATTGTATTTTTGATGCTTGCACTTCTTTGGGGCATTGTTTCACTATTTAAATATTTAGCACCAAAAGCTAGTAATGAAAAAGTTAATACAAAAGAAAATAATACGATTGTAAATACCCCTAAAAAAGTTTTTACAATGGCAGATATTACTGATGATGATATGATGGTTGCCACACTTGTAGCGACGATTGCATATCGTAATGAAACACATGAGAATGTTAGAGTTGTTTCGGTTAAACAAATAGGATAAGGAGAAAAAACATGAAAGTTTATAAAGTTAAAGTAAATGGTAAGGTTTACGAAGTAGAAGTAGAAAGTGTTACTGAAAGTAATGCTACAATTACTACCCCTTCTAAAGCACCAGTAACAGAAGAAAAAAGTACTCCAGTTGTATCAAATGGTGCAGGTACAGATTTAAAAGCTCCAATGGCTGGTACTATTTTAGATGTGAAAGTTAAAGTAGGAGATAGCGTAAATGTTGGTGATGTTATTTGTATTTTAGAGGCTATGAAACTTGAAAATGAAGTTGTTGCAGATACGGCTGGCGTGATTCGATCCATTGCTGTTTCTAAAGGCGATTCAGTTCAAAATGGTCAACTTTTAGTAGTAATTGGGTAATAATTTATGATTGGTGAATTATTTAAAAATTTCTTTGGCCAAATGGGATTTTTAGATAATGGTTCATTTAATGCTACAAGTTTCTTGTTAAGATTAATTATGATTTTGGTTGCATGTTTATTAATATATCTTGCAATTACCAAAGGTTTCGAACCATATTTATTAATTCCTATTGGAGTTGGTATGTTGCTTGTTAATTTAGCACCAGCTCTATATAATGATGGTACAAATGGTGAATCTTTAGGACTATTATATTCATTCCATAAAGGAATTGAATGGGAAATTTTTCCACCACTGATTTTTCTTGGAATTGGAGCAACTACTGATTTTGGACCACTCATTTCACGTCCTAGTAGTTTACTGTTAGGAGCAGCTGCTCAACTTGGTATTTTTATTACCTTTTTAGGTGCAATCCTTTTTGGTTTCAATGCGTTAGAGGCTTCATCAATTGGTATCATTGGTGGTGCTGATGGACCTACTGCTATTTTCTTATCAAATAAGTTATTAACAGGTGCAGATGGTGGTGCAATGTTATGTGCTTCGATTGCGGTTGTTGCCTATTCCTATATGGCATTAGTACCCGTTATTCAACCACCTATCATTAAGGCTCTTACTAGTAAAAAAGAACGTCAAATTAAAATGGTTGAATCAAGAGTGGTTTCAAGAAGAGAAAAAATTATTTTTCCGATTGCTGTAATGGTTATTGTTATTATTTTAATTCCATCATGTGCAGCTTTAATTGGAATGCTTATGCTTGGAAATTTGATTAAAGAATCTGGTGTTGTTCCGAATTTAGTTGATGCTTCAGCTAAAACACTTCTTTATGTTATCACAATTATTTTGGGTCTTGCAGTAGGTGCTACCGCAATGCTTACAGAACTTAGTCAAGCCCTTAATTTTGGCTTAATTTTAGTACTTGGTATGATTGCTTTTAGTTTTGCAACTGCCGGAGGCGTACTTGTAGGTAAAGTGATGTGTAAATTATCAAAAGGCAAGATTAATCCGATGATTGGTGCTGCAGGAGTATCAGCCGTGCCAATGGCTGCGCGAGTTGTGCATAAGATTGGTCTTGAAGAAGATAAGTCAAATTATTTATTGATGCATGCAATGGGACCAAATGTTGCAGGTGTTATTGGTAGTGCAATCGCTGCAGGTTTATTACTCAGTATCTTCGGATAAAAACTCCTATTTATATTGAAGAATATAAATAAAAATTCTTATAAAAAAGTAAGAACGAAAATTCTTACTTTTTTATTTTACAAGATAAAATGGAACAATCGGATCCATATTTTAAAATAAATATAATACAACAAGTATTATTCTTTTATTTTAATAGGAGAAATGATATAATATATTTGGTGATAAAATGCGTACAATTGTAACTGAATTTGAAAAAGTAATAGAAGAATTGAAAAAGCAAAATAGGTTAGATAAAAAAGCGCTTATAGAGCCTAACTTTTATTTGTCATATGAAAAATTATATAAAAATATACTTACTTTGGCGACTAAAGTGATTGAAAAGACAAATAAAAATGAAGTTGTAGGAATTGTCACAAATAGAGGGGTTAGTACTGTTGTAGCAATGTTTGCTTGTATATATGCGAACAATCCTTATGTAGTGATTGATGTGGAATCACCAAAACAACGAGTTAATAAAATAATAGAGGTTGCAAAACCGAAACTGATTCTAGTGGATAAGCATAATCAAAATCAATGGGATTTTTTCCAAGATATTGCTTCCATTTGTGTTGATATAACATATAATGATGCGTGTTATGATAAATCCTTAATCAAAAAACGATTGGAGAAAATGGTATCTACTGATCCTTTGTATGTTTTATTTACTTCAGGATCAACAGGAATACCAAAAGGAACGGTTGTTAGTCATTTAAATGTTGTTAGTTATATAGAATGGTTTAAAAATTGTTTTCAAATAAATCAAGAAACCATTTTTGCTAGTCAAACACCATTTTATTTTAGTATGTCGGTTTCAGATGTTTTTTCAACCCTTTTATCTGGAGCCTCAATCATCATTGTGCCAAAAAGTTATTTTTCTTTTCCGGTAAAATTATTTGAAATGATGAATACATATCAAGTCAACACAATTTATTGGGTTCCTTCTGCCTATCAAATTATTTCACAAATGCATTTGCTGGATTATTGTTTACCTCAATATTTAAAACTAGCAATGTTTGCGGGAGAAGTCATGCCCGTTAAAGTTCTAAATGATTGGATGGATAAATTACCCAATGTTAAATTTGCTAATCTTTTTGGACCTACAGAAACTACTGATATTTGTACTTATTATAAAGTAGATAGAAGATTTGCCAATGAAGAATCTTTACCAATTGGAAAAGCTTGTGAAAACTTAGAGGTATTTTTACTTAATGAAAAAAATGAATTGGTATCTGTTTACGATAAAACAGAAGGAGAATTGTATGTAAAAGGTGCATTTGTTGCTATGGGGTATTACAATAATCCACAAAAAACTTCTGAAGCTTTTGTTCAAAATCCACTGAATCCTCATTATAGTGAAATTGTTTATAAAACCGGTGATATATGTAAATACAATGATAAACAAGAATTGATCTATTTGTGCCGTAAAGATTTTCAAATCAAACATATGGGATATCGTATTGAACTTGGAGAAATTGAAACACTTTGTAATTCGTTAGATGGAATACAAAATGCTTTTTGCTTATATGATTCTTCATTAGATGAAATTATTTGTTGTTATGTAGGAACAATGGATACAAATGAATTGATATCGCAATTAAAAATAAAGATGCCATATTATATGTTGCCATCAAGGTATGAAAAACTATCAATGATTCAATTGAATCAAAATGGTAAAATTGATCGACATTTTTATCAAGAAAAATATAGTTTAAATAGATAGGAGAAGGCTATTATGAGAAAAACGTTATTAGATATTTTAAATGATGTAAAATCAGGAATTGATTATGAAAAAGAACAACATCTAGTTAGTGAACAAATTTTAACTAGTATGGAAATTGTAATGCTTATTATGAAAATCTCTGATGAATTTGATATTACAATTTCACCGCTTGATATTGTACCAGAGAATTTTGAGTCACTAGATGCTATTTTAAAACTGATTAACAAAATTCAAGAAGAATAATATGAAGGCATATGAGCAACTGATATATTTAGTTATATTTGCAACAATTGTATATCTTTTCTACATGATTTTTTTCAAGAAATATCGATATATTGTGTTAATTGTAGGAAGTTTAATTTTATTATTTGTGGCTAGCAAATTGATGGGATTTTTTGTAATTTTAAGTTCGTTAATTGTCTATGTATTTGCTTTAATAATCAGTAATCGTACTGAAAAAACGAATCAAAAAAAGGATTTTTTAGAAAAAGAGGAATTTAAAAAATTAAAACAAGAAACTAAAAAAGTGAACAAACGCTATTTATCTATAGGGTTGATATTAAATTTAGGATTATTAATCGGTCTAAAATATGTAAATTTTTTTGATAGTTTTTTAAATAATGTCTTTGGTTTTTTGCAATTAAAATTAGAAATTCCATATTTAAATATTTTGTTACCAATTGGTATCAGTTATTATACCCTTTCGAATACGGGTTATTTAATAGATGTGTATCGTTCGAAATATCAAGCTAGTAAAAATTATTTGGATGTTTTATTATTCACTAGTTATTTTCCTTGCCTTTTAGAAGGACCAATTTCTCATTATGATTACGTATTGCCACAATTAAAAGAAGGACATTCTTTTCGTTTTGATAATTTTAAAAGAGGCGTTTTATGCATTCTTGTAGGATTATTTAAAAAAATAGTCATTGCCGATCGTTTATCCATTTTAGTTGTTGCTTGTTTTGATAAAGAGTTGACAGGACCTATTTTAATTTTAGGTATAATTGGGTTTACCTTTCAATTATATGCTGAATTTTCTGGTATAATTGATATGGTACGCGGAATATCAAAAATGTACGGAATTGAGATTGAAAAAAATTTTGAACAACCATTTTTTTCATCATCAGTGGGAGAATTTTGGCGTCGCTGGCATATTAGTCTTGGAACTTGGTTTAAAGAATATGTTTTTTATCCACTTTCTATGTCAAAGTTCCTAAATTTTCTTTGTAAAAAATTAAAAGGCAAAGTACCTAAATTTTGGGAAACTTTTATTCCTAGTTGTATCGTTCTTTTTGTCGTTTGGTCTTTAACTGGTCTTTGGCATGGAGCTAGTTGGAAATATTTAGGATATGGATTATATTATTATTTTATAATGATGCTAGAAACAGTCTTTTCTTTCCTTTTTAAAAAGAAAAAAACTTCTCATGTTTTTATTCGATTTTTAAAGATAATAAAAACCTTTATTTTAGTTAATATTGGAATGCTTATTTTTAGATGCAATCGTTTAACTGATGTAGGAATATATATAATGCGTATTTTTCAACCAAATAGCCAATCATTCAATGAGGTTTTTGCCATTCATGAACTGATTATTTCTATTCTTGCTTTAACCATTTTATTGATTTTTGAATATTTGCAAACGAAAAAAATAGTAATTCAAGATTACCTTTTTAAAATGCCGATTTTTGCTAGATATAGTGCTTATTTGATCTTAATTTTTAGTATTATTATTTTTGGTGCATATGGACTTGGGTATTTACCACCTGATCCAATTTATGGAGGTTTTTAAGATGAAGTTTTGGAAAAGAAGTATCCTTTTTATTTCTATGTTTTTGTTTGTATATATAGCATTATGCTTCATCTTCACACCGAAGACAAGAACTGATAAAGGGGGAAAACAATTTTATGCGGGAAGAGGATTTGAAGCAGAGGCGAAAGACACCATTGAAGTTGTAGGACTTGGCAATAGTGATTTATATAGTGGCATCAATCCGTTAGAATTATATCGCCAATATAACATTACTGCTTATTCTTGTGGGATTGCTAAATGTTCTACTGCTGCTTCGTATCGTTTATTGCGAGATATTTTAAAAAAACATCAAATCAAAATCTGTTTAATTGAAACTGATTTTTTGTATAATCGATTAGGACTTGCTGAATATGTTCAAGCGTTTGCTAAACTTCAGTTTTTAGCAGCTCCATTTATTTATCATTCAAGATGGAAAAATTTAACATGGAAAGATTTCACTCAATTGCCCAATTTAAATGATAATTATGATCCTTTTAAAGGCTTTATGTATTCATCTAAAGTATTTGATTATAAATTAACAGATTATATGGGAAATATCCATGATGAAGCTTTACCAATACCTAATGAAAATATCAAATATTTAGATAAAATTAGAAAATTATGTGAAAAAGAAAATATCAAGATTTTATTTATTGAATTACCATCACCATCATCATGGTCTTATGCCAAAAGTTATGGTGTAAAAAAATATGCAGATAAATATAACATTGATTTTATTGATTATAATGTGAATCCAGAATACATTCATTTTGATTTTAATCGAGATTTTAGGGATAAAGGCAATCATTTAAATGTCTATGGTTCCATAAAGGTAGCTAAACATTTAGGGAAAATCCTTTTAGACTATCATGTCTTGACGATTCATCCTAATAATAGTCAATTTTGGCAAGCAGAATTGAAAATGTATGAGGATAGGCTAAAACGAGATGGGATTAAAGTGGATAATGTATGATTAAATCATAGTTAAAATGGAGAAACACTTTGGATGCAAAAAATAATCTAATGTGTTTGTGTTTTGAAAGAGACGAGTTGAGTCAAATGAAATAAAAAAGATAAGAAAAGGTTAGAAATCAATCTAACCTTTTTGTTTTTATTTGAGTTTATATAGGAAAAAATTAAAAAATAAAAATGACCATAAAAAACACTGGTATGCAAAAGTATACCTTTTTAATACGCAATATAAATATTAAAATGTACAATATTAATCAAAATTAACCATATTATTTGACAAAATTAACCTTTATTTGTTAAAATAATTATAGTAATAATATTTTTTATTAGTGAATATATTAGTATGTAAAGGTATAGGATTAACATCTAATAAAATATTCTAAAAAATAAATTAAAATACGCTTTTTTCGTCTTTTTTTTGGTGACTATATGAAAAAATATTCAAATGATAAAGGATATACACTCATTGAATTGGTTGTAAGTATTGCAATTATTGCAATTCTTTTGTCAATGATTGCGGTAATTACCAATTCCTTTTATAAAAGTTATCGAGCATCTTATGCGGAAAATAAAAGAGTAGAAGAAAAAAATTATGTGATTACTCAATTTGAAAATATGATTGAAGATGCGAATCAAAATGCTAAAGAACTCAGCATTGAAAATGATGTAAGTTTAACCAAATGGTCTTTAAGATTAGATAACAAAATAATTTTTTCATATGATCAGGCTAGTAGTAGTATGTATAATGCTAATGGAAGTTTAATTAAAACATTTGAAAAAATTAAAAATATTACAATACATCAATATACACAATCGGGTATTTTAATAGAAATATATTTAGATAATGAGGAAAAAGAAACATGGATTAAAAATATTATTCATGTGAATGAAAAGAAGGAAGTATGAAAAAAAAGATTTTCTGTTTAGTAACTAACGATAAAGATCATTATAGGATTAAGATGACATGTTGTGTTCAAACATTATCTAAGAAAAAAGTAATCGAAACACTAAATTATAAAATTTCCATCAGTGATATGGATAATGAGTTTACTAAAGAGTTAATTTTTAACGATTTAAAAAGACTTCATTTCAAAAAGGCTCAAATTATCATAGGATTAAATCTTTCTGATATTTTTATTGAAAAAATTAGAATACCAAATTTAAATAGTATAGATGCGAAAAAAACATTGGCTTTAGAAATCAAAAAGTTATATGGTAGTGATTTTAACAATACCTATATATATGCGAAAACCAAATATAGGCTGAACAAACATATTTTAGATTATTATTATACAATTTGTAAAAAGAATATCTATCAACAGATTATAGGTTTGTTTTCTAAATTACAATTAAAAATAGTAAAAGTGCAGTATATCCCTTACGCACTAAAGCAATATTTATGTATGAAAAAAGTTTTTATCAAAAATAGTTTTAGTATGGTTATCCATATTGACAAACAACAAACTATAATTCTTATTGGGAAGAACGATGTTCTCCTAAATAATTCTATTGTACAACTAGGTACTGATTATTTGAATGAATTATTGGTATCTAGTGTACCTAATAATCAATTATTTAGCAATATCGAGGAAAATAAATTAGAAGAAATGGTTCAAATATTTCTTCAAAAAGTAAATATCGAATTAAAAAAAATTCTTTATTTATCACAAGTAGAAATTGACAAGTATTATTTAAATGTTGAAGCTGATGCGTTTGCCCCTTTGATTAAAAAGGTAATAGAACAGGAGTTAAACATAACGATTTCAGATTTGAAACTAGTAGACAAGCAAGACTTCTTGCTTCAAAGTTTAAAGATACATCATACTTTTATTGTATCTAATCATGATTTTAAGTTTCAGGTTAAAGTAAAATGAAAAGTAATAAAGGCGATACATTAGTAGAAGTTTTAGTATCAATTGTTGTGTTGGCTATTATTTTTATAAGTAGTGGCCAGATGATTTTGTCAATTAAAAAAACACAAAGAAATATTGAAAAAACAACAAATATGGTTTTAGAACTAGAAAAAATATTGGAGATATTTACCATTGAACCACAAACTTTTAATGAAAGATTGGAAATAATATATCCTGTTGTTCAAGTTGATCATTTTCTTTATTTGTATTATGATAGCCAATTTAATATATCCAAAAAGGTTACTGATAACTATTTTATCATAGATGTAAAGGAAATCACATCTGATGATCAAATAACAAGATATTTTGCAATAGAAGTAAGAATTTATGTCAATCATGAAGAATATCCGTTAGATCAAAAATGTTTAGAAAGAACTATTTGTGTAGAATAAAAGGTATGATATGAAAAAAAGAATGTTAGATAATAGAGGAGCATCTTTATATATAACACTGCTAGTTGTTATTGTTTTAGTATTTTTATCTATGTCGCTATTGATAACTATTCATACTTCATCACAAAAACTGAATGCAAATACGAAAGAACAATTGTTAAAGTTAGAGTTAGAAAATGTTGCATATGAATATTTGAATCAATTATCTTTAGAAGATCTTGCTTTATTAGAAGTTGATATTTTATGTGAATTTGAATATACAACGCATTATCAAATTGTTGCAACTAGACTTCAAGCCACGCATGAATTTCATTTTATTATTCAAAAAATAAATACTAAATTAAAATTTCAAATTCAAGTGCAGTTTCAAATATCCGAAAATAGAATAACAAGTTATCACCTTATGAAAAAGGGCTATGTATATGATTAAACATTTATTGTTAATAAGTTCCACTAAAGAATTGATAAAAGAATCCTTTTGGTTGTATGCTTTAGTTATTACATTTTATTTGCTTTTCTTTGTAGCAATCGGTAGTTTTTTAAATGTTCTCATTTATAGACTACCTAAAAAAATGTCAATTATTAAGAAATCATCCCATTGTCCACTTTGTGGTTACAAAATAAAATGGTATGAAAATATTCCTATTTTCTCCTATCTTTTTTTAAGAGGGAGATGTCATCACTGTCAAGAAAAAATTAATATAAGATATGTTATTGTGGAAGTTTTAGGATTGCTAGTTGCAATTGTTTCACTAATAAGATTTGATTTATCTTATACAAGTATTATAGTAACGCTGCTTTTAGAGATTTTTATCGCTATCTTTTTCATTGATAAAGATGAGTTGATTATTCCCGATTCATTAAATATAGCAGTAGCGGTTTTAGGACTTTTATCAATCATAATGGCTGATATTACTAGTTTAAATCATGAATATACAATTGATTATAGTGATAAATTTTTATCCTTACTTGTCAATATTATCATTATTGGTATTTTTTACATTATACAAAAAATAATTCGAAAACCTGTAATTGGTGGCGGTGACTTAAAATTATTTTTAGGAATAGGTCTTTTTATGGGATGGCAATTAGAGATTTTAGGATTAGTTATTGCTTGCATCATTGGAGCAGGTGTTGAACTTATTTTTTCTAAAAAATTAAATAGAAAAATAGTGCCTTTTGGTCCTTATCTTGTCATTGGTTTTACAATTAGTTTATTTTTTGGTCCTGATTTAATTTTATGGTATTTGCATTTGTTTCAATAAAAGGAGGGAAAAGATGCCAAAATTTAAATTTAAAGCCAAGGATTTAAATAATAAAATCATTCATGGAGTATTCTTTGCCAAAGATGAAGAGGATTTAAGAGCAATCATTAGTAATTTAGACTATTATTTAATTAGTTCTAAAAAAATTCAAGAAAGTTCACAACTATTTACCTTCTTAGAAAAAATACGAGTGGATGAATTATCGTTATTTTGTAGACAACTTGCAATTATGTTAGATGCAGGAATGGAACTGAATAAATGTATTGAAATTCTAAAGAATAATACTAAAATAAATAAATTAAAAACGATTTTAGAAGTCGTTCATTACGATTTGATGCAAGGGATGATGCTTAGCCAATCACTTGCAAAATATCCCAAAACTTTTCCTGTTTTCTTTAGAAATATGATTCATATTGGAGAGCTAAGTGGCAAAATGTCATTGGTTTTAAATAAACTAGCAGATTATTATGAAAAGGATAATAAAACAAAACGAAAAGTGAAAAGTGCTTTGGCTTATCCAATCTTTTTATTAACATTATGCATGGTAATTTTGGCTGTTTTATCCTTGTATGTGATGCCTATTTTTAAGGATGTTTTTACATCATTAGAAGCACAATTGCCTCCAATCACAACGGTTGTTTTAAAAATCACTGATTTCATTAAAAATAACATTTTATATATTTTATCAATCATACTATTATCTATTATGGCATTTTTGTTACTTTTGCGTAATCAAAAATTTAAAAAGCTTTATGATCAATTTAATATTCATCATAGTATTCAAAGTAAAGTCGTTTTAGCAAGTATAACATCGAGATTCACAAATGGCTTTTCCACTTTGTTAAATAGTAGTATTTCTATTGTTGATGCTTTAACTATTATGAGTAAATTGCTAGGTAATCGTTATGTTGAAGAGAAAATGCAAGTTACGATTAGTGAAATCAAAAGAGGACAGCCAATTGCTAAAAGTTTGGAAACAATTAATATTTTTCCTAATATTTTGATTGAAATGATTTCGGTCGGTGAGCAATCCGGTCAACTTGAGGAAGTGCTGAATCGAGTTTGTACATATTATGATGATCAAGTAGATTATGCCATTAAAAAAATGACAGCTTTAATTGAACCACTCATGATTATTTTAATTGGTATGATTGTAATTGTTGTATTGTTATCAATTTTTTTACCGATGCTAGATATTACAAGTTCAATTGATACGGGAGTTTAAAATGAAAAATGAAATCCAACAAAATATTCATCAACAAATATGTTTGCAACTTGTTAAAATGAATGTATGTAGTATAGAGGAAATACATTATATTTTAGAAAAAATAAATACGGAAGAAAAACCATTTTATGAAGTTTTCAGCCAAGAAAAATGGATAAATGAAGAACAATTATCCCAAGTATTGGCTAGTTATTTAGGATATGATTATTATAACATTGATACGATTAGGATTGATGAAAATCTAGTTAAAACTTTGACTTATGAATGGATTAGTAAATATAAAATAATTCCGCTTACTTTTGATGAGTCAAATCAAAGATATATTCTTGCAACATCTAACCCTTTTGATTTTAATGCAATCAATATTGCGTATGCTTTATTTGGTACCCATTCGCAAATTGTCGTGTGTCCTGATACTAAATTGGTAAGAATTCAGTCAAGAATATTTGCCAAAAACGAAATGAACCAAACGATTGCCGCTTATAATAAACAAGAAAACCTTTTAGAAAAAGAACATATTGTTGGGATGGATGAGGCTGATTTGGTGAATTCACCAGCTGTTAAATTGGTGGATTCATGTTTAAATGATGCGATTGCTGTAGGGGCTAGCGATATTCATATTGAGCCATACGAAGATATTGTTAGAATTCGATATCGAATTGATGGTATGCTTTATGAGAATACTGCATTTAGTCCTAAAATGTATCCAGCAGTTTCCACGAGAATAAAAATTATTTCCAAATTGAATATTGCAGAACGCAGAATTCCTCAAGATGGAAGAATTACAAAAATTTATAATAATGAAACATATGATTTTCGTGTTTCAACTTTACCAACTTCTTTTGGTGAAAAAATTGTAATTCGGATTTTGGATACAAAAGCGTTTAATTATGATAGAAGTAAATTGGGTTTTTTACCAGAAGAAAACTTAATTGTCGATGAATTATTAAAAAAACCTTATGGTATTATTTTGTTAACAGGACCTACTGGTTGTGGTAAATCGACAACATTATATAGTTTTATTAAAGAAATGAATAATGAATCAGTTAATGTCATTACGGTTGAAGATCCTGTTGAATATACAATTTCAGGTGTAAATCAAGTTCAAGTAAATAATAAGGCTAATTTAACTTTTGCAAGTGCTTTAAGAAGTATTTTAAGACAAGATCCTAATATTGTTATGGTCGGTGAGATTCGTGATGAAGAAACGGCTGAAATTGCCATGAGAATGGCAATTACTGGACATCTAGTATTGTCTACTCTTCATACTAATGATGCTGCAGGAGCAGTGACTAGATTGATTGACTTAGGGTTACAACCCTATTTTGTAACTGATGCTTTAGCGGGGGTGATTTCTCAAAGACTTGTTAGAAGATTATGCCCAGAATGTAAAAAAGAATATCTTTCTAGCAAGCGTGAGAATGAAATTTTAAATATTCATCAATCGCAAAAATTATATAAGGCGGTGGGCTGTCCGGCATGCCATAATACGGGATATCGAGGAAGACTTGGTGTTCATGAAGTTCTAAAAATGACGGAAGATTTAAAAGAACTCATTATCAATAAGGCCTCAACAAAACAAATTAGACAAAAGGCCCTTGAAAATGGAATGTTGGATTTATATTCCACTTGTAGAACGGTAGTATTAAATGGAGAAACTACAGTTCAAGAATTATTGGCAATTATGTATAACAAATAAAATACATAGTTGATATATAGGTGTTAATAGCAGTCACCAAAAATTTTATATAAATAAGGAGAAAAGGAATGGAAAAATCATTAAAAAATAAAAAAGGTTTTACATTAACCGAATTGATTGTTGTCATTGCTATCATTGGAATTCTTGCGGCAGTGTTAATTCCATCAATTACAAGTTATATTAGAAATGCAAAAGAATCTGCAGCCATTCAAGATGCAAGCGCAATGTATCAAGAATTAATTGCAGAGGTTAATGTTACAGATGATATTTATGAAACTTTAACTACAAATAAATATTATATTGTTGAAACCGATGGGGGATATTATGTTTTATTAGAAAATGGTTCATGTAATGTTTCACCATTAAAGGATAATAGTGTAGTTAATGCCGCAAGTGCTGCAACTGAATTCGATATAGAAGGAGTGAGTACTTTTTTTGTTCTAAGAAAAGTAAATGAAGCATACCGCGTTTTGGAACTTTCAAAAGAAAATACAACTTGGATAGAATCACAAACTCCAGTTTATCCAACTCAAACACAGACAGAATAAAGTAGATGAGGATGAATATATGAATAGCGTAAAGAAAAAAGGTTTTACACTAACAGAATTAATAGTAGTCATTGCTATTATTGGAATTCTCGCAGCTGTTCTAATCCCATCAATTACAGGTTATATTAAAAAGGCAAAAGTATCAAAAGGTGTGCAAGAAGCTAAAAATATTTCAGTTGTTTTAGCAGCAGAGGCCGCTTTTCAAGATCGAGAATATTTTGAACCATATGAAATTTCGCGTATTATTGAAGAATATGATTACTCGTTAGAATCAACAATCAAAGATTATCGTTTTTGGTATGATGCTAGTAAAAATGAAGTAAAATTTCTATCAATGGAAGAGGCGTTTAGTACAAGTACCAAACAAAATTTATCTTCAACAAAAACTTTTACCCAAGATTGTATTGAAGCCTTATCAGCAGGTCATCCAGAATATCGCTATGTGGATACTTTTGATGATGAATTAACACAAATTGTATATACTGTTAGAAATTTGCCTTTATTAGCTCTAAATGGGATGGATAGTGGATCACTAGATTCACAAGCTAAAAAAAGAGAGATTTTAGATAAAATGGATAGTTTATTAGATAGTGCTATTGAGGCTTTAGATGATTTAAAATATAAAGGTTTCGATAATTCTGATAAGCAATCGATTCAAAACTATGTATCAACTTTTGATACAGTTCAAACCGTTTATGTTGATAATAATATTATGTATAATAGAGCATATTTTTCTACTAAAGCAGAACTTCAATCACTTGCTAATGCTTATAGCAATATTGTTCAGTATAATGATACTCATGTAACATTAAATATTTCTAGAATGGTTTTTGTACCTGATATTACTTTGATTCCTGCATGTCAACCGTTTGCGGAAGAAGAGTCAGTAGAATATCGTGTAAATATTACAACAGCTTTTGAGATACCAGATACAGTAGAAATTGTTAAAGCAAATTCATTTAAGAATGTAATAGGCTGTGCGGGAATTGTTGCTAAAAACACAGTGTTATTTGATCCAGAGGCTTTAAGTGAGGCTGCTTTAAAAGCAAAGACGGATAGAACATCTTATTTAAATGTTATTCCACTTACTTATGGTATAGATTTTAACATAACATACTATACAGCTGAGGCCAAATTAAATAATGGTGTAACGGTAACATATACGAATACCATAAATGGTAAAGAAGAAGTAATAACCGCTTTAGAAAATGTCATATTTCAAGATACAGCTGAACAACAAATAATTAGTAAATATTTGATTCCTAATATAAATTTTTTAGGAACAACAATTAATTATTCAAAAGTAGAAAAAGTCATAATTAGAAGATCATTATCAGAAAATATTTGTACTTATACTGCTATTTTAGTAGATGAAAATCTAAATTGCTATAAAGTAGAAAATTTTGGATATGTTTCTGATGTCGATTGGGAAATCAAACAAGAATTTAGTTTTGATAATAATGAGGCTACTATTAGAGTATATCTTCCTACATATGTTTATAATTATACGAATTTTAAAGATGCTTCAATGGAAATTGAGTTGTTGCCACAAGTTTTAAAATCTAAAGATGTTGTTGGATTAACCGGTATAGTTGAAGTATTTGATGGATTTGCATTATCAGATCAAAAAATCAAAATCTATATTAAAGATGGTATTTATGATAGTGAAAATAATTGTTATGTATATGAAAAGAAAATAGAAAATTTAAATACTCATACAGTTTTAGTAAATGGTGAATCATTATCTTGTAATCAAGTATCAATTTCTCAAATTGCTATTGTTACAGGGGATGAACAAGATCCAAAATATTTATTTATTCGTGAATATAAATAATGAATATAAGGGAATATGCATTTAAATTTCGTTTATATATATGAATATATATAAAAATATAAAAAATTAAAGGAGAATAAAAAATGAAAATAATAAAAAAATTATTTTTATCATTCGTTATAGCTGGACTTGGTTTTGCAACCTTAGTTGGATGTGTATCATTAGAAAATGCTGAAAGAATTAGCATTGTTGAAATGCCAACAACAACATTTGTTAAAAACCAAGAAGTAACTGGCAATTTAATGAAAGTATTAATTACCGATGCTGAAGGTAATGATGTAGTACTAACTTTAAGTTATCCTGATGAAAACGGCAATGTTAGTGCGCAACAAGACGGAGTACCATTTGATGTAAAAATTGCAATTAAAAACTTTAATTTGTCAACAATTGGGAACAAAACTGCTTCTGTTACGTATGGAGAAGCTACATCTTATTTTGATTATCAAGTAGTTGATCCAGAACAAGGATTTGCTGGCGGAAATGGAAGCTTAAATAATCCATATCAAATCACAAATGCTATACAATTTATGAATATAAACACACTTGAAACAACAAAAGATGTTTACTTCAAATTAATGAATGATATTGATATGAGTACTGTTATAAACGATGCTCAAATGTTTTGGGATATGGGATATGCCTTTATTCAATTATTTGAAGGTGTACTAGATGGTAATAATAAACGTATATATAATGTTGTTGAACCAATCAATTATCTATTTGGTGAATTATCAGGAGCAACATTAAAAGATTTATCTGTTTTTGTTAAGGGTAAAGATATTAGTGTAAGTTGTTTGGCTAATTCATATGGTGGTAGAACCATCAGTTTCTTAAATGTTGATTTATATGGTTCAGTAAGTACTGGATACAATTATGCAGGATATGCAATTTATTCAATGACTTTGAAATATGCAGCCGAAGGAAGAGAGTATAGTTTCTTAGATTCAACTGTTGTTTTCAAAAATTGTGATAGTTATTTAGATAATATTGGTCTTTCAACAAGAGTTGGCGTATTCTTTGCCATTCCAACAGGTAATTATACATTTGAAAATTGTTATAATTATGGGCATGTTGAGGCTTTAAATACATCACTTTTATTTACAAATGGTTATGCAACTGAATATGGAGCTAGTGGAAAAACTGTTTATAAAGTTATCTCTTCTGGTAATAGAGGAACACTTTCATCTGTAGAAGCTAAGTCTGATTTAGTATTCTGTAATAAAGCAAATGGTGGTTCTCATTCTAAACTAGAAGGATCAGAAGAGTTGGTTGAAGGTACAAATTTAGTCATTCCTACACTTGATTTTACGCAAGTTTTACAAGTACAAGATAACTATTTAGAGTTAAAGGCTGTAGCTGATGATAGTAATATTGCAAAAGTAAAAGTTAATTTATATTTTGAAGGTATGAGTTGTAAAGAGTATGGTACTTTAACTGATTTTGTAACTGTAGAACTTTCAGTTAGTAGTGAAGCACAAAAAACTGGTTTATTTGCAACTGAAATCAAAGATGGCAAACTTTCAATAAAAGTTGTGACTAAAGGTTCTATTGAAGATACAACTGAAGCATCAGATGAAATAGTTACTTTAGGTAAAGATTGGTTAACCTATAATGTAACCAAAGGCTTTTATGTATTTGATGGTACAAAAGTAAAAGAAGGATATACATTTACTGTTGGTTCTCAATCTTTCTCTGTATTTGCATATAATTCTGAAGAGGAAGTTATTGCTAGTGTTAAGGTAGCAACAAAATAATTTTAGAATTATAAAAATTTAAGTAAAATGATGAAAAGGAAGACTATTGTAAAAAAATAGACTTCCTTTTTATTTTTAATGTATTCAATATAGGAGGAAAATGAATATAAAAAAATGTATTTTTATCATTTCAGTTTTATTGCTATGCTTTTTATCATCCTGTAATAATAAACAAAATGTAAGGAAAGAAACAATGTATTATGATGTCCATTTTAATACCAATGGGGGAAGTGAAATTGCGTCTATCAAAGTAGAGGAAGGAAAAACAATTCAAAAACCAAGTGCTCCCCAAAAGTTAGGATATTATTTTGTTGGTTGGTATTATGATTTTGAATGTACCATTTTATACAATTTTGATACCAAAATGAATAGAAATATGACTTTATATGCCGCATGGGAAACAATGCCGATTAGTATAATTGTCAATTTGGATAATCAAAATAGTGAAAAGCAAAATCTAAATTATCAAGATACAATTGCCAATCTAAACGTTCCAAATAAAAAGGGATATCGATTTGTAGGATATTATTTTGATGAAAAATTGACACAAAAAATAGAGAGTGATTATTGTTTTTTACAAGATAGTACAATTTGGTGTAAATGGGAAATTGTAAAGTATGAAATTGAGATAGTGATTGATGAAACAACCAAACAAACACAATTTGTTGAGTATGGTTCTACTATAAAGAATTTACAACAACCATCTAAAGAAAATCACATATTTAATGGTTTTTATTTAGATAGTGATTGTAAAAATCCCATTAATGAAGAAAATTTAATTGATAAAAATTTAACTATCTATGTGAAGTGGATAGATATCCATGCTATTCCATATAAAGTAGTCTATAAGGGTGAAAATATTACGGATGATAAGTATAGCATAATTGAAACAAATGTTTTATATGGTAGTTTAAATGAAGAGGTGGTAGCACCAATAAAAACTTATGAAGGATTAGAAGTGATAAGTAGTGATGTCAAAGGACAGATTGTGTTAGATGGCTCTTTGGTACTTGAGGTGCTATATCGAAGAAAGACTTATGAGGTTACATATATTATTCATGGAGAAGAATATGAGAAAGTCACCGATTTAAAATACAATACGAAGTATAAGTTGATAGATAATGTAATGCTGAAGGGATATATTTTTAGAGGTTGGTATGTTGATGACCAATTTAAAAAAGTGGCCTCATTAAATCAAATACCTAGTCATGATACAATTGTTTATGGTAAATTAGAACCAATTACTGTTGGAAGTAGTGGTCTTTCTTATGTTTTAAATCCTTCCAAGACCGGTTATACTATAAGTGGCTATACGGGAACAGAAACAGAAATTATAATTCCTAATGGCTATAATTGTTTACCTGTTGTAGCAATTGATTGCTATTTTGATAGTGAGAATATTCAAAAAATTACGATAGGTAAAAATATTCAAGAAATAAAAGAAGATGCTTTTATTCGCTGTCTTCATTTAGAAACCATTTGGGTTGAAAGTGAAAATGCGAAATATTATAGTGAAGATGGTGTTTTGTATGATAAAAGTAGAAATAGTTTAAAAGTTTATCCATTAGGAAAAAAGGATACCTCCTTTTATATTCCATCAAATATATTGGTATTAGAGCGTTTTTGTTTTCATGCGAATTCCTATTTAGAAAATTTAATTATAAATGATAATCTAACAACCATTCATAGTGAAGCATTAAGGGGTTGTACAAATTTAAAAACAATTTCCATTGGGAAAGGAGTTAGTTTTATTAGTGATACGTGGGTCAATGCCTGTTATCATTTAGAAATGATTTATGTGGATTTAGACAATCCATTTTATAAAGATCAAAATGGTGTTTTATTTGACAGTAGTGGAGAAAGTTTACTTCACTTTCCCGCATCTAATAGCCAAACTTTTTATGTGATTGATCATAATGTCAAAAAAATTAACTATCATGCCTTTGATTCTTGTCTACAACTACAATATGTTGTAATTCCAACTAGTGTTGATGTAATAGAATATCAAGCTTTTGTCGATGCTTCTTTTACCATTTATTTTGAAGGATTTCAAATACCCAAAAATTGGCATCCCTATGCAATTGAACATACTTTTGAATTAATTTTAAAACCAAATTGGCAAGAGTTGAATCCAATCCCCTATAAAATTGTAGGAGGTATAGAGTGAAAAAGAAAAATGTTGTATATATAATAAGTATTGTATTGTTTATATCGTTCATTGCTATTGATGTTTTTAAAGTTAAAGAAAAAGGCGGTCTGTTTAGTATTTTTAATTTTGAAGAAACCAGTGAAAAAAAACAAATAGAAAATACTTTAACTGAAATTGAAATCAATGAAAAATTAAATGGTGAAAAAATTATGTATTTAGGTGATACGCTGCAACTAACTTTAAAGGCAAATATCGTTACAAATTTGAATGCTTGGAATTATAACTGGTTGAGTACTGACCAAAGTATTGCCTCAGTATCAACAACAGGTAGTGTATATGGGAAAAAAATAGGTGAAACAACAATTAGAGTAACGAATAAAAATGATGCCAATCTTTATGATATTGTAAAAATTAAGGTTATTGAAAGAAACAACAAATTAGAATTCTCGAACGAGTATCAACAAAAATTGCAATTAATAAAAGGAGAAATAAAAAAACTTGATATTCATATAGGCGGGAGTGTGGCTTTAGGTAAACTTGAATGGATATCTAGTGATGAAAAGATTTGTACAGTTCAGGATGGTTATCTTTATGCTAAAGAAAATGGTCAAGTAACCATTACAGTAAAAAGTTTAGTAGATAGTAGATATTTTGATAGTATAAATGTTGAAATATATAATGTATTAGATAAAGTTGAAATTGCTGACGATATTTCTATTCATGCAATATATATTAATAATAAAGAAATAAATGGCAGTATGTCGGATTATGATATATATGTTGGGGATACAATCACCATCAATTCATCTTGTAATACTTCTAGTAATGCAATGGTAAATTTTTCTTTACAGACGGATACTATATCTTTTAAAAGTACAGAACAATATGTTGCAACAGTTAATTGCAATCGCGTTGGTAAAGCAGTCATTGATATTTCTAGTAAGTATAATCATTTATTAAACAAGACTTTAGAATTTGAGATCAAACCTCGAGAAGTGGATAATCTCACATTAAAAAATCCTACCTTACAAAACGTAGAAAATGGTTGGATATATGAAATGCATGAAAGAGATGCTGTTTTTCTTGAAGTATTAGGATCAAATGAAGTATTAGATCAAGATGATATAATTGTAGAGATTGCAAATCAGGATATTGCTATAGTGAATAATGGATATTTCATTGCTAAGCAAGTTGGAGAAACGCAAGTTACAATAAAATACCGATATGATGAGAACCAAAAGATTAGTTTTACTCTTTTTGTTAGTGAGAATACCAATCAAAAAATTGAATATATAGCCATTGAACAGCCTACATTAAATGATAAACCCTTTGCTTTAAATACATATCAAAAAAATAATGTTACAGTATTAGATACAATCAGTTTTTATATTGTTGTAACTCCTTATATTTATGCCCAAAGTGATAATTATTTAATTTATGCAACTAATCCTGATGTTGCATCTTGTACAACTACTTACAACAATCATCAATATATTGTAAAAATCAATTTTCTAGAAATAGGGAATACCCAAATTATTATTCAATTTTTTGATAATCTAGAACAAGAAATTATTTTAGATTTTCATGTCGAAAATACGATTTTTGATCTATCTGCTAAAGCAGCTCTTGAAATGGAGGTTGGAAAAACATATAGTTTTTTCACTACGATTACAAACTCATTATCCAAAAAATTAAATTATACTTATACATCATCCAATCCTCAATCAGTTATCATCGGAAGTAATGGGGATATGATGGCAATTGGTGAGGGGACAGCAGATGTTTGTGTAACAGTAGATGATGGGAAGACAGTTAAATCCAAAACCCTTACTATTCATGTTAAACAAAATTATGTAGAATATCAACCAGTGACGCAAATGAGTTATACAACATACTTAAAAGAAGATGATCATTATGTTGAAGTTGATTTTTCAACCCGAATATTAAATGTTTTTCAAAACGCATATATGAGCATAAATGTCATGCCAAATTTTAATAATGCTAATAATTATCAAATTATAACAAGCAATCCAGATATTCTATCTATTACGTATAGTAACAATATGTATCAACTTTATGCTTTAAGTGCAGGTATTGCAACAATTTATATTAAAAATTATGAAAATAGTGATTTAGATCTTTCTTTTGAGATTAAAGTATGTGAAGTATTGCCAAAATATGTAATAAGTATATTAGAAAATAATGTTTTATCATTTGATGAATATCAAAAAATTAATTTAAATGTTGATCCCAATGCAACATTTTCAAAAGTTTCTTATCGCTTTTCCACTCCTAATGTCATTAAAATTATCAATAACACAATCATTCCTTTACATGCAGGAAAAACGACTGTTATTATTGAAGTAGATGATCAAGATGATGCAACCTCAAATTATTATTTTTCTTTTCCTGTTGAGGTTTTACCAAATACTAAAATTGGTTTTATGAAATATTCAACGTTAGAAATAATTAGTTTTTGTTTATTTCATATCATTATTTATGGGCTACTAGGAGTATATTTTTGGTTATTATTTCAAAACTTGCAAATGAAAAAAATATTAACCATTACGGCTATTGTTGTTATTCCTCTTGCTATATGTTGTTTGCCAGAAGTATTAAAATTAGAAGATAGCAATAAAAGTATCATTATGATATCTATGGGACTCAATAGCATATGTTGCGGTGCTGCCATTGTTTTGACATATTTTATAATGAAATGTAAAGGAAAGAAAAAAAATGAAAATGAGTAAATATATAATTCTTATTTTAAGTTTTTTAACGATGCTGACGATAACTTCTTGTAAAAAAGAACAAGATAGGATAGAAGACAATTATAATTTTATTTTAAATGTTGAGAAGCAAAATGCTAAAATAGCAGAACTTGGGAAAACCATTACGAATCAACAATTAATATATTTACAAGAAGATAGTTCAACATTAATTTATGTGAAATATAATTTTACAGAAAATATGTCAACACAAAAAATCATATATCGCTTTTTCAATGATTTAGATGAGTATAGATTGTTTTTTAATCAATATGATAATTTTTTAGATGGTAACTTTTTAGAAGTAAATGAAGAAATCTTAATGATAGCAACCACATATCAATATATTGATAAAAAAAGTTTTAGTCAATTATATGATGTCATTCATCATCAGTATGTTATAATTGAATAGTAATTGAAACAAACCAAGTTAACTTGGTTTGTTTTTTTAAAAAAAAGGCATATTTTTATAAAAAACATACTATTATTTTATGTAAAATGTTCCAAAACATTGATAAAATCGATTTTAACATTTATATTATATTGACAAACTATCTTAAAAATAGTATAATTATAACATATCTTGTCGATTATTTAGATATTAAAATGGATGAGAAAAAGAATTATTTAGAATTATGTAAGGAGAATTTAAAATGAAAAGAAAGACGTTAACGTTAACTTTATGCTTATTATCATGTTTAGCATTGATTGGTGTTGGTTTTGCGGCATGGATCATTACTTCTGACACTGAACAAGAAATAGAAGGTAACATTTCAGTTGATACCGTAACAGATAATAGATTGAGTGTTGAGACAAGTTGGAAAGATAATAAAAATTCCATTGTTTTTGGTTGGAAAACTGGTGAGTATACCTATTCTTGGTTAAAGAATACAGATTCAACTTATGCAGAAAATCTAACAGTTACTCTTGTTGTGAATGTAAAAGATAGTGGGAGTAGTCCTATTGATGCCCAAACTGTTAATGCAACAATTACGGGAGATGACGCATATACTACTGCTGTATCTAGCAATTTAGTTAATGCTTTGCCTACATTAACAGCTCAAAAGCAAGAAACTGGTGTTTATCATATTACAATTACTCTCTCATGGGGTAGTGCATTTAATAATCAAAACCCTATGGAATATTATAATAGTCAAGCTTATACATCAGAGTTAGCAGATCAAGCTAAAACCAATTTAACCGCTCTTGAGGCATTGAAAACTAGTAAATTTACTGTTACAGTAACGGTAACACCAACTGAGGCAGAATAATATTATAAATAATAAGAAGGTTGTAAGATGGCTAAATTAACAAAAAATTCTTATAAAAGAAAAGTTATTTTATTCGGTGTTTTATTATTTATGTCTATTGCTTTGATATCAACAGGTTTTGCGGCATGGATAATGTCAACGAATGCAAATTATGAAGATGATGGAAATGTGAGTGTTGGTACTGTTACAGATGGATCAATAAAGTTGACGGATGTTGCGCTATCAACCGATTCAATCAAATTTGAACCATTAGAAGAAGATACAACAGGTAGAGTTAGAAATGATGGAACTAATTTTGAATCATTACAGATAGTAGTAACAGGAAAAGTATCTCCTAGAGATATTTTAGGTGAACTTACGATTGAACTGCAAATGGAAGAAAAAGTGAAAACAGCTCTACAAGCTGCTGCTGATAAAAATTATATTATTTTACCAGAATGCGCAAATTCGGCAGTGGATTTAAAAACTTTGGGTGGTGCATGTACTGAAAATGAAGAGGGTGGATACGATTTTACTTATACGATTGAATTTAAATGGGGAAGTTTTTTCCAAAATTTAAATCCAGGTGAGTATTATGACGAAAATGAAACGGGTACAAAAGTATCAGACGAAGAAGTGAAAAAAATTCTAAAAGAGTTAAGAGCTACTATTTATGGATATGACGTCGATGCATCAGATGAAATAATCAATGCAGCGGTTGGTCCTACTTTTAAAGTAGTAATCAATGCTAGGGCAAATTAATTCAAATGTCTTCTGCTGAAATTATTTCCCTCATAGTTACAATCATCGGGGTATTTAGTTTTGCAACAATATTTACGATATTATATCAATCATATGCAACTTCACAAATAAATGAAATTCAGTCCGGAAAAAAAGATATTGAATTGATCGATGAAGTAATCTATGAAAGACAAGAAAAAATTAAAAAGCGCAAGATGGTAACAAAGATAGTTAAATCTATTTGTTTCTATCTTGCCTTATTCTTCATTATACCTTTATTTATTTTTTCATTAATTAATCGATTTCAAAATAATATAACAATGATTGGTAATAAAACCATTATGGTTGTTGCCTCAGGCTCAATGAGTAAGAAAAATGACGCAAATGCTTATCTAAATAGTAACAATTTGAACAATCAATTTCAAACGTATGATATAATTGTTTTGGAAAAGGTTGAAAATGCATCAGATTTGAACAAATACGATGTTATTGCTTATCGAAATGATCAAGGAATCAATGTCATTCATAGAATAATTGAAATAGAAGATGGAAAATATGTAACCCGTGGTGATGCCAATGACGCAAGTGATAAATATCATCCAACTTTTGATGATGTAATTGGAAGATATACAGGTAAGAAAATACCTAGTATAGGGATATTTATTATGTTTTTACAGTCATATGCCGGTATCATCACGATTATTTCATTAATTTATTGTTTAATCATGATTGATAAAATTTCTAATAAAATAAATACAGCTCAAAAAAGAAGAATTGAACAATTAGAAGAAGCAATTGATTATACCGATGAATTAGAAGTTGAAAAAATAAAGGCAGAATATGTTGAGACAATTTATTATAAGGGATATGCTTATCATTTTAATGAAACAGGGTTTGTTGAAAAAACTAAGATGAAAGATGGTCCCTATTTAGAAAAATCGAATAAGACAATTATTAAAGAAGTGCTTAATTTAAAGACTTCAGAAAAAATTGCCGAAGAAGTCGTAATTGAAAACGATAATCAAGGAGAATAAGATTATGAACAAACCTTATTTTACAAGAAAAAATTTAATATTTATATCATTAGCAATATTTTATTCATTTTTATTGTTATTTACAGGCCTTTGTATAGAAGGATCACATTCTTTTGCTAATAAAAATAATCCACTAGCACAAGTGGCGCAAGCACTTCATTTTAAATCAATTAGTTGCGGTGTAACAGGCTATGTTGCTTTGATACTTGTAGCAATCTATGTTAGTGTTTTTGTCACTATCTTTTTATATGAGAAAAGGTTTGCTATTGTCAATAATAAAAAACCATTTAGTTTGAAAATGATTTTAATATATATAAGTTCTTTTATTTTATGTGCGTTATTATCAGTAGGTGTGGGAATTCTCATTCAAAGACCATTAGATGCTGAAAACATTGGTAACATTATGCTTTTTATTTGGCAAACTATTTTATTGACAACTTGTATATATGTTTTATTATTTTTATTCATTGGTGGTATGTTAATGTTTGTAGTCAACTATATTTTAGTTGATAAACCATTTAGAGCATATGATAAAAATGAACCGATTACTTTTGATGAGGAAGATACTAAAATTGACGTCACTACTAATTTTGATGCAACACTAAATGCAACGGCATCTTCTATTGCTGGCGGACAGATTACAACCGCTACTTCAAGTATGCCAAATGAAAGTATTGTTCGCACAGTTGAGGAGTTAGATGATCGGGAAAAAGTTTTTCCTGCTTTATCTATGATGGATACTACTTATGATGGTTATGCAATAGAGAAAATAGATAGTGATACATATAGTTTAGAAGAAATTAGTATTCGCTTTCGCAATTATCTTGCAAAAGAAGAAAAACTATATTTTGATCTAGATACCATTAGATTTTTTGTCAGTGGATTTGCGGCATCACACTTTATGATTTTAGAAGGGTTAAGTGGTACTGGTAAATCAAGTTTGCCTAGATATTTTGCAAAATTTATTCATGCTGATGTTTTATTTATTCCTGTTCAAGCAACATATCGTGATAAGACAAATCTAATTGGATATTTTAATGATTTTTCAAAAACTTATACCGAAACAGAGTTTTTGATTTCATTATATCATGCCAATTATAATCCCGATCAAATTCATTTTTTTGTTTTAGATGAAATGAATATTTCTAGGGTTGAGTATTATTTTGCTGACTTTTTATCAGTATTAGAATATCCAAAAGAACTTTGGAAATTAAAAATTATGCAACTTCCGTATGGATTTGTACCACCTGCTAAACTAGAAAATGGTTTTATTACAATACCTGAAAATTCCTATTTTGTTGGTACCGCAAATAAAGATGATTCAACCTTTACAATTACTGATAAAGTGTATGATAGAGCAATAACAATTGATTTTGATGATCGCAATATTCCTTTTGAAGTAAAAGAAGAAGTGAGTAAAATTCATATTAGCAAAACACATCTGCAACATTTATATCAAGAGGCATTGAATAATCCTAGTTATCAGATGACAAAAGGTGATTATGATAAATTTCAAACTGTTTGTGATTTTATTTATGACAAGTTTGATATTACTTTTGGTAATCGTATTTTGAATCAAATTGCAAAACTCGTGCCTGTTTTTGTTGCATCCGGTGGAACAAAAGAAGATGCTATTGATTTTATTGTTTCACGAAAAATAATTAGTAAAATTGAAGGTCGTTTTGAAGAATATGTTAAGGGTGCTTTGAAAGATTTATTAACTTTAATAACGAAAACATACGGAATAGATGTTTTATATCGTAGTGAAAAAGTAATTCAAAGTTTAATAAGAAGGTTATAATTTTATGAAACTCATCGAAGAGTTAAAACTAAAAGAAGTTATTAAAAAAATAAGAAAATATAAAGATGAACATCGAAGTATTAAATTTTTCTATCGAGATTTAGATAATTTAAAACTTCCATCTTTGCAAGATTTCTCTTTTAAGAAAGATGATGAATTCTTTGATGAAGTGAATTTTATTCTAAGCGTGATAGTTTCTATTATTGCTCATCCTAGTCTTTCTAATAAAGGAGAAGACATTATTGTTAGATCAGAACTAGCAGGGCATATTTCATCTGATTCTTTTCAACAAGTATGTAAAGATAATAGACTTTGGAAAGAAAAAAATGATGAAATGGTACCTGAATATGTGCATCACTATCAATATACTGATGATATTAAAATTTATGAAAATATTTTTATCGGAATGCTTATCAATCTTATACGTTTGGAGTTAAATAAATATAGTGAATTTTATGCATCACTGATTCCTTCGGTAGAATCAAATAATGATAAATATTTAGAAAATAAGATTGCGGAAAAGATGATTACTAAAATTGAAGCATTACAAAGAAAACAAATGTTTATTCAAAATACTTCTTTTTATAAAGAAATTTCTAAATGCAATCTTCATCTTACAAAAGTTTTACCTACTAACATTTTATTAAAAAATCGTTTATACAATTATTGTTATAAATTTTATCTTCAATTTATTAAAAGTGAAGATGAAAATAGATTACTTGAAGAACTTACTATCTATTATAAATATGTGATATTAAAATGTTTCAAAGAAAAAAACTTTGTATTAGATAATACGAAAAGTCAAAACTATAATTGTTTATCTTTTATATATAAAGATTATAGACTGAAACTTTCTCTAGAAGAAAACATACCATGTATTAATCTTGATATTTCATATGGTTCAATTCCTGCTAAACATCATTTAATCATTAATACGGAAAATAAACTTCAGATGAATCAATTTTTTGATTACAACAGTATATCTAATGATTTGATTACAATTTGGCGTATATATGATTTAGAAAATGCAAATAAGCCATATAATAATCAACTAGTTTCTGAAAAAAAATTAGTGTCATTTTGGCTAAATTCTAAGTTGCAAGAGATTTTTGCAAAAAAGGAATTATATATGAAATATTGTCCTGTTTGTAAAAGTAAAAATATAGAAAATAATCAAAAACTATATACATGTTGTGATTGTGGAAGTATGTATACATTTAAAGACGGCAATCAGGTTGATACCATTTGGTTTTTAAAATTAAGGAGGTAGCTTTGATGGAAGAAAACAAACTTTCTCAAGAAGAACAAAAAGCCACCATTATGATCAATGACCTCTATAAATCCTATGGTGATAAAGATGTTTTAACGGGGTTAAATTTAGAAGTTTATGAAAAAGAGTTATTTGGTTTTATTGGTAGAAATGGTATTGGAAAATCAACAACAATTGATTGTATGATTGGTTCTAAAAAATTTTCTAAAGGCGAGGTATATATCTCAGGTTTTGATATAAAAAAATATCCTCTTCAAGCAAAACAAACGTTTGGTTATGTTGCTAGTGAGCCAACTTGTTATGAAGAAATGACAGGATATGATTACTTAGAATTTATTGCTAGTATATATGGTTTAGGTGAAGAAGATTTTAATCACAATTACAAATATTTATGTACAAGACTTCAATTCAATTTAGAAGAATTGTCAAATCCTATTTCTGATTATTCTCATGGTATGAAACAAAAATTATGTTTAGTTGCAAGTCTTTTGCATAGTCCTAAAATTTGGATTTTAGATGAACCTACAGTTGGTCTTGATATTATGGCTGTGGAAGAACTTAAAAAAATGATGAGAGAGTATGCAAATCATGGGAATACCGTTTTTGTTACGAGCCATAATATTGAATTAGTATCTAAAATTTGTGATAGAGTAGCGATTATTAACAATGGCAAAGTGGTGGAATTATTTGATTTGAATAAAAATCCTAATAAAAGATTACAACTTGCTAAAATCTTTATTGAAACGTATGGAGGACGAGAATGATTAACCTCCTTGCGAAAGATTTTAAATTGATGTTTGGAAAAGAAAAAAGTATTGCTAAAAAAATAATTACTATTTTAATAACAATCTTTTTTCTTACTTGTTTTATTGGAATTGAGGTATTTTTGTTTACAACTATTTTGAATAAAATAGGAAAATTTCATCAAGCACCAATGGCCTTTATGAATGTATTTTTATTTATTATTTCTATTCTTATTACTATTTCTGGAATCTTTAGAGCGATTAAACTTTTTTTTAATCAAAAGGATATTGAACAATTATCCACAAAACCGGTTAGTAATAGTGCAATTATTTTATCTAAATTAGTCTTTCTATTCATTACTCATTATGCAATTAGTATTTTATTTATCTATCCATTATTTATTGCATATGGTATTCACTATGCAATGACATTAAAATTTTATTATCTAGCTCTTTTTTATCCCATTCTTTCTTTCTTTTTTGAGATGGGAGTTGCTCTTCTTTTTATCTATCCTTTTTGGCTTTTAAAAAATTATTTAAACAAGCATCTATTAGTAAGATTTCTTTTAATCGTAATATTGCTTGTGATTGGATGTTATTTTTACGCAAAAGTTTTGAATCTGTTTATTGAAATGATTGCGGGGGGAAATATAAATCATTTATTTACCCAAACAATGATGGATAAACTCATCAATTTTAGAAAATATGAGATTCCAATTAATTTTTTAACAGATATTTTTATTCAAAATAGATATAGTAGCATAGTACCATACTTAGGTATATCATTGGGTATTTTTATTCTTGGTTTAAGTATTACTATTTTTACTTTTAGTTATGTAAGAAATATTTTTATTTCTAATAAGAAAAAACATAGAATAAAAGATTACAAAAAACAATCTATCCAAAAAGCTTTAATCAAAAAAGAAGTTATACTTTTAACTAAAAATCAAAATTATACTTTATCTTTTACAGGGCTTTTGATTGTTCAACCCTTTTTAGTATATTTGGTAATCAAAGCTTTAAATACAATTTTTACTTCTGGTATTTTTGCTTATTATATTTCAATTGTACCATCTTTTATTCCATTATTAGATATTTTAATTTTAATGTTATTTACCGTTATTATCAATCAAGGAGCAAGTCAATATATTCAAATGGAGAAAAAGACGATTAAAGTGATGAAAACAATACCAGTTTTACCTCGAATTCAATTGTTGATAAAAGTAAGTATACCTTTGCTACTTTCTTTTACATCCCTTTTTATCACTTTACTTGTCTTATTGGTGTTAAAAACGATTACGTTTATCACTTTCATTTTTGCTCTTTTATTAGTAAGTTTATTATTATTCATTTATGATGTGATTTCTTTAAAGGAAGAATTGAATATTAGAAATCATAAACCAAGAAGGTCATTTGTTTCTAACCTATACTCATATATTTTACCGATTATATATTTTGTAGTGACAACAATTCTTTCATATTTTGGTATGTCGATATATATTGCCTATTTGATAGGATGTATTGTATTTGTCATACTAGGAATACCACACGTGTTTAATTTGAAAAAAAATATGGAATCTTTATTTATGGATTTGGATGTGATCAATTAATATGACAAAGAAAAACTTAATTATTTTATTGTTAATTCCCTTTTTAATTGCTTTGCTTGGTGTTGTAACGATTAATACGACCTTTCATTTCATTGATAATGATATTATTGCAATTCAATGGGATTATGATGATACCGAGGCTTTTCAATTACAAGATAATTTATATTTGTTAGAAGCGGTTGGTGTCAATCAAAAAAACTATCCAGCAGGGGCTGGTAATACACTTGTATGGAGTATTAGAAATCGTAATATAGAAGATGACAATGTGTATGGTGAAATTGTTAAACAAGATCAGCACTATTATTTAAAAACACTTGCGTGTGGAGAGGTGATTATCACATGTTCAAATGAAAAGGGTACAATTTTTAAATCCATGCATGCGATTATTTATGAAAATGGAGCCATTCTTATTCAAACGAAAATTAGAGGTTCTCAAAACAATATTGATCAAACAATTTACTATGGTGAATATGATTTAGAAAATCAAAATAAAATAAAGGCAAGTGTTGATTTAGAAATCACAGCCGTACCAAAGAGTATCTCTTCGCTACTTAGAATTGAAAACCAAACGGATAATATTGAAATTGATTTAATGAATCATATATTAGAAATTAAAGATGCTGGTTTTGCTTCATTTACCATTAGTTGTGGTGATGAAAATATTGCGAAAAATGCTACTTATTCCTTTGAAGTAGTTGAAAATGGAGTGAATGTATATAGTTATGATGATCTATTGAATTGTTCTAATTATTCAAATACTGGTGAAATTATTGTTCTTCGAAAATCATTTGAATCACTAGAAAATGCTTATCAGATGAGTGCTAGTGGAGAGGTTCTCTTAGAAGATGGCAAGCCAGTTTTAAAAGAAAATAATGTTGAATGTTTTGGTAACTATAATCCAGTCACTAAAAAATTTAATTTTAAAAATGAAATCTATCGTTTTGTTACAACCTATAATAAAAATTATATTGATCAGTGGAATCAAAGTGTTGCAACAAGTGGCGGTAGCAATTACATATCAACTGAAATTTTAGTAGGTCTTCATATTCAAAAAGACTTTTATGGGAATGGATATACGATTAATATGCATAATCTGACTTATCCAACTGAAATAATTGAAGTAGATAGTGGTGATGGAACGTTTGTATCTATTCCTCATTTAGCTAAAGATGATTTATTTAGAGGCCCTCTTCCTTTTTATGCTTTGGGTGACCATAATAATATGCCATTGGTTGAAGCTTTTGGTCAAGATAATATTGGAATGTATGTGGAAGGCAATGATATTTTAATCAATGATGTCTATGTACGAAATTGTGATTTTGGTAATAGATTGGCTAATCTTGATACAGTGGGAACAGTTTTAGAAGTGAGTGGAAATAATATAAAAATTATGAATGCTAGACTTGCGAATGGTAAAAATGTTTTACGTAGTTTTTCTTCAATGCATGTAGAAGTAATCAATAGTATGTTAAGTTATGCAAGAAACTTTTTGGTTTCGCTTGGTACGAATGAGTACATTCTTATTGATGGCAGTAAAACGTATGATTTTACCGATTTAAATGGGAATTTGACATCACTTCAAATAGAAGATTATTTTCAAACGAATGGGGTTGGTGACAATATTTTAAATGCCTATTTACAAGCCAATTTTAGTTCAAAAGAGAATATGAAAAAAGCTCTTTTGTCTATGCAAAGAGCGCTTAGTAATGAAAAGTTAATTCAAGATGAAGAGAATAATCCTATTTACAAAGGTAGTATGAAAATAAAAGATACTTTCTTTTATCAAAGTGGAATTGCGGCAATCTCTCTTGAATCTATGTTTAATGGACCTTTCTTATATTCGAATATTCCTAGTGTAATTTGGGAAGTATTAGGAATGCTTGAAACACAAGAAGGTATACCTCTTGATAGTCTTAAAACAAGTAAGATTGCGGGGTTATCTTATCCAGTTGAATTAGAAATTTGTGGTAATACGAAATTTTATGATTATAAAGCTACGGATAGTGTGGATATTAGTGGATTGATTACCGAAAATATATCAAAGTTTGCTCAATCCATTGATCCAAGTTATGAGGGAATAATAGATATTGATAAAATATTTCCAATTAAACAATATTTAATTGACAAGGCCACAACTCAAGGTTCAATTTATACAGACAATGGTAAAACATATATAAATTTACCTATTGCGTATTATGGTGGTGGACTTAATTTATCTAAAGTTGAGGTTTCCACTGAGGATATAACGATTCATTTCAATCGAGAAATTGAAATTGATTTGATTGATAATTATTTAAATTTAGGACAAGGTTCTAATACAGTTGAGATGTTAAAAAATATGATGCTAAAAGCGGTAACGGTGGTAACCGGTTATGAACCATTCAAATTTGTATGTATGAAAGGTGATGGTTATTTATATGGAGAAACACCAAAGATTTCTGATTTAATTTTGAATAACATAAAAGGAGAATAAGAACATGAAAAAGAAAATCCTAAATTTAATAACTATGATATTATTATGTTTTGTTTTAGCAGGATGTTCTAGTTTCTTTGGTGATAATGAGTCACTACAAATTGAAAATATTCAAGCTGAAAGTTTAGAAAATGGTGACATTAAAATAACAATTACATATGTAAATGAAGTTTTAGATCCAACCATTTTTATTGTACCAAAGGGTGATACAGGCTCAACAGGGGTAGGAATTAAAGAAATAATAACGACTAAAAAAGAAGATGGTAGTGGTTCAATTTTAACAATTACTTATACGGATGATTCTATTTCACCAACAATTGTGGAAGTAAAAGATGGTGTTTCGGTTAGCAGTATAGATCCTGTTGTCAATCCTGAAACTGGAGAAATAGTAATTTATATTAGATATAGTGATGGGACGAGTTCAGAACCGATGGTACTTCCAAAAGGAGAAGATGGTAAAGATGGCATTTCGGTGATCGGCATTGACCAAAGAATCAATAGAGATTTTAGTGTGACTTTGACTTTTAAAATGTCGCAAGGTGAAGATGTCATTGTGAATATTCCTGCACCTCAACAAGGAGAAGATGGTAGGGGGATTAAAGATATTGTATCAATACCTAATGGGGATAGATATGTTATGATTATTACATATACTGATGATACAACAAAGGAATTAGAATTCGCAAGACCTAATAAATGGTTTTCAGAAATGAGTAAGCCACTAGATACAGATGGTATCAATGGTGATCTATGGTATGATTTAAGCCACAATGTGATATATGTCAAACAAAATAATAAGTGGACACAAGTGATAAGTCTTTATGATATCACAAATCAAACGTATACTGTGAAATTTGACTTAAATGATTCAGCAGATGCACCTGCAAGTATGCCACTTGGTACGCTTTTCACTTATGAAATTGTCGGTGGGAATTATTTTAAGGCATCAGGGTATGAAATACCAGTTCCTACAAGAGAGGGATATGTATTTGCTGGATGGTATACGGTAAAAATTCCAACGGTTGTGAATGGAGCATTTACTGATTTAACAGCAGTGTTCTCTGATTTGACATTATATGCAAAATGGGAGTTAGCGAATGCATAAAATATAAATAAAAAGGAGGAAAACTTAATATGTTGAAAAAAATTAAGATGAGTATAATAATTATATTATGTATTCCATCAATTATTGGCATAGGTTTTTCTTCGTGGATTATAGGTACATTAGATAATATTTTAGTGAATGGACAAATTGATGTTGATACCGTTATTGAAAGCGATGATTATATATTATTAACAAAAGAGCCTTTAGGATTTGAATATGGTGAAAGAGGTTTCATTGATTCTAATGGCAATTATGTCAAAAAAGCAAGTTTTATTGTATCATTTGAAATAAACATTGATAATTGTAAAAAATTATTTGAAGATATTAGTTTAGCTTATATTAATATTATATTAACACATTCAGATAATTGTGTATTTAATGATAATCAAGGATTATTTGATAGTTATGTAATAGATAATGGAGATCCTAGTTTAGAAGTAAATTATGTTTTTCAATCTTCAGTAAAGTTAAATAATACAAATATTTTTTTAGATTCTAGTGAATTAAAAATTAATGATAATGAATATAGTCTAAATTTTGAAATTGGTAAATATTTTAATATTGATGATAATATATCAATACTTAATTTAGATATTTCTTATGAATGGTTTATTGATGATGCTTCAAATTATTTTAAAAATAACATTTATCCTATTATTTATGATGAAAGTAATCATGTCAATAAACTTACTCTTTCAGTAAGTGCATTTGTAACAGGTAATTAGGAGGAATAACTAATGAATAGAAAAAAAATATTAGTATTATTTTTGATGTTATTTCCATTATTAATAATAAGTTTATCTGCTACGTGGATAATATTAAGTAGAACTATTTTTGCTCCATCATATAATCCAAGTAGTGATAGTATTTTATTTAATGCTTATGATAATCAAGAGTCCGTTATTTATAATGGATTAGAACAAGGTCCTACTAGTAAAAATTCAGATATTTTAGATAGTAATATGGATTTTAAATATAGATTAGCAAATACTAAGAATTTTTATAAAGATGGATTTCCTATAGATGCTGGTACATACGATATATTAATTAAAGATAAAAGTAATACATATCTTGATGAAGTTGTACAATTTACTATAAACAAAGCGACTCCAAAATTAAATGGATCATTAAATTTATCAAGTATTTATCAAGGTGAAACGCCATTAATAACAAATGAAGATGAATTATTTGTTTTAGGAGTACAAAATGAAATTTTGTATGGAAATTTTGTTATTGATGTCTCTTCAATTGAGTTTGGGGAATCAACCGAAAGTATAAAAAGTGTAGATGTTATTGTGAAATATACTCTTACACAAAACAATCAAAAAATCAATTACTATGATGGTTCTTACTCTACTTCTGTAGATGTTAAAGCAGTATCTTACATAATAGGTAGTCAAAATAAATATTATGGTACAGTTGAAAGTGCTTTAGATGCTTCAAATAGTGGTGATATTGTAACTGTTATCCCACCAACTAAAAGTAATTATCATGATACTAATAATTCAATAGTTCCAGATAATATCTCTTATACAATTTATAATAATTGTGAAATAAAAAGTGGTGTAAGTTTAATAATTCCTACTGATCAAGATTCTCTAAATAGTGTTACAGACTCTGCCACTTTAAAAACTTTTATTAATAGTATGCAAGTAGATGATAGGTCAAGAGGAAGTAATAGTTCTTATAATTTATTTGCTACACAAAATGAAAGTAAATATTTAAGAGTAACAGTAAAAATTGCTGATAATGTAATTTTAAAAAATAATGGAGATTTAATAGTTAGTGGATATTTAAGTGGTGGTACAAGTGGTGCATGTACACTTGGTCAAACCTCACATAGTTATTCTAGAATATTACTTGGGAATAATTCTCAAATAAGTCAAGAAAATGATAGTGCTAATATATATTGTTATGGTTATATATCTGAACAATCTATAAATAATTCTAGTAAAGTTAATATTGTTAGTGGAAATTTATATATTCCTTTTATTGTTGATGATTATAAAGGATTTAGTTTTTCATGGGCAATGACAGATGGAGCAATAAGTGAGGAAAGGTGTTCCCCCTTTAATCAATTTGAAATGAGAAATATAGATTCACAAGTAAAGATAGGATATAATGCAAAGGTTTATGGGATAACTAATGTTTATGTTACATATTCAACTATGGGTGTTGATAAAGTCTTTACACAACAACTTAATATATTGGGAAATGATGAAAGTTTCTTTTTTCAATTAACTGATTCAATTTATTCATCGGTTAATTATAAATTTGATAAAAATACATTAGTTGCCAATGCAAAAATTTATGGTGGAATGATTTTAAATAATTTTCAGTTAAAACTTCAAGAATCTATAATAACAGTTGATTTAAGTACCACAGAGGCATATTTTCCTCTATCATATAGAATAAATATTGAATTATTTGCTTGCGAAGATCAAACAATTGCCAATTTTGATATTACTAATCAAAGAGTCAAATTATTGCCTGGTAGTAGTTTAACAATAGGTGATAAATGTTTATTAAAATCTAATGAGTTAATAGTCTATAGTGCTTTTTATGATGGTTCAATTGGAAATGGTGAAAATAGTGCAATTGGAAGTAGTAAACCATATCCTCTTAAAGAAGGAGCCATATTAAAAGTTTTAAGTGGTGGTAGAATTGAATCTAATTATTTAGCTGGAACAGTTTATGGGGATGCTAATGATATTTCATATACAAATGGAAAAATAGTGTCTAAAGAAGCTTGGGTTATGGGTAGTTCAGGTTCAATAAATCCTGCTTGGAATATAAAAGATTATCTTGAAATAAAAGAAAAAATAAATATTTATCCATTGGAATACTTAGATACTAAAATAAAACTATATGTTGGAATAAATACTTTTACAAATTATAATTCATATTTACCATCTTTTAATATTTTAATAAATGGTGCAAGTGAATCATTTAATATAAGTGAATATCAACAAGTTTTGGTTTTTGATTCTTTAAATGATTATCAATTTGAGTTTGTTAATAATATTTATAAAGCACACTATGCTTCAAGTTATTATAAAAAGGGACAAATAATTTCTTATAATGAAAATAATGCAATTATTGGTGTTATTAATAGCACATTATCTATTTCTAATAATAATAATGGTATCAATGAGTTTGATGTGCAAGAGGTTAATGTTACTTGTTCTACCCCAACAATAAATGGAAAAATTCCTTTATATATAGGTAAATCAATATTATTAAATGCAGAGGTTATTGATATAAATAAATCATATAATAAAACAATTAGTTGGCAAAGTTTAGATACAAGTATTGCAACTGTTGATAATAGTGGCAACGTTACTGGTGTTTCGTTAGGAAAAGTAATCATTCAAGCTATTTGTGATGAAGTTATTGGCTCTTTTGAAGTTGAAGTTATAGAAGAAGTAGACGTTGATAATATTGAATCAGTATATATTACAGATGCTAGTGGCAATTCTTCAGAAAAAGTTCTTGGTCAAAGTACGTTTGGCGGTAGTAATAATGTTGATTATAATGGTAAATATGGAAATAACAAACAAATTGTATTTAGCATAAATATAAATCCAACAACTGCACCATATAGTTCAATAGAGTGGACCTTAAATGCATCAGCTACAGGAAGACAATGGATTAACGATAATACTCAAGCAGTAAATATAGAAAAGAATGTTACATCTATAACTGTTAATACAGGTAGTGGAACTGGAACTAGTGATGATAAGGCAACTTTAAAATGTGTTGTTGTAGGCTTAGATGGTACTATCTATACTGCTATATTTATTATAAATCACGAAAAAGATACCACTTGTCTTGTTGAAGGAACATTAATTACAATGGCAGATGGTACTCAAAAAAAAGTTGAAAATTTAGAAATAGGTGATTTACTATTGATTTATAATCATGAAACTGGTGATTGGGATTATGCTCCATTATTAGTAAATGTTCATAATAGTGAAGAAGAAATTTTAACTAATATAATTAATCTTTATTTTGATGATAATAGTAGTTTACGAATTGTAGGTGAACATGCACTATTTGATATGAATTTAAATAAATATGTATATATTAATGAGAGTAATATAATGGAATATATAGGTCATAAATTTGTTGCAACTGAATGCATAAATGGCACAATTGATACAAAAATTATAACATTAAATAGAGTAGACATAACGAAAGAATTAGTAAGAGTTTATAATCCTGCATCGGTTTGGCATTTAAATTTAGTGGCAAATAATATTTTAACATTATCTGCTGGTATGGTTAATTTCTTTGATTATGGTGAGAATTTAAAATATGATGAAGAGCTTATGATCAAAGACATACAAAAATATGGACTATATACATATGATGATTTTAAAGATTATGTATCATTAGAAGTATTTTATGCTTTTCCATTTAAATATTTTAAAGTTGCAGTAGGCAAAGGATTAATTACTTTTGAAGATATATTAATGTTAATTAATTATTATAATGATTCTATAAATTAATTATTTTTTAAAAACTTGATTTCAATTTAATTTTGAAATCAAGTTTTTATATATAAATAATTTGTTATTTTTTACAAAAATACTGAATAAGAATTGATAGTAATCATATAATATGATTCAATAAAGATATTGAAAGGATGATTGAAATGTTAGTTAATTTTAAATTTAAATCTTTTAAAAAAGAAACTATATTTTCAATGGAAGTTACTACTGACAATAGTTATAAAGACTTAAATACCTTTAGTATTAATAAAAATTTACTTTTAGGAGAGTAGTCCTTAATAAAAAGTGCAATTATTTATGGACCAAATGCTTCTAGTAAATCAAATATTTTAAAAGTCTTAAGGTATATGCAATTTGTTGTTCTTTATTCTAATTCACCTGCTTTTGGCATTATTTAAAATAATGAATATTATACTTTTGATAACGATTCATAGTTTAATGATAGTTTGTATGAAGTTGAATTTATAGAAAACAATATCTTTTATAGATATGGATTTATTATTAATAATAGTATAATTATAATAAAAGGTATGAACGTTTAGTCTGTATATTTAATGGGAATAAAAATAAAATTAGCTTCTATGTCTAAAGATATATCTAATTTTATAGTTCTTCAAAAAATTTATTATTTATACCAAATTCTATGAGATATAATCTACTAGAAATTGTTACTAAATCTATTTTAGATAGTATTGCATGGTTTACTAAATCATTAATTATATTTGAAAATAATATTAGTATGTTTAATATATATGATGAAAAAAAATATAAATATTTAGAAAAGACTTTGGAAATATTAAAAATTGCAGATATAGGAATACAAGATGTTTGTTTACACAAAGAATATTTAGCATCTAATGATGATATTAAAAATCGTAAAACTATAAATTTACCATTAGAGCTAAATTTGAAAATTGAAGTAGATAAATTAGAAATTGATAAGATTGACATAAAAACAGATTTTAACGTTTATAACAAAGAAAAAGAAGTTATAGAAAAAAGGAAGTATATTTATTAAGAAATTCAAATTTTCATTCAGAAGAAACTAAAAAATTATTTTTATATTTGGGATGGATTATAGCAGCTTTAGATCAAAAAAGAGTAATTTTATTGATGAATTTAATAAGGTATTGATTCTTACTAATGATGAAGAACAAAAAAAGTATTTCGCAAGTTTAAAAAAAGACGTCTAATCACCTTACAAAATAAATATATTATGTTTGAAAAAAGTCATCATTTTTCTCCTTAAATATGGAATTTGTATCATATAGCTACAATTTATAAATGGATAGAATATTTGAAACTCAATTAAACTAAGATGAGGCCTTATATGGCCTTTTCTATAAAAAACATTGTCAACTATTAAAATAATAAATAAGTTGACAATAATAGAAAAAAATGATATACTTTATATCAGTGAGGCCTAAGATGAAAAAAACAAATGAAATGATATACAATAATATTTTACAAAAACTAAAAGCATCAAAAAAACCAAATGAATTAGAAGGCAAAATGATTAGTGGCGAAGAAATTGCAAAAGAAGAGAAAATTACAAGAAGTTATGTCAGTAAAGTCATTGCTAAATTAATTGAAAAAGGCTATGATATTAAAAGAGTGAATCGTATGGGATATATATATCAAAACGATATGAAAGTATTAGATGAAGAATATATTAAAAGCCATTTAACAAACCAAAGAAATGTACAAGTATTAGATAGTGTAGATTCTACGAATAATTATCTAAAGAAAATGAAAAAAAATGAAAAAATGGAAGAAATGATTGTCATTGCTGATGCCCAAACAGCAGGAAGAGGTAGACTTGGTAGAAGTTTTATGTCTAATCAGGCTAGTGGTATATATATGAGTATTTTACTGAAACCTACTTTTTCTTTAGAGTATGCTAAAAAATTAACGTGTCTTGCGGCCGCCGCAACCTCTTTAGCAATTGATCAAATGGCAGGTACAAAAACAACAATCAAATGGGTCAATGATATATATCTTAATTCTAAAAAAATATGTGGTATTTTAACTGAAGGTTCTACTTCTATTGAACAAGGAAGTTTAGAATATGTAATTATTGGGATTGGTATTAATATGTATCATCAAGAATTTAGTGAGGATATTCGTAGGATAGCCACCACTATTGAAGATGAGACAAATCAAATTATTTCACGCAATGAATTAATAATAGCAATCATTAATCAAATTGATGCATATTTAAAAAATATTGATGATCATACCTATATGCATGAATATATCAAAAAATCTTTTGTAATTGGTAAAAAAGTTGAATTATATCAAAATAATCAAGTGTATGTAGCAAAAGTCTTGAATATTACTGAAGAGGGTGAATTACAAGTTTTAATAAACAATGATGTAAAAACGATATCTTCAGGAGAAATTACTAGGATGGTGGTAACAAATGAATAAAACAATTCAAAAAATTTCTTTTATTGCAATTTTAGCTGCATTTTTATGTGTACTTTCACCATGGTCAATTCCAATTGGTGATATTCCAGTCACTTTGGCTACTTTTGCATTGTACTTAATTGGTGGCTTAACTAAAAAGTTTGATGGACTATTGGTCGTTTTAGTTTATATATTTATTGGTATTATTGGAATTCCCGTTTTTTCCTCGTTTAGAGGCGGAATTGGTGTTGTATTAGGTGCTACTGGTGGCTATATTATTGGTTATCTTCCAGCAGTTATTATAATTAGTTTTTTAACTTGCATAAATAAGAAACAATTTTTTTGGTATCCTTTATCCATGGTTTTAGGAACAATTATTTGTTACTTTGTCGGAACAATTTGGTATATGTTTCAAACCGAAAATTCACTTGCCTATGCTCTTACCGTATGTGTTGTACCATTTATAATCTTTGATATTATCAAAATTATTGTTGCTAGTATCGTAGCATATATCATTAATGTTAAAACAACATTATTTAGTAGCATATATTCTGGCATAAATAAAAATATGTGATATAATAAAAGTGTGGAAAATTACTCAAGTGGTTGAAGAGGATGGTTTCGAAAACCATTAGGGTGTAAAAGCTACGGGGGTTCGAATCCCCCATTTTCCGCCAGACTTAGTTTTGTGAAAGAAAAAGGTCTTAAAAAAATCTAAAATCAAGCATTTTAGAGTTTTTTAAGACTTTAAAAATTCATACTATTTTTTTATATATCATCTTCTTAATAAAATAGAGTAGGCCAAACTTTACAAAGATAAAGCCTTTTCTCATACTAAAGATATGTCAAAATGCATAGGTTGAATGATAACGCATTATTCATAAAAAAATCTATCCCAAAAAGAAGGGGAAATGAGTTGAAACAAAGAAACGAATAGATTAAAGAAAAGATTTAATAACAATGAGTAAGTAATGAAATAAGAGATAATACATTTATAATTAAAAATTATAAATATGAGAATAAGAAGTGATGAATACTTAAGTATAATAGTATGCATTTTATATCAAAATAATGAAAAGAAGATAGCATTTGTTTGTTTATTCTTTATGTAATGTTTTTTATTTATCAATGAAGATTTTATTTTTAGTGGTTAAAATAGGATGAGCTAGACAAAATAAAAAATATTTGATATAATATAGTAAGTAATTTTTTCATAAAGGATAGTTGCATAATACAAAAGAGGATAGATACAAGAATATAAATATATATGAATTTAATATAGAAAGAAAAAATCAATTGAGGTGAGAAAGTGGAAATTCAAATAAAATTAAATACAAGTATATTAAGTCAAGCACTGAAAGTCTTTCATAAAAAGACAAAAATTTTTGCTATCTGTATGTCAATTTTTTTAATTGTTATAGGTGTTTTAGAAGCCTTTACTCTTATCAATCATTTTGATAGTTTTAGTTTGTTTTTAGCTCTTTTTTGTTTTCTTTTTGGTATTTTTTATATCGTTTATTTTATGTTGATTATCAATAGAAATATGAAATTAAATATTAAGCAATTTGAACAAACTAATAATGGTACTGAAAGCGAAGTAGTATTTAAATTTACTGATAATGGAATTGAAAATAAAAGTCTAAATACAAATAATGTCGCATCCTTTCATTATTCAATGATTAGTAAATGTATGGATAGTCACGATTTTGTTTTTTTGATTACATCACTTAAACAATTTTTATATATACCAAAGAATCAATTGACTCTAGATGAATACAATGGACTGATTGAAATTGTTCAAAATTATGGCATAAAATATAAAAAAATAAAATAAATTAGTATTTATTTTATGTTTATTAAAATAATGTGTTATAATAGAAGTGCTATATTTTTATAGTAGAAGGAGGTACCTCAAAGTATGGAAGGTACAGTTAAATTTTTCAACACTAGTAAAGGGTATGGTTTCATAAGTGAAACAACAACAAAAACGGATTATTTTGTTCACTTTACTGGTATTTCAGGTAATAATAAAACATTAACTGAAGGACAAAAGGTTACATTTGATGTTATGGAAGATTCAAGAACTGGTAAAACTAGAGCTTGTAATGTTAAATAAATATTAAGTTGAACTGAAAAAACGATCATTGATTGTAGGGTGTTTGCTGTAGAATAGCAACCCTACAACTCTTTGACCAAATGGGAATAGATGAACTAAAAAAGTATTATAAAAACATATACAAAATTTTGTTTACATTTGTAAACAGGGATTGTATAAAGTAGATTTCAAAGTTTACTTTCGATTTAAAAACCTCTTGCGATTGAGGATAGGTAAACTAAATTTTAAAATACATCTTAAATGCTCCTATGCCGAGTAGTTTTCGGACATAGGAGTTTTATTTTTTACATTTGCAACCATACTACCTTTTCTTTCTATTTTATCTTTCTTTTTATTTTAGGTTTATAAAATATGATGTAAGATCGGTGGTTTCACTATAAAAAAGAATAGTTAAATATAAATCTATCTAACTATTCTTTTTTATTTTTTCTAAAATAATGATTTTCTTACATAAAAAACAAAGATATTGTAATGAATGGACCTTTTTAACATTTTCTTACATAAACAAAGAAACCTTTTATAAGTATTTCATAAATAAATAAAAAAAGTTAAAGAATACATTGACAAAAAATGGTAATTTAGATATAATTAAATTGAGTTCGGGGGAGCAAGAATATATAGGGCGAAAAACAGTATAAGAAAAAATATTGAATATCAATAAGCAAAAAACAAGTTCTTATTTATTCTGTATTTTTCCTCTTAACTCATAAAGATACACTAATATCATATGAAAAGGAGGAGAAAATATGAAGAGTGTTAAGAAATTCTTTTTTGCTTTTTTTGCTTTGTTAATGAGTTTTGGTTTATTTAGTGCATTAACAAACGCAAAAGCTGATGTTGTCGTACAAGTTACACCATGGACATTGTCATTTGATAATGGTGATGTGTTCAATGTGATGGAGGATGATAATTCTCTTTCTGTTGTCGCGAATGCTTTTTCAGTTACCTATTTGGATACAACTGGAAATACAACTGGTGGATATTTTGATGTTTTTCGCGAATCATTACATATGGAAGGAATTGATCCATATGTAACAGATCAATATATCCAAAATGGACAAACGCTCACCTTTAATTTAGGTGGTCCAATCACACTTAGATTTCATTCGGCTGACCCAACTGGTGAGTACAAATGGTTTGAATTATACTTGTATCGTTCCATTATTGATACAAATCGAATTGTAACAAATTTAAATCCAGGTCAGTATTATTATAATCACTCTATTCGTTTTGGTGATTATGATAGAGTTCGTTATGGTGATCCTAATTTAATTTTCGAGATTTATAATTTAACTACAAATGAATTAAATACCATATATGGAAGTCAGTTTATGATTAATTTTTATATTGAAAAAGAAGGAGAATATGAGGTAACCGTTACAGATTTAAGAAAAGATGAAAGTAGAGTATATCGATTTGCGATTGATCAGACAGCACCTGTCATTCAATTAGTAGAATGGGATTATATGGTTGAAACTCCTGTTCTTTCGGGTACTATTACAAGTGCAGGGATGAAGGTTGTTTATGGAGATAATATTAAGGTTAATTCTATGACTTATCAATATAAACCATTTACATCAAGTCTTGTTGAAACAGGGACTGTTGACAATAATTTTATCTTTTGGCGAAAAGGTGAGTATGTAATAACCGTAACCGATATGATAGGGAATGTAACAACTCAAACATTTCAACTTACCGATTTTGATGTTGTAGCAGATCCAGATGGAGCCCAAACTTTAGGTACAGAAGTTACACAAAATGGGGGAGCAAAAGGGGGAACAATTCTTCACGTCGGCTATACTAGATGTTTATATTTAGGAGGTAATGCTTCAAGCCAATCAAGATTAGACTATACTTTCACATCTAGTAATCCATCTATTGCAACGGTTAGTGAATATGGTACAGTTACAGGTTTGTCAGCTGGAACAGTTGAAATTACTTGTGTTTTAAAGAGTAATCCTAGTAAGGTTTCTAAAATTGTTCTAACTGTATTACCATAGAATTATATGAATAAAGGAGAAAAAATATGAAAAAAATATTTAAAATTTTTACAATGTTTTTTGCATTACTAGTTGGCTTTGGTTTAATGAATATCGTATCAAAGGTTAAAGCAAGTAGTGATGTAGTGACTACTCCGTGGACCTTATCTTTTGATAATGGACAGGTTGTAAATATAGTTGAAGATCAAAGTCCTATTTCAGTTGTTGCTAATGGTTTTTCGGTTACATATAATGATTTAACAGGAAAAACCAGTGGTGGATATTTTGATATTTGGGTTGAGTGTCCTGGTGTGATACCTTATGAACCAAGAATTGAAAATCAATATATTGCTAATGGAGAAACATTAACGTATCAAATGGGAGGAAATTTAGACTTTGTATATTATTCTTATAATGAAGAAATGCAATATATGGATAGAATATGGGTACCTTTTTTTGTAGATCGTTCTATTGTTTCATCTAATCGTATATATACAAGTTTGACAGCTGGAAAATACTATTATAGTGAAACCGTTTCTTTTTCTGATTTAGATTATGGAAGAGATCCAGATTTAGATTTGGTTATTGAGGGGAGAAATTTAACAACGGGCGAATATTTAGAAAGTAATTATGGTTATATGCATATAAGTGATGAAGGTGAGTATGAAGTAACCATTCGCGATAACCGAAAAAATCATACAAAAACATATCGATTTGCCATTGATAAAACAGCACCAATGATATATTTAGTAGAATGGGATTATTTTGTTGAAACCCCTATGCTAGAAGGATCAATTACAAATGCTGGTATGAAAGTGATTTATGGTGATAATATTAAAGTCAATCAAATGACTTATCAATATAAACCTTTCAATTCAAATAAAGTTGAAACGGGAAGTGTGGAAAATAATTTTATCTTTTGGCGAAAAGGTGAATATGTGATTACTGTTGTTGATATGGTAGGCAAGAGTGTGTCAACAACCTTTACAATATCAGAATTTGATATTGTTGCAGATCCAGATGGAGCCCAAACTTTAGGTACAGAAGTTACACAAAATGGAGGAGCAAAAGGGGGAACAACCCTTCATGTTGGCTATACGAGATGCTTATATTTAGGTGGGGATGCTCCAAGTCAATCTAGACTAGATTACACATTCACATCTAGTAACCCATCAATTGCAACGGTTAGTAATTATGGAACTGTTATGGCTAAAGGGGCAGGAACAGTTGTAATTACTTGTGTTTTAAAGAGTAATCCTAGTAAAGTTTCTAAGATTATTTTAACAATATTACCATAGATTTAAAATAGAAAAGTATGAACGATTTGTATGAATAGCAATTTGTTCATACTTTTTTAATTTCTTTTGCTTGAAGTATCTTTCTTTGAAGATAAATTTTTATTACTTGATATTATTGTTATTTCATGTTATAATAAATTTAATGTAGTATATTATTGGAGAAATAAAATGGTAATCAAATATGAATTAATAAAAAAAGATGAAAATTCAATGGCAAGAGTAGGAAAAATTACAACACCTCATTCTATAATAGATACACCTTGTTTTATGCCAGTAGGAACCCAAGCAACCATTAAGGCTTTATCAAAAGAAGAGGTGGTGGCAACAGGTGCACAAATTATATTAGGTAATACTTATCATTTATGGAATCAACCAGGTCATAAATTGATTGAAAAAGCTGGTGGATTGCATAAATTTATGAATTGGGATCAATCTATTTTAACAGATTCAGGTGGCTTTCAAGTTTTTTCTCTTGCTAAACTTAGGGATATTAAAGAAGAAGGAGTTTATTTTAAACATCATAAAAGTGGTAAGCCACTCTTTCTTTCACCTGAACTGGCAATAGAAATTCAAAATAGTTTAGGCAGTGATATTATGATGAGTTTTGATGAATGCCCACCATATCCGTCAACGAGAGATTATATGGAAAAATCAGTTGAAAGAACAATTCGGTGGGCAAAAAGAGGTCTTGAGGCTCATCAAAATAAGGATAGCCAAGGGGTATTTGGTATAATCCAAGGAGGAGATTTTGAAGATATTAGAACATATTGTGCAAATGAATTAACCAAACTTCCGTTTGATGGTTTTTCTATTGGAGGACTCAGTGTAGGTGAACCTAAATATATTCAAAATAAAGTTTTAAGTTATACAACACCTCATTTACCACCAAATAAACCAAGATATTTAATGGGAGTTGGTTCACCGGGTGCTATTTTAGACGGAGTGGAAAGGGGTATTGATATGTTTGATTGTGTACTTCCAACTAGAATTGCTAGGCATTCTTGTGCGATGACATCAAGAGGGAGAATGATTCTTAAAAATCAAGAATTTGAAGATGATTTTAGGCCACTTGATGAAGAGTGTGATTGTTACACTTGTAAAAATTATACGAGAGCTTATTTAAGGCATTTAGTAAAGGCAAATGAAATATTAGGTGCTAGGCTTATAAGTATTCATAATATTCAATTTTTAGAAAATTTGATGAAAAATATTAGACTTTCCATCATGGAAAATAAATTTTTAGAATTTAAACAAAAATTTTATGATAAATATGGATTAAATGAAAGTGATAAGGATTTTTAAAATGAAAAAAATATTGTCAATACTATCAATATTTACTTTGACATTGGTTATGAGCAGTTGTTCACTTCTAAAAAATAAGTATGTTACAATGACAAATGGAGTTGATATCACGATTCCAAATGAGTATAAAGAACATATGCTTTTACCAAATCATATACCTAGTATACATTTCGATTTAGAAAATGTTCGAATTTCAACTGATTCGACAAATGCTTTGGTTAAGTTTGTTCAAAATGATCCATATGTCTTAAGCGATGCTATGGCCAACCATTTAGCAAGATATTCCAATGATCAAATCATCGAAACAAGAAGGGTCGAACGAGAAGAAAAAAAGGGTGCGAAATTAGGAAAGGATTATTTACCAATTGATGAGGGAACTCAATCCTTAGAAAAGATTATCATTGCAACACAGGACGATGGAACAAGAGTTTCCTATTCTTTTAGAACTTTTCAAAGTAATGGAAAAATTTATTATGCATATTCATATACTGAAAATATGTCCATAGCACTTGAAATGCCTTTAATGGTAGTAAAAGAAGAGAATATGAAAAAATTAGTATTGTTACCAATACCATATAATACGAAATATATTGTGGGTGGTTATAATATTGAGTTAGATAGTCTTTTAAAAAAGGATCAGTATTTAGATACAACAAAAGAAAATTATTATATTTTTAATTATCCGACATATTTAAAAGCGATAAATACAGATTCAAGTTATTTAATAAATGAAGTCAAAAATTGGTATATCAAACATTGTAATGGTCATTTTGAAGAGAATCAATTTATTATTGAATATTTAGGTGTTAAATTTTGGATTGATTTTGATCAAGAAAAATTCAATAATGATACAGAAAAAATAGAACCTGCATTTCAAATTAAATATATCGGTATCGCATAAAACAAAAAACCTTGTAAACAATTTACAAGGTTTTTATTTTTTTAAAATAAAAAGGTTAAAAAAATGAATATTTAAGAACTCATCTTCATATTTTTATATAATAAGAAAAATTCAATAATTTTAATTAAAAAATATTGTATAATTTAAAAGATTTTAAATCTATACCTTTATGATAAAGGTTAAATTATACAATATTTTACCATTTTTTTCCAATAAAGTCAATAATTTAGTTAAAATAGATGAATTTTAATATAAATTTAATGTTTTAATGATACATTTAAAAATTCGTAAAGGTATACCTTTAAAGACGTTTTATAGTATAATTAAAAAATTAAATTATCTTATTTATAATAAATAATAAAGTTTTTTAATCAAACGGGAAGGAAGAAAGATGTCTGAAAAAATACAAAGTCAATTAAAGCAAAATATAACTAAATTTGGAGTGTTAAATATAATTGGGGTTATATTATTGGTTATATTTTTACCATTGGTTATTTTAAATTTGATATTCATTATTCAAGGATGGATTCATCCAGACAAGGTACCAATGATTTTTGATACTGCCCCATTAATTGTTGTATCAGATTCAATGACAATTGAAAAAGATGAAAGTGGAAATATCATTAGTGGAGCTTTTAATAAAAACGATTTAATTTTTATTAAAAAAGTAGATCCTACTACTTTAAAAGAAGGAGATATTATTACCTATGTTGCAAAGGATGGTTCAATTGTAACCCATAGAATTTTTTTGAAGGGAACCACAGAAGATAAAAATGCTTCTGCTTTTGTAATGAAAGGGGATTATAATACTTCAATTGATCAAGATCCCATTTCTTATAACCAAGTTGTGGGTCTTTATAAAGGAAGAATTGCGGGAATTGGTGGGGTGGCTAATTTTCTTCAATCACCAATTGGTGTCATTGTTGTTTTAGGATTGCCATTGGCCTGCATTTTAATTATTGATTTAATTAAAAAGAAAAAAGAAAATCAACTTGCTAATTCAAAAAACGCCGAATTAGAAACTGAACTAGCACAATTGAAAGCAGAAAAGGCGCAGAAGGGATGAAAAGATTCATCTCGTTAAGTTTTGGTATTCACATGGCCACACATGAAAATACATATATAAATTGATATATTAAATTTAAGGGAGGAAAAAATGAAAAAAAATAAAATTTTTACATTAGGATTAGTTATTACTTTTGTTTTTGTCGTATCACTAACTTTAGTATCTGGAACATTTGCTAAATATACATCGACAGTAACTGGTAATGACAGTGCAAGCGTTGCTAAATGGGCTTTTCAATATGGAACAAGCGAAGGAACGTTATCAGATGTTGATTTATCATCAACTAAAACAATTGCATTCAATTTATTTGATACTATTTTAGACACAAATGAAGATCCAGAAACTGATGTAGCAGCAAATAAAATTGCTCCAGGAACAAAGGGTAGTTTTCAATTTGTAGTCAAAAATACTTCTGAGGTTAATGCAACCTTTGACTTAACACTAGAAGTAACAGGTGCACAAGTACCATTTGAATATACAATTCAAGTAAATGAAGAAAGTGCTAGCGAAGCATCTACTACCGTACCTAGTTTAACTACTCAAACGATTGATATGAATACTTCTGTAACTGTTACAATCACTTGGGAATGGCCATTTGATGGTAACGATACGGCTGATACAACTTTAGGATTAGCAGCATCTACTGTAGAGGTTAATGCAACAATTGTATTTGTTCAAGTTGACTAGTATTTCAGTGTTATACATTTAAAGCCACAAGTATATATAAGCGCATAGATAGATTGTGGCCTATCAAAGCGCTTATATTTATGGCGTTAAACAGGATGGATGAAAAGATATATTTTTACTAAAGTATAGTTTCAAAAGGCAAAATGTATTTTATTAAAAATATAGTATAAGGAGGGAAGAACGATGAAGAAGAAATATAAAAGTGCCCAGCGCTTATTAGGTTATCATGTATATTTCAACACAATCAGAGATTCTAATGGCCAAATAGTTGCCAAAATCAAAAGACATCAAATTGTTTCCCATGATGATTTATTTTTTAAATCCGTTCTTAGTTCTAATACAATAATTGATGTAACTGCTAAGGAATTAAAGAATAGGAAGATCAAATATACCCTTTATAATGAACAAACTAAAGAAATATTTGCTAAGGCCGATCGTTTTTTTAACATCTATACCCTTGAAAATAATTATTTAGGTTCTTTTTTTAATTCAACAAAGTCAATTCTCTTTATTATAAGATGTACTATTTTTGCTATTTTAGCACTTTTTATTAGTTTTGTTAGCCTACAAACGACTGGCAATCCAACAAGACCTAAAGAAATTGTGATTAGTGAAAGAGATGGGGACATTATTTTAGATGAATGGAATATTTTCGGTAGCCAAATAGGGGATAAAATTTTATATCCGGGAAAAATGGGTGAATATTATTTTAGTATTACCAATCCTAATCCCAAAGATATTATACTATCAATCGAATTTACTGAAGATAATAAAGATACACTTCCTATTGTATACCGGTTGGTTTGTAAGAATGAATATCTTTGTGGTGAAACAAACAATTGGATTGATATTGATGAATTGTATGCTAATGAAATTTTAATTCAATCTAATCAAACCATACAATTTAGACTAGATTGGAATTGGCAAGATGTGGATAATGATGAATTTGAGACAGAATTAGGAATAGATAATAATGCAACCTATACCCTCTTTGTGGCCATTACTTCAATACTTATTTATCCAAATCATTAAAAGAATTTGTAAGAAAGGAGCTACTAATGGATAAAAAGACAACAAAAAATAAAATATGTATTTTACTTGGCTTGCTGATATTGGCAACTGGTCTTGCCATTAGTGGTAAGATAGGTAGATCAACTACATTTGCTAAATATAAAACTATTATTGATTCAAATTCTAGTACCTCAACTATTGCTAGGTGGGATATTCGAACAATAAAAAAAGATAAAACTGAAGTGAGTATGCTTGGTGAGGGGTTTAAATTATCACAAGCAGGTGAGAATGGCAATTGGTTTTTTACGATTTATAATTTATCAGATGTAAAAGCACAAATTGCAAAGGGATCTAAAATTCGTTTACGCCTTGATAGTGACAATTTTATCAATAAACAAAATTTAACATGGAATTTTTTATCAGGAAATAACCCCATTACTTTTTCAATCTATTTATATCATTGTGATATTGCCCAAATTGTAAGTTATCAAAAACTAGATTCTTCTGAAATCATTTCGTTAGATGAATATTGCAATTTGACTTTAGAAGAACAAGCGAATTATCAAGAAAGAATTGATGAAAGTATAGATAAAACGTTGTTACTGCAAACCTCAGAAGAATTGATATTGAATAAAGCCATTGAGGAAAAAGATAATGGGAGTATTACTTATTTTTATGCTGAAAAGGACTTGAGTAGTTTAGCTCAAGAACTCATTGCTTTGGATATGGAAGGATACAAAACCTTTAGAGTGAATTGGAGTGTATCAGAAAGTAGTGCTGATGTGGATGGAATTCAAGCAAAATATCAAGCTTATCGACTATCAGATACCAATATAGGCTTTGATGGTTTAGTACAAACATATGAAATTCAAGGCAAAACGTATTATCTTGGTTATAATGAATATGATTATTTTGATTATTTAAACTATATATCACAAACGGGTGTAAATGGTGAACCAGCTTTTGTTTTTCCTAATACTAATGGTATTGTTGGACAAACGATGAAGGTTGCTTATTCTAATCTTACAACTTCTCAAAAAACGCAAATTGAAAATTATGTGGCAGGAAATACACTAGAAAGTTTAGAAAAAGTTGTTGAAAGAAATACATATGAAATGTATGAAACATTTTTACACGATAAAATAGATTTTGAAAATAGTTTAGGATATCTTCAATATGGACTATATTGTAGTATCATTTTTGATTTAAAAATAGAACAGGTAGACTAGTCCAATGTTAAAGATAATTTATAAATTCATTTCTTTTTTTCTTGCATTTTTCTTTGTTATTCTTTTTCTTTTCTTATCAGTGTATTTGATAAAAAGAATAATTGATAAAGATCAACCAACTACTGTTTGGGGCATTGCTTTTTTTGAGGTATCTACAGGCAGTATGGAACCAGAAATAATGATTGGTGATTTGATCATTACTAAAAAGATAAAAGATGATCAGTATCAAGTAGGCATGATTGTTACATATTTGCCACCAAATGCTAAAACACCAGTTACCCATCAAATTGTAAAGCGTGATGGTAATATTATTACAACAAGAGGAATAAATGAAGAAACAAACAATATTGATGATGAACCTTTTGATGTATCATGTATTATTGGTAAAAAAATAGGAATATGGCACCAATATAATCAATTTGCCAATTTCATTAAATCACCATTTGGCATTATTGTTTTTGTTTTGGGCGGATTTTTAATTATTGAGGGGTATGTATATATTGATAAAAAAATAAAAAAAGTAATCAAGTAAGTAAAGATATACTTTATTTAGAAAGGAGAAGATGATGAAGAGAAAATATTTGCTCATTTTATATTTAGTTTTTGTATGTGTAGTTTTAATCACATCATCAACTCTAGCTAAATATATTCACACATCTACAACTAAAACTAGTTTTACAATTGGTGATAAATTATATTTTAATTATGAAAGATCGGATTTATTTAGAAATAATCAGTTAATTGTAGGATATGAAACCGAATATGATGATGATGGCATCATCCATAAAAGAATTGAAACAATGAATGTAATGCCAGGAGATGATTTAAGTTACCATTTTTATGTCAGCAATTATAATTCAAAAACATTAGATTATAATGGGTTAGTAGGCGAGTTTCTTCCTATTACCACCGCAATGATTTCACTTCCTGTAAAAGGGCAAACGTATGATGTCAATTGTACAATAAGTTTTAGGCAAGTACCTACAGATGGAAGTATAGCAACAACACAATTTTCATTGTTGACTAATAAGATAGCTTTACCACCATATGAACAAGAAAAGGTAAAATATGAATTTAAAATCAATTGCATTTTAGATGATCAGTTATCAAATACAACAAGTGATGACTATTTTGGAGCAACTTTATCCATTTACTTATTTATCAATGCTGCATCTAGTATTTAATCCATAGAAAGAAGGAGGATTTTATGATAGAAAGAAAAATATTTAATATGCGGTTACATGTTTTACTGATGTTAGTATTTTTATTTGTTATTCTTTTACTTGTCAATATATCATTCAATCCGACTTCATCAAGATATATTAAACAAGAAAAAGATGAGATTTTGGCTTTATATACTTCTCTTTATTTTAATAGTGATAGAAATCATATGAGTATGTCATTAGAAGATAACAAAGGGTATGTGAATTTTAAATTGATGAATTATATTGGTGAAGATGTTACGCAAAGAGATATTGAATATATAATTGAAAAACCTTCTCAATTTTATAACTCTAAAGGTGAAGTTATGGAAAACCCTAGTGGTGAGGAAGATTTGTATGTTTTAGATGTATGGGGAAAACCTAAAAAAATTGGTAATGATACATATAAATATCAATCAACAATTGTTCAAAATGATGGAGAAATAAGCGATGGGGGAAATTATACTTTTCTATATGAAAAACTGGGTTCTAGTGCCGTGGGCAAAACCCATAATTTAACAATTCAGATGATTAGAGAAGAAAGTACTGAAATGACAAGAGTAGAAAATGTTTCTGTGGTAGTTCAACTCATCAAACCTTATCGAGAAGTTTTTATTATCGATATTCTTGTTTCTAATCGATTAATTGTTTTTTCTCAAACTGTGAGTGAAGTATTTGAAACACAAAATCAAGTTCTTTATATTCAATCAAGTAATATCTATTCACATTATAAAAGCAATGGTGAATATTATCCGAGAACAGCGAATATCAATGGTGAGGTTTATGAATATACTTCTAAAGCATTTTTGGTCACAATTTATTGGGATCATGTCTTGTTAAATCTTCATATGCTAGATGATATTCATATAGGTATTGGTGAAAACCCTAGTAATTTAGATATTACAAAACCTTATATTGTTGATGTTTACACTCAGAAAGACCGCGGATATTTAGAAATATATATTCCTCAAGCTTCCAATTTTCATTTGAATTTTTTACCAACCACAACTGCTTATACAATAGATGCGAAAATTGAAGTATGTGTCAGAAAAAATGATGGTTTAGAAACCTATGTTTTATATGATGAACAGTTTGGAGGATATGAACATATTAAAAAGGCTAATTTGCCTAATAAAAATGATGAAAATGTAGATCAAGAAGTTGTGAATCTTGTTACGAAATAAAAAAGAAAGGAGATAGCAACGATGAGAAAAATTTTTACAATTGGCTCAATAGTGATGTCGGCTTTCATCGGAATCGTAGTGATTTGTCTGATTGCTTTTATCATTAAACCTCAAGAGAAAGTAAATGCGGCCGAAGAATATACCCTAACGGTAAATAAAGTTTCTACAATTAGTGTGTATGTTAGCGGTCAAGGAGTAAAACTAAAGGATAGTACTTTAGATGTGGATACCTATATTGTAGAGGAAAATACAGAAGTTACGATTAGAGCAATTAATGAATCAAGAATTTTTCAAAGTTGGGTTATTACAGATGATAATAATCAAACTTTACCTCAAAATGGTGCTACTACTCATATCTTGTCTTTTATTCCTAATTGTAATATGTATATTGCAACGATGAGAAAAGATGCTACAACAGAAGATTATGGTAGATATATGTATAATCGTTTTTTAATTGAAACCGCACAAGATTTAATTGATTTACAAGATATTATTGCTTATGGAAACAATGTCAAAGATACCGATACAAGCATCATTGAAAAATATGATCATTTTTATGATAAATTTAGTGAATATGCGAATTTAACCACCAATAAAGAAAAGGCTAATTTTATTATCAATCATAATTTATATGATCGCCTTCAAACGGGATACTTTTTAGTTGCCAATAATTTATCTTTATATGATGAAAAATTTACAGGAATTGGCAATAAAAACAGACCATTTAGAGGTGTTATATGTGGACTTAGTAATAATGAAATCTCAAGTATTTTTTTAACATTAAGTACTACGGAGGCTAGTGATGAACATTATTATGGTCTTTTTGGTTATCTAGATAAAGAAGCAGTTGTTAGAAATTTGAATATTACAACTAGCATTGGTATTAGTAAAAATGAGTCTATTAGTCAAAACACAATTTATGCAGGGGGTCTAGCAGGGCAAATCAATGAGGCTTTACTTTCTAATGTGACAGTAAAATTAAGTACAGGTATTCATGCTAATGATGCTACCATTTATGTTGGAGGGATTGCCGGAAAGATGAATGGCGGACTTGATGAAATGAATACAGTCAAATATGATGGCAATCAAGGAAGTTGGATTATTCAATCAAACTCTAGTCATAATATATATGCCGGTTTAGTATCAGGATATGGAACAAATGTCTATATCAATCGTTTTGATGTGGATACATCGGGACTTTCAATTGATGTAAGCAATTTTAAGATGGGAAATTACAATACCAATAGTAATATTTATGCGGGAAATCTTTTTGGTTATTTAGACATCACAAAGGATACAAGAATCAATCATATTCATTTTAATGGTAAACAAAAACAAACACTCTATGCTAGTATGAATATTGGCAATGCATATGTCGGAGGATTAGTAGGATATGTATATGCGAATGCTAATTTAGATGTCGGAGTTGTTCAATTTGATAATAGTGATAGTGAAAAATCCCTATTTATAGCTCAATCATTAGATAGCAATAGTCAAGCCAATGTATATACTGCTGGTCTTTTTGGTTATGTGTTAGGGAATTATTTAAATGCGAATGAGGATTTTAAAAATGCCATTACAACTACAGAAATTGATGGGAAAATAGTATATAACTATCGATATTTGTTTAATGGTAACTATCAAATTCAATCTTTACAAAATGGTAAAGAAGACAAAAACAATACTTTTGGTAAAAGTATTGCGGGGGGGATTGTTGCGAAGGGTTTGTTTAACATAAATGGTCTTTCGGAAAATCAAAGAAGTGAAATCTTTTTATCTAGTGAACAATCATCTTTTCAAGTTAGTGCTATACAGACAAGTTCCGCTAATCATATAGAGGGGAAACAAATTGATATAACAACGGATAAGGAGCACTGTATTGCCGGATTAGTATTTGGTGTAATATCCAAAGAAACTTTTGCGTATACCTTTAAAAATATAAATATCTATGCTAATCATGCGGATGTTTTAGCAATTAGAGAAATAGGGTCTTTAGGAATCGGTGATCTATCAACTGGTGGTTTTATCGGTTATTCGATGGGAACAAGTTATTCAAATATAGCATTGTATTTAAATAATGGATCAATTCAATCAAGAAGTTTATCTTATGAAACTAAAAATGCTCAAGTTGATACCAATAATACATATTGTGGTGGCTTTATTGGTGATTTTAGAGGACCAAATGCTACAATGCATAATATTAAGATAGACGGGTATGATTTTAAAAATCAAAAACAAATGGGGACAACAACGAAAATCGAATCCATTCAAAACACTATTCCAGGGGGAGGAGATTATAGAGGAGAAAACTATACTGGTGGTCTAATTGGGCGAATTTATCAAGTATCTCGTGTTGAGGCATCATCCTATATTGGTTCAAATTTAGATACAGATAGCATTCAAATGCAAGGTCATGAAAGTCCAGATAGTGCTTTTTGTGGTGGTTTAATTGGATTTATTAAAAATAATGCTAAGACAGATACGGAAAAAATCATCCTTTCTAATTGTATGGTTAAAAATGCTTTAATAGATGGAAGGGCAACCACAACAATTATATATGGAAATCCTGATATATATGTTTCGGGTTTAGTGGGAGCATGTTATACTTCAGATTCATTTAATACAGTATATATTGAAAGTTCTAACGTATATCATAGCACTATTCAATGTCTGGGCAATGAGCGAATTGAGGCCTTTGCATCAGGTATTTTAGGAGCAGCCACTTGGGCGGGAACGCATTATATAAATGATTGTTATGTATATGGATCTAAAATTGTGGCAACTTCTAATTCCGCCACTGATTTGGCAACTCCACGTAAAGATAATGCCTATGTTGCCGGAATTTGTTCACATCTAACATCAACAACAATGTATGTCAATCATTGTGTAGTTGTAGACTCTTTGTTAGATTCAATCTCTCAAAATGGTGATTCATTTGCAAGTGGAATGGTTTATCATTATCAATCGAGTAATATACAAATAGAAAATTGTTATACAAACTCCTATCTCAATACTGCAAGTAATAATTATCCAATTACAAATAGAGGTAGTTGCAATAGAAGTTATTATGTTTTGCAAAATGTAACTCATGTTTCTTCTGATTTAGGAATTGCCTTAGATTTTTCAAGACAACAAGTAAGTGGTAAAAATGTGCGTATTACAAGTATTTTAACTGGATTGAATAATGATGATGGAATGGGAATAAAAATATTGCCAGTTTTAAAATCAAATGAATATTTTAACATAAACAATGGTGGTACTAGTAATATCGTTTCGCTTGATTATATTGGACAAGATAATGATCGAAGGACAAATATTATCAATATTTGGATCAATGCCAAAGAAGAAGGTAGCAGTAGGAGTCCAAATGAATACGATGACTTTGAGGCAATGTATAATGATGGATGGTTCGATTTAGGTGAAATCATTATTTATAATCAAGAAAAAGATACTAGTAATGAAAAGAATAATATTGAATTTTTGGAAACATATTATATAGATCAAGATAATAAGTATGTATATGATAGAAAGACCTCAGATGGGAAAACGTATTTAAAGAATGTAAATTATCCTTTTAATTTAATTCAAAGCGGTTATGAAGAAATAGGGAGTAGTGAGGTAATCAAGGATATTTCCGTCATTAGAGAATATATTGTAAAAATATATGATAATATGCCTTATATGCAACTCCAATTTAAAGTGAAAAAAGAAATCCCTATATATTTAAATACTTTATGGGATTCTAATGGCAATGAAACAATTGTAGAAAATGATTCCATCATTGGAATTGGAGAATTCAACTATACGTATGAAATTGTCGATGCATATACTGTTTATACCATTACCTGGGTTCCTAATCAATTATTAAAAGAAGATCAAACTTTTTATTTATCTTTTAAAATCGGTAGTGGTAATTTTTATGATGAATCTTGTCTAAAGTTTAGTTTAAAAGCAAACAAAAAGAAGTTAGAAGGGGTCACTTTTGCGGAATACACACCACCTATCAATTATTATTTAGCAGGTATTGATGAAACGTTGGGTGTAACGAAAGATAATCCTTATTTATTAAGAGCAGGATCAATTACTAAATTTATTCCAATCATTCAAAAAGTAAATGATTTTGATAATACGCAATATTATGATGATACAAATGCTGAGTATGTAACATATGAATCAACATATGGTACAATAAAAAGCAGTGGTGATTTAATTGTTAATCAAGTTTCGAATCAAGTCTATCAAATCACAGTTACGTTAAAAGATGACCCAACTCAAAAACAAGTCATTTATTTTAAAGTAATTGATCAGTATAGTGTTTCTTATACTACAATAGGAGCCAATATGGAGTGTATAACTTACGCCTCAAGTAGCAGTGATTACTATTTTAAAATTGTTTCAAAAGCGAATTATAGTAGCATTCCTAATCAATTTATTATCAGTATTGGCAGTCAAACTTATGATTTATTAAATGATTTTAATGGAATTAGAGTTTATGATGATAATATGAATCAAATAGATACATTTATTGATAATGTAAAATATTATGAAATATATGTTCCTAGTAATTTAATAACAGGAGAAATGAATATATCTATTGTTTTTCCTATTATATATACAATAACATTAGATTTACAATGTGGTGATTTTAACCATCATTTTATTGAATCCGAACAAAAAGTATATCGATTAGTTGAGAATACTAGCTTTAAAGATTTTTTTACAAGCGATTTAATCAATGAAATCAATGATTGGGTTCAAAGTGCTACTCTTTTTGGTTATGTGTTTACGGGATTTTATTTGGTTTCTAATGCGAATAGTGAAAATGCTTATGGTGAAAGTTTAGATTCAATTCAAGAATCTGATATGAAGATTACTGCCTCACTTACTTTTTATGCAAGATGGAGTTTTTTAATTGAATTAGTAGAAGCTCCTGGTACTAAAATAGTAACTAGTTTTCCAGATTCATATATGAAAGATTATTATGAGGAAAATCTGCTTAATCAAACCATTCAAATTCCCATTAACAATAATAGGGGATATGTATTTACAGTTAGCAAAGAGGATAATTTTGTTGGCGAGGCATATGTTGAGGCTTTTATAATAAATTTAATTGGTGAGGAAAAACAAATTACAGAAATACCAATTGAAAAATATTTTGATAATATGTATTTATATTATATCGCTCCTGAAAAAATAACAGGATATTTAGTTATTGCTACTTCAATTAGCAATTCAGAGTTAATTGTGGGAGAAAATACAGCTTCAGTTACAGAAGAAATTTTACCAGAGGATGGTATTTATACTTTTAAATATATTGTAAATCATAAAAATACAAATGAGGAAACTTCATATATTTATAATAGTGGAATTGAAGAAAATCCGTCTAGCAACCTTTCCTTAAATAAAGATTTTCTTTTACAATTTAAACAACAAAGTTTTGATGGTAACCACACGAATATTATAGATAGAACCTTAGATTTAGGTACTGTTATTGATGTTTATTATCGAAAAATGGTAAATGGAGTGGAGACAGATAGAATTGTAGGAACTTATAAGGTAAAAGATGAAAAGATATCCCAATTACAATTAAGTGCTTTTACGCTTTGGGATTTACAAACACCAGCCTTTCCTGTTGAAACATTTCAAGATTTTCTAGGTAATGAGGAAGAAGTTTCAGAAATATATTATTTTGTCATTACTCCACCTAATGGTATATGTAGTAAAGTAGAAAATGAAATTATAAATTATATTATTTATGCGGGATATTATAATTCGACTACTTTTGACTTTGTTGAAGGAATTAGAAATAATGAAGGGTTTGCTAATATTCCGATTGAAGATACTTTAATAGATCAAGTTATGATTGAGTCAAGTAAGCAAAGCAGAATATATTCAGTTACTCCTTCTCGACATACTGATTTGATAAAAGATGAAGAGAATAGTTTTACATTTATTGATGAAACAACCTATCATCTTTTTGATCTTGTGGCAACTGATGCCAAAATTCAAAATGGAATATTCTATTTGTTTGATGATGAAGATCAAAATAGTATAATTGTTTCTAAAGAAATGAAATTTGGATTAAATGCTTTAAGGTTAACTTTAGGATATAATTTAGGTAGTGTAGCTATTTATGGTAGTCAAGATGGTATTGTTTGGCAGTTCGTTGATACCATTTATGTTGATACATTAGAAAATAAAATTTATGAAGTTGATTTTAGTTCTTTTGATTATAATTATTTTAAAATTGATAATACCTCATACAATGAAATTCATTTGAAAGAAGTAGAAGTTATTGCTAAATCAAATGGTATGCGTTATCAAACAGATTTTAGTAATCAATCCCATTTTGTTATACATGAAAACTACATCACTTATACCTTGAATACAAAATTACAAGGTGATATTCGACATGATGGCAAAACTTTTATGCTTGCTACTCAGTTTATAGAAAAGAATGGGATTTGTGAAAGTATGGGTAAGATTCAATTAAGCGTTATGATTGATGATCAAATCATTTTTGTTGATGCCATAGATGATGATGCTGTAGGAAAGAATGTAGTTTATTTTAATTTAAGTTCCATCTTACAAACGTATAGTCTAGAACAAATAAAGTTTTCCATTATTATGCCAGAATCTATATCGTTATATGCTGTTCAATTATTAGAATCTACTACGATTTATAAGCCTGCAATGTCAGAGGTAAGAAAAACAATAATCAATTAAAAATTCAAGAACTTCACATTATCTTATCATTTTAAGAAAAATTTATAAAAAACTTTGACAAATTAAAAAAAATATGTTATAATATAAATGGTACTGCTAAAATACCGGTTAAGACCATTTTCGGAGGATGATGGTCTTTTCTTAACATCAGATGAAAAGCAAAATAAACCTAACTTTTAATTAGATTAAAGGTTAGGTTTTTTCATAATAATGGATTCTTATCATATAATGAAGTGGTGAAACAAATATGATAAAACATCGCATCAATCGAAAATTATTTATTATAATTATTATGTTAGTCATCTTTGGTCTTTTTATGGTTTATAGTGCTAGTAATGTTGTTGCTTTATATCGATATGATGATAAGGCATATTTTTTAAAAAGACAATTGATTTTTGCCATAATTGGAATTGCAATTATGATTTTATTTATTCATATTGATATCAGAAAAATATATAAAGCTACAACTTATATATATGTTGCCGCATTGATTATGTTAATTTTAGTTTTAATTCCTGGAATTGGGGTTGTAAGAGGAGGAGCAAGAAGTTGGATTGGTTTTGGTTCATTTTCCATTCAACCTGCTGAATTCATGAAACTAGCGATTATCTTACTTATTGCAAAATATTTAAGCAACCATCATAAAGATTTAAAAAAACCTATAGAATTTATCAAAATGCTGATCTTAATTGTTAGTGCTTTTGGTCTTATTATGTTACAACCAGATTTTGGAACTGGGTTGGTTTTGGTCGTTTCTTGTATTTTATTGCTATTTAATGCAGGAGTTCCACTGAAGTATTTTTTAATTTTATTGGGTCTAGGTATTATTGGAATCATAGCTTTAATTGCGAGTGCTCCTTATAGATTAGAAAGAATATTTGCTTTTTTAGATCCTTGGAGTGACCCGTTAGGAAGTGGTTTTCAAAGCATTCAATCGTTGTTTGCCATCGCACCTAGTGGTTTGTTTGGTCTAGGTTATAACAATAGTATGCAAAAACATTTCTTTTTACCAGAACCACAAAACGATTTTATTTTTGCTATTATATGTGAAGAATTTGGTTTAATTGGTGGTTTGCTTGTAATTGGCGTCTTTTTATATATTGTCATTGAAGCAGTTAAAATATCGCTTCATGTTGATAATAAATATTTAAAATTTCTATCGCTGGGTATTGGTTTATCTCTTTTTACACAAGTATTTATTAATATTGGTGTTGTAATTGGTCTTTTACCAGTAACAGGAATTACTTTACCTATTCTTTCTTATGGAGGATCTAGTTTAGTGTTAACCCTGATGTTTCTTGGTTTAATTATCAATATCAGTCAATATACGGAAGAGGTGAGATAAAGGTGGTTATTGCTTTTAGCGGTGGAGGAACTTTGGGTCATATTACTCCTGCTTTAAGTTTTATTCAAGAAATAAAAAGTAGAAGTAAAAATGTTAAAATTATTTTTATTGCCACAAGTAAAGATGAAAAGTATGATATATTGAAAAATAATATCAATATTACGAAAATATATTATTTGAAGGCTTATGGGAAACCTACAAAAATAACAGACTACTGTAAAACAATCTATTATGATTGGAAGGTTTTATCAACCATTAAAAAGATTTTGAAAGAAGAAAAAGTTGATTTGGTAGTTGGAATGGGAGGATATATTAGTGGCATCAGTATTTATATAGCCAATAAATTAAAACTAAAAACCATTATTCATGAACAAAATAGTGTCATTGGCTTTGCCAATAAAATAAATCTTAAAAAAACAGATTTGATTCTTACAACCTTTAAGAAGACGGTTGGGTTAGAAAAATATCCTTTTAAGACAAAATGGATTGGTAATCCTAGATATATGGATGCTTTAAAGGTCAAAAAAAGTGCTTTTTTAGATAAAAAAAATATTTTAGTAACATCTGGTTCTTTGGGTTCGTATCAAATAAATCACGTCATGAAAGAATTTATGAATAGCCCCTTTGCCAAAAATTATACAATAACGCTGATTAGTGGAAAAAAATATTATGATGAGATCGTCTCTACTATTCCTGTTAGATTCAATTTTTTAATTAAACCTTTTACCAATAATTTATTAGAAGAAATAAGTAAGGCAGGAATTGTCATTGCTAGAGCCGGTTCTACCACTTTATTTGAAATTTTAGGCACGCATACGCCTTCTATTATTATTCCTTCTCCTAATGTAACGCATCATCATCAATACTATAATGCCAAAAGTCTATGTGATGAAGGACTGATTCAAATGATAGATGAAAAAGATTTTGACTATTTAAGTTTAAATGAAGCACTTGATGAAACGATTAGAAAGTATGATTCTTATTTGGAAAAATTAAAACATTATCAAATAGGTGATGTAAATGATAAGTTTTATCAAGAAATCGTAAAAGTTATGAATAGGGGAGAAAAAGATGAATCAGATTGAAAAATTTATAGAATATGTGAACAATAATTTTTTAGGGGAGATACATACTCATATTTCTTTTAAAGATTTAACTACGCTTAAAATTGGGGGTCAAATCGCCTGTTTGTACAGCCCTAAAACCTTAGATGATTTATTGATTGGTTTTCGGTATTTAATTGAAAATAAAATAGCATATTTTATTATTGGCAATGGATCTAATGTGTTAGCAGCAGATAAAGATTTTGAAATGGTTGTGATAAGTTTAAAAAAATTATCTAAAGTGACTAAAATAACAAATAATAAATTTATTGTACAAGCTGGTATGAATGATAGTAAATTAGCAATGTCTTTAGCAAAACAAGGCTATACGAAAATTGAATTTTTAAGTGTCATTCCTGGTACTTTGGGTGGTGCTATTTATATGAATGCAAGTGCATATGGGGTGCAAATGAAGGATATTGTAAAAGAGGTAACTTATCTAACTGAACAAGGGACGATTCAAACTTACAAAGAAGAAGAATTAGACTTTTCTTATCGCCATAGTAAATTTCAAGATTTAAAAGGAATTATAGTAGGAGCCTTAATTGAGGTTGAAGAAGCCCATATCAAAAAATTACCGCTTGAAAAGATTGCAACTCTTAGAAGAAGAAAAAAGGAAACGCAACCTTTACATTTGTTATCGGCCGGTTCTACTTTTAAAAATGGTACGAATTATGAGGCTTGGAAAGTAATTGATGATTTGGGGTATCGCGGTTATCAACTTGCTGGAGCAATGGTAAGCAATGCTCATACAAATTATTTAGTCAATACAGGTCATGCTACTTACTTAGATATGACGCAATTGATTTCTAAAATTAAATTAGATGCTTTAAATAAATACAATATTGAATTAGAATGTGAATGGGAAATTTTAGATTAGCCCATTCCTTTTTTAATTTTAATACATACATTGTTTTAGGAGGTAAAAAAATGAATCAAAATTATTTAAATTTAATTAGATTGTATCAAAGTCAAAATCCTAATAATAGTAAAAATCTAAAATATTATGTTGCTATTGATGGCTTATCAAAAGGCAATATGGATGCAACTTTGTATGATCCTTTTGGAAACTATGTTCCAAGAAAACTTGATGAAAACAATCCCTTAAATTTACTTAGAGCATATCAATTTGCTTTAATTGATTTGCAACTTTATTTAGATACGCACCCAAATGATGTTGTAACAAAAGAATTATTTGATAAATATTTAGATGAATACAATCAAGCGAAAAAACTTTATGAAGAAAAGTGTGGTCCACTTACACTTGATTCAGAGGCAAACAAAGGTAAAGTTTGGAAATGGCAGAAGGGTTGGCCATTTGAAGGGATGGGAAAATAATGTTTTTATATGATAAAATTTTGGAGTATCCAGTTAATATTACAAAAAAAGATTTAAAAATGGCAAAAATTATTGCAAGTCAATATGGTGGACCACAAGGCGAACTAGGAGCAGCCATTCGTTATTTGAATCAAAGAGTAACAATGCCAGATGAGTATGGAAAATCACTATTAAATGATATTGGAACCGAAGAACTTGCACATATTGAAATGTTACAAACAATGATCAGTCAACTTATGAAAGGTGCTACCATTGATGAAATTAAAGCAGCTGGATTAGATGCATATTATACAGAACATGGAAAAGATTTGTTTCCAGAAAATGCATCTGGGGTTCCTTTCACAACCGCCTATATTTCGGCAACAGGTGATGTCATTGCTAATATTGTTGAGGATATGGCAGCAGAACAAAAGGCAAGAGCCGTTTATGAAAATTTAATTAGACAAGCAACTGATCCAGAAGTCATTCAACCCCTTTTATTCTTAAGACAACGTGAAGTTGTGCATTATCAAAGATTTTTAGAACTTTTAGAGCATTATAAAAAACTAGGATATTAAATCAATTAATAAATAGGAAAAAGATGAATTTTGATGTGAAAATTCATCCCTTTTTTTATCTAAAATTTATCAGCAAATAAGTTTTAAAAAAATTAAAAGATGGTATAATTATATACGGCTATTTTGGGTATGAGAAGATTGAAATAGTCAGCTAAAAATAAAATATAACAAGTAGAGGAAAAAAAGATTATGGCAAAAAAAGAAGATTTAGAAAACATTGAGAATCAATTAAGTACAGAAGACAAGTATCAACTAGCAAAAGAATGTATAGAAAAAGAAGATTATGAAAATGCAATCCTATACCTTGAACAATTGGCAAAAGTTGACTATGCACTAGCAGAATTTACGCTTGCTAACTTATATTTAGCAGGTCTTGGAGTTGCTAAAGATGAAAAAAAGGCAGCATATTATTTTGAACTTGCGGCAATGCTTGAATATGTAGAGGCACAAAATGCAATTGCAGACTGTTTTTATTTTGGACAAGGTGTGCCAAGAAATTATCGTAAAGCTGTCTATTGGTATCGTCAAGCAACGAAACAAAATCATCCTTATGCAACCGAATCCCTTGCGAACTGCTATTATCGCGGTGAAGGAGTTGTTCAAAATTTTGAAGAAGCGATGAAATATTTTGAAAAGGCAGCTCAAATGGATAGTATATGGGCATTATATTATTTAGGAGAATGCTATTACTATGGCCGTGGGGTAGCCAAAGATGAAGCCAAGGCTGTTTCATATTATCAAAAAGCGGCTGAGGCTGGCAATACGCTTGCAGCATCTTCACTTGGTGATTGTTTTGCATATGGTGAAGGAGTCAAGAAAGATTTTGAAGAAGCTGTGAAATGGTATACAAAAGCAGCTCTTGATGGAAATGAATGGGCTCAAAATAAACTTGCGAATTGCTATTACTATGGTGATGGAGTGGAACAAGATGAAGCCAAAGCAGTGGAATATTTTACAAAGTCAGCGGAAGCAGGTAATAAAAATTCAATGAATAGATTAGGTGATTGTTATAACTATGGTCGTGGAGTGGAACAAGATTATCAACAAGCAATCAATTGGTATCAACAAGCTGCTTTAGCAGGTCATCATATTGCTAAATATAATTTAGGCAATTGCTATTACAATGGTAACGGAGTGGAACAAGATTATCAACAAGCAATCAATTGGTATCAACAAGCTGCCGAACAAAATATTGAAGGGGCTATGAATAAACTTGGTGAATGTTATCAATATGGATATGGAGTGGAACAAGATTATCAACAAGCAATCAATTGGTATCAAAAGGCGGCTGAAAAAGGGAATGGTTGGGCTCAAGATATGTTAGGAAGCTTCTATGAATATGGAAAAGGCGTAGATAAAGATGTAAATCTTGCTCTCTCTTGGTATCAAAAAGCGGCTGATAATGGTAACAAACATGCTAGAACTCGTCTTTCAAGACTTGCATAATATAATAAATAAAACACTGATAATAAATCAGTGTTTTATATCTTTTCAATCAAAGATAGTTTCATTCGTATGAACGGATATAGTATTGGATAATAGATAGGAAAATATTGATTCTATAAAAATATCAATAAAAATGTAACTTTTAAAATCAATATTATATTAATTGAAAAAAAATCATCAATATGATATAATAATATAAATAGCATATTTAAAATGGAGGCATAAATATGAGTAAAATTATGGCAGTTAATGCGGGAAGTTCATCATTAAAATTTCAATTGTTAGAAATGCCTAAAGAAGAGGTAATAACCGAAGGTTTATTTGAAAAAATAGGGTTAAAAGATCCCCATTTTACAATTAAATATCATGGTCTAAAAGAAGAAGAAGATGTTACAATTCAAAATCATCAAGATGCGGTTGAAATGTTATTAAAGGTGTTAATAGAAAAAAAGATTGTACATTGCCTTGAAGAAATTTCTGGAGTAGGTCATCGTATTTTACATTGTGGTGAATTCTATCATGATTCGGTTTTAATGACAGAAGAATCTATTAAGAAGATTGAATCAGTGAATGATTTAGGTCCGCTTCATAATCCTGCTAATTTAATGGGAGTAAGAGCTTTTATGAAAGCTTTACCCAAGGTTCCTAATGTAGGGGTTTTTGATACTTCCTTTCATCTAACAATGGAAAAAGAAGCCTATATGTATGCAGTACCTTATGAATGGTATCAAAAATATGGTGTAAGAAAATATGGATTTCATGGAACATCTCATAAATATGTATCTTATGAAGCAGCAAAGCATCTCAACAAGCCCCTTGAAAGTTTGCGACTTATTACTTGTCACATGGGCAATGGTGTAAGTTTAGCCGCTGTTAAATATGGAAAATGTGTAGATACGACAATGGGACTTACACCACTTGATGGAGTTCCTATGGGAACAAGATCAGGGACAATTGATCCTGCGGTGGTAGATTTTATTTGTCGTAAAGAAAATAAAACCGCCGAAGAAGTCAATCGTATTTTAAATAAAGAGTCTGGCTATATTGGTTTTTATAAAAAATCAAGTGATGCACGGGATTTAAGAAAAGCTCAAGCAGAAGGAAATGAGTTAGCGGATTTGATTTTAAAAATGCAAGAAAAGAAAGTCGTTGACTATATTGGTAGTTATTATGCTTATATGGGTGGAGTTGATGCGATTATTTTTACTGCAGGTATTGGTGAGAAAGCACCAGAAACTAGGCATAATATATGTGCAAGACTAAAAGAACCTTTTGGAATTGAAATAGATGAAGAAAAAAATCAAATAAAGGGTCAATTCTTAGAACTTAGTAAGCCTGATGCTAAAATTAAAGTTTTAGTTGTACCTACTAATGAAGAATTAATGATTGCACGTGATGTTATGAGAATTGGAAATATTAAATAAATTAGTTGAATTAATAGAAAAAGTGTGTTATAATAGCATACACAAATAAGTGAGGAGGAATACTATGAATCAACCAAAAGATATGTTTTCAGCAAAACCGGTCTTAAAAGTTATTGGTGTTGGTGGCGGTGGTGGTAATGCCGTAAACCGAATGATTGATAATGATGTTCGTGGTGTGGAATATATTGCAATTAATACCGATTGTCAAGTGTTGAGATTATCGAAGGCTGAAGTTAGAATTCCTATCGGTACAGAACTTACAAAAGGTCTTGGGGCAGGTGCAAATCCAGATGTTGGACGTCGTGCAGCCGAAGAATCAGAAGCGGAAATTAGGGAAGTCCTTAAAGATACCGATTTAGTTTTTATTACTGCAGGTATGGGAGGAGGTACAGGAACTGGTGCTGCTCCTGTTATTGCTAGGTATGCTAAAGAGGCAGGATGTGTCGTTGTTGGTGTTGTGACCAAACCATTTGGTTTTGAAGGAAAGCGACGTATGCAACAAGCTATTGTAGGAATTGAACAAATGCGTCCATATGTAGATACTTTGGTTATTGTACCAAATGATAAATTATTAGAAATTATTGGGACAAATACGACTTATTTAGATGCTTTTAGTGAGGCTGATAATGTTTTAAGGCGTGGTGTGCAAGGAATTTCTGAAATCATTACTTTACCAGGATTAATCAATGTAGATTTTGCGGACGTCAAAACAGTACTTCAAGGTAAAGGTACAGCTTTGATGGGAATTGGTATTGCTAGTGGGCCAAATAGAGCGGTTGAAGCTGCTAGAATGGCAATTAGCAGTCCTTTATTAGAAGTGGATATTAATGGTGCAACCGATGCCATTGTTCAAATCACAAGTGATGCTGATATCACAATGAAAGAAGTGGAAGATGTAATTTCTGAAATTAGAAATGCTTCATCAACTGAAATTGAAATTATCCATGGTACAGGGTTTAATCTTGAATTAAATGGTGAGGTTGTTGTAACAGTTATTGCTACTGGCTTTGATACAATTAATAAAACGGAAACAGAAAATATTGTGAAAGAAGAAGAAGTGAATAGAAGTTATCAAACAACTCACAATACCTATAATTATACTAGACCACAACAAGAAACTGTCGCTAGGACACCATATGTCGAAAGTGGGTCAACTAAAAACGATGCCAAAGAAACTAAGGAAACCAAAGTTCCTAGTTGGCTTCAAAATAGATTTAAATAAATTAAAAGCACCCTTTTGGGTGTTTTTAATTTAGTATTATACTTTTACAACACAAACTTAAAAATTTGAAAGGGAGTAACAATGATAATTAGACAATATCAGTCATCAGATTGTGGAGAATTAGCAAAACTATTTTATAATATAGTTCATGCGATAGATCCAAAATATTACACGAAAGAACAAAAAAATGTTTGGGCAACCGGTAAGATAGATTTAAAAAAATGGGATGAGTCTTTTCAAACACACGATAGTTTGGTTGCTATTGACGAGGGAATGATTATCGGTTTTGGTGATATCAGTCATACAGGATATCTTGATCGTTTGTACGTTCATCCAAATTATCAAAATAAAGGAGTAGCAACGGCTATTTGTGATAGATTAGAGCAGAAAGTAACGGGAAGGATTGTTACACATGCATCTCTTGTTGCGAAACCTTTTTTTATAAAACGAGGATATAAAGTTGTTCAAATGAATCAAATAAAAAGAGGAGGCATTTTGCTTATCAATTATACGATGATAAAGGATACATCCATATAGCATTAAAATTATTCTTTCTTTTTATAAATAATAATGAAAAAAATATAAATACTATAATAGATAAGAACTTGCAATATTATATATCAATAAAATTGAACTTTATAGCGAAAAATGTTATAATATTAAAATGTATGGATATATATGAATATATTAGGAGAATGCGATGTATTGTAAAGAGTGTAATTTTATTATGAGAGGTGTGGGAACGAAATGTCCTTATTGCGGCACCTACTTTGAAAAAGAACAGTTTTTAGATAAAAGAGTAAATTTATTTAACTGGTTATTTTTAACCATTCGTCAATTACTTTTTATTGTTTCATTTAATATTTTTGTTATTTTAATGATTGTGGATATTATTTTAGTAAATGCAGCAGGAATAAATATTCATTTAACACCATGGGCATTTATTGTTCTTTTTAGTTTGTTGTTTTTTATTTGTGATTTTTTATTAAAAAGTGCCAATAAAAATAAACTGTTATTTTTAAAAAGTTTTACAATATTCATCATCTTTTCCATTTTAATGATGGTATCTTATCAAAATGAACAAATACTTAAAATAGAAATGGAAAATAAAATATTATTGCTTGGATATTATTATCCACTAGTTATTCTCTTTGAATTTTTTGCGGGAATTGTAAGATTTTTAACTATTAAAAGATTTAATATTTTTTCAACATCCATATATGTTTTGATTTTAGTTATTTTTTCAACAGTTTTATTTATTCTATCTTTTGTATCTAAGATAGGGTTACAACAAATACCTCAAGCTCGTCTTTTGATATATATATGCTTTGCTATATCAATTGTTGTTGCACTAAATGTTTTGACTCTAACCATTTTAAAAATGCGTTCAAGAGTGAGTATTGAGGGATAAGATTATGAAAATAGGATTAGTATTAGGAGGCGGTTTTGCAAGAGGTGCTGCACAAGCTGGTTTTTTAAAAGGGTTATTAAATTACCTCAAACCAGAAGAAATAGCATTGATGTCTTGTTCATCTATTGGCGCAATGAATGGTCTTGCTTTATCAAATGATAATTTAGATTATTTGGAATATATGTATCGCAATAGTAATTTTCAAAACACGTCTAATTTAAAATTAAACTTAAAAAATAAGTTAGTTGATCAAGTTTTAGATGAACTTACCAATAATCATAATGAAATTAGAGTTCCCCTTTATGTAACTGGTACTTGCTTAAATAGCTTATCAACGCATTATTTTTATATTGATAACAAAACCCCTCAAGAGGATTTATATAAAGCGATTAATATTACAGTAACTTTTCCATTTGTGAATGGGTTATATCGAAAAGAATATAAAAGATTGTATTTAGATGGTGGTGCAACTGATAATATTCCAGTTTTTCCCTTTTTTAGTTGTCATGTCGATTTGTTAATCATTTTACACTGCTATCCAAGATATTTACCACCATTAAAATTAATCAATAGCGATACAGTTGTATTAGATGTAGATATTGCCGCAAGATGTGACAATGGTATTTCTACTTATTCATTTCAAACAGAAAATTTAAATAAAATGTTTGATGTTGGCGTTTTGTATGGGAAAGAATTTGGTCAGAAAGTTTTGATAGATCGCGATTTAAACAATATTAAAAAGCGAGGTCAAGCTTTTATGAGAGCGGAATTACCGATTAGAAAAATGCGCAAAGTTCCCCTTAGTGCAGCTGTTTTCTTTAATAAATTACAACAATCAAGAGGTTTTGAATAATGAAGATTGGATTAGCACTGGCAGGAGGTGGTTCACTAGGGGCTTACCAAGTGGGCATCTTAAAATATTTAAAAGAAAAAAATTGGCATTTTGATGTTGTGACGGGTACTTCGGTAGGTGCAATTAATGGAGCACTGGTTGTAACGGATGATATTGAAGAATTAGAAAAGTTATGGTTAGAAATTAGTAATGATAAAATCATGTTAAATGGTATGGATTTGAATAAAGAATTATTAACTGAACTAAATCCAGATCATATTTTTAAATTTTTAAAAACGTTTGGTACGCTAAAGGGAGTCAAAATTACTCCTTTTAAAGAACTGTGTAAAAAATATATCGATCCGGTTAAGATTCAACAAAGTGCTTGTGAATTTGGAACTATTTGTGTAGATTTTCCTAAACTAGTTGAAGAAAAAATTGATATGAAAAAGATTGATGAACATTTGGTATTACCATTCATTCATGCTTCAAGTGCTTGCTACCCCGTTTTCCCAATTGAGAAAATCAATGATAAGAAATATATTGATGGTTTTTATAAAAATAATTTACCTATTGATTTTTGTTTTGCTTTAGGAGCGGATAAAGTTATTGCAATTGACTTAGGAATGTTTGGTACTAAACCACAAAATAGTTATCTCATTGATTTACCTAATGTCATCTATCTTAAACCTAAAATCAATCTTGGTTCTTTTATGGATTTTAGGCATGAGGTCATTAAAAAAAATATTCAAAGAGGCTATCATGATGCCCAAAAGTATTTTAAAGAATTGTTAGGTTCTATATTTACGTTTTATCCAAGTAGTAATTTACAACTTTTAGCTCAAAAGTTTATTCAATATTTAGTAACCAATCAAAATGAAGAAAATAAAACTCTAATGAAATATTTAAATGAAATGATTAAAAAACATAATTATCAAGTTGTAGATGAAATAACTTATTTGCTTTTTGTTTTAGAGTTTATGGGTCTAAGATATGAGATGGATGATACAAAGTTATATCATTATCAAGACTTTATTGATTTGGTATATGACCTTGCTAAAGAAGAAGAGACCAAATCAGTCGTCATTGCGACAAAAAATAAAATGCGTAATTTTTATCAAAAAATAATGAAGACGCAAGAAGAAGAAAATTTAGAAGAATTAGAAAGTACCAACAAAATGGCTAAACTTTTTAATATTATTTATAATTTATATAATGGTAAAACGTTAGAATAATAAATAATATGCCTAAAATATTATACAATTTGTGGCATAAAAAGAGATTTTATAGTATAATAATACTATGGTTGTAAAATAAAGTCGAGGGAATAGACATTTATAGGAAAGGATGGAAAAATGAAATGAATAAAGTTGGTTTAGCTTTAATTTGCTGGTTTCTTGGAGTTCTTGGTATTCACCGTTTTCTTGTTGGAAAAATAGGCACAGGCATTCTTTATTTATGCACAGGTGGATTATTTGGCATTGGCGCTCTTGTAGATTTTATTATGATACTTTGTGGTAAATTTACAAGAAAAGATGGTTCACTAGTAGATAAATAAGACAAAAAAGCAAAATTAAAAATTATAAAATGATAAAAAGAAGTAGAATGAACGAGGTTCAATCGGTTCTACTTCTTTTATTTTTTATAAAAATAATTCATTTAACTTGTTAGTTATGACAAAATAAGTCATTCAAAAGATGTATAATACTTATGGTGTTTAAAAATGATCATCTATATCGATCTATTGATTTTATCAACAATTTTAGTAAATTTCGTTTTTATTAAAACAATTGCCTTAATTTTTAAAGAGAAATTATCTATGATAAGAGTCTCAATATCTTTAATATTATCTGTTTTGCTATTACTTTTGTATTTTCTACCATATCAATTTTATTTTTTTATTCGCTATTTTATGGGGATTATTATTGGAATGATAGCATTTCAAAAAAGTGATATTAAACAAAAACTGATTAAAATTGTTATTTTCTATCTTTTAAATATGACTTTTATTGGCTGCTTAGTGGTTTTTGAAGTAAAAAGTATACTTCCTCTTATTTTAACAGTAGTCTATGTTGTTGTTTTATATTTAGTTCAAAATTATAAAGATCGTTTTAAAAAAGAAAATGAAAACTTATATGATATTCAATTAAATAAGCGTACTTTAAAAGCTTATTTAGATACAGGGAATTTAGCTACCTATCAAAATATTCCCATTGTTTTTATAAAAAAGAAATTTTTGAATAATGAGTTTATTTTAGAAGGTATGACCGCCATAAAGAGTATTTTTGAAGAAAAAAAAGTTCCTCTTTATAAAGGACCAACCCTCGAAGTTAAAAAAAAATTGTATCAAGTTTACTATGTTTTTGTTGATGAAATTGAGTATGACATCATTTTAAATAATTCAATAGGAGAATCTATTCATGATAAAATTAATTAAAAAACTATTAGATTTAATTTTTTTTAAAAATATTCAGTCACCTTGTTATTATATAAATAGTAATAATCTTTTGCCACAACCATTAGAAGAAGAAGAAGAAACACGTTTGCTTTTATTAGTAAAAGATGGTGATATTGAAGCACGAAATACTTTGATTGAACATAATCTAAGATTAGTCATTTTTATTGCTAAAAAATTTGAATCAACAAAAATAAATATGGAAGATTTAATTAGCATTGGTTCTATGGGATTAATCAAAGGAATACAAACCTTTAAAATGGAGAAAAACATCAAACTGGCTACATATGCTTCACGTTGTATTGAAAATGAAATTTTAATGTATTTAAGGAAAACCCAAAAAAGTCGCCAAGAGTATTCATTAGATGAAGTGTTAAGCATCGATTCCGAAGGAAATGAGATGATTTTATCAGATATTATTGGCTCTAGTGAACCACTTGCTTTAACAAAACTTTCAGAAGAAGAAGATATTAGAAATTTATATTATGCTTTAGATAGATTGTCAAAAAGAGAAAGAGAAATTATTATTATGAGATATGGATTATTTGGAGTAGAGCCTCTTACCCAAAAAGAAGTAGCTGATAAGATGGGAATATCACAATCATACATATCTCGACTAGAAAAACGAATAATTGAAAAGATGCGTCAAGATATTGAACAATTAGTAAAAATCGCCTAATATTTTTCATCCTATAATTTGCTTCATTTTATAAAATAATAAAAAAATGCATAAAATCATCAATAATTACGCATACTTTATTTGGAGGGTGAATTTATGCGTAATAAAGTAGAAATTACGGGGGTAAATACTTTAGAACTAAAAGTGCTACCACCAGAAGAAACAATGATGTTAATCAAAGAAAGTCAAAATGGTGATTATGAGGCTCGAGATAGACTAGTGGAAGGTAATATTAAACTAGTTTTAAGCGTAATCAAAAAATTTAATAACAGAGGGGTAGACTTAGATGATCTATTTCAAGTAGGAGCGATGGGATTAATTAAAGCAATTGATAACTTTGATTTTTCACATGGAGTTAAATTTTCAACTTATGCGGTACCGATGATTGTTGGTGAAATTAGAAGATACTTAAGAGACAATTCGGTAGTTCGAATTAGTAGATCCATTAAAGATACTGCGTATCGAGCTCTTCAATATAAAGAAAAATATTTTATGGAAAGTGGTAAGGAACCAACAATTGAGGAAATGGCAGAGTATCTTGGTGTTGATACAATTGATATTGTTATTGCTTTAGAAGCTGTTCAGGAACCCGTTTCTATTTATACACCAATTTATAATAATGGTGGTGATGAAATTTATTTAATTGATCAAATAGCAGACAATGCGGAAAGCGAAGAAACCAAACTCAATAAAATGATTATTGAAGAAGGAATTGCTAAATTAAATGATCGATTAAAGGGAATTATTTATAGTAGGTATTATGACAATAAGACACAAATGGAAATTGCAGAAGAATTAGGAATATCACAAGCACAAGTTTCTAGACTTGAAAAGAGTGCTTTAAAAATGATTTTCGATTTAAAAGAAAAATAAATGCTATTTTAAATAGCATTTTTATTTTTTTTAGTATAATATATAAAATTAAACAAATGGAGGATAAAGATGATGTTTAAGATGACAACGAAACGACTTGCAATTCTTTCAATTTTATTGGCTTTGGGTGTAGTATTTAAATCGGTTTTTTCCATTGGTGATGGTGAATTTAGAATTAGTTTTTTTGATATTCCTTTGTTTCTTGCCGGAATGATTGCAGGACCATTTTATGGTGGACTTGTGGCTTTAGGAACTGATTTAATATATGGTTTGTGCTTTTCACCTTATCCTTTTTCTTTTATTATGATGTTTACAACTATTATTTGGGGTGTAAGTGGTGGACTTTTTTATAAAAAACCTTATGACAATTTACTTTCTTTATTTATTGTAGTTTTAGCTACATCGTTGATTGCAACTGCGATTAATTCCATCTATTTAGTAATCCATTTTGGTTTTGCTTCTATGCTTGCCAAACTACCTTTAAGAATTGTTGCTCTTTTTTGTAAATGGCCTGTTACAACCGGTCTTATTAATTTAGTATACACTAAAGTTTTTGAAACAAAAATGGAAAACGTTTGGCAATTCAAAAAACTAGAAAAGACGATTAAAAAGTAGTATAATACAAGTATGAAAGATATGTATAAAAATTTAAGAGGTATAAAATGAGTCAAAAAAAATTAGTAATGTTAGTTATTATGGATGGATATGGTATTAGAGAAAATCCCGATGGTAATGCTATAGTTGCAGCTAAGAAACCTAATCTAGATAAACTCTTTCAAAAATATCCGCATACAATGATTGGTGCCTCAGGTGAGGCTGTCGGTCTTCCTGATGGTCAGATGGGAAATAGTGAAGTAGGTCACTTAAATATTGGTGCAGGAAGAGTTGTTTTTCAGTCATTGACAAGAGTAAATATTGCTTGTCGTGATCAAATATTAGATCAAGTTGAGGCAATTGATAAGGCAATTCATCATGCTATTGAAAATCATTCTTCTCTTCATATTATGGGATTGATGTCAGATGGTGGTGTCCACTCTCATATTGATCATATTGTATATTTAATGAATAAAGCGGTTCAACGCGGTGTAAAAAAGGTATATGTTCACTCCTTTTTAGATGGAAGAGATGTGCCTCCCACTTCAGCAAAAACTTATTTGACCTATCTTGATCAACAACGTGTAAAAGGGGTTGAATTAGGGGTTGTTAGTGGTCGATATTATGCAATGGATCGCGATAAAAATTATGATCGAATTCAACTTGCCTATGATGCTTTAGTTAGGGGTGAGGCTCCGATAAAAGGTTTGCTTGAAGGAATTGATGAAAGTTATCAAAATAATATCACTGATGAATTTGTTAAACCATATATTGTAACTAAAGATTCCCATATAAAAGAAAATGATGCGGTGATATATGCTAATTTTAGACCAGATCGAGCAATTCAAATGAGTATTGCTATTACTAATCCAACCTATGCTAGAAGCGAAAAATCAGTATTAAAAAATTACATAGAATTTAAAAATATAGATTTTGTGCAAATGATGCTGTATTCAGAACTTGTAAAAGGCGATATTGCTTTTGGTCTTCAAGAGTTAAATAATATGTATGGTGATGTCATTGCAAATCATGGGTTAAAACAATTGAGAATTGCGGAAACGGAAAAATATGCGCATGTAACGTACTTTTTTGATGGAGGAATTGATAAGGAACTAGAAGGTGCTGATCGTATTTTAGTACCATCACCACTGGTTGCAACATATGATTTACAACCACAAATGAGTGCATATGAGGTTACGGAAAAAGTTGTTGCTGCCATTAAAGAAGAAAAATATGATACTATTATTTTAAATTATGCAAATTGTGATATGGTAGGGCATACTGCTGTGTTTGATGCAGCAGTGAAAGCGGTCGAAACTGTTGATGAATGTATTGGTAAAGTATATGAGGCTGTAAAAGGGGTTGGTGGAACTTTAATTATTACTGCAGATCATGGTAATGCCGATGAAATTTGGGATGAAAATCATAAGCCATTTTCCGCACACACTACCTCACCAGTACCATTTTTGATTACTAATGAACGAATTACATTAAGAAAAACGGGAAATCTAGGAGATATTGCTCCAACAATGCTTGAATTATTAGAAATAGAGAAACCTATTCAAATGACGGGAAAAAGTATGATTCTTAAAAAATAAATATTATTTTGAGGATAAGAATATGAATCAAAAAACTATTTTAAAAAAATCTGATAAAATTAGAATATTTTTAAATTCCCCTTTTATGCTTATTTTATCTATTCTTTTATCAATTGGTATTTTTATGAATACGATTCATATTTTGATTTCTTCTAAACAATTATTTGTTGATTTGTTAGGTATGATTTTCCCTATCCTTTTTTGTATTAGTATATGGTTATCTTATTTTCAAAATGATACGATATATAATCCAAAAGGATTAAAATTGTTAAAGGTGGTCACTACTTTAAAACTATTTATTACAATATTGATAGTTATTTTGGTTCTATTTGTGTTGTTGCCAATTGTGTATTTATCTATCCATCTGGATAGTAGTGCTTTCATTCTTAGCAGTATTTTACTTTTTATAGTTGTATTTATTTTTGGTATTCATATAGGTTTTCTTTTTCTGTTAAAAAAATTTCTAAATATAGTGATTGATATTGAAAAAGAAGAGCAAAGCATACTTAAAGAATCCGTAATATATCTAAATGCTATATGTTGTTTTTCTATTGCTTTGATATATATTATTAATATTGTTTTGTATTTCATTTTAAATGATATAAGTATAGATGAACAATGGATTAACCTTTTTAACAAAACGGGATTATTTGATAATCGATTATTTCCAACTATTATTTCAATATGTATCTATATTGATTTAGGTATTTTATTTATTGCTTTCAATACATATCTAAATCATAGTTATTACAATGTTAGTTTAGATAACATTGAAGTTCAACAAACTATGACAAAAGAAAGTTATGAAAATACTTTAAAAAAGCAACAACATATGAGGGAAAGATTAATATACATTTTAAAACTTATGATTCCTATAATATTATTTATTGGAATTATAATTGCAGTATTATTATTTTCATAAAAAGGAAATATAATTGTATGAGTAAAAAAATGAATGCAATTATATTTTTTATTTTTACTTGTTGGTGTAAAATATAGAAAAAGGGTATAAAATAATAAAAGGGATTTATGAAAAGTAGGAGAATATAAAAATGACAAAAAAAGAATATCGGTTAAAGAAAAAAGAATGGAAACAAATTTATAAACAAAATAAAAAAAGTCTTAAAAAACAATACCAAATAGGTAAAAAAACCTTAAATACCTATGAGGTTATACCAAATATGCCACATCGTTCAATTATTGAAGAAATTGGTAATTCGGTTACGCATGGACTGGGTGCTATTTTTTCGGTTGTCTCATATATTTTGATGCTTCTTGCATCTGATACATCAAAAGAATATATTGGTGCTAGTATTTATTTTATTGGGCTTTTTTTCATGTTTATAATGAGCTGCTTATATCATGCATTTCCATATCAAAGTATGGTAAAAAGAGTTTTTCGTAGGTTTGATTATTCATCCATTTATTTATTGATTGGAGCAACATTTGCGCCGATCTTACTATGCTATATTGGTGGTATCAAAGGATTGATTTTTTTAATTGTACAATGGGTTATAATAGGAATAGGAATTACTTTGATTGCTATTTTTGGACCATCGAAATTGAAATATATACATTTTCCCCTTTATTTTCTTTTAGGATGGAGCGGTTTATTCTTTTTGCCTCAAATGTTTTCTAATAATTTTGCCTTTTTTATGTTGATTTTATCAGGAGGAATAACTTATTCTTTAGGAATTATTCCTTTTATAATTGATAAAAAAGTATCTCACTTCATTTGGCACTTTTTTGTGATTGCGGGAGCCGTCATTCAGTGGATAGGTATTTATATATATATTTATTTAAAATAAAAATAAATAAAAAATCTTAATATTTGCGAAAAAGTTGAATTTCGTTTATAATATATATGGTTAAAATTTAAGAATTGAAAAGGAGAAGAAAACATGAACTATACAAATGAAGTAAAAGAGATGTGTAGTGTTAAGGTTGGTGCAAGTCATGGATGTGCTCCTATTCCTCAAGAAGGTAAATGGACATATTCTCGCGAAATTAAAGACATCAACGGATTTACACATGGTATTGGTTGGTGTGCTCCTCAACAAGGTGCATGTAAACTAACATTAAATGTTAAAAATGGCATTATTGAAGAGGCTTTAGTAGAAACAATTGGGTGTTCTGGTATGACACATTCAGCAGCGATGGCAAGTGAAGCAATTGTTGGTAAAACGGTTTTAGAAGCTGTAAATACTGACCTTGTTTGTGATGCAATTAATACAGCAATGCGCGAATTATTTTTACAAATTATTTATGGTCGTACACAATCGGCTTTTTCTGAAGAAGGACTTTCTATCGGTGCAGGATTAGAAGATTTAGGAAAAGGATTAAGAAGTCAAGTAGGAACAGCCTATAGCACAAAACTAAAAGGACCTCGTTATCTTGAACTTGCTGAAGGATATGTAACTCGCTTAGCTCTTGATGATAAAAATCAAATAATTGGTTATGAATATTTGCATTTAGGTAAATTTACTGACTTCTTAAAGAAGGGGATGAATGCGGATGATGCTTTAAAGAAAGCAACAGGTACATATGGTAGATTTGCAGAAGGATCAAAATATATTGATCCACGTTATGAATAGGAGGCATACTTATAATGGCATTATTTGAAAACTATGAAAGAAGAATTGAACAAATAAATAAAGCATTAAAAGAAAATGGTATTGCATCAATTGAAGAAGCAAAAGAAATCTGCGATAAAGCTGGTGTGGATGCCTATAATATTGTAAAAGGTATTCAGCCTATTTGTTTTGAAAATGCATGTTGGGCATATACAGTAGGCGCTGCTATTGCACTTAAAAATAAAGCTACATCAGCAAGTGATGCCGCAAAATATATTGGTGTTGGTTTACAATCATTTTGTATTCCAGGATCAGTTGCTGATGATCGTAAAGTAGGTCTTGGACATGGTAATCTTGGCGCAATGTTACTATCAGAAGAAACAAAATGTTTTGCTTTTTTAGCAGGTCATGAATCATTTGCCGCAGCTGAAGGAGCAATTGGAATTGCCAAAACAGCAAATAAGGTAAGAAAAGAACCGCTTCGTGTGATTTTAAATGGTCTTGGTAAAGATGCTGCGAAAATCATTTCTCGTATTAATGGGTTTACTCATGTTGAAACTACTTTTGACTATAAAACAGGAAAACTTCATGAAGTTTCTCGCACGGCTTATTCTAATGGTGAAAGAGCATTAGTGAATTGTTATGGAGCCGATGATGTTCGTGAAGGTGTTGCAATTATGCATTATGAAGGAGTTGATGTATCCATTACGGGTAATTCAACAAATCCTACTCGTTTCCAACATCCGGTTGCGGGTACTTATAAAAAAGAATGTGTTGAAATGGGCAAAAAATATTTTTCAGTTGCCTCAGGTGGTGGAACTGGTCGTACACTTCATCCAGATAATATGGCAGCAGGGCCTGCTTCATATGGCTTTACAGATACTCTTGGTAGAATGCATTCTGATGCTCAATTTGCGGGATCATCTTCCGTTCCTGCCCATGTTGAAATGATGGGATTAATTGGAATGGGAAATAATCCAATGGTTGGTGCTACGGTTGCGGTTGCGGTGGCCGTTTCTCAAGCCTTAACAAAATAGATATGAAAAAATATGATATTGAAAAGATATCATATTTTTTTGTTATGGTAGATTCAAATATAGAATAAATTATTATTTTTTAAAAAAATTAAAAATATAGTTGAAATTAATTTTTTAAAATGTTATAATTTATTATAAATTAAATAAGATAGGAAGGGAAAAAATGAAAAAAAGAATTATATTATTATTCATGATCAGTTTTATCGCTATTTTTCTAACATCATGTAATAAAAAATTTACAGTTAATTTTGATACTGATGGAGGTACAACAGTTGCCGCTGTTGAAGTAAAAAAGGGAGAAACTTTAGAAGAACCTACTGCTCCTACTAAAGATGGCTATATCTTTGTGGAATGGCAGTTAGATGGTAAAACGTATGATTTTAGTCAAAAAGTGAAAAGTAATTTTACTTTAAAGGCGAAATGGGAGCAAGTAGTACAACTTACAAAACCAACTGATTTAAAAATAGAAGATAATATTTTAAGTTGGCAAGCAGTAGAAGGGGCCCAAACATATGATATTTATATTGATGATGAATTGAAGGCTACAAATCTTACTACAACAACTTATCAGATTCCCTCTGAAATTAGTTTAGCCTATGTTTATGTGGTTGCGAAATCTAAAACAGGAGAATCAGAATCATCAGAAATATTAAATTATCAAGTTAGTTTATCAGATGAGGAATGGAATCAATTTTTAATAGATTCTGGTCTTGATTATATTGATGATGCGTTTAAAAGTGCTACCAAACTATTAGCTATTGCTTGTAAAAAGTATAATGTTTCGGTAGATGATTTAAAAAAGTTGAGTTCTGATGAAGGAGTATTGGAATTAGTATTAAAATATATAGAAGATGAAAGAGTTTCTGATTTATTATCTGTTGTCTTATTGTATGCATCAGAAATGTTTAATTCACAAATTCATCAGATGTTAGCAGATAATGTTGTGAATCCTGAAGGATATGATGAGGCTTTACAAACAGTTTTTACGAAACTAGTGAATAACGATGCCTATCAAACAACCTTTACAAAGGCAAAGGATGATTTAAAATTTGTGAATCTTGTTGCTCCATGTCTTGCTTGGGTAGCTAGTTATGCTGATAATTATACTGTTTCTAATGTATTTGATTTTTTAACAACCTTACAATCACTTTGTCCGCAGTATAAATTGACTAGAAATGATTTGACAATAAATTTTACTAATAACATTACAAACGAAAGTTATACTTTAACGTTAGATGAAATTGAAACGCTTATTTGTTATTATATGAACAATAAAGATACGAATGAAAATGAAAATGTAATTCATACTTATTTTCAAACTGCTATGTTATATCAAAAATTAGAAACTGCATCAATTAACATTTATCAAAACAATCCAGCTTTCAGAAAAACTATCATTCAAAAAATGCCTCAAATTGGTAAACGTGTGCAAGCTATATTCCAAGCTTATACGACAGTGATGGCATCAAATGAAGATTTTCAAAATTTGATTACTGCTTTTCAAACGGCTGACACAAGAGAAAAACTGCTTGCGGCATTATTAGATGCACAAACTTTGAAGAATAATCTAGTCGAAGTCATTGACAAGGCTTTACCAACTAAAGAGGATATCGATATTCTCGCACAACTTGTAGATACTTTATCATTTAGTGATATTATGTATTGTATGACTGATAATGCAAATGGTGGAATTAGAATCGAAGGAATCGAATATTTTGTCGAGTATTTAAAAACAATTTTAAGTACTGCGAATACATGCATTGATTTTGTTACATCAATTGATACGGCAAGTTATGATATTATTTCCATCATTGAAGCATATATAATGGGCAATCCTGAACAAGCAGAAATTGCAAATGCTGAAATTCAAAAACTCATTGCTAATTTACAAGAAGCATTATTACAAAATGAGGATATACAAAACTTTGATCAAACAGGTTTATATTATATTGCTAAATTTGCTCTTATGACAAATGGTTTCAATTTGGATTCACAATTCTCTTTAGTATTTGGTCAAGCAATGGACGAAGAATTGTTTAATAGACTTTTTGATGAAATGGAAGAACTTTTAGAATATATATCTGTCGATTCTGCTTATGCTGAACAATTAGTTATGATGCTTTATGAAACTATTTTTATGGCTAAGGCACCCGAAGTTTCATATGAAGTGGTTTGTGAATTGTTACATCAAGTATTTACATATGTAGATAAAGATGTTTTAAATGAATATAAAGATCTATTAGTAGGATGTTTTGAATATTATTTTTATAGTAGTAATTTAAGAAAAGAGATGCTTCAAAATAATGAAGAATTTGATGTTTTGAAAAAAGCGGAAGAACTATATCAATGCATATATGACAACTTTGAAACTTTAAAACCATTCTTGGAAATGATGTTACAAACAAATTTAATAGGAAATTTTGAGACATCCAGTTATGAAGAGAATAAAAATATATTGATTGAAAATTTAAACAATTGGAAAGTATTATTTGCTAATTCAAATACAACTCCTACAAAAATTATTACAGTTATTGATTTAATTGAAAAATTAACAACTGGTGAGGGAGTATCAGCTGCTGATAAAGCATTTTTCAACGATGCGTTATTAACTAAAATTGATCAATTATTGGCATTAGTCGATTGTTATTCATTTGCTTTAACGACTGAGCAAAAAAATTTGATTTATGATTTTGAATATTATTTGAATATTGATTGGCAATATCCTAGTATTTATGAATTAAGTGTTATAACTCAAACAATTGATAATCAAACGATAGATTATTTAGTAGTATCTATTAAAGAAGAAATTTTCAATCTTTATCAAGATAATCTTTCTAAGGGAAATTTTTCAAATTTAGAGTTGGAATTAGAAATAGGTAATGCTTCGTATAGTGGATACCTTTCTTTAAATGCTGTAGATGAACCAAATATTTTTGGTATAGTATCTTTTGATGATATTGCCTCATCACTTGGTTATCGTTTATCTGAATTAAATGATATACTAAATAATGATGCTTTGGCTAATCTTAAGATTTCATATATTGGTTTAAATATACTGTATAATGGTGAAGAATCGTATTTTTCTGGTGCTGTTTCAGATAATATCACTCAATATTTTTTCAATTAATTGTATCATTTTAAAAAAAGATATCTTTAAATAAGAAGGCAAAACTTATTTTGAAGATGTCTTTTTTCATTGAAAGAAAATAGCATATCTTGATAAAATCATTAGTTTTTGATATAATAGATTTGTTTTATAAAAATATCCTGAAAAGTGGTATATTTTTTAATAAAATGGCTATAGTAATAATAGGAAAATAATGTATAAAATTACAAAAAGGAGATAGATAATATGCCATATATTGTAGATGTTTACGCAAGAGAAGTTCTTGATTCAAGGGGAAATCCAACGGTTGAGGTTGAGGTAACAACGGAATCTGGAGCATATGGTAGAGCCATTGTTCCTAGTGGGGCATCAACTGGTGAATATGAGGCTTTAGAACTAAGAGATAAAGATCAATCTAGATATTTAGGGAAAGGTGTTTTAAAAGCGGTTGAAAATGTCAATGATGTGATTGCCCCTGAAATTATTGGTTATGATGTAACAAGTCAAATGTTAATTGATCAAGTGATGATTCAATTAGATTCAACGAAAAATAAAGAAAAACTAGGAGCAAATGCTATTTTAGGAGTATCCCTTGCATGTGCTAAAGCTGCAGCCGATTATTATGATATGCCATTATATCGTTATTTAGGTGGTACTTATGGACATGTTTTACCAACACCAATGATGAACATATTAAATGGTGGAGCACATGCGGATTGGTGTATTGATATTCAAGAAATTATGATAGTGCCTGTTTCCTGTAAAACATTTAAAAAAGCTTTACAAATGGCATCAGAAGTTTTTCATCATTTAAAAGAAGTTTTAAAATCAAGAGGACTTGTTACTGCTGTTGGTGATGAAGGAGGATATGCACCAAAATTGAATTCTAATGAAGATGCTTTAAATGTAGTTTTAGAAGCAATTCAAAAAGCAGGATATCTTCCTGGCAAAGATATTTATTTGGCTTTAGATGTTGCTTCTAGTGAATTTTATAATAGTGAAAAGAAAGTTTATGAATTAAAAAGTGAGAACAAAACACTTACATCAGAAGAAATGATTGCTTTTTTAGAAAAATTAGTTCATACTTATCCGATTATTTCTATTGAAGATGGATTAGATCAAAATGATTGGGCAGGTTGGAAACAGCTTACTAAAAGACTCGGTAAAAAAGTTCAACTTGTTGGCGATGACTTATTTGTTACTAACACGATGCGACTTACTAGAGGGATCAAAGAAGGAGTTGCTAATGCCATTTTAATTAAATTAAATCAAATTGGTACTTTAACAGAAACTTTAGCAGCTGTTGAAATGGCTAAAAGAGCAGGGTATACAGCAATTATTTCGCATCGTAGTGGTGAGAGTGAAGATACGACGATTGCAGATATTGCAGTTGGATTAAATGCAGGTCAGATTAAGACAGGTTCACTTTCTAGAACAGATAGAATTGCAAAATATAATCAATTATTAAGAATTGAAGATGATTTGCAAGAAAGCGCAAGGTTTGATGGTTTGCAATCTTTTTATAATTTAAAATAAAAAAAGCATTTAAATAGCATCCTTTTATAGGGTGCTAAATAAATGCTTTTTATTCTGTTTTTTAAATAGGGTCGATTTTAGATGAGAACCATATTTTTTAAATAATCCACAAAGGATAATCGAAAAAACTAAAATACCAATAAATGTAATTCCGATTATAGTACCAATATGCATAAAGAAATCACCTGTTAATACATTAGTTAATGTATCACAATAATGAAATGACAAAGCCAATTCCACTTTATTACTATCGGGAAAAATAATTTTGTGGAAAATTTCAAAAGCCAAATCAAAATCGACAATTGCAAAGATGGCCACAAAAATACCTAAAACGATAAAGATAGAAACAGTAATCATATATGTTTTGAAAAAGATGGGGCCAATCGTTTTTCTTCTTATGATCAAATAAACAATAAAAATAATAAAGAGAACAATACAGACATAACAAAGTTGAATTCCTCCTATAAAAAGAACTTTAACATCTTGCATGTGAACGATTGCTTGTTCAGAGAAAAAATTAACTGGTCCTTCGGAGGTAATTACTTGAAATTGCATACTATCACAATCGCTATGATATAAATACTGGATAATCAAATCGGTAGCTTTGATCAAATCTTCTTTTGTAACATCATATTTGGGATAGTAACAATCATAATAAGAATGCGTTGTTTCATCATAGTGTTGGTGAACATACCCATTAAAAGTATATTTTTCTAAAATTTCTTCAACTTTATTTCTATCTTGTTCTTTTAGATAATAAGATTTGGATTTAGCAATCGGAAGAATGCTGATACAACCGATTAAAATAATAAAAATAACGGAAGCAAGAATGAGGATAATGCGATCAATTATATTTAAAATTTTATTCATTGGTATTTATATCCTCAGGATTTTCTTTATTTGTTGATTCGAGATCATGAGAATTGGCAGTTTCGGCAATCGGCTCTAAAACATTTTTCTTTTGGAGCCACATTTCTAGAGGTTTGCGCCATATTAATAATACAATTCCCCATAAAAACATAATAATACTCATAAATTGCGATGGTGATAAAAAACCGAAAGGACTAGAACCTCTATCATCACCTCGTAAGTATTCAAGTAAGAATCGGAATACATTATAGCCAATAAAATACCATCCACAGCGATTCTTTTTAATAAAGAAAAATAAGATGGCTGCAAATATAAATAAGAAAACCGCCTCATATAATTGAGTAGGTAAAATCCAAGCATATTTGGCATTAGGTTCATTTATCGGATAGTAGATAGATAAAAATGTATGAGGTTCAACTGTTTTTCCATAGCAACATCCCCCAAAAAAACAACCAATTCTACCAAAACCATGGGCTACACAAAGACCGACCACGATGATATCAAGGAAGAAAAACATTTTATTCCGATCATATTTCATAATAAAATAATAAAGAATGAAGTATGATAAAATACCACCGAAAAGACCTCCGGAAAAAGTAATACCCCACCATTCCCAGTTAAAACTACCAGTTTCTTTGTAGGTAGAAATATTGTGCCATAAAGCATCAAAGAAAACAGCACTTAGGGCAAAAATTCCTCCTGCAAGCCCACAAACAACAATTAATTTATCAATTTTTTTCTCACTGGTATGATTTTTTCTAAATAGTGTTAAAATGATGATGGTAAAGCATAAAACACCAATTGATACCATTAATCCAAATGTAGGGATTGTGATACCAAAGATATGTAATTCTGGTTTCATTTTAAACTCCTTTCTAAATGAATTGTTAATATTATAACACAAAATTTTCAAATGTAAACATAAAATGCAAGATATCTCAAGAAAAGCCTGAATACCTTTCTTGAAAAAATTTTTCAATTGTTGTATAATAATACCAAAAGTAGGTGATAGAGGATGATCGATAGTATTTTGCAAAATTTGACAAAAATCAAAAAAGATGTCATATATATTGATATATTAATGAACCATATTGTAAATTTGATGTTAAAAGAGAAATGGCAGTTTACACGAAATACATATCATAACCTTGAAGAAAATGTAAATAAATACCAAAATGGTGATAAAACTTCAATTATTCAAAACTATATTATGAATGATTATGAAACTCTTCTTCAAATGATTTATGAATTCAAAGAAGATCTTTATCCAATTTTTGATTCAGCTCTTTTTCTTTTACTAGATTCATTTACTGAGGACGAATTAGAGAACTTGCAAAAAAGAACAAAGAAACTTTTTTCCACTTCTCCTCATTTTAGTGATTTGCAAGAAGGCTTACTTAAAGATGAGAGTCCAAAAATTAAAATTTTTTTAAATAATTTGATCCATTTGTTAAATCATCATGTATTAAGTCAAGATGTAAAATTCATTCCATTTGAAATGATGCATTCCTTAATCGCCTTAGAACAGTTTACAAAAGAGGATTATTTAAAAGCTTATCAAATTACTACGAAAGCCTTAAAGTATTTGCAAGATAAGACTGTAGTGAAAGAAGAATATTTACAAATGCGCCTAAACGTGTTTACTATGCTTGCGGGAGAAAAAGATGTTGAATAAAATTCTAAATAGTTTAAGGGAAATCTTAAATGAAAATGGTTATACTAATTTAGTTGTTAGTAGAACTTTAAATCAAGTAAATTGGAATGAACATGAAAAAAAGTTATATACAAAGATAGTGTATGGTGTAGTTGAAAATAAAATCTTATTAGACTATTATCTGCAACCACTTACTAAAGGGAAGAGAATTAAACCATTTGTTCGAAATGCTTTAAGAATAGGGGTGTATGGAATGGATAATTTAAATCTACCAAAGTATTATCTGGTAAATGAAGTTGTGGAATGTATCAAAAAGTTAGATTATAAAGCATCAACATTTGTCAATGCTCTTTTAAGAAAGTATCAACAACTGCCTAAAAGGAATTTTGATCATTTATCTAAAATAGAATCTTATAGTATCAAATATAGTCTTCCTCAAGAACTTACCAAAATGTTGTATCAACAATATCAAGATCGAATAGTTGATTTTTTCTTAAATGATGAGGAAATATACAATACCTATCGAATTAATCCATTAAAAACTACGATAGAAGATGTCAAGACAACGTTAGAAAAAGATAACATTTTGTATACTTTAGAAGATGATATGATTTTACAAACAAAAAGTAATCTCATTCATAGTAGTTTATTTCAACAAGGAAAGATCATTGCACAAGATAAATCTAGTATGATGGTTGGTAAAATCCTAAATCCTATTGAAAATGATGTGATTCTTGATGCTTGTAGTGCTCCGGGTTCTAAAGCAATGCAACTTGCGAGTATGATTGATAATAAAGGGATGATTATTGCAATGGATATTTATCCTCATAAAATTCAATTAATTGAGAATAATATTGCAAAAATGGGGGCAACTTGTGTAAAAACAATGCAAGCAGATGCGATGAATGTTCATTTTGATTTCCTTTTTGATAAAATTTTAATAGATGCCCCTTGCTCTGGGCTAGGTGTACTTAGACATAAACCAGATTTAAAATATCAAATGACGCTTGAGAAAATTGCCTCAATTAAAAAAACTCAAGAACAAATTTTGGAAAATATGAGCAAGTATGTAAAACCTAATGGTGTTTTAGTATATAGTACGTGTACTATCAATAAAGAGGAAAATGAGGATATGATTCAACAATTTTTATTTAAGCATCCATCATTTCAAAAAGAAAAAGAAATTCGTGTGTTTCCATCAAGCAAAGAGGATGGATTTTATATATGTAGATTACGAGGTTATTAAATGAAAAAAAATATCTATGATTATTCGTTAGAAGAGTTAAAAACATATTTAACTGCGAAAGGGGAAAAACCTTTTAGAGCTAAACAAATCTTTGAATGGTTGTATCGCTTTCGAGTTGATCAGTTTCATTTGATGACGAATCTTGCTAAAACCACTATTGAGTTATTAAATAATGAGTTTGAAATAAAAGTATTAGAGTTAGTGACTAAACAAATATCAAATGATGGCACTATGAAATATTTGTTTAGATTAAGTGATGGGAAGTTAATTGAAACAGTTTTAATGCGACATCATTATGGTAATAGTATATGCGTTACTAGTGAGGTTGGCTGTAATATGGGATGTGCTTTTTGTGCTAGTGGGGAACTCAACAAAATAAGAAATCTTACAATTGGTGAAATGGTTTTACAAGTTTTAATGGTACAAAAAGATTTGGATTCTCATTTTCAAAGGGTATCGAATATTGTGGTAATGGGAATTGGTGAACCTTTTGATAATTATGATAATGTAATGGAATTTTTGCGCATTTTAAATTATCCTAATGGTTTTGAAATTGGTGCTCGTCATATCACAGTATCTACTTGTGGGATTGTACCTAAAATTAAAGAATTTGCTAATTTTGATTTACAAGTGAATTTAGCAATTAGTTTACATGCTCCAAATAATACGATTCGCAATCAAATGATGAAAATTAATAAACAATATCCTCTTGAACAAGTTATAGAAGCAGTAAAAGAATATATTGAAAAAACAAATAGAAGGGTTACGTTTGAATATATTTTACTATCTGAAATCAATGATGAAATCGGTCATGCTGAAGAGTTAGTTAAACTTATCAGAGGAATCAATTGCTATGTAAATTTAATACCATATAATGAAATAAGCACTAAACCATTTCAACAAACATCTAAAAAGAAAGCAGATGCTTTTTTTGAAGTTTTACGAAAAAATGGTATCAATGCTACCGTTAGAGTGGAACATGGTTCGGATATTATGGCTGCTTGTGGACAGTTAAGGGCTAAAAGATTAAAGGAAGAACGGAAATGACAGCAATAATCACTTGTTTAATTTCAGGAGAGTATACCCTTTATGATCAAAGTTCAAATAAGACTTTTGTTGCTAAGGCAAGAGGTATTTTCCGTAACCAAAAAACATCACCTAAAGTAGGTGATATAGTGGAATATACATCTGGCAATCCATATGCTACAATTGTTAAAATTTTACCAAGACATAGTGATTTTGTAAGACCACCAATTGCTAACATTGATCAAGCTTTTATTGTCACTAGTGTAAAAGAACCATCACTAAATTTAAATCTTTTAGATCGAATGATTTGTGTGTTTGAATTTCAAAATATTTTGCCTATTTTAGTTTTTTCTAAAATGGATTTATTAAACGATAACGAAAAAGAAGAAGTTTTCAAAAAGATGGATTATTATCAAACCATTGGTTATCCTATTATTAAAACAACAACAATAGACCCGCTAACTATTGACAAGATCAAACCTTATTTAAAAGATAAAACAAGTGTGATTACAGGTCAAAGTGGTGTTGGTAAAAGTAGTATTATCAATCTTATTGATGAAACCATTAAGATGGATACAGCTGAAATTTCTAAAGCTTTAAATAGAGGGAAACATACGACTAGATATACCAAACTTTTCTTTGTGGAAAATGGGTGGTTAGCAGATACTCCGGGATTTGGAATGGTAGAATTTTTCGATATGGATGAGGTTAGCCTTTCGCATAGTTTTATTGAATTTTTTCACTTTTCTGAATCTTGTAAATATAGTGGTTGTCTTCATCAAAATGAACCTTCTTGTAATGTGAAAAGAAAATTAGAAGAAGGATTGATATTAAAAAGTAGGTATGAGAATTACCAACAATTTATGAATGAAATTAAATCTCGCAGAAAGTGGTAAAAAAAATGAAAGTTGCACCATCAATTTTATCAGTATTCAATCAAAATTTAGATGAAATTTTATTTCAATTGGCAAAAGCCGATATCAAGTATTTGCATCTAGATGTAATGGATAATAAATTTGTTCCTAACTATACCTTTGATGAAACATTTGTTTATCAAATAAAACAAAAGACTTCTTTCATTTTAGATACTCATTTAATGATTGAAGAACCATTCAATCAAATTGATCGGTATATTAAAAGTGGCAGTGATTATTTATGTTTTCATATTGAGGCTACCAAAAATCCTCAAATGATAATTGATAAGATTAAAGAAGCCTCGTTAAAGGTAGGAATTGCCATTAAACCAAAGACGCCACTAGATGTTATTTTACCATATCTACCTTTTTTAGATTTAGTTTTGGTAATGAGCGTAGAGCCAGGTTTTGGAGGTCAAAAATTTATGGCAGAAGTTCTTTACAAAACGGAAGAATTAGCGAAAATAAGAAAAAAGTATGCATATCAATATTTAATTGAAATGGATGGAGGGATTAACAATGAAAATTTTCAACTTATTAAGAAAGCAGGATGTGATATCATTGTTGTGGGAAGCTATTTGTTTCAACAAGATAATTTATATACAACTATAAAGGAGTTAGAAGAATGAAAATCATTATTGTTGCTTCCTCTCCGGTTAAAACTTTTTATCAAAATTATCACTTAAATCCATCGGATTATTTTATTGGGATAGATGCAGGAAGTCTTGAATTGATCAAAAGAGGAATTAAACCAGATTTATCAATAGGTGATTTTGATAGTACTGAAGAACTAAACTATATTCAAGATCATTCATATGAAACAATAGTTTTTTCACGCCAAAAAAATGAAACGGATTTAGAATTGGCTTTTCAATATTTAGAACAGTTGAAAGGTTCCCTCAATTTAGAAATTGATGTTTATGATGCAACTAGTGCTAGATTAGATCATGAATTTAATACCTATATGTTGATGGCCAAATATGATAAGTATAAGATTAGAATTATTGATGATGAGAATGAAGTTATATATATGAAAACCAATGATAGTTATGAAATTAAAAGACCTCATTGTAAATATTTTTCTTTGTTTGCAAAAGAAGAAACGGTTGTTTCAATAACGAATGCTTTGTATGAACTAGATCAAGTTCTGCTTAGTCCTAATGATACGTATGCGGTTAGTAACGAACCATTACATAATCATAAAAATCCAATTATTGAAGTAAAAAGAGGAGGCATTTATCTATTTAGTTTTTTTGCTAAAGAAGGCATAAATTGAATTGTTTTTTCATACAATGTATCACTAGGAGGGTATGTATGCACTTTCACATTATCAAACTACCAAAATTCATTTCTAAAATTATCGCCTTCTTTGTAAAACTTTTTTCAAAGAAAGAAAAATAGAATGAAAAAGATGATAAGATTTTCACGTCTTATCATCTTTTCAATTATATAAGTGAAAAACTTGCGATAAAAGAAGAAATTTAGTAAAATACATTTATAATAAAGAAAAGATGGTGGTGATGAAATGAAAGATTTTATGCCCAAAAAAAATCAACAAAAAAAATTAATAGAAAATGTTTTAGCTCTTTCAGCTAAAGCACGTAAAGAAAAAGAAATGAATCCTAGTATCATCAATGCAACGGTTGGTTCATATTATGATGAAAGTGGGCAAATTAAGGTATTTCGTTGTGTCAAAGAGGCCTTTGAAAAGCCGGATTATAATAATTATTTATCATATAGTAGTGTAAAAGGTTCAAATGAATTTATTGAAGCAATAAAAGATTGGGTTTTGGGCTCTGATTATCAAGATAAATATACGAATTATTATTTGAATGCAATTGCAACTTGTGGTGGAACTGGCGCAATTGCATTGGCTTTTGCAACATATTTAGAAAAAAATGAAGGTGTGATGTTACCTAATATTATGTGGCCGGCTTATTTGCAAATTGCAACAAATTTAGAAATCAATCATCATGTATACAATTTATATAATGAAAATGGTAGGCTTGATCTTGCAAATATAAAGGAAGTAGCAAATAAGTTGCAAGTAAAATATGATAAACTATTTCTAGTTATAAATGATCCTTGTCACAATCCAACTGGTTTTGTAATGAATGATGAGGATTATTTAGGTTTGATTGCGTTATGCAATGCGTTGTCACAAAAAACAAAAATTATTTTATTATTAGATATCGCTTATCTAGATTATGGGAATGATATTGGTGCTAAAACGCGAGAGAATTTTCAATTATTAAAAAAACTTTCATCTAATGTGATGGTTCTATTTGCTTTTAGTGCATCTAAAACTTTTGGTATTTATGGACTTCGGTTAGGTGCTTTAATTCAAATGACTACGATTGAAAAAGAAGTGAGTTTATTTAATGAAGCTACTTCATATTTTGCAAGATCGATATGGTCGAATACTAGTCATTTGGGAATGGAAATTGTAACGAAAACCCTATCGGATAAAAAACAAAGGTTGGTTTTTGAGGAAGAAATTAGAGCAACTTCACAAAATTTAGAACAACGTTCAAAAAGATTTATTGAGGAATTAGAAAAGTATACAGTACCATTTGCGCCATATCAAAATGGTTTCTTTGTACTCGTTTTAGTTGATAATCCAATTTTTGAACAGAAAATTGAATCTCAAGGTGCCTATGGCTGTCATTTTGGTAACGGATACAGGATTGCTTTATCAAGTATTAGTTTAGAAGAAGCCCCAAGATTAGGAAGGATTATCGGTCAAGCCTATCAAAGTATTTTTAATAAAAAATAATAAAAAAATGATATTTTTCTAAAATATTAATATTTTTTGACAATATTCGACATGACGATGTTTTATAATAAAAGTACAAAGTATTTTATTACTTTGTACTTTTACTTTAGAAGGAAATAGTTGAATAGTATGAAAATTGTTAAAAAAATAGTTATTGTTATTTTACTTAATTTAGTTAGTTTTTACTATATTAGCAATGCTAAAAAGATTGCTGCTGAGCAAACAAACGATGAATTTATAGAAATTAGCATTTATAGTGAAATAGATATTTTTAATGTAGGTTTAGAATTGTATCAAGCTATTCCCAATGTTGAGGATGGTAAAATTGTTAGTTTTAAAGATAATTTTTATGAAAAAATAAATTTAGATAAGAATACAATTACAATTAAAAGACCTTCTGAATATTTTTATTTAAAAATTGATTTATCAACCCTTCCAATTGAATATGGTTTAGATAAAAGAAGTTATTTTATAGATAAAACGAAGGATAAAATTGAATTGCAAATGTTAGAAATTGATGAAATAATTCCAGAATATATAGAGAACAATGAAGTTGAAGTGTTATTTAAATCAGTGGATGACAGACAATTATTTGTAGAATATGAAACAGAGTTATTAAAAAATAATAGTGGATTTGATTTAGTAGTTACAATAAATAATAGTCAAGATTATATTTTTAATGATTTTATTACTAACATTAATGTTGATGAAGAGAATATAAATGATAATTTGATTAATTATTATAGTAATAGTAATTATTCTATTTTGGCACCAGAATTATCATATATGCCAGTAACCTATGAAGTTAGTAATAATGGTTTGTTTAAAGTATATTATGATCCATTTACAATGGAAAAAAATAATGTACAAAAAGTCATAGATGGAATTTTAGCTATTAATGAAAGTTTTTGTAGTACGGATGGATTTGGATTTTTACAACCTAAAAGTAATGATGATAATGAATATAATATATATTTAGAACATAAGGAGTATATGAATAATATATATGGTTGTACATATTTTAATATTGATAATACTCAAGTATATTCAAATATTGTTTTAAATTATGGATTATTAGATAAGACTTTAGGAGCTTCTACAGATGATGATTCATTTTTGTTAACTTTATCACATGAATATTTCCATGCTATTATTGATGAAAATAGTAATGGATTTAATGATTCTTTAGATAGAACAATCTTTCATGAATCATTTGCTTCTTTTGCTGGATTATATTATATGAATGAAATTAGTCTCAATAATAGTGATATTGATAGACATACTTGGCATAATTATTTAGCTAAAGTAGAATTATTTCATCAAACTACGCAATATTCATTAAATGACATGAGTATTGATGATTATAGAAAATACGCATTATTTTTATTACCATTATATATATATCAAAAATATGGAATTTCAGCAATAAAAGATATAATAAACGAGATAGACTATACAATTTCTATTTTAGATGCATTTAATATGGCGTTAGATAAATATGGAACAGATATGGACAATTTGTATTTAGATTTTTCAATATATAATTCTTTTTTACAAGATAAATATGACTTGTTACTAGATGGATATAAAGATTATTGGGAAAGAGAGGCTAATATACCAGCATACAGTTATGAGCCATATAGTTTTTTTCAACGACCAGGTCATTATTACAAAGAGTTAAGTTTACCATTTTATTCTAGTACATATAGACATTTTTACAATAGCGATTGTTCTAAATACAATGTATATATTACGATTGAATTTGACAATTCTAGTGATTTAGAAATTATTCAAGTATTAAAAAATATAGATAATGAAATTTCTAATAAATCAATTTCAATAGTAGGAAATATGATGACTATACCTTATTATGGATTTGGCTCAAATGAATGCAAAGAATTGGTCTTTCTTTTTGCAAATTGTAAAGAGGATGGTGAAGATGTCAATTTAAAGATGGATATCACATTTGATCATAGCACATTATCAATTGAAGAAGGAGAGATCATAGATGCTAAAGAACATTTGCATGAACCATATAACGAATGTTTATATGAATTTATACCTAATGAGAATAATTTCTATGAATTTCAATTTAATATTATTTATAATAATATTCAATCCAATACTCCATCTCAAGGAATTATTAAAATTTTAGATGAAAATAAAAATGTCATCAATAAGTTATCAATTGATAACTTTTCTACTCCAGCACGAAATGGCATTTATAGTAATAATGTAATTGCTCAATTAGAAATTGGGAAAAAATATTTTATAGATGTTCGATATACTCATGTATGTGATAATTTATATGTAAGTGTAAATAAAATTGAAAATGAAATTTCAATGCCTGTGAGTGATGAAATTACTTTATCTAATATATATAGCGGAAAATCAGATTTTTTATATGAAATAACGGATTTCAAAACTGGTCGTTATAAATATCAAGTTAACTTTTCAGATTTGAAAGCAGTTACAGATGTAATCTTTATCTTTGCTTCAATATATAAAGGTGAATTAACTATTCTTGAAAGTAAAAATATAAATATTAATGATACTGAATTTATTTTTGAAAGACCATTGGTTAGAGAATATGGACATAGGTATTATATAGGTTTTGTTTCTAATAGATATGATACAAAATTTGATCTTTCTATTAGTAGAATTATCAAGTCTACATTTAATCTTGTTACAGATTTAAATCAAAATGTTAATGTAGGAACTGAAGTAACGATGAACAGAGGTGATTATCAAGGAACTACAATAACAGAAGGTTATACTAGATTGATGTATATCAAAAATGGTATACCATCAAATTCTAGATTGGATTATTATTGGTATTCATTAGATGAAACCAAAGCACGAGTCAGCAATTATGGTACTGTTACAGCGTTAGAAACTGATGAAATTGTTCAAGTTAAAATTATGGCAGTTTATAGATATGAAATAACAAAAGTTAGCATATTTGAATTAACGATTTTACCAGATGAATCTACTGAAACCAAAATTGTATCGTTGACAACGGATAAAAGAGTTTCAGGAACACCTTATGGTACTGAAGTATCTGAAAATAATGGTGAGATTGGTGATGTACTGATACATAAAGGTTATACAAGACTTATTTGTTTTGAAGCAAACTCTCCAACAGATAGCATTCAAGATTTTGTTTGGACTTCTAGTGACGAAGAGATAGCGACTGTAAGTGCTTATGGCACTATTACGGCAAGAAATAAGTCTGGTGTTGTAACAATAACTGGTGTATATAAATATAATAATACATTTATTGCAACAATTATTATTTATGTGGTTTAAACGCCGAGAATAAAAATATATAAATTACATAAAATATTAAGGGGTGTATATATGTTTAAAAAAATTAGTTTTTTAATAATGTTAGTATTTGTAACTTTCATATCAAGCTGCACCGTATCTAAAGAGAATAATATTATACAAGGATTACAATTATCCAAAAAGAAAATAACTGATACTGAAGTAGAATTACCAGTGAAACCTGAAGATAAAAAAGATGCAAAAAAAGAATCATTATATGAAGATCCTTATTATCGTAGTTTAACAAGAGGACTGGCTTATTTTGAAATTATTCATATTGCATCAGATTATGTAGATATAATCACTGGCGAAGAGATTTATGTTGCCGAAGTATATTTGTTAGATTATTTTGATAAAGATATTTATGCATTGACTGATGATGGTTATGAGAATTATTTAAATTATCAAGATAGTTTTGAAAATCGCATTCAGTATTTAAAAGTTTTGTTGCCTAAAGATTTATTATCATTTTTTAGTGTAGGAGGCAAATATCTTTCAAATTTAAAGTTATCTAAGCAAATAGGTCTCAAATATGAAGAGGAAATTTTAAAATGTCGAGCATATGATTTATCTTATGAAATGACAATTGTTTTGCCTGTTGAAAATGATATTTTGAATTTGGGAAATTGCAATAGCGAGGATAAGACACTTGTAAGATGGGATCAATCCTTATTTGAATTGAACTATTGGTTAGAAGAAAATGAGCAATTAAAAAATAATCCAACGATAGATAATTTTATTTCTTGGGTTCATAAAATAGAAAATGCAAAAAAGGAATATCTTGCTAATTTAGATCATTTTGAATAAATAATAAGAAAAAAGAGTATAATTCTTAACAAATTATACTCTTTTGTTTTTCTTCAAATTTAAGCACGTTCAATTGAGCCATTCTTTAGACCAGTTCTTAAAGCACGAGTTGAAACATACACTCTTACTACTTTACCATTTTTATCTTTAATACGTACTTTTTGTAAATTTGGTTTCCAAGTACGACGAGTTGCTTGTAATGAGTGAGAACGATTATTTCCAGTTTTAGGTCCTAAACCTGTAACATAACATTTTGCCATAATTTGTTCCTCCTTAAATTGATACTTTTGATTCTTAACTATTATAGCAAAAAAAATCCTATTTTGCAACTAAATTACTATTTAAAAATCATTATTTTCTTTATAAAAGAAGAAATAATATATTATTTAAAAACATATAATGTATTGGCAAAATTTAACAATCGAAGAAAAGTGTTGAAAAAGAGGATTTTTAAATTTTATATTACTTGCAAAAAGATAAAAAATATGATAAAATAAACTAGCATATTTAAAATATACCTATATAAGGAGGAGTATTATGCAACATTTAAAAATCGATGGTGAGTTGTATAAACAACTAGTCATCAATGGTGCCGCTAATCTTTCTGCGAATTATAAGGCAGTTGATGCATTAAATGTTTTTCCTGTACCAGATGGCGATACAGGAACAAATATGCGTATGACAATCGAAGCCGGCGCAAATGAAATTAAGAATTTAGAAGAAAAATCTATATATGAAGTAGCTAAAAAATTATCACGTGGAATGTTAATGGGAGCACGTGGTAATTCAGGTGTGATTCTCTCCCAATTTTTTAGAGGAATTTATAAAGGACTTGCTGGATTCAAAGAAGTTACAGCTAAAGAATTTGGTAAGGCTTTCTTAAGTGGAGTGGATCAAGCTTATCATGCTGTTATGAAACCAGTTGAAGGAACCATTCTTACAGTTGCTAAAGACGCTTCTAAAAAAGCATATAAGTTAACTAAAAAAACGACATCTTTAGAAGATTTCTTTAAAATTCTTATCGATGAGGCACATGCATCACTTGGCAGAACACCAAGTTTATTACCAGTTTTACAAGAGGCTGGTGTTGTAGATTCTGGAGGGGCTGGATTTGTTTACATTTTAGAAGGGATGCATAAAGCATTAAATGGGGAAATCGTTGAAGTAAAAGATGAGTTTAATGTACAACAGTCTGTTATTAGTCAGGGAACTTTTAACGCTGATAGCGAACTAGAATATGGTTACTGTACGGAATTTATTCTTCAACTACAAAATAAAAAAGTAGACGTTAAAAAATTTGAGGTAAAAACAATTGTCGACTTTTTAGAAACATTAGGGGATAGTATTGTCGCGTTAAAAGATGAAGATATTATAAAAGTGCATGTCCATACGAAGACACCAGGCGAAGTTTTAAATCATTGTCAACAGTATGGTGAATATGTAACTTTAAAAATTGAAAATATGTCGGTACAACATAGTGAAGTAATGGTTAAAGACGATAACAAGAATAAATCACTTGAAGAATGTAATTGTCCACAATGTGTTGAGGCAAGAAAACAATCCGTTCGTAAAAAGTTTGCGATTGTTGCGGTAGCATCAGGCGAGGGATTAGTTGAAGTATTTAAAGAGATGGGTGTTGACTATATTGTTGAAGGTGGACAGAGTATGAATCCTGCTGCAGAAGATTTTGTAAAAGGTTTTGATAGTTTGAATGCAGAAAATATTATCGTTTTTCCCAATAATTCAAATATTGTCTTAACGGCTGAACAAGCAGCAAAATATTATGATAAAGCTAAAATTCATGTTGCACCTAGTAAAACCCTTGCTCAAGGATATTCAGCTCTTACAATGCTTGACTTAAGTAGTGGGGATATAGAAGTTATTTTATCTGAAATTTCAGATGTGATTAGCAATGTTACGACTGGACTTGTCACTTACTCTATTAGAAATGCAGAAATTGAAGGCGTTCATATTAATGAAGGAGATTATATTGGCATTTGTAATGGTAAGATTGTTGTATCTGAAGATACAAAGTTAGATGCTATTAAAGGTATTTTATCAAGTGTTGATGTAAACGAAAAAGAAATTATTACAATAATTTATGGTAAAGATGTAAACAATGATGAATTAACTCATATTCAAGACTTTATTAAAGAAAATTATCCATCTCTTGAAATGGATGTTATATGTGGAAAACAAGAAGTATATAGTTATATTTTATCAGTTGAATAATGAAGGATGATAAAGTGGAGAAAACTCCACTTTTTCTAAAATTGGAGGAACAAGTATGCTTAATCATTATCTTTTGGCCGATGAAGATTATATTTTAGCACGGTATGTGAGTATTTTGAAAAAAAAGAAAATTCAAACAGTTGAAGATTTGTTGTTTGATTTTCCTATTAAATATGAAGATTATACAATCCATTCCATTCATGATGCTATTTTGGATGTTCTAACTATTTTAGAAGGAACTATTGTTTCAAAAGTTACTGTTAATTATTTAAAAAGTAAACTTTCAACGGTTGTTTTTCAATTAGATGTTGAGGGTAGAAAAATTAGATGTACTATTTTTAATCGAATATATTTAAAAGGTAAATTAAATTATGGTAGTGTCATTAGAGTACAAGGTAAATTTTATCAAAATATGAATAATTTTACGGTGAATAATTTGATGATATGTGATGAACTTGATCGCAATATTATTCCGATATATCATAACAAAGATATTGGAGAGGCAAAATATTTAGAAATTGTCAGTATGGTTTATAGAAGATACAAAGATAAAATTGAAGAAACATTGCCTCAGAAATTTCTTGATAAGTATCATTTTTCCTCTTTAAAAGAAACAATTTATACTCTACATTTATCAGAAAATTTAGATGAAATTCATCAAGCAATTCAAAGAGTGAAATATGAAGAATTATTAAAATATCAATTATCGATGAAATATTTACATTATATGCGAGAAAACGATCACAATTGTCCTATTATAAATTATGATAGTCAAGTATTAGAAAAATTAAAGACGTCTCTTCCATATGAGTTAACAGATGATCAAAAAAAAGTAATATCAGAAATTTTAAAAGATTTGAAAGCTCCTTATGCGATGAATCGTCTTTTACAAGGTGAAGTAGGTAGTGGAAAAACAATTGTAGCTATTATATCAATTATGGCAGTAGTATCAGGTGGATATCAAGCGGTATTGATGTGTCCAACAGAGATTTTATCTAAACAGCATTATCAGACCATTTCGCAAATCTTAAAGGATGATAAAGAAGTTAAGATTGGTCTTTTGACAGGTTCAACTCCTTTAAAACAAAGAAAAGAAATGATTGAAAAAATTGCTAGTGGTGATATACATATTATTATTGGAACTCATGCTTTATTTCAAAAAGATATAGACTATTATAAACTTGGTATTGTAATTGCGGATGAAGAACATCGCTTTGGTGTAAGACAAAGAGTGTTGATTAAAAATAAAGGTTTAGATGTCAATTATTTAAAAATGAGTGCAACTCCTATTCCAAGATCACTTGCTATTTCAGCTTATGGAGATACTGATATATCTATCATTCAAACAATGCCTAAAAATCGAAAAGAAGTTATCACAAGATATATTGATCATGATCATAAAAAAGAAGTTATAAATCATATGAAAGAAGAACTTCAACGAGGGCATCAAATTTATGTGGTTACTCCTTTAATTGAAGAATCGGATGTTCTAGATACTGCCAATGCTACAGAAATTTATCAAAATATGGTTAAATATTTTGATAAAATAGCAACAGTAGGATTAATTCATGGAAGGCTCAAAGCAGAAGAAAAAGAAGATATCATGCAAAAATTTTTGAATAATGAAATTCAAATATTAGTTGCGACTAGTGTGATTGAGGTTGGTGTAAATGTTGTGAATGCTACAACTATCGTTATTTTAGGGGCTGAGCGTTTTGGGGTAGCAACTCTTCACCAACTAAGAGGAAGGGTAATGCGAAGTGATAGTATTCCTTACTGTTTCTTTATTGCTAATAATCCAACTGATTCAAGTATTGAAAGACTAAAAATGGTAGAACAAAATACAGATGGATTTAAACTTGCTGAATATGACTTGATCAATCGAGGACCTGGAGAGTTTTTTGGCGAAAAACAATCAGGTGCTATGAACTTTAAATATGCATCATTAAAAGAAGATAATGATTTATTAGAACTTGCCAATTCTGATTCTGAAGAAATCATTAATGATCCATCAACCTTTGATAATGATGAATATAAAATATTATTTGATATTGCCAAAAAAAATTATCAAATGAAACAAACAAAACTAGATTAAAAATAGGTGTTTATAATGTTGAATAAAAAATTACTCAATGAAATTTTAGCTAAATATGATGTCAAAATTAAAAAGTACGATCATTTTATTTTAGCGATGTCCCATTCATCATATGCTAATGAGCATAATGTCAGTAGTAATGAAAGAATCGAATTTTTAGGTGATGCGGTACTAGGAATGCTAGTAGCCAGATATATTTATGAAAATTTTCCTTTTCTTCCCGAAGGAAAAATGAGCAAACTACGAGCAACATATGTATGTGAGAATGCAAATGCTAAATATGCGAAAGAGTTACAAATTGATAAGTTGTTACTACTAGGACGTGGTGAAGAGTTATCAGGTGGTAGACAAAAAGATGCGATTATTAATGATGCGTTTGAGTCATTTTTAGGAGCTTTGTATTTAACAAATGGATTAGATGATGTAAAAAAGGTTTTAGAAAAATTGGTTTTTCCTCATATTAAAGCAAACGATCAAATAGAATTTATAGATTACAAAAGTTTACTTCAAGAATATGTACAATCAGAAACTAGAGCCTCATTGGTATATAAGGATATTAAGAAGGAAGGAACAGCGAATTTACCAACCTTTACTATTTCGGTTATCCTTGAAGGCATTGTTCTTGGTACGGGAAAAGGCAGATCTAAAAAAGAAGCATCGCAAGCAGCTGCTAAAGATGCTCTGTCGAAAGTTGCGAAAAAATAGATTTTTTCTACAAAAGTATACAAAAAATGATGAAAAGACTTGCAAAAGGATAAATAATGTGTTATAATAGTAACGTGTATGGACTGTGCCCCCCCAAATATTACTATCCATACACACCGGAAGGCTGCCCCCCTATATCGGCCTTCCATTGCTACGCACTAAAAAGGAACTGATTATAAGTCAGTTCCTTTTATCATTTCTAAGTAAGTAAGGACTCCTTTTATTAAAATATCTTCATCTAAAGTAAAATTAGGACTGTGGAGATCACTAAATGGTTGATGCTTTTTTCTAACACCTAACCAGATTAGACAAATAGGAGCAATTTGATTATAATGAGAAAAATCTTCTCCAATCATTTCTGGTTGTTCTAAATAGTATGTATGATGAAAAATAGTTTTTGCGTATTGCATATATGTATTAGCAAGTTTTTCATGATTAAAAACAGGATCATAAGCATAATAAAAATTAAATTGAATATCAACCTCATTGAAAAGGGCTATTTCATTAACAATAGAAGTCATCTTTTCTTTTAATATATCGCGTTCTACATTGGTTAAAGAACGGGCAGTTCCTTTGATCATTAATTGGTTAGGAATCACATTATAGGCACCTTGTGATATAATAGAAGTTGTTGTAATCACTATGAAAGGATTTTTTTCTTTTAATTGTTGATATAAGTCTTCGAAAGCAAGAATAATATTGGCTGCTATCAGGTTAGGATTTTTACCAAGATGAGGAGTTGAGGCATGGCAACCTTTCCCAGTAATCGTAAGATCAAAAAGATCAGGTGCGGCACAAGCTGCTCCTACTTTAATTCCAATTGAGTCACTGGTTAATTTGTTTGTTACATGGTATGCAAAAAAGGCATCAATATCATCAATAAGATGAGTTTCAATTATTTTTTTTGATCCTCCAGGAAGAGGACCTTCTTCTGCTGGTTGAAAGATAAAGGTGATATTATAATTGATCTCATTTAGATGTTCTCTTATTGCTTTGGCTAGTGTTAGAAGTATTGCCATATGAGCATCATGACCACACGCATGCATATATGAATTGGTACTTTTGTATGCAATTGTATTCAATTCTTGAATGGGAAGGGCATCCATATCGCTCCTAAAAGCAATTGTTTTTTCTTTGCCTAAATTTAGTTTGGCGACAACTGCAGCTTTGTTTAAAAGATAACAAGGACTGTAGCCAAGATTTTTCAGTTCATTGTAAATATAAGAAGCAGTTTGATAGGTATCAAATCCAATTTCAGGATGCATATGAAAATAACGTCTTTGATGTATTAAGTATGTATTTAAATTTTTTGGGGTTTCCATTTTATCACCTTCTTCATTCATTATACCAAAAAAACTCTGTTTTAACAAATAAAATAGCAAAATGATGGATAAAAAAATAAAATCATAATATAATGGAAATAGATAAATAAAAAAGATTTTGAAAAGAAGAGTAATAAAATTTCTTTAGCAAAGAGAACTTTTGGTTGGTGAGAAAAAGTGTAAAGGGTTTTATGAACATGGTCTTGGAGTTGCGGTAATGATATGTAATTACTGACGTGAACGCACGTTATAGCGGAGAAATATGTTAGTATTTCGTAATGAGGCTTAGATAGTATTAATAGTAACATAATAATATATATTTAAGTAAATTAAGGTGGTACCACGATTTAATCGTCCTTATCAAAATTGATAGGGACGTTTTTTATTTATCTAAAAGGAGGTATCTATGATTGAATTTAAAAATGTTTGTAAAAAGTATGCAAATTTTAAAGCCTTAGATGAGATCAATCTTATCATTCCATCCTCAAGTATTTTTGGTATTGTAGGAAAAAGCGGAGCAGGTAAATCCACTTTACTTAGGACAATTAATCAATTAGAAAAGATTGATGGTGGTTCTATTATCGTTGATAATATGGATATTGCTACTTTAAACTTGAAGCAATTAAGAGAATTTCGAAAAAAAGTTGCAATGATTTTTCAACATTTTTCGTTAATGCAAACCCAAACAATTTATAAAAATATTGCTTTACCACTTGAATGTAATGGTTATAAAAAAAGTGAAATTCAAGCTAAAGTAGAAGAATTGGCATCCTTAGTCGGTCTTAGTGATAAGTTAAACGATAAACCTCGTAGTTTATCAGGAGGGCAGTGTCAAAGAGTAGCAATTGCTAGAGCACTTGCGCTCAATCCCAAAATTTTATTGTGTGATGAGGCCACTTCTGCTCTGGATCCTAAAACGACTCACGATATTTTAAAATTATTAAAACAGATTAAAGAAAGATATGATATTACCATTATAATGGTTACACATCAGATGGAAGTTATTAAAGAAGTTTGTGATGAAATTGCTATTTTGAATGATGGTAAGCTATTAGAGGTTGGTAAAACGGATGAATTATTTGTTAGTAATAATTCGTCTTTAAAAGAACTTACAAATGAAGAAGAAATTTTACCTAAAAGTGGTATCAATATTAAAATTTATTTTCCCAAAGAATCATCTAACCATACTTTAATTACAAAAATGGCAAGAGATTTGAATATTGATTTTTCTATTGTTTGGGGAAAGTTAGAGCGTTTTAAAGAAAACACGTTAGGTTCATTGATTATAAATATTGATGATAACAATGTAAAGAAACAACAAGTAATTGCATATTTACAAAATCAATCCATTTTATTTGATATTATAAAGGAGGTAGATGAAAATGCCTAAGATTACTTTACAAAAATATTTAGAAGAATATGTATTAAAGATTACTTTAGAAACACTTTATATGGTTGGGATTAGTGCTATCATTGCAACCATCATTGCTATCATTTTTGGAAGTGTTTTATATAACCTTAGAAAAAGTTCTAATAAAAGTTGTCAAGTTATTTATAAAATTTTAGATGTTTTAGTCAACCTTTTTCGAAGTCTTCCTTTTTTAATTTTAATTTTTTGGTTAATTCCTTTTACCAGATCAATAATGAAAGTTTTTACTGGTGTGTCTAAATTTACCGGTAATACAGCGGCTATTGTTCCACTTACAATTGCTGCTATTCCTTTTTTCACCAAGATTATTGAAAATGCTTTAGTGGAAGTAGATGAGGATGTAATTGAGGCTGCAATATCACTTGGTCTAAATAGATTTCAGATTATTACAAAAGTTGTTATTAAGGAAGCTCTTCCTGCTATTGTTTCGGGTATTACTCTTGGACTGATTACTTTAGTTGGTTATAGTGCAATGGCAGGAGCGGTTGGCGCTGGTGGGATTGGTAATTTTGCTATTATCTATGGTCAGCAAAATTATGATATGAATGCCATTATTTATTCGGTTGTTACTGCAATTCTTTTGGTTGAAGCGATTCAACTTATTGGCAATTGTATTTATAAATTAGTAAAATAGAAAGGATAAAAAGATGATGAAAAAATTATTTTGTTTATGTTTGTGTTTAGTTAGTTTTTTATGTGTGCTTTCTTCTTGTAAAAAAGATGAAAATATTATTATTGTTGGAACAATGTATCAACCAGGAGAACCTATTTTAAATTTTGTTAAAGACAAGTTTGAAGAAAAAGGGTATCAATTAAAAATTCAACTTTTTAATAATTTTAGTCTTCCCAATGATGCATTAGCAGAAAAATCAATTGATGCCAATTTATTTCAACATAAGCCTTTTTTAGATAATTATAATGAAGCTCAACATCAAGATTTGAAATCGGTTTTAGCATATTATGATTGTGTTTATGGCGGATATACTAAAAAACAAATTACAAGTGTTGAGGATATACCTAATGGTTCAAAGATAACAATTGCTTCTGATGCTTCTAATTTAAGTCGATGCTTATATATTTTGCAAGCAACAGGATTAATTACTTTAGAAGAAAATATTGAAACAGCAATGATTGAAAATATTGTCAGTAATCCTAAAAATTTACAGATTGTACCTGTTTCAGCTGAATTAATTGCCCAAACGCTAGATGATGAGGACACCTATTTAGGAATTGTTAATGCGACTTATGCGATTGCGGCAGGATTAACTGATAAACAACTTATTTGTCAAGAAGCTGATCCTCAACATAAAAATGCGAATATTTTAGCAGTTAGAAGTGAAGATGTGCATAAACAGTGGGTTAAAGACTTGATTGAGGTTTTAACTGATGAAGAAACAATCCAGTTTATTCAAGATACATTTAAAGGCACAATTGTTCCTTATTGTCAAAGAGTAGATAATTAAAATAGAAAAGGATAAAAGTAGTTTGGGATATAAGATGATAGGAAAGATAAATAAGAGGTAAATATGAGAAAAAAACAAACAATTGGTTCAATAATGTTATTGATGACATCAATTATTTGGGGTTGTGCTTTTGTTGCGCAAAAGGTTGGTATGGATTACATTGGCCCTTTTTCCTTTTGTGGATTTAGATTTTTATTTTCTGCTAGTTTTCTTATCATAATTACAATATGTCGCGATTTCATTTTTTATAAAAAATTATCTTTGTTTCAAATGGAAAAACAAAAACGAAAGAAAGTTTTTTTAGGAGGAATCCTTTGTGGAGTTTCACTTGCGATTGCTAGTGTCTTGCAACAATATTCAATGCAAGGAACAACAGCCGGTAAAGCAGGATTTATCACAGCCTTATATATTGTATTAGTACCAATTTTGGGAATGTTTATCAAAAAGAAAGTAAAAATAGTGGAATGGATCAGTGTTATCATTGCTCTTATCAGTTTAATTTTATTGTGCTTTCAAAAAGGAGAAGTAGGTGGAATTCTTTCTATTCATAGTTATGATTGGGGACTTTTAGCTTGTGCGGTATTCTTTAGTATACAAATTTTATTTATTGATTATTTTGCGAAAGACAATGATTGTCTTATGATGTCAACAATTCAATTTATTGTTTGTGCAATCATATCTTGTTTGTTAATGATTATTTTTGAAAAGCCACAAATTAATCAAGTAAAACATGCAATGATTCCCCTTTTATATGCAGGAATCGCATCCGGTGGAATTGCATATACTCTTCAATTTATTGGACAAAAGTATACAAGACCCATTGTGGCTTCTATTATAATGAGTTTAGAGTCAGTCGTATCGTTGCTTGCAGGGATGATATTGATCAATGAATCATTGACCTCAAGAGAGATGTGGGGTTGCGCGTTGATGTTTATGGCGATGATTATTTCCCAACTTCCTCTTCATAAATTTAACAAAAAAAGCAAAAATGAAGTATAAATCAAGTATTTAGTTGTAAATACTTGATTTTCTTTTTTTAAAAAATATAATATTAAAAATAAAAATGCCTTTTTTGGTGTTATGTATAGTGTAAAGAGGAAGGAAATATATTTCTATGCTACAAATTACAGAAGAACTAGTCGAAAAATTGCGAAATAAAGATGAAGAAGCATTTCAAAAAATTTATAATGCTTATGTGAAACTTATCTATCATATTGCTTATTCGTATACTTACAATAAAGAAGATGCTGAAGACATCGTAAGTGAGGTTTTTATGAAGGTTATGCATTCCATTCATTCTTATCAAGAAAATGGCAAATTCAAAGAATGGATTAGTATGATTACAAGAAATGTATCTTTAAATTTTATAACCCGGGATAAAAATAAGGATATATTCAAAGATGACGAACGAATTCAAAGAGAGAAATGCAATCATTCTTCTAATAATGAGATGATAATGATGTTTGAGGAATTTCTTGATAAAGATACAACAAGTATTATGATATTAAGATTTATATATAATTATAAATTTAAAGATATTGCTGTAATTTTGAATATGACAATAGGTAAGGTTCAAAGTTTGTATTATGATGGACTAGATAAACTTAGAAAGGTGTATTAAAATGTCAAAATTAGAAAAGAAATTAAAAACAGATATGAGAAAAAAAATGCTAGATACAAATCCTAGCGATGAATTATATGAAAGGGTGAAAAAAGAATTGAATATGAAGGAAAAGCAAAAACAATATCTTGTAAATAAGACTTATAAAAGATGGGTTCCGATTCTTGCTACTTCATTTTGTATTTTACTTGCTATTGTAATAGGAGTTATAGCCCTCAACAATAAAAAAGTAAATGCTAAAGAATACAATGCTATTGTGCAAGTAGATGTGAATCCAAGTATTCAGATGGTAGTAGATGAAGAAAATAAGGTTTTATCCATAACAGGATTAAATGATGAAGGTAAAATGATCATTTATGGTGAGGCAATCGTTGGTAAAAATTTAGATGAAGCTTTAGAAATTATTGTAAAGATTGAAACAGATTTAGGCTATCTTGTAGAGGGTAGTGATGATAATAAAGTAACCTTAACAATTAGTGCTAACACTGAAGAAATTACGAATAAAATAGAAGAATTCTCTCGAAATACTTTAAATAAGGTTTTAGAAGAAACAGGAGTTATAGCAACGATTGAAACAGCCAAAGGGTATGCAGAAGAGGAATTAAAACTTCTTGCAAAAGAGTTAGATCCAACTTTAACTGAAGAAGAAATCAATAATTTTAATTATAATGATTATGTTCATGTTGTTCAATTATATCATTTAGAAGTAGCAGATTTAGCAAGTGTTAAACTTGAGGAAATGTATAATGAATTTAAAAATTATCAAATTTCAATTACTGAAAAAGAAGCTGTTAAAAATGCGGTGAATCATTTAGATATAATATATCAAGGTTTGATTCATGCATATAATCTTGCTTATGATGCATTAAATAATGCCTATACAAGTATGCAAGATGGGTATTATAGTCAGTTTATTGACCCAACCTCAGAGTATCAAAAAGCTTGGTTAGAGTTAGCAGAATTAAAACAAGCATATCTTGATCAAAGAGTTGTAGTGGCTAATCTAACTGAAGAAGAAACAGATGAAAAGATATTTCAAGAAGTACAAAAACTTGAAAGTTTAAAAAGGGAATATGAGGCTAAACTTGCTATCTTAGAAAGCATTGAAAAGGCAAGCAGTACGGTATACGAGACATTAGTATTAGTTTTTGAAACTTCTCTTGAGACAATGAAAAAGATTGAAGAACAATTACCTGATTCTATTCAAACGATTACTTTTGAAGCGTTAATTGATACTGAAAATAAATTAAATGAATTTAAACAAGAGGTATGTGATACTTTTGAAGCCAAATATCAAGAAGCAATTGACAATGCAAAAGAAACATTACAAGCACGTAAAGAGGCTTTAAGAGCTTCGCTTCACAATAATGATAGTCAGTCATACGAATAAAGGAGTATAGGGGTCTAAAGTTAACTATTTAAAAATAGATAGTTAACTTTTTTTGTTATAAAAAGGAAGATAAAATCAAAGGGTATGGTTAGGATTCCTTGTAAAAAGAAATACAATGAAAATGATGAAGGAAGTATAACATAATAATATGATAGATAGCAGTATTTAATGAAAGTTCAAAAGGGATTTGAGATGAAAAAAGATTGTACAATTTATGATTAAATTTTGAAAGTTACTTTTTGGATGATTGGCAATAAATTGAATAAAAATATGATAGAAAAGTTAAAAATGACAAATAATATAAAAGATAAAAACAATGTAAAGTAAATATTATGGTAAAATGATACTAGAAATAAGTATCATTTTTTAATTTAAATAATAAGTAATTTCATTCTTTTTGTGCTTTCTAGTTATGAATTTATGTATTCTATTTGATTTGCTATTGTAAAAAAACTTAAAAAATGTTAAAATATTTAAGTAATATGGATTACAATGCAAAATAAATTATGCAATGTAAAGAGGTAGATTATGACAAATACTAGTAGTGAACATACTAATATATCAAGTGTAGCAATTCATAAAATAGAAAATAATAGTCGAAAAAAAATAAAATTCATCCCACTTTTATTTGAAAGAGGATTACCAATCTTATTAATTATTCTTTTTACGATAAGACTTTTTAGTTATACGACTCAAATTGATCGATATATTGGTCTTGATTCATCGCCAATCTCTAAAGCAAAAACAATTTTGGCTCTAATAGCTATTTGGTTACAATATACGGGAGTGCTTATCACTATTTTAAGAGCTTTTTTCCATTTTAAAACAATAATTAATTTAGCAAGAATTATTACTTTACCAATTTATCTTTTAAATGTATTGATGTTACCATCCATAATGGTATTATTTGTTGGTCATAATAATATTAGTGTGTTAAAGGTGTGTTATCTTTTAGAAAGTATGTTAGGAATAATACTTAGTATATATTATATTCTTCATGATAGGAAGATGAAAACGAATGTTAAGGAAGTATTGATGACATTTGGCATTTTACTTCTAATGATGATTGCATCCCTACCATCCTATTTTGTCCAATTTGCTTTTGGGTATGGTAAAGATACGATTGTTGTCAAAGACATTAGTTTTTATCATCGTATATTGATATATATTGGTATTATCGTTCCCTTTATTTTATATTTTGCTTTAAGAAATAAAACCGAAGAAGTTATTCGTTTTTCTTTAATATATATATCGGTTGCTACAATGGTAGGCTTTATTGTAAATTATGATTATACTAATTTTTCTCAACCTTGGACATGGCCATTTCATTTGTGTAATACTGCAATGTTTATTATTCCGCTATGTTTAATTTTTAAATTTAAACGATTATTTTATTTTACATATTTTATTAATGTTTTTGGCGCTTTAATAGCAATGCTTATGCCAAACTATGACGATGGTACTAACATTTTAAGTATGAGAATTTTTAATTTTTGGTTTAATCATTGGATTGCTTTCTTTATGCCATTATTAATCGTTGCATTAAAACAATTTAAAAGGCCTAAAATTAAAGAATTTTATTGGTCAATGATTTGGTTTTTAGGATATTTTGTTCTAGCATTATTTTTAAATGTTTATTTTACTGCTAATGGTCATGAAACAGATTTTTTCTTTATCAATAGTAATTTTGTTGCTGATAAACTAGGAGAATGGGCCGAGAAACTATTTAATATTTCCGCAACTATTACCATTGGAAATAAGGTTTTAACCTTTCATCCTGTATATCAAATTCTTTTCTTTGCGACTTATGTTGCTTTAGGTCTTGCAATTTGGTTTGTATATGCAGAATTCTTTAGGATAGCAGATAGCCATTATGAACTCCATGTAAAATTAAAGAAAATTAAACAAGATGAAATTGCTAGAAAATCAGTACCTAGTAAAGTAAGAAAGGAAGAATTTATGAGGGAGCAACAAACAAGACTAGCTAAACTGCAATTGATTCATTTTTCTAAAAAATATGCTACAAGTAAAGTTTATGCGGTAGAAGATGCCAATTTAGAGGTAAATCAAGGTGAAATTTTTGGCTTTTTAGGACCAAATGGAGCAGGAAAATCAACAATTATTAAAAGTATTGTAGGAATACAACCAATCACAGAAGGGAATATTGAAATTTGTGGATATGATGTGAGTAAAAATTCTGTAGAAGCGAAATATAATATTGGCTATGTGCCAGATCATTATGCTTTGTATGAAAAATTAACAGGAAGGGAATATATTAATTATATTGCGGATATTTATGAGGTATCTCAAGAAGAAAGAAATACTCGTATCGAAAAATATATTAAAATTTTTGAACTGGAAGCATCAATTGATAGTAAAATTAGAACTTATTCGCATGGAATGAAACAAAAGATTACGATTATGTCTGCTCTTGTTCACAATCCTAAAGTTTGGATTTTAGACGAACCACTAACAGGGCTCGATCCAAATAGCATATATCAAGTAAAAGAGTGTATGAAGCAACATGCTGCTGAAGGAAATATTGTTTTCTTTAGTTCCCATTTAATTGATATTGTAGAAAAACTATGTGGTCGGATTGCTATTATTAAAAAAGGTCATATCAAATGTATAAAAAGTGTTGATGAAATAGAAGCATCAGGTATTTCATTAGAACAATTCTATTTAAATACAATTGAAAATGATGAGGATTAGTAGAATATGAAAGCCGTTATTCAAAATGAAATGACAGATGCTATGAAACATAAAACTAATAGTATGAAACAACTTAAAACGCTTGTTTTGATGCAACTTCGTGATAAATTAGATTTAAGCTTTGTTAAAGATCGCAAACAACTTTTAAGAGTAATTATTTTTGGTATTTTAAAATTTGCAATTGTTGCTGCTATTTCATATATTGTGTTATCTCTTTCTCTAACAATTGGACTTTTTTATAATAGTGAATTTCCTAGTGTAATGGTATTAATTTTAACAATTTCACTTGGACTATCTTTGATATCATGTACATTTGAGTTAACAAATAATTTATATTTTTCTGAGGATAATCGAGTTTTGATTACTTTACCAGTGGATACTAATAAAATTTTTGTTTCTAAAATTATTGTTTTTTACTTGTATGAATTGAAGAAAAGTTTAAATTTTTTGATGCCTTTAACGCTTTCTTGTGTATTGTTACTTGTCACTAAAGGTTTTTGTTCTTTATGGATGTTTTTGTGGATTTTTATCCCGCTTGTTTTCATCTTAATGTTACCTGTTTTAATTGGTTCATTATTGTCAATTCTTGTGATGTATATCAAAAGATTTTTGAAAAAAGTGCCAGTCCTTCAAGTACTATTGTTTATTAGTATTTTGATATTGGCTATTATAGGTATTGTTTATCTTATAGGATTAATACCAGAGAATATTGATTTAATCGCTCAGTGGCCTACTGTAAGTAGAAATATTAGAGAATTTCTGCTAATGATTGAAAGTAAACTATCAATAATGAGTCAGATGGTTAGTATTATCATTGGTAATTTTACCCATAAACAAGTTTATGCCCTAAATTTGATGACATTTGTTAAACTAGGTATTTTAATTGGTATTTGCTTTGTTTTAGTTATTTTAGTCTATTTCATTTCACGACCGATTTTCTTCGGAATGATGTCTAAAAACTTTGAAATTAAGAAACGAATTGGTGATGATAAACCCAATAAGAAACATAATAAATATTTGACCTTTATTGATAAAGAATTTAAAATTAATTTACGAACTATTAATATTTCGGTCAATTATTTAATGGTTTATATTATTGTACCTATTTTAATTTTATTTTTAAATGCAATGTATAAAGCTATGGATACAAGACAACTTGGTGATTTGTTAATTTATACATTCAATATATTATTGATTTGTTTGCCGTTATTAGCTTCTAATGCTTTAGTTGCAACCTATTATAGTCGTGAAGGTCGCGCGGGATATATGAAAAAAACCAAACCTATTTATGCCGCATATCCACTATTTACTAAATTGGTTTTTAATGTTATTTTTTCAATACCTACTGTTTTTGTTACTTGTGCAATTTTTGGTAGTTCGGTTTCCTTTAGTATTGGTGAAATTGTGATTTTGGGATTTGCTATTTTATTTTTACATTTAGGTCATATGATTTATAGTGCTAATCTCGATATAATGAATCCACAAAATGAACAATATGCAACAACAGGTGGAATCATTGATAATCCTAATGAAAATAAATCAACGATTTTAGCCTTTATTCTTTCAGCCGCCTATGCTATAATTGCTTATAAATTGTTATCTGAGGCAAGTTTAGGTAGTGAGGTAGGTAGCGTAATGTTAGGACTTCTCAAATTGATGGTAATTAGTATAGTCTTTTTTGGATCTACGCTTTTAATGTTTATAAAACGTATTAAGGCTTTCTATTATGAAATCCAGGGGTGATGAAATGAAAAAATCAGTTATTATAACAATTATTGTGATTTATGTATTAGCTATTGTAGTGGTTGGTTTTATTGGTTTAAAAATGAAGGTATATGATGAACAAAAATATGTTGAAAAGATTGAATGTATTTCTGATGGATATAAAGATTATGATCCAAATACAGAAACAGGACTTGCTAAAATTCATGCTGGATATATTGGATATATTAAAAAAGATTATAAAAGTGGTTTAAAAGTAGAAATTAAATGTCGTATTACTCCAGATAATGCTACTCATAAAAAATTGGAGTATATTTATGATGAAAATTCAACAATTTATAAATTAACGACAAACAGTGATGGTACTGCAACCATAGAATTTTTAAAAGGAGGAGTAGCTACTATTATAATTAGATCAACCGATAGTAAACAAACTCAAATCAAAATAGAAGTAAGTGCGTTTGATTGGAGTATTCTTGGCTAATTATTTTTAAAGAAAGGAAAGAAAAAAATGAAAAAGAAATTAACTTTATTTTTAGTTGTTTTTACATTATTATTTTCGCTTGCAGCATGTTCCGATAAAATCACAGTTCAATTTGATACTGATGGTGGTAGTGTAGTAAGTGATATTGAGGTTAAAGTAGGAGAAAAATTAGTCCTACCTAAAGATCCTGTAAAAGAGGGGTATGTTTTTAAAGGATGGTTATTAGATGGAAAGCCTTTTGATGAAACTATGCAACTTGAAAAAAATATTACTTTAAAGGCTAATTGGGAAAAAGAAAATCCTGAAAAATATTATGTAACTTTTATTGTTGATGATAGTGAATATAAAAAAGAGGAATATTTAGAAAATTCTCTTATCACTAAACCAACCAATCCTGTAAAGGAAAATTATGAATTTAAGGGATGGTTTTTAGGTGATACTTTATTTGATTTTGAAAATACAAAAATAACTTCTAATCTTACACTAGTTGCTAAATTCGAAGAAAAACAAAGTGAAGAAAGAATTATTGTATATGCAGTAAATCAGCCTGAGGATATTTTATTATTCAATACAAATCGAAAAGAAAAAGAAAATAAGAAAACTGAATTTTTTGATCTAACGCAAAATTATGTTGTTGGTGATGACAATGGCTGGAGTATTAAACCGGCATGCACATTTTATAAAGTAAATACGATAACTGGCACTCAAGAAGAAGTTGTTGTTAGTGAATGGGAATATGATATAAAAGTATATCTGTTAAATGGCGATACTTATGAATTGCTTTTAGAAAATTCAGAATTGATTGATAGGATTGATATAAAAAATTGTATAATTGATTTTGCGACAAGTGCAGTTGGGAATGCTTTTAAAGTAGAAGTTGTTCCAACAGGTCTGACAAATAAGCAATTGGAAAATGTGGAAGACTATACGATTTCTTTTGAATTTGAAGTAGTTGAAGGTTATAATGTGTATAATGCGAAAGAACTTGGTTATATGGATAATAGAACAAATGGAGCAGAGGCTGATGCTTGGAATGCTTTTAAAGAGGCAAATAATTTAGCTAGTGATTATTTTCCAACGAATTTAATTTTTCACAAAAATATTGATATAACAGTAAATGATGTTCCAGGTTATTTCTTCTATACAGCTGAAGAATTAAACAAATCAGATTCAGATTACAATCGAGCACTTGGTTCAATGAAAGATTTTATGAATATGTATATGAGAAACCTTGGAGATGGTCAAACATTTAATATCTTAGGGAATTACTATAAATTATCAGCTGAAACTTTAAGAGAAGTAGTCAGAGATGAGGGACAAATTACTCCTGAGGGAGAAGCAATCAGTCATGCAAGTTTATTTAAAATTGAGGGTTCTGAAACAGGAAGTTCTTCAATTCAGAATTTAAATATGATTGGTAATGCACCAAGAGTTGAAAATAATATTAAAGCTGGAGGACAAATTCTTATTAAAGTAAAAGGGCCTGCTTTTACAGCATATAATAATCTTGCGGCATGTTTCTTTATCACATACTTTCCAAATTATACTTTTACTGAATTTGTAATGGATAAGTGTAAGGCCTATGATTCATTTAATAGTTTTGTTTATAACTGGGGTTCTGATAAAGTAACAATCAAGGATTGTGAGATGATTGGTGCAGGTGGTCCGGTTATTGTTCAAGATCATGTAAGACCTTTAGAAGCTGATGGTGGTAAAGTTGCACATACAAAAATTATTAATTCTAAACTTGAATCATATGTTGTTGGTACAGAAGGTTGGTTTACAATAGTAAAAGCCAGTGCAATTGTACCTCAAATTAAAGCTTTAGATGCTTTGTTTACACCATTTAATAAATCTTTCTTAAAAGCAAATTCTGATAATACTTTAACTTATATGAATTTAATTTGTATAAATAAATCAGGAAGTGCTGAAGGAATTACAGCAGAAAAGATCAAAGGAAGTTTAAAAATTGATGATGTTGCAAATTTCGATTTTGGTGCTAGTGACCCTTATCTTGCGGCTCTTCTTGATCAAACATTTAAAAATGGTGCACCCGCTTTTCAATCAAGTGCAGGTGGTTATGGATATACAAATGGTCAAGGTTTATTTGATTTGACTAATACACAAATTGTAGATCCAAGTCATACAATTTATCAAGGTGATTATTTATGCTTATATTATAATGGTATGGCTATCACTCTTGGTTATAATGATGCAGGTGAAATTTATAATTTAGAGGCATAATTAAAATAAAAGGTTCTTCAAATGAACTTGTCTAGTTGAATCAAACTAGTTCATTTAGAAGAACTTTTTTATTTGATAAAATAAATGATGTGTACTAAAATTTAGTAGATTAATATAAATTTATACTAAAATGTGCTATAATAATAGTATAAAGATAAATAGGCTTTGGTATAATTCCTATAGGATTGCATATATCAATAGGTATTGAATATGAGAAAAGTCTAAACAAGATAGAGAGATTACAATTCATCAGCTTAAAGTAATAGATGATTAATATGAGTCATAGAAGTTATCTTAGGGCTCTATCTGTCTATGCAACTTTTAGAATTGAAACTATTAAATATAAAATATTACGCAACATACATATATAAAATTTTATTTGATAAACTAATTTTATAGTCAAATATTGGTTGATATTATCAATTTTACCTCCATTGTTTTAAAAAAATATTTGAATTATAATGTTTATGTAAATTAATTTACATAGTGAATGGCCAATCACATAAGATTATAAAGGAGATTAAATATTATGAATATAGGAACTAAAATAAAAGAGTTAAGAAATCATAATAAAATAACACAAGAAGACTTAGCTAAAACATTATGCATTTCTACACAAGCCGTGAGTAAGTGGGAAAATGGAGGATCACCAGATTTAGAATTAATACCTGCTATTGCAAAATATTTCAAAGTTTCAACTGATTATTTATTTGATATTGAAGATTATGAACTAACTAATATTGAAAATAAATTATTTAAATATATAACAAGTTTTAACTTAAATGAAAGAATACAACAAGTTTATAGATTAGGTTTTATTATGTCTATTGCAACTCGTGGGGAAGAAATAATAGATTTAGATAAATTTAAAGAAGAAATTACAAATGATGATCTATTTTCTACTGTAGTAAGTGAAGATGGAATCATTATTACTTCTTTAGCACAAAACAATAAAGTATTTACTGTCATTCCAAAAGATAATAAATCAAATTATTTAAAAATGTTAGAAAGCAAAGAAAAACAAATGTTATTTTGTAAATATTTAAGTGATAATATATTTTATGATTCATTAGTTTTCTTGTATAGTAGAAGCAGAACTAGTGGTAGTTTTACTGAAAAATTATTGTGTGATAATTTAAATGTTACATTAGAAGAAGCAAAAGATATTCTAGAGAAGATGAAAGAATTTAAGATTGTAAGTTGTACAATGATGCCAATTGATGATACAGAGGTGAAATTATATTCAGTATTACAAAATCCTCATATTGTAAGCTTGATTCAATTACTAGATATGGTTTCAAATAGACCTAATAATTATTGTCATTATTATGGAGGTCCAACTAATTATTTTGAAAAGAAATAAATATATTATAAACATTTTGGTGCTAGAAAACGGCACCTTTTTCAATTTGTGGACCGATTGTAGAGCCAGTAGCAGTTCTTTAAATACAAAACGAACACAAACTAGAGTTTCAACCTTTTTGATGCTGTTGGCGATTTTTAAAGAACATGATAAAAATTAAGACATATTAAAGTTTCAACTTATAAAAAATACTATTAAATATACCTTTGTGACACGCAACCAACATTGAATGTCACTTTTATCTCAAAGAATTTAGACCAAAATTATAGAAAATAACCAAAAAATATAGCCTTTTTAATTGATTTAATAGGATTTTAAAGCAAAAAGGGGTATAATATATTTGTCTATAAAAGATGACTTTTATATTGTTTAAAGGGGCTTACGGGTACCACTTTCTGATGAACAAACAAAAAAGTTAGTTAGACATATCAAAATTAAACGGACAAATAGATAAATAGGAAAGGCGTGATAATATTATGAATAAAAGAAAAATTATTGCTGTACTTGGAATTATAAGTATATTAATTGGCTTTTTTCTTGCTGCATATTACAATTTGATTTTAATAAACCATGAAGGTCCAATGGATTTATGGGCTATACTATTATTATGCATTCCAGTGGGTGTACTTATTTTATTTATTATTTTAGAGTTATTATTTCCAACAGATTCTTTTATTAGAGATAATAAAAGAATAGATGTAATATCATTCGTCTTTATAATACTGTTTTTCCAATTATTCTTGTTTTAGCTCTATTTTCTGCTCAAAGATATAATGTTAAAAAGAGACTAAAATTTCTAAAACAATATGGGTTTAAAGTTGAAGTAAATAAAAATTTATACACTTATAAATTAGATAATATTTATATTTTTATTAATCAAGATGATAATTATAAAATTAGTAATGATAATGGTAAAACATATATTAATATTCATGAATGCAATATAGGCGAAGAATTTGATAAATATAGAATAAAAGATGCATTAATTAGGTATCAATGCGCTCATTTTGTAGATAAACAAAGAGGAGATGCACCTGATACTTTAGAATTTGTGATAATCTTTTTAAAAAAAAATATTGACGAAATAATAAAATATAAAAATAAATAGTAATGTTAGTCCAGAATATAATACTAATCCTTTCATCAATTTAGGGAGAATTATTACATTTTATCGGAATAAATGGCAAATATCGGCAATTTAAATAACAAAATTTAATAACAATATTGCTTGTTTATTTTGCCGATATATGATATAATATTACCAGGTGATAAAAATGAAATACTTATCTACAACTGAAATAGCAACTTTATGGGGAATTTCTGAAAGAAGTGTAAGGGATTATTGTAATAAAGGAAGAGTTATTGGTGCAATCTTAGAAGGTAAAACTTGGAGAATACCAAAAGATGCAACAATGCCAAAAAGACAAAAAAGAACATCTAATAAATCAAGAACTTTATTAGATATGTTAAAAGAAGAAAAAGATAGCAAATTAAAAGGCGGAATATATCACAAGCTTCAAATTGAAATGACATATAATTCAAATCATATTGAAGGAAGTAAACTTACTCACGATCAAACAAGATTGATTTTTGAAACCAAAACAATCGGCATTCATGATGAAGCTATTAAAGTAGATGATATTATTGAAACAACTAATCATTTTAGATGTATTGATTTAGCTATTACATCAGCTAAAACGAAATTAACAGAATCATTAATTAAACAGTTTCATTACACTTTAAAAAATAATACAAGTGATCAAGAAAAAACTTGGTTTAGAGTTGGTGATTATAAACTACTTGTTAATGAAGTTGGAGGACTTGATACATGTCCACCTGAAAAGGTAAAAGAAAGATTAGTTACACTTTTAAATGATTACAATTCAAAGAATAATATTACTATTTATGATATTATAGAATTTCATTATGAGTTTGAAAGAATCCACCCTTTTCAAGATGGTAATGGTAGAGTTGGTAGACTAATTATTTTAAAAGAATGCTTAAAACATAATATAGTTCCATTTATTATTACAGAACAAATTAAAGATTTCTATTATCGTGGTTTAAAAAATTATAAATATGAAAAAGGCTATTTAAATGATACTTGTTTGTCAGGGCAGGATATTGTTAAGTCATATTTAGATTATTTTAAAATAGAATATAAATAATACTAAGGCGAGTGATTGATTCGCTTTTTTATATGAAAAAGGACAAATGCGATTTACAACTTCCGAAAAAAAGGATGAAAAGGACGTTTGGTCCACGCAACCAACGTTGTATGTTGAATTTGTCTATAATGATACAATCTAATAAAAACATTTATAAAACAAATCGCTTGCTGAATAAGATTTAATAATATTTATAATTGTTTATAAATTAATTTAAAGTGGTATCATTTTTTATAATAGTTATATAATATTATAAATTAGTCTAATGTGAATAATCTTATGCAAATTTGAATTATAAAATGTTTACTTAAAATTAAAAATATTGCTCACTTAAATAATGAAATATTGCTCAGTTAAATCTGTAAATATTGCTCACTTAGCTTGACTGAATTATAAGATTATGATATACTATAGAAAAGTAAAGGAGTTAATTATGAGTATATTAACTGATAAATCCAAATACAAAAAAAGAATAATTGATAAAACAATTGAAGATTATTTAAAAGTAAGTGGAGCTATTTGTGTTGAAGGCCCGAAATGGTGTGGTAAGACATGGGCATCTGCGTTTCATTCAAATAGTGAGTTTCTAGTCGGAGATCCAGCTAATAATTTTAATAATAGAAAAATTGCTGAATTAAATCCATCTTTAATCTTACAAGGTGATGCTCCTAGATTGATTGATGAATGGCAAGAAGTACCATCTATTTGGGATGCAACAAGAGCAGAAGTTGATAAGCGTCACGAAAAAGGACAATTAATATTAACAGGTTCATCTACACCAAAGAAAAAAGGAATTATGCACAGTGGAAGTGGAAGAATTGTTAAAATTAGAATGAATACAATGTCATTATATGAGTCAGATGATTCAACAGGAAATATTAGTTTATTTGACTTATGCAATGGTGTTTTTGAAGATCAGCTATTAGAAGAAGTTTCATTAGAAAAACTTGCTAATTTAATTGTTCGCGGTGGATGGCCTGAAAATATAAGTGCACCAGATAATCTTCTTCATTTAATGCCAAGAGCATATATGGATAATATAATAGAAGAAGATTTACAAAAAGTTGATGATGAAATAGAGTATGATGCTCATAAAGTGAAATTATTATTAAAATCTCTAGCGAGAAATGAATCTACGACAGTTTCAGCATCAGCATTATTAAAGGATATTATAGAACAAGATCATGAATCGATGAGTAGAAATACTATTGCTAAGTATTTAGAAGTGCTTGGTCGCATGTTTTTATTCAACAATCAACTACCATTCTCACCTAATATTCGTTCATCGTTAAGAGTAAAACAATCTGAAAAAAGACATTTTGCAGATCCAGCAATGGCTTGTGCATTATTAAATCTAACAAAAGATAAACTAATAGGTGATTTAAATACATTTGGTTTTCTATTTGAGGCTTTAGTCGAAAGAGACTTATCTATTTATGCTCAGTCTTTTGGTGGTAAACTATTCCATTATCAAGACTACAAAAATAATGAAATTGATGCAGTAATAGAATTAGAAACTGGTGATTGGTGTGCTTTTGAAATTAAAATGGGTGCTAAAAAAATAGATGAAGGTGCAGACAATTTAATTAAAGTTTGTAATGATATAGTATCTAACGGTGGGAAAGCTCCTAAAGTTATGTGTGTAATATGTGGATTATCTAATGCTGCATATAAAAGAAATGACGGAGTTTATGTTGTTCCAATAACTGCACTTAAAAATTAAAAGGACAAATATTATGAAAATTGTTTATAAAAATGTAGATTCATCTTCTTTATCAATACTTGATCAATGGATTATTGATAAAAACTCTGATATTGTAAAATATGCTATGTTTGATTATTCATTTACAAGTTATGAAAAAATATTAAAAGAAAATAAAATTGATGGAGAATCATATATTACAAAAATAGTATATGTAGATAATATATTATTAGGTTATTTAGCTTTATGTTATTTTCAATGAAACGGTAAAAATGTAATAAGTATTAACCCTATTGTTATAAATCCAAAGTACCATAATAATGGTTATGGTAAATTAATTTTAAATGATTTGATAAAGAATAATAAAAAAATTATTAATATTGATGTAGATATATTCAATGCAACTATATCTATTACTAATATTTCTTCAATTAAACTTTTTGAGAGTTTAAATTTTACTAAAAAAGGAAATGTTAATGATGGTTTTCAAGATTATTGTTTAGAAAAATGAATAAATATATTTTAATATCTACTAAAAAAACTATATATACAGAAAAGCTTGGTTACGATATCTTAATGTAATCAAGCTTTTTAATATTGCTGGAGTTATATTGATTTTATAAGATATAAATCTAATTATAGACAAATTTATCTTTCAACGTCATAGACTTTTTTGCCATGCAACTATCAAAAAACAACCTTATTTAGACTTTATTGCCATGGGACGAACATTGTATGTTGAATTTGTCTATTAGAAAATAGGGCTGTAATAGGCAATTATAATGGAAAAAGTACGCTATTTTATTGTATTTGTGTTAAAACTTGACTTTTCATGGTATAATTAGAGATATAAGAAAATTACTGACTTTCAGTCATACGATAGGGGTTGAACGTTCAATTTTAATAGGTATGAGTGAATGTGTAATTGATGTTCTTCTATAAGAATTATTAATTGTATATAATTTATATTTTATGTATAATGATATTGTAGCATTAGAATGAAATATCAAAATAAAAGGAGCAAGTAGTAAAAAATGAATGATAAGATATTAATAGAATTAAATATAGACGCTAATAATAAGATTGTAATTATAAAAAAACATAATTCTTCTGAAATACATAATGATTCTTATATATTATTTTCTGCTCTTGTAAATAATTATTTATTAGCTGATAATTCTTTTATAGATGAATGTGGATATTCAATATATTATAGAATTTTTAATATTCGTAGTTTTTATTCTATTTAAGAATATGTAGAATTATATCAGAAATGTTTAAAGGAAAAAAAGAACGGAAAATTTAATAATAATTTTGAAGATGAAGAAAATTTTAGGTGTAACCACATGTAATTATAGAATAAATACTAGTTTAGTAAATAGTATTACAATAAATTTGTGTAAAAAATAAAAAAGATAGAAATTTAATTGATTTATTACATATAATATTTATGAAATTTGTCTAAACTATTGGCAAAAAATATTTCAAATGTTAAAATACTACTGAAAGTTTTAACGCAAATGACTAAAGTTTAAGGAGTAATATTAATATGATTGAAAGAAATTGGTATTTAAATAAACTCATAAAAAGAGCTTGGGATGGTAATATTAAAGTAATTACTGGTATTAGACGTTGTGGAAAATCAGTTTTGCTATTTGATATATAAAACATACTTACTTGAAAATGGTGTAAAAGAAGAAAATATAATTGAAATAAAATTAGATAAAATGGAATTCATTACTTTTCGAAATCCGTTTATGCTATATAAAGAAATAACTAAAACAATTAATAAAACCCCATTAGATAAATATTATTTATTTATTGATGAAGTTCAAATGGCAATCGAAAAAAAGATAGAAAAAGCGGTGTTACTGCAACTATCTATGATATTTTAAATCAATTTAAAGATAATAAAAATATTGATGTTTATGTAACTGGCAGCAATTCAAAAATGTTATCAAAAGATATTTCAACTGAGTTTAGAGGAAGATCTAGCCAAATTCATGTCTTTCCCTTATCTTTTTCTGAATATTATAATTACATTGGTGGAGATATAAATGAAGCATTAAATAATTATATGATATTAGGAGGAATGCCTGGTATTGTACATGAAAAAACTGTTGAAGATAAAAAAAGTTATTTAGAAAATTTATTTAATGAAATATATATAAAAGATATTGTAGAAAGAAATAGGATTCAAAGGCCTGACATTTTAAATGATATCTTAGACTATTTATCTTCACAAATTTCATCGCTTACTACTAATAATAGAATAGCTAATTCAATATCAACTTTAAAAAAGGAAAAAGTTACATTTGAAATGGTTTCTAAATATGTCAGTCATACAATTGATTCATTCATTATTAATATGGCTAGAAGATATGATGTGAAAGGAAAAAGTTATTTTGAATATCCTAATAAGTATTATTACATTGATAATGGGTTAAGAAATGCTAGATTAAACTTTAGACAAAATGATCCTGGCCATTTAATGGAAAATATATTATATAATGAACTAATTAGAAGAGGATATAATGTTGATGTTGGAGCAATTCCATTAAGAACACATGATTCATCAGATTATGTTGAAATAGATTTTATTGTAAATAAACTTGATTTTAAGGTTTATATTCAATCTGCATTTAGAATGGATAATGATGAAAAAATAGTATCAGAAATTAGACCATTAACAATTACAGGTGATTCATTTAAAAAGGTAATTATTAGAAATGATATTTTAACCAGTTATTATGATGAGCAAGGAATTCTTCATTGTAAATTTACAGATTTTTTATTAGACAAAATAAATGTTTTAGATTAACGCTAAAAGCTGCTCTGATGAGTGGCTTTTTTATAGACAAATTTTTCTTTCAACGTCATAGACTTTATTGCCATAGAATGAACGTTGTATGTTGAATTTGTCTCGCCTAAAATCAACTATATTTAACGATATTTTAATGAGAAATTATTAAAAAACTGCTAAAACCTGTAAAAGCATAAGAAAAACATCAAAAATACTAGAAATTGGACAAAAGACTTTTTTAACGTACAAGGCTGGGGTTGTACGTATGAAAGTATATTGTGTACAACAAAAACATTTAAATATATTTAAAACACTTGACAAATTTAATATTTTAGTCTAAAATGGAGTTATATTCCAAAAAGGTCGTGAATTAATGTATATTAGTAGAGTGATTGAAAATACTATAAAAAATTTTTCAAATGAATTTTCTGTTATTGTTGTTACAGGTGCTAGACAAGTTGGTAAATCTACATTGCTTCAAATGATTAAAGAAGATGATATGAATTATGTTACTTTAGATGATTTAGATGCAAGAACATTGGCAAAAACAGATCCAAAATATTTTTTAGAACAATATGGATATCCTTTAATTATTGATGAAATACAATATGCTCCAAATTTATTACCATATATAAAAATAATAGTAGATGAATATCGTTTAAAATCTTTAAAAAATAATACTAAACAAAAAGCTTTGTTCTGGTTAACTGGTTCTCAACAATTTAGATTAATGAAAGATGTAAGTGAATCATTAGCGGGTAGAATTGGGGTTTTAAATTTATACTCATTATCTAATAGTGAAATAAATAAAAGCAATGTTGGTCTATTTAGTCCTAAATTAGATGCTCTTAAAGAAAAACAAAAAAGTAGTATTGAAAAGAAAGATAATGTATTTGAAAGAATATTTAATGGTGGTATGCCAACTGTTGTAAGTAATATAGCAGAAAGAAATAATTATTTTTCTTCTTATGTTAATACATATATTGAACGAGATGTAAGAGAATTATTAAATGTTGGAAAAACATTAGAGTTTTATAATTTTATGCAATATATAGCTGTTAGAACTGCCCAAGAATTAAATTATGCTAATATCGCAAAAGAAATAGGAGTAGATTCGAAAACAATTAAAAGTTGGATTAGTATATTAGAAGCATCTGGTATAATATATTTATTACAACCATATTATTCTAATGTTTCAAATAGAATCATTAAAACTCCTAAATTATATTTTATGGATACTGGATTATGTAGTTATTTAGCAAAATATCCAAATCCTGAAACCTTAGAAGTTGGAGCATTATCTGGAACAATTTTTGAAACATTTGTTGTGAGTGAAATTATCAAAAACTTTTCAAATTATGGAATAGATCCAAAAATTAATTTGTATTACTATCGTGACAAAGATCAAAAAGAAGTTGATTTAGTTTATGTAGAAGGAAATACTTTATATCCAATAGAAATAAAAAAAGGTATAAGTCCAAATAATCCAGATAAAAACTTTAGTGTCTTAAAGAAATACAGTGATGATGTTAGACCAGGTATTGTTATTTGTTTGACGCAAAAACTACAACCAATAAACAAAGATTGTTGGTTATGCCCAGTTAATTTAATATAATATATTGTTTATTAAATGCTAAATTGAAGGTAGAATAGTTTAAAGATTTATTGTTGAATCATCAAATTATAGTTGTAGGTAAATATAAAGTTTGATTGTAACCGGTCGATATTGAATGATAAAGTGTAGTAATCATGGTTACTGCACTTTTTTATATGTGTTTTTGTTTTATATATCTAATGTTGAATATTTCATTTGTCACTGTTAATATTTGACAGAATAGCCATATTTTCATAAAAAAATTATTTAGATTTAGCTCAATTTTGAAGAAAACTAAGCTTAGGAATCAAAAATGTAAAATCATGTTTTTATTGCGTGTAAGGGTAGTTGTATTCACCAAAGTATTATACACCAAATAAAAATATGTAATTATCACTTTGCTGGATTCTTTAATATTTTAGTATATTGTTTGTTGTAGCAAAGGAGAACGTGCTATGGATAAAGAACAAACAAGAAAACAAAGATTAAAAATAATAGATGAATTACCAGATTTAAGATTACTATTTGAGTTAAGAAACAATTTAATAGTTATTTATCTTAATCCCATAGATTCAGATAAGTATATTTCAACATTAAAATTACTACTTGAAATAGAAAAAGTAATATGGTATAAGATAGATGAAATAGAAAGAAGTGGAGATACTGTTAATTGATGGTATTTCTTTTTTATAAAAATATAAGAAAAAAGTCAAATTAAACATATAAAAAGAGAGTTTTGTTGAAAAATATAGTTATAAAGAGTATAATATAATTAAATAATACTATGGAGATTTTTTGTTATGCTGAGTAATACTTTTAAAACAGAAATAGAAAATTATTCTTTTACTAAACAAGGAATAAATTCAATAAAAGATTGTGGAGATAAGGGAGAAGATTGGCCTGTTGTTTATATTCTTTCAGGAGATAAGGAAGCATATGTTGGAGAAACACAAAGTGCTTTTCAAAGAATGACTCAACATTTAGCAAATCCTAAAAGAAAACAATTAACAAAAATATCTTTAATGTTAAGTGATTCATTTAATAAATCAGCAATATTAGATATTGAAAATATGTTGATTACTCATATGCATGCCGATGGGAAATTTATTTTACAAAACTCAAATGGTGGACAATCTAAATCACATAATTATTATCAAAGATCATTGTATAAAGCTTTATTTGAAGATTTATGGATAAAGTTACAAAATCATAACTTAGTTAATCATAGCTTATTTGAAGTGGAAAATTCTGATATATTCAAGTTTTCACCATATAAAGAATTAACTAGTGAACAATATAAAGTGGTTGAAGAATTATTGGATTGCTATGTTCACGCCATGAAAAGTGAAAATCAAATTAAAGTAGTTGTTGATGGTGGAGCTGGAACAGGAAAATCTTTAATAGCTGTTTATTTTGTAAATATGATTGCAAATATATTAAATAATAACTATGATTGTTCTGACACTGATGAATTACTTGACGATGAAAGTTTATTTAGTAAAGCACAACTAATAAAAGATATTAAGACGTATGGTAATGATAAAATTGCTTTTGTAATTGCAGTTCCCGCATTTAAAGATTCAGTAAAAAGGATATTTAATTCTATTAAAGAGTTAAAACATATAGATGTTATTTCACCATCTGAAGCATCGCGCGGAGATTATGATGTTTTAATTGTTGATGAAGCACATCGTTTAAAAAGAAGAAATAAATTAACAAACTACGGAACACATGACCACGTTAATAGGACTTTAGGTTTGCCTCTTGATGCTACTGAGTTAGATTGGTTAAAATTAAAAGCTAATAAAATACTAATATTATTTTATGATAGTACACAAAGTGTAAAAGAATCAGATGTAAAAAAAGAAGATTTTGATTTGCTCCTTGATGAAGAAAATGTAATGCATAGATATTTGACTGCTCAATTAAGAGTAAAAGGTGGAAACGAATATATAGATTTTATTCATAACTTATTTACTAGTAATCCAACATCGTATTTTATGGATAGCGAATATGACTTTAAAGTATATGATGATTGTCATCAAATGTTCGAGGATATTAAAGATAAAGATAAACAATATAATGGATTATGTAGAGTAATTAGTGGATTATCGTTCTATTGGAGAAAAAAAGCAAGAGACAAAAAGTCAACAAAATACAAACAAGATTTTGATTTTGAAATTGACGGATATAAGTATAATTGGAACGAAGATTTTAATGCTGGAGATTTTATCTCTAAAAAAGAAAATATTGATAAAGTTGGATGTATTTATACAGTACAAGGACATGACTTAAATTATGCTGGCGTTATATTTGGTGAAGATATTTCATATAATCCTGTTACAAAACAAATCGAATATAATATTGATAAATTTATTGATACTAATTCAATATCAAAAGATAAATTGAAGACTATTAAAAATATAACAAATGCATATTTAGTTTTATTAACTAGAGGTGTTTATGGTACCTACGTTTATGCTGTAGATAAGAATTTAAGAGATTATATAAAATCTTTTATAAGAAATTAAATGGAGATATTGTATGGATTTTGAAAACTATAAAAATGAAGTACTTAAAATATGTAGAGAAATATATGATAATGCTTCTGCTCCAGAAGGACAAAAAGAATTATATGAGAAGTATCCACATTTATTTGTATTTTGTTGTGTTATGGATAGCCAACTTGATGCAGATAAAGTATGGAGAATTCCACTTATTATTGCAGAAGAATTAGGCGGAAAAGAATTCTATAGATTTTTAGAAAAAGATAAAGAATGGTACATTAACCTCTTTAATGAAAAGAAACTACATCGTTTTAATATGGTAATGGCACAGGCGTTTTATAGTGCTGTTCAAGACATTCATAATAAATGGAGCGACGATGCTAGTAATATGTGGAAAGGTAAACAATCAAGTGCTCAAGTAATTTATAATTTCTATCAATTTAAACGAGTAGGTATTAAGATTGCAACTATGGCAGCTAATATTTTATCTAGAGAATATGGTGTAGAACTTGGCGATTATTCAGCAATTGATATTTCACCAGATGTACATGTAAAAAGAGCAATGTATAGATTAGGTTTTTTACCTTATAAAGAAGATATAGTACTATCAGAAATAGATCCTACAATGGTGGTATATAGAGCAAAAAGTTTAAATCCTAGTTTTCCAGGATTAATGGATTTAGCATTCTATCAAATAGGTAGTGATGGTATTTGCCAAAACAAAAAATGCAATTCAGATATTTGCCCATTTGGTAAAATATGTATTAAACAAGGAATAGATTAAAGAGTATAATTAAGAAATGCTATAGAGCATTTCTTTTTTTTATAAAAATGTACAAAAAAAGTCGCATAATGATTGATTAAAGGAAGATTTGTTGAAAGAAATATAAAAAAGTAGTATAATAGTAATAAGAATATAAAAAGGTGGTAAATAGCATGATTGATAACAAAAGAGAATTAGAACGCGAAGAACTTTATAAATCTATATGGAAAATAGCAGAGGAACTAAGAGGTTCAGTAGATGGATGGGATTTCAAATCATATGTTATTGGTATGATGTTCTATCGTTATATTTCAGAAAATATTACTGCCTATATTAATAAAGGAGAACACGAAGATGGTAATACTTCTTTTGATTACGCAGATTTAACTGATGAAGTTGCAGAAGAAGCAAGAAAAGGCTTAGTAGAAGAAAAAGGTTTCTTTATTCTACCTTCTGAACTTTTCTGCAATGTTAGAAAAAATGCTAAAAATGATAAAAACCTAAATGAAACACTTGAAAAAGTATTTAGACATATCGAGGAATCAGCTAAAGGTTCAGTAAGTGAATCAGACTTTACAGGGCTATTTGATGATATTGATGTTAATAGTAATAAACTAGGTTCTACAGTAGAAAAGAAAAATGAAAAATTAGTAGAAATCCTAAATGCTATTGGAGAAATGAAATTAGGTAATTACCAAGATAATTCAATAGATGCATTTGGAGATGCTTATGAATTCTTAATGGGAATGTATGCTTCTAATGCTGGGAAATCTGGTGGAGAGTATTATACCCCACAAGAAGTATCAGAATTATTAACAAGACTTGCAACAGTTGGCAAAACTGAAGTTAATAAAGTATATGACCCAGCATGCGGTTCAGGTTCACTACTTTTAAAAGCAATTAAGGTATTGGGTAAAGATAATATTAAACAAGGATTTTACGGACAAGAAAAAAATATTACTACATATAACTTATGTAGAATTAATATGTTCTTACATGATGTTGATTTTGATAAATTTAATATTGCATGTGATGATACATTAACTAATCCGCAACACTGGGATGATGAACCATTTGATGTAATTGTATCTAATCCTCCATATTCAATTAAGTGGAAAGGTGATGATGAGCCATTATTAATGAATGATGAACGTTTTGCACCAGCTGGAGTGTTAGCTCCCAAAGAGAAGGCAGACTTTGCTTTTATAATGCACATGCTATCATGGTTGTCTTCCAATGGTAAAGCTGCTATAATTTGTTATACTGGTATTTTGTATAGGGGTGGTGCTGAGCAAAAGATTAGAAAGTATTTGGTTGATAATAATTACATTGAGTGTATTATTCAAATGCCTGATAATTTGTTTTTTGGTACAACCACAACAACAAGTATTTTAGTCTTATCAAAAGCAAAAAGAACTACAGATATATTATTTATTGATGCTAAGGATGAATGTAAAAAAATAACAAATAATAATTTATTAACTTCTACCAATATAAATAATATAATGAATATTTATTTAGAACAAAAAATCATAGAGAATAAATCTAAAGTAATTACTTATGAGCAAATTAAAAATAAAAAATATAAATTGTCAGTTGCTACATATTTAGAAAAGAAAATCGAAAAACAAGTGGTGGATATTTCAAATTTAAATTCTTCAATAAGTAAATCAGTAGAAAAACAAAATTTTATTAGAATCAATATAAACAATTTAGAGGAAAATATTAATAAATTGAATTGTTCCATAAGTTATGAAAAAATTCCTTTAAATGAAATTTTATTTTATGAACAACCTGGAAAATACATTGTAAGCTCAACAGATTACTTAACTAATGGAACTCCAGTCTTAACAGCTGGCCAAAGTTTATTACTTGGTTATACAAATGAGGATTTTGGAATATTTTATGCTTCTAAAGAAAATCCAGTTATTATTTTTGATGATTTTACCACTTCTTTCCATTGGATTGATTTTGATTTTAAGGTTAAATCCTCAGCTATGAAAATGCTAAGGTTAAAACCAGAAATGAGTGATAAAATTGATTTCAGATATGTTTATTTTATGATGCGTAATATTGATTACAAACCATATGACCACACTAGACAATGGATAGATAAATATTCAAAATTTGAGATAAATATTCCAGAAATAAATATACAAAAAGATATTGCAAAAAAATTAGATTATTTTACAGAATTAAATGCAGAATTAAATGCAGAATTATTACAAAGAAAAAAACAATATGAGTATTACAGAAATAAATTATTAAACTTTAAATAAGTGAGAGGAGGCTTAAGTATGCCATACTTTAATATAATAGCTGAAACAACTGAAAATACTGTTGTAACTGAATATAAACCATTGCCTAAAAAATCGGATGCATATCAAAGTGAATCTGAGTTAGAAAAAGAGTTTATAAGATTGTTACAAGAACAAAGTTACGAATACTTAAGCATCCACCAAGAAGATGATCTAATTAGTAACTTAAGATTACAACTTGAAAAGTTAAATACTATTAATTTTTCAGATGATGAATGGAATAGATTCTTTTTAGAAAATATCGCAAATGCTAATATGGGCATTGTAGAAAAGACTAAAACAATACAAGAAGATTATATAAAAGCATTTAGACGAGAAGATGGAACTATTAAGAATATTTATTTGCTAGATAAAGATAATATCCACAATAACTATCTTCAAGTTATAAACCAATATGTTGTTACTGATGGTCGTCATGATAATAGATATGATGTTACTATTTTAGTTAATGGATTACCTTTAGTTCATGTGGAACTTAAACGAAGAGGTGTTCCTATTAAAGAAGCTTTTAATCAAATAAATAGATATCAAAGAGATAGTTTTTGTGCTGGAAGTGGTTTGTATGAATATGTTCAAATATTTGTAATATCTAATGGGACAAATACAAAATATTATTCAAATACTACTAGATTTAATCATATTAAAGATTCAAACAGCAAAACAAACAAAGAAAAGACAAGCAATAGTTTTGAGTTTACATCATTTTGGGCAGATGCTAACAATAAGATAATCCCTGATTTAGTAGACTTTACTAGAACATTCTTTTCTAAACATACATTATTAAGTATCTTAACTAAGTACTGCATTTTCACAGTAGAAAATATGTTACTTGTTATGAGACCATATCAAATTGTTGCTACCGAAAGAATAATCAATCGTATTCAAATATCTACTAATTATAAGAAAATGGGAACAGTTGCAGCCGGTGGTTATATCTGGCATACAACAGGGTCTGGTAAAACATTAACATCATTTAAAACTGCAAGAATTGCATCAAAACTTGATTATATTGATAAAGTTTTATTTGTTGTAGATAGAAAAGATCTAGATTATCAAACAATGAGAGAGTATGATAGATTTGAAAAAGGATCTGCTAATAGTAATAGATCAACTTTAGTTTTAACTAAACAATTAGAAAATAAAGATAATAAAATTATTGTTACAACTATTCAAAAACTATCAACATTTATTAAGCAAAATAAATTTCATGATGTTTATGGTAAACATATAGTTATTATATTTGATGAATGCCATCGTTCTCAATTCGGGCAAATGCATTTAGATATAACTAAAAAGTTTAAAAACTATCATATATTTGGATTCACAGGAACACCAATATTTGCAGTAAATGCTGGAAATGGAAAGATTTTAACTTTAAAAACTACTGAACAAGCATTTGGTGACCAGCTTCATACTTATACAATTGTTGATGCGATAAATGATAAAAACGTATTACCTTTTAGAGTAGATTACATTAAAACAATTGATAAAGAAGATGATATAAAAGATGAAGATGTTTGGGATATAGACAGAGAAAAGGTATATGAAGACCCAAGAAGAATTAGTCTTGTTGCCAATTATATTTTAGATCACTTTAATCAAAAGACATATAGAAATGAAAAAAGCTACTCATATAGAGTAGTAGATAATGTAATTGATGTTGTATCAAGTAAGAATAAAGTAGAAGAGCAAAAGAGTAAAAAATATATAAGTGGCTTTAATTCTATATTTGCAGTTTCATCTATTCCTATGGCTAAACTATATTATTCTGAATTTAAAAAGCTATTCAAAGAAAATCCAGCAAGAACTTTGAAAATTGCATTAATCTATTCTTATGGTGTAAATGAAGAAGAAACTGATGGAATATTAGATGAAGAAAATTCAGAGAATACATCAAATCTAGATAAGTCTTCAAGAGATTTCCTAGAACTTGCAATAAAAGATTACAATGAAATGTTTGGAACATCATATGATACATCAAGTGATAAGTTTGAAAACTACTATAAAGATGTATCTCTTAGAATGAAAAATAAAGAAATAGATATGTTAATAGTTGTTAATATGTTTTTAACTGGATTTGATGCAACAACTTTAAATACTTTATGGGTTGATAAGAATTTAAAGATGCATGGATTAATTCAAGCATATTCAAGAACAAATCGTATTCTAAATTCAATTAAGACATTTGGTAATATAGTTTGTTTCAGAAATCTTCAAAAACGTACTGATGATGCAATATCATTATTTGGAGATAAGTATGCTTCTGGTATAGTTTTAATCAAAGGCTTTAAAGAATATTATTTTGGATACAAAGATGATAAAGGTGAAATGCATTCAGGTTATATGCAAATGGTTGGTGACTTATGTGGTAAATTTCCACTTGATGAGCCAGATATTTTAGGTGAAAAAGCTAAAAAAGAATTTATAGCATTATTTGGTGCAATACTTAGAATGCGTAATTTATTATCATCATTCGATGAATTCCAAGGTAAAGAAATATTATCTGAATTTGATTTCCAAAATTATTCAGGTAGATATTTAGATATTAGAGATGAAATTATAAATAAAGCCAAAAATGATGTTGAAAATATTAATGATGATATTGTGTTTGAAATAGAACTATTGAAGCAAGTAGAAATTAATATTGATTATATTTTAATGCTTGTACAAAAATATCATGATACTCATTGTCAAGATAAGGAAATGTTAATTAAGATTCAAAAAGCAATTGATTCAAGCCCAGAATTAAGAAGCAAGAAAGCTTTAATTGAAAACTTTGTTGAAGGTATAAACGAAATTGACGATGTACTTATTGAGTGGAGAACTTATGTAGCAGAAAAGAAAGAACAAGAGTTAAAAGAAATAATTAACTCAGAAAAATTAAAAGAAGAAGAAACAAGAAAATTTATTGATGAATCATTTAAAAATGGTTATGTAAAAACGACAGGAACTGATATAGCAAAAATATTGCCACCTACAGGAAGATTTGGTGGAGGAAATAGAGATGCTAAAAAGCAAACTGTTATTCAAAAAATCTTATCATTCTTTGAACGTTTCTTTGGTATAGGATAAGAGGTAAAATGTATGAGCAAAGTAGGATATATTTATATTTTAACAAATAAGTCATTTAGGGATAACTGTATTAAAATTGGTTATTCTGTAGATGTAGAAAGAAGAGTAAAAGATTTAAGTGGTAGTGGATTACCATATGATTATGAAATCTATTGTACATATGAAATACCAGCATCACAAAAAGCTGATAAATCATTACATAGATTAATTCAAATGTTAAATCCTAATTTAAGAATAACACCTAATCGCGAATTCTTTGACATTTCACCTGAACTGGCTTATAAGATGTTTGAAGAAATGGCTGCTATGCATGGAAGAGAAGATAAACTTAAATTATATAAAGATGATGCAATCGATATAGGCGAATCTCATAAAAAAGGAGAACCATTCTCTTTTACTAAATGTCAAATACCTGTAGGTAGTGAAATAGTTTATATACACGATGAATCAATAACTGCAAGAGTGGTTGATGATAGAAAAATAGAATATCAAGGTGAAATCATGTATATGACTACTTTAGCAAAGAGATTGATAAATAAAAACACTGGAGTTAATGGTCCTGCATTCTTTAAATATAAAGGAGTACCTCTTCCAGAATATTACAATAAATATCAAGCATAATTATATTTGTTATTAATTGTGTAAAAAAGTATTAATGGTGAATTATGGATAAAAATCTAATTTATAAATATGTATCATTTGAAGATGCCTTAAAAACCATTGAAAATAATTGTGTTGTTTTAAATAATTCAGTAAATTATAATGACCCATTTGACTGTCAATTAGATTTCGATAGAAAAGATGAGGATAAAACAATTGAATTACTTATTGAAGTTTTTCTTGTTAAAGAGTTTTTTAAAATAATTAATAATAAGCAAATAAAATTTAAATGGCATCAAAAACCAATTATATTTTTTGTAAGAAATATGTTTAAGTTTGTTTTGTGGGCTACTAAAAAACAACATTATTATGTGTCAAATCCTATATATAATTTACTTGTTAAAAGGCTATTAAAAAATCCTGATATGATAAATAAAAGTTCTTCTATTACACTTGATGAAGCTAAACATGAATTTATTAACGTTATGCTTCCACAATTAAAAGAACTACGTAATACAGCACTAATAAGTTGTTTTAGTAAAGAGAATAATTCTATATTGATGTGGGGACATTATGCTAATAAACACTCTGGTGTGTGTATTGGCTTTGAAAGGCCTAAAGATAATTTCTATGATGTTTCATATTCAAAAAAGAGGGTTGCATTTCCACTATATGAATTAGCATGCATAATATGTTCATATATTATGAATGATGAAGAAGTGGATATTAATAATCAAAATATACTTAAAAAAGGATTAAGATCATTTTTGACTAAATCAATAGACTGGTCGTATGAGAAAGAAGTAAGATGTATATTTTCTTTAAAAGAACTGCAAAATGCTAATCATATTGGAGAAGGTAGATATTTATATGAAATGCCTACAAAGATTAAAACAATATATTTGAGTTGTAAAATATCTGAACAAGATAAAGATACAATTTTAAATATTGCTAAAGAAAAGAAAATATAAATAGTTTATATATTATAGTGTTTTATCTTACACTTTTAGAGAATGGATTAAAAAGGATATTTATTAATTTAATCAATGTGTTAGTATGTGCTATATAAAATAAGGAATTATTATATAGAAGAAGAATATATAAAAAATCGGATAAATGATTAGCATATACTAGCACATAATATTTGTTGGATAAATAAACTGAAAAAGAAAAACACATAAAGTGAAATTCGATTTTTGATAAAAATGATTCTCTTCCAAACCTGACTGCGGGCCTGCCTATGGATAAATAGCTGTAAAGACGTGTGGATGTGCACAAATTTACCCATAGGCAGGTCTATTAGCTGTGTAAAAATGGACATATGCAGGCCCCCAACTTCGTTCTAATGAGAATCAAAAAATCAAAAATCATGGTCAAATACTACTCGAGATTTGACCATTTTTGACTCTTATAATCAAAATGTGTTCAAAAGTAAATTTAATAACTTTTCTTTAAAATCAGATTATAATTAATAAAATAAGCATAAAGCCATGCAAATACATATAATTTTGGCAAAAATTCTGTATCCGCCACTACCCCTAGGGGGGCATCTAATCTCTACAGATTTTTGACTATAGAGCGGGGCCGCACTCTCGTATGAAAAAACTCGCAAAATCAAAAATCAGTGATGTGTATTTTGCGTAAAAAAGACTGTTTTAGAATAGAGTATAGATACATCTGAAAAATATGATGATGTCAAAGGAAGTAGAAAAAATTAAGAAAATTTCTTTAGACAATATTCAATCATTAGATGATTTTATTGTAATATTATCTGATAAAATTATAGAGATAAAAGATACAATTGTGAAGTTTTATGATTTTGGAAGCAAAATGAATTAACAAATGTATAAAATATGATATATTAAAAAAGGTGATAATATGAATAATATAAATAATTTAATTTTAGATGAAGAAAGAGCTTTGTATCATATTACAGATAGCAATATTGTAAATTGTAGATTTGATGGACCAAAAGATGGGGAATCGGCAATAAAAGAATGTCGCAATATTCATATTGTAGAATGTTATTTTAATTTAAGATACCCTATATGGCATACTTATCCAGTGACAATGACAAGATCAACAATGACAGAGTTTTGTCGAGCTGCTTTGTGGTATTGTCATAATGTAAAAATTGAACAATCGAAATTGTATGGTATTAAAGCGTTAAGAGAATGTCAAAACATTGAGATTAGTCAATGCGATATCATTTCTAAAGAGTTTGGTTGGAAAAATGATGATTTAAAAATGGTTGATTCAACACTAGAAGGAGAATATGCTTTTTTTGATAGTAAAAATCTGGTTATTAAAAATTTAAAATTTGTGGGAAAATATTCGTTTCAATATTGTAAAAATTTAACAATTGAAAATAGTTATTTAGATACAAAAGATGCTTTTTGGCATAGTGAAAATGTAGTAATCAAAGACTCCTATGTGAAAGGGGAATATCTTGCATGGTATGCTAAAAATGTTACTTTTATTAATTGCACAATTGAAGGAACTCAACCTCTATGTTATTGTAAGAATCTAGTTTTAAAAGATTGTAAGATGATCAAAACGGATTTATCATTTGAAAATAGTGAAGTGAATGCTTCCATTATTGGTCATATTGAAAGTATCAAAAATCCTTTATTAGGATGCATTATCGCCGATACAATAGGTGATATTATTAGAGATGATCAAATCTATGGATGTAAAGCAGAAATAATGTTAAGAAAAAAATGAATTAGAAAAATTGTTAATTAGATTGGATATATAGATAAATTTAAAAATAATTACTCAAATAATGAGTAGTTATTTTTTTATTTGTAAATCAAATGAATAATTTCAAAAATAAAATGTTTTCATAATGTATATTTTGACAAAAAATAAATTAATATGTATAATATTTACGAGATTTGTTCTCCCCCCATAAATTTGAAGAAAAGGAAAAGGAAAAAAATGAAAAAATTATTTGTCTTTTTAACTTTAGCTTTAGTATCATTTTTTATCACAGGTTGTATTGATGAAAATACGGATCCTAAAGCATCTGTTGAAAATGCTATTAGTCAATGTTTTAAAAATGTTGATTTGAATCATGTTGAATCAAATCTAGTTTTTGAAACTACAATTGGTGAAGTAACTTTAAGTTATGAGTCTTCTAATAAAGATGTTGTTTCTAATGAGGGAATTGTTAGAAGGCAACAAGTTGATGTAACCCTTCAAATTACAGTTACTTTTAGCGTTGGTTCATATAAAAAAGCAAAAGTATATGACGTTACAGTATTAAAGCAAGAACTTCAAACAATAAGTCAAATAAAAAAACTTCCAACCGAAGGATTTGTAATTACAACAGGAATTGTGGCATTTATTGTTTATGGAACGGAAAAGAATGTTCCCGTTGGTTTCTATTTATTTGATGAGACAGATGCAATTTATGTTCATAGTTCAGAATATGCTGAAACCCTAAAAGTTGGCAATAAAGTAGAAGTAAGTGGCGAATATACAAAATATATTGATCAAAATTCTCTTACATCTGCTGAAATGGCGGGATATACAGGAGCAAAACAAATTGTCCCAACGAGTGTAAAAACGGATGGTGAAATTTATGAAGTTCCTACCTCATTTATAGAGGATCATTCCATTGCTAATTTATGTAGTATTCCTGTATCAGAAAATATTACATCAAATGTTTATAAAGTGGTGGCAAAGGTTCGTAAATCAGTTGGCAATGGTTTTGTTAATTATTATTTTGATGATTTAAATGGTGTGAATAGTTATTATGCCTATACGACAGCAAACGGAAAAGATTTAGCATGGCTTGAAGAGTATGATGGTAGTATTAGAGAATGTTATATTGCAATTCATAATTGTAAGCTTTCCGCAAGCGGTAATTTTTGGCGAATTGTTCCAATTCAAATTTTAGATGAAGTTGAAGTAACAGATGAAGAATATATGGAATATAGTCTAGATCGTCTAGCTAACCAATTTATTGATCATTATGATAGTCCTTGTAGTTTTGATTTGGTAAATACTGATGAAAAATTAGCAGGTTCATCAGTTTGTTATTCCTCTAATTTTGAAGGTGTAACTTTTACTAACGATGGCTATACTATTCATCTTGAATTTGGTGAAGAAAAAGTGACTATGGCAGTTACTATTTCGCTTACATATAATGGAAAAACTTTAACAAGAGTTGTTGAATTTGAAGCAGCAATGGTAAAACCGACCATTGAGACAATTACAATAGAAGAGGCAAGAAAGGCAGCTAAAGGAGAAAAGGTAACAATTGAAGGATATATTGTTGGCTTCTTATATTTAGCAGGTACTTCTAAACCGGCAGGTTTTGAATTAATTGATGACACTAGTTCAATTGCAGTATTTGTATCAACTGCTGTTGACACGAACACTGATATTACTAAATTAAGTATTGGTGAGTTTGTTTATGTTGAAGGATATGGTGATTTATATCAACCACGAGAAGATCATAATCATACTGGTTCTATTAGATTAAATAATGCAGAAGTACTATATCATGATTGGCAAGAACATGAACTTCCAACTCACGCAATAGAAGAAGTGGTTTTTAAAGATTTGGTAAATAATCCATCTGATAACAATATTACTAATATGGTTTTTAAAACACAAATCTATGTTGAAAGAAGTTCGGGAAGTTATGTAAATTATTACATTCATGATATTCATGATCCATCATTAAGTACAATTGTATATTCACAAAATTCTGGTAAAAATGGTCCTGCTGAATATGAATGGTTAAAACCATATGCTGGAAAATGTGTTGAAGCGTATGTCACTCTTCGTATTGGTGCTGTTTCTAGTGGTAAATTTATTTGGAAAGCTGGAGTTTTACAAGTTTTAGGTGAAGTGGATACTCCTGAGGCTTTAGTAGGATATTTTGAAAAAACAAAAATTGAGGGATTATTTGATAATGAATATGCTGATAGTGCAGTAATTGAATATGAAGTATTAGAAGGCAGTAATATTGTTCTTTCCCATTCTTCTAGTGATGCGGTAACTGCAGTACAAGAAGGAAATTTATTTCAGATTCATATTGCAACTCCAACTCAAACAGAAGATGTTTCAATCAGTCTAGTCTTAACGTATGGCAGTACTGAGACAACGATTGATATTTTCTTTAAAATTGTTAAAGCTGAAAGATTAACAATTGAACAATTTAGAGAAAAAGCTACAAAAAATGGAGAAACTGTTATTGTAGAAGGAATCGTATCCTCAATTGTTAAATCAAGTGGTGCTACAAAATGGAACTTCTATATAACTGATGAAACGGGTACAATTTATTGTAAAACCCAAGCAGCAGTTGAAGTTGGCGATAAAGTTTTGATTAAAGGTAATATGGATTTATATTATGGATTACCTCAGTTTGCTGATGGCTCAACAATTACGATATTATCTCAAGGCAATGCAGTACCAACATCTTCTTTCTTAAAAGACAAAACGTTAGAAGAGGTAGCAGTTGATAGTAAAGCAGGTGAAAATGCTTTACTTGGTGGAATTGTTTATATGGATGTTGAGGCAACTGTTCATGTTAGTGCCTCAGGTGAAAGAGCATATTTATCTTTAGGTTCGGTAGAAATTGATTTATATAATTATACTAATGCAAAATATTATGCCGAAAACTATCAAGAGTTAGAGGCTTTAAATGGAAAAACAATTGTGGTTACTCTAGTTTCTTTTAACTGGTATAAGACGCAATATACATATGTTATTGCTAATTATGTAGTAGTTGAATAATAAAAATTAAAAATGAAGTGGATAAATTTTGAAAAGATATAGAAATGGTCTATTTGTAAAGTATCTTATCAAAGTATCCACTTTTTTATTTATAAATAAAAAATATTATAAAATATGAATTAAACCTATTGACAAATAACCAAAAAGTGGTATAATAGTATTAGCACTCATATATAAAGAGTGCTAAAGGAGTGAAAAATATGAGCGAAATTAAAGAATTTAAAACAGAATCCAAACGATTATTAGATTTAATGATCAATTCTATTTATACAAATCAAGAAATTTTCTTAAGGGAGTTATTATCAAATGCATCAGATGCAATTGATAAATACCATTATTTATCATTATCAGATGATAAATTGGCAAAAAGGAATGATTATGAAATTCATCTTGAGTTAAATAAAGAAGCACGAACATTAACAATATCGGATAATGGTATTGGTATGACATATGATGAAATAAATGATAATTTAGGAACAATTGCAAAATCTGGGACTCTTGCCTTTGTTAAAAATTTAGAAAATTCTAAGGAAGAAGGAAAGGATGCCCTAGAAACAATTGGGCAATTTGGGGTTGGATTTTATTCAGCTTTTATGGTTAGTAAAAAGGTGGTTGTTGATACGAAATCACCATATAGTGATAAGGGATATGTATTTACTTCAACGGGTGAGGATACATATGAGATTGCTACATCTGATAAAGTAACCGATGGTACTACAATTACCTTATATTTAAAAGATAATATTAAGGGTGAAGATGATAAGGTAGAGGTTGATTTTGATCAATATTTAGATGAATATACAATTCAATATTTAGTTAAAAAATATTCTGACTATATTAGATATCCAATTACAATGTATATGACAAAAGAAGAACCCAAACTTGATGACAATGGCAAAGAAGTTGAGGGTGAATATGATGAGATTAGAACACTTACAACTCTAAATTCGATGATTCCGCTTTGGAAGAAAAATAAAAATGATGTGACAGATGAGGCTTTAGATGATTTTTATATGCAAAAATTTTATGATTTTGAAAAGCCAATGCTTCATCTTATGTTTAATGTTGAAGGTAGTGTCAATTATAATACACTTTTGTTTATCCCTAATTTACCACCTAGAAATTTACATTCTGTTGATTATGAAAAGGGCTTGCAACTTTACTCTAAAGGGGTTTTCATTATGGATAAATGTAAAGAATTAATACCTGATTATTTGAGGTTTGTCAAGGGGGTTGTTGATTCTAGTGATTTATCGCTTAATATTAGTAGAGAAATGTTGCAACAAAATAAGGTTTTAAATTTGATGCAAAAGAATATTGAAAAGAAGATTATCAATCGACTTGCCTTACTTCAAAAAGAAGATTTTGATAAATATCTTACATTCTTTAAAAATTATGGAATCAATTTAAAATTTGGTGCTTATGAAAATTATGGAGCTAAAAAAGAATTGTTACAAGATTTATTGATTTATAGTAGTGTGAATTCTGATAAAATGATTACTTTTAAAGAATATGTAGAACAAATGAAAGAGAATCAAAAGGATATCTATTATGCCTCAGGAAAATCAAAAGAAGAAATTTTATCAATGCCTCAAATGGATATTGTTAAAAAATATGGCTATGATGTTTTGATTTTAACTGATGATGTGGATGAATTTCTATTAAAAATTTTAAATAAATATAATGATCACGAATTTAAATCAATTAATCAATCGGCTTTAGATGATCTTACAACTGAGGAAGAAAAAGAAAAATTAGAAGAGCAACAAAAAGACCATCAAGATTTATTAAAAGCGTTAAAAGAAGCCTTAAAGGATGAGGTAAAAGATGTTATTTTATCGAAAAGACTTGTTGATTCACCAGTTTGTTTGGTAAGTGGTGATGGGGTTTCCTTTGAAATGGAAAAAGTAATTGAAGCAATGCCTACAAATGATAAGATTAAAGCGGAAAGAATTTTAGAAATCAATCCTAATCATGAATTATTTCATGCTTTAAATCAATTATATGAGCAAAATCCTGATGATATTAAAGATTATGCTACTTTGTTATACAATCAAGCACTTTTAATGGAAGGTTTTAAACTGAACAATAGTGTTGCATTTTCTAATTTAATGTGTAAATTAATGATCAAGAGTATCAAATAAAAATATTTTAAAAATTTATGTATAAAAAGGTAAATTCTTCTAAAAATAATTATAAAGGAGGATTTATTTATGACTGGAAAAGAATTATTATATGTTGAAGATGCTCTTGGGCATATTAAACATATGAAAACGATTTGTGAAACTTATTCAAGAAATTTACAAGATCCTAATTTAAAGGCTTTTGTAGAAACTCTTAGACAAAGAAATCAGGAGTTAGAAACAAAATTTTTAAATGTTTTAGGAGGTGCTACAAATGGACGATAGAGCGTTAATGGAAGATTTACTATTAGTTACCAAAGGCGTTTGTGATTTGTATATGCATGGAACAATTGAATCATCAACTCCTCATATTTTAACAACCTTTAGCGATAGTTTAAATGATTCACTTGCGATGCAATCAGAAATTTACAAAACGATGGAACAAAAGGGTTGGTATCAAACAGATCCTGCTGATATCACAAAAATTAAAAAAGCTTACAATAAATTTACAACTCAAGCGTAGTCAAAGAAGAATTCTCAACTAAAGTTGAGAGTTTTTCTTTTGTCTTTAACAAAATGTTCGTTGTAAAATTTGTTTTTAAAAATTATTGTTGTATATTAGTAAATAAAATTTATAATAAATGTTAGAATAGTAATAGTGAAAATTCAATTTATAAGGAGGAACTATGTTAACTGATATTGAAATTGCGCAATCAATTCAACCTAAGAATATCAAAGAAATTGCTAGAAATGCAGGAATTGATGAAAAATATTTAGAACAATATGGGAATTATAAGGCTAAGGTTGACCTTTCAATTATGAAAGATTTAAAAAAGGAACATTCTAAATTGATTCTTGTTACCGCAATTACCCCAACTCCTGCTGGTGAGGGGAAGACTACTACAACAATTGGTCTTGCTGATGGATTAAAGAAAATAGGCAAAAATGTAATGGTAGCTTTAAGAGAACCCTCTCTTGGACCGGTTTTTGGAATCAAAGGTGGAGCTGCTGGTGGTGGATATGCTCAAGTAGTACCAATGGAAGATATTAATTTGCATTTTACTGGTGATTTTCATGCAATAGGAGCAGCCAATAATTTACTTGCCGCAATGCTTGATAATCATATTTATCAAGGAAATGAATTAGGCATTGATTTAAATAAAATAACATGGCACCGATGTGTTGATATGAATGATCGCCAATTGCGTTTCATTACCGATGGGCAGGGAGGCAAATTGAATGGAGTAGAAAGACAAGATAGTTATGACATCACGGTTGCTTCTGAAATTATGGCTGTTTTGTGTTTAGCGAGTTCTATTAGTGATTTAAAAGAACGTCTTGGTCGGATAATTGTTGGATATACAAGTGAGGATAAGCCAATTACTGCTCATGATTTAAAAGCAGAGGGGGCTATGGCTGCCCTTTTAAAAGATGCTTTAAAACCAAACTTAGTCCAAACTTTAGAACATACACCAGCACTTGTGCATGGTGGCCCATTTGCCAATATTGCTCATGGTTGCAATTCAGTAGTAGCAACCAAACTTGCTTTAAAATTAGGCGACTATGTTGTTACAGAGGCTGGTTTTGGTGCTGATTTAGGAGCAGAAAAATTTTTAGATATCAAATGTCGGGTAGCTGGATTAAGACCTGATGCTGTGGTAATTGTTGCGACAATTAGAGCTTTAAAAATGCATGGTGGGATGCCTAAGGAACTTTTAGCAAAAGAGGATTTATCCGCTTTAGAAAAAGGGTTACCTAATCTTTTAAGGCATGTTTCTAATATTAAAAATGTGTATCAATTACCATCTGTAGTTGCAATCAATCGCTTTCCTACCGATACCGACCAAGAAGTTGCTCTAATCATACAAAAATGTCAAGAACTTGGCGTGAATGTTGTTTTATCAACTGTTTGGGAAAATGGTGGACAAGGCGGTATAGCATTAGCAAAAGAGGTTGTCGAACTTTGTGAAGAAAAAAATGATTTTCATTTTAGTTATGAGACAAATATATCTATTGAAGAAAAAATTGAAGCTGTTGTTACTAAAATATATGGTGGTAGCAAAGTTAAAATCTTGCATCGTGCTAAAGAACAAATAAAAAGACTTGAAGAATTAGGATTTGGTAATTTGCCTATTTGTATTGCTAAAACTCAATATAGTTTTTCAGATGATGCGACTGCTCTTGGTGCTCCTAGTGATTTTACTGTTACAGTTAGAAATGTGAAGATTAGTGCTGGAGCAGGATTTATTGTCGTTTTAACAGGTAAAATTATGACAATGCCAGGACTTCCAAAAGTTCCTGCTGCTGAGAAAATTGATGTTGATGAAGATGGAAAAATTTATGGATTATTCTAAAGCAAAAATATTTGCAAATTATGTGCTAAATATAAAAAATTTTGGTATAATATTTGAGAATATAAACTAATTTAAGAGGTAGTGCTATGAATAAAAAGGGAACAACTGGATTTTCATTACATCATGGATATGATAAGTTTGTTTTCTTTTTCTCATTTTTTAGTATTCAAATGATTTCAAAATAACTTGATTTTTCAAGTTATTTTTTATTTTAATTAGGAGGTAAGAAGATGAAAAGTTTATTCAATTTACGTGAATTATCAAATGAAGAAATCAAAAGTATTTTAGATGATGCCATGGCTTTTGAAAATGGTTTACAATATGATTTATCCCATAAAATGATTGCTAATCTTTTTTTTGAGCCCTCAACAAGAACGCAGTATTCTTTTCAAGTTGCACAAGCGAAATTAAAAATGCAAAGTATAAATTTTAATCCAGTTGGTTCTTCTTTAAGTAAAGGAGAGAGTTTTTATGACACAGTTAAAACTTTTGCCTCCTTTGGGGTTGATGCTTGTGTTATTCGTCATGTCCAAAATCGGTATTATGATGAATTACAAGATCTTAATATTCCGATTATTAATGCGGGAGATGGAACCGGTGATCATCCAAGTCAAACACTTTTAGATTTATACACCATTTATAAAGAATTTAAACATTTTCAAAATCTTAATATTTTGATTGTGGGAGATATTTTACATTCAAGAGTTGCTCATGGAGGCCTTGACATTATGAAACGCCTTGGAATGAATTGTTATATTGCAAGTCCTGATGAATATAAAGACGAAACTTTAGGTTATCCCTATGTTAATTTAAATGATAGCATAAAAGATATGGATATTATTATGCTTCTAAGGGTACAAAATGAAAGACATCAAGAAAAAAATAAGATTACAAATGAAGAATATAATAGACTATATGGATTGAATATGGAAAAAGTTGCGCTGATGAAAGAACAAGCTATTATCATGCATCCGGCTCCTTTTAATAGAGGAGTAGAACTTACGGATGAGGTGGTTGAATGTGAGAAATCAAGAATTTTTGCCCAAATAACTAATGGTGTTTTTGTTCGCCAAAGTATTTTGAAAAGGACTTTTGCAGATGAATAAAACAACGTTAAAAAATGGATTGGTGTATTATCAATCATCGTTAGTGGAAATAGATATTGTAATTGAAGGAAGCAAAATCATAAAGGTTGGTTCAAATTTAGAAGAAGGAAAAATAATGGATTGTACAAACAAATTAATAGCTCCAGCTTTTATTGAAGCACATGCTCATTTTAGAGAACCAGGTTTTGAATATAAAGAAACGATTAAAACTGGTAGTATGGCAGCTGCTAAAGGTGGATATACCAAAGTAATGATGATGCCAAATCTAAATCCAGCTCCGGATACGTTAAATAAAATTAAAAAAATGAAAGAAATTTGTCAAAAAGATAGTTTAATTGAATGTTATCCTCTTGCAACTATTACAAAAAAGCGTTTAGGTAAAACCTTGGTAAATTTTGCAACTTTAAAAGATGAAGTAATTGGTTTTAGTGATGATGGAAGTGGAATTCAAAATAGTAAAATTATATATGATGGCCTTTCTAAGTTAAAAGGAGCCAAAAGTGTAATGATATGTCATTGTGAAGATTTGACTTTAGTAAATGAAGGAGTGATTAGAGAATCGGATTATGCAAAATTGCATCATCATCGACCAATTAACCCCTTAAGTGAAACGCTTGAGGCTATTAGAAATATGGAAATTGCTTATGTTTTAAATACTAGAATTCATCTATGTCATATTTCTAGTAGGTATACCGTTTGGGCAATTCAACAATTTAAAAAGATGGGTTGTAAAGTTAGTGCTGAGGTAACCCCTCATCATTTAATATATACAATTTGTGATTTAGAAAATGATGGACGATTCAAAATGAATCCTCCTCTTGGTGATGAAGAAGATCAAAAAGCTTTATTCAATGGGGTACTTGATGGTACTATTGATTTTATCGCTACTGACCATGCTCCTCATAGTGTTTTAGAAAAAAGTGGTGGCCTTGATCATAGTTTATTTGGTATTGTTGGGTTAGAAACATCTTTTGCGGCAATGTATACCTATTTTGTTAAAACCAAAAAAATGCCGTTAGAATTGTTGTTAGATTTAATGAGCAAAAAAGTTAGTGATTGTTTTCCTATCAAGGATAGTCAAATTAGAGTGGGCAATGAAGCTTCAATTGTCATTATTGATTTAGAACAAAAATTTATTGTAGATTCAAGTGAGTTTCTTAGTAAGGGGAAATCTTCTATTTTTGAGGGGAAAACACTATATGGCGTGATTGAAAAAACGATATCAAAGGGAGAAATAGTATATGAAAAATAAAAAATTAGTATTAGCAAGTGGTGAAATTTTTTATGGAATGGGTTATGCTAGTGATGTTGAAACGATAGCTGAAATTGTTTTTAATACCTCAATGGTTGGTTATCAAGAAATAGTAACTGATCCTTCATATTATAATCAAATTGTAGTTATGAGTTATCCTTTGATTGGCAATTATGGAGTCAATCAAGATGATATTGAATCGCGTCGAGTTTTTTTAAGCGGTCTTGTTATTAGGGATTATAACGATTATCCTTCTAACTTTAGAAGTCAAAAAGAATTACAGAAGTTGCTAAAAGAAAACAATGTTCCGCTTATTAGCGATGTTGATACTAGAAAAATGGTTAGGATCATTCGTGAAAAAGGTTCTATGCCTGCTCTTATTACAGATGCGTTGACTCCAAATGATATATGTTTTCAAAAACTTCAAGAGTATAAGTATCAAAGAAATCAAGTGAGTAGTGTTTCTCATACAGAAGTTATCACATATGATGTTTTAGATTATAAATATGTAGTTGTCTGTATTGATTTTGGTTGTAAATATAATATTATCCGAAAATTGAATGCTTTCAAGTGTAAGGTTATTGTTGTACCTTATGATACAGTATACCAAGAAATATTAAAGTATCAACCAGATGGTCTTTTCTTGTCAAATGGACCAGGTGATCCGATGGATAATAAAGTGGCAATTGAAGTGGTTAAAAAATTAAAAGGAAAATTGCCCATCTTTGGTATATGTTTAGGTCATCAAATTATTAGTCTTGCTAGTGGAGCAACTACTTATAAACTAAGATTTGGTCATCGTGGGGCCAATCATCCAGTTAAAAATTTAGAAACTCAAAAAATTGAAATTACACCACAAAATCATTCGTTTGCGGTCGAAAAGCAATCACTAGAAAAAACTGATTTGAAGATAACTCATATCAATTTGCTTGATGATACAATAGAAGGACTTGAGAATAGGGATAAAATGATTTTTAGTGTTCAATATCATCCAGAGGCCAGTTCTGGTCCTGAGGATAGTGAATATTTATTTTCTAAATTTATTCATTATATGGAAAAATTCAAAGGAGAAAAAAATGCCTAAAAGAAAAGATATTCAAAAAATTTTAGTTATTGGTTCGGGACCAATTGTTATTGGTCAGGCAGCAGAATTTGATTATGCGGGAACACAGGCTTGTCTTGCTATCAAAGAAGAAGGATATGAAGTAGTTTTAATTAATTCAAATCCTGCCACTATTATGACTGATTATGCCATAGCTGATAAAGTATATATGGAACCTTTAAATTTAGAATTTGTTTCAAGAGTAATTAGAATGGAGAGGCCTGATGGTATTGTTTGTACACTTGGTGGGCAAACGGCTTTAAATTTGGCAGTTCAATTGGCGGAAAAAGGAATTTTAGAAGAATGTCAAACTGAAATTTTAGGCACAGACTTTGCTTCAATCAAACAAGCAGAAGATCGCGAATTATTTAAAGAATTGTGTCAACAAATTGAAGAACCCATTTTAGAAAGTAAAACAGTCTCAAAACTTGAGGATGTTTTAGGTGTTGCAAATGATATAGGTTATCCCATTATTGTAAGACCAGCTTTTACTCTTGGTGGTACTGGCGGTGGTTTTGCTAATTCGGATGAAGAGGTCTTGTCACTAGCCAAACATGCTTTAGAATTATCACCGGTGAATCAAATTTTAATTGAAAAATCAATCAAAGGGTATAAAGAAATTGAATACGAAGTGATGAGAGATGCCAACGATACTGCCATTGCTATATGCAATATGGAAAATATTGATCCAGTCGGGATTCATACTGGTGATTCAATGGTAGTATGTCCAACACAAACTCTAACCAATAAAGAATGTCAGATGTTGAGAAATGCAGCTTTGAAAATTGTTAGAGCACTAAACATTAAAGGGGGTTGCAATGTTCAATTTGCTCTTGATCCCCATTCGTTTACTTATTATGTAATTGAGGTGAATCCTAGAGTATCTAGATCATCAGCTCTTGCATCTAAAGCATCAGGATATCCGATTGCAAGAGTCAGTGCCAAAATTGCTATTGGACTAAATTTAGATGAAATTAGAATTGCGAATACAATTGCCGCTTTTGAACCTGCTTTGGATTATGTTGTTACTAAGATTGCAAGATTTCCTTTTGATAAATTTGTAACAGCCAATAAAACTTTATCAACGCAAATGAAAGCAACTGGCGAAGTGATGAGTATTGGAAGAACGTTTGAAGAAAGTTTTTTGAAAGCAATTCGATCACTAGAAATAGGGGTGGATCATATTTATCTTGAAAAGTTTGACAATCTTGATGCTACTTTTCTTAAAAATTATATTGTAGAAGCAACAGATGAAAGAATTTTTGCTATTGCGGAATTATTGAGAAGAAATGTAACAATTGATGAAATATATCAGTTAACAAAAATTGATAAATACTTTTTATATAGGATAAGAAGTATTATTGAATTAGAAAATCAACTGAAAAAAAATTGTCATCTTGATCATATAAAAAAGGCTAAAAGAAAAGGGTTTAGTGATAGCTATTTAGGCAAACTTTTGGGGATGAATGAATGTGAATTTTATAAATATCGTTTCAAGCATCATATTTTTCCTGTTTATAAAATGATAGATACTTGTGCAGGAGAATTTGCTAGCTATATTCCTTATTTTTATTCAAGTTATGAAGAGGAAAATGAATCGATTGTTAGTGATAAACCCAAAATTATTGTTTTAGGTTCGGGTCCAATTCGAATTGGACAAGGAGTTGAATTTGATTATTCAACTGTTCATGCTATTTGGGCCATCAAGGAGATGGGCTATGAAGCAATTGTAATCAATAATAATCCTGAAACGGTATCAACAGATTATTTAATTACAGATAAATTATATTTTGAACCTTTAACAATTGAAGATGTAATGAATATTGTGCATCTTGAAAAGCCCATTGGTGTTATTGTGGAATTAGGAGGACAAACTGCCATTAATCTTTGTGAAAGATTAGATGCTTTAGAAGTACCTATTATTGGAACTGGAAAAGATGCTATTGCTAGGGCTGAGAATCGCGAACTATTTGAAGAACTTTTAAAAAAGTTGAATATCTTACGTCCGGCCGGAAAAACTGTGCTTTCTTTAACCGAAGGATTAGAGGTTGCTCAAACGCTTGGTTATCCTGTTTTGGTTAGACCTTCATATGTTTTAGGAGGAAGGGCTATGCAAGTTGTTTATAATGATAAAAGTCTTAAAAAATATTTGCATAATGCTTTTTTGGCATCATATAAACAGCCGGTTTTAATTGATAAATATATTATAGGAAAAGAATGTGAGATTGATGCCGTTTGTGATGGTAATGATGTGGTGATTCCTGGTGTAATGGAATTAGTGGAAGGAACGGGCATTCATTCAGGTGATTCTATTAGTGTTTACCCACCTATGACTTTAAGTTCAAAAGTAATAGATAAAATGGTCGAGTATACAATTCAATTAGGAAAAGCGATTGGTATTATTGGTTTATATAATATTCAATTTATTGTTGATAGTAAAGAAGAGGTTTATATTATTGAAGTGAATCCGAGAAGTAGCAGAACAATTCCTTTCATTTCCAAAGCTACTAAAGTAAATCTCGCCAATCTGGCTACAAAAGTAATCTTGGGTAAATCGCTTAAAGATTTAGGCTATCAAACAGGCTTATTACCGAGGCGAAATAAATATTATGTAAAAGCACCAACCTTTAGTTTTAGTAAACTTTCGGGAATGGATTTGGTATTATCTCCTGAAATGAAATCAACGGGTGAGGCTATTGGGTATGATCATTTTTTAAATAAAGCTTTATATAAAGCTTTGATTGCATCAAATATGAGGGTTGTAAATTATGGTACAATTTTTGTAACTTTATCTGATATGACGAAAGAGGAGGCATTGCCTTTGATTAAAAGATTTTATGATTTAGGATTTAATATTGAAGCAACAAGTGGAACTGGTAAATTTTTAAAAGAACACGGAATTAGAACTAGGATTAAGAAAAAGTTAAATCAAGGTAGCACGGAAATTCTTGATTCTCTTCGTAAAGGACATATTGCTTATGTGATTAATACACCTGGTATTGATGAAACAATTCATACTGATGGATATTTGATTAGGAGAGTTGCCATTGAAAATAATGTTCCTCTCTTCACTTCTTTATATACAGTTGGAGCTTTACTCAATGTGTTAGATGAAATTACAATGAAAGTAGGAATGATTTAATGTGTAGAATTGTCGCAAAAGAATTTATCACTAAAGATGTGGTCAAACTCACATTTGAAAGTAAAAACATAGCTCAATTGGCTCTTCCTGGACAATTTGTGAACATATCAACCTCAGATGATACGATGCTTTTAAAAAGACCTATATCCATCTGTGAAATTAAGGGGAATAATATTATTGTATGTTTTAAAATAATTGGGAAAGGAACTAAAAAGATAAGCGAAAAAAAAGTGAACGATACAATTGAGGTAATCGGACCGCTTGGTAATGGATTTCCTTTGATAAAAAAGCGTAAATTATTATTAATTGGTGGTGGATGTGGTATTTTTCCGCTACTTGAGGTTGCTAAAAGGGCGTACAAAGAAAATGTATTACAAATTATTTTAGCTGCTCGTAATCAAGATGAATTATATTTACAAGAAGAATTTAAAAAATATGGTCAAGTTCATCTTTTAACCGATGATGGTAGTTGTGGTTATCAAAAGAATCCATTAGAATTTTTAGATAATCATGCAGTTGCTTTTGATGTCTTTTTTGCTTGTGGTCCTAAAGTTTTATTACAAAAATTAGATGAAAAATATTATCAAAAAAAAGAAGGATATCTTTCTTATGAAGAAAGGATGGCTTGTGGGATTGGCGCTTGTTATGGATGCGTTGTAAAGGCAACCGTTGATAGTGGTTATGTACGAGTTTGTAAAGATGGACCTATTTTTCCTTTGGGGGTATTGAAATATGAATCTTAAAGTAAAATTACCTGGTCTTGATTTAAAGAACCCGATTATTCCCGCAAGCGGTACTTTCGGTTTTGGTGAAGAATTTGCTAATTATTATGATTTAAATATTCTAGGTTCAATAATGATTAAGGCAACGACTGAGAAAGTAAAAAGGGGAAATGATGGAGTAAGGATTGCGGAAACAACTGCGGGTATGTTAAATTCTATTGGTTTACAAAATCCTGGTTTAGATGTGGTTATTAAAGATAAACTTCCGTTTCTTGCTCAATATGATTTACCAATTATTGCAAACGTTGCGGGGGCAAATTTAGATGAATATGTTTTAGTCGCAAAAGAATTGTCAAAAGTTGCAAACGTTGGTGCTTTAGAAATTAATATTAGTTGTCCGAATGTTACAAAAGGGGGAATGACTTTTGGCACCGATCCTAAATTTGTATATGAATTAACCAAAAAAATCAAAGCAGTTTCCTTCAAACCTGTCTATATCAAATTAAGTCCTAATGTAACTAACATTGTCGAAATTGCGGTAGCTGCTGAACAAGGAGGTGCTGATGGGTTATCCTTAATCAATACACTTTTGGGAATGAAAATTGACTTAAAAACCGGTAAACCTCTTTTAGGTAATAAGATGGGAGGGTTTTCGGGTCCAGCCATTAAGCCGGTAGCCCTTAGAATGGTTTATCAAGTATATGAAGCAGTTAAAATTCCTATTATTGGAATGGGAGGTATTGCCAATGCTTATGATGTTTTAGAATTTTTATATGCTGGAGCAAGTGCTGTAGCAATTGGTACGATGAATTTAGTCGATCCATATATTTGTAAAAAAATAATAGAGACATTGCCAAATGTACTAGAAAAATATGGCTTTCATGATGTCAATGAAGCAATTGGTTATGCACACAAATAAGGAGGAAATATGGTAATTGTAGCATTAGATTTTGAAAATTATCAAAAAGTAGAAGAATTTTTAAATCTTTTTGAAACCCCTATCTATGTTAAGGTGGGTATGGAGTTATTTTATCAAGAAGGGATAGAAGCAATTAAAGCAATCAAAACGAAGGGTCATAAAGTGTTTCTTGATTTAAAGTTGCATGATATTCCTAACACTGTATATCATGCGTCAAAATGTCTTGCTAATCTTGATGTAGATATCATAAATTGTCATGCGGCAGGCGGTATACAAATGATGAAAGCATGTTTAGAAGGAGTGATGGAAGTTTCAGCTCAAAAGAACCTTGCTAAAAGACCTCTTGTGATTGCTGTCACGCAACTGACCTCAACAAGTAAACAGATGATGAATCAAGAATTAGGAATCAATGGCGAAGTGGTTGATACGGTTGTTCAATATGCTCAAAATGCTAAAATAGCAGGATTGGATGGTGTTGTTTGTAGTCCTTTAGAAGCGCAAAAAGTGAAGGAAGTTTGTGGTCAAGATTTTATTACAGTAACTCCTGGTATTAGACCAACTTCAACACAAGCTAATGATCAAGTACGAATCACAACACCACAAATGGCTAAAAAAATGGGCTGTGATTTTATTGTTGTAGGAAGGCCTATCACAAAAGCACAAAACCCTAAAGAAGCATATATGAATATTAAGAAAGAATTTTTAGGTGAATAAAATGAAAGAAATTGCAAAAGACTTATTAGATATCAAGGCGGTCTTTTTGTCGCCTTCTAAGCCGTTTACTTGGGCAAGTGGTATTCAATCACCCATTTATTGTGATAATCGCTTAACCCTTTCTTATCCCGTTATTAGAAAAAAAATTGAACAAGAAATGGCTAAAATAATCAAAGAAACATATTCTCAAGTTGAAATTTTAATGGGAACCTCAACTGCAGGAATTCCCCATGCTGCATATATTAGTGCTCTTTTAGATTTACCGATGGGTTATGTTCGTAGTCGTGCTAAATCTCATGGTAGAGAAAATCAAATTGAAGGCAAATATGAAAAGGGTCAAAAGGTTGTTGTTATTGAGGATTTAATTTCAACAGGTGGTAGCAGTATTGAGGTTGTAAAGACGTTAGAGGAGGCAGGATTAATTGTTATAGGGGTTGTTGCTATTTTTAGTTACAATTTAGAAGTAGCAAAAGTTAATTTTGAGAAGATAAAATGTCCTGTTTCGGTTCTCACCAATTATGATGAACTGTTAGAAGTAGCAGTGTCATTCAATTATATTGATCATGTTGCCAAAGAGAAACTGTTGAAATGGAAATTAAACCCCCATGATGAAAGTTGGATGAAAGATTAAGTAGTAAAATTGTAGGATAAGTTAGAAATAAAAAAAGCATTTTTATGAAAATTAAAAATGCTTTTTATACCAATTTAAATAGGAATAAATTGTTTATTAAAATTATTGATTAAATTTGAAGTGAATAATTTTCCCCTTGTCTATTTCCACAAAATTTAAAGATCCGTTTGCCAAGGAAGATTTAAAAGTTATCTTTTGATCAAGTTGGGTAAAAAGGGCTTTGATAAAGTGAGAATGAGTAACTATCAAAATTTTCTTATTAGGATAGATGTGGTCAAGGGCTAACATTTCATCATATGCCCTTTTTCTAATTATAGTAGATTTTTCCATTCCTTGATAATCATCATTTAAAATTCTTTCATAAACAGTATCAGTAATTTTAAGACCATCTGCTTCGCCAAATTCTCTTTCAATCAATTGATCACGAATAATGATTTCTTCTTTTTGATAACCTAGATGTTCTTTAATGATTTGACAAGTTTCTTTTGCCCTTAAAAGAGGGCTACTTAAAAAAAGATCCCAATGTATGTTATAGGAATTTAAACGACAAATGGTTTGATTGATTTGTTTTTTTCCTTCATTGTTGAGAGGAATATCAAAACGACCTTGGATGAGAAATTGTTGATTCCAATCCGTTTGACCATGGCGAATTAGACAAATTAATGTACTCATTTTACCTCCTTGAAAATTTGCAATTATTATTTTATTTTATTATAACATAACTTTTTATATTATTTGCAAAAAATGATGAAATTTGTTATACTGAATAAGCAAAGATATATAAAATGTGAGGTAAAAGTTATGAAATTCAATTTTAAAAATCGGGTAAGAAATTTTAAACTAGCAACAACTGATTCTTTTGTTCCTTTGTTTGAGGCAATTACAAATTCAATTCAAGCGATTGAAGAAAGAGGATATTTCAATCATCCATGTATTAAAATTAAAATTGAGAGAGATAGTTATCGCATAACCGATTTTACTTCTGGTATTTTTGCAATAGAAATTACAGACAATGGTATTGGATTTGTGGAACATAATTATGAATCTTTCATCACAAGTGATTCGGATTATAAAGTAGAAATTGGGGGTAAAGGAGTAGGTAGAATCAATTGGTTAAAAGCTTTTGAAATGATTTTTGTTAAGAGTGTCTTTGAAGAAAATGGTAAAAAATATTTAAGAAGTTTTCAATTCAATATTGATGATGAGATCCATAATGAAACCTTAGAAGAAGTATCAAATGATGTAGAGATTGCAACAACGATTACCTTGCGAAACTTAAATCAGGAATATCGGCCGGTTACAGAGATTTCCCTCAAAGAAATAGCTAATAAAATTATTGAACATTTTGCCACTTATTTTGTAATTGGTTCTATGCCTAAAATTGAAATTGAAGATGAAATTGATTTGATTGATTTAAATGAATTTTTTGAAAAAGAGAAATTTATTCAAACGCAAAGTCAAAGTATCACCTCTAATAATTGGTTATTTAATATTAGGCATGTTTTTTTAAACGCATCAAGCGCTTCTAAACATAAAATCTATATATGTGCTCAAAATAGAGTAGTTTGTAGTTATGATATTGCTAATATTGAGGATTTACCAACAATTTTTAATCTGAATGGTCAAAAGGCTATTTATCAATGTTATGTTAGTGGGGCTTTTTTAGATAAGGATGTAAACAGTGAAAGAACGTATTTTAGTAATGTTATTTTTGAGGATGAAAAAGAGTTAGATAGACCACATTTTGAATTAGCGATTAATTTATATGAACTAGTTTATAATGAAATAAATCTTTTTTTAAAAGATTATTTACAACCAATGATTAATTTAAGAGATAATCAAGTAATTGATTATATTGATTCATATTGTCCTCAATATAAATATTTAACGAAATATGCTTCTGAGGAACTTAAAAATATTTCTTATTCAGTGGCTTCTAATAAAGATAAATTATCGATGGAGTTAAGTCGTCTCAATTTAAAGTTTAATCAAAAGAATCATGATAAAATTAACAAAACTCTTCAAGATGCAACGCCTTATGCCAAAGATAAATTGTTAAATTTAGTCGTTCCTCTTTGTGAAAATCTGCATAGTGAATTTGCTAATTTTGTTTTAAAAAGAGCGGTTGCGGGTGAGATTTTAGAAAGACTGTTAACCTTTGATTTAAGTTTAAAGGAATTGATTGATACCTATTTTATTCCTTATAAAGAGGCTAGTTCTGATATAAGTAATTTATGGATTATTGATGAAAAATTAGCTTATCCTTATCAAAGAATGAATGGATTACAAGAGGATTATTTTTATGTTTATCAAGATGATAATACGCAATCATATATTGTGATTTCTTTTGAGGATCCTTTTGAAATCAAATTTAATCAAACAAATAATCCAGTAAAAAGGTTGAATGATAATTTAAGTAAACTAGTAATGCATAAAACTTATAAACTCACAAAATATTTAATTGTTAGTGATGCTTTTGGTATTTTAACAGAAGGTTTAGTAGACAAAGAGATGATTGTATTATCATATCAAGATTTGATTCAGCACTTAAAATTAAGAAAAAATAGTTTTCAGTAAAAAGGGATTAAGGGGAAAGGATTTATTTGAAAATAACAATGGCACCTTTTTAGAAGTATAGTATTTTACCTAGTAATTTTATTGTTTAATTGTTGTAAATTTGTTATAATATAAATTGGTTTTTCCAAATAAATATTTGATGGTGATAAGATGATTGAAAGATATGCAAGAAAAAAATTACGTAATCTTTGGAGCGATAAAACGAGATTTCAACATATGCTTGATGTTGAACTTGCCACAACTTTTGCCTTTTCACAAATAGGTATTGTTCCTAAAGAAGATTATGAAAAAATGTTAAAAAATGCTACATTTGAAGTGGATAGAATCTTAGAAATTGAAAAAGAAACACATCATGATGTAATTGCCTTTACAAAAGCGGTTACTGAAAATCTTCAAGATGAAGGTAAGTGGTTACATTATGGTTTAACTAGCACGGATGTAGTAGATACAGCTTTAGCTCTTACACTAAAGAATGTGAATGATATTCTTGAAGATGATTTAAAAACTTTTCTTTCCGTTTTAAAAAAGCAAGCTATAAAGTATAAAATGACACCTTGTATGGGCAGAACACATGGAATGCATGCAGAGGTAACCTCATTTGGATTAAAATGGGCTCTTTGGTATGATGAGATGATGCGCAATTATATGCGATGGAAAGCCGCAAGAAAAGTGATTGAGGTAGGTAAAATAAGTGGAGCAGTTGGCAATTTTGCTAATATACCTTGTAGGGTTGAAGAAATTGTTTGTGCGAAGTTAGGATTAGATTTTGCAAAAATATCAACACAAGTTATATCTCGAGATAGGCATTGTGAGTATATGTATTGTCTCGCTCAAATTGCCTCGACATTAGAAAAAATTGCCATTGAAATTCGTCATTTATCTAGAACAGAGGTAAAAGAGGTTGAAGAATATTTTGCAAAAGGTCAAAAAGGTTCAAGCGCTATGCCACACAAGAGAAATCCGATTGCTTCTGAAAATATTTGTGGCTGTGCTCGAGTAGTTAAAAGTAATTTGATGGTTGCTTTTGATAATAACATTTTATGGCATGAAAGAGATATTAGTCACTCTTCAGCAGAAAGAATTATTTTAGCTGATACGACTACTTTAATTGATTATATGTTAAATAGATATCAGGGAATTTTAGAAAATTTAACTGTTTTTCCTGATAAAATGCTTAAAAACATTCATATTACTCATGGTGCTGTTTTTTCTGGGCATCTTGTCAATGTATTAGTTGAAAAGGGAATGAATAGAATGGAAGCATATGATATTGTCCAAGAACAGGCAATGATTGCGTTAAATACGGATGAGAATTTATTCACCTTGTTGAAAAAGACAAAGGTAGGATCCATTCTAAATGATGATTTAGAAAAATGTTTTGATGTAAAATTTTATTTAAAAGGTGTAGATAGCATTTATAAACGCCTTGGATTGGAGTAAAAAATGAGAAATGCAGTAGTCGTAATTGGATCACAATGGGGTGATGAAGGTAAGGGAAAAATTACCAATTATTTAAGTCAAAAGGCAGATGTTGTTGTCAGATATCAAGGTGGTGATAATGCTGGACATACCATTCAGTTTTTAGGGAATACTTATGCTCTTCATGTTATTCCATCAGGGGTTTTTAACAGCAGGACGAAAAATGTTTTAGGAAATGGAGTAGTTTTCAATCCCAAAACTTTCTTAGAAGAGGTTAAAAATTTAAAAGATAAAGGATTTTCTTGTAATAATCTTTATATTAGTGATCGTGCTCATGTTATTTTTGATTATCATAAAGAATTAGATGGTTTGAGTGAAGAATTTTTGGGAGCAAATAAAATAGGTACGACGAAAAAAGGGATTGGTCCTTGCTATACCGATAAAATGGCTCGTCAAGGCATTAGAGTGGGTGACTTGATAAGCAATGATTTTGAAAAAATGTATAAAGAAACTTTAAAAATAAAAAACGAACAAATTAGAACATATGGTGGTAAGGTTTTTGATATTGAAAAAAGTTATGAGGAATATCAAAAACTTGCTGATGAAATAAAACCATATGTAACCGATACAATTACACTTTTAAATGATGCAGTAAAAGAGGGTAAAAAAATCTTATTTGAAGGAGCACAAGGAGCTTTATTAGACATCGATTTTGGTACTTATCCTTTTGTTACATCATCAAATCCTTCAGGTGGTGGGGTTTGTATTGGCAGTGGAGTTGGTCTAACTCATATAAAAGATATTATAGGTGTAGCAAAAGCCTATTCCACAAGAGTGGGTAGTGGAGCCTTTCCTACTGAATTTGAAGATGAAGTGGCTAGTTATATTAGAGAAACTGCTCATGAATATGGAACTACAACCAAAAGACCAAGACGTATTGGATGGCTTGATGGAGTAGTATTAAAGTATAGTGCTAACATTAATGGATTAACGGGAATAGCTTTAATGTTACTTGATGTTTTATCGGGGATAGATTATCTTTATGTTTGTACTGCCTATCAATTAGATGGCAAAGTTATACATACTATTCCTTCAAGAGTGAGTGATTTTGAAAGATGTAAACCAATCTATGAGAAGTTGCCAGGTTGGGAAGAAGATGTAACAAATATAAAAAAATATGAAGATTTACCTCAAAATGCTAAGAAGTATATTGAGTTTATTGAAAAAATAACTGGTATAAGCGTTGTCATCATTTCGGTCGGTCCAGATATCAACCAAACAATTGTTAGAAGAGAAATGATGTAGGTGAATGTATGGAAAAAAAATATGATGTGATTTTAGTTGGAGCTGGTCCTGCTGGAATTTTTTGTGCTTATGAATTAATAACTAAAAATAAAAATTTGAAAGTTTTGTTAGTCGAAAAAGGCAATGACATTTATTCTAGAAAATGTCCGATTTTAGAAAAAAAAGCAACAAAATGTCCCAATACTAAAACGGGAACTTGTTATCCAAGTTGCGCGATGACCTCTGGTTTTGGTGGTTGTGGAGCTTATTCGGATGGAAAGTTTAATATTACTAGTGAATTTGGTGGTTGGATGGGTGACTATTTAGAAGAAGACGAGGTGTTAGATTTAATTAAATATGTAGATAAAATTAATTTAGATCATGGTGCCCCGAAAGAACTTACGAATCCTTATACAAAAGAAGTTTTAGATATCGAAAAAAGAGGAATAGCAAGAGGATTAAAATTGTTAAGAAGCGAAGTCAGACATCTTGGTACTGAAATTAACCTTCAAGTTTTGAAAAATATTTATGAAGATATGAAACCCCATCTTGAATATTTGTTTGCGACAACTGTTGATGAAATTATTGTGAAAGATGGTAAAATTCAAGGGATTATTTTGGAAAATGGTGAAAAGTTAGAAGCCAAATATGTTGTACTTTGTATAGGTAGAGCTGGGTCTAGTTGGCTTACAAAGGTATTGTCAAAGCATGGAGTATCGTTTAAGAACAATAAAGTTGATATTGGTGTTCGGGTAGAAACAAACGATATTATTATGGAAGAAATTAATCGCTATCTTTATGAAGGTAAATTTATTTTTACCACAAGTGTAGGAACAACCGTGAGAACTTTTTGTTCAAACCCTAGTGGACATGTAGTGGTTGAAAATCATCATGGGGTAAAGGTTTGTAATGGTCATGCTTTTAATGATATTAGATTAGGTTCTAAAAACACGAATTTTGCTCTTCTAGTATCACTTGAATTTGACGAGCCTTTCAACGACCCTAACGGGTTTGCTGAAGAAATTAGTCGACTTGCTAATCAACTTAGCAATGGTGGTGTAATAGTACAAAAATTTGGTGATATTAAAAAGGGCAGAAGATCGACTAAAAAAAGGATTGATGAGGGATTTGTTAAACCTACCCTTAAAGAAGCGGTTCCTGGTGATTTAGGTTTAGTCCTTCCTTATAACGTAATGAAATCACTCATTGAAATGATTGAGGCTTTAGATTATATTACTCCTGGTATTGCTAGTGATCATACTCTTTTTTATGGAGTAGAGGCTAAATTTTATAGTGATCGACCAATTGTTAATTCTCACTTTGAAACTGCAATTCAAAATTTATATGTTGGTGGTGATGGAGCTGGTATTACCAGAGGACTTGCTCAAGCTGGAGCAAATGGTGTAAAAATTGCAAGAAGTATTATTGAAAAGGAAGGAAAATAATAAACATGAATATTAACAATAATATTAAAAAAACTTTAATTACAAAAGAAATGTTAGATGAGCGTATTGCAGAAATAGCTAAACAAATTAGTATAGAGTATGTAGATAAAAATCCAGTAATGATTTGTCTTTTAAAGGGCAGTGTATCGTATTTTGCTCATTTATGTGAAAATATTCATATTCCACTAGAATATGAATTCTTACGAGCATCTAGTTATCATGGTGCTACTACGACAGGTGAAGTAAAATTATTACATGTGCCAACAATTCCTCTAAAAAATCGTCATGTAATTATTGTTGAAGATATTATTGACACAGGTCTTACGCTTGCCGCAATTCAAAAAGTAATTCAAGATATGGAACCATCATCCTTAGAAATCACAACTCTTCTTGATAAACCATCAAGAAGAGTAGAACATAGCATTGTTCCTAAATATGTTGGTTTTACAATTCCTGATGAATTTGTTGTTGGTTTTGGTTTGGATTATAATGAACAATATCGCAACCTTCCTTATATTGGGGTTTTAAAAGAAGAAGTTTATAAATAAAAAACCTAGTTTTACTAACCTAGTTTTACTAACCTAGTTTTACTAACCTAGTTTTACTAGGTTTTTATCACCCTTTTGATCTTTTTTGAATAAATTATCTTAAGAGGTGATGAAAATGATAATACATATTTGTTTAGTTTTTTATATTATTTTTATCATAGTATTCATAATTGTTTTATCAAGATGTTTATTTATAAATGAACAAAAGAAAAGAAGGGTTTTGATGCTATCAAAAGTTTGTTATGACTTATCTCCATATTGGGTTATTCAAATTTGCCCTTCTGAAGAAATACCAAATATTATGGGGTTAGATGTTTGTTGTTATCTTGACTTGACTAATCTTGAAGAAGGAATTACAATCATTCAAAAAGTTTTAATGTCAGGTATTCCTGTCATTACAACGAATATTTATGCACATAAAATAGAAAAAGAGTTGAATAAATTAGCGAGAGAAAATAAAACGTATTTTATCTATAATGATACCTTTATCACTGATAAAATAATTGGATTAATTAACCAGGTAAATTTTTATGCAAAATAAGACAAAAAAATAAAATTATGATATAATATCAAAGAAAGCAAAAGAAAGGAGTAACCAATATGACCTCTGTAGCAAGATTAATTAAAGCTAAAACTATTTCATTTACAGAAGAAATAATTACACATTATAAAGAATTAAATTTAACTGAAACAGAAGCTATTGTTTTAATCTTTCTTTTTCGAAAATTAGATGATCAGGATAATATTTTATCCACAAGTGCTTTGACAAAAAAAATGACTTTGAGTGAAGATGAATTATCTAATTTGGTGGTCGGACTTGTTCAAAAAGGTTTTATTGAAATAAGCATGGAAGAGGGAGTGGAATCATTTGAACTTGATGGTGTATATGAGGCCTTAGCTGCTGTTTTAAATCAAGAAAATACAACTACATTTATAGATAGGCAAGATATGTTAAGTCAAATTGTTTTATATGTTGAAACTACTTATGCTAAACCTTGCGCACCTGCCGATTTGATGATTATCAATTCATGGTTAGATTTAGGGTATTCCTATAATGAAATAAAAACTGCTGTTTTAGATAGCCTTAAAGCTAAAAAATTACATTTAAAATATGCAGATGCTATTTTAGCAAATCGTAAAACACAAAGTAAGCGAACAATGGTTGAATATGATGAAGATATTAAAAAAATGTTGGATGCCATGTATGTCAAAAGATGAAGTAGCATTGATTTTACAAAATTTGGAAAACCTTTTTCCTCATGCATCTTGTGAATTAATATACCACAATTTATTTGAATTGTTAATTGCGGTAAGTTTATCAGCACAAACAACTGATAAGGCTGTAAATAAAGTCACTCCTAATCTTTTTGCAGCTTATCCTGATGCTTTAAGTTTATCTCAAGCATCTCAAATAGATGTTCAAAAAATTATTCAAACCATTGGTCTAAGTCATAATAAAAGTAAGAATATCATTGCTCTTAGTAAAATTTTAATTGAAAAGTATCAAGGAGAAGTTCCTAGGGAACAAGAACAATTAGAGAGTTTGCCAGGGGTAGGACGTAAAACTGCCAATGTCATTTTAACCGAAGGCTATCATATCCCAAGATTACCTGTTGACACTCATGTGGAAAGAGTATCGAAAAGAATGGGAATTGTTGATCAAAATGCTTCCGTTTTACAAGTAGAATTAAAATTAATGGAGTGCATTGACGAAAGTAAGTGGCATCAAGCCCATCATTTGTTCTTATTTATGGGACGTTACAAGTGTTTAGCTAAAAATCCTAAATGTGAGGATTGTTTTTATAAAGATAAATGTAAATATGACAAAAAACCCCTTAAATAAATGATATATTAAATATATCAATATTTAGGGGGTTTTTATGTTTATTAAAGTATTTGATGAAGAACATGAATTAGATTTAGAAAAAAAGGTAAATGAATTTTTAGATCATTTTCAAACAGAAGATATTATTGATATTAAATATAGTGTTGCGACTTTATATGATGGTAGAAGTCAGGTATATTGCTATTCTTGTCTTATTATGATCAAAGATTAAATTTCTCTTTCATAGATGGATCAATGTAGATCGTTTTGTTATTGGTAAAAGTAACATTTGATCCTTTCATTCTAGGAATTTTCTTTAGATATTTAACTAAAACGTAGTCAACAGGGACACTAGAAGAATTAGAAAATTTAGAAAAACTTGCGGCTAGATTAGCACAAAAGCGAATATCTTGTTCAGTTAAGATATAGGATGGGTGAGGAACTTTAAAAACAACATGAGAACCCGGTGCATCCTTAACATGAAACCACCAATCATAACTTTGGGCAAGTTTATGCGTGATATATTCATTTTGGATATTATTTTTCCCTACTAGTATTTCATTTTTATTTAAAATATATTTAGTAATGTTTATCTTTTTATTTTTTGGTTTAGATTGATTTTTGTCTTTAAGATATTTATTTTTTATTAATTCCATTTTAATTTCTTCAAGATCTATATTGTTGGCAAAATCAATTTGACTAGATATTTCATCTAAATATTTCAGTTCATTATTCGCAATTTTCAATTGCAAGTCAATCATAACAAGGGCATTTTTGGCTTTTTTAGCCTTTGTGAAAAGTTTTTTTAAATTGGTACTTGGGTCAAGCATAGGATCTAATTGAATTTCAAGTGGTTGATTATGAAAAAAATCATCGACAATAATTGTATGCATTCCTTTTTGAACTTTATAAAGATTAGCCTGTAATAAAATACCAATCTCATTCAATTTTAAATTTTCATTTGCAACAGTTAAATCGCTTTGTAAATGATCAATTTTACTTTGTAAATGAATGATTTTATTTTTTATTATTTTTTTTAAGGCTTTGGCTTTATCATTATAAATTATCTTATAATCTTTATAATAGACTTCAAGCATCATACTTATAGAATCAAATCCATCTTGAATGACTGGATAGTGAAAAAGAGGTAAAACATAAAAATCATATTTTTTGTCAATTTGATAGATTGCAAATTTTAAAGGATTTTGCAAATAACTCTTAATACTTTGATGTGAATTTTGAATTGCATCTTTTGCAATTTTAGATACTCCTTGTAATAGTTCTAGATCATATTGGTCAGATTCATCAAGTAAAAAAGGATGAATAGTAGCATTAGATGGTGGATAAGAGTAGGAGACCTTTGGAAGAATGAATCTTTTGCAATCTTCTGATGGAGGAAGTTTTCGAATAGCATCAATAATTATTTTTTGTGAATTTACTAAAATAATATTGCTATTTCTTCCCATCAATTCAAAAATTAAAAGATAAGTAACGTTATCACCAAGTTCGTTTGTACAACGAATATGAAAAACGATAATTCGATCATTATCAATTTGTTCAATTTTACTAATTATACCTCTTTCTAAATATTTGCGTAAAACCATACAAAAATTTTTAGGAGACTCAAATGATGATATTTTTTGGGTAGTTAAATAAATTCTAGGCATATCTAAAGAAGAAGATATAAAAAGTTGATAATTTTTAATTTGTTTATCAGTTTGATCTTTAGATCTAATTTGTAGACATAAATCTAAAGCATTTGGTTCAATGATTTTGTTGATTTTACCACCAACTAATTTTTCGCTTAATTCAGATGTTAAAAAATGAATAAGAATACCATCGTAGGGCATATTGTTTAACCTTCTTTTTATAAATTTATACTTTATTATACAACAAAAAATTAAAAATAACAAAACTATTGAAAAAAAAAACAAATAGTGGTAAAATAAACCAAATAGATATCATTTTGAGGTTAACATATGAAGCTTAATGAAAAAGGATTATTAATTGTTATTTCGGGGCCATCTGGAGTTGGGAAGGGAACGATTCGTAAAGCTTTGTTTCAAAGAACGGGTCATAATTTAGATTTTTCGGTTTCAATGACAACTAGAATGCCAAGAGAAGGAGAAATTGATGGTAAAGACTATTTCTTTGTAACTAAGGAAGAATTTGAACAAGAAATAAAAAATGATAATTTATTAGAACATGCTAAATTTGTCAATAACTATTATGGAACTCCTAAAAACAAAGTATTAGAAAAGTTAGAAGAAGGAAAAGAAGTAGTATTAGAAATAGAGGTTCAAGGGGCTCTACAAGTGAAGGCAAAAATGTCAGATGCCGTATTTATTTTTATTGCCCCACCATCTTGGAAGGCTTTAGAGCACCGATTAACGAATAGAGGAACAGAAACGAGTGATATTATCATTGAGCGATTAACTAAGGCCAAAAATGAAATAATGCTTGCTTCATCTTATGATTATATTGTTATCAATGATGAAGTAGAAAATGCAGTTGATAAAATAATTGCAATTATTAGAGCAGAACATGCGAAGTGTGAAAGAGCACTAGAAGGATATTATAAATTAATGGAGGAATAAGTATGAGTCAAATGGAAAATATGAATCAAGAAAGAGATGGTCTTCGTTATCCATCTATTGATGAATTGACAGATAAATCTTCATCTAAATATAAATTAGTGATTGCGGCAGCCAAACGTGCTAAGGAAATTGATGCTTCTAAAAAAAGTTTTCTTGCGGAAACAAAAAATACGAAAAGTATAGGTATTGCTTTAGAAGAGATTATTGCTAATAAAGTTGAGGTGGTTGATTGATGGAAAACGCCTTAGAAATTTATCAAAAAGCAAGAAAAAAATTGAATGCATTTCATTATGCAATGTATCTTATTAGCTGGGATTCTGAAACTGAAGCTCCTGTAGGATGTTTAGAAGAAAGGTCTAAACAAATTGGTGAACTTGTTTCAATGATGTTAGAAATATCTCATTGTAAAGAATATGTTGAGGCGGTAAAAACTTTATATGATAAAAAAGAAGAGTTAACAACAGATTTAAAATTAGAAATAGTTAAAGTTTGGGAAGAATTAGAAAAAGAGTTAAAAATCCCTGAAGCAGAACTTATTGAATATGAAATGCTGTTGGCAAAAGCAAATAATATTTGGTGTGAAGCTAAACTGAATAATAATTATGCCTTATTTGCTCCTGTTTTAGCCCAAATTATCAATTGGCAAAAAAAATATATTCAATATTTAGAAACGGATACTTTAAAAGGTTATGATGTTTTGTTAAATGATTATGAAAAAGGTTTTACAAAAAAAGAATATGATGAATTTTTTGATCTTTTAAAAAAAGAATTGGTTCCATTTGTTAAAAAAATTACATCATTAAAACCTCTTGATGATTCTTTTGTATATAAAAAATATAGTATTGATAAACAAAAAGAATTTGCTCATTATTTAATGGATGTGATGTGTTTTGATAAAAAGTTTGGTTTAACAAAAGAATCGGAACATCCTTTTACTTCTGGATATGGTACTACTGATGTGAGAGTTACTTGCCATTATTATGAAAATCTTTTAACATCAAGTATTTTTTCAATGATTCATGAATTAGGACATGCTACTTATGAAAGACAATGCGATAGCAAATATGATGATACAGCTTTAAGCGGTGGTACAACAATGGCAATGCATGAATCACAATCTCGTTTTTATGAAAATATTGTTGGTAGAAGTTATCCGTTTTGGTCTAAGCATTATCCTGTTTTACAACAGTTATTTTTTGAAAATTTACATGATGTAGAACTAGATGATTTTTACCATGCTATAAATAAAATTGAAAAGACGCTTATTAGAACGGAGGCAGATGAACTGACTTATCCTCTTCATATTATGGTTAGGTATGATATAGAAAAAGCCATAATTGAATCAAATCTTGATGTACATGCGTTACCAAAACTTTGGAATAAATTATATCAAGATTATTTAGGAATTGAAGTTCCAAATGATACAAAAGGTATTTTGCAAGATGTTCATTGGGCGGGTGGTTCATTTGGTTATTTTCCTACTTATGCTTTAGGAAGTGCTTATGCTGCTCAACTTTATCATCAAATGAAAAAAGAATTGAATATTGATGAGGCTTTTGGAGCTGATGATTTATCTAAAGTCAATGCATGGTTAAAAGAGAAAGTGCATAAATATGCAGGTTCAAAAAGTCCAAAAGAAATATTATTAATGGTAACTCATGAAGAATTTAATCCGAAATATTATCTTGAATATTTAAAAGAAAAATATTCAAAAATATATCAATTAACTAATGAATAAAATTAAGGAGGTTATTGATGGCAAAAATAGTCTTAAAAAGAAAAAAATCAGATAAGGATACATATTTAGTTCGTAATGTAAAAAGTGCATATGGTGAATTAGAATATGATGATTCTTTATTAGAGGAAGATCAAGTAGTTGAACCAATAGAAAAAACGAATGAAGAAATACAACAACAACAATTAAGAAAAGCAAAAGAAGAAGAAAAACGTCTTGCAGAAGAGAAAGCAAAAGAAGAAGAAAAACGTCTTGCAGAAGAAAGAGCAAAAGAAGAAGAAAGACGTCTTGCAGAAGAAAAAGCAAAAGAGGAAGAAAGACGTCTTGCAGAAGAAAAAGCAAGAGAAGAAGAAAGACGTCTTGCAGAAGAAAAAGCAAGAGAAGAAGAAAGACGTCTTGCAGAAGAAAAAGCAAAAGAAGAAGAAAGACGTCTTGCAGAAGAAAGAGCTCATATGGAAGAACTTCAAAGACAACAAGTAAGTGCAGCTGAAGTGAAAGAGATTGTATCTGATGAGACTGCAAGCATTTTAATTGAAAAAGAAGTTGATGAAGAAAAAATTTTTGGTAACAAAAAAGGAATCATCAATATTGATACAATATCACGTAATTTTGAAGCTGGTGATATAGTTACAGTAAATAGTTTAAAAGATAAAAAATTGATTGATAAAAATGTTTGCTTTGTTAAAGTTCTTGCAAGGGGAATTATTGATAAACCATTGATTGTTAAGGCACAAGATTTTTCTTTAGATGCTGCTAAAATGATTCAACTTACTGGTGGTAAGGTAGTATTGTTGAATAAAAAGAAATATTAAAATTAGAAACCTTCTATATTTTATAGGGGGTTTCTTTTAAACTGAATAATTTTTATTGGTATATGATTTAAATTTTTTGTAATAATAATATTGCAAAATATAAATATGTGAGTATCTAACTTGACTTTGAAGGCTAAAATGAGTATAATAATAGAGGTTATGTTTTGACTATTGTCAAGACTATATTTTTTGAAGTATTGAAACACGTGGAAATGTGGAATATACATCAAATAACTAATAAATGAAAGGAGAAAAAAGATGCCTACAATTAATCAATTAGTGCGTAATTCACGTGAAGATAAGGTTAGAAAATCAAAATCACCACATCTTGGAATTGGTTTTAATTCTTTAAAGAAAGTTGCAACAACTATTAATTGTCCTCAAAAGAAAGGTGTTTGTACTCGTGTTACAACAATGACACCAAAAAAACCAAATTCTGCTATTCGTAAGATGGCTCGTGTTCGTTTAAGTAATGGTATTGAAGTAACTGCTTATATTCCAGGTATTGGTCATAAGTTGCAAGAACACAATACTGTATTAATTCGTGGAGGTCGTGTTAAAGACTTGCCAGGTGTTCGTTATCATATAATTCGTGGAACACTTGATACTACAGGTGTTGAAAGCCGCAAACAAGCTCGTTCTAAGTATGGCGCAAAACGTCCAAAAGCTGGAAAAAAATAAGATAAAATAAATTTATAAATGTAGAAAGGAGGAACCTTCATGCCTCGTAAAGGACATGTTGCTCAAAGAAAAGTATTACCAGATCCAATATATAATTCAACTCTTGTTACAAGACTAATCAATAGTGTAATGTTGGATGGTAAAAAGGGTGTGGCACAACAAATCATTTATGGTGCTTTTGATCGTGTATCTAAAGCTACAGGTCGTGACCCACTAGAAGTATATAAACAAGCATTAGAAAATATTATGCCACAATTAGAGGTTAGATCACGCCGTGTAGGTGGTGCTAACTATCAAGTACCAGTTGAAGTTAGAGAAGCAAGACGCTATACTCTAGGTTTAAGATGGTTAACAAACTATGCTCGTCTTCGCAATGAAAAAACAATGGAAGAAAGATTAGCAAAAGAAATAATGGATGCCGCTAATGGTGTAGGTGGTGCTGTTAAAAAACGTGAAGATACTCATCGTATGGCTGAAGCAAATAAAGCATTTGCTCATTATCAATGGTAATAGGAGATTAAAATAAAATGGCTCGTGAATATTCATTACTCAATACACGTAATATTGGTATAATGGCTCACATAGATGCTGGTAAAACCACATTTACCGAAAGAGTGTTATATCATACAGGAAAAATCCACAAAATTGGTGAAACCCATGATGGTGCTGCACAAATGGACTGGATGGAACAAGAACAAGAAAGAGGAATTACAATTACCTCAGCGGCAACTACTGCTTTTTGGAAAGGACATCGAATCAATGTCATAGATACTCCAGGGCATGTTGATTTTACAGTTGAGGTAAGTCGTTCACTTAGAGTACTTGATGGTGCTGTTACAGTTCTTGATGCTCAAGCAGGAGTTGAACCTCAAACCGAAACAGTTTGGCGTCAAGCAACAGATTATTTAGTACCAAGAATTGTTTTTATCAATAAGATGGATAAGACTGGTGCAGATTTCAAATATAGTTGCCAATCATTAGATCATCGTCTTGGTGCCAATGCTCATCCAATTCAATATCCAATTGGTGCGGAAAATAATTTTAAGGGTATTATTGACCTTATAACGATGAAAGCCTTTATTTATAATGAGGGTAGTGTTGATGAAGATGGTCAAGAGATTGCAATACCTGCAGAATTGCAAGATGAAGCAGAATTTTATCGTGATGAATTAATAAATGCGGTAGCAGAATTTGATGATGAATTAATGATGAATTATCTTGAAGGTGAAGAAGTAACAGCAGAGATGTTGAAGGCTGCTATTCGTAAAGGTACGCTTTCAGTAAAATTTTTCCCCATTCTTTGTGGAACAGCCTTTAAAAATAAGGGTGTAAAAAAAGTTTTAGATGCTGTTATTGATTATCTTCCATCACCAATTGAAGTTGCTCAAATTAAAGGACATGATGAAGATGGTAACGAAGTTATCGTGAATTCAGATGATGATGCTCCATTTTCAGCATTAGCATTTAAAGTTATGACTGACCCTTATGTTGGAAAACTTACTTTCTTTAGAGTGTATTCGGGTCATCTAGAATCAGGTTCATATGTGCTTAATTCTACGAAGGATAAACGTGAAAGAATTGGTCGTATTCTTTTAATGCATGCCAATAATCGTACGGAAATTAAAGAAGTCTTTTCGGGAGATATTGCAGCAGCAGTTGGTTTAAAAGATACAACAACAGGTGATACAATGTGTGATGTAAATTATCCTGTTATTTTGGAAAAAATGGTTTTCCCAGAACCTGTAATATCGGTTGCGATAGAACCTAAAACGAAAGGCGATCAAGATAAGATGTCTGTTGCACTTTCAAAACTCGCTGAAGAAGATCCAACCTTTAGAACTTATACTGATGCTGAAACGGGTCAAACAATTATTTCTGGTATGGGAGAATTACATTTAGATATCATTGTTGATAGAATGAGAAGAGAATTCCATGTTGAATGTAATGTAGGACAACCTCAAGTATCATATCGTGAAACAATTAAAAAGAGTGCTGAAATTGAAGGTAAATTTGTTCGTCAATCTGGTGGTCGTGGACAATATGGTCATTGCGTAGTCGTATTTGAGCCAAACCCTGGTAAAGGATATGAATTTGTAGATGAAATTGTAGGTGGTGTTATTCCTCGTGAATATATCCCAGCTGTTAATAAGGGAATTGAAAATTCACTTGCTAATGGTAACCTTGCGGGATTCCCAACCATTGATATCAAAGCAAGATTAGTTTTTGGTTCATATCATGATGTTGACTCTAGTCAAATTGCCTTTGAAGTGGCAGGTGGAATGGCTTTTAAAGCATCTGCAGATAAATGTCAACCCGTTTTATTAGAGCCGATAGAATCAGTGGAAGTAATTGTTCCAGATGAATATGTTGGTACTGTAATTGGTGATTTATCAACTCGTCGTGGACGTATTGATGGACAAGAAGCAAGAGGAAAAACGCAGTCTATTAAAGCATTTGTACCACTTGCTGAAATGTTTGGTTATGCAACTGCTCTTCGTTCAAATACGCAAGGTCGTGGAAACTATACGATGCAATTTGATCACTATGAAGAGTGTCCTAAAAATGTTGCAGAAGCAGTTGTAAAAAAACGTAGTGTTCAATAATAAAAACTTACGTTTTACTTGCAAAAAAAAAGAATTTATAATAAAATATTAATGAAATTAAAAATAAAAAGGAGATTTTTATAATGGCAAAGGAAAAATTTGTACGTTCAAAACCCCATGTAAACATTGGTACGATTGGACATGTTGACCATGGAAAAACAACTTTAACATCTGCTATTACTACTGTATTAGCAGAAAAAGGATTATCTCAAAAAATGGCTTATGACCAAATTGATGGAGCACCTGAGGAAAAAGCTCGTGGTATAACCATCAATACTTGTCACGTAGAATATGAAACAGAAAAACGTCACTATGCACACGTTGACTGTCCAGGACATGCTGACTATGTAAAAAATATGATTACAGGTGCAGCACAAATGGATGGAGCAATCTTAGTTATTGCCGCAACTGATGGACCTATGGCTCAAACTCGTGAACATATTCTATTAAGCCGTCAAGTAGGTGTTCCTAAATTAATCGTATTTTTAAATAAATGTGATATGGTTGATGATGAAGAATTACTTGAACTTGTTGAAATGGAAGTTCGTGAATTATTAAATGAATACGGATTCCCTGGTGATGATACTCCAATTATTCGTGGTTCAGCTTTAAAAGCACTTGAAGGAGATCCAAAGGCTAAAGAAGCTATCGTAGAATTAATGAATACAGTTGATGAATATATTCCAGATCCAGTTCGTGAAACTGATAAACCTTTCTTAATGCCAGTAGAAGATGTATTCTCTATTACTGGTCGTGGAACCGTTGCTACAGGACGTGTTGAACGTGGAACAGTTAAAGTTGGTGATACAGTAGAAATCGTAGGTATCAAAGATACTCGTTCAGCAGTTATTACTGGTGTTGAAATGTTTAGAAAGTTATTAGACCAAGCAGAAGCTGGTGACAATATCGGTGTATTACTTCGTGGTATAGCTCGTGAAGATATTGTTCGTGGTCAAGTACTTGCAAAACCAAAATCAGTTACACCACATTCTGAATTTAAAGCAGAAGTTTATGTATTAACTAAAGAAGAAGGTGGACGTCATACAGCATTCTTCTCTAATTATCGTCCTCAATTCTATTTTAGAACAACTGATGTTACTGGTGTTATTGAATTACCAGAAGGAACTGAAATGGTAATGCCTGGTGATAATACTCAAATGACAGTTAAGTTAATTCACCCAATTGCAGTTGAAAAAGGAACTAAATTCTCTATTCGTGAGGGTGGAAGAACAGTTGGTGCTGGTTCAGTTTCTGAATTAGAAAACTAATGATTTTATTTGAATGAAAATAGTCTCTATGAAAAATAGAGACTTTTTTGTTATAAATAAATTTGCTATAATTTTTTTTAAAAAGATAAAAAAAAACAAAATTCGACAGATGAATGATATATAATTCTTTTAAAGAAAGATGCTAATAAAACAAAAAATAATAAGCTATAACCTATTTAATACTCGATGAAAAGTAAAGACGTATTATGCTAAATCTAACAAATAATCATATTTATTCGTATTTAAATATTATAAAATTCTTTTGGTTTAGACTTGTCATTTTAAAAATTTATAAAATATGTCAATTTTAGGAGGTAAATTATATAATGACAAAAAAAAGTATAAGTTTAATAGTAATTTTTGTTTTCTTTTTTAGCATATGCGGTTGTAATAAACAAAATAAAATAGATTATAATTTAAGTTATAATCAAAATGAGGCATTTGGTTACAAAAAACTAGAAAAAGGTACACAACTTTATAGTAATGGTTTAATAAAATCATTAGAAGAATTAAAAAAGGAATGTACTGAATGGAACAATGATGCTTATAATGAAAGTTCGGATGGGTATTCTAGTGATTTGAATCAAAAACTAAGAGATTATGATGAGAACTATTTTAAAGAAAATGCTCTCATTATAGTTACATATGAAACGGCCAATTACCTTAAAACAAAACTTAAACATATTATTGTTGATGGATCTACCTTAATCGTAAATATCAAACAAACAACTAAAATAGGAAATTATAGTACGGAGGCCTATTTTTGGTCAATGTTAATTGAGATTAAAAAGAATGACATAATCAATGTCAATGAGTTAAAGATTAATTGTAATAAAAAGTGATAAATATGAAGAAAAAAATTTTGACTATAATATTATTTTTATTTATTTTGTTTTAAATTTAAATATTATAAAATGAGTTATAATGAAAATTATGCTGGAGAATGTATTGACGAGCATATCAAGAAGAAGGAGATAATGGCAGGGTTACTATAAGTTCATTTGGTACCATTCAAGGTATTATTTTTGGTTGGGTTACAGTCAAGGGAGTATATCAATATAATAGTAACTATGAAGTGTATATTAGAATCTATGTAGAGTAGAAATATCAAAATTAAAGGATTAGTAAATTGTGAAAATACTAATCCTTTTTATATTGATTTTTTAATCATTTTATTAGTAGAATATATTACTAAAAAATATAAAATATACCAAATTTAATTAAATATTTTAATATTTTTTAAAAATCAAAAAAAGTAAAAAAATGCAATGTAAGCGATTTCTTTATTATATTATTTTATTAAATAAATATTATAGTATATACTATTATCATCATTTAAAAAATGATAATATGTATGGACAAGGAGGATTACAGTGAAAAGAAGAGTTATGTTATTTTTTTTAAGTTTTGGAATAGTTATGACGTTAACTTCATGTTTTATGGCAACCGAAATCGTAAGTGTCAACTTAGCGTCAACGGATGTTCCAAAAGTATTTGAAGTAAATGAATCATTTGATATTAATAGTCTTCAATTAGAAGTAACTTATAGTGATGGCAAAGTATTTGATGTTAGTGTAGATGAATCAATGATAACAGATTTTGATTTAACAACAATTGGAACCAAAAATGCAATAATTAACTATAAAGATTTTGTACTCACCTATACGTATCAAGTAGTAGAAAGTAAATATCTAATTGTAAAATTTAATACAGATGAAGAATTACCTAAAATTGAGGATCAACTTGTTTGTTATGGTGATGTAGTAACAAAACCGAATGATCCAAAAAAAGAGGGGTTTACATTTTTAGGGTGGTTTGTAGATGATATCATTTATGATTTTAATAGTAATGTTACTACAAATTTAAATCTCGTGGCAAAATTTAGAAAAATCTTAAATGTTTATCAAACAGAGGTAGTATGCAAATTAGATGAATTTGTTAATCAAATTGATGCAAGATTATATCCTGAGGACGGATTTTTAGAAATTCTTACAATTATTGAAGAAGGAAAAAATGCAGTTTCAAAGGCTACTACAAATGAAGAAGTAGATGATGTTTACAATCAAGTCATTGAGCAGGCAAAGGCAGTAAAAAATTTTTGTAATTTGTTCTTAGATATCTTTGCAACTTATCATATGGATGATTATTATAGTGAAGAATGGGAAAAAATGATTGCCATTAAAAATCTGACGGTTGAGACTTTGAATACTTATAAAGGTGGTGCACCATTACCTGTAGCAACCTATTTCAATGCTGTTGATGATTTAACAAAGGTTGTGACTAAAGAACAAGATCATGAATTAGCAGCCTATTTAAAAACAACTAAAATAATGGAGTTAAACAAGTATTTTACAGCCATAAATATAGAATATTATACAGATGATGCTTTGACATTCATGTATAATATTTTGGAAGAAGGAATAAATACGATAAATTTAGCTTTGAGTAGAAAAGATGTTGTGAATGCCTATTTAGAGATTATAGAACAATTCAATGCTGTTGATAAATGTCCTAAATATAGTGATATTTTAGAACTTTTAGCATATATTGATGTTTTGGATTTGAATAATTATTATGCAGCACAACAAGAAGAGTTGAAGGATATTTATTTTGAATATGCTAATAGTTTAAGAAACATGTCATCAGAAGAAGATGTTAGTATGCTACTAGAAGAAGCAAAACAGAAAATGGACGAAGTTATAACAATACAAGAGGATAAAGTTATAGCAGATGCTCTTCTTAAGAAATGTTTAGAAGATTTTAGTCTTTTTTACGAAACTCTTCTTGCAACTTATGAAGAACAAATCAATGCTTTAGAGATGGCAGAATATGCGCTTGAAGAAATTGAGATGACGTATCAAAATTATGTTAATGAAATAAGTATGGCTTTAGGTTCTGCTGCTATTCAAGCAACTTATGATGAGGCAGTAGCAAATCTTGAGGAAAATATTTTAATGATTATTGAAATGTATAGTTGGTAATGGGAGGAAGAAAGATGAAAATGAAAAAAATAATTAGTTTATCCATTGCAACATGTATTTTGTTTTTATCAATTTTTGGTTTATCTTCATGTGGAGATAGTAAAGGTAGTTCTCCAAAAATTGAAAATACAAGACCTACTTTTTCACAGATTTCTAATTTTAATTTAAATCAGTTAAAAAAATATGAAAATAATTTATATCAATCTCATCTTTTTGAAGCTGATGATGAAGTATGGGTGATTGTTGAATTAGAGGGGAAATCTTTAACAGAAGAATATCATGCTTGCAATTTTATGGGCTCATTAGCCGAATTTGCTTTAACTAAAGATGGTGAAAATACCATTCATAGATTACTTACTATTCAAAGTAGAGTAAAAGAATTATTGGATGAAAATGAAATTGCCTATGAATTTAAACATTCCTATACGACATTGTTAAATGGATTAGGTATAAAAGTTAAATATAAAGATATTCAAAAAATATCATCACTTGCAAAAGTAAAAGAAGTAGCAATTTCAGAATTATATAATATGCCACAAGAGGAATCATCATATGATGTTGCTTTAAAAGAAACCGGCATTCTTGCTACAAATAGTAATTATAAGGGTGAAGGAATGATAGTGGCTATTCTTGATACTGGTTTAGATACTAGTCATCAGGCTTTTCAAAAACAATTAACAGATGTTGCATTGACATATCAAAATATTGAAAGTATTAGTGAATTCTTATATCCTAATGTTGCCAATGGTGGTAACTATTATCAAGCTGAACAATTCTATAAGAGTTCAAAAATTCCTTATGGATTTGATTATGCTGATATGGATGAATTTGTTGATCCCGATTATATGGCAGTTAACTACTATGGTCATGGTGCACATGGTACCCACGTTGCAGGAATCATTGCTGGTGATGATGATCAAATCACTGGTGTTGCACCAAATGCCCAATTGGCAATTATGAAAGTTTTTTCAGATGGCACACCGGGAGCATATACAACTGATATCATAGCGGCTTTAGGAGATTGTGCTCTTCTTGGAGTAGACGCAATCAATATGTCACTTGGTTCTGCTAATGGTTTTACATCAGAAGGCGATGGAGGAGAATTTATTGATGAAGTCTATGATTTATTAGGTTCCGTAGGTATTAGCGTTTGTGTGGCAGTTGGTAATGATGGTGAAGCAGGAGATGGTACTATCTATGGTAATGGTTTAAGTTCTAATCCTGATAATGGTTTGGTAGGTTCACCTTCTTCATATGATGCATCATTTGGAGTTGCTTCATCTAATGCAACTTTAAAGAATTATTTTGTATCTGGTAATACGAATATGACCTTTAATTCAGCTGCGTTTGCGGCAACCTCAGAATCATATCCTTTTTATGAATATTTACCATTTGAAGAGGGAAATAAAACATTATCTTTACCATATGTTGTCATTCCAAATTATGGTGATTTAGAAGATTATGAAGGGTTAGATGTAGAAGGTAAAATTGCGGTTGTATCAAGAGGTTCAACGTCATTTGAATATAAGTCACTAGTTGCAGCATATTATGGAGCTGTTGCTTGTGTCATTTATAATAATCAACCAGGTGAAATTATAGCATCTATTGAAGGAGAATTATATATTCCAACATGTACAGTAACAGTAGATTCTGGATCTGTTTTAACAAAGGTTAAGGAAGGAATTATTCATTTTAATATGGATAACAAAATTTATGAAATGTCTAGTTTTTCTTCAATTGGTCCTCTTCCTAATCTCGAGTTAAAACCAGAAATTACTGCTCCAGGTGGAAACATTTATTCTTCAGTTCCTACTATTACTCAAGATGAAAATGGTAATGAAATGTCATATGCATATTATAGTGGTACATCAATGGCAACACCTAATTTAGCAGGGGCAGCCTTACTTGTAAGACAGGCATTAAAGGAAAATTATCCACAAATGACTGAAACTGAACTTCAAGCAAGGGTATATCAAGTTTTAATGTCTACTGCAAGTATTATCAAAGATGAAAATGGTGTTCCCGCAACCCCACGTAAGCAAGGAGCAGGTTTAGTTAATATTGATGCCGCCTTAAATAGTAGTGTTTATTTAAGTGTTACTGGTACGGATAGAACCAAATTGGAATTAGGTGATGATCCAAGTCGTGATGGTATTTATTATATGACTTTCAATGTTGTCAATACTGGTTCAACAGATGTATCATATAATTTAGATAGCATTGTAATGACAGATAGCATAGATTATAATGGTCGCATTTTAGAAAAAGCTTATTTACTTGAAGCAAGTCAAAGAGATTATATAGTTGAAAATGGAACGTATGAAGATGGAATATTAACAGTTGAGGCAAATTCAGTCGCAAAAGTTAAAGTAAGTATTTTCTTAACTGATGAAGATAAAACGTATTTAGATAGCACTTTTGCAAATGGAATGTATGTAGAAGGGTATATTACTTTAGATTCGATTGATTCTAATATTGATCTTTCTATCCCATGGTTAGCATTTTATGGTGATTGGGATGATGCTCCTATTTTTGATGCAACATATTATGATGATACGTATGAAATATATCCTACTATCCCATTAGGATTATATATTTCAGGAATGTTAGGATACCCATTTCCACTTGGTAGTTATGAGTTATTTATCTTACCAGACGGATATGAGGCACCACTTGCATCAGCAGATAAAATAGCTTTAAATTATGAGGGGAATAATGTATTGTATTCTGTTTCTATTGGTCTTTTAAGAAGTGTGAAAGAATTAAGATATGAAATTGTTGATAAATATACACGTCAATCATATTTTAATGGTTATGCTACAAATGTAGGTAAAACATATCTAAATGATAGTGGTGCACTTGTTCCTACACAACATGAGTTACAAATTGAAATTCCTCAATTTCTAGTTGGTAGTAATCAAGAATTAGAAATTGTCATTACTGGAGTTCTAGATACAATTGATCAAAAAGAAGAATCTTTGGTTATTCCACTTACTCTAGATTATGAGGCACCAACTTTATTAGATTCTAAAGTCTATGAAAAAGAGGGTAGAACTTATCTTGAATTTGAAGCATATGATAATCATTATTTATCCTATTTTGGTTTGCTTACAGAATCAGAGGCTTATCCTGATGAATTTGAATTAATTTGTGATAATGCATTTCCAATTTATGATGAGGTTCGCGGGGGAAATACTGTTGTTACTGTTGATATTACTGATTATAAGGACAAGATTTATAATCATAAATTAGCTCTTGCGATTGGTGATTATGCCTTAAATGAAAGTGGTTATTTAATTGAAGCATATGAAGAATTTATAACTGGTTCTACTTCAACTCAAGATTTAAATAAAACTAGTTATGAAGAGACTAAAACAGATCAAGTTGTAACAACGCTTAATATAAACTATATGAACGCAACACCTAATCAAGCAACTACTGCAGAGGGTATTGAGAACACAGGTGAAGAGTTTGTTATTGTTGATGAAACATTATATTATTATAATGGTACAGGAGGAGAGGTTGTTATACCTGATGGTATCAAAGTAATTGCTAATGATGTATTTAGAAAAGATAACAATATAACAAAAATTGTATTCCCAGAAGGAGTAACTACCATTGGTTCTGGTGTTGCTAGAGCTGCTATGTCATTAAAGGAAGTAATTTTCCCTACAACGCTTGAAACAATTGGTGAAGAAGCGTTTGCCTTATGTTTTAGTTTAGAAAAAGCAGATCTTGCTACAACAAGTTTAAGTTCAGTTGGTTTTATGACTTTTTCATATTGTATATCTTTGAAAGAAGTGACTTTGCCATTCACACCAAATGATGCTGATGGCAATATGACATACTTGCAAATGGGATATGAAGCCTTTACGCACTTACATTCATTGGAAAAATTAACAGTTTATTCAAATATTGCATATATGGCCAATGCATTTTATGATGTTCCTGCTTTAAAAGAAGCCAATTTTTATGGTTATCTTGGCAATGTAAATGAATTTACGCTATCTGCTGCTAAAGAATTGACTATACTTAATTTCTATGGTGATATTGGACAATTTGGTGAAACAACCATTGAAGATTGGGGCTTTATGGTGATGAGAGAAGATTCCGCAACTTGTGCTGATTTACCAAAATTAAAAGAAGTTCATTTTTATGGCAATGTTGATACTATTGGAGGTTTTGCCTTTAGTATGTGTCCACTATTAGAAAGCGTCGTATTTCATAAAAATTTAAATAAAATTGAAGCATACGTTTCAGCAGATTCGACAAAATTACTTAAATATACTGCTTCTGATGATAATGAATATTTAGTAAATGGTGAATGTGGGGTAATGTACAATAAAGAAATGACAAAATTATTTACTCCATCTTGTTGGGACTATGATGGTGAGTATGTTTTACCAGAAACGATTACAGAGCTTAATGAATCAGCATTTGGTCAAGCAGAAACAGCAATTCGTTCGGTTGTTATTGTTAGTTTAATAACCGAAGAAGGTGTGCAAACCACTGCTAATAAATCGTATGGTACATGCAAATTAGAAAAACCATTGCTCAAAAAAATTACTTTACATGATCAAATTACAGAGTTTCCAATTGCAATGATGTTTGGCTTAACTAATGCACAATTAGAGTATAGTGGTACTATTACCAATATTGGTCGTCGTGCTTTAAATAATACAGATGTTCGTGAACTTGTCTTTACTGAAGATTTGTTAACAGTAGGTGCATATGCTTTTGGTAATTGTGATAAACTAACAAAAATTGTCTTACCAGATAATGTAGAATTTTTAAATGAAGAAGGTGGGGTAAGTGAAGATGCTTTTAGTAATATGTTTACCGGTTGTACATCGCTTGTCGAATTTAGAATTCCATCAACCATTACTACCCTTTACTATGGAGTTTTTGAGGGATGTACATCGCTTGAAACAATTGATTTAAATAATGTTACGCGAATTTCTCAAGGAAGAAATAGTTTTAAAGATTGCACATCTCTTAAAAATATGATAGGAATTGAAAAAGTTGAGTATATTGGTGAAGGATCATTCAATAATTGTACATCACTTACTACCCTTAATCTTAGTAATTGTTATGAAATTGGTGAAGATGCTTTTAATAATTGTATATCTGTTGAAAGTCTTACTTTATCCACTTCTCTAACTACGCTTGGTAGTTTTGCTTTTGCTAATTGTACATCTTTAAAAGAAGTAGTGATACCTGATGGCGTTGAAGGAATTGATGTTGCAAGTTCATTTGTTGGCTGTACTGGTTTAGAAAATTTTGAAATTCATAATTTGGATTATGATTCATTTGATGGTATTGTATATTCAAAAGATTTGAGTGAATTGGTACTATTTCCAGCAGGTAAATTGTTAGATACATATAAAGTTTTAGAACAAACAATAAGAATTGGAGATTATGCTTTTGCTTCTAATAAATACTTAATGAATATTGATCTTACAAATGTAGAAGAAATTGGGAATAATAGTTTTGAAAAAGCGAATGTTATAGCAGTAAAAGCAGCTAATTTAAAATATGTATATCCACAAGCTTTTAGGGATGCTACTAATCTAGTTAAGATAGATTTAAATATGATTGAAGAATTAGGGTTTAAAGCTTTTGCTAATACAGGATTAGAAGAAGTAATAATGCCAAATAATTTAACGTATATTGAAGAACAAGTATTTGCTAATTGTGATAATTTAAGAAGAGTTGTTATTAGCAATGATTGTTGTAATTTTGACTATTCAAATATTTTCTATCAAAGTTACCATATTGAAGAAATTGTTGTAGAGGATCTTAATAAATATTATTTATATGAAAATGGAGTATTGTATAATTCCACTAAGACGGTTCTTTATGCCTATAATGATAAATCCAGTTCTGAATTTGTTATTCCGGAAGGGGTAGAAAAGATAGCACTCAATGCCTTCTATCAAAATACTACTTTAGAAAAAGTTGTTTTACCATCCACATTAAAGGCCATTGGTGACAAAGCATTCTATGGCTGTACATCATTAAAAACATTCGTTTTCTTAAGTGATACAGCACCTGCTCTTGAAGGCTTATATCAAGAAGGAATGCTATATCCATATGCTAATTTTGTTGATTACATTGAATTAGTTCCAGAAAATGGTTTAGAAGTTACCATCTATTGTAATGGTGATGAAAGTTATCAAACAATCATTTGGCAAAGTTATTTTAAAAATTATGAGGTTATAGAGTAAAAGTTTAAAAAATAATCATATATTTAAATAAAATAAAAAACTTGGGTTTTATTAAAACATAGAACCCAAGTTTTAATTTTTATCATTTCATATATCCTTTTTTATATATAGATATATAAAAAATACATTTAACAAATAATAGAATAAATAGTATGATAATATAGTAATATTGTCAAAATTTTAAATTTTAGGAGGAAATATGAAAAAAATTTTTACTAAAGTATTCTTACTTTTCTTAGTAACTATTTTCTCTTTTACATTTATAAGCTGTAAAAAAAGAAATTTAGGAACTTATTATGAAGTAAAATATGAAGTCAACAATCAAGAATATGCAAAATATTTTGTTGAAGAAGGAAAACTGGCAACAGCAATTATTGCGCCAACAGTTGAGGGAAAAGAATTTGTGTTTTGGATGTTAGATAATTCTGAATATGATTTTAGCAAACCAGTAAATTCAAATCTTACGCTTGTTGCATCTTATAAAGATGAAGAAGCAGATGGTGAAATCCCCAATGCGGTAAAAACACAATTAGAAAAAATCGTTGCAGGAGCAGAATATACAAAAGTATCAATAACAGCAACCGAAAACTTAAAGGCTGAATATAAAGCAGTAAAAGATGGTAAAGAAGTAAGTATTTATTATCTTGAAAAGGCTAATGTTTTTACTACTGTAAAATTATATGTAGGAATAGATGAAGATGGAAAGGTTGTAAATATGGTTACAACACAAAGTGATACTTTAGGTAAAGGGGAAAGCTTTAATGGTTCATCAATGGGATTAAACGGTGCTACTAGCACAACTGTAGATGATTCATTCGTTGTTGTTTCTGGTGCAACTATTTCAAGCAATACAGTTAAAGATTTAATTACAATTGCATTTGATAAATTTGCAACTGATCATAGTGGTCCAGTTAATCCAGATGAGATTTCTGATGAAGTAAAAACACAATTAGAAAAAATCGTTGCAGGAGCAGAATATACAAAAGTATCAATAACAGCAACCGAAAACTTAAAGGCTGAATATAAAGCAGTAAAAGATGGTAAAGAAGTAAGTATTTATTATCTTGAAAAGGCTAATGTTTTTACTACTGTAAAATTATATGTAGGAATAGATGAAGATGGAAAGGTTGTAAATATGGTTACAACACAAAGTGATACTTTAGGTAAAGGGGAAAGCTTTAATGGTTCATCAATGGGATTAAACGGTGCTACTAGCACAACTATAGATGATTCATTCGTTGTTGTTTCTGGTGCAACCGTTTCAAGCAACACAGTTAAAGATTTAATTACAATTGCATTTGATAAATTTATGAATGATAATCCAGATTTATTTCCAGTTAAAACTTTAACTGTAACTTTTGATTCTAATGGAGGTACTCTTGTAAAAGAGATTGAAGTAAAGTCTGGCTCGACATTTGTTAGACCAAATGACCCAACGCGTTCATTGTATCATTTTGTAGGGTGGTATTTCAATGATCAACCATATGATTTTACAAAACCTGTAACTTCTAATATTACTTTAGTTGCAAAATGGGTTAGTGTTTTTCAATTTGATAGTAAGACACAAACAATTGTTGATGCCACTGATTTAGCTGGTGATATTGAAATTCCTGCTAAAATTAATGGTGTAGAAGTGAAAGCTTTAGGAGAAAATTTATTTAAAAACAATAAGACGATTACAAGTGTTATTATTCCTGAGGGAATTGAAAATATTGCATTTAGTGCTTTTGAAGGTTGTAGCAATTTAAAAACAGTTACTTTTCTTGGTACTGATAGTAGTGACCCTTTAACTTTTGGAATCAATGTCTTTAAAGATTGTACTGCTTTAAATAGTATTAGTTTACCAGCGAATGCAACTGCTATTGCAACTTCAATGTTTGAAGGATGTACCTCTTTAATTCAATTACCAATTCATGGTGTTCTTGATCATATTGGTACATCAGCATTTAAAAATTGTGTTCAACTTGCGGCAATAAGTTTACCAGAAGGGGTTAAATCAATTGAATCAAATGCCTTTGAAAATTGTCAATCATTAATTGCTATATCCTTTCCGTCAACATTAACAAAAATTAGTGAAGAGGCATTTAAAAATTGTAGTCAAATCGTTTCATTATATATTCCTCAAGGTGTAACCAATATTAATTTAAATGCATTTTTAGGATGTGAGAAATTATCTTCTATCAATGTGAGTGCTGATAATAAAAGTTATGCAAGTGTGAATGGGGCATTATATAATAAATCTTTGACAACATTATATCTTGTACCAGATAAAAATTTAACAACCTTTGAAGTCAAGAATACCGTTACATCCATTCAAGTCAATGCGTTAGCAAATTTAATAAAACTTGAAAGCATTACTGTTGAAGATGGTTCAAGCAAATATCAAGTATACAATAATGTTTTATATTCAACAACAACAACGAGTGGCAAAACGACAACTAAACTTGAATTTATTCCTGCGAAATATTCGCAAGCTGTAACACTACTTGCCAATACAAAGGATTTGGCTGCAAATGTATTTGCGAATTGTCCAAATATAACAGAAATTATAATTGAAGATGGAAATGAGTTCTTCTTTGAAATTGATCATTTAATTTATCGTAAGGCAAGTGCAACTTCAACATATTATACTTTAGTTGTTGCCAATCGTAATTTTAATGGTGTGGCTACTATTTTAAAAGATACTACGGGAACTTTGTCTTCCATTGATGCAAGTGCATTTATTGATACTACATTATCGGGCATTCGTTTTACAACATCAGCACATATTACATATGTAAGTGATACATTATTTGATAAAGTGCCTGAAGGATTTAAAGTATATATTCCAAATGGCCAAACTAATTATTTTGTTGGTATGTATAATACAAAATGGAGTGTTGCATTTAAAGCTTTAGTTTCAACTATGATTGTTGAAGATGAAGCACAATAAGTTTGAATAATTCAAAGCTTACTAGATTTCTAGTAAGCTTTTTGTTAGGAAAAATTCATTTAAATTAAATAGGATACTATATTAAATTTTGACAGTCTTCTATTTGTTTTTTTATATTTTTACAAAGAAAAATAATTTAAATAAAAGTGAATAAAAAACAAAATCATCTTCCTTTACTTTAAAAGTGCAAACGCTTGCAAAAAAAAATTCTCAGTGATATAATTAAATATCTTTTTATGAAAGGAAGAGGAGAAATGTTAAAATTAAGAAAAAGATTATTTTTAATTTTATCAATGGTTGGTGTAATTCTTTGTTTGGTATCATGTATTCCAGACGGATATATCAAGTTAAAGTTTGATGAAGAATTATACACAATTAAAGTAGGTGAAAAATTAGACTTTATGCCTACAGTTGTCAAGGATTCACATGAAAGTAATTATGAATTAGTATACGAATCATCTGAACAAACCGTTGCAACCTATATTGATGGAATATTAACAGGTTTAAAAGAGGGGACAACAGAATTAAAAGTTTTTGTTAAAGATAACCCTTCTGTATATGCAACTACAACAATTCAGGTTGTCTATACAGAGACATTAGATGTTGAATTTGATGTAAAAGATAGGATGTTAAAAGGACAGACATATAAAATTTCTTATGTTCTTCAAGAAGGTTGTATCGATCCGATTATAACATATAGATCAAATGATGATAAGATTTTAACTATTGATAATGATGGGTATGTTTTAGCGGTATCTAAAGGTACTACACAAATTATTGCTAGAGTTACCTCAAGTGTTGATGGTATACAGTATCGTGAATATGTTTTTGATGTTACGGTTTTAGAAGAAATATATGAGATAGAATATGTATTAGATGGAGGTATCAATCATCCAAATAATCCAACATCATATACTGATTCTGATTTACCAGTTGGTTTAAATAATCCATCTAAAACAGGCTATACTTTTGATGGTTGGTATTTAGATGCTGAATGTACTGGTGATAAAATAACAGAGCTTGATGCATCCATGAGTGGTAAAGTTACTCTTTATGCCAAATGGATAGTTACAAAATATACTATTGATTATCAACTTGATGGAGGCCTCAATCATCCTGATAATCCCCAAGGATATGATATGTTGACTCTACCAATTGAGTTATTAGAACCAACAAAAGAAGATCATCAATTTTTGGGTTGGTATCTCAATGATCAATTAGTAGATAAATTAGAAGTTGGCCTAGAGGGAGATATTACTCTTTATGCCAAATGGGAACAAATTGCATATTTCATTACTTTTGAATTAGATGGTGGTGTATGCGATAACTTACCAACAAAATACTTTATTGATGAAATAACATTACTTCCAGTTCCAACAAAAGAAGGATTTAAATTTTTGGGTTGGTATTTCAATGATGCATTAATTGAACAAATCAATGGTGAGCAAAGAGGCGATATTACAGTTGTTGCAAAATGGGAACAAGAACAAGTGGTTGAAAAAGATTTAATTGTCGATCCAAATAATGAAAATGCATATGCGACAATAGAAGAAGCCCTAGATGCTGCAAAAGACGGAGATACTATTTTGGTGGTAGCCGGTACTTATCAAGGCTTTACAATCAATAAATCAGTAACCATCAATGGTGCGAATTGGGGAATTAATCCAGTTTATGAGACTAGAAATGCAGAAACTATTTTTACTAGTGATATTTTAATCAATTCAAATAATGTTGTGATTGATGGAATCGCTTTAACTGAAAAGGGACGTATTGTTGGTTCAACTAGTGGTGTTAGCAATATTCAATTGACAAATATTTATTGCTATGAGTCAACAGTCAATTCTACTGCACAAGATAGTTTAACTGCACCTATTCATTTTGTTCCACAAACAGATGATGCAAATGCCATTTTTGAGGATGTAGAATTAACAAATCTCAAATATGAAAAATCTACAGGAAGACCAATGATTTTTTATGGTATGCAAATAATCAATTTAACTATAAAGGGTTGTTCTTTTGTTGGTAATGGTGCTAACTATAATGATGGAATTAAGATTGATAATACGGCTTCCTTTGGTGTGAAGGGAAATGTTTCAATTATAAATAATCATTTTGAAAATTATTCTCAATATACAATTTGGGTTAGATCTTATAGTGAAGGAACCTATGAAATCAAAAATAATACTTTCAAAAATTGTGGTCAAACAGCAGGAAGTCATGCTGCAGCAACTTTTGTAAAATATAGTGGTGCCTCAACAGGAACTGCTAAAATTGAATTCCAATATAATAAGGTAGATAATTCATATATGCTATTTAGATTAGATCAAACAGCTGATATGAGCGAAACTACTCATGATGTGCATATCAATTATAATAAATTATTGAATTCTTTAGCTACCTATTATATTAAAAATGCATATTCTTTTAATATTGATGGTGCTAATAATTACTATGATCAAACTCCAGTAGCAAGTAAATTTATGGGTGTTGATGGCTGGGATACGTATTATGAAAATGAAACTGATGTTCCTGAATATGTTGATGAAAGTGCTGATCTTTGGGAAATTCAATATATTTTAAATGGTGGAACTTTACCAGCAAATGCTCCAACTAAATATGATAGTGAAGTTGGATTAACCAAACTTCCGGTACCAACAAATGGCAATTTCGTTTTTGTTGGATGGTATTTCAATGATGAAAAAATTACTGCTATTGAAAAAGGAACAACAGGAAATATTGTGCTTAGTGCGAAATGGCGTGAAGATGCATTATATGTAGGAGTTGGAGAGGATTGGTATTACTCTACACTTCAAGCTGCTTTAGACGATGCTAAAGAAGGAAGTAAGATTATTATTTTAGCTGGTGAGTATAATGAAAATGTTACGATTTCCTTGGCTAACTTAACAATTGTTGGACCAAATGCAGGAACCAATCCAAATACTTTCGCACGAGAAGAAGAAGCTGTTTTAACAGGCGTTATTACAGTTCTTGCTTCTGCTAATAATTTTACAATGGATGGATTGTCCTTTACAAAGGGTGCTAAAATCGTTGGAAGTGAAAACAAAGAGTATCATAACTTTAAGTTTGTAAATAATTTAGTTTATGATACAAATGCTTCTACTACTGATTGGGTTATCAATCGTTATGTGATGAAAGGATTTGTAGAATTCAATTTACCAAGTGGAGGTTCAACAAATCATTTCTATTTTGCAAATAATAGATTTACGAATGTTAGTGATGTTAACTTATTAATCAATAGAGTTGTTAATTTATCAGTAGAAGGGAATGTATTCTTAGACTTTGATCGAGATGCTATTAGATGTGAGGGTGGCTATAACCAAGGTATTATTTCATTTACGAATAATTATTTTGAACAAAGTGTTCAAAATAATGGATACAATGCAATCTTTATGTATGCTTTATCCGGACCTAGTGGATCAAATACAATAGTGTATGTGTTAAATAATACTTTTAAACAAATAGGTACTGATCAGTCTAATGCGGTTCCATATAATGGTGCAATTTCTGCTCATATTTTCCAAGAAAATAAAACAGCTTGGGAAATTACAGGCAATATTTTTGATCATTGCTATAATTATATGTGGTTAAGAAATAATGGAGCAAGTACATCTAATTGGAGTTGCAAAGTAGATAACAATCAATTTTTAGGACTTCCTACTACTCATTATTTTGGAACATATCAAGGTTCTGATACTGAAACTACAAATCCACATTTGGCAGAATTTGGTGCTAATTATTATGAAAATAATGAGGGTGAAGTGATTACTGATCTAACTTCTTATGCTAGTTTATTTAAACATTTAAAAACATCAGGTACTACTTTGGCAACTAAACCAATTGTTGATGAAGCAAAACCACTTGAATTTTATGTTATCAATTATGAACTTGATGGTGGTACTTTAAAAGGAAATTATCCAACTGCTTATAATAGTTTAATTAGTGAACCTATTGTACTACCTACTCCTACAAAATTGAATTGTGAATTTTTAGGTTGGAGTTTAAACGGAGATTATGTAACTGAAATTCCTTCAACTTCAAGAGGTGATATTGTGTTAGTAGCTGAGTGGAAAGTATTAGAAGGCGAAATTTATGATGTAACTTATATATTTAATGGTGGATATTCAGAAGAATACTTAGTTGCTCATTCTGGCAATGCTCCACATTTAACGATTAATAATTATAATTATAATAATGGTACATTCTGGGGTGGAAGATATACGAATGATATCTTTATTGGAACAAGTAGTTATGATCCTGCAGCAACTTTTTCTGATCGTATTTATATAGCTAAAAATTTAGAAACTGGTTTATATGAAATTGTTCAAATTATTTCTTCTGGTGCATCTAGTTGGCCAGAAGGTGCTGAATATGTTATTACTATTTCTAACTCTTACAACAATTATTGGGCAAGTATTAACCCAATTACAACTAAATTGACAGTTGGTCAAATGGTTGCTTTTGATCAAGCGATTGAGGATATTACCGCAGATGAACCAGCTACAGTATATTTCTTTAGTGAAGTACCTGAAGATGATACTTTAGTTGTACCTTCAAGATATAGTGATAAATTGATTGTTCCTGGTTATTTAGGATATAAATTCTTAGGATGGTATGATAGCGAGGATAATCTATATACTAGTTTAGAAACTTTGAATGGTGATCTTACTTTATATGCAAAATGGGAACAACTAAATCCTGTAACTAATATTCGAGTTGATGAAATTTGTGATGAACTAGAAACCGGTGATACTTTCCAAATTGTGGCAAGTGTAGAACCAAGTGATGCATATTTTAAAGATTTATTCTATGAATCAAGTAACACAGATATTATTACTGTATCAAGCACTGGTTTAATTACTGCTATTAATGCCGGAAAAGCAACAATCACAATTTACGATTATCTAAGAAAAGTTGCTTATGAACATGAAATTACTGTAAATTCGATTCAATCGGTTGATATTACATTTGAAGAACACTATGATGGATCAATTCATATTGATGATACATTGCAAATCATTGCTACAGCCTATGGAAAAGGTACAGAAAACGCTAAATTTATTTATGAATCAAGTGATGAGAACATCTTAACAGTGTCGGAAACAGGACTTGTAACTGCTCTTGCTAATGGTAAAGCAAATGTTTTAGTTACAATTGAAGGAACTCAAATTAATTTATCAGTTTGTATCACTGTAGGAGTATATTCAGAAGATACAGATATCGATAGATTGATTGCACTGCTTGCTAGAAACAATTTTGCTGTAGTAGAAACGGGTAACATATCTTTATATAATGATGGTGTTGAAAGAGTATATGTTTCTACTTATGGAAGTGTCAATAGATACTTATTTGATGAATTTAAAGTGGATGAAACATATTATGCAACAAGTGAGGCTAATCCAAATAACCATAAAGAACGTAGAAGTGTAGATACAATTGAATTTGTTACTGTTCATGACACCGCAACACTTACAGGTACAGTTGTATCAATTGCTCAAGGTATGTCAAGCGGTGAAACCTCCATTCACTATACAGTAGGTAATGATGCCATCTATGGTATCGTTCCTGAAAAATATATTGCATATCATGCCGGTGATGGAACATCTGCAAGCTTTACTTGGACGAAAACCAATGCGGTTGCTACTAGCAATATAGCACCTCAATTTGATGTTGTACAAAGTGGTTCTGCTTATTATCTATCACTAAATGGAACTGTTACACAAATTGAAGTGCCAACAATTAATGGTGCGGCGCCTTCTGCTAGTTATTTATCAATTCTTGGCCCAACTTGGAAAGTAGAGAATGGGTATTACTATATTGGTGAACCATTATGGTATTCATCTAGTTATAATACAATTGGTTCCCGTGGTGGAAATAATAATTCAATTGGTATTGAAATGTGTTCTAATTTATCTGGTGATATCTATGATACATTCCAAAGAACTGCACAACTTGTTGCCGATATCTTATTAAGAAATGATTTAGATACAACAAGAGTGAAAATGCATAATACTTGGAGTGGTAAAAATTGTCCTCAAACAATGATTTCTGGTTCTTATTGGGATAGTTTTATGGAAATGGTTGAATTACAATATGAAATTCAAAAGAATTATAGTAATGCAAAAATTTCTATTCAATCTAATAATCCTGATATTATTGATAATACTGGCCGAGTAATCAAAGCACCAGCTATTACTACAACAGTATCTTATGATTTAACTGTTGAATTAAATGGTCAGACTAAAACGATTACTTTACATAGTATTGTTCCTGGTACAACAACTTGGGAACAATGGGATGGAACTTATCCTGCAAGTAGAATTTGGAATAATGGTGTTTTCGCAAGATAAAATAAAAATCACTTTATAAATTATAAAATAAACACTCTATGAAATGTTAAAACATTAGAATAGAGTGTTTTATTATTGAATATATAAATACGATATACTATTGACAAGATGTGACAAAGATGATATAATTATCTTCTAGTAGAAGATAATTAGGAGAAATGAAATGAATTATAAAGAATTATCATATAAATTTATGCGTATTTTTCGAAAGAGAAATCACCTTATTCATCAAGTGAAAGAATTAGATAAAGGAGAAAATGGTATTTTACAAACCCTGTTTATCTATGAAGAAATTCATCAAAAAAATTTAACACCAGGTGAACTATGTGCAATTCAACAATTAACAAGTGGTCGAATTGCATCTACGCTTAAAAATTTAGAAAAAAAGGCTTTTATTAAAAGAATGATGGCTGAAGATGATCGAAGAAAAACGATTATTAAATTAACAGAAAAAGGTAAGATTGTGGCAAAAAGAATTATTGATGATATTGCAATGAGTATCAATAAGATGATTCATAAATTAGGAGAACACGATTCACAAGAATTTCTTCGCATTCTTAACCGATTATACGAATAAAAAGGTGGTGTAATTTATGAATACTTACTTACTAATATTGAATAAAGAAACGTTAATTACCATCCATTATATTTTCTTTATTATACTAGGATATGTATTAGGTAGTATTATGTTTGGGTATCTAATCCCTAAAATTTTTAAACAAGTGGATACGAAAAAAGATAGTGAGGATGGGAATCCTGGAACTGCAAATGCTTTTATTCAAGGTGGCATGCTATGCGGAATTTGTACACTTTTATTAGAATTAGGCAAAGGGTTTGTTCCCGTTTATTTAGCTAAAAATACGATTTCACCTAATCATATTTTGTTTTCATTTATTATGCTTGCACCTGTTGTAGGCCATGCTTATCCTCTTTATAGTGGGTTTAAAGGTGGTGGAAAATGTATTGCGGTTAGTTTTGGTAGTTTATTAGGCCTATTTCCTTATTTGCAAATGGGACTTTTACTTGCTTTTTGGCTTCTTTTCTTTTCATTAATCATTATTGTCAAACCACATACTTTAAGAATCTTTTTTGCTTATTTTGCTTTTATTTTAACAAGTATTTTTATTGTTAAATCATTCATCATTTTTATTGGATGTTTTAGTATTTCAATGATTGTTGGCATTAAACATCTTGCATCATTTAGAAAAATGGAGGAAACTGAAGTGCGCTTTGCCTTTAGAAAACGTTAATATGAAATTTTTAATCTTATCATGTAAAACTGGTGGAGGTCATGATGCGGCTGCAAATGCTTTAAAACTTCAATTTGAAAAAATGGGACATGAAGCCTTTGTTTTTGACTATTTAACGCTTGCAGGAGAAAAAGTAGCAAAAAGAGTTGCGAATGCTTATGTCAATACAGTCAAAACGGTTCCTTATGTTTTTGGAGAAGTGTATAAATTGGGAATGTATGTTAGTAAACATTCAAAAGAATCCCCTGTGTATAAAATAAATAAAAAGATGGCAAAATATTTAATTCCTTATTTAGAAGAACACCACTATGATGCAATTATTATGACTCATCTTTTTCCTGCTGAAACTTTAACTTATATGAAAAAAGAAAATGTCAAATTGCCACTTTTTGTAGGGGTTGCTACCGATTATACTTGTACACCATTTTGGGAGGAAACAGATTGTGATTTTTATATCATTCCTCATGAATTATTGATGAGCGATTTTACTAAACGAGGAATGCCGATTGATAAACTATACCCTTTAGGAATTCCTTTTACTCCTAAAATTTTAAACCCTATTAGCAAAGAGGAAGCAAGAGAAAAACTACAATTGAAATTAAATAAAAAAATTGCTTTGCTACTTGGTGGCAGTATGGGTGCTGGTAAATTGATTCAACTTGTTAAAAACTTTAATAAAATTAAAGATAAAAATTATCTTCAAATTGTTGTTATATGTGGAAATAACAAAAGAATATATCATAAATTGCTTAAATTGTATGGCAAAAATGAAATGTTTGTTATTTTAGGTCATACCAATCAAATGGATTTATATTTGAAGGCTTGTGATATTGTTTATACAAAACCAGGAGGACTTACATCAACTGAGGCTGCCGCATCAAGATTACCCCTTGTTCATACTTTTCCTATTCCAGGGTGTGAAACTGCTAATAAAAATTTCTTTCATCATCTTGGTATGTCAATTTCAGCACCAAATGCCAAAGAACTCACTGAAATAGGGTTAAAGTTACTAAATAGTGAAAATGACATGGAAAAGATGAAAAAAGCTCAAGAAAAAAATGTTAGTCTTGATGCTACTGAGAAAATTGCTCAATTGATTATTGATAAAGTTCAAAAACAAAATCAAATTTGAAGTTAAACTGGTATAGGTTCAATATTAAAATTGTATCAATATCATTGTTGATGAGAAAAAATATTAACATAAAAAAATAAGTGGAAGATAAATGGTTTTTCCGCTTATTTTTTATAAAGAAATGATATAAATGAATGATATTATTTAGTGTAAAAATATGTCTTTTTACAATAATGTAGTATAATATACTATATAATAAATACGATTCTATTCATCGTAATAAAGTGATAATATCAGTTAAATAGTATAAGTAAAAAATTGAATCGTTTGATATTTGTAAATTGAAAGGGATATTCATAATTTATGGATAAAAATTCTAAGACAATTATAAGTGCTTGTTATATAACCAATATAATTTGTTCAGCAACTTCATGTGTTTCTCCGCTATTATTTTTAACGCTAAAAACAATGTATAATATTTCATATTCATTACTAGGGTTACTTATTGTAATTGGGTTTTTAACACAATTATTTATAGATTTGATATTTACTTTTTTTAGTAAGAAATTTAATATAAATCTATGCGTTATTTTAATGCCAATTCTATCAGTAGTTGGATTGATTATGTATGGATTAACACCATGGATTTTACCGCATCATGAATATATTGGTTTAGTTATTAGTACTTTTTTTATTTCTATTTCGAGTGGGTTAGTTGAAGTTTTGTTAAGTCCTTTGGTTGCTACCTTACCATCTAGCAATCCAGATAAAGAAGTTAGCAAATTACACTCTGTTTTTGCTTGGGGTGTTGTGGGAATTGTAATTGTTTTTTCTTTATTTATGAGAATTTTTGGGTATGATCATTGGCAATATTTTATATTCATCATTACTATCTTTCCTATTCTTTCCATCATACTGTTTAGTATCAGTAAATTACCAAATATTTATTTTGATGAAAAGCAGTTTAAAATAAAGACCTTATTGAAAAATAAATGGGTATGGCTAGGATGTATAGCAATCTTTGTAGGTGGAGCTACTGAAAATATTATGTCTCAATGGGCATCTACCTTTTTGGAATTATCAGTTGGGATTCCTAAAGTTTATGGGGATATATTTGGTGTTGCAATGTTTTCACTGATGTTAGGGCTTGGAAGAACGTTATATTCTAAATATGGAAAACACTTGTCTAAGATTATGATAATAGGTTCATTTGGCGCAACGATTTGCTATATCATTGCTGGTATTAGTATGATTCCTTTTTTGGGATTAATTTGTTGTGGATTGACAGGTTTTTGTGTCTCCATGCTTTGGCCTGGTAATTTAATAGAATGCAATCACAAAGTGAAAAATGGTGGTGTTGTCTTATTTGCATTCATGGCTGCTGGGGGTGACTTAGGGGCTTCTGTAGGTCCACAGTTAATTGGTATTATTACGGATGCTGTTGCAAAGCATTCTAATATAATTCATACTGCTTCACAATATGGTTTAAATGCTGAACAAGTAGGAATGAAATTGGCTATATTGATATGTACCATTTTTCCGATTATATCCACAATCATATCTATTATAAATAATAGGTATTATCGCAAAAATTCTAATAAATGATAAAAATAGTAGAGTAGTAAAAAAGAAGTAAATGCATCATTTTTGTGTTATTTATGTAACGTTGTATGTTGAATTTGTCCATTTGAAAATAGGGCAAAAATAGGCGATTTTAATTGAAAAAGTACGCTATTTTACTATATTTGTGTTTAAACTTGAGATTTTGTGGTGTAGTTAGAGTTGTGAGAAAATAGCTGTTTTTCATCATACGATAGGGGTTGAAAGTTCAATTTTAATAGGTATGAGTGAAAAACACTTATTAATTTTATTAATTATCGTATTGCTGGATAATATAATCTTTTAGTATATTGTTTGTTGTAGCAAAAGAGATGGTGCTATGGATATAGAACAAACAAGAAAACAACGATTGAAGATTATTATATGAATTACGTAATAACCTTATAGTCATTTATTAAAATTCTGAAGATTCAGATAAGCATATTTCAACAGTAGAATTACTACTAGAAATAGAGAAAGTAATATGGGATAGAATAGATGAAATAGAAAGAAGTGGAGATATTGTTGATTGATATATTATTATATTCAAACCCGCATATTTGCACCACAATGCAAGGTCTATAAGTAGTTTGAAAAATAGCTACTTTTAATAAAAATAAGCATATATTTGATGAAATATCTAGAATATATGCTTTTTTTATGTTCTATAAACAACTTATTGTCCTTTCTCATATTCGGCTATACGCAAGGGTTTGAACCAAGCAAAAATTTTGTAAATAACGGGGTTTGAACCACAAAATACCATTAAAGAAATTATTGGAATAGTGTTTCATACTTGAATTGACAAATTATCAAATAATGAACTAGTTGGAAAGATTGAAGAATTACTAATAAAAGTTAGAGAACATGTTTCAACAACTGTCAACACTACTCTTTTATATACTTATATGGAAATAGGTAGAGTAATTGCTGAGGATTTAATGCTTCATATCGAGGATAGACAGTATAAAGTTAATTTGATAAGGGAATTATCAAAGAAACTGACTAACAAGTATGATAGAGTTTTTTCTAAATCCAACATCTATAATATGATATCTTTTTATACAAACTACAATAGTGTCCAATCACTGACTGGCCAACTTACTTGGACACATTACTGTGAACTTATATCAATCAATGATAAAGATAGAAGAACATTTTATGAAAAAGAATGTGTTAATGCTAAATGGAGTGTTAGAGAATTAAAACGTCAAATTGCATCATCTTTATATGAAAGATTATTGTTATCTAATGGTGAAAGTAATAAACAAACTATTTTAAATTTAGCTTTAAAAGGAAATGAAATTTCTACACCGGAAGATATGATTAAGGATCCATATGTATTTGATTTTTTAGGTCTTCCTGAAGATAAACCAATGTTTGAATCTGATTTAGAAAGAGCTTTAGTTATTCATATTGAAAAGTTCTTACTTGAACTTGGTAAAGGTTTTATGTTTGTGGGAACACAACAACGTGTAACATATAATAATAGACACTACTATGCTGATATGGTTTTTTACAATAAGATTCTTAAAGCATATGTTTTAATTGAACTTAAAACCACTCAACTTATGCCAGAAGCTGTTGGTCAATTAAATATGTATTTAAATTACTATAAAGCAGAAGTTAACGATGATGGAGATAATGATCCTATTGGAATAATTCTTTATACCGATAAAGGAAATGTAAACTTGGAATATGCATTGGGCGGACTTTCTAATCAAATATTTGCATCTAAATATATTACTTATATGCCAAATAAAGAAGATATGATTAGACAAGTTGAATTGATTATAGAAAAATCAAAATAATATACTTGCTATGTAATTATTGTAGTAGGTATAAATTATAAATTTTTTTAAATTGATATGTTTCTTCATACAGATATATTTGGAGTATTATTACTTGACATGTTTCCTTCTACTTCTAATGTTGAATGTTTAATTTGTCTCAATAAAAAATAGTAAAAATATTACAAAATTAGGCAAAAATATGAGTATTTTGAGCTATTTTTGATAGTTTATTAGATTAGACTAGATAAAATGGCTTATTTTTTAAAAAGACTTAATGCTCTTTCAAGGCTAATGTTGAAAGTTAAAAGACACTCGTATATGAGGGCATATCGATGCCTTTGGACTTTTATAACGTTCAACATAGGGTTAAGAGTACCAAAGTGTATTAGTTTGGGGAAATATACCAATGAAAATAGAATTAAAAGCTAGGATTTCTAATGATTTTAGAGTCCTGGCTTTTTATAATAGATGATGGTTTATTGATATGTTTCCAAAAACATATTTATATCTTTATCTCAGGCTTAATTGGATAACATTTTTTTGTAACATTTTCTATTGATGTTTGCTTTTTTATTTTACATAGTGGATTTAATTTAATAAAAATGATAAAATAAAGTAAAAGTTAACTTAATCAACAATGTTAATTAAAAGTTTAACCGCTGGGTAATTCTTATTTTTGTTTTTTTAATCTATAATATTAGTGTTCAAGGAGGAAAAAACACTATGTACTACAAGGTGCTTGCTAAATGTGGGCATGTCGGTAGAAACAATTATATAATAAAGTGCTTTTATGTAAAGGCTAATGATGGTGAAGAAGCTGCTAAGATTGTTAGACAAAAGCCTAGAGTGAAGCATCATCATAAGGATGCTATTAGAGATGTAATTGCTATCGAATTAGAAGAATATCTTACAGGCTTAAAAATAATGGAAGCAGATATGTACTTCAAAGTACAAAATTCTTCAGATCAACGATTATATAATTGTGTAAAGCAAGAAGACATTTACCCAGAAGAAGACAAAAAGAAATATAAGAAGCCTAGAAATGGTCAAAGGTTAAGAGCATTGGAAATGGAAAAAGAAATGAAAAAGTATGTTCAAGGAGGATGGATGAATGATTAATAAGAAAAGAATAGGTAAATATTTAAAAGAACTAAGACTCAAAAAAATAAGAAAGAAAGATGGTAAATCTTTCTCGCAGGAAGATTTAGTTTTAGAATTTTCAGATAAAGGAATAGATATATCTGTTAACGCTATTGCAGAATGGGAAAGGGGTTCTACATTACCATCTCCTGATAATTTAGAAATGCTTTCTGAAATTTATAATAGGACAATAGATGAAATCCTTGACGGTGAAGATAGTAATGATATTGATTATTCTGAAATTTACTTTTTAGCAGATGAACACTGGGGTATGAAGTATGATCAAAAAGCTAATTTATATCTAATCCGTAATGAACAAATTAAACTAATTACTTCAAGATTTAAAGAAATGCTACTTATTAGAATTGATAGAGTCTTCTCTTCTAACGAAGAAAACGAATTTAGATTCTTATTTAATAATTTTTATCATGCATCTACATATGTTGATGAATATACAACTATCGATGTTAATGACCAATATATAAGAGTAAAAGATGCACTTAATGGATTATTAACAGAAATAAGAAATATGAACCCAGAAGAAAAGTATTGGGAGATTCAAAAACTATTTGTGGAAAATAAAGAGTTATGGTTTGGATTTCGTCTTGATGTTCTTGATTTAAATAATGAACCTATTTTACAGGAACGATTTAATGATATTGAAGATTGGCAAAAGGATATGCTTTTAGCAATGTTTCAAAATATAGAACCATACGATGAAAATCCATCTGCATTTGGTTCTCGATATTACAAAAATTTTGAAGAAAAAAATGGCGAGTATAATCATGAAATGAAAGTAAAAAGTGAAATGAAAGAACTTATTACTCATGGTGCCAGTATTAATAAATATTTTTTTAATGTTAAAAAAGGTTATTATGAAACACATAGAATCATTGATAGATTAGAAGAATTGTATAATTTATGCTTAAAACCTATTGAAGTTCATCTAGTAGATGAGGAAGGTAAAATTAATGCTTATAAAATAGAAAATAATGCTAAAAATAGATTTTTAAATAAGTATTATTTTAGTTTGAGAGGATGTCTTAAGGGCTATGGTTGTGGAAATGACTATTCTGATATTGATGAGATATATAAATGGTTTAATACTCATGATGAAGTACCTGAAGAATATTACCTAGAGGAAGCTAAAAAACACAATATTGATATTAATCAAGATAAGAAGTATTGGATGGCTGACGTTAAAAGATTAGATAGTTCCCTAGAAAAATGTTTGAACGAGTACAAGGCTATTGAAAAATCAATTGCTGAAGGCTTAATTGAAATAGATAAATTAAAAGAAATGCTTCAATCAGGTGAAAAAGAATATAAGATTCATAAATATGAAATCATTGGCGGAACTGATGAAGAATCAATTAGAGATTATATAGAATTTTGGAAATCTAAAATTGATTATAATGAGTACTTAAAAGGAAGAGATAGAGACTTAACTAAGGAATTATTATCTGATTTAGATAAGTTATCTTTAGAAGAAATTAAGGGTAAATATTTCGAAATGGAGGTGATTGAGGATGAATAATTATTATACATCGACATTAATTAAAGAATTAAGGAATAACTATAAATATACAATCCAAAAGGTTGCAAATATATTAGGTGTAAGTAAGGCTGCAGTATCTAAATGGGAAAATGGCGATGATATAACTACTGAACATCTATATGATTTAGCCAAACTTTATAATGTCACATTTTCTGAATTATATAATGGTAAGTTAAATAATGAAGACAATAGTCATTATTGGGGAAGAAATTACGACCTTTCTAATTTTGAATTAGGAGAAGATATCAATAATAAGAATGTAGATAACCTAAAAAGTTTATTTGAGCATTGTGCAATGGTAAAAGAAAGATTCTATCAATTATTACCAAGATGGGCTAAAAATGAATTATCGAATAATGAATTAGAGGAATTTGTTTTTATTAAGCAATATTTTAAATTTGATACAAACTATTATGCATATATAAAATATGGACCACGTCACTTAGCTTTTGTTAATGAAAAGAATGAAAAAGAATTTGTTATAGAAATCTTAAATAAAATATCAGAGTTAAAAAACGAAAGTTATTTATGGGAACTTAACAAACTATATTCATTCTCGTATGATTATAAGTCAGACGATGTATGCAAAAGTGGAAATCTAAAGGCTTTAGAATATATGTTGTATTCATTTAGCCAATTAGAAAAGGATTCCATTTTATATGCAAACCTTCATTATGAAGTTACTGTTGAAGATAATGGTATATTTGGTAGCAAAACATCTCATACTGAAACAAAAGATAGAACAATTGAAGAAATAGAAGAAATTCCATATTTCAAGGTAATGCTTAATTCAGGGGCTAATGTTTTATATCAATGGAAATCATTTAATAATGGTTGGGATAATGAAATGTTTGAATGCATTGAAGGGAAAACTGTTCAAGTAGATACAACTATCTACCAAAAACAAAATTTCTGTAATTTGGGTGGTAAAACTTTAATTCCTGTTTTAGATAATTGGAAGCTATTTACTTATGCTGAATACTTAGAATTTATTGATAATGCTACAACAGAATATTATAAGGATATTGTTAATATAAAAGACATAAATCCTATTGAGTATTATAAAAAAATATTAAGAAGAGATGGCTTAAATGGTTAATAATATTGAAAACAAAATGAGAGAACTATCTAAAAAAATTCATTACAAATTTATTGATATTAATATTCTTTCTGAAGCTATGAATTCAATTAAGATAACTGTCCCTGGTAAAAGTAAAAAGAAAAAAGAATATGTTAATCAAGGATTAGCAACGGTAGGAGATTCTATTCTTAAAGCATTAATCGCAGATGATCTTTATAAAGCCGGATTCAAGACAAAGGGACAAATCACTAAATATAAGATGGAATTGGAAAATAATAAGACTTTATATTCTATTGTTATAAAAGAAGGAATCATTAATTATGCTTATAATGATAAACACTTTTATTCAAAGAATAATCCTCAGCATGAAATGGTTGCATCAAGTAAGCACGATACATATTTAGAAGCTATAGTTGGAGCAGTTTATCATGATGGAGGATTTGATAAGACTAAGTTATGGTTTAATACATGGCTTAAACCATTACTAAAGAAATATAAACAGCAAGAGGAGGTGAGATAATGAGTAAGGGAAATGGAGTATCTAGTTACACACATATACACGAACAATTAAATCATTATGCTAATCAACATAACCCTAATAATAAGGCTTATGTTGCAAATAATAACAATCATTCAAATCAAATGAATGGAAATAGCGTAGTTCACCAACAAATGCTAAATAATAGGGCTAACCAATTAAATCCTAATAATCCAAATTATAAAGGTGGAGAGAGAAGATAGATGAATTTATACACTGAATTTCATGGATCTATTCCACAAAAAGATATTGGTAAAAGATTAAGAGAAATTGTAAAAAAAGAAACAAAATATTTTAAGATAATGACTGGATATGGTTCAACTACAGGCTCATGCTCTTCAAAGCAAGCTGCTATAAAATCTTTATTTAAAATGAAGAATGAAGGGCTTATTAGAGATTTTCTTCCTGGTGAAGTTAGGTATGAACCATTAACAAGTGCATCACCTTATTATAAAGCAAAGATGGAATATGGGAATCAAATAAAAAATGATTCTGATTATGGTAATGAAGGTATAGTATTTATATTTATTTAGTAATTACATTAAATAAAAATAAGCTCGAAGGTATAGTATAGTTTATTCTATAAAATATTTTCGAGCATTTTTTAAATCCACTATTGTTTTTATACACCAAAAGGTGGACATCAGTTTAAAAATATGTTATAATTTTATTGTATTTTATCAAAATTTATATTTTTATTGTGAAAAATTTATATATTTATGAGAATTATATAAAAAATGGTGAATTTATGACAGAAGAATTGAAAGTAAAAATAAATGATTCTATAAAAGAAAAATTTGTTGGAAACACAATTTTTACAAATGATGAATTAAACGAAATGTATAATTTATCTAGTTGTATATTGAGAAATGTAGCTAATACCTGGGGATCAACAATTAAATATAGTGATTATAGTTTGATTTTTGTAACATTAGTAAATATTGCCAAGGAATGGAATTCTGAAGAAGACGCTTTTTTTGAATATGTTTATAAAAAATTATTATTACGAGAATTTGACGATGGTAACTACGTTAGTGGCAAAATATATACACAATTAGTTAATGTAATTACAAAGGTTTGTAAAGATAGAAATGTTTTTATGATTAACTCTTTTAAGAAAAAGTACTATGCTACTTTATGTAGTCATTCATTTGCTCCGCTATCTTCAATTGAATCATTTTTTGATTTGTGCTGGATAATTTATTGCAATGATTTGGAAGAACAATATATAAAAAATGATGTTGCTTTCCAATTGATTGCAGAAAGTTTACAAAATAAGTTTAGTAATAATAATGATGAAGATGATTTTGTAATTGGAAGTAAAGCTTATTCTATAAGAGCAGGAATTAGAGGTTTAGCTCTTGACAGACAAGATTTAATGATTTATTTGATTGAAGATACAATTTCATCAATTAATTTTCTTTTTAATAATGAACCTATTTCTTTAAACACTCAAATGCATGTTTTGTTATCTAATTGGTGGAAAGCTAAAGAATTATTATTTGGAGAAGAAAGAAAAAAACATGGGAAGCGTGTATCTATTGTTTCAGATTATTCATTAATTAGACCAAAATATGTTTTAGAAGATAATTGTGTCAAATTAAAAATACCTGCTATTAGATTAAGAAACAATTTTGATTATGAGCCATATTTAGAATTAAAAGTAGATGGTGAAAAAAAATATTGTGAGCCATTAGCTATTAAGGGTTCTGGTATTTTGATGCAGACTAAATCGATGGAATTTGATATTGCAAATTTTGTTAGTAATAATATTAATATTGAAATAACACATCGTGATAATATTATATATAATTCAAAGGATAGCTTAAATAGATCTTATATTTTATTTAAAGATTCAAAAGAAATTATATCTGATGAATGCATTCCTGGAGTTTATAATCTATTCATAAGAGATTTTAATATTTTATTGCAAAAACCTTTTGATATTCATAGGTTTGGGAAAAACCCGTATATTTATTCTTTAGAGGCTCAAGAAGGTGATTTATTACAATCATCAAATAAAACAATATTTTTCTTCAATGAAAAAACAAATCGAGAATTATATTTTTTTGCAAACCAAAATAGCGAAGCCATTTATAGATATGGAGATTCTGAATATAAAGTAATAGATGGTGATTTATATATTGTTTGTGATAAAAATAAGGCAAAAGAGTATGGTGTGCGATATGAAGAAACATTTTTTAAATTAACAGATTTTGAATTGGTTGATGGATTATCAAAATTTTGTATTTCAAGTTTATTAGATGTTGGCCAACCGCAAAAAATTAGTGTGTTTAAATATAGTGATAATTCTATTATCAGCAGAATTAATTTAATTAAATTCAAAGATATTAGAATTACATTTGATAAAAAAGTTTATTATGGAAATGATTCATCTGGTGAAGTTAAATTTGTTACTGAAAAATATTTTGAAAAACAAGTTTTTAATATTAATCAACAAGAAATTTCGATTCCATTGGAGGGAGGAGAGATTATCGTTAATCCACCTACAATTAGATGGAAGATTGATGATGGTAGTTGGAATAATAAACCATTTAAAAATGGGTTGTGGTATAAAGATATTACAAACTCATCAGTAATGACTATAGAAATGCCAAAAGATATGAATTTAGTTTTATGCTTAAATGATAACATTGTTGAACAATTCTCAAGTAACCATGATTTCAAACTTGGTCAAACAATTTACGCATTAAAGGAATTTAATAAATACACTAAACCATTAATATTATTTTTAAAAACAGAAAATGATGAATATTTCGATTGTGGCGATGTATATTTGAATGAAACATTTATTGATAATCCTTTCTTTATTTTTTCAATGAGAAATGAAATATATTGGAATCCAAGTGGATTTGTTGGTGATAAAAATTCCGATTTTAGATTGGATATAATTTTTAATGAAAAAGTTTTGGAAAGTAGAAGTTTAAAATCGAAAAAAGAAAAATTAGATTTTGATAATTTGGAAGAAAATAAATATTTTATGAATTTATATTTAATTAGTAAAGGCTTTTTAAAAAGTGAAAAACTAATATATAGTTCAGATTTTGTCTTTGGCGATGAACGTAATATTGAGTATAAGAATAAAAAAATATTTATAAATAAAGCTAAATTATTTAATTGTGTAGATGATGTTTTAATCAAAAGTATATATATAGATAATATAAAATTTTTGTCTATCCAAAATGGTCAAAAACTGTATTCTGGTTCAATTTTTGTTGTTGACAAAGATGGAAAGAAAATATATTTGAATGCGATGAAAAAAATAGATGGTTCATATTGTAAAATTAATCCTGTTCGTATTGAATTTATAAATAATAAATTTTTGTATATGGGATATGGATTAGATTATTATGATGATGAATATGATTTTGATAATGAGTTTACACTTGATGAATTTGGTAAAATTACAAATTGCTTAAAGAGTAATGGAAAGAAAAATAGATCAATAGACTATTTTATTTATGAGGTAATATAATATGTTTAATCCTGTAGTAGCTTCGAAAAATATACGTGAAGAATTTATTAGTTATATTTCAACTTCATTTTCAATTGCCGATGAAAAATTGAGAGAGCAATTTATAACGGAATTAAGAGGTAATGTTTCGAGCGGTCCATGGCTTGAAATTAATGATGCTTTTAAAAATGGCCATTCTATTTCTGAATTAATTGATGATGGAGTTTTATCTCCTTTGTTTAGAAATTTAGAAAGTGGGAAACCTAATACAAAATTGTATAAGAGATGTTTACCAATTGATAGACCATTATATTTACATCAAGAACAAGCAATAAAATCAATAGTGGCAGGGCATAATGCTATTGTTTCTACTGGTACTGGTAGTGGTAAAACAAATTGTTTTTTGATTCCGGTAATTAACGAATTACTTAAGGAAAAAGAAGAAGGTACTTTAGGGTCTGGAGTTAGAGCATTGTTCATTTACCCAATGAATGCTTTAGCTAATGATCAAATGAAAAATATTAGGAAAATATTAATGTATTATCCTGATATTACTTTTGGTGTATATAATGGGGCTACAGAGTATAATGAAGATAATGCTAATTCTGTATATGAAGCAATGTTTGGAAATGAGGCTGTTCTAGAGCTAAGAAAAAGACTTCCTAATGAATTACTTTCACGAGATGAAATGAAACAAACTCCTCCCAATATTTTATTTACTAATTATGCAATGTTAGAACATTTATTATTTAGACCAAAAGATGATGTTTTATTTTCAAAGTCAGATTTTAGATTTGTAGTGCTAGATGAAGCACATGTATATTCGGGAGCAACAGGTATTGAAACAGCAATTTTATTAAGAAGATTAAGAGCTAGAATTTCATCCAAGAAAGAACCTCAGTTTATATTAACCAGTGCTACTTTGGGTACTAACAGTGATTCTAATAAAGATATCGTAAAGTTTGCTGAAAATTTATGTGGTGTTTTATTTGATGAGAAAAACATTATTAGAGCTACTAGATTAACATATGAACATTTAGATGATGCAAAATCATATAATAATGATTTATATAGAGAATTATCAGATGAATCAAATTATGTAAAAAATGTTTTAGAAAAATACAATATTGTTTTTGATAACACAATGGATGAAAATGAAATATTATATGATTTTATATCAAAAACTGATTTATACCAGAAATTAAGAGAAGATGCTAGCAATGTTACTACTCTTAGTGATATCAGTAATATTTTAGATATTGACATCGATACTACAATATCATTTATTTCATTATGTACTAGAGCTCAAAAAAATGGCAAATTATTAATAGATGCGAGATATCATTTCTTTATAAGAAGTTTAGAAGGTTGTTATATTTCGTTGAGTCCAATAAAGAAATTATTTTTAATCAGACAAAAATTTTATTATACTAATAATAAACAATATGCAGTTTTTGAAAGTTCTATTTGCGATGAATGTGGGAAATTTGCTTTAGTGGGAAAAATCGTTGATAATCAATTAGTTCAAGTTTCTAAACTTGGAGAGGATGTTGACTATTTCTTTTTAGCAGAAGAAGAAAATAGTGATATTGAAGATGATGAAGATATAGAAGAAAAGAAACTAGAACATTATTATTTGTGCACACATTGTGGATCCATTGTATTGGAAGAACAAATAAAAAATTTGCCATGTGATTGTGGAAAAAATGATTATATCAAAGTGGTTAAGGCCAGAAAAATGGAAACAGGTTCAAGATGTGGAAACTGTCATAGAGGTATATATAAAAGATTATATTTAGGAAATGATGCTGCAACTTCTGTTTTGGCTACATCTCTTTATGAGGAATTACCTGAAATTGAGCATATAGAAGATGAGCAAGAAATAAAAACTACAAATATATTTGCAAAGTCTTCTTTATCTGCAAAGAAAAAAGAAAAAAAGATAGGTAGACAATTTTTAGCATTTTCAGATAGTAGACAAGAAGCTGCTAAATTCGTTTGTTATCTAAGTAAAAGCTATAATGAGTTTATTAGAAGACGTGGAATATGTCATATAATTAGAGAACAAAGAAATAATATATTGAATAATGTATTTACTATTTCGGATTTTGTTACAAAACTTACAGCTTATTTTTCAAATACAAGGAGTTTTGCAGAGTCTAATTCTGATCAGAGCAATTTGACTGTTGTTAGTAATAAGAATGCTTGGATTGCAATGTTAAATGAATTAGCTAGATATAATTCAACAACTTCATTAACTGCATTGGGTGTTTTACAGTTTAATTATTTAGGAAATACAAAAGAAATAATCGAAGCAGTGAAAGATAGTTATAATGTTTCTTATGAAACTGCTGAGAATCTTTTAAATATGCTTGCTTTTGAAATAGTAAAGATGGGAGCAATTTGTACTGATAGTGATACTGATATTGATGATAATGATAGAGATTATATTTTTTATACTCCAACTCAAAAGCTAGTTACAAAATTGCAGTTACCTGATAAAAAGAAATCATATATTACTTATTGGTCTCCAAGAGCTAGATTAAATGGCAAAGATAAATATTATAAAACTAATAGAATGTATTTAGTAAGGACCTTTTTAAATATTGATGAAGAAGATGCATTCGAATTTTTAATTCAATATTTTGATTATTTAACTAAACCTGAAAATGGTAATTCATATTGCTTAGTCGACAAAAATAAAGATGGCAATTATGTATTGCCTGCAAAATATTTCCAAGTCAAGATTGCAGGAGATAATTCAATTAATTGGTATAGATGTACTAAATGTGGAAAAATTTCACAATTTAATATAAATGGATGTTGCTCCACAGTTCGTTGTAATGAAAAAGTCGAGGTTGTGAATTCTGATGACTTAAGCAGAAATAATCACTTTGCTGAATTATACTTTAGTGATAGAATGTCTCCTTTATTTATTAAAGAACATACCGCTCAACTGAGTAAGAAAGAAAGTGCTTCTTACCAAGAACAGTTTATTAAAAAAGAAATTAATGCATTGTCATGTTCAACAACATTTGAAATGGGTGTTGATGTAGGTGATTTGGAAACAGTATTTTTACGTGATGTGCCACCATTACCATCCAATTATGCCCAAAGAGCTGGTCGTGTTGGAAGAAGTATTAACGCAGCTGCTTTTTGCTTAACATTTGCAAAATTAAGTTCGCATGATTTATCATTTTATAAAGAGCCAAAGAAAATGATAAGTGGTGTTATATTACCACCATTATTTAAGGTTGATAATGAAAAAATTGTAAGAAGACATATTTATGCAGTTGCTTTAAGTATGTTTTTTGCGGATCATAGCGAGTATTATAATTACAATGATGCAGAATTATTTATTAATCAAAAAAAATATGAATTATTTATTGATTGGTTAAATACAAAACCAGAACGATTAAGAGTTATGTTGATTAGATCAATTCCCAATAATGATAGCTTGCATAGTAGAATAGGAATATTAGATTACTCATGGTTAAATGATTTTATTGGGGATAATGGTGCATTTACCGTTTTAATTAGAGAATATGAGAATAATATAAAAGAATTTGAAAAGTTAATTAAAAAATATAAGAGTGAAAATGATTTAGATAAAGCCGCTAAATGTGAAAGAAAATTAAATAACTATAAATATAATAAATTAATTGACTTTCTTGCTAGGGGCAATATTTTACCAAGATATGGATTCCCTGTTGATACAGTTGAATTAGAGCAAAACACTACAGCTTCTAATATTAATAAACTTAGATTAAGCAGAGATTTGCAAATGGCTATAGCGGAATATGCCCCATCTTCAGAAGTTATTGCTGATGGAAGAATGTACACAAGTAGATATATAAAGAAAACAAAAGTCGGTAATAGCAAACTTGAGTGGGATAGAGCATTTCTTGGATATTGTAGTGATCCTGATTGTCAAGCTTTAAATTATAGTGTTACGCCTATATCAAGCGAAGGTAAGAAATGTATCTCCTGCGGAAAGAAATTATATGAGCATGATTTCTTTGAAAGCATTGAACCAAGGGCAGGCTTTGTTACTGAAAGAGTGGATAAAGATGTTCCATTAACAAAACAAGAGAAAAATTACAAGTCTGATGATTATTATATTGGGAATAAAGAATCTAAAACTATAGATAAGTATAATTTCAAATTTAACGGTATTGGTGTAACTATTGAATCAACAACAAATGATTCTTTAATGGTTAAATGTTCAAAAAATTTCTATGTTTGTCAAAAATGTGGATTTGCATATGCAGATGATGAGACAATTCAAAATGATAAAGATGCAACAAAGAAAATGAAAAGAGGAGACTTAAAAATCTCAACAAGTCATAAACATGAAAGTTTATTTGGCCAGTATTTATGTGATTGTCAAGATTTAATTAGATATTCTTTACATCATGTATTTAATACAGATGTTGCTAAAATTTCATTTGATTGTGATACCTCAGATTATAAAACGATGATTTCAACAATGTATGCTATTTTATATACTATTTCTGATGAATTGAATATTGAAAGAAAAGATATTAAAGCCTGCTTATCATTAAAAATTAAAAATCATAAAATGTATAATTCAATAATTATTTATGATGCTGTTCCTGGTGGAGCAGGACATTCAAGGAGAATAGTTACAGATGATGGTAAAATGTTGTATAATATTATTGAAAGAGCGTATGAAAGAATGGAAAATTGCAATTGCGATCCATCATGTTATAATTGCTTAAGAAGTTATGATAACCAAAAAATACATGATGATTTAGATCGAAAACTCGCATCTTCTTTTCTAGGTAATTTGATTGGTGATATAGAAATATTTGAAAATAATAAAGATAATGGAGTAAATAATGATTAGTAAATTTGGAATAACGATGAGAAAATTTCGTGATGAAATTGGTGAGTCATTGCGAACTATGTCTACAAGATTAGGAATATCGCCATCATTTCTCTCTGCAATGGAAGTAGGAAGAAAATTGATACCTATTGAATATGCAAAGAAAATTAAAGATGCGTATAATTTAAATGATCAAGATTATGCTGAATTAATGGAAGCAATAATTGAAACAAATCAAAGAGTAGATATTGAAATAGCAAAAATGAATGAAGCTCAAAAAGAGGTTTCTATAGCTTTCGCTAGAAAAATTGAAAATGCTGACCCTGAGTTATTAGAGAAGCTTAGAAAGGCACTTTCAGATGATAAAAACTAATCCACTAAGCGTAAAAGATATAGAAGAACTTGCTTCTAACTTAAGAAAGGAAGCAGGAATAACAGATGATGTTGCTTTTCCAATATTTGATTATATTAACGAATTATCAGATAAAGGTTTACTTACAATTCAAATATTAGATAATAATGATTCATATTTAGAAGAAAATGTTCCAGCAAAATATAATACAGTTGATAACTTTATTTATATTAAAGAGCAAGTATTAGATGATTATGAAAATAATATTTATTGGTCTAATTTTACATTGGCACATGAGTTATTTCATTATCTTCAATCTAGAATTTTGAACTTTAAGTTTGAGGATGTTGTTGAATGTAAAACTTATGAAGATCCTGAATGGCAAGCAAATAACTTTGCAGGGGAATTACTTGTGCCAAAGAAATATTTAGATTTGGATGATGAAGAATTAGTTAATAGATTTAAAGTAACAATGGAGTGTGTACTTACTAGAAAAGTGCAAAGAAAGAAAAGAAATAAATATTAATTTTTAGAAAGCTAACTATATAAAAAACAAGTGATTTGATAAAAAATTTTCGTTAGCTTTTAAATTTTAAAAATGTGAATTTGTAAAAATAGGCATACTGAAAAAACCTAATTAAAGGCTGTTTTTTAAAGTTTATTAAAGTAAAACCTAGTTATTTTAATAAATTAGCATCAAATTTAATATTATCATCTGTACTTGTGCAAATGTGATATATTACCCTAAGTAATTTTCTAACACAATGTCCTTGAGCACAACGATGACTTTTACCTTGTGATAATTTTAAATTATAATAATCTTTAAATACTTTATTATGATTTATCACGGGAAGTATAATTTGATATAAAGTCTTTCTTAAATATCTAGATCCTTTTTTAGTTATTGCTGTATGTTCAGCCTTAAATTGACTAGATTGATGTTCATATGGAGCTACTCCAGCAAATTTAATTAATTTTTTATGACTTGAATAGTTGCTAAAACTTCCAAACTCTGATAAAATAGAAGTACTAGAAAAGTGCGAAATTCTTGGTATGGAAAGTATAGGAGAGTTGGTTTGAATGCTGAACTCTTCTATTTTTTTATCAATTTCAGCAAGTTGTTCATTAATTAGTTCTATTTGATTAATTAAGTGTTTAATTTGAATCACTTCAGAAGTTGATTGGATACCGATAGAGTTTTTGGCTGCATCTTTTAAGTCTTCAGCAGTTAAAGAAATACGCAATCCTTTACCTTTGTAGTTGAAACATTTGCGAATAGTTCTGATATCTGCATTAGCAATATTAAAGGCACTACCAAATGATTTAAGTACATTAGTATAAACAATGCCATATTTAGAATTAAAAAGAGAATTAAATTCTGGAAAAACAATATCTATACATTTTTGTAATCTATTAGTATATACATTTAATTCTTCTTTAAGGTTATGATGGTGTCTAGTTAGTTCTCTTTGTTCAAATAATTCAAATTTATCAACTTTTGTTATACGATAAGGTTTCTTTCTAGAATTAGAAGAAATAACATCGCAAATAGTTAAAGAGTCTAAATTATCATTTTTAGAAATACCGCCTTGCATTTTACGAGTTAAATCTGTAGCAACGGGATTTATTAAAGCTACAGTATAATTTTTTGAGAGCAATGCCTTTAGTAATGCAAAATGATAATGCCCGGTATCTTCTATACCGAATAACATGTCCTCGTTTTTGTAGCATTTGACTTTATCTATTAAAAAGTCAAAACCACTTTTGTTGTTTTCAATATTGGTAGGTGGGACAATTTCTTCACCAGTTAATTGATTTAGAATACAAAATGTATGGCTAAGTTTACCAATATCAATTCCGATTAAGATCATTATAATATTTCCTTTCATTATTGTTGGTGATGTGTTATCCACGATCCTTAAACCACAAAACCTGGTACAATATGCGAATTCGAGATTCATCTAACTAATCATTATTTTGGTGTAAGGTGTGGTGAGAACCTTTCAGAAGTAGTCAAAGCCACAAGGAGTTTTACAAATCCACATTCACACACTAAATATATCAAATCAATTAAAAATATTCAACTTACTATGTTGAAAGAAAGGAAAAGGTATATTAAACTGACAATTAAATGAGTCAATTATAATATACCAGGAGATAATATATGCCTACAATTACAGATTGGTTAATGGTTATAATAACACTTGTATATGTTGTTGCAACAGTATTTATATGTATTGCAAATATTAAATCAGCTAAAGCAGCAAGAGAACAAACGGAAGAAATGAAGAAACAGTTTTCATTAATAAATCGACCAAGCGTTTCAGCAGAAATAGTTTATTTGAAAAGAACGTTTTGGATGTTAAGGTTTAATAATAATGGAAATCAAGTTTCTTATAATACAAAAATAATACTAGATGAAGATTTTATTAATAGTGTAGAAGATGATTATAGAGGACCACTGGATGAGCTTAAAAATAAAGTATGTACTATTGGAGTTAATCAACATTATGATATTTTCATTGGAACAAATGAATATAGAGATTTGCCAAATAAAAAGAATATTAAAGGTACTATTATTTCCTATGATATTAGTGGAAAAGAGTTTTCTGATAATTTTGAGATTGAAATAGAAAATTATGTCACGTTTTATTCTACTACTAGTGAATCAGAAGATTTGATAAAAGAAATTAAAAATCAAAATGAACATTTAAAAAAAATAAGCAGTAAATTAAAATAATATACTAAATAGCAAAATTAGCTATTATTTTTGTTAAGTTAATTTTATTTAGTTTTAAATATTTAAATGATATAAATTACAGGAATATACGGAGCAGCATATGGCAAAAGGACATAAAATAACATTAGAAAAAGTAAATTTAATATACATTGAAGATGAGTTTGTTGAAGAAATAGCAAAAACAATTAAAAACGAATTAATATCAATGTGTTGGGGTGAAGAAAACAAAGATATGTTTGATTATCAGCAAACGGTATCTAGTTTTTTAGATCGCCTAAAAGATAGGGATTCAGCATTTCAAGCTGGTTTTATAGGTGAATTTATAGTTCATTGTTATTTTAAAACTTTTACAAATTACAAACATTTATCAGTATTTTTTAATGATCAGGATAAGTCAAATAAACGTGGTTTTGATTATATGTTTTATGATACTAAAAATGGTTTATGGTATGTAGAGATTAAATCAGGATCTGAAAATGATGATAGTTTAATAAATAAAACAAATAAAGAAAAACTCCAAGAAGCTTATAGAGATTGTAATGACAAATTTATTAAAAAGAATAATTTAAATTTATGGAATGTTGCTAAATCTGAGGTTGGGAAAGTACTTTCTAAAAGAAGTTCATTAAGAAGTAAGGTTAAAGAAATTTTAGAAAAAGATTCAATTAGTAAAATTGATAATGTAATATTATCAAGTGTTGTATTCAATAATTCATTAATAAAAGTTACCAATAAAAATGAATTAAATGAGTTAAAAGATAAGTATAAATCTGATTTTGAAAAAGTAACATTCTTATGTTTTAGAAAGAAAACTTTAGAATGCATTATTGATTTAATAAGAGGAACTTCATATGAATAGACATATTACATTAAAACAAGTAGAGAACGATTTTAAAGAACTAAAATTTATGGATGTTTACCATAAGTTTTTGGCTGAACAAGAGTTAACATATGAAGAAAAAATAAAATTATTAAGTGTTGCTATCTTGTTTTTAAATTCAGAAAATGAATATATAAAGAAATTTGGATATCATATTTTAGTAAAGTATTCGATAAGTACTGATGATTATGAATTATTAGATGATTTGTCTAGAGACTTAATTAATACTCCAATTTTAAAAGTTATTGAAAAGCATAATTTAGCAAAAAACGGAATTTTAAAAAGATCAATAAATGATATGTTAATTGATTCATCTACCAATAAAGAAAATCAAAACTGTTATACTTATGATCAAATAAAAATGATAAATGATTTTTTATCTAATGATTCTAATTATATGTTAGTAGCGCCTACATCTTTTGGAAAAAGTGACTTGATTTTTAAATATGTTTTGGCTAATTATCAAGAAAAAAATATTTGTATAATCGTTCCTACAAAAGCCTTGATTAATCAGACTAGAATACAATTATATAGTCTTTTTAAAAAAGAAAAAAATAAACCTAAAATTATTACACATCAAGATGTAGTTCCTAGTAATGATAGAAGAAATATTTATATAATGACACAAGAACGTTTATATAGTGTATTATTTGAAAATGAATACGATATTGTTTTTGATGTGTTGATGATTGATGAGGCTCATAATTTATTTGAAAATGATGAAAGATCTAAATTGCTATCAAAAATAATAATATATTTAAATAATAAAAATAAAAATTTTATAGTTAAATATTTTAGTCCTATAATTAAGGATGAAAATAGTTTATCTCATAAATATGTAATTGAAAGTAGTATTAAAGGAAATATTGTTCAACCATTAATTAAATCAGAGAATATATATTTAATTGATTTTCAAAAAAATATTAGTGAAATATATGATAGGTATTTCGATGAATTTATTTTTTTGAATAAATATCAAATAAATGATTATATTAATTTTATTAAGTCATATGGTACTGAAAAAAATATAATTTATATTAATAGCCCCAAAGAAATAGTCAAAATTGCGAAAAAAATTTCTGAACAACTAGGTGAAGTAGATGATAAAGAAATCAAGAAAATGATTAAGCAAATATCAAATTATGTTAATGAAGAATATGATTTAATTGATGGTCTGAAAAAAGGTGTAATTTATCATTGTGGTTTAATACCTGATAATATAAGAATATACATTGAAGATCGTGTTAGAAAAATTAAAAATTTAAAGTATATATTATGTAGTTCAACATTGCTTGAGGGTGTTAATATGCCTTTTACTACTATGTTCATTCTTGATTTATATAAAGGACCGAAATATTTAACTTACCATCAATTGATAAATTTGATTGGTAGAGTAAATAGATTCAATATTATATTTAGTGGAAAAAAAGAAGGACTAAAAGGCATAATGTCAAATATCTATTTCATAAAGAGAAAAGAAATAAGTGGAGATTATGAAGGATTCATTTCTGAAAGATTAAAAATGGAATCAAGCAGTGATAAGAGAAATGATCAAGTTGAAAATCCATTTTTAAAAAAAGCGAAAGAGAAAGTTGAAGATGTTGAGAAAAAAACTTTATCAGTATTATTAGATAAAGCAATAGATGGTCATAAAGCTCAATTTAAGACAAATATAGGTAAAATAATGATGGATCAAAATATTATAGATTTAGATTTATTTAGATATGAAGAAATTATTGAAAATAGAATAAAGACTTATAATAAAAATGGTAAGGAATTAATTGACATAATTTATGATTTATTTATAAAAGGATTACCGTATAAAAAAGATAGCAAAATCTTAATCTTAGATGAAGATGGAGCAAGACATCATTATAATACAGTATTGAAGTGGAAAAAAGAAAATCAAAGTTTTTCACAAATGATAACTAAACAGATTTACTATTGGGAAAATCGCAGTGGTAATGATATATATGTAGGCAGAAAATGGGGAACGCCTCAACCATTCGGTCGTAATAGCCCATTTGTTGATAAGACAAGCCTAAACAAAAAACAATTAACAAATTTAGCAATCATAAAAGTAAAAGAAGACTTGGATTACTTAGATTTTTATATACTAAGATACATTGAAGTATTATATAAAATTGATTTTATAGATGAGCAAGAGTACAATTTAATTAAGTATGGAACAAATGATAAGATTCAAGTGTTCTTTATAAAAGAAGGTTTATCACAAGATTTATCAAAATTGCTTGTAACTAAATATAAAGATGATATTTATCCAGATGGAGAAAACTATAAATTAAAACAAAAAACATTAGAAGATATGAGAGATGAAAATGAAATACTAGTTAATGAATTAAAATATTATATAAATTAATAGATGAGAATAAGTTTTAATGTTCTATTCTTTTATTATTTGAACTATTAAGTTGCTTTTATTGTTGAATTATGATAAAATATGTTAAAAGATGTTAAAAAGGAGAAAACTATGGAATTCAAAGAGAAATTAATATATATTCGTGCGAAGTTGAATTTGAGTCAAACTGATTTAGCAAAGATATTAAATGTATCATATGTAACAATATGTAGGTGGGAATGTGGCAAAGTAACACCTACTAAAAAAGCAGAATATGCCGTTGAACAATTATGTAAAGAAAAAAGCATCTCTTTTGAAGGGGTGAAACAATAATGAAAAAATTAACAGTAATTGATTTATTTAGTGGAGCAGGGGGGGTTATCTGAAGGATTTTTACAAGCTAATTTATTTGAATTTGTTGCTCATGTTGAGTGGGAAAAACCAATGGTTAATACCTTGAGAGAAAATTTAATTAAAAGATGGGGATGTTCTGAACAAAAAGCAAAAAAAAGAGTAATTAGATTTGATATACAAAAGACATATGAGTTAATGAATGGCTCATGGAGTCAAGATACTATAGAATTATATGGTGATGATATTTGGGCAATAAATCCTAAATTATTTGAGGAAATAGGTTGTATCCATACATGCCAAGGTATGGAATTTGATTATGTAGGTGTCATAATAGGTAAAGATTTAATTTTTAAAGATGATAAAGTTACAACAAATAAATTAGCAATTAGTAAAGATGATAAGACAAGTAAAATTAAAGGTTGTAAAAATGAATCTTTAGCTGATAGATTAATTAAAAATACTTACAAAGTACTTTTGACAAGAGGTCAAAAAGGTTGTTATATCTATTGTGAAGATAAATCTTTAAGTGAGTATATAAAAGAAAGAATAAGTTAATATATGGAAAAACTAGATATTTTAAAAAAAAGAATAGATAAATTTAACAAGGATAGGGACTAGGATCAGTTTCATACACCTGTTAATCTTGCAAAATCAATATCAATAGAAGCTGCTTAACTTTTAGAATGCTTCCAATGGTCAAATGATAAATTTAATAAAGAAGCAGTTCTTGAAGAACTTGCAGATGTTATGAATTACTGTATTCAAATGTCACAAATATTGGATGTAGATATTGTAAAAATAATCAATAATAAAATGGATAAAACTGAAAAAAAGTATCCTGCAGATAAAGCGAAAGGTGTTTCTACAAAATATAATAAATTATAATAAATTATAATAAAAACAAATCAATACTAAATAATATTAATGCTCAAGTCTCATATAAGGTTTGAGCATTTTTGATTACTTAAATTGAATATTATTGACTTTATGAATTACACAAAATTGACTCTTGTTTTCATAAGCTCACCAAAACCATCTAGAATAACTTAGAAGTTATTTTTCATTATTAAATTATAAATAATCTTATCACAAAACTAAAATATAGTAATAAATGCAGTAATTATATATTTTATACTAATAATAGCTTATAAGGAGGGGGATTGCAAATCTCTAGGATTTTTGAACACGTGAGTGGGGCGCTAGTCTCATTCATGCAACAATCAAAAATTATAAAATTAAAATGTATTATAATAAAAATATAAATATTTCATTCATTTTTTGCATTTTATGACAATATTATTGTAATATTTATTATTATATCGTTCAAAAAATATAAAAAATGAATGATAAAATTTGACTTGTTTCAATTGATTTGATATAATATGATGTGAGGTGTTAGTATGAATTTTGAATCTTTATATAAATTATTTGTTATGAATGATAGTACTACATTTAATCGGATATATAATGAGAAATTTAATTCTCAATCAACAATTAAATTTGATATTTATATCAATGAGCAACAATCATTTTTTACTTATGATAAATATATTATGGCTTTAGTTTCAAATATACGAAATATAGATAATCGAATCAATGAGATTTTTTCTAATCTTCCATCTATTGCAATTGATCAATATATGAGAAAATCATTAATTGATGAAATTGAATACACTAATGAAATAGAAGGAGTAATATCTACAAGAAAAGATATCAATGATTTAATCAATGAAATCGAAAAAAAGATAAATACAAGAAATCGATTTGAAGGTATTGTGAATAAGTATGTATTGTTAACAGAAGAACAATTAGATTTTAAAGATTCGTTTGACATTAGAAAACTATATGATGAGATGTTATATAATGAAATAAGATTAGAAGATGAGAAAAATTTGCCAGATGGCAAAATATTTAGAAAAGAAACAGTACATATTTATAAAACAGGTGAAAAAATTATTCATAATGGAATAATGCCAGAATCTAAAATTATAGAATATATGAATAAGGCATTATATATTTTAAATGATCAATCCATAGACATATTGATAAGGGTATCTTTATTTCATTATTATTTCGGCTATATTCATCCTTTTTATGATGGAAATGGTAGAATAAATAGATTTATTTCTAGTTATATTTTATCTAAACATTTTAACGAAGTGATTGGATTTAGATTAAGTATGACAATTAAAGAAAATTTAACACAGTATTTAGAGGCTTTTTCTCATACAAATGATAGTAGGAATAAAGCAGATATTTCTACATTTGTATATGAGTTTTTAGATTTAATTTATAAATCATATCAAAAAACAGAAATATATGCTTTAGAAAAAAGTCAAATATTGAATAAATATGAAATGATTTTAGAAAAAATAACGCCAATATTTGAAACACATAAGAATAAAGATGCTATCAATCAATTATTATTTATATTAATACAATGTAGCATTTTTGGTGATTTTGGACTAACTAAAGCAAAATTGTGTAGAATACTAGAAAAAGGAAATACAAAAGTAACTGAATTTTTAGGAGTTTTGAAAAAACATAATTTATGCACAGAAATACAAAGTGGTAAATATCATTATTATCAAGCTAATTTAGAAGAGTTAGATAAATTAGACAACAAAGTGATATAAGTAACCATAAGAATATTAGTAATGTGAAAGTCCAAGAGATACTTTTTCATTTTAATTATGATTAGATAAAAAAGAGTTTAAGTATTATATTTCAAAAATATATTTCAATTTATTTTACATGATAAAATAATATGATATAATGAATATAATTTAGTTTCATTGATTCTATTTACGTATTTTATTTATAGGAGGACAAAAATGATAAATACTGATAAAGTAAGAATACAAGATGATTTATACACTTATGTTAATCAAGAAAAATTAGCTCAACTAGTAATACCTGATGACCAACCATCGGTAGGTGGGTTTCAAACTCTAGCAGTAGATGTTGAGAAAACAATGATAAATGAATTTAAAGAAATGTGTGATAAAGAAGTTTACCCTAATCATTATTTAGAAAAAGCATGTACGTTGTTTAAAATTGCTAAAAATATTGAAAAGAAAGAAAAGGATGGCATCTTTCCTGCCCTAAAGAATCTTTCGATTCTTGATAAATTAGAAAATTTGGATACATTTAGCAAGATGTATAAGACTTTAATGCTCAATCAATTACCATTACCATTTCAGATAATGGTTGAAACAGATATGAAAAATACAAAACAACATTGTGTATGTATCCAAGGTCCAAGCGTTATTTTGCCCGATGCTTCCTATTATAAAGAAGAAATGATGCAACAAAAAGAAATGATTTTAGGGATATGGACCAATATGGCTAAAATGATTATGGCTAAAACAGAGTTAAGTCCTGAAGATCAAAATCAATATATAGAAGATACTCTAGCGTTTGATCGTTTGCTTGGTAGTCTAGTAAAAACTAGTGAAGAGTGGTCAGAATATGTTGAAATCTATCATCCAATGAAAGTATCAAAAGTAGCAACATTATTGAAAACAATTCATTTTAAAACTATTTTAAAAGAATTATTTGGTTTTATTCCAGAAACGATTATTGTGACTGAACCAAGATATTTTAAAAACTTTATAGATGTATTGAATGCAGAAACATTTGAATTATATAAACATTGGTCATATGTAACTGGTCTTATTGATTCTTGTTCTTTATTAAATGAGGAATTAAGAGAATTAGGTAGCACGTATTATCGTGCTATCGCAGGCATCCCGGCAAACACTTCTATTGAAAAATTTGCTTATCAATTATCATCTCAACTATATGCAGAACCAGTTGGTTTATATTATGGCGAAAAATATTTTGGTGAAGCAGCTAAAAAAGATATAACTGAGATTGTATATCAAATCATTGATACTTATAAACTAAGAATTCAAGAAAATGAAATTTTAGAACCAGCCACTAAAGAAAAAGCTATTTTAAAATTATCCAAAGTTGGAGTAAAAATGGGATATCCTGATAAAGTTCAAGATATTTATGATAAACTTGTATTTAATGCGGAAGACACATTATATAATATTGTACATACATTAAAAGAAATAAAAATTTTAGAAAATTTAGAAGAGTTAACAAAACCAACAGATCCTAAAAAATGGGCAATGCCAGGACATATGGTAAATGCATGTTATGATCCTTTTGTAAATGATATTACTTTCCCAGCCGCCATTTTACAAGCTCCTTTTTATTCTATCAAACAAACAAGAAGTGAAAATTTAGGTGGTATTGGTGCAGTTATTGGTCATGAAATTTCTCATGCCTTTGATAGCAATGGCGCAAAATGTGACGAAAATGGTAATATCAATAACTGGTGGACAAAAGAAGACAAAAAAAGATTGAATACCAAAATTAAAGCGATGATTAAACAATTTGATGGTATTGAACTTTCATGGGGAAAAGTAAATGGTAAATTTATTGTTAGTGAAAATATGGCTGATAATGGTGGAATGGCAGTTACTCTTGAAATAATGAAAAATACACCTCATGCTTCATATGAAGAATATTTTATGAATTGGGCTAAAATATGGTGTATGAAAGCAAAAACTGAATTTTTACAATTGCTTCTTCATTTGGATGTCCATGCTCCTAATATTTTACGTGCAAACATTACACCAAGAAATTTCCAAGAATGGTATGATACCTTTCAGGTTAAGAAAACGGATAAGATGTATATTGCACCAAATAAACGAGTAATAATTTGGTAAGTTAGGATAAACATTAAAAGAATGCAAACTTTAAAAAAGGAAAAATAGAATAAAAGTAATCATAGAGATAAAGTTAAATGTATAATTTGACTTTATCTTTTTATTTATATAGTAAATATGTATGAAGGAAAAATAAAAATGGCAAAATATGCAAATTTATTTTTCTAAAAAAGACTACATCCTATTTTTGTTTGGTATAAGTGATTATAACAACTCCGATGTTAAATAAATAGAATAGGAGAAGACGTTTTATCATCTTAAATTAGGTAAGTACTAGATGCCTGATGATAAACAATAAAGTAAATACGATTGATAAATCATACAAGTTGTTTTTATTTTTTAAAGTTTTCTTTTTTGAAAAAAATAAATGATGTAGTATAATTATGATGGAAGGAAAATGGATGAAGAAAGGATTTTATTTTTATAAAGATTTCTATATAGGAGTAAGCAGATGTTTATAGATACTCATGTACATTTAAATAATAAAGAATTAGAAAGTCATTTAAAAGAAGTATTAGATGAGGCATATCAAGCTGATGTGAAAAGGATGATTGTTGTAGGGTATGATTTAGAAACTTCAATCAAGGCTGTTGAATTAGCAAGTAAAATAGATGGATGTTATGCGGCAGTGGGATTTCATCCAACTGAAATAAAAAATTATACGGATGAAGAATATGAGAAGTTAGAAATACTTGCTCAAAATAAAAAAGTTCTTGCTATAGGTGAAGTAGGGTATGATTTCCACTGGGATACAACAACTAAAGAAGAACAAAAGGAAGCTTTTATTAGACAAATAGAACTAGCTAAAAAATTAAATTTACCTCTAATTATTCATAGTAGAGATGCACATCAAATAACATATGAAACATTGAAGAATACTAATGCCAAAATAGTTGGGGGGATTATGCATTCATATAGCGGTAGTGTTGAGATGGCTAAGGAATATATAAAACTCAATTTTTCTTTTGGTATTTCAGGACCAGTTACTTTCAAAAATGGGAAGAATATGAAAGATGTGGTAAAAGAAATCAATTTGCAATATTTAGTATCTGAAACTGATTCACCATATCTTACACCTCATCCTTTTAGAGGAAAGGAAAATGGTCCTAAATATATTCCGCTAATTGTTGAAGAAATGGCAAAAATTAAAGGTATAGACAGCAGTGAGATGGCAAAAAATATATTAAATAATGTTAAGAGAATTTTTGGTGATAGATATGAATAAAAAGAAAATTAAAATGTTTGTATTAGTTGGTTTACTTATCATAAGTTGCTTTATGATTAGTGGTTGTAACATTCAAAAATTATTAAAGAAGACAATTATCAATGAAATTGAAAATAGATATATTGAATATAGTCAAAATATAACAGTTGAAGATATTGAACAAGCTTTAATTGAAGGCTCAAATATAGCCAAGTCTTGTACAGTTGCGATTAGGGTTATTAAAAGTGGTGGTATTATAACCACAACTGAAAGCCTTGGTAGTGGAGTGATTGTTAAAAGAACGAAAAATTATGATAATACGTATCATTATTTAGTTGTAACGAATCGTCATGTGACTGGAACGAATGCAAATGCTAAATTTAGTGTATATTTAGATAATGATAATTATATTTCTGCAAGTTTAATTAGATATGATTCTACTTATGATTTAGCTTTAATTTCATTTGATAGTGGAATTTTATTAAATGTGGCTACTTTTTGTGAGGAAGAATTAAATATAGGTCAATATGCGATTGCGGTAGGTTCGCCATATGATATCGAGTCTTTTTACAATACAGTCACAATTGGTGCTATTAGTTGTCCCCAAAGGATGATTCAAGAAGAAGATTTAAATGGTAAAACTGTGAATAATACTTTTGTTCAACATGATGCTGCAATCAATTCTGGTAATAGTGGTGGTGGTCTTTATGATATATATGGAAGACTGATTGGAATTAATACATGGAAATTAGTTGGTGATCCTGGTGATAATTTTGAAGGATTAAATTTTGCAATTCCTTCAACAGTGGTTTATACAACTTTTGAAAGTTATCTTAAAAATGACTAAGTACTTAATACTTAGTCATTTTTAAAATTTACAAACCATGGAAGGTTTTCTTTCTTAAAGTAAATTGGTTTAGTATATTCTCCAAAGGCTGCATAAAATCCGGTTGTAGGGTTAATCTCCACACTTATAACATCTTGTGGTGTTTCATACCAAGAGGGAGTAATACCAGTAATTCTATAATATGCTTCAACTGTATCAGCCCAGATATATTTACCAAATTTGGCATCTAGCGAAGAGATAATTTCTTTATTGTTATCATATCCACTCCAAACACTGACTACTATATCAGGATTATATCCAACCATCCAGTTATCAGTATCGGTAGAACCACTCTTAGCAGCATATTTTGTTGTCAACATACTTTTAATAGAAACACCAGTGGGTCTAATATTATAAGTCATATTATCATCAAATACGGATGTCATCGCCTCGCTTAATAAATAAACATCACTTTCGTCAGCAATTCTACTCGTCTTGGGTTTTGCTTCATATAAAACTTCATCATTCATATTTGTTATTTTAGTAATAATTGTTGGTGTAACTTGTTTACCACTATTAGCAAGAATACTATAAGCTTCTGTTAATTCTTTCACGGATACTTCCTTTACTCCAAGAGCAAGAGAAGGAATAGCTGGAATATCACCTGAAAAACCAAATCTTTTTAGCGTGTTAACCATTTTATCACATCCTAAGAAAAGGTGTGTTTTTACCGCATAAATATTATCACTAGTTGCTAGAGCATAAGCCATTGAAACATCAAATCCAGCATAAATACTTTGAAAATTGGTTGGCGAATAAGTCGTATTATTATAATAAAAAGTAGTTGGTTCGCTAGCAAAAGTAGTAGCAACAGTAAAGCCGTTTTCAAGGGCAGTTAAGTATAAAAAGGGTTTAATAGAAGATCCTGGTTGTCTACTACTAGAAACTGCTCTATTATAAGTGCTTTTTTCATAATCTTTTCCGCCTACAACTGCTAAAACCTTTCCAGTTGATGGTTCCATTGCATAGATAGCTGTTTCGATATCGCTTTCTGGTGCTCTTTTTTGAATGCTATCATTTATCGCTGTATAAAGTTCAGTATTTAGTGTTGTATAAACTTTTAAACCGCCAGCCATTTTACCACTAATTTCAGGAATTTTTTTCAATTCTTGTAAAACTAAATCTTGAAAATAAGGAGCGTTTATCGCATCATCATTTGGATTATTACCTACACATTTCAATATTGTTTTACTAGATTCTTCATATTCTTCATTGGTAATTAGACCATCATTTAGCATTTCTCTTAAAATCAAGTTACGACGTTCCTTATTGTTTTCAGGATTTTTAATCGGTGAATATAGAGTGGGACCTTTAGGAATACTGGCGATTGCGGCAGCTTCTTCTAAGGTCAAATCTTTTGCATGCTTATTAAAATAATAAATACTAGCATCCTCAACGCCGTAAATACCATGATCAAAGTAGATAGAGTTGAGATATCCTTCTAAAATTTCATTTTTTGAATAGTTTTTTTCAATATTTAAAGAAATGAGAATTTCGTTAATTTTTCTTTTCCAAGTTTTTTCCGTTGTTAAATAAAGGTTTCTAACATATTGTTGAGTAATTGTTGATGCTCCTTCAGATAATTTATTAGATTTAAGATTTTTTAAAACAGCACCACCCATTCTGATAATATCAACTCCATGATGTTTATAGAAACGTTTATCTTCAATTGAAATAAATGCTTTTGTTAAATAGGGAGAAATATCATCAAGTTGAACATAGGATTGTTTTTTTCCATTTGAATAACTTAGATATTTATGATTATTGCTATCATATAACTCAACATTAATAATTTCTGGCAATTGGTAATTCATATTAGTAGTGATAATGGCGATGGTTAAAATAAAAATAGTTAAAAGTAAAGTTGAAGTTATAGTTAATACTTTAAATACTTTAAAAAAACGTTTTTTCATTTTATATCACCGATAATATTTTTCCAAAAAAATTAAAGGATATACAAAACAAAAATTAACAATTATAAATTATAATTGTTAATTTTTGTTTTAAAATTCTTCATTTTCAATTAGTTCTAAAGTATGAAAAATATCATTTGTGTAAAAAATATTTTCAATTGAAGTAGCATTAAAATAATTGGTAATTGGAATCGTGTGATCATGTAAAATGTTACTATTTAAATAATTAGAAATTAATTTGATATTATCAAAAATCAAATAGTCAAATGATATTATTTTTTCATTTATTTTAATTTCATTACTATTTAATAAAAAAACGGGAGTATTTATAATAAGATAGTTAGAATTAAAAATCGCAAATCTTTTCAACGTTAAAATTATGACTTGATAAAAATCTTTCATCTAAAACCTCCTATTTATATTATATCACAGAAGTTAAGACTTTAAAAATTAAAAACATTAAATGATTTACAAATTTTTACCTTTGTGCTATAATAAAAATACTAATAAAGAGTAAAAAAGGGTGATAAAATGAAAATAAGATGCAAAAATTGTTATCGTATTTTAAATCCTAATGAAGAATATTGTACTAGTTGTGGTGAATATAGCGAAAAAATGCATAAAGCGATGGTGACAGGTGATTATGGTCCTGATCCTGTGGCAAAATTTAAAATAAGTTTTGGGATTTATGCAATTGCCGGTTTTATTTTATGTGGAATTTTTCAAGTTATTTTTGCTTTAATTGAAAATAAAATGAATAATGATAGCGGCTATACTAATCTTTTTTGTCAAACCAATAGTTTATTTTATAGCAGTATAATTGCTTTTGTTACAATGCTTATTGTTTTTAAGAAAGATTTAAAATCTTATTTTCCCAAAATGACTAAAAATCAAATATTAGGTAGTGTTATGATTGGGAGTTTGACAGTTGCAATTGTTATCCTACTTAATTATTTATCTAATTTCACTTTAATTTTTCCTAAATATATTACAAAATATTTAGAAGAAGGTAGTGCTGTCTTTTTTGATTTTAAAGGTGAGTGTATTTTTAAGATTGTTGTGGGGACACTTTTATCTAGTATTTGTTTAGAAATACTTGGTAGAAAGTATCTAGTTGATGCTCTTGATGAAACCATGCTTTCAGATCAGGCTATCTATTTTGTTACTAGTATTGTTGTTGCACTTTTTGAAATAGCTTGGATTATGTCGTTAGAAATTGCGATTGTGAGTATAGTTTTTAATTTAGTAGCCACGGGTATTTATATGTATACCAATCGAAATCTTTTGGTGAATATCATAATGCGAATTTTGATTGTGTTAATTGTTTTGATTATATTTTTATAGAGGTGAATTATGAGTTTAACAGCAGGAATTGTTGGTTTACCTAATGTTGGTAAATCAACATTATTTAATGCCATTACAAAATCAGGAGCACTAGCCGCTAATTTTCCTTTTGCGACAATTGAACCTAATGTTGGAGTAGTTGAAGTAAAAGATAAACGGTTAGATAAAATTGTTGAGATAGTCAAACCACGAAGTATAGTTCCTACTTCATTTTCTTTTACCGATATTGCAGGACTTGTCAAAGGTGCAAGTAAAGGTGAAGGTCTAGGCAATCAATTTTTATCACATATTCGTGATGTTGATGCTATTTGTGAGGTTGTTAGATGCTTTGAAGATCCCAATATTATTCATGTAGAAGGAAAAGTAGATCCAATCAGTGATATTGAAGTAATTAATTTAGAATTGATTTTAGCAGATTTAGAAGTTGTTGAAAAAAGATTACCAAAAATAGAAAAAAAAGCTCAACTTAAAGTTGATAATGATGCAGTTTTTGAATATCAAATTTTAAAAAAACTGCATGATGGTTTTTTGAACAATATTCCTGCTCGCTTAATCCCCTTAACAACAGAAGAAAAACTGTATGTGAAAAACTATCAGTTTTTGACAATGAAACCAATATTGTATGTTGCCAATGTTGGTGAAAACGATATTGTAAAGGGGAATCAATATGTTGAATTAGTAGAAGAATATGCTAAAAAGGAAGAATCAAAAGTTGTAATGATTTCCGCAAAAATAGAAGAAGAATTAAGTATGTTAGATGATGAAGATCGGCAAATGTTTTTAGACGATCTGGGGTTAGAAGAAAGTGGATTAGATAGACTTGTCAAAGAAGCTTATGCTTTGCTTGGTCTTTGTACTTTCTTTACAGCAGGTGAAAAAGAATGTAGAGCTTGGACTTTTAGAAAAGGAATGCTTGCTCCTCAGTGTGCTGGTGTTATTCATAGTGATTTTGAAAGAGGATTTATTAGAGCTGAAACGTATTCTTATGAAGATCTAGTTGAATATGGAACGCCTCTTAAAGTAAAAGAGGCTGGAAAAGTGCGTCTAGAAGGAAAAGATTATGTTGTAAGAGATGGCGACATTATGCTTTTTAGATTTAATGTATAAAAATATAAATTTTACAAAAAAAAAGAATAAAGTGAGGTGAAATCATGGATGAAAAAAATTTATATTTAGAATCGTTAAAACATCGCAATTATGATATGTATAAATACTTTAAAAGAGGTTTAGATATGATTGCTACTTTAAAGGAAAAGACCTATGAGGCATATATTGTTGGTGGCGTTGTCCGTGATTTCGTTTTAAATGTTGATTTTAATGATATTGATATCGCTACTAGTGCCACACCTGCTGCGATTAAAGATATTTTTTCTAGTTGCAATATTGATGATTATTATGAATCTTTAGGAACAATTGTTATTAAAGAGGCTGGTTTTAGATATGAAATAACGACCTTTAGGACCGAAGAATATGTAAAATTTAAAATCAAAGATGTTCATTATTCTAAAAAATTAGTAGAAGATATTATTAGGAGGGATTATACCATCAATGCCTTAGCCTTAACCCCTAATTTGACAGTTGTCGATTTGGTTGAAGGTCAAAAGGATTTAGAAAATGGCATTGTGAGAATCATTGGTAGTGGTAAAAGACGCTTTAAAGATGATCCTACAAGGATTTTAAGAGGTCTTCATTTGGTAGCTAAATTTGGTTTTGATATTGAAAGTAATACTGAAAAAGGCATGCGCAAAAGCAAACAATATTTAAAAGAACTAAGTGATCAAAAAATGATAACCTTATTATATAAAATTTTAAATGAAAAGTTTGGTTTAAAAGCATTAAAAGCTATAGATGATAATAATTTATTCAAATTTTTACCGAACTATTCTTATTGGGTAAGATTACTCATAAAAAGTTATAAAAAGTTAGGAACAATTGAAAAGATCACCCTTCTTTATCGAATAATGGGACAAATACCTGATAATACTGGTCATACCCATGAAGAATTGGTCGAAATAAAAAAATTATTAGAACTTTCACAACATTTATCAGTAAATAAAGTGAACGCAATGATGGTTTTTAAAATTAAAGTTGAGGATTTATTAGCTGCTGATCGCATTTCTAAAGCGTATAATCATAAATATCATAGTCAAAAACGTAAAATTAAAAGTATTCATAAACATTTGCCAATTCATCATGAAAAAGAATTAGATTTTAGCAACCGTGAATTAATCAGTATAGTTGGTTCTGATGATCCTAAAATCTCAATGATTAGATCGGAGTTATTATCAATGGTTATTAATGGTGAAGTGCCGAATAAGAATTTACTTCTTAGAAATGAAGTTATGAAATTAATGAGCAAATCAACGCTAAATAAACAAGCAATAATAACTAAGGCACCAGATACAGATAAAAAAATATTTAATCCTATTTTTGCCAATAAAAGAGAAAAAGAAGATAAATATTTTGATGATGCTAAAGAAGAAGAAAAATTATATCAAAAAGTTTATGATGATTATTCAGAAACTTTAGAGAATAATTTTGATGCTTGGGACCAAGTACCTGTTGATATTGATTACTATGAGCAATTAGGTGGTTTATCTTCAAATAATAAACTAGTTGATATTTCTGATGAGGAATTAAAAATGATAAAAGATGAATATAAAGAAGATTTTATGCAACTTTATAAAATATATGTAAAGGGTGTTAAAAATTATTATGAGTTATCAGAAAGAGAACAAAAAATCAAGAGTGAAGAAATTAAACAACAAGTTAAAGAGTTTTTATTAAGAAATAATACCAAATATCGCGTATTAAATGAAAGAGGTCTAGTTTAATGAAAAAGTTTATTGATATGAAAATAGGAGAAGATGTTGAGTTTTATGCTTTAGTAGAGTCAACCCAAAAACGGTATACACCTAATAAAAGTTCTTATTATAGTATAACATTATCAGATGGTGATTCTAATATTGATGCTAGAGTTTGGGATGTAAATTTGATTGAAAAAAATGAAGTGAATCCAGGAATGGTATGCTTTTTTAGTGCTCATATTAATGAATATGCAGGAAAATCTCAGTTTGTGATAAGTGGAATTAGATTAGTTAGCGAAGAAGAAATTAAGGATAAAAAGTTTTATCGCTCTGCCCCTCTTTCAGAAGAGGAACTTAGAACTAAGATAAAAAACTATATTCATAAAATATCCAACAAAATTTTAAAAAATTTAGTGGTTGGTTTGATTTCTAAAGTTCCTGATGATTATTTTGTTTTTCCTGCTGCTATGTCTATGCATCACAACTATTTTAATGGGCTTGCTTACCATACCTATTCAATGTTGATGTTAGCTGATAAATTTTTAGAAGTTTATGAAGGAATGAATGCGGATTTATTATATGCTGGCGTATTGTTACATGATATAGGTAAAACTAAAGAATTAACAGGGCCTAGATCACCTCTTTATACAGAGGAGGGAAATCTTCTTGGACATATTGTAATTGGTCTTCAGATGCTTGCAATTGAAGCAGCGGAACAACATGTTGATGACACAGAAGAATATAAAACGTTAAGTCATTTAGTGGCCTCTCATCATGGTGAATTAGAGTTTGGTTCGCCAAAAGAACCTGCCATTATGGAAGCATTTGCTTTGCACTTTATTGATTTAGCAGATTCTAAAATGGCACCAATTAGTGCTGAAATTTTGAAGACTCAAAAGGGTGCTTATTCCTCACCAATTACAAGTTTAAATCGAAAAAGTATTTATGTACCTAATTTGAAATAAAAAAAACTTAACTTTGATATATAATTCAAAGTTAAGTTTTTTATTTAATGAGAAAATTTCATAAGAAACTTTTTATTCTTCAACATCTTCCTCAACAACTTTACATGCATTAATATATTCTCTTAGTAATTCTTTGTTATCAAAAGTAATCGTTGTTAATAATTCTAATGATTCATCCATTAAAGCATTGTTAACAGTATCACTATCAGCCAAAGCATTTATTGCCGGAATATAGTATGTAGTTATACAATTTTTAACAGCAGTAGTAGTATTTGATGGATTTTTCAGATAATTTTCATATTGTAAACGAGTAGGTTTATATGACTTTGTTGAAGATGTAATGTAATATGGTTTTACAATCTTAGTTACAAAATATAAATAAGTTGTATTTTCACAAAGAACAAAATCATTTTCAGCATCGGATACATTTACAAAATCAGTTGCTCTAACTGTATAAGTTACATCATTTTTAGTATAAGTATAAGATTTGCTTAAATCTTGACCTGAAAGATCTGTACCTTTTTCGCTGTCAGTATCATTGTATGCTAATAATCTTGCATATTGAGTTCGAATTTGTTCTATTATTTTTTCATCATTACTGCTAGATGCATTATAACTGGCACTAGAAATTAATTTAACTTTTAAACCAGCAGTTTTAAATTCTTTCCAAATACCATTTTGATTTTTATTGGTAAGATTGTATTCAAGAATGACATCATTTAAAGCAGTAGTAATTGTTTCTTTTTTCTTCACTGCTTCAGCATAAATTGTTTGAAGCAATTGAGTTGCAAGTAAAGCCTCAGGGCTACCTTCTGTTACTTCATCAGCTTTATTATCTAAATTTTTATCATAATAAACTTTTAAACCAACTGCAGTAGCATTAAAATAATTGTTATAGATTTCTTCCATTTTTTCTTGTACTAAAGCATCAATAGGAGTAGTAACTTCACCACTTTCATCTTTTACTTCTTCAACTAAATATAAAGATTCTTTAAACTCATCTAACGATTCTTCGTATAAACTTGAATCAAGGTTAATAATAATTTTTTCTTCAGATAGAAGGCCAAGATAGTCTCTAACAAAGTTATCCCAACCATAATTTTTATCAAAACCTAAAGATGCATAATCACCATTTTCAAATGCTTCTTTATATTCAGCAATTTCTGCTTCATAATAATCATCGTATTTTTCTTGATCTAAGATAGTACCAGTAGCAAGATCATATACGCCATTATCTTTTAGTACAATATATTGTTTTAAATATAATGCAGCAATATATACACCATAATTACTTATAAGTTTATCATAAAATTGATCTGCAGTTACGTATATGGTTTTTCCATTTAATTCATAACTAAATACATTAACATTACTTTCTTCTTTAGTATAAACAAAAGCAGGGTAATCATCTGTTGAATAACCTAAATTTTTGAAAATACTATCATAGGTAATTTTATAAAAATTTTCAAGTCCAGCATCATAAATTTTAAGGTTATGAGCAAGTTCATTTTCTTGTGAAGCCATTGTTGCATAAGCACTAGAAACTTCTGCCTCAATTAAATCTTCAATGACTTTATCTTTTTCACTTTCAAGTGTAACAACATTTCCATCTTCATCTAAATTTCCTGATTCAGTACTCTTGTATATTAAGTATAAATCACTGCCATAAATAGTAGGAGCTTTTGAATAATCGCCATCTTTCCAATTATAGACCGCATTTGCTAAAGAGGAATTGATAGTTGTTAAATCTTCATAAGTATAAGTTTTTAAACCACTTTCGTTTACATTATTGATATCTTTATAAATGTTTTCAAAGATGGCTAAAATCTCATCTTTGGTATATTTAGTACCATCAGTTTTTTGCCAACCAGTATTTAAATAATTTAAGTCAATATTATTACTTGTCATAAAATAATTAGCTTCATTACGAGAATCAAATCTAATAATAATCAAATCATTAGTTTTACGATAAGTGTTTTCAAACGCTTTTTCGATATCTTCATCTTTAAAATAATCTTCTTCCATATGATCTTTAAAGTATTTTTTACCATATTCTAATCTACGATATACTAAACGATAATATGTTTCATAATAATTATCATCTTCAGGGTTTTTGCTTAATCCCGATAAGATTAATTCATCAAGAAATTTTTGTTTTACTTCATCCGTTTTTTCTTCATCACCATAAATGATTTCATCTAAATATTCTTGGAATCCTTCTTCATCACTTAAAGCTGGAAGAAGTGCATCATCAACCATATTTAACAAAACTTCAGTTCCATAAGAATTTAGTAATTGATAATAAACATCTTTTTTTGTAACTGTATAATTACCAATTTTTAAGTACGTTCCTGTTGGATCAGAAAGTGTTGGAATAAGACGATTTTTATCTTTGGAACATTTTTTACAACTTGCACAAACCATTACAGCACAAATTGCTAATATAATAACAATAAATCTTTTAAAGTTTTTCATTTTAAGTACCATCCTATTTCTCTTCTGCATAGCTTTCAAGTAGATAATCAATGTAGAATAATAATTGATCCTTATTGAAACCTTCTGCAAATGTCATAGAATCAAGATCTGCTTTTAATTTATTGGCAAGTTCTTTTTCGACAATGTAGGTTTCAACTTCTGTTTTAGCACTATCATACCAAGCTGTACATTTTGCACTTATATCTTCATCTAATGTATAAGTCTTATTTTCATCATCAAAGTCTTCTAAATCTAAACCTAATTTTTCCATTAATTCTTTTACTTCTTTAGCATATTCATCAACTTTAACTTCTAATTGTTTAATTTGTTCTTTATAAGAAGTTACTGCAGTTTCATTACCAGATGCACTTTCTAAATTCTTTTTAGCTGTTGTTAAACTAGATTGAGTTTCAGTAAGTTTAGTTGATGCTTCATATAATTTGATTTCATCTTCAGTAGGTTGATCAACAAAGTCATACGCTTTTTCAACAGCTACAGCATGGAAACCATAAGAAGTAGCAAAAGCATAATTTTGATCTGTATTTACGATATTATATTTTAAAGCCTCAACAATTGGATTAGTATAATTAGTATCATCTTCAGCAGCTTTTGAGTCATAAACAAGACCATTATCATTAGCATAATTCCACATTTCAAGCATTACATCTTTGAATTCTTCAACTAAAGAAGATGTGTGATCATAATTAGCAGATTTTTCAAATTTAATTTGTAAACCAGCAACTTTATATTTACCAAAGGCTTCTTCTAAAGTAGTTGGATTATTTACCACTTCATATTTAGCATCTTTGTAAACAGTAACTACTTCTGTAAGTTTATCTGAAATTGTACCAGTTGCTAAAACTTCATCATATCTTGTCATGATTAATGTTGCAAGTTCTTCTGCAAGTTCAATTTGTTCAGGAGTCCAATTTTCTTCAGTTACATCATCTTTATTGCTTTCAACAATTTTGGTATCTGGAGTGCCATCATAATCATAATCAACAGAAATGATTAGATTCATTACATCAACTTTATAAACTTCATCTTGCGCTTTTTCCATTGCTTCTTTAATTCTTTCAAAATTATACAGTGATTCAGTATATTTTTCTAAAACATCAATGTAAATTTTACCACCATAATTTCGATTAATTAATAGTTCTTTTTCAGAATTGGCACCAAAATAATCATGAATAAAGTTTTTCCATCCATATGATGCAGGGAAATTAGGGATATATCCATAATATGCAAGATATGCATACGTAAAATAATCAAGTTCAAAATTTTGTTTAAAAGAAGAAATATCGGATTTTAATAAAGATTTAATATAGTCTTTATCTTCAATATCTTTCCAAGGGTTAAGAGATGTATTAAAATCACTATTAATAATATAATATTGATCAACATAAGATTTAACATAAGTTGCACCATATTTTGCTTCCATTTCAGCAAATAATTGATCAGGTGTGATTTCTAAACCATCTACTACCGCAACTATTTTTTTCTTGTTCTTACGACTAGTTTTATATTCATCGAAATCTGTTTCACTTAGAGTTGTACTATAGAAAGTATTATAGTTATATTCATAGATAGCCTCAATAAATTTATCATAAATTTTTAGACCACTTTCTTGACGTCTAACATAATACATTCTTTCAATATTAGCTTTTTCATTTTCGCCAACTTTATATAAATCTTCTGTCATTTGTTGAATTACTTCATCACGAGAATTTTCTAATGTTGGTTCTTCACCTTCGCCAAGTTTGATAAATAAACAATAATAATCGCCAACACTTTCAAGTTTTACGGAATAAGATTTATAGAATTCTGCCGCATCATCAGAATAAGTTAATTTCGTAGAAGTAGAAGTTAGATATGCAGCATAATCACTATCGTCTGTTACTTCCCAAATAAACTGAGAATATTTAGAAATATCATTATTTAAAGTAAAGTTGTAGTCTAAAACTACATCTAAGGCATCAACCACAACAGTTTTGGTTTCTTCTTTTTCAGAATCATCAGAACTAGTTGCGGTAACTTCAATTTTATAAGTTACTTCAAGAGTTGTTTCACCAAATTTTATAATACCTTTGATTGTTTGTGAAAGTTTAGAAGAAGTACGAGTAACTGTTATGATACCAGTTTCACTATTTAATTTAAAGTTTTCTTCGTCAACGGCTTCCCACTCAATTGTAGCATTTTTATCACTGCCATTAATTACAACTTCTAGTGGTAAATTTAAATCGCCTTTAATTGTGGCATATTTTTTCATTTGCTCATCTAAAGCAACCTTTACTAATTGTAAAGTTCTTGCTTCACTGACTGATGTTGTATAATAATCGCTTGTAATAATTGCCTCACCATTATTGGTATAAGCCCAAACTTCGTTGTACATACCAATAAATGCTGCAATCACTTCATCTGGTGTTAAGTAATCGTGAAGAGTAGGATATTCTTTTACTTCAGGATCATAGGTTGATTTTACCCATCCGGCAAGTTGATTAGTAGATGAGGTGGATTTAGAGGCATCAGGATTAATGCCATACTTTTTCATCATTGCATCAGCAGCAGCTTTGCTAGTAAAAGGAATAAACAAGCCAGTTGTTGTTTTTCCAAAATTATCTTCAAAGTATTCTTCAATATCCTCATCATCGAATAAGCCAGTTTTACCATTATCTATGCGATCTTGTTCATATCTTTTTAGATACTCGGCTTTGGCCCAAACTTCTTTTGCATATTGTAAACGATAATAATCTTTTACCTTTGTCCATACTTTGCTCGTATAGGCATCGTATGCACTATTTTCATCAGCATCCGCTTTGGTTATGACACCAGTTATGATTAAGGATTCAATGACATCATCCCATTCTTTTTGTTTATCACCTTTAAAATCTTCACCAAAGATATCATTTTCAATATAAGGAATTAAATCTTCATCTTTTACCTTTGCGATTTCATCTTTGTAAAGATAGGTGTCAATTAAACGAGTTAATTCAACTACTCCATAATCTTTTTTTAAAGCATCATATATCGTTTGCTTTGTTACATTTAAATTGCCAAATTGTAAATAACTTTCCTCACCATTACTTAATTTTGGTGTTTTACTGTTTGTTGCATTAACAATAACAATTGTTATGGCAATTACAATAATTAAAGAAAGTCCTATTACAACAGGCAATAGTTTCTTAAAAATTTTCATCTTTTTTGTTTCCTTTCTTGAAATTAAAAAATTTTTAACGTTTATATTTTACCATTTTTTATAAAAAAATTCAACTTATAAAAGCTATTTTTAATAACTAAATACAACTTTTTTTAAAAAAGATGGTCAAATGTGAAATTAATGTGAAATTATTCTAATAGGCAAAAGTAATAGTCATATAAAAAAAATCTTCATAAATTAAGAGTGTAAAATGATAGCTCATTATCAATAGTGAAAGGGGGAAGAATGATGAATCAATGCCGTGGTGAATATGGGTATGCTTTCATATTAGTTCTATTTATTTTACTTGCTATTATTGGCGCATGCTGGGGATTCTAACATGAAACCTTTTATTAAGCCTCTTGAAAAAGAGGTTTTTAATTTTTTTATTTATTATTATCTAGTTTGCTAAAATCTTGCATTTATGATATAATTTATTATTGGTGAGGGAATATGGAAATCATTGTACTAGCAAGTGGCTCTAAGGGTAATGCCACATATATTCAAACAAAAAACAATAAAATTTTACTTGATGCGGGAATTAGTTATTTGCAAATAAAGAATCGACTTTTATCAAAGGGTATTTTATTAGATAAATTAGATGCAATTTTAATTACCCATGAACATACTGATCATATTAAATATTTAATAAGTATTGCAATGAAAACAAAAGCTAAAATTTATTTAAGTGAAGAAGTATATAAAATTTTAAATGTAAGACTAAATGGGGGCTTAAATGATTTATCGGTTTATTTTATTAGAGAAAATAATCGTTATGATTTCAATGATCTTTTTGTCGTCCCAATGAAATTATCACATGATGCTAGTTGTTGTTTTGGATATTTGTTTAAAGAAAAAGGTCCGGGTAATAAAACATATGGTTATATTACTGATACTGGTTATATACCAGAGGAATACCTATCCATAATTGCTAATTTACAAGTTATTTCAATTGAATCGAATCATGATGTTAAGATGTTAAAAGAGAGTAAAAGAACTTGGCCATTGATTCAAAGAATTTTGTCTAATAATGGTCATTTATCAAATATTCAATGTTCAAATTATTTAAAGGGTTTGAATTATCAATATGTTAGAGTAGTAATTTTATCCCATTTAAGTGAGGAATGTAATTTAGAAAGTTTGGCCTATAGTGAAGTAGTGAAAGTTTTTGATGGACAAATTCCATGTCAAATTCAAATTGCCAAGCAATATGAGGCACTACCAATAATTGAGGTTAAATGATGATTAGGATAATTTGTATAGGCAAACTGAAAGAAAAGTTTTTAGTAGATGGCGTTGATGAATATAAAAAAAGAATTGAAGGTTTTCAAAAACTTCAAATATTAGAATTAAAAGAGTATAATACTTCGGATATTTCAAAAAATATTGAAAATGAAGGATTTGAAATTTTAGAAAAAATAAATAGTGATGAACATCTTATTACTTTGGAAATTTTGGGGAAGAAATTTGATAGTATCACTTTTAGCAAATATTTAGAAAAACAGTTTATTTATGGTGTATCTAAAATTACTTTTGTTATTGGTGGTTCAAATGGATTAAGTGAAGAGGTAAAAAAACGAAGCAATCTTCATTTGTCTTTTTCAGATATGACTTTTCCTCATCAATTAATGAGATTAATATTAATGGAACAATTATATCGAGCATTAACGATTATGAATCATAAAGAGTATCATAAATAGGAGGTTGTTATGAACGTTGTATTGAGTATAATTTACTATATTTGTATTGTAGCTTTTATGTTTGGCTACATTGTATGTTTTATTATTAATTTAATTCGAGCTATTAAAGTAAATAATAGTATGAAAGAAGACTACAGTAAGGTTAACGCCAAGGTTATGGAAGTTATTCATGAAAAAAAACGTGTATATGTTAAAGTGGAGTATGTATCTCCTACTAATTTTGTTAAATTTGTTGATTATTTTGAATTTACAGAAAAATCTTTTAATGATCAATATTATGTTGACCAAGAATTAGAAATTTATTACCCTAAAGTTGATGATTTAAAAAGAGTTACTTGCTTTCCAACCTATTTAGAAGGCAATAAAATTAAAATAAAAGCTGCACCACTTGTGACAGATGCTTTTTTAGCAATTGTCGGTATTTTTATGACTGGTTGGTTTACGACTTTGATTATCAAATCAGGTGGATTTAACATTTTTAATTCAACAAATACTAATCCTGAAAATTTATTCAATTGTGCAAGTTTTTCATCAATTCTTGTGTATATGTTACCACTTTTTATGTATATTACAACGATTCCTTATTTAATTGAAAGATTAACGACTGCTTCAAAAGAAGAAAATCAAAATTATTTAAAGTTATATGGTGCTAAATGTATGGCAGAGGTAAAAACATTTAAATTTGGTCGTAATAAAGATGCTAAAGGGAATAAAGAATCTTTAATTGAAATTGAATTTTATAATAATAAAGGTGAACTTATTAAAGCCAATTTAAATTCATTTATGTATACTGAAACGCAAGAGCAATATATCAACATTTTATATGATTTAAAAAATCCTAAAAATGTTGTTTATATGAGAAAGTAAAATGAATAAGTTTAAACTTGTTGCTCCCTATCAACCTATGGGTGATCAAATTGAGGCAATTCAACATTTAACGCAAAATATTGAACTTGGCATTAGTGAGCAAACTTTGCTTGGTGCAACCGGAACAGGAAAGACATTTACGATTGCAAATGTGATAGCTAATGTTAATAAACCAACAATTGTGCTTGCTCATAACAAAACTTTAGCAGGACAACTTTATGCAGAACTTAAAAGTTTATTTCCAGAAAATCGTGTAGAATATTTTATTTCCTATTATGATTATTATCAACCTGAGGCTTATGTTCCAAGTAAAGATATGTATATTGAAAAAGATTCTAGCATTAATGATGAAATAGACCAGATGCGTCATGCCGCAACCCAAAGCATTTTAGAGCGAAGAGATACCATTATTGTAGCCTCTGTTTCTTGTATTTATGGAATTGGAGATCCTGAAGATTATGAAAATTCTATGTTGGTATTGAGAAAAGCAGAACACCTGAAAAGAGAGGTTCTTTTAGAAAAATTAGTATCTATGCAATTTGTTAGAAATAATATGAATTTTGAAAGAGGGACTTTTCGGGTTAAAGGTGATAATGTAGATATTTTACCTACTAGTGAGAGTAATAATGGTATTCGGGTAACTTTTTTTGATGATGAAATTGAACGTATTGCCTATTTTGATACTACAACCGGTAAAGTAACGAAATTAACAGATGTTGTTTCAATTTTTCCTGCAACCCATTTCGTTTTAAATGATGCTAAAAAAGAAGAGGCAATTAGAAGAATTGAAGAAGAATTACAAGAGCGAATAAAATATTTTAACGAACGGGGACAATTATTAGAGGCTGAACGAATTGAACAAAGAACAAAATATGATATTGAAATGTTAAAAGAAATTGGCAGTTGTAGCGGAGTTGAAAATTATTCTAGACACTTAAGTTTAAGAAAAGCAGGTGAAACTCCATCTGTTTTGCTTGACTTTTTTGGTGAGGACTATTTGATGGTCATTGATGAGTCACATGTAACGATTCCACAAGTTAGGGGTATGTTTAATGGTGACCGTAGTCGCAAACAAACTCTTGTGGATTATGGTTTTAGATTACCATCGGCTCTTGATAATAGGCCATTAAATTTTGAAGAATTTGAACAAAAAATAAAACAAGTCATATATGTTTCAGCTACACCAGGAGATTATGAACTCAAGCGTAGTTATGAAATTGTTGAACAAATTATTAGACCAACTGGTTTACTTGATCCTTTAATTGAAGTAAGAAAGACTAAAAATCAAATTGATTTTATAATGGCTGATCTCAAAAAACAGATCAGCAAGCATGAAAGAACTTTAATTACGACTTTAACAATTAAAATGAGTGAGGATTTAACTGCTTATTTAAAAGAAAATGGAATTAAAGTTGCCTACTTACATTCAGAAATTAAGGCTTTAGAAAGATTAGAAATTATTCGAAAACTTCGTCAAGGAATTTATGATGTATTAGTTGGTATTAACCTTTTAAGAGAAGGATTGGATATACCTGAGGTTAGTTTGATATGTATTTTAGATGCAGACAAAGAAGGTTTCTTAAGAAGTGAGCGTTCTCTTATTCAAACTATTGGAAGGGCTGCTCGTAATAAAGATGGACGTGTGATTATGTATGCTGATACCATTACGGAATCTATGCAAAAAGCAATTGATGAAACTAATCGAAGAAGACATATTCAAGAAGAATATAATCGTCTGCATCATATTACACCGACAACAATTAAAAAGGAAATTGGTGAAAGTTTATCGATTGAATCAGATAATATCAATGAAAATATTAATGAAATAATCAGTGTTGAAACCTTTAAAAAGGCATCCAAAATTGAACAAAAAAATATTATTGCAACTCTTGAAAAACAAATGAAGGAGGCGGCAAGTAAACTTAATTTTGAAGAAGCGATGAGTATTAGAGATATTATTTTTGAATTAAAAGCAGGTGGAAAATAGTGGAAAATAAAAAAATAAAAGTCATTGTTGGTTTATCTGGGGGAGTAGATAGTAGTGTTGCTTTACTTAAATTGAAAGAACAAGGATATGATGTAGAGGCTATGTATATGCGCAATTGGGATTCTGCTATTAATAATGATGTTCTTGGAAATCCTGATTTAATGGATGAAGTATGTCCACAAGAAAGAGATTATCAGGATGCTAAAAAAGTAGCTCATCAATTAGGAATTCAATTGCATCGCGTTGATTTTATTGAAGAATATTGGGATTCAGTTTTTAGTTTTTTCTTGTCAGAATATAAAAAAAATAGGACACCTAATCCAGATATTTTATGCAACAAAGAGATAAAATTTAAGACATTTTTAGATAAAGCCATTGCACTTGGAGCCGATTATATTGCAATGGGACACTATGCGAGAGTGATTCATGATGGTGACAAACACTATTTATTGAGAGGAATTGATGAAAATAAAGATCAAACATACTTCTTATCACAGCTTAGTTCTGCACAACTTGCTAAAGCATTATTTCCTATAGGGGATATGTTGAAACCATCAGTTAGAGAACTTGCGAGAAAATATCAATTGGTGGTTGCTGATAAAAAAGATTCAACAGGAGTATGTTTTATCGGAGAAAGGAACTTTAAAGAATTTTTAATGAACTACATCCCAGCTACTCCTGGTGAAATAATATCGACTGATGGTAGAATTGTAGGTCATCATGATGGAGTAATGTATTATACAATTGGTCAAAGAAGAGGTCTTCATATTGGCGGTCCTGGCGAGGCTTGGTTTGTATGTGGAAAAGATACAACCAAAAATCAACTCATTGTTGGTCAAGGTAAAGATACAGAACTTTTATATGCGAATCGTGTTATTGTAACCGATGTGAATATAATCAATGGAACTTTTAGCAATAATCAAAAAATGACGGCAAAATTTAGATATCGTCAACCAGATGAAGAAATTACGGTATCTTGGGTGAATGAAAATACTTTAGAGGTAAAATGTAGTAGACCAGTTAAAGCGATTACTCCAGGTCAGGCTTGTGTGTTTTATGATGGTGAGTACTGTCTTGGGGGCGGGACGATTGATAAAGTTTATATGGATAATATTTTGAGAAAATATTAAAAAACAAACGTGTTTAATCAACTATGAAGCAAATTAAGCACGTTTGTTATAATTTATAGTATAGAAGGAGGTTGTAGATTGGAAAGCATTAGTGGTATTATCACAAAAATTAATTATTATAATCCCGAAAATGGGTATACAGTAGTTATTTTAGAACTTGATTATAAAGATAAAACAATTGCGATGAAAAAAAGCAAAATTGTTGGTAATACAATTGCATTAGTTGGTTATTTTGATCGGGAACCTCATGAGATGGAAGAATATACTTTTAATGGTGACTTTGTCAAAGATCACAATTATGGATTACAATTTAGATTCAATCGTTTTGAAAGAAAGGCTATCAAAACGGAACAAGGAATGATTAGTTATTTATCTAGTGATATGTTTCCAGGCATTGGTCCTAAAATTGCCAAAACGATTGTTGAAAAATTAGGGTTAAATTGTTTGACTCTTATTAAAGAAAATGAAGATGCTTTAAAAGAGATCAATCTAACAGACAAACAAAAAGCCATCATTAAAACAGGGATAATTAGTGATGAAATTAACCAAGAAACAATAGTTTTTTTCTTAGATAATGGTATTTCAATGGATATGGCTCACAAAATCATTGCTGTTTTTGGGGATATGGCAAAAGAAATTGTACTAGAAAATCCCTATGTATTGATGGAAAAAATTGAACGATTTGGTTTTAAAAAAAATGATGCGTTTGCTTTAAAAATCGGTATTAAAGAAAATAGTATTGTTAGATTAAAGGCATTAATAACATATGTTTTGCAAGAAACTTTATATAGTGTTGGAAATAGTTATATTGCCAAAATTGATTTATATGATTATACAGTTAAATATTTAGGGCAAGATATTGATGGAGATCTATATGATAAAGTGTTAGAAAACCTTGCTTCTAATAAGAAAATTTATATAGATATAGATAAAAATATTTTTGATTATAAAATGTATATTCAAGAACTAGAATTAGCATCAGAATTATCTAAAATGCTAAAAGGTAAAAGAGATCTTAATCAAAAAATGCTAAAGTATGATGAAAAAGAGATCAATAAGAATTACTATAAAATTAAATATAACTCGCATCTTGAATTCAGTAAAGAACAAGAAAATGCCATTTTAAGTGCTTTTACCGAACCTGTTATCATTATTACAGGAGGACCTGGTACAGGTAAAACGACAATTGTTAAAGCCATTATTGAAATGTATTTGAAACTTAATAAAGACAATACAGCAGTAGCGGATTATATTGCATTACTTGCGCCAACCGGAAAAGCGGCTAAAAGGCTCAAAGAATCAACTCAAATGGCAGCAATGACTATTCATAAATATTTAGGTTATATGGGAGGGAATAGTTTTACTTATTCTAAATATCATAAAACTTCTGCAAAATTAATTATTGTTGATGAAGCTTCCATGATGGATTTGCCACTGGCATCAAGGTTGATAACCTCAATGCAAGATGATGCAAGACTTATTATTGTTGGTGATGTGGATCAACTTCCAAGTGTTGGTCCAGGACAAGTTTTAAAAGATTTAATTGATTCAAGAGAAATTAAAACAATTAGACTTACTAAAATCCATCGTCAAGCTGAAAATTCCAGCATTATTCAACTGGCTCATCATATCAATGAAGGAGTTCTTCCCGAAAATATTTTAGATAAATTAAGTGATCGCGTTTTTATTGCTACGGATAATTCTCATTTATCATCCATTTTAGTTGATGCTACTTCAAGATATATTTCTAGAGGATATGATATAAAAAAGGATCTTCAAATTCTTATTCCGATGTATAAAGGTGAATGTGGAATCAATGAAATAAATTCTAAAATTCAAGATCTTGTTAATCCTTTGAAAGATGAACAGGAACAAATAAAACATTATGGACAAGTTTTTCGTCAGAATGATAAAGTAATTCAATTGGTAAATAGAGCCGAAAAAGGCATTATGAATGGCGATGTTGGTTATATCGATTCTTTTATTTATAAAGATTTAAAAATTATTGGATTAAGGGTTGCTTTTGATCAGAATATCATTGAATATACAATTGAAGAATTAGAAGATCTTAGTTTAGCATATGCAATCAGTGTTCACAAAGCTCAAGGTGGTGAATTTGACATTGTTATTATGCCTATTTCTTCTAAACATTTTATTATGTTGAAACGTAAGTTGATTTATACTGCTATTACAAGGGCAAAAAAGATTTTAATTCTAATTGGTGATGTTCAAATGATGCAACAAGGAATTAGAAAAATTGAAAATAATCGAAAAACTATTTTGAAAAATAAACTTATTGAATATATAAATACGAATGTCAATGAAGATAATCCCAAACAAACTAGTGAAAAAATTATTGAAGATGATGATGAACTAGGTAGTATTTTCAGCGAATTAAAAGCAAGTGATTTTGATAATTTTAATTCATAATATTGGAAAAAATTTTTTTGTATTTTTGGTAAAAACTATCTCATAATAATATTGCATAAAGAAAGTATCTTGATTCGTTATTAGGAGAACATATAATATTCCCTTTGTTTAGAACTATTAACTAGACAGATAAAATCTACTTATGCTACTTTAGTCAAAGAGGTGACAAATATGAAATCATCAATCGTTCCGTACGCGGCTGGAGCAATGACGGTTTTAGGAGTATGGTTATTTGCTTCTAACAAACAAAAAATTGACAAACTTGTGAAAAATGTAAGTGAAACAATGGACCAAATGCTCCAAAAATGCAAAAAAACGTTACAAGAAGATAGCTGCTCTTGTAACAATTAACAAAAATAAAAGTTGCTATTTTATTTTTGAAAAAAGTATAAACAATAATGTTTATACTTTTTTATTTTTCAATGTTAAATATAAATAATCAAAAGACCAACAATTAACCCCATAATGATTGCAAAAGCAGGGGCTTTAGAGCGATGCATCAATAAAGCTTGAGGAATAATTTCTCCGTAAACAACATAAAGCATGGCACCACTAGCAAAACTCAAAGAAAGTGATAAGCCAATTGGACCAACATCACCAATCGCATAACCAATAAAAGCGCCAAGAACTGTAGGAAAACCAGAAAGGGCAGTTAAAAAAACAGCCTTCATTTTACTCATTCCTCCACTAATTAAAGGAACACTGATTGCCATTCCTTCTGGAATATTATGTAGACCAATTAATACGGCCATCACAAGAGCACTCCCATTTAAAGCATCATTAGCAATGGAGGCAGAAGCCCCAATTGTCATTCCCTCTGGAATATTGTGAAGAGCAATCGCACAAACCATAATAATTCCTGCTGTAAACAAAGCACTTTTTGAATCATTATTATTTTTATGGACTTGGTAGTGGTCAGCATGGATTAATTCATCTAAATCATCAGCAGTTTTTGGATGATTAAAAGGTTTATTTACTTCTTTTTCAGTTTTTTTATCAATATAATAATTTAAAAAGTATACAATAAAATAACCAAGGAGTAATCCAGCAATAACAATAAAAATGTTTACTTCCATATTCGTAGTTGGAAAAATAGCATTTTGGAGTAAATCAAAACAAACAATACTAGTCATTACCCCTCCTGCAAAACTTAATAGAAGAGATACCGTTTTATCAGAATTCTTTTTAAAAAGAGCACCAATTAACCCACCAAGACCAGTACCAACTACACCGGATATAAATGTTGTGATAAAAATAGTTAGCAATATTGACATAAAAACCTCATCAGTATTTTAAATAATTATACTAAAACTATGCATTTTTTTAAAAATATATGCATCGTTTTTTATTTTAAAACCTTAATAAAACAATAAATATAGTATTTGAATCAAATGGAATGTTCTTTTTACAATATATTTGACTATTTTTGTATTTCTTGATATAATTGACGCATATATTAAAAAAGGAGTTGAAGAAAAAATATGGATCCACTGGTCCCCTTGTCGTATAGTAGTTATTTAGCTAATACGACTAATCATTTGTCTTTAATATGGGCAATTGTTGTATTGTTACTTGGTAGTGCTTTCTTTTCGGCTGTTGAAACAGCACTTACATGTTGTAACAGAGTTAGAATGAAAGTAAAAGCCGAAGATGGTAAAAAAAGTGCAAAGTTAACTTTAAAAATATTAAATAGATATGATCAATCACTTATTTCCATTTTAATTGGCAATAATATTGTGAATATTGTATCATCTTCTCTTGCTACCTTAATCGCTTTAAGTTTGATATCTGATGAAGGCGTTGCTACAATGGTTTCTACAGTCGTTATGACGATTATTGTATTTATGTTTGGCGAAATTATTCCCAAAAACATTGCTAAAGCAAATGCTGATAAATTGGCTCAAATTTTAAGCTATCCTTTGGCAGTGATTTATGTCATTATATATCCAATTATGCAAATTTTTAATTTCATTTTGTGGATATTTAAAAAAATTTTTAGAATAAAAGAAAATGTCAATACTTTAACTGAAGATGAGTTTAAAGATATCGTTGTTTATGGTGAAGAAGAAGGCCTAATTGATGGCGAAGAAAGTGATATCATCCAAGCAGCTGTTGATTTTAATGATATTACAGTTAAAAGTATTTTAACCCCAAAAGAAAAAATTGTCGCACTTGATTATAATAAATTATCAAAAAATGAAATTTTAAAAAGAATTGATAATATTCAATTTTCAAGGCTTCCTGTCTATGAACAAAAATATGATAATATTGTAGGAATTTTAAATATTCGCAAATTTCTTAAATTAGCCATTAATTCAAAAAAATTTGCGTTAAAACAGTCAATTAGTGACGTAATTAAAGTGTTAGATACTACATCATTAAATGAAATGATTGAAATATTTAAAAACAAGAAAAATCATATGGCGATAGTATACAATGACGCTAATGAACTTGTAGGTCTTGTTACAATGGAAGATGTTTTAGAAGAACTTGTTGGTGAAACTAAAAAAGAATTGTCAATAAAAGGAGGAAATAAATAATGAATACTCCTGTTGTTATTGCAATACTTATTTTAATAGTGATATTAATAATCTTATCAGCATTTTTTTCTTCCTGTGAAATTGCTTATTCAAGTGTGAATAAAATAAAACTGAAGAAAAAAGTAAGTGATGGTAATAAAGAGGCAACGAAAGCAATGGAGATTGTGAATAATTATTCAGAAGCTTTATCAACTATTCTTATCGGTAATAATTTAGTTAATATTGCAGTGTCTTCTCTTGCAACAATGGTGGCAGTTGCTTATCTTGGTGAAGAGATGGGATCTTTATTAGCAACGATTGTTGCTACCATTGTAGTACTTATTTTTGGTGAAATTTTGCCTAAAGCTTTGGCTAACAAGTTTAGTTTAAAACTTACTTTGCTTTATGTTAAACCATTTAAAATATGTAGAATAATCTTTTTTCCTATAACTTTTCTTGTGACAAAATTTGTTAAATTGATTTCAAAGATTTGGACACCTAAAAATATTGAAGTTTCTGAAATTGATGAAGAATTGAACGTTATAACTGAGGAATTAGAAGAAGAAGGTGTTATTGATGAGGAAGATGCAGAATTAATCATTTCAGCTATAGATTTTAGAGATGTAACTGCACATGAAATAATGATTCCACGGGTGGATGTGTTTGCTATTGATATTGATGATAATCAAGAAGATATTCTTAAAAATGAACAAATTTTTCGTTATTCTAGAGTTCCTGTATATGAAGATACCATTGATCATGTGATTGGAATTTTAAATACGACAAGTTTAATGAAGAAAATATTAAATGGTGAACAAATTGATTTAAGATCGATGTTAATTGAGCCTATGTATGTTCATAAAACCAAACATATCTCAAATATTTTAACAAAGTTTAAAGCCACAAATCAACATCTCGCAATTGTTGCTGATGAATTTGGAGGTTTTATGGGAATTTTAACAATTGAAGATATTGTTGAAGAGTTAGTCGGTGATATTTTTGATGAAACGGATGAAGTAATTCTTGATTATAAAGAACTAGGTGAAAATATTTATGAAGTTGATGGTGATATGAATATTTATGATTTTTTTGAATTGGTTGATTATGATGATCGCGATTTTGAATCTGAGTATACTACTGTTGGTGGTTGGTGTACAGATATGTTAGAAAAATTTCCTGAAGTTGGGGATACCTTTGAATTTGCTAATTTTACAGTAACTATTACTGAGGTAGAAGGTATGCGAGTTGGAAAAATTAAAGTTGAAATTCAAGAAATGATAGATGAAGAAGAATAGAAAAAGTAAAATTCCACTTTAAAAAGTGGGATTTTTTGATTTGTAAAAATTGTCAGTTGCAAAATTCGAGAAAAAATGATAAAATTTTTATATAATGAAAGGGGAAGGGAATAGGTGAATAAAATGAAAAAAAGAATAATATCATTTTCCTTATTATTATTGATGGTTTTAGGGATAACATCATGTAAGGGAAAACAAGAAGAAAAACAATATTTAAAAAAAGTTGACAATATTATTCAAGCTATTGATGAATTACCAGATGTAGTTACATTAGATGATGATATTAAGGTTCGAGAAATTAGTTATTCATATGAGTCTTTACCAAATGAGTATAAGGAAAAAGTGACGAATTATCAAAAACTTCAAGATGCTATTTTGAAGATTGATAATTTAAAAAAAGAACAAGAATATCAAACGGCAGCAAATTCGGTAATTAGAAAAATTAATATCTTACCATCATTAGAAGATATTAGAATTGAAGATAAAGAATTAGTGATTGCTGCAAGAGAAAAATATGAAGAATTAGAAGAAGAAGCTAAAGCATTTGTTACGAATTATGATAAACTACTTGATTTAGAAGCTAGAATTGTTGAATTAGAAAATGAAGAGGAAGCTATCAAGAAAGTTATTGATTTGATTAACAATTTGCCATCTTCTCACGATTTAACAATTCATGATAAAACTTTAGTAGAACAAGCAAGAGAAGAATATGAAGCTTTAAGTTTAGAACAGAAAAAAGAAATTACGAATCTTGCACTTTTAGAAGAAGCAGAAGCGCAAATGGCTATTATTGAAAAAGATGAGCAAGATAAAGCATTAGCAGCTGAAATTGTTGAAATGATTTATGCTATACCAAGTATTGAAAATCTAACGATTGATGATAAAACAATGCTTCAAAATATTAGATATCAATATGGTACTTTATCAGACAATGCTAAGGCACTCGTTACTAATTTAGAGATTTTAGAAAAAGCAGAAGAACAAATGGAGATATTGAAATATATTGAAGGGTTAAAAACGGATGCGAAACATGTAGATGAATTAATTGCATCGCTTCCTTCTTTAGAAGAAGTAACTTTAGAGGATAAAGCAAGAATTAGTAATGCTAGAAATTGGTATAATCGTTTATCCGATGATGCTAAAGTGTATGTGACGAATTTAGAGAAATTAAAAGGATTAGAACAAAAAATAGTAGAATTAGAACAAATTGAATTATATAAAGAAAAGGCAGAAGTTGTTATTAATTTAATCTCTGCTTTGCCAAGTGTGGATGAAATAACTTTAGATGACCAAGATGTTATTGTGAATGCTAGAAATAAATATAATGCCTTAAGTGCAACGGTTAAGAATTATGTTACTAATTTAGATGTTTTAGAGGCTGCTGAAGCAAAATTGCAAGATCTCATTAAAAATAAAGAGTATGAAGTATTTTTCTATCTTGATGGGGGTACTTTAGAAGGAACAACTTTAGTTTCAGATCAACTTTATAAAGGAGTCTATAAGGGAATGAATACCTTAGGTACTCCAAAAAAAGATGGATATCTTTTTATCGGCTTTTTTACAAATGCGAATTGTACAGGGGAAATCATTTCAACTGTTTCTGATACAATTACCTTATATGCTGGATGGATGATAGATAATAGTAATTTGCCAACTAGTGAGATTTTAAATTGTGTTAGTGATCAAGCCAATTCATATACGAAAGATTCCTTAGTTTTAGAAAATGATGAAGCAACCTTTACATGGAGTACTTCCAATCCTAATCTATACCATATTGAAGATGGAATGGGAACGATTTCCAAAGTATATCAAACACATAAAGAACAAACGATAACAGTTTCTGTAAAAATAGCGTATAAAAATGGTGATGAGGAAGAAAAATCAAAACAAATCACCGTTGATCCAGTTTTATTTGAAGATTTACCTTCCACACCAGTTGCAACTTATTTTTCTGTTGGTGCGATGTATGCTTATAAACAATATAATGAGAGGTATCAATTAGATGGAACGATCTTTTCTGAAACGACCAAAGAGGCTTTAGATATTGTTTACTATGCCTTTGTTGTACCAAACGCGGATGGAAGTTGTTATTTAACTGATACTAGCTATTTAGAAGAAGTCAAAGAATTAAAAAATCATAATGTAAGAATTATTGCTTGTGTAAATGGTGTTTCTACTGATACTTGTAAAGCATTTATGACTATTACGGCTGATGCAACTTTACGCCAAAAATTTGTTAATAATTTAATGGATTTAGTGGAAGAATATAATTTAGATGGTATTGATATTGACTGGGAATCAGTTTCTGAAAGTGTAAAGGTTAATGCAACAGGAATGAATCAATTAATGAAAGATTTACGAGAAGAAATGACTTTACGTCAAGATGCTGGTGGAACTCCTTATTTCTTAAGTGCGGCTGTTCCTGCATCATCTTGGGGTACAGCAAGTGATCGTTTTGATTTTGTAACTTTAGATCAATACGTTGATTATATTAATATAATGTCTTATGATATGAATAAAACGGATACGACTACCCATTTATCTCCTCTTTACAAATCTAATTATGATAGAGGGTATGGTTTTGGTTGCGATTATGGTGTGACAAGACTTACTTCTTTGGGGCTATCGAGAAATAAAATTATTATTGGTAGTGCGGGATATGGTAAGGCATATAAAGTAACTGGACAATCTGTATCAACGACCTATCCTTATTTGGGTGTGGCAGGAACTTTAACTCAGATTTCTGGTATACCTGGTTCATTTGCTTCAGGAACTTTATATGGTAATGCAATTGAGGCTTTACTTGCGACTGGTAGATATCAAAAATACACAGAATATGATAATAATAAGTTAGTTGGTTCTTATTTATATAGTAGTGCGGATGGAATTTTTGTGACTTATGATAGTGAAGAAGCAATTATTGCTAAATATCAATATGCCCAAAGTATGGAAGGTGTTGGTATTATGTGCTGGTGCTATTCAGAAGATACTTCTGATACAGTAATTAATGCTATTTATAAAGCGATGAATATGTAGTTTAATAACGGAGTAATTGACAAATTACTCCGTTATTTGTTATAATTGAGCGGGGTGATAAAATGGATAAAGTCATTTTAATAGTTTTATCAATTTTTATAATCGCTTTTTTAATGATTATTTTTATCATTGTTTTAGTTGCTAAAAAAACTTTAAGAACGCTTAGTGAGAATAAACGTTACCTTCCAGAACAAAAAGAGGAGGTAAAATTAATAAAGTTAGAAAAATTAGAATTTTTTCAAACGTATTATTTAAAAAAATATCAATATGTAGCAATATTTCAAACATTAAAAAATGAAGAAATTTTAGAATTATTAGTGGAAGAATATGATGCTAAAGAGTTAGTAGTAAATGAAGAATACTATGTTGTTCATGATGGTGTTGTTCTTTTTGAATATCGTCGAACCTTTATTTAATCTAAACAGTTAATTATTATAATGTATAATAAAAAACTTTCATATTTTAGCAAAATATTGTGCTAAATGGAACGATTTAGAATACAATATATTGTATCATTTAAATTAAATCTTTCTGTCACAAGTTTATCAAACTTTTCATATACTTTTATTGAGGAGGGATATAGATGAGTGAAGTTCGCGAGATTGTTACTAGAGCCGTACTTGCAAAGGGTCGTAAGACATTTAGAATTTGTGAAACTATAACTCCAGATAATCCACCATATAGTGTTTTAGGTTGTTGGGTAATTAATCATGAATTTGAGGCTACTCAGAATGAAAAACAAGTGGAATTATTTGGAAACTTTGAAATAAATATTTGGTATGCATATGATAATAATACTCAAACAGAAATTGCCCGTGCTAAAACTACCTATCAAGGCGTCATCAAGGTGAGGGATATCGTTTGTGATGCAACCACCGATCATAAAGATGTTATAGTTAGAATATTGCAACAACCTACATGTACTAATGCTTGCATAAACGATGGTAATATTGAGGTCGAAGTCGTGTTTGATGCACTTGCTGAAATTATCGGTGAAACCAAGATGATGGTAAACGTATATAATTGTAATGATACATTTGATACCATCGATAATTTTGAAAATGAAATTAATGAAGATTTCATTAATGAAAATTAAAAATCGTTGGTGTCCAACGATTTTTTTTAGGGAGTGAATAAATGAATACTCATATTGTAAGAGTAAATGAAAAAATTGAGAAAATCGCAAGTATTTATAATCTTTCTACTGAAGAAATTATTAAAATTAATCATCATATTAAAGATTGGAATAATTTAATTCCAGGGACAAAATTAAGGTTGCCAGAAATTCCAGAAATTGTTCAAACTGAACTTGATAATACTGAACCATTTATCGAAGAATATTACCCTAAATTAGAAGCAACTGATTATATTAAACCAGTTTCAGAACCTCATCTGAATGATGAAATTGTTGTAAATGTTTTAGAACAAAACGAAAAACCTGAGGTTACACAAAATATGAATCATAATCCTATAAATAAAAATAAGAAATATCCAAGTTATAATCCATATTATGGTATGCCGTATCCTTACTATGGATATAACCCTAATTACTATATGAATCCTTATCAAAGATTAAGAAAAAAAGGAACGACTAAAAAGCGTGGATAGTTGTTTTTACAATTATCCACATTTTAATTTTTTAACCTAAAAAATTAGTGATAATAACTAGACTAAACTTAGCAGTTATGATATAATTATCCTGTTTAAAAAAAGACATAAAATATTGAGGTACAAAAATGGATTATAACGATTTTCGTGAATTAAAAACGAATCATATTGAGGAAGCAAATATTATCTTAGGAAGTGCTAACTATGATTTAAGTTGCTCCTGTGGTAGTGGTACTAGCCATGCTCCAAAGAAACTAAAAGAATTATCGAGATATCTACCACCATTTGACGCAAATTTTCATAATTTAGAAAAGGTGAAAATTTATGATTATTGTGAAGTATCACCTAGTAGTTCTAAAGAGAAATTTTATCAAGAATTAGAAGAAAAGGCCCATGAAATTTTAAAGTATAATAAATTTATGCTATTTTTTGGTGGTGATCATTCTATCAGTATTCCGTTAGAAAAAGCTTTTTATGAAAAATATCATCGTATGGGGTTAACTCCGGTAATTATTCATATTGATGCACATATGGATATTTTAGATGAATATATGGGTAGTAAAACAAGTCATGCTTGTCCTAATCGTAGGGCTATTGAAAATGGTTATCAAGAAACAGATATTCATATGGTGGGAATTAGGAGTTACGAAAAAGGAGAAGTAGAATTTAAGGAAAAAAATCCTAAACTTCAAGTCATAACAGCAGATTTGTTTAGAGAATTAGGAGCTAAAGAAGTTGTTAAAATGATTAAAGAAAAACATGATAAAAAGGCTGTTTATTATTTGTCTTTTGATATTGATGCCATTGATCCCTCTTATGCACCAGGGACAGGTACTCCTGAAACTTTTGGTTTAACACCTTTACAAATGCGTGAATTTTTTAAAGAAGTATTTACTAATTTAAATGTAATGGCGATGGATTTAGTTGAAATTTCTCCTCTTCTTGATGTAAATGATATTACATCATGGTTGGGATTGAAATTATTATATGAAATATTTTATCAAAAATTTGTAAGAGGTAATAAATAATGAAACATACAATGATTGATTGCTATGGAAGTAAAAATCATAATTTGGAAAATTTAGTATACATTAATGATACTTTAAATAAACTTTCTTATCGTTTAGGATTAGAGCCTATTGCCAATCCATATTTAATTCCTTATTATTATGGAAGAGTAAAAGAAGATATTGGGGTTAGTGGTTTTTTATTATTAAAAGGTGGACATATTACCATTCACACTTTTCCTTTAAGGGAGTGTTATTTTGTTGATGTTTTTTCAACCAAGAGTTTTGATTCTGACTTATTAGTTGACTTGCTTGAAGCATTACTCCCCTTTAATCGTAAAATATCGACGATTTCAACAAGCGATCGAAGAAAATTTGCTAATATTGAACTCCCTTTTGATCCAAACAATAATTTTGGTCCTCATTGTCTTGCGGAATTAAAAATTGATAAAACTTTTTCAATGGATGAATGTTATGATTTTTTAGATAAATTTGTTTATAAAATTGATATGGATCCAATTACAAGACCTTATGTAATTAAAGATAAAGTAGAAAATCCTGATTATCTATCAGGTATTATCGTCATTGCTCAAAGCCATATTTCTATTCATTATGACTATAAGACACAACATGCTTATTTTGATATTTTCTCTTGTGCAGCTTTTGATTATTCAAAAATTGAAGATTTTCTTTCTAAAATTGGTGAAATTATTTCTATTGAACTAGTTGTTAGAGGAACAAAGCATAAATCTAATACTAGAATTGAACCAGAACCAATGTATGAAATTTCATCACTTTGGCAAAAATATATTAAATAATAAAAAAATAAAGAAAAATTTGCTAAAAGGGAAGAAAATGTGTTATAATAAAAGAAAAGAAAGGAGAAGAGAATATGAAAAAAATCGTTTTGTTTTTCATAGTAGTATTTCTTTCTATAAGCATTAGTGGTTGTAAAAAAAATAAAAACAATTTTAAATCAGTAGAAGAAATCAAACAAAATATTAGTACTTTTGATATTGTGGCTAATTTTAATGGAATTCGTTTTGAATTGATAAAAACTTCAAAGGGATATTATTTAGCTGATAGTGATAAAAATATTTATGTATTTTATGATAAAACGAATCATCTTTCTTATCGAGTGGATAATACAAATCAAAAAAAGACTCTAGTGGTAGGAAATTATGATTTTTCATCCTATTTGGACAATATATATTATATTTTGACATATCATACTTCAAATTCAAAAATCTCATCATTAGAAAAAAGAGCCAATACATATTTAAATCGTGAGGTTACTGAATATTATCGAGAAAAAAATGAGGCTAGTGAAACCTATTATATTGATAATCAAACAGGTGCATGTTTGTATTTCAGTATTGATACAGGAGAACAAAAAATTGTTTGTAAAATAGATAAACTTGAAATTGGAGATAACTTTTTAGATCCATATTTTGCTTATGAAAATTTGCAAATGGCTGATCCTAATTTATTTAAAAGCAAGAAAACAGTTTTAGAATATTTTAATAACTCATATGATTTAAAAATAAAATTTAAAGACAGCGATGTCCATTTAATCAAATCAACTGATGGCTTTTTTTGCTTATTAAATGAAAATAATACGTCAAAAGCTTTATTATATAACAATAATAATCATACATGGTATGATGTAGATATAAAGAATCAAACAAGAAGTATTACAACAGTTAGTGATACTGTAAGTGAAATAGAAAATAATTTTATTACTTTGCTTGTTGATCATATTGATAATGTTGATATTACTTTTTATGTTAAAGAAAATCAAAAGTTTTTAGATTATACTATTAATATGTATGAAAGAGATATAACAACGGATGGTATTTTATATACAGAAGAGTATTATGTTGAGATGGAAACAGGAATTTGTTTAAGAAAAAAAATTGATTTATCAGGTAGTAACAATTATTTTGAGGTAACTAGTTTAGAATTTTCTGGTGATATACAAGAATATCTAGATTATGAAGTTGTCAAAAAACCACAAAGTTATGATCATTGGCCAGCTGAACATGAATATTTAGAAGGAATGGAAGAAATCAAATATGGTGAATTTTATTTAGCATATGAAGATAATAATGAATTAAGTATTGTTTATAAGAATATTACAAATGCAGCCTTTCATATAATTTTAAATAATATGAAAACATATGGATTTGTAATTGATAGTAGTGAACAAAAAGAATTAGATGATAACAATACTTATTTATATTATTTTTATAATGCCAAAAGAGAAGATGATATGAAGATTAGAATTGAATATGTTGGAACAACATTAACAATTATCCTTGGACCAGATGTTGCTGCATAGTAATTCACTATGCAGTTTTTTGTTTGCATAAAATAATTGTTTTATATTTCTTGGCTTTAAAAAAAAGTTATGATACAATATAAATAAGTAGGTGATGAAATGAGTGTTACAAATACAAATACTTTTATTGCACGTCTTATTAGCCAATTATATCAAGATTTAGATAAGAATCATCTAATTCAAAAATGGTTTGAAAGAATTATTACGATTGAGTTTTTAGTCGCTAGGAAAATTTTTCAAATTAAGTCATATGATAAAGAGAATATTATGAATCTTTGTATTAGACAAAATCAATATTTTAAGCATATTTTTGATGATAATATTGAAGAATTAGAAATGAATTATCCTTATCATTTTTATAATCAAGATATAATCAAATTATTAAAAGAAAATATTAAGTCTTCAACACCAATTGAAGAAATCATGAACTATCAAGAAGATTTTAAAGATTATGAAAGGTTTATGCATTTTAAATACACAAATCGAAATAGCAATGTAGAAATTGATAAAACAAACATTACGATGGTAACACAAATTTTTACCCCAAAATGGATTGCTAGATATATGGTTGAAAATATTATTCCAGTTAATGGGGCTAAGTATAGTTTGATTGAAAAAATAGACAAAGATATTCATTTTAAAACTTGTAAAATTTTAGATCCATGTTTAGGGACAGGGCATTTATTGTTAGAAATATTTGAAATTTTAATGAAAAAGTATCAAGAAGACAGTAATCAAGATATAAAAGAGAGTATTAAGCAGATTTATTCTAAACAATTATATGGATTTGATATTGACCCAAGCGTTATCAATCTTTCAAAATTTATCTTTCTAATGAAAGCGATTGAACTATGTCCAACTTATTTAGATGATGACAATTTAGTAGTACCTAATTTTGTTTGTATTCAAACACCTAATATCAAAAGGAGTAAATTACATGAAGTAAATGTGTTAATTGAAACAATGAAAGATGCTAGTCTAATAGGTAGTTTAATTCAAGTCCCCGATTATGATTATGCTAGTTTACTTCAATTGGTGACTTGTCAAGAAGAAAAAGAAATTGTTGAATTAGCAATTTTGTTAAAGATGAAATATGATATCGTTATTACCAATCCTCCTTATATGGGACGTAAAGTTTTACCAAGTAGCATTCTTCATTATTTGAATCAGAATTATCAATATGCTAAATCAGAATTATATACGGCCTTTATAGAAAGATGTTTGGATTTTTTAGTTCCTTCTGGTTATCTTGCTATGTTAACTTTACATACATGGATGTTTATTAAATCATTTAGTAGTTTGAGAAAGTATATTTTAACTCATTTTCAAATCAAATCTTTGTTACATTTAGGAAAAAATACTTTTGAAAATTTAAATGCTTATAATGCTTTGGCATGTGCTTTTATTATTAAGAAAGAAAAAACTAGCGAAGAGAGTCTTTTTATTAAGCTAACAGAGTATGAAACTATCTCTGAAAAAGAAAAAGGATTAAAAGAACAAAAAAATTATTATAAAATATCTGCTAAAAAATTTTTAAACTTCAATCATTATCCGTTTATTTATTGGTTAAATGATAATGAATATCATATTTTAATACATCAACCTAAATTAGGGTCATTTACTCATATAAGACAGGGATTGGCCACGGGAGATAATAAAAATTATGTAAGATGGTGGTATGAAGTTGAGCCTAGCAGTATTGGATTTCATTGTCATTCAGTAGAAAGTTTTTTAAATAGTAAAAAAAAATATGCTCCATATAATAAAGGCGGTGATAAGACAAAATGGTATGCAACAAGTAAGTTAGTTATTCAATTTGATGAGAAAGCATATCAAGCATTGCAAAAACAAGGCAATCATTTACCTTCTAAAGAGTATTATTTTAAAAAGGGTATTACTTGGTCTTTATTTGGGTTTAATAGTTTTAATGTTAGATACAAAGAAGAGGGATATGTTTTTGATGTTTCGGGATCATCCCTTTTTGTTGATTCTTCTTTAGAGAAATATATTTTAGGTTATCTTTCTAGTAGTGTAGCTTTTTTTTATTTGTCAGCACTAGCCCCTACAGTTAATTTTCAAGTAGGCAATATTGCCAATTTACCAATAATTATTCAAAAAGATAAAATACATGAGATCAATAGATTGGTTGAAAGTTTAATCAATAAGGCTAAATGGCTTGATTCGCAAGATGAATTATCATGGCATTATCAAGCAAATGATTTTTATAATGGGTATAATTGTGCAGTTAGTTTTGATGAAAATATCAAAAATTATAAATTACAAATGGATGATTTGTACAGACAAATAGAAAAAGAAGAAAAGCAATTAAACGACATCTATAATCATATCTTTAAAATGAATACGAGTTATGTAAATACCAATCAACAGAATAAACATACTATTGGGCATATTATCGAAAATTTGTTATCCTATTTAATGGGAGTTGTATTTGATAGGTATCAAATACATAATTATGTTACGCCATTAGATCTGAAATCATTTAATGAAATAGAAACAGTCATTAAGGAAATTAAATTCTTGATCATTCATAAGATGGGAATTGATGGTATGAAGCAATTAGAAAGAATATTTGGTCACACAATAGATGAGTATTTTAAAAATCATTACGGAAAAAAACATTTGTTGAAATATCATCAGTTACCAATTTATTGGTATCAAATAATAGATGGTAGACAGATGATAGGATATTATCATAGTTTATTAAATATAGAAAAAGAAAAGGGGATAAAATATAATTATTTAAAAATAAATGCTCAATATAAAATAAAAACACTTTAGCAAAAAACAATTTGCTAAAGTGTTTTTATTAAGTAAATCTTTTTAAAAATTCTTTAGTACGAGTATTTTGAGGATGATCAAAAATCTCATATGGTGTACCTTGTTCAACAATTTTTCCATCTGCCATAAAAATAACATGGGAAGAAACCTCTTTTGCAAATGACATTTCATGCGTTACTATAATTAATGTTTTGCCACTATTTTTCAATATTTTAATTGTATCTAGAACTTCTGAAACCATTTCTGGATCTAGAGCACTTGTTGGTTCATCAAATAAAATTACATCAGGATTCATTGAAAGACTCCTTGCAATTGCTACTCGTTGTTTTTGACCACCACTAAGAGTTGAAATGTTTGCATTGATTTTATTTTCTAAGCCTACCATTTTTAAATATTTTTTAGCAATTAGATTTGCTTCACTTTTTTTTACATGTAGCACTTTTCTTAATCCTAAAGTACAATTATTTAAAACGCTATAATTATTGAAAAGATTAAACGATTGAAATACCATACTAATTTTGGAGCGATAATAATGATGTTTTTTTCTATTTTGAATGATATCTTCGCCTAAATAGTATATTTTACCACTAGTAGGACGATTAAGCAAATTAATGAAACGAAGAAGAGTTGATTTACCAGCACCACTAGGACCTATAATTGTTACAATTTCTCCTTCATAAATATTTAAATTTATATTATCAAGAATAGTTTCACCATCAAATTCTTGATGAATGTTTTCTAATTTAATCATTGGTTCCATTTGTATGCCTCCTAATTAGAACTTGATAATTGTTTTAAAGGAGCACCAATCTTTTTTTCGATAAAACGCAAAACGATGGTAAAAAACATTGTTAAAAATAAATAGATTGCGGCAGCAATTAACATTGACTCAATGAAAAAATAATATTTACCAGCTGCCATCATACATGCATTATATAAATCCATTATCATAATAACACTTAAGACGGAGGTATCTTTAATATTTATCACTAATTCGTTACCGATTGATGCCATTGCGTTTTTAAGGGCTTGTGGTAAAACAAGATAGATAAAGGTTTGAAACCGCGATAGTCCAATAGATAAACCAGCTTCGGTTTGATCTTTATTCACAGAATGAATTCCGCCTCTAATTACTTCTGTTAAATATGCGGTAGTATTGATGGTTACAGTAAAAAGTCCAGCTATGATAGGTGACCAATTGATGCCCATTTTTAAAAATGAATAGTAGAAAATAATAGCTTGAACAATCATAGGGGTTCCTCTAAAAATTGTTACATAGATATTAATTCCCCATTTAAAAAATTGCTTTATATTTTTTTGCCATTTATTGTCGAAGGGAGAATCCTCTAAACTAACTATACTTCCTAAAATCAAAGCGAAGATAAGACCCAAAATAGTTCCCATAATAGATAAGAGGAGAGTAACACCAACGCCTTTTAAAATTAAGAGTCCATATTCATCTAAAATAATAATAAATTTAGACATAATTAGCTCTCACTATTTCCGTTATTGACAGCGTTTTGCATTAAACTCATTCTAGTTTCTTCTGTAATGGTAGCAAGTGCAGTGTTTAATTTTTCTTCTAATTTATCATCAATTTTTCTAAGACCAATTGATACCATTGTATCAGCTGGATCTAAATCAAATTCTTCATTCAATGTAAAATAAGTAAGATTAGGGTTTAAAGCTACAATACCTTTTGCAACGGGTTCTTCTAAAACTGTTAAATCAGCAGCATTAGAAGTTATAGCATTAATAATAAGAGGAACACTTGCTAAAGGAGTGAGGTAAGTGCAATCTTTATTGGTAGCTTTATCAGCAATTTGTTTAGCAAGAGTATCATAAGTAGTATTTTTTTGCCCCACTACTCTAGCACCATTTAATTGAGCAAAAGTTGTTGCATTTGCAAATACAGAATTCGCTGTGGTTAAAATCACATGTTTAGTATTATAATAAGCATTTGTAAAATCAATTGATAGTTTTCTTTCTTCGGTAGGACTCATTCCAGCTATTATGACATCAATTGTTCCGGCATCTAAAGCAGGTACTAAACCATCCCATTCAATTTTTTTAATCACGAGTTCATATCCTAATTCTTGACATAAAAGTTTAGCAATTTGAACATCGTATCCTTCCGCATATGCTCCACTAACATTTTCAATTGGCCAATTCGTTGAAGTTTTTGAAGTTTCAGTCCAATTAAAGGGTGCATAGTTACATTCTAAACCGACTACTAAAATTTTTTTAGATTCATCAAATTTAATTTTTTTACATCCTGTAATAGATAAACAGGCAAATAGTAAAGTAATAAAAATAAATACTTTTTTCATCATTTTTCTCCTTATATGTATTGTTTATAAAAAACAAAAAAGCGTCTAGACGCTTTTTACTAATTAAAATAACTATGTAAAATCAATTAGCGCCTCTACTAAATGTAGGAGTGTTATAAGTTTTTCCTATAACCCCACGAATAATTTATGCCTAAATTAAACGTTCGGCGGTGATTGCCTTTGGCCATCTTCCTTGCATGCCTGCTCGAATGGTTACTCTTCTGCACCGCTACCTCTATTAACTTTTTTGTATCTTAATTATATCAAGAAAAAAATAATTTGTCAAAAAAATACATTATGTAAGCGTTGTTACTGGATATGGATAAGGGTATGGATATGGTTGTGGGTATGGTTGTGGGTATGGTTGTGGATACGGTTGCGGATAAGGCTGTGGATATGGTTGTGGGTATGGTTGTGGATAAGGGTATGGCTGATTATTACAACAATTATTTCTGCCACCTAACCAAAAAGGGGCAGTTATAATAGCAGCACCGGCTAAAAGTGGTAGCCAAAGGCGCGTTTGGTTTTGATATGGTAAATATGAATAGTACATCTAGCAAAACTCCTTCCTCATTGTATAATATGAGAAAAGTTTAGAATAGGTGCTATTTTAATTCTACATACATATAGATATATTCTTCTAAAGTTAGATTATTTTCATAAATAAATGTTGCTAAATCTTGACCGACAAATCGGTAATGCCATGATTCATAAGGATATTTTGTCACATTTTCTTTATCCTTAGGATATCTTTTAATAAAGCCAAATCTATGGGCATTTTTAGTTAAATATTCATATTCTTTTGTATTTTCAAAATGAATACTCAGTCCTGTATCAAGTGTTGCAATGTCAATGGCTTTGCCTGTTTGATGTTCGGAAAATCCTGCTTGAGCAACATAATTTTTATCAGATGCTTTATTATAAATTTCGTTTTGTTTAATATAACTTCGATAAGCCGAAAAAACAACTAAGTTTAATCCTTTTGATGAGGCTTCATCAAACATTGCTTTAGCATAGGTTAGAGTTGTTTTATCAATTAGCATCGTTTCTTGTTTGCGATTAATTTTTGTAATCGTTACAGGAATTAAAGTATCGGGGATATAGTTGTTTTGTAAATAATAATTTTTATTTACAAAAAGTCCTCCCTTAAAAGTAAAACTATTATATATTTTTTGATCATTGAAAAAATTAGGATAATTCACTTTATTTAGTGATAAAATAATATTGTTGTTTACTTGATATTCTTGATAATATAAATCAAATAATTTTTCGTTAAAACTTTCATATTGAGAAATCATTTCAAAAAATTCATCAGTACTATTATTAACATAAGTTGTGGGCAAAAGTATTGTTGTACTTGTCTGTATAAAAAAATTAAGAGAAAAAAGCAAAATTAATAGGATTTTTTTAAACATTTTATCACCAAAATTATTATGCGTGAAAAAAATTTCTAATATTCGATATTTTTTTATCAATTTGTGGTAAAATAAAAATAGAAAAAATTATTAAAAATTGATTGAGGTGTTTGGCATGAAAAAACTAATTTTATTAGATGGCAATAGTATTATGTTTAGAGCATATTATGCAACAGCATATACAGGTAATTTAATGAAAACAAGCGATAATCTTTATACAAATGCAATATATGGCTTTGTGAATATGATGAATAAAATTTTAACAATTGAAGGTGTAACCCATATTTTTGTTGCTTTTGACAAAGGAAAACAAACTTTTCGCCATCAAACGTATAAAGAATATAAGGGTGGCAGAAAACCAATGCCAGAAGAATTTTCCATGCAAATACCTTTTATTAAAGAATATCTAGATATTTTAAATATTAAAAGACTTGAAGCTGATGATTATGAAGCTGATGATTTGATAGGCACGATGGCTAAACGTTTTGCGAAAACCTTTGATGAGATTGTTATTATATCCGGTGATAAGGATTTATTGCAATTAGTCGGTAACAATGTAAAAGTTTTTTTGAATAAAAAGGGGATAACAGATTTAGAAGAATATAATGCAACAAATTTTAAAGATTTAATGGGATTTGAGGCAAAGCAATTAACTGATTATAAAGGATTAATTGGTGATAAATCTGATAATTTACCTGGTATTAGCGGTGTTGGGGATAAAACAGCTATTAAACTTTTACATGAGTATCAAACTTTAGAAAATATTATTGCAAATGCTGATCAAATTAAAGGAAAATTATCCCAAACTCTTAAAGAAGAAAAGGAAATTGCATTGAGAACCAAGATGCTTGCTACATTAGAACTTGATGCTAAAATTGATATTCTTGAAGAAGAAACGCGTTTAAGAAAACCTAATTTAATGGAGTTGAGAAATTTTTTTGAAAAATTAGAATTTAATTCTTTTTTGAAAAAAATGAGTTTTCAGTCCTCAAATGAAGAAGGAATAGAAGAAAATGTAACTCTTGATGAGAAAAAAGAATATTATTTGAATGATTTACCACAAACACTTGCCGCATTAAAAGATGCCAAAAAAATTGTCATTGAAGTTGAACTAGATGGTGAGAATTATCATAAATCATCCATTATTGGTATAGGTCTTATTATTGATCAAAGAGGTTTTTATTTAGATAAACGTTATATAGATAATGATGAATTGAAATCATTACTATCATCTGATTTGATAATCTATACAGTAGATGCGAAAAAAACGTATGTAAGTTTAAAATATTTGGGTATTGATTTAAAACATCTTGCTTTTGATGTTGTACTTGCCGCTTATGTTGTAAATCCGTCTTATATAACGAGTGATATTAAAAGTATTATTGAGAGATTTATGCCAACGAAACTTCCTTATTTTGAGGAAATCTATGGTAAAAAAACCACTTATGTTGTTCCAGATGAAACCATTGTGGCTAATTACGTTTTGGATAAAGGAAGTTTGGTATGCAATTTAAAGGAAATAATTGATAAAAAGTTAGAAGAAAATCATCAAACAGCTTTATTTTATGATATTGAGTTACCACTAGCTAAAATATTGGGTTTAGTTGAAATAAATGGTTTTAAAGTGAATGAAGATAAACTAAAAGAAGTAGGAGAATATTTCAATGCTTCTATGAAAAAGATGGAAAAAGAAATTTTTGATTTAGTAGGATATAGTTTTAATGTAGCCTCGCCAAAACAATTAGGAGTTGTTCTTTTTGAAGATTTGCAATTAGGGCATGGCAAAAAAAATAAGACTGGCTATTCCACATCTGCTGAAGTACTAGAAGAATTATCAAAAAGACATCCGGTTCCTCGTTTAGTATTAGAATATCGAAAATATGCTAAACTATATTCTACTTACGTTTTAGGATTATTAGCGGAAATAAATCAAACAGATGGCAAAGTACATACGATTTTCAAACAATCGTTGACTCAAACAGGGCGATTATCTTCAACAGAACCAAATATTCAAAATATTCCAATTAGAACCGAAGAAGGCAGAATTATTAGAAGTATGTTTATTCCATCAAGTGATAATAACTATTTAGTGAGTGCAGATTATTCCCAAATTGAACTGCGCATTCTTGCTAGTGCCTCTAATTGTTTTGCCATGAAGGAAACTTTCAATAGTGATATTGATTTACATGCTAATACAGCAGCAAAAATATACAATGTTGATTTAGAACAGGTTACAAAAGAAATGCGACGAATGGCTAAAGCTGTCAATTTTGGTATTATTTATGGAATGAGTGATTGGGGATTGTCTGGTGAACTGCATATTTCTCAAAAAGAAGCTAGTCTTTTTAGTCAAAAATATTTTGAAGTTTTTCCAGAGGTTAAACCTTATTTAGACAGATGTGTTGAAGAAACCAAAGCAAGAGGGTATACAACAACTTTTTATAATCGAAGACGATATATGCCAGAAATTAATAGTTCTAATGCGGCACTTAGAAAGTTTTCAGAACGGGCAAGTATGAATGCCCCAATTCAGGGGACCGCTGCTGATATTATGAAAATTGCAATGATTAAAGTTCAAAATGAATTTGAACAAGGAAAATTCAATTCCAAAATAGTTGCGCAGGTTCATGATGAATTAATTATCGATTGTCCACAAGAAGAATTAGAAATAGTTAAGAATCTTGTCAAAAAAACAATGGAAACCGCCGTGGATATTGGTGTAAAATTAGATGTTGATGTAGAGGTTGGCAAGACTTGGGATTTAAAATAGGAGAAGAATATGCCAGAATTACCAGAAGTAGAAACAGTTCGAAGAACTTTAGAAGGCCAAATTATTGGTAAAAAAATAACTAATATTGAAATTTATTATGATAAAATTTTGGAAAATACGAGTGTTGAAAAATTTAAAAAAAGTCTAATTGGGCAAACATTTAGAAAAATTGATCGATATGGCAAATATTTACTATTTATTTTAGATGACTATACTATTATTAGTCATTTGAGAATGGAAGGTAAATTTTTCTTAAAAACCTTAAATGATGAACGTATCAAACATGAACATATTATTTTTACTTTAGATGAGAAAATTAGTTTTAGATACCATGATACTAGAAAATTTGGTAAAATGGCAGTATTAGAAACAATTCAAAAAACGCAAATAATGGAATATCCTGCATTAGCCAAACTTGGTAAAGAAGCAAATGATGAGATGTTTAGCAAAAATGAATTATATAATTTGTTGCAAAAAAAACAAGAACCAATTAAAGGAGCCTTATTAAATCAGAAAATTATTTGTGGACTTGGCAATATTTATGTGGATGAGGTTTGCTTTATGAGTAAAATAGACCCCAAAATGCCATCCAATAAAATAACCTTAGAAGATGCTAATAATATTTTAGAATCATCTAAAAAAGTTTTGGCTAAAGCGATTGAAGCGGGAGGAACAACAATTAGAAGTTATACTTCAAGTTTGGGAATAACAGGTCTTTTTCAACTTGAATTACTTGTTCATTCTAAGGAAAAACAACCATGTCCGGTTTGTGGAACGATTATCAAAAAAGAATTTGTTTGTGGTAGGGGGACTTATTTTTGTTCTAATTGTCAAAAAAGAAGAGGTCCTAAAGTTATTGGTATTACTGGTTCGATTGCTACGGGCAAATCAACAGTTACTCATTATTTGAAAAAACAAGGATATCAAGTAATAGATGCCGATGAGATTGTGAAAGAAGCAAAAATGAAAAAAACAAGTATTTACAAAGGACTTGTTAAAGAATTAGGCTCTACAATTTTAAATGAAAAACAAGAAATTGATGATGCAGTTTTATCAAAAATGATATATAATGATGATCAGATTCGTCAAAAGATTAATCATATTGTTCATCCTTTAGTGTACGATATTTGCCAAAAAAAAATAAATTTATCTAAAGATAAAGTAATTTTTTTAAGTGTACCATTGTTATTTGAAGCAGGTTTTGAAAAGTTATGTGATGAAATTTGGTGCGTGTATACCAATAGTGAAGTGCAATTAGATAGATTGATGAAAAGAAATCATCTTGCCCAAGAAGAAGCTGAAAAAATGATTCAATCACAAATGCCATTAGATGAAAAATGCCAAAAAGCGACGTTTATAATTGATAATTCTGATGAATTGTGTTATACTATAGAACAAATACAAAAAATTTTAAAATAAAAAGGAGAAATAAAATGGCACTTTCAGAATTCTTTTTAAATAATTTTGAAACATCAGATAATGCGTTAGATCAACGACTTAAGCCGCATTATTATAATAATGACTATCATACTACGCAACATTTGATAACCAGTTGTTTGAATCAAGTAGGTTTCAAAATGATAAATGTGGATAATTATTACCATGAAATGTTATTCGAATATAAAAGAATAAGAGTTATTGTTATTTTGAATGAAATGAGTTTATATGATATTAGAGTTGATATGAAAATTAATGCAAAGTATGTGTTGCCATTGAAACGTCCAATTAAAATTATTGCAAAGTTATATGAAATTTTAGATCGCAAGTTGACTTTGAAATATCTTGGTGGTGAAAGGAATGAATAATCGCTATCCTTTATCTAATTTAAGTGATTATGAAGTAATGATTTCTTCTCCTTTAGCATTATATGAACAAAAAATATTAATCAAACTTTATATGCCACTTGTTGGTGATAAGGCTATTTCCCTTTATCAAACGTTATATTCATTAGTGCCAGATGGTTCTTTTGAATCAGAGGTGGATAAACATGAAAAAATTATTCGATTAATGCACCTAAGATCAATCAATAAATTAACGGAAATAAGAAATAAATTAGAAGCAATCGGTCTTTTAAATGTCTATTATAAAGATGGATTATATGTATATTATTTAAAAAAGCCCTTAGATGTAGAAAATTTTTTTAATAATATTGAACTTTCTACCCTTCTTGAATATCAAATAGGTCATGATGCTTATGAAAAGTCATATCTAGAATTTATGATGCGAAAATTAGATATTAATAAATTTGAAGATATTACGCATGTTTTTGATGACGTCTACGATATTGAATTATCAGATAATATTTATTTATCCCAAGCCAGTTTGAATAATATGAATAATGGAATTGTTATAAACAACCAGATGTTTGATTTTAATCGTTTTATGATTTTGGTTTCTGCTTATGATGTGATTAAAAATGAGTATTTTGGTGATGAAAAATTTATTAATATGGTGAAAAGATATAGTTTTTTATATCAATTAACGCCAGAGGAAATGAAAGATGTTATTATTTTATCTGTTAATGAATATAAGGAAGTTTTATTTGATGAAATACCTCGAAATGCGAAAAAAAAGTATGATGAAAAAGGTCAAAAGCTAGGAATCATACCTAAAACGATGATGAAAACATCATCGGCAATTGATGATAAATTAATCAGATATTTAGAAATGGCAAGTCCTAATGAATTTGTCAAAAATAAATCAGGAATTGCTTTGACAAGCACAGAAATAGAGATGTTTGATCGTTTATTAAAAGACACAAATATTGGTATTGGGGTATTAAATGTATTAATTGGATATGTTTTGGAAATAGAAAAGTTGAATGGTGAAATTCCTTCTTATAATTATTTTTTAAAAATTATTAATACTTGGAAAAGAGCTGCTGTAAAATCAACTTCAGATGCTATTGCATATGTTAGTAATAAAGAAAAAGGGCAAAAGAATAAAAAAACCAATAAAGTTCAAAAAGGAGTACCTGATTGGTATCAAGAATATATACTTAAACAAAATAAAAATAAAACAACTAGTCAAAATCTAGCAGATGATGGTGATTTAGAAGAACTAAAAAATTTCTTCAATCCTAATAATAAGGAGTAGAGTATGGAAATAGATTTAGAAAAAAATCGTGATCAGTTAATAAAAGAAATATTAAAAGATCAAAATGTAAAAAAAATAGTTATGGATTATAATATCAATAGATCATTGTTAGATAAAAATTTAAATATTATTTTAGCATATGTTTTAAGAAAAAAGAAATGTCAAAATTGTATAGGTCTTCATACATGCAAACAATTATATGAAGGTTATGCTCCTGTTTTATCATATGATGAAGTAAAGTTTGATTTAAACTATGAGCCTTGTCCATATTTGCAAAAGAAAAAACAGATAGATGAAAAACAAAAAAATTTGCAACTAATTGCTTGTAGTTTTCAAAATTTTAATTTTGATGATATTTATGTGAATGTAAATAGAAAAGAAATCCTGAATAAAATTAAAACTTGTATTGATAAATACGAAAAGAAATTAGCAACAAAAGGTTTGTATATTCATGGCAATTATGGTTGTGGTAAAACTTTTTTACTCGCTTATTTGGCTAAAACTCTTGCCGAAAACAACCATAAGGTCATTTTTGCTTATTATCCTGATTTAGCTAGAATGTTGAGAAGTGCAATTTATAGTGGGTCAATAGAGGATATGATTGAACAGTTAAAGATGGTGGAAGTTTTAATTTTAGATGATTTTGGTGGGGAGACTTTAACTGGTTATTTGCGAGATGAGGTTTTAGGAGCAATTTTACAAGAAAGAATGACGAATAATCGGCTTACTTTTATGAGTTCTAATTTAGATCAAGAATTGTTATTGGCTCATTTAAAGGAATCTAATCGTGATATTGATGATTTAAGAGCGTCTAGAATTTATGAAAGAATAAGAACTTTAATGGAATTTGTGAAATTAGTTGACGAAGATTATCGCAATTAATTAAAATAAATAACTTGAATTATTGATTTGTATGTGTTATAATTTATTCGTATTAAAACGTTGAACAGGATATGATAATCAAAGACTAGTTTATTAGTGAGGCTAGATAGTGAAAATAGCTAAATTAAGTTTGATTGTTACTCCCTGGGAGTTACTATTAGAAATAATAGTCGTAAAAGCTCTGCGTTAAAGAGATTGAGGGCAAATAATAATGATAAATTATTATTTGAACTAAGGTGGTACCGCGAAAAACAAAGCAAAGCCGTATGATTTTTCGTCCTTAGAAGAATTGTAGTGTAGACTACTTATTTTTCTAAGGCTTTTATTTTTTTAGGGAGGTTAAAAAATGATTAAAATAGTTTTTCCTGATTTATCTGAAAAGGAATTTAAAAAAGGCGTTACACCATTTGAGATTGCAAATAGCATTTCTCTTAGTCTTGCTAAAAAATGTATGGTGGCTAAACTGAATGATGAATTGATTGATATGAGTCAAGAGTTAACAGAAGATGGCAAAATAGAGTTAATTTTAGGTGGAGAAGATGGGTATGAAAATCTTTTAAACCACTCTTGTGCACATATGCTTGCACAAGCGATTAAGCAATTATATCCAAATGCAATGTTTGGGGTAGGTCCTGCTATTGAAGAGGGATTTTATTATGATATTGATTTAGGTGATATCAAGTTGAATGAGGAAGATTTACCAAAAATTGAAAAAAAGATGCAAGCATTAGCCGCATCGGGGGAAACCATTCATAGAGTAGTTGTTTCAAAAGAGAAAGCTTTAGAATTATTTAGTAATGATATTTATAAAAAAGAACTGATTGAAGAATTAGAAGATACGACTACTATTACAATTTATAAACAGGGAGATTTTTATGATTTATGTCGTGGGCCTCATGTTTCTAGCACAAAATGGTTAAAGAACTTTAAATTGCTTAGTATAAGTGGTGCTTACTGGAGAGGAGACGCTAAAAACCATCAACTTCAAAGAATATATGGAACTTGTTTTGCGACTGAAACTGCTTTAAAAGAACATCTTATTTCTCTTGAAGAGCGTAAGAAAAGGGATCATCGCAAATTAGGAAAAGAATTAGATTTATTTATGATTAGTGAATTTGGACCTGGTTTTCCTTTTTGGCTACCAAATGGAATGATTTTAAGGCGAAACTTAGAAAATTTTTGGTATAAAATTCATACTGAGGCTGGATATCAATTTGTGCAAACACCAATTATGTTGAATAAAGAATTGTGGGAAATTTCAGGACATTGGTATAATTATAAGGAAAATATGTATACTTCAGTCATTGATGAAAAAGAATTTGCCATTAAACCAATGAATTGTCCAGGTGGAATGTTGGTATATAAAAATGATATTCATTCTTATCGTGATTTTCCCTTACGAATTGGTGAACTCGGTCTTGTTCATCGCCATGAAGCAAGTGGAGCTTTAAATGGACTTTTTAGAGTTCGAAATTTTACACAAGATGATGCGCATATTTTTATTACTGAAGAACAAATTGAAGAAGAAATTGGTCGTTTAATCGATTTATATGATTATGTTTATAAAGTATTTCAATTATCATATCATATTGAACTTTCTACTAGACCTCTTGATAAATATATTGGTGAAATTGCAACTTGGGATAAAGCAGAGAAGGCTTTGGCTGATGCAATGGAGAAAAAAGGCATAAAATATGTTTTAAATCCTGGAGATGGAGCTTTTTACGGACCTAAGTTAGATTTTAAGTTAAAAGATTCAATGAATCGCATTTGGCAATGTGGAACAATCCAACTTGATATGAATTTGCCAGAACGTTTTGATTTAAATTATATTACTGAAACAGGCGAGAAAAAGCGACCTATTATGTTACACCGAGCTTTATTTGGTTCTATTGAAAGATTTATTGGTATTTTAATTGAACATTTTGCGGGAGCATTTCCATTATGGCTTGCTCCAAAGCAAATAGTTATTATTCCTGTTAATCATGATGCACATTTGCAATATGCCAAATATCTTGAAACTTTATTGAGAAAAAAGGATATACGAGTAACTATTGATGATCGTGATCAAAAGATGAATTATAAAATTCGTGAGAGTCAGACCAAAAAGATTCCTTATACTATTATTGTGGGTGATCAAGAAAAAGAAAATCAAAAGATTACGTATCGTCATCATGGTTCTAATGAATCAATTACGATGTCAATTGATGAATTTTTATTAATGATTCAAAATGAAATAGAAACTTTAGGTAATTAAAAAAGATACTTTATAAAAAGAAAAATCTCGTTTCAAACTTAAACGAGATTTTTTATAATTCTTTTTTTATTTTTTCTAATGATTGAATGACATGATCCAATTCATTTTTAATACTAATTTCATCAATTTCTGTTGTGTCTTTGGTGCCTATGATATAATCAACGCTAACGTTAAATAATAAAGAAAGGGAAATTAAAACACTAATAGTAGGCTCTGATACACCAGATTCATAGCGTAGAAGGGTTCGTTTGCTGATACCTAATTGAGAGGCTAAATCTTCTTGTGTTAGATCGTTATCTTCTCTCAAGTCTCTGATTCGTTTATTCCATTTCATAAAAAATATCACCCTTTTTGTCACTTTTTTCTCTATTATAACCTTTTTTGTCCAAATTACTTGATTTGTGGACAAAATTGTGTTATAATTTAAGTGATAAGACAAAGATGTCACTACAAGGACAATATTTTAATCATAAAAAAATAGTCTTTCTAGGAATAATTAGATAGGCTCCCCCGCCAAAAATATATTCATTTATATGTCTAATTATTCCTACAAAGGCTATTTTTTTGTCACTAAATAAAAAATTGCTCATATATTAATCGTGAGGAGGGAAATAATGAATTACGATGATTTTGGATTAAGAATAGAATATGTTGAGTATACCGTTAAAAAAGGAGATAGTTTATATAATATAGCTAAAAAATATGATACTACTGTTTCTGATTTAACAGATATCAATATGTTAACAACGAATACTATCTTTCCTGGTCAAGTTTTGTTAGTACCAAAAAATAGCAATGCAGAAACCGATTATTATTTTGAAAATTATGTTATTAAACCAGGAGATACAATAGAACTTATCGCTACTAAACTTGGAGTAGATCCAGTTTTAATTGGTTTATACAATGATTTTGCAACATTTCAATTAATTGATGGACAAACAATTAAAATTCCACGAAATAATACTTATATTGTAAAAGATACAGATACTGTCGATACAGTATTAGCAACGACTAATAGAACTGCAGAGCAGATTTTAAGAGCAAATGCGAGTACATGGTTAAAATCGGGTAGTAAAATCTATTTATAAAATAAAAATGTCCAAAGGGGACATTTTTATTTTTTAATATGATTGATAATTGCATGAAAAGTTTCTTCACTAATATCGTGTTCAATTTTACAAGCATCAATTTTGGCGGTTTCTTCACGAACACCTAGTTTGACGAAAAACTCGGTTAAAAGAAGATGACGTTGATAGATTTTATTTGCAATTTGATAGCCTTCGTCAGTTAAAGAGATAATACCATTAGGACTAATTTGAATTAGATTATTATTTTTTAAATTACTGATAGCTCTTGAAATGCTAGCTCTTGAATAATTAAAACTTTGTGCGATATCAATGGAGCGAACATTAATACCTTCTTTTTGAAGCATAAGTATTCTTTCTAAATAGTCTTCTGCTGATTCATATAATGTCAAAAGTAACACCTCCTAAACATTGTTCGCTTAAATTATATATCATTATTGCATAAAATGCAAGTTATCCTACTTTTTTAACAATAACAAATAAAAAGAAAGCATATGATTTGTTTTAAATTTCATTTTTAGATATAATCTTATTGTTAGCATATGCTAACAATAAATACAGAAAAATATAGGATGCGTGCATCCTACTCCTTTATTTATTAAAAATATTATGATATAATAAAAATAGAAAAAATTGGCATAGTTTTATTTTTAAAAAATTATCTCATAATATGCTGTTCTGTATAAAAATAATTCCTTCTAAAAGATGTCAAAAGGAATTTATATTCATTTTGATATCTTTTTTGTGACAAATTACTTGACTTATGAGTGAAGAAATGATATACTATTTCTGATGTTAGCAAGAGCTAACATAAAAAAATGTTTATAAGTTAGCGTTTGCTAACTAGAAAGGAGATATATGATTCCGCTAATTTATGCACAAGAAGATGCTAATGTAACGATTAAAAAAGTATCGGCAGATGAAAAGACCAAAAGGCACCTTGAAAATTTAGGCGTTTTAGTTGGAGCTCAAATTAATTTAGTTTCTATTCATAAAGGTAATGTAATTTTAAAGGTTAAAGATGGGCGTCTTGCTTTAAATCAAAGCCTAGCTACAAAGATTTTTGTTGAATAAACAAGCAAATAGGAGAGGAAAAAGAAAATGGAAAAATATTTAAATGAAATGAAACCTACAGAAAAGGGAATTGTAAAAAAAATTACAACTGATGGTAAAATAAAGCGAAGGTTATATGATATGGGAGTTACTCCAGGTGCGCAAATCATTGTCAAAAAATTAGCCCCTTTAGGAGATCCTATTGAAGTTACAATTAGAGGATATGAATTAACGGTTAGAAAATCAGAAGCTGAATGTGTATTAATGGAGGAAATTAAATAATGAAATTTGCACTTGCTGGAAACCCCAATTGTGGGAAAACAACTTTATTTAATACTTTAACAGGTGCCACTGCTCATGTAGGAAATTGGCCTGGTGTTACTGTTGATAAACGGGAAGGTTTATATAAAAAATTAGAAGAACACGTTCAAATTGTAGATTTACCTGGTATTTATTCTTTGTCACCTTATACTCCAGAAGAGATTATTTCTAGAAATTATATTGTAGATGAAAAACCAGATTGCGTAATTAATATTATAGATGCAACAAATCTTGAAAGAAATTTATATTTAACAACGCAAATTTTAGAAATTGATATTCCTGTAGTTGTAGCACTTAATATGATGGATTCAGTTAAGAAAAATGGGGATATTATTAGAGTTGCAGAATTATCAAAAGCTTTAGGTGTTCCCGTATGTGAGATATCAGCATTGAAAAACCAAGGAATTAAGGAATTAATGCAAGTGGCATATGAGACTGCAAAATCAAAAAGGGAAGGATTTAGTGTTTTGTCTGAATCAAATTTAAAAGATTTAGTACAAATTACAACCAATAAATTAAGGGATAAAAAAGTAACAAGTCCATTATTTCATGCTATAAAATTAATTGAAGAAGATATGGTTGAAATCAATATGCATAAAGATGTATATGATGAGGTAAAACCATTAAAAGATAAATTTGAAAAGAATGAATTTGATGGTGATTTTGAGGGAATGGTAGCGGATGCTAGATATAAATATATTACGAAGCATTTTGCAAAAGTGATTAAAAAATCGGCAAAAAATGATGGTTTAACTAAATCTGATAAAATTGATAAAGTTTTAACTCACAGAATTTGGAGTATTCCCATTTTTCTTGTACTCATGTTTATTGTTTTCCATTTTGTTTTTAGTGAAGATTTATTATTTTTAAATTCTTTATTTAATCTTGAAATAAAAAGTGAAGGTTGGATAAATTTCTTTACAGGAATGGGATATGAAGATATTTTAGCTGAAGCCGTTGCTCAAGGTGAAGAAGCTGTATTGGCAGGAATTCCATCACTTGGAGTATTCTTACAAAGTTGGATGGGATGGCTAACTGGTTCAATTATTGATTTGGTATCTGGAGTAATGCCAGAAGGAACATGGTATACAGGTTTAATTTGTGATGGATTACTTTCTGGTTTAGATGCAATTTTTAGTTTTTTACCACAAATTTTGTTATTATTTTTCTTTATATCCATTCTAGAAGATTCAGGATATATGGCTCGAGTAGCTTTTATTATGGATAGAGCATTTAGAAAATTTGGTTTATCGGGTAAAGCTTTTATCCCGCTTTTAATGGGTTTTGGATGTTCGGTTCCAGCAATGATGGCAACCAAAACTTTAGAAGATGAAAAAGAACGAGATATGGCAATTAGACTTTCTCCTTTTTTCAGTTGTGGTGCAAAAGCTCCAATTTGGGCAATGCTTGCAACTGTTATAGCAGGTAGTTTTCTAGGTGATATTTTTGTCTTCTCCATTTATTTATTAGGAATTGTTGTTGCAATTTTATCAGCATTAATTATTAAAGCTTTTAGCAAAAAAAATGAAGTACCTCCATTTATTATGGAACTTCCAAGTTACCATTTGCCACAAATAAAAAACTTATTTGCACATTTATGGGAAAAATTTAAACATTTTATTTATAAAGCTTCAACTATTATTACTGCTTCTATTATTGTAATTTGGTTTTTATCAAATTTCAGTTGGGCTTTTTGGCAAGGAATGGTTGATGATATTAGTCAAAGCATTTTAGCAGATTTAGGTCGTGTACTTCAATATCTGTTCTATCCATGTGGATGGAGTTTTGGTGAAGATGGTTGGAAATATACAGTAGCATCTATTACGGGATTGATTGCTAAAGAAGATGTTGTAGCGACGATGGATACGCTTGGTTTAACAGAAGGTACAATTGGTCTTTCAAATGCCGCAATTTACGCGTTTGCAGCATATAATTTATTTACTCTTCCATGTTTTGCTGCAGTTGCTACTGCTAAGAGTGAAAGTACTAAAAAAGGTTTTTTAGTAACGATGGCCTGGTGGCTCGGTGCATCCTATGTTATTTCTGCTGTTGTTTTCTGGCTTGGTAGATTATTTGAAATTGCATGGTGGTTAGGATTCATTATTTTCATTTTAATTGTAGTAGCAGCAGTATTCCTTGGAAAGTATGTAGCAAAGAGAAAAAAATTTGCTTAATTAAAAGAAAGGAAGATTACAATGAAATGGTTTGAATATATTATATTGATTGTTGCAATAGGACTTGTGCTATTACCCTTTATTTTAAAGTATTCTAATAAAAAAAAGGGTAAATCATCTTGTGGATGTGAATGTAGCAGTTGTGGAAAGGATTGTCCTTTAAAAGAAAAAAAAGAACATATTGAAAAATTAGAAAATTAAGTTTGTATATAATACCTTCTAAATAGTTTATTTAGGAGGTATTATTTTTTACAAATAAAATATTTGTTTAATTTTAAAAAAAGAAAAAAATATGATATACTTATAGTATAAACGAAAAAGGAAGTATAAAAAATATGAAAGACGTTATTGTAATTGGAGCAGGACTTGCTGGAAGTGAGGCTACTTATCAATTGGCTAAAAGGGGATATAATGTATTTTTATATGAGATGAGACCAGTTAAATATTCAAAAGCTCATAAATCCGATAAATTTGCTGAACTGATTTGTAGTAATTCATTCAGAGCCGCAAGTCTTGAAAATGCAGTAGGATTATTAAAAGAAGAAATGCGAATGTTAGATTCTTTAATTATTAAAGCGGCTGATGAATGTAAGGTAGAAGCAGGTGGAGCCTTAGCTGTTGATCGAGAAGCTTTTTCAACTTATGTCACAAATACGATTCGAATGCTTCCAAATGTACAAATTTTTAATGAAGAAGTATTGAAAATACCATCTTGTCCAGTCATTATTGCTTCTGGTCCTTTAACTAGCGACTTATTACAAGATGAGATTGCTCAATATTTAGGTGAAGAGTATATGTATTTTTTTGATGCGATTGCCCCTATTGTTACTTATGAATCTATTGATATGAATAAAGTTTTTTTAGCATCTCGGTATAATAAAGGAGAAGCAGCATATTTAAATTGTCCAATGAATGAAGAAGAGTTTAATAAGTTTTATGACTATTTAATACAAGCTGAAAAAGTAGTTCCTCATGATTTTGAAATGAAAGTTTTTGAGGGATGTATGCCCATTGAAGAAATGGCATTGAGAGGTAGACAAACATTGTTATTTGGTCCAATGAAACCAGTGGGGTTAGATGATCCTAAAACAGGTCGTTGGCCATATGCAGTTGTTCAATTAAGACAAGATAATGCTGCAAAAAGTCTATATAATTTAGTTGGTTTTCAAACGCATCTAAAATATCAATCACAAAAGGAGTTATTAAAATTGATTCCCGGATTAGAAAAAACTGAAATTGTAAGATATGGTATGATGCATAGAAATACTTATATAAATTCGCGAAAATTATTGAATAATGGCTATCAATTATTAAAAAATAAAAATATTTTTTTTGCTGGACAAATAACTGGAGTAGAAGGATATGTTGAATCTGCATCTAGTGGATTAATTGCAGGAATTAATATGGCAAGATATTTAGAAAATAAACCATTATTACAATTAGATTCGACAACAGCAATCGGTTCTTTAGCAAATTATATTTCATTTAATCATCTGATTGATCGGAGTAATCATTTTGATCCTATGAATGCTAATTTTGGTATATTCACACCTCTTTTAGAAAAAGTATCTAAAAAAGAAAGAAAAAAAGCTTATGCACAAAGAGCAATAAAAAATATCAAAAAGTTAATTGAAGAAATAAATAATTAAAAAGAAGGTAAAAAATGGCGTTAAAAAAGACTGTTAGAGGTAAACAAAAAGTATCAAGTCAATCTATTTTATCAAAAAATAATGTATCAAATAACGAACAAAAAATACAAGACGCATTAAACAAATATCATAATTATTTGGAAGTAGAAAAAAATTATTCTGTTTATACTATTCAAAATTATTTTAAAGATATTGATGAGTTTAAAACATTTATAAATGAAGAAAAATATGGTGATTTGTTAAAAATTAAAACAGAAAATATTGCTAGATATTATATTTCTAATCTTGTAACAAAAGGTTATTCTAGAAAAAGTATTGCTAGAAAAATATCAAGTTTAAGAGCTTTTTATCGTTATTTAACCATTGAACAATGGATAGACTATTCCTATTTTGAAAATGTAGAAACACCGAAACTTGAAAAGCAATTACCAAAATTTTTATATCAAAATGAAATAGAAATGATGTTTAAGGCAATAAATAAAACTACCCCACTTGGTAAAAGAGATAATGCATTATTAGAACTATTATATGGATCAGGATTGAGAGTGAGTGAAATTTGTGCTATTACACAGAAAAATTTAGATTTTGCAAATGAAATGATTAAAGTATTTGGTAAAGGTCATAAAGAAAGATATGTGCCAATGAATCAAAGAACAATTGATGCTCTTAAGGAATACATATATTTAGGAAGACCAGTTCTAATTCAATCGGTAGAATTAAATGCTCCTGATAACTTATTTGTAAATCATCATGGAGGTGCTTTGACTCCGAGGGGTGTACGGGTTATTTTAGATAATATTATTACAAAAACAGGTGAAATTGGCCATGTTTATCCTCATATGATAAGGCATACTTTTGCAACACATTTGCTAGATGGTGGGGCTGATTTAAGAAGTGTTCAAGCAATGCTAGGTCATGAAAATTTATCGACAACGCAAATTTACACCCATGTTTCTAAAGAACAAATTAAGGAAAGTTATATGCTTAATCATCCTAGACAAAATAGGAAATAATTGCAAATTAAAAGGAGAATAAATAATATGGTTAAAATGATGAAGGCCCAAATTGAAGATGCCCCAATTTTGTTACAAATTCAAAAAGAAGCATTTATAAAATATGCCAAAAAATATGGTGATTTTGAAAGTAACCCTTATCATATGGATTTACATAGAATGGAATTTAATATTAAATATCGGTATGGGCAATATTATAAAATTTTAGATGAAAAATCATTAGAAATGATTGGTGGGATTTTTTGTTTTGAATTAGATGAAAAGCCGATAATGAAAATTGCTCAATTCTATTTTAAAAATGGTTATCAACATTTAGGCTATGGAACATATGTTTTAAACGAATTATTTAGATTAAATGAAAATGTAAAAACATGGTATGTTGATACTATTATGCAAGAAGAATATAATTTAGAATTTTATCGACATTTAGGCTTTGAAATAATTGATGAAGAAGAAGAACATGAAGGGTTAACTTTTGTTACTCTTATGAAAAAAATAATTTCATAAAAAATAAAGAATTAAATTTTAAGCAAAGTTTAATTCTTTTTTAAGCAATTTTTATCAAGATATTTTAAAAAATTGTTATATTGTTTGATAAAGTTTACAAAATATGGTATAATAAGAAATGGTCTTAAAGGCAAAAAAATACACATAAGAAAGTAGCAAGTCGTCAAGTTTATAAATGGCGTGCTTGTGTAGATCTTCTTAGAGGCCAAAACAAAATAAAATGGAGGTTTTTAATATGGCTGTAATTACAATGAAGCAATTACTAGAAGCTGGCGTTCACTTCGGTCATCATACTCGCCGTTGGAACCCTAAAATGAAAGAGTATATTTTTAATGAAAGAAATGGTGTATACATCATTGATTTACAAAAAACAGCAGATAAGATTGAAGAAGCTTATGCTGCAATGGTTGAAATTGTTCGCAATAACAACAAAGTTTTATTTGTAGGAACAAGAAAGCAAATTCAAGATATTATTAAAGAAGAGGCTATTCGTGCTGGTCAATATTATGTAGATCAACGTTGGCTTGGCGGTACAATGACAAATTTTAAAACTCTTCGTAAATCAATTGCCAAACTTCATAAATATGAAGAAATGGAAGAAAATGGAACTTTTGAAGTATTGCCAAAAAAAGAGGTTAGTGCTATAAAGAAAGAAATGGGTAAACTAGAATCATTTTTTGGTGGTATTAAAGATATGCAACAACTACCAGGAGCTTTATTTGTAGTTGATCCGAAAACTGAACATAATGCGGTTGCTGAAGCCCGTAAATTACATATTCCAGTATTTGGTTTAGTTGATACCAATTGTGATCCAGATGATGTTGATTATGTTATTCCTGCTAATGATGATGGTGTTAGAGCAGTAAGATTAATCGTAGGTGTTATGGCTAACGCAGTGCTTGAGGGAAATGGTGTAGCAGTAGAACCATATGCTTTACCAGAAGAAGAAAAACAAGAAGAGGCACCACGCCAAACTAAGCCTCAACGTGAAAATCGTCCTGAAAAAAAAGGAACTAAAAAGCCTCGTGTTGCTAAGGAAGAAACTGTTGAAACAGTTGCTGAAGAAACAAAAGTTGAGGTTGTAGAACAAGCGGTAGAACCTAAAACAGAAGAAACTGCTGAATAAATAGATAACTTAAGGAGAAATAAAAATGATTAATGCATCTTTAGTTAAAGAATTAAGAGAAAAAACAGGAGCTGGTATGATGGACTGCAAAAAAGCTCTTACTGAATGTGGTGGAGATTTGAATGCAGCTGCAGATTGGCTTCGCGAAAAAGGTATTGCCAAAGCGGCTAAAAAAGCAACTAGAATTGCTGCAGAAGGGTTATGTGATGTAGCATTAAATGGCAATAAAGCATATTTATTTGAATTAAATTCAGAAACTGATTTTGTTGCTAAAAATGAAAAATTTTTAAATTTATTAAAACAAATTGGTGAAGCTTGTGTAAAAAATGATACTGCTTGTGAAAAATGTGCATTAAATGCAAAACTTGGTGATCAAACTGTTGAGGACTTAATTGTTGCCGCAACTGCTACAATTGGTGAAAAAATTAGTCTTCGTCGTGTTGTAAGAATTGAAAAAGCTGAGGATGAAGTTTTTGGTGTTTATAAACACAATGGTGGAAAGATCGTTGTTTTATCTGTAATTAAAGGAACAGATGCTAATATTGCTAAAGATATTTGTATGCATGTTGCCATGTATAATCCACGTTATTTAGATGAATCTTCCATTAATCAACAAGATTTAGATCATGAAGCAGAAGTTATTAAAGCAGAGATTGCTAATGATCCTGCAAATGCTACAAAACCTAGTAATATTATTGATAAAATGGTGATGGGACGTTTGGCAAAATTTAAAAAAGAAATTTGTTTAGTTGATCAACCATTTGTTAAAGATCCAGGAGTAACAGTTGCTCAATATTTAAATAATCATAATACAAAAGCAATCAATTATGTACGTTTTGAAGTTGGTGAAGGAATGGAAAAACGTAATGATGATTTTGCAGCTGAAGTTGCTGCCGCTGCTGCTGCCGCAAAGCATTAATTCATATTTCTAGGAGGTAGTGATGAAACGCATAGTATTGTTAAAACTTTCAGGTGAAGCCCTATCTAGAGTAAATGGGATAGGAATTGATATGGAAAAGGTAGAAGATGTTGCATATGAAGTAAAATCTTTAAAGGATACTGGTGTTTCAGTAGGAATTGTCGTAGGTGCTGGCAATATTTGGCGAGGAAGAGATGCTAAAAAAATTGGTATGGACCGGGTTTCCGCTGATCATATGGGAATGTTAGGTACTATTTTAAATGCAATGGCATTATCATCAACCTTAGAGTTAATTGGTGTAAAGTCGCGTGTAATGAGTGCTATTCCGGTTGGTCATATAGTTGAACCATATAATCGCAATTTGGCTATTCAGGCCTTAGAAAAAGGGGAAGTAGTTGTTTTTGGCGGTGGTACAGGAAGTCCATTTTTTAGTACAGATACTACAGCTGCTTTAAGAGCTGCAGAAATTGGAGCTGAAGTTATTTTAATGGCGAAAAATGGTACAAATGGTGTTTATAACTGTGATCCAAGAAAAAATCCTCAAGCTCAAAAATTTGAAAAAATTACCTTTGATGAATTAATAAAAAATCATTTAGAGGTAATGGATCTTACTGCCGCAACCCTTTGTTATGACAATAATATAAACATTGTTGTTTTTGATATGGGAAAAAGTGGCAATATTAAAAAAGTTATAGAAGATCCCTCAATTGGGACGATTATAACAAAATAACAAATAAAAATATTTGTAAAGAAATGGAGAATAAAAATGCCAAAAGAAATTATTAATCAATGTGAACAAAGAATGCAAAAAACAATTGAAGCGCTCAAGAAAGATTTTGCAACAATTCGTACTGGTAAGGCTAATCCAAGTATTTTAAATGGTGTAATGGTTGAATATTATGGTTCACCGATGCCAATTCATCAAATTGCTAGTATTTCTGTACCAGAACCACAAATGATTGTAATCAAGCCCTATGATAAATCAATTTTAAAAGGAATTGAAAAAGCAATTCAAACTGCTAACCTTGGTTTCAACCCACAAAATGATGGTGATTTAGTAAGAATTCCCATTCCACCGTTAACAGAACAAACAAGAAAAGAATTGGTAAAACAAGCTAAGAAATTGGCAGAAGATAATAAAATTGCTATTCGGAATATAAGACGCGATGCGATAGAACAGTTAAAAAAATTGGAAAAAGATTCAATTATATCTGAAGATGAATTGAAACGTCGCAGTGATGAAGTACAAAAAGCAACAGATAAATTTATTGATAATATTGATAAATTAGCAAAAGAAAAAGAACAAGATATTATGTCAATTTAGTTCTATTTAAGCATAGGTTAGAGTTTAATCTATGCTTTTTTATTAATTGAATAATATTTGACAAAAGAAGAAAATATAATAATAGGATATAACATATAAAAATATAAAGATTACAATCTTAGATAATTTCCTTTTAAGGTGAATAATTGGTAAAATTTCACAAGATGTAGTATAATATTTATGATTAGGTGATGGAATGAAAAAAAATGATTTATTAGAAGAAATTACTAGTAAAAAAATGCCAACACATATTGCTTTTATCCTTGATGGAAATGGTAGATGGGCTAAAAATAAAGGTCTACCAAGAACTGCTGGTCATCATAAAGGGGCCAATACTTTACAAGAAATTGTAAAAGCGTGTAGCAATTTAGGAATAAAGTATTGTACTGCTTATGTTTTTAGTACGGAAAATTGGTCTCGTCCAGAAAGTGAAATTTCTTTTATCATGAAAGAAATTAAAAAAATTTGTAAAGACTATCAAAAGTTTGTTAAACTTAATATCAAAGTTAAGATTATAGGTGTAAGAGATTATTTAACGAAAGATATTATTGAAATGCTTGATTTAGTAACACAAAAAACAAGTAATTGTACCGGAATGACTCTTCTACTTGCCTTTAATTATGGGGCACGGCGAGAAATGATTGATTGCGTAAAAGAAATTGTTAATAAAATCAACAATAATGAAATAAAAATTGATGATCTCAATGAAAAAATAATTGAAGATAATTTATATACAAAAGATATTCCTTCTGTTGATTTTTTAATTAGAACAAGTGGTGAAATAAGAGTTAGTAATTACTTGCTTTGGCAAATTGCGTATGCTGAAATGTATTTCACGAAAGTTTATTGGCCCGATTTTCATACAAAAGAGTTATATGAGGCAATTTATGAATATCAAAATAGACACCGTCGTTATGGTGGATTGGAGAATGAAGAATGAAGCAAAGAGTAATTACAGCTATTTTAATGGCTATCGTTTTTATCCCCTTTTTCTTTTTAGGGGGATGGTTTATAACTTTTTTATTTAGTATTTTATCATATATTGCAATGTATGAATTAATAACGATGTATCAATCTAAAAAGAATATTCCTAATGTTTGTAAATATATTATTCCACTATTTTCTAGTATTATTGTGTTGTTTAGTAGTTTTGCAACAGCAGAAGATATCATCTATGTTCTTTTAGTTGAATTGATGTTTTTATTAATTTTACCAATTTTTAATAAAAAAATTGAAATGAAGGATGTTATTTTCTTTATTTTTGGTATTATTTATAGCGGTATTAGTTTTGCCATCATTGTAACAGTTAGAAATATCGAGATGTTATATCAAGATGCAAGTATTAGATTATTTGATGGTTTAAATATTTATGCTGTGGGATTAATTCTATTTATATTTGTATTATTATCTACTATGCTTACAGATATAGCAGCATATCAGTTTGGTATTAAATTTGGAAAACACAAATTATGTCCAAGTATTAGCCCTAAAAAAAGCATTGAAGGATCGATTGCAGGAACTATAGCAGGGGCATTAGGCGGTACTTTATTTATGGTAATTTTGCAATTCACCTTGAGTAAAGAATATGCTAATGCAATAAAGCTATTTAAAATTGATAATATCTATTTATATGCTTTGGCTATATTTGGTGTAGCACTTTTATTGAGTATTGCAGGACAATTAGGTGATTTAATTGCTTCTAAAATAAAAAGAGAATATAATATCAAAGATTATGGAAAGATTTTTCCAGGACATGGTGGGGTTTTAGATCGTTTTGATAGTAGCATTTATAGTTTTTTAGTCTTTATTATCATCTTAATGATTAGTGGGGTAACATTTTAATGAAAAATATTTTATTATTAGGCGCAACAGGTTCAATTGGTACACAAGTATTAGATATCATTAGAAATAATGATAATTATTGCTTAAGAGCGTTTAGTTTTGGTAATAATATAGAAAAAGCGAAAGAGATTATTGAAGAATTTCATCCTAAATTAGTTTGTGGCCTTCATAGTGGTGATATCATTATTTTAGAAAAATTATTTCCAGAAGTAGAGTATTGCATTGGTGATATAGGTTTACAACAAATCGTAAGTTTAAATGTTGATAATCCGGTTGTAATTAATGCTTTAGTTGGAGCCGTAGGTTTGATGCCAACAGCTGTAGCTATTGAAAATGGTCGTGATGTGTTACTTGCTAATAAAGAAACGCTCGTTATTGGTGGAGAAATTATCAATAAAATGGCCCAAGAAAAAAAAGTTAAAATTATACCGATTGATAGTGAGCATAGTGCAATTTATCAATTGATAAATGATAAAAATAAAGATGATATCAAAAAATTGTTAATAACTGCTAGTGGTGGTTCACTTCGTGATAAAAGTAAAGAAGAATTGGCAACCGTAACAAAAGATGAAGTTTTACATCATCCAAATTGGAAAATGGGCAATAAAATTACTGTTGATAGTGCGACTATGATAAATAAAGGTTTTGAGTTAATAGAAGCTCATTATTTATTTGGTATAGATATTGATCAAATTGTACCAATTTTACATCGTGAAAGTATTATCCATGCTATGGTGGAATTGAATGATGGTTCAATATTTGCACAGATGGCTATTTCTAATATGTGTTTACCAATTCAATATGCTCTTGAGGGACCAAGACATTTAGCAAATAATAATTTAAGTGAACTTGATTTAACCAATATTGGTTGTCTTCATTTTGAAAAAGTATCATATGAACGATATCCATTATTGAAATGTGCAATTGATGCCTATAAAAAAGGAAAACTTCAATGTACAATTTTAAATGCTGCTAATGAAGCGGCGGTAAAATTATTTTTAGAAGAAAAAATAAAATTTCTTGAAATTGAAAAGATCGTTATGGATGCTTTAGAAAATCCTAAGTACCAAGGATTTAATGAAGGTGATGTCAGTTTGCCAAAAATTATGGCTTTGCATGAGATTGTTTATAACGATATTTATCATAAATATTGTTAAAAGGGGTGTATATATGGAAATATTATGGATTATTTTAGGGATAATTGTTTTTATCCTAGTAATGGGCTTGTTGGTAATGGTTCATGAAGCTGGGCATTTTTTGGTTGCAAAAAAGGCTGGTATTTTATGTCATGAATTTTCAATTGGAATGGGACCACTTATTTATCAAAAGAAAAAAGGTGAGACACTTTATTCTGTAAGACTTTTTCCAATTGGTGGATATGTTTCAATGGCCGGTGAAGAAGTAGAAGATAATATTTTAAAGGGAATAAAGAAGGTAAAACTTGTTATAAATGATGATAGAGAAGTTGAAAAAATTATTGTAAATTTAGATAATCCTAAATATACTGATTTGCCTATTGTTGAAATTGAAAGTTATGATTTGATTGGTACAAGTAAGGCTTTAGATGATGAATTGTATATTGAAGTTTTAGATGGTGAACAAAAAATTAAATATATTGTTAAAAGAGATTGTTTGATTAATTTTGAAAAAAAAGCTGAAATTCAAATTGCACCATATGATCGAAATTTTGTAAATAAACCTTGGTTAAATCGTTTTTTAAGTGTTCTTGCGGGACCATTAATGAATATTGTATTAGCAATTGTAATTTTCTTTTTAATCGGTCTTTTTAGTGGCTATGCTAAAACAAATGATACGGTAATTGGTGAAGTAACAGAAGTTGAAGGATCGGGGAATATACAACTTGAAGAAGGAGATAAGTTAACATCAATCAATGGAATCAAACTAACTGATTGGCAAAGTATTTCTGATGCCTTATCACAAATTGATTTATCTAAAACCCCTAAAATAGTGGTAGGTATTGAGGGAAAAGAGGATATTGTTATCAATCCTAGTGTATTTGTATATTCAATTGAACTTGCATTTAAAGTTGATGGAACTGATTTACCAATTGTAGGGCATTATTCAGCAAGTAATGAAAAAACAAAGAGTTATAAAGCTGGTTTACGAGATGGAGATACTATTACAAAAATAGAAACTGCAAACAAGGTTTTGTCACAAAATGTTACTAAATCTTCTATTTTAGAGTTTTTTAATAGTTCTGACCTCGAAGAAGGACAAAATGTGACAATTACTTATTTACGTGATGGAAATGAATATAAAACAGATATCGAGGTTTATAGTAAAAAACTTTTGAATACACAAAATATTCCTGCCACTAAAATTCAGTTAGGGATTACTTGTGCAAATGGATTTGATTTAGGAAAATTGTTATATATGCCATTTGTACAAACTGGTGAATCATTTACTATGATTTTTAAAACTTTAGGTGCTATTTTTACTGATAAATCAGTAGGTGTTGATGATTTAAGTGGACCAGTTGGAATTTTCAATTTATTAAAAGAAGCAACAAAAGATGGTTTTTTAACAATTTTAAATTGGACAGCTATTTTAAGTGTGAATTTAGGCTTTATGAATATTATCCCACTTCCAGCTCTTGATGGTGGTCGGATCGCTTTTATGTTATATGAGGGTGTAACTAGAAAAAAACCTAATGCGAAAGTGGAAAATATTATTCATACAATTGGCTTTTTATTATTGATGGCTTTAATGATATTTATTAGTTTTAATGATGTTTTAAGATGTGTAGGTTGTAAATAATGATAAAAAAATTATTCATAATTTTTATAATAATAGGTAGTTTATATTTAACTTCTTGTAAAAAGAAAAACTTAGACTATATGTATGTTGGTATTTATATCGAGGTTTTAGATGATCAAAATAAAACAATGGATGATCGAAATATTAAACTTTATTATAATAAACATACCAATGTTTTAGAAAATACGAATCATATTTATGAGTATCGTTTAATAACTGAATCAATAACTAAAAATATCAAAGAAGATGATAAGCAAGTAAATTATGATTTTAGTGCATTTTATAGTATAATTTGTGATTTAGAAGAAATGAATGTCTATCCTATTATTTTAAAAGACGAACAATATCAAGTTTTAGAATCCGAAGCAAAAAAAATAAAATTAGAACTTGATCATTTAAAAAGTATTACTTTTACTAAAAAATATCGTTTTGATGATAAAGATTATTATTTTAAAACAATTATAAAAGTATTAAAGAAAGAAGGATAAAAGAATGAAAGGATTTAAAAATACCTGGATTGTAACAGAAGAAGGATTAAAAAAGACAAGTTTTACTTATGATCAACATTTCATAACAATTGGCAAGGATGAAGAAGGATTAGAAGAATTGCCAGAAGATTATGTCATTGTACCAGGCTTTATTGATGAACACGTTCATGGAGCAGCTGGAAGTGATGCGATGGATGGTACTAAAGAAGATTTGAAAAGAATTGCTACTGCTCTTGCAAGTGAGGGAACGACAGCTTTTTTAGCAACCACAATGACACAAAGTCCAGAAAATATTACAAAAGCCTTAACGGCTATTAAAGACTATATTGATGATAAACCAGTAACAGGAGCGGAAATCTTAGGTGTTCATCTGGAAGGACCTTTTATTTCTAAGGATTTTATTGGTGCTCAACCTCTTGAATATGTAGCAATCCCATCTGTTGAAACTTTTAAAAAATATCAAAGTGCATCAGGTAATCATATCAGAATTGTAACTTTAGCACCGGAGGTAGAAGGTTCTAGCGAATTAATTCAATATTTAAAAGAAAATAATATCGTTGCTTCCATTGGGCATACGAATGCCAAATATGATGATGTTGCAAAAGCGGTAAAAAATGGTGCTACAAATGCAACGCATACCTATAATGCGATGAAACCGATTCATCATCGTGAAATAGGTACGGTTGGTTCTGCTTTTCTATTTGATGAATTAACTTGTGAGTGTATTTGTGATGGTATTCATGTTAGTGCTCCAGCAATCCGTTTATTACACAAAAATAAACCTCAAGATAAAATGGTTTTAGTGACAGATGCTATGCGAGCAAAACATATGCCAGATGGAGTATCAGAACTTGGTGGACAAACTGTTATCGTTAAAAATGGGGAAGCAAGACTTGAGAATGGTACACTTGCGGGAAGCGTTTTAAAAATGAACAATGCAGTAAAAAATGTTGTACAATTCTTACATTTACCCCTTGAAGAAGTAGTTAAAATGGCATCAATTAATGTAGCTAAAAATATTGGAGTGGATAAATGGTTGGGAAGTATTGCTATAGGCAAACGTGCTGATTTTGTAATTCTTGATAAGGATTTAAATGTTGTAAAAACAATTAGAAATGGTGAAGTAATTTATAATAGATAGTAAAATCTAATAAAAAAGGACATATATACAAATATGTCCTTTTTACTTGCAAATAATAGAGGCAATTTCTTCTGGTGATTCTTTTGTACCATCCGAAATCCAGTGATATATAATATTAAAAATAGATCCACCATAAGAAAACAAAAAATATTTTTCTGTTTTATCAGTAACAGGAGGAATAGAACTTTCCAATAGATAAGTATTAATAGCATGAAGAAGCAATTGGGAAAGACCGGAATTAAAAAGACTTTCAAGATTTTCTTTATAATCAAAAATAAAATCCATTGTGCCAACAATTAGATTGTAATAGTTATCTCGTAAATCAGATAGATAAAATTGATTTTTATATAATTTCATAGTTTCAATTATATAATAAGATACAGCGTCTTCTTTATAAGCAAAATTACGATAAAATGATGCTCTAGCAACTCCTGCTTTTTTTACAATTTCTGTTATTGTAATATCAGAAAATCGTTTCCTCTTCATTAATTGAAAGATACTTTGTGCAATACTATCTTTAACAATTTTATTTAATTCCTCACGTTTATTCATAGACAGATACCTACTTGTTTGTCTCATATACAATATGATATAATATTAAATGTTGTGATACAATTTGTCTCACATATGTTATTATAGCATATAATGAAAAAATAATCAAGGAGAAATATATGAAATTAAAAATTATGGTAGATTCCTCATCAGGAATTACTCAAGAAGAAGCGATTAAATTAGGCATTGATGTTTTTCCCTTAAGGATAATATTTGATGACAAAGAATATTTAGATGGCATTGATATTATGCAAGATGAATTTTATGAGAAATTAACCAAAGAGGAAATTTTTCCTAAGACTTCATTGCCCAATTTATATGAAATTGAAAAAAAGGTCAAAGCATATGTTCAAGATGGATATAGTGTTATTATCTTACCACTTTCAAAAGAAATATCAGGAACATATTCCGCTTTAGTAAGTATGATGGAAGATTATGAAAATGTTAGAGTAATTGATACATTAACAACAATTTGTGGTTTGCGTTTTTTAGTCAATGAAGCTATTCAATTAAAAGTGGATACTTTAGATGAGTTGGAAATAAAACTTCGCGATTTACAAAAAAGAATTAGAATTGTAGCAGGTATCGACACTTTAGAATATTTATATAAAGGGGGAAGACTTACTAAAACAGCGTCTTTAGTAGGTAATGTTATTGGTTTAAAACCAATTATAAGTGTTGTTGATGGCAAAGTAGTTGTTTTGGCAAAGCGTAGGGGTCGAAAACATGCAATGCAATATGTTCTTGATAAATTTCAAACAAGTGATATAGATGAGCGTTATCCAGTATATGGAATATATTCGATGAATGAAACCAATTATCATGAACTATATGATGCTCTTACAGAAGAAAGATTACGAAAAGCTGTTCAAAATTATGAAAATATTGCCCCTGTTATCGGTTGCCATGTAGGACCTGGTGCATATGGTTTTGTTTATATTGAGAAAGAATAACATAATTATAAAATCCCATATATTTAAAATAATATATGGGATTATTTTGTTATAAAAAGTTTTTGGATAGGCTATAATAGTATTATCAAAATATAATATACTATACATTTTATACATTAAATACATAATTAGTTGACAATTTGGAAAAAAATAGTATAATATGATTAGGAGGAAATTATGAAATCAATTTTTAAAAAATATTTTTTATTATTATGGGTCGTTATTGTTGCGGCATATAATGCAGTGTTATTTTTATTATTTAATCAATTTGCCAAAGAAACTTTGAAAGAAACGAGTTTTTGGGTCATTTATGGCAGTATGATGTTTGCTTTTTTAGTATGGCTTGTCATTGGATTGTTAGAAAGAAATACAAAATTAGGCGGAATTAGTCCAATTGTGACTTTTGTATATCCATATCTTCTTATTATCTTTTTAATGACAACAATAATGCTATTTTTTGCCAAGAATATTTTGGTTGTTTGGGTTTTGGTACCAATGATTCTTATTAGTGCTGTATTGATAATTTTGGCAATATTTGCTTGTTTCAATCGTAAGTGGATAAAGGATAATCCACAAAAAGTTCCTGAGTTGTTTAGTGTAGAAGGGTTAGAAAATTATTTTGAAGACTTGGCTTCAAAATGTGATGAAAGTTGTAAAAATGTTATATATGATTTAGCAAGTATTTGCGATGGTTTAACTAGTATGAAAGGCTCTAGTGAACTGGATGCTTTAGAAAAACGTTTATTCGAATATGCTTCATTTATTAAACAAAATGCAATGCGTGCTGAAGAATTAAATATTTACCATAATGTGGAAAAATTTAGAGAACTATTAAAAGAAAGGGAAGCACTTGTAGCTAAACTTAATCAATAATGTTAAAAATTATAAATTATTCAAAAGCTTATCGTAAGGACCAATATGCTGTAAAAAATTTAAATTTAGAAGTAGAAGCTGGTGATTTATTTGCTTTTATTGGTCACAATGGTGCGGGTAAAAGTACAACGATAAAATCAATAGTTGGTATTTTGCCATTTGAGGAAGGTGAAATATATATAGATGGTTTATCGGTAAAGGATTATCCTGTTGAATGTAAAAAAAAGATAGCTTATATTCCAGATAATCCTGATCTTTATGAGTCACTTACGGGAATGCAATATTTAAATTTTATTGGTGATGTTTTTAAAATTAAGGAAGCACAACGCAAAAAAATTGTTGAACAATATGCTAAAGAATTTGAATTGTATCAAGATTTAAATAATTTAATTAGTTCTTATTCTCATGGAATGAAACAAAAATTAGCAATTATTTCAGCTTTTATACATAGTCCAAAATTATTAATTTTAGATGAACCATTTGTAGGTCTTGATCCTAAAGCGGCTTTTATTGTTAAAAAAGCAATGATTGAGTTTTGTAAAAATGGAGGAGCCATTTTCTTTTCAACACATGTTTTAGAAATAGCAGAAAAATTATGTAACAAAATAGCAATTATTAAAAAAGGACAGTTAATTACTACAGGATTAATGAGTGAAGTAACTAAAAATGCTAGTTTGGAAGAAGTATTTATGGAGCAATCAGAAAATGAGTAATATTTTTTTGTTAATCAAAAATTATTATAAAATATTTTTTTGCAAATTATTTAAAAGTAAGAACAAATTGCCAGCTTTTTTACTTTTGATTCTTCTTGGTAGTTCTTTTTTTATAATGTTTGTGAGTTTATCATATAATACTATCAATACAGCAATTTCTTTGGATATTCCTGAATTGGCTTTATCCTCTTTTTCAATCACTATTTTAATGTTTGTTTTTATGCTTATCATTAGTGAAAGTAGTCCTATTCGTAAAAATAATGATGAAGAACTATTGTTATCCCTTCCATTTAAAAAAAGAGAAGTAGTCACTTCTAAAATAGTATATTATTTAAGTTTTGATTTATTGATCATTTTATTTTTAATTTTACCATCTTATGTTATTTATTGTATTTTGGTAAAAGGAAGTTCTTGGTTTATTCTAGTTAGAGCTTTATATGTTATTATTTGTAGTACTTTATTTGCAACTGGAATATCAGGGATTATCAGTACATATCTAATAAAAATGTCTAAAAGATTTAGATATAGCAATATAATCAATTCTATATTTAGTGTTGTTTTAGTTATGACTTTTATGATTATTTATTTAGCATTTACTTTTATCAGTCAAGATATTTCTAAAGCAAATAAGATATATGAATTTTATCCTGTCGTTTTACTTACAAGTTCAATTTATGATGGTAAGTCATCATCATTACTTATTTTATCACTTATCTGCTTTTCTATTTTTATTGTATCAATCATCATTAGAGCGTATTATCTTGGTAAAAGTGGGAATACTTACCATTCAAAAAATTGTAATCTTTTATATAAGGAAAAGAAAGTAGGAAGGAGTCTTTATAGAAGAGAATTAAATAAATATTTTTCCATTCCTATTTATGTTACAAATACAATTTTTGGTCCTTTATTTATGATTGTTATTGCTTTAGTAATTACAATCATTGGTAAACAATATTTTATAAACTTAATTGAAACAGTCATAGCCTCAGGATATGAAAGTGGCATTGCTCCTGAAAGTATAATGAGAATAATACATGAATATTTTAACTTTGGTGTAATTGCTTTAATATCAGTAATTCTTTCTGTGTCACCAACAACTTCATCAGCTATTTCTCTTGAAGGAAAAGAGTTATGGATTTTAAAGGCACATCCTATTGGTTACAAAGATGTATTTATTTCAAAATTGTTAGTCAATATAACAATTGAAGGTCTCCCTATCTTACTTGTAGGAATTTTACTTGCCACAAGGCTTGGTTTTACTTATTTGCCATTTATTATTCTCATTCCTTTTTTAGTAGTTATTTTGACTTCAATTACGGGTTTATATATTAATTTATTATATCCTAAATTAAATTGGGAAAGTGAACAAGAGGTAGTTAAACAAGGAATTTCGGTTTTAGTAACGATGAGTGTTAATTTTATCATCGTAGTTATACCTATGGTTCTTTATTTTATCTTATCATTAAATGAAATTTTTAAATTAAGTATTGTCGCAATGAGTTATATCGTATTCATTATACTTTGTGCCATATTACTTTTTAAACAGGGGAAAAAACTATACGAAAAATTATAATCATTTTAAAATAATAGATAATTTTATCTATTATTTTTTATTTAAAACGGAAAAACGCTACTTTTTACGTATGTATATAGGTGAAAGGAGATCATAATAATGAAAATATTTTTAAAAGTAAATTTAATCATATTATTAATGGGTTTGACAACAACTGGTATTCTAACTATTGATGCGGCTTCTAGAACAGGACATAAGGAATTTGAAAAAATAACTTTTACTTATAATCCTGAAGCAAAATTATTAGTTGATATGAGCGATTCTGAATTAAATGAAATGATGAAAACTGTTAAGAAAAAGGCATTTGGATGGTCCATCTATTCAAAAATTAAAAACTATGAAGTAATTTATGAAGCAGGAACTATTTTTTCTCGCTCTAATAATACATCACAAGAAATTAATTTCAACTACAATACTGCATCGACGACTAAACAACAATTTAGTTTTAATCTTTCTGGCACGCTTGCAATGAAAACTTCGGGAAAAATTGATGTTGTTAGTGCTAGTCTTGATAAAAGTATTAGATCTGATATTGGTTTAAAAAGTGATATTAGTTTTGAAGAAGAGATGGATTTTACAATAAAAATATTGCCTCAAAAAAAGGTATCTTTAATTGTAAAAGGAAAAGCTACTATATCAAGTGGAGCAAATAAGTATTATTTTTTAGGTATATGTACTAAAAAAGGATACTGGGAATATGTTGATGTAATCAGTGAATATTACGAGTTATATGAAGAAGAAATATATTAAAATATTCCCAATTATAATAACAAGCCTTGTGATTATAGTAGTCATTTCAATATTGGTAATAACAATTATTAGAAAAAAAGATGTTTTTTATTTTATTACTCAGCCTAAACACTATTATTTACCCAATAGTAATTTAACTTTAGATATTGAGGTTTATAGCAATCATCAAAAAGATTATTATTTAAATAAAGATACAATTGAAAAATTACATATAAAAGATAATATAAAAAATGATTTTTATTTAGTCAAAATAAATCAAATTATTACGAAAGAAAATACAATTAAGTATAACAATAAATATTTTTATAAATATCTTTTAAAAATAGAGATTCCAATAAAAAACCTTGATTTTCTTCAAATTAATCAAGCAATTTTAGAATTATATTATCTTTCAACAGAACAAATAAAACTAGATATTGGTAGTATTATTATATATAATGAATGTAAAAATCATCATATTCATATTAGTCATTTAAAAGGAATTGTTAATCAAATAGATAATTTAAATATTTTAAGTGGTATTGGATTGACACTATCGAGTGATATTGATTTAAAAATTAATAATATTTTACCACTTGATAGAAGAATTAAAGTTCAAGGTAGTTTAATAAAAAAATTAAAAGAAGATAATTATGATAATTTTATAAATATGAATGATCTTTTAGATAATGAATACAAAGTATTAGAAGTGAATAGTAGTTTTCCTCCAATACTGTTAAAGAAAAATACTAAAAATCACTATTTGATACCACTTGGATATGAAAAATTATTTAGTACGCATATATTAGGATTTATTATTGATTATTCAATTGATGGTATTTCTTATCAACAATTGATCAATCCATTTAAATTTTATGCCACTAGTTCTGTAAATTATCAGGTAATTCAATATGAACCAAATCTTAATCATTGATTTAACGAAAAAATATAAAGAAAAAACGATTATTAAAAATAAATCGCTTACTATTGATGGGGATAACTATAATTTTTTAATTGGTCCTAATGGAACTGGAAAAACCACTTTCATTAAATGTTTATTAGGAGAAATTAAATATGAAGGAAAAATAGAAAAAAATAATTTAACAATCGCATATGCACCAGAAAATTTAGTAATGCCAGATTATGTGACAATGTATGATTTTTTAAAATTATTATATTTAAATAAAGTACAATCTAATGAATGCATTGATAGTAAAATTATATATTATTTAGAACTCTTTTCCATAAAAGATTACAAAGACATGTTAATCTGTAAACTTTCTAAAGGAACAAAGCAAAAAATAGTATTAATTCAAGCATTATTTTGTAATTGTGATATTTACATTTTTGATGAACCTTTTGATGGGTTAGATGAGAAAACTAGAAAAATATTTGTTTCTCAACTTATAAAAATAAAAAAAAGGAAAAAGATTATTATTATTTCAACTCATTATATAAAAGAGTATCATATTCGATTAAAGAGAATATTTCATTTTCCCTTATTATGAAAATATATCAACTTCATAGGAAATATCTATTTAGTAAGATAAATGTTATTATAACTACTATCTTAATAGGAATAACTATCCTATTTAGTATTGCTATAATAGAACCCTTTAAAGATAGTTCAGTTAGATGGATGAATCGATTTTATATTACTAATAATTTTGAACAAGCGTATATAACTTTTGTAAAAATTATAATGATCTTTTTTTCTTGTTATTTGTTTAGTAGTTGTTTTAGCAAAAATAATGATAATTATTATATCATATTAATAGATAATATATCCAAAAGTAAATATTTAATCAGTAAGGTTGTTACTATAAAAATTAAAATTTTAGAAATATTAGTTATAATATTGTTCATTTATATTGTGATAAATTATGTATTTAATCAGTGGTATATCATAAATATATCAATTTTTAAATCTTTTGGAATAATTTATCTTTTAGCAAACATATATGGATTAGTAAGTTTGATTTTGATTAAAGTAATAAATACAATATATAGTGTGATGATATCCTTAGGCTTTTATTTGATAAGTGAAATTTTAATCGATTATGAAGTTAGTTCTCAAATGATTAGTATTATTCAATTGTTTTTTCCTACAACATACCTTAAAGATAATGATTTATTTTTAAAATATGGAATTTTTCATCTAATGATTTTAATGGCATTATATTTTTTCATTGGATATTTATTTTATTTAAAAAAAGAATAAAAAATTAAATTAGTTGACTAAAATATTAAGATATGATATAATACAAAAGAAATTAAATAATGTAGTGAAAAGAAGAAGTCCCACTTCTCACCTGACTAATATAGGTTAGTAGGTAAACAGTCATGAAACTTGGTTAGAATATTTTGTGATTTGCTTAATACAGTGGGGATTCCCGCTGTTTTTTCATTTACACTATTAATTTAGAATTTATTTAAGAGTAGAGGTGAAATTTATTAGTAAACCAGGCGATAAAAAGGATAATTTGGTAAATGAAGAAATTGAAGCTTCATTTGTACTTGTTATTACAGAAGATGGTGAACAACTTGGAAAATTAGCTTTAGAAGATGCTTTAAAAGAAGCTGAAAACCGAGGATACGATTTAGTTTGTGTTGCGCCAAACGCTCCTGTTCCCGTTTGCAAATTAATGGATTATAGCAAATATCGATATGAACAAAGCAAAAAAGCCAAAGAAGCACGTAAGAATCAAAAAATTATCTCTGTAAAAGAAATCCGTTTGAGTCCAACCATTGATATTGGTGATTTTGAGACAAAAGCAAGGGCTGCAAGAAAATTTTTACTAGGTGGAGACAAAGTAAAAGTGAGTTGCCGTTTTAGAGGTAGAATGATTGAGCAGGCAAATAATACAAAAGAATTATTTGTAAAGTTTGCTATGGGCTTAGAAGATATCTCACAAATTGATCAAGCTCCCTTTTTAGATGGAAGAAATATGTTTATGTCTCTTTCACCAAAATTACAAAAAAAGAAAAATTAATTTTAAGGAGATTTAATTATGCCAAAAATGAGATCACATAGCGGTACTAAAAAACGCTTAACTGTAACTGCAACTGGTAAAGTTAGACGTGGCCAAGCTGGCAATAGACATCTTGCACCAGGAAAAACACAAAAACAAACTAGACAAACTCGTAAATTTGCTCTTGTATCAACAAGCGACAAGAGACATTTGAGACAGATTTTGTCTAATATTGAGTAGGAGGTAAAAGTATGCCACGTACGAAAGGCGGAGTTGTTTCTAGAAGAAGACGTAATCGTGTTTTAAAACAAGCCAAAGGTTTTTTTGGTTCAAAACATTGTTTATTTAAAGTTGCTAATCAACAAGTGATGAAATCACTTGCTTACGCTTATAGAGATCGTAAGAATAACAAACGTAATTTCCGTAAATTATGGATTGTTAGAATTAATATTGCAAGTCGTGCACTTGGTCTTAGTTACAACCAATTGATGCATGGATTAAAACTTGCTAATATTGATATTAATCGTAAGATGTTAGCAGATCTTGCTGTAAATGATGCAACAATGTTTTCAAATCTTTGTGAAACTGCTAAAAAAGCTCTTACAAAATAGTTAAAAAAATACTAGTTTTTAAAAACTAGTATTTTTTATGTTTTAATGTTTTTTCCTTAAAATTAGAATCGTTCCCACAAGTAAACTAATGCTAAAAATAATTTGAGCAGCCGAATTTTTCTTACAACCTTTTTTACTTTCTTTTTCCCAATTTGCACTAAGTGTTATAGTCTCTTTTGCATCGGTTGGAATGCTACTGATTGACTTGCCATTTAAAGTCCAACCTGTAAAAATATATCCCTCTTTTGTTGGTGTTGGTAGAGTTGGTTTATTGGAAAGGCTATATTCGGTTGGGGCATCACTTGGTAAATTTCCACCATTTAAACTATAAATTATTTTGTATGTTTCTTCTTCCCAAACAGCTGTCAAAACAATATTAGAATTTGTATCAGTAGGAATCGCAGTAATAATAGTGCCATTTAAAGACCATCCTTTAAAAATATATCCCTCTTTTGTGGCTTTTGATAATCTTAAAGGAAGTTCATCCATATAGAAATTTTGAGGATTATATTTACTATTTGTACCACCCATTAATTCATAAGTAATAGTATAAGGCGCTTTTTTCCAAGTCGCTTTAAGCACAATATTATGATATGTGCCATCAGGAATAGTTTCAGTTACATCTTCACTATCATCTAAAAGCCAACCATCAAAAAGATAGCCATCCTTGGTAGGATTTTTTAGGAATGTGGTTAAATCAATCGGTAAAGATGTACCAGTAAATTTTGAAGGATTATCAGGGTGATTGGTACCACCATCAAGATTATAGGTTATTTCATAATCTAAAAGAGCTAAATTTAATATTAGTGGTAAAGTTTTGTATAGTTTTAACCCATCAACTTTTGTAATTTCAACTTGAAATTCATAATTATAATCGGTGTAGTAACCACTCCATGATTTAGAAGTTAATTTATTAGTAGAAATGGCTATCTCTTGACCCATGTCACTTAAATTTCCACCTGTGAATTTCAAGGAAGCAACATTTCCATAAATTTTTCCATCCCAATTAATAGAAACACTACTTTTTTCTTCATCATAAGAAATGTCAAAGGCATCCAATATTTCTTGATCAGATAGTTGCTCAATTGAAGTTGGGCGCTTTGCCGTAAGAGTAAAGGTATCAATTACTTTACCAGCTGCAGTATATAATTCCACCTTCAATTCATTACCAGTAAGTGTAAATAAAACACCAGTATTTGTAGCGGTTTTATTTACATAATCATAGTCTTCTAATAAAGAAGGTTTCGATTGACCACCATAATTTTTTAGTCCAGCAGCTCCACCTTGCAAATAAGTGATACCTAATGCTTCATCTTTTTCACCAGCAGTTGATGAGTTACTATTCCCATTATATCGAAGATTTTTTCTAGCATATACGTGTTCATGCCCATTTAAAGCAATATCGACTTGACATTCTTCAAATAGGTCTAACCAATTTCTTCTCATGATTTGTGCATCGCTCTCGTAAGCACCTGTCGCATACAAACCTGGATGAGAACCAACTATAATCCATTGAGTTGGGTTATTTTTAACAACATTTCTAAACCATTCTTGTTGTTGCGCAACATTATAATCTGTTTTTACAGTATCTAGCATAATAAAAAGAATTTGATCCCATACGAAATAGTATGATGATCCTAAACGATCACTTGGACCATTTGTAGGATTATTGTAAAATTGATTATAAATTTCATTACTAATGTAACTGCCATTACTACTAAAATAGTATTCATGATTTCCAGGAACAGTTGCTTGTAAAAAATTACCAAGTGATGGTACATAATTATAGTAATCTATCCATTGTTGTTCATAACCACCTCTATCAACTTGATCACCAGTCATAACAACTAAATTTGGATCAGGAGAATCGGTAGCATTCAAAATACTTTGGATTAAGTTTTCAGCATTTTTGAAAGATGAACCAACACTTTGAATATCTGTTAAAAACATAAATGATTTATCTGAATTATCATTAGATGCGGTAGTAAAACTTTGAATACTAGATTTTACATCATTAGATATTGCTTGATAATAATATGTTGTATTTGATTTAAGATGAGTTAAATTAGCTTTACAAATATATCTTTCTGAAAAACCAGATTGTGTATCTTCTCCAACTTGATCTAATTTCCACAATGTAGAAACAGAATTTACTCTTATGGGGTTTTCAATTTCACTACCATTCAAAGTAGTACCATAAATAACATAAGAGTTATCTACATTACAATGATAGTTAATACCAACCTCATCATAAGATTCTCCTACGCTTGCAGTTAAATATTTGATTTCTCCTTCAGCGCGGACGGTAAAATTAATTGCAACAAATAATATAAATACAATAACTTGTATAAATAATAGTTTTTTAAGATATTTAAAAGTCATTTTATACCTCCTCGTATTGACAATTTTATTTTATCATAATCAGAATATTTTTTCAACTGTTATATAAAAAGAAATGAAAGCGGTTTTATCATTATCTTATATCTTTATTTAACATAAAATTTTACTTTTGGTAAAAAATATGATATAATAAATATAAAATGGAGGCAATTATGTATACAAAATTTAAAGAATGTCTATTAAAACCATCAAAAATTGGTAAATATGTTGATGATAAAATGTCAAAGACAATTTTATATTTTATATTATTACTATTAATTTATATATTACCATCATTTGTTTCTCTTATTTCAGTAAAGCAAATGCCAACAGATTATTCAAATGTGATTGTAGAAAGTTTCGCAAAAAGCAGTTCCATTAATTATAAATTAGAAAACGTGAATGGAAAGTTAAATCTTAATAAAACTATTGATGATGCTCAACCTCAATATGTTGAAATTGGTACGATTGTTGGTATTGATATGAATATTTTAGTTTTGTTCAATACTAATGAATCCATTGATTTAAATAGTTACGATTTCAGTAGCGATTTGATGAATAAAAATGTGATATTATTTACTTTTGCAAAAGAGGGCATGTATATCAGTATGGGAACTTTAAAATTAAGTAATGGTTCTACTGATAAGACACAAGAATTAGCTAATACTTCTAATAAACAACTGTATTATAGTTATGAAAAATTAGGATTATCAGAAATTGATTTTAGTGTTGCTTCTAGTAATAAAACAACTTTTAGAAATTATTTGGATAATTCTTATATTTCTATGTATCAAAAAAATTTAGCTTTAATATTACTTATTGGAATTCCTTATATTCTTATTAGTGGAATTCTTTCACTTTTAGTTGAAGTTTTGGTATTGGCACTTTTAATAAAAATACTTTATGGAAGATTTAATGTTCATTTTGGTGCTATTTGCAAAATTGTGATTTTAGCATACACGCCAAGAGTTATTTTCAATTTATTGTCAATTTTCTGGTCAAGTATTATCATGTATTTTATCGGTCAATTTTTGACAATTATTTATGTTACAATTGCTCTTCGGTATTATATTATAAAGAATATTGGGACTAATATTTCTAATATTATTAGAGGAAAAGATAGCAGTCAAGGAGATAATAATAATGAGTTATAATCATAAGATAATAGATAAAAAATGGCAAGAATATTGGGATAAACATCAGACATTTAAAACAATGCTTGATACTAAAAAACCCAAATATTACGCAATGGATATGTTTCCTTATCCTAGTGGAGCAGGTCTTCATGTGGGTCATCCTGAAGGATATACTGCTACTGATATTATTTGTAGATATAAAAGAATGAAAGGATTTAACGTAATGCATCCTATGGGATGGGATGCATTTGGACTTCCTGCTGAACAATATGCGATTAAAACAGGTAATGATCCAAGAGAATTTACTTATAAAAATATTGCTAATTTTAAACGTCAAATTAAAATGCTTGGTCTATCTTATGATTGGACTAGAGAAATTGCAACTTGTGATCCAGAATATTTTAAATGGACACAATGGATTTTTTGTCAACTTTATAAAAAAGGACTTGCCGAATTAAAAGAAATAGAAGTGAATTGGTGCGAAGGTTTAGGAACAGTTTTAGCGAATGAAGAAATCATTAATGTTGATGGTAGAATGGTTAGTGAACGAGGAGAATATCCTGTTGAAAAACGCCCAATGAAACAATGGGTTTTAAAAATCACAGATTATGCTGAAAGACTCTTACAAGATTTAGAAGAAATTGATTGGCCAGAATCGATTAAAGAAATGCAAAGAAATTGGATTGGCAAAAGTAATGGAGCGTTAGTAGATTTTAAAGTAAAAGATACTGATTATAAATTTACAGTATTTACTACTAGATGTGATACTTTATTTGGAGCTACTTATTGTGTGTTAGCTCCTGAACATAAGTTAGTAAATTTAATAACCACTAAAGATCAGCTCTCAAGTGTAAAAGAATATGTTGAATTTGCCAAGGCTAAAACGGATTTAGATCGAACAGAACTTAATAAAGAAAAAACAGGTTGTTTTACAGGAGCATATGCTATTAATCCTGTAAATGGTAAAGAGATACCAATTTGGATTGCCGACTATGTTTTAGCAAGTTATGGGACTGGAGCAATCATGGCAGTTCCTGCCCATGATGAAAGAGATTTTGCTTTTGCCAAAAAATTTAATCTCGAAATCATACCAGTTTTAGATGGTGGTAATAGTTTAGATGCTCCTTATACAAAAGATGGGTATCATATAAATTCTGATTTTTTAGATGGTCTAAATAAAGAAGAAGCGATTGATAAAATGTTAAAATATTTAACGGATAAGAAAATAGGTAGGGTATCGGTAAATTATCGTTTAAGAGATTGGATTTTTTCAAGACAGAGATATTGGGGTGAACCTTTTCCAATTATTCATTGGGAAGATGGTACTATTGAATTGTTAGATGAAAAATTTCTTCCATTAGAACTTCCTAAAATAAAGGGTCTTAAATTATCAGGTACAGGAGAAAGTCCTCTTGCAAATGCGAAAGAGTGGGTAGAAGTAACAAGATCAGATGGGGTAAAGGGTCGCCGTGAAACTAATACGATGCCACAATGGGCAGGTAGTTGTTGGTATTATATTGGATATTTATTAAAACAAGATGATAAAATGTTAAATTTAACAGATGAAAAAGTTCAAAAAATGATAAATGAGTGGTTGCCAGTTGATCTTTATATTGGTGGTGCTGAACATGCAGTATTGCATTTATTATATGCGAGATTTTGGCATAAAGTTTTATATGATTGTGGTATTGTGAAATGTAAAGAACCTTTCCAAAAACTTTATAATCAAGGAATGATTCTTGGTGAAGATGGTGTTAAAATGTCAAAATCGCGAGGAAATGTAATCAATCCAGATGCTATTGTTGAAAAATATGGGGCAGATACCTTAAGAGTATATGAAATGTTTATGGGACCTCTTGATGCAATGAAACCTTGGTCAACCAAAGCAGTAGATGGAGCAAGACGTTTTTTAGAAAGAGTTTATCGATTAGTAACAGAAGTTATTCAGATTGATTGTAATGATCAAACCTTAGAAAAAATATATCATCAAACAGTGAAAAAGGTAACTGAGGATATTGAAAGTTTACACTATAATACAGCTATTTCTCAACTGATGATTTTGACCAATGAGATTTATAAATATCCCATTTTAACGAAAGAATATGTAGAAGGATATGTAAAAATGATATATCCATTTGCGCCCCATTTAGGTGAAGAGTTATGGGAAATGTTAGGACATCATCAGACGATTACTTATGAAAATTGGCCAAGTTATGATAATAGTAAAACGATCAATCAAGAAGTAACGGTTGTTGTTCAAATAAATGGTAAACTTCGCGATAAATTACAAGTTAGTATTGATACTACTAAAGAAGAATTAGAAAGACTTGCTTTAAATAGTCCGAAAGTTTTAGCTAATCTAAAGGGGATGACACCAAAAAAGATTATCATCATTCCGAATAAACTTGTAAGTATTGTTATTTAAAATCTAATAGGATAGATAGTAATGATAGCTAAACTTTTTGTTCCCCATATAATTAAAGATCAAGTTTATCATTTTCAAATAGGATATCAACATATTATAATAATTGAAAATAAAAGATATATCAATCAAATCATTGTTAATAAACAAATTGCAAAAGTATTTATGTCTTTTTCTAATGTTTTCTTTTTTAATAATTTTGCAGAAATGGAACAAGATTTAGAAATTTTAATTACTTATACAGATGATGATTATCTTGTAATAATAGGTTAAAAGAAAATGATAAAAAATATTTACATTTTTTACTTTTTTTGGTATAATAATATTGTAAGATAAGTTACTTACAAAATATACAGAAAAAGGAGCTATTTTTATGAAAATAAATGTAAGAGGCAATGAATTAGTTAAAATGAGTGATAATGCTCGTGATTATATTATAGATCGCGTTGAATCATTGAAAAAACTATTCAATCAAAGTGAGAATGTAATAGCTAATGTATTATGTAAAGGAACAGAAAAAAATGTAATTGTAGAAATTACGATTCCTTTAAAACATATTATTTTACGGGCTGAAAGTAAAGCCGATACTTTATATGGAGCAGTAGATTTAGCAACAGATAAAATTGAAAGACAATTATTAAGACATAAACAAAAGGTAAATACAATTATTAAAAAACGCGAAGGTATTAGTAATTATTTCAGTAATTTAGAATCTAAAGATGAAGATAAAAATCTTAAAATAGCAACTAAAACAAAAGTTATTAATCCAGAAGTAATGACTTTAGATGAGGCAATTACTAAAATGGAAATGTTAGATCATGATTTTTTTAGTTTTATAAATGAAGCAAACCATCGTCATACTGTTGTATATTTACGAAAAGATGGTGGATATGGAACTATTGAAACTAAAGAATAAGATAGTACTGTTTATGTATTGATAGTAAACCTTATTTGAGCGTTGTCATATTGATTATGATTTATAAAGCCATGAACTTTTTTAGATTCATGGTTTTATTATTTTTAATTGATAATATTAACAAAATTTGGTATAATAATAAAGATAGAGGTAGATAAAATGATTAAACACATATGTATGGATTTAGGAAATACCATAATTAATAATATTGATTTCAATCTTCAATTGGGGTTAAAAATCGTATATAATCAGTCTATACATAAAAAACTTGAATTAGATACATTTATTCACATTGGTTTTAAATTAATGAAGGAAATGTATAAAGATAGAAATATAGATAATATTGAAATACCTTTTATAAAATATTTGTCTAATTTAGAGAAAATTGCTGATATAAAATACATAAAATCTTATGAAGAATTAGAATTAGAAATATATCAAAATTGTGTGAAAGATACAATTATTGATGATGCTTTTGACTTTTTATTATTTGCTAAAAGGCATGGATTAAAAGTGTATATTTATAGCAATTCTACTTTTTCGAAGAGAGCTTTGATGAGAACGATTGATCTGTTTCAATTAACTGATTTAATTGATGAATTATATTCATCTAGTGATGTTGGTTTTCGTAAACCTTCTGCCGAATTTTTTTTAAAAACAGATGTGTCTAACCATATAAAAAAACAAGAAAGTATTTTTATTGGTAATGATGATTATTATGATAGATTATTTGCAAAGGCTATAGGAATTGAATTTGGTTGGTACAATAGAGATAAAAAGGAAGATAAGAATCAAGATGTAGTTTTAAATTTTTCTAATTATCAAACTTTAAAGGAGTTTATTTTAAACTATGATAACTAATTATAAAGAATTTAAAGAGTTTCTTAACGATATTCCTCAAAATAAAGAGAAACCGACTCTATTAATCCATAGTTGTTGTGGTCCTTGTAGTTCACATGTGCTAGCTTTGTTAAATCAGTATTTTCAAATAACAATATTTTATTATAATCCTAATATTTATCCAGAAGATGAATTTCAAAAAAGATTGAAAGAACAACAACGATTAATTAAAGAGATGAAATTAGATATCAACATTATTGAAGGAATATATGAATATGATACATATTTGAAAAGTATTCAAGGATTGGAAAAAAATGGGGAAAGAAGTAAAAGGTGCTATAATTGTTACAAATTAAGGATAATGAGAACCTTTGAATATGCTAAAAAATATCATTTTGATTACTATACGACAACACTTTCTATTAGCCCATATAAAAATAGTGAATGGATTAACGAGATAGGATTTCAATATCAAAACCAAAATTGTAAGTATCTTTATTCTAATTTCAAAAAAGAAAATGGGTATCAGCATTCTATAAAACTATCTCAAGAATATAATTTATATCGCCAAGACTATTGTGGTTGTGAGTTTTCCCTTTTTGAACATCAAGAGATTTTAGATAAAAAGCAATAGGATAAAGATACGTTTAACTTGAAAAAAATTAAATAATTTGATATTATATATTATAAGTAATTTTTAAAAATCTAAAATGATATTAGAAAGGATTCGTGATTAAATTATGAAATTATTTGATCCGGCAAATAAAGAATTAAAAAAGTGTACTAAGATTGCAGAAGCCGTTGTTGCTTTAGAAAATAAATATAAGGCGTTATCAGATGATGAATTGAAGGCTAAAACTGTTGAATTTAAAGAACGTTTAAATAAAGGAGAAACGTTAGATGATATTATGGTTGAGGCTTTTGCGACAGCTCGTGAAGCTTCAACTAGGGTAATCGGACTTACTCCTTTTAAAGTACAAATTATAGGTGCTGCCGCAATGCATTTTGGTAATATTGCGGAAATGAAAACAGGTGAAGGTAAAACTTTAACATCAGTTTTAGTTGCTTATTTGAATGCTTTGACAGGTAAAGGCGTGCATATTGTTACGGTTAATGAATATCTTGCAAGTCGTGATGCTAAAGAAATGGGTGAAATCCATAACTTTTTAGGAATTACAGTTGGTTTAAATTTACGAGAATTAGAACCAGATGAGAAGCGTGCGCAATATAATTGTGATATTACGTATTCTACGAATAGTGAATTAGGTTTTGACTATTTAAGAGATCATATGGTTTTATATAAAGAACAAATGGTTCAGCGTCCTGAAATGAATTTTGCGATTGTCGATGAAGTTGACTCTATTTTAATTGATGAAGCTAGAACACCATTAATTATTTCAGGTGGTGAAAAAAAGGGAGCAAATTTTTATCTTCAATCTAATACTTTTGTAAGAGGACTAAAAGAAGAAGATTATGAAATAGATGTCAAAGATCGTCATGTAACTTTACTTGAATCAGGAATGGCAAAGGCTGAGAAATTCTTTAATGTTGAAAATTTATATGATATGAAAAATGTTGGTCTCGTTCATTATATAAATAATGCGCTTAGAGCTAATTATATTATGGAAAAAGATAAAGACTATGTAGTTCATGATGGGGCGGTTGTCATCGTTGATCCGTTCACTGGTCGTTTAATGGTTGGTAGACAGTGGAGTGATGGTTTGCATCAAGCCGTGGAAGCAAAGGAAAATGTTCAAATTAAAAAGGAAACAAGAACTTTAGCAACCATTACGTATCAAAATTATTTTCGTATGTATCATAAATTAGCCGGTATGACTGGTACTGCTAAAACAGAAGAAGAAGAGTTTAGAAATATTTATAATATGTTTGTTGTTGAAATTCCAACAAATGAACCAGTTATTAGAATTGATGATCCTGATTTAATTTTTAGGTCTATGAAAGCAAAATATCAAGCCATTGCTTTGGATATTAAAGCTAGACATGAAAAAGGTCAACCAGTATTAGTTGGTACCGTTTCAATTGAATCAAGTGAACTTTTATCTAATCTTTTAAAACGCCATGGTATTCCTCATAATGTATTAAATGCTAAACAACATGCACGGGAAGCAGAAATTATTGCTCATGCTGGAGAAAAAGGAGCAGTTACGATTGCAACAAATATGGCAGGTCGTGGTACTGATATCAAACTTGGTGAGGGAGTTGTCGAACTTGGTGGGCTTGCGGTAATTGGAACAGAAAGGCACGAAGCAAGACGTATTGATAATCAGTTAAGAGGTAGAGCAGGACGTCAAGGAGATCCTGGTTATAGTAGATTTTATCTATCTGCTCAAGATGAACTAATGATACGTTTTGGTGGTGAGCGTTTTGAAAGGTTACTAGGAATGATTGCTAATCCTGATGTTGATGGAAATGAAACTCCTTTGGAATCTAAAATGTTTTCGCGTTTTGTTGAAAGTGCTCAAAAAAAGGTTGAAGGCTCTAACTATGATCGTCGTAAAAGTGTTGTTGAATATGATGAAGTGTTGAGGAAACAAAGAGAAATAATTTACAATCAAAGAAAGGATATTCTTTTTCTTGATGATATGGAACCAACTATTCATAAAATGATGCACTCTGTAGTTAGTCGTTATATTCCAACTTTTATGATTGATGATAAGAAAAATTCTGTTGTTGATGCTACTAGATTTATGAATGAATTTGGTCTAAAATATTTTAATCGAAATGATCTTTCTATTGAAGAAATTGAGGGATTAAATCAAAATCAACTTGAAGAATTAATTGAAAATAAATTTCATCAAAATTTAGAGGAAAAGAAAAAAGCCGTTCCTCTTGAAATTTTTCAAGAATTTTTAAAAGTTGTTTTATTAAGGGTTGTTGATAAATACTGGATGGATCACATTGATCAGATGAGTGATTTACGACAAAGTATAGGATTACAATCATATGCTCAAATTAATCCGCTTCGTGAATATCAAGAGATTGGTTATCAAACTTTTAATGATATGATTGCAACAATAAATGATGAGGTAACATTAACTGTTAATAGAGCTGTTTTAAGAGAAAATTTACAACGTGAAGAACAAGCTAAAGTAACAGGTACAAATGCGGGTAATTCAGAAACAACTAAGCGTAAACCAATTGTTAATAAAAATAAAGTTGGAAGAAATGATCCGTGTCCATGTGGATCGGGAAAAAAATATAAGCATTGCTGCGGCATGAATGAAAAATAGAACAATAAAGCAAGCTTAGGAGAAACTAAACTTGCTTTTTATATAGTTATGAAAGGGGAATGTATGGAAAAATATGAAATAATAAAATGGTTAGAAATTTTTGATAAAAGAATAAAGGATATCAAAGAAGTTTTAAATATTGATCAAATTTCCTCTCAAATAAAATTATATGAAGAACAAATGTTAGAAGAAGGATTTTGGGATAATGCTAAAGAGGCCTCAAATCTAACACAAAAAAACAATAATTTAAAAGATAGTTTAAATAATTATAATCAACTTATAAAAGAATATGAAGATTTAGCAATGATAGTAGAATTGAATGATGCAACATTATTTTTAGAAGCTGAAGATTTAGTAACAAATTTAGATAAACATTTAGAAAAAACTGAAATTGAATTACTATTAGATGAAGATTATGATCATATGAATGCGATAGTAGAATTACATCCAGGGGCTGGTGGTACAGAATCACAGGATTGGGCTTTAATGCTTTTTAGAATGTATAAAAGATATGCAGAAAGAAATCATTTTGATTTTGAATTAATTGATTATCTTGAGGCAAATGATGCAGGTATTAAAAGTGTAACCTTTTTAATAAAAGGTTTAAATACATATGGTATATTAAAAGGGGAAAGAGGGGTTCATCGACTTGTTCGCATTTCTCCTTTTGATGCGAATTCAAGAAGACATACATCTTTTGCCGCTTGTAATGTGGTTCCAGAAATTAATGATAATATTGATCTTAAAATAAACCAAGAAGATTTAAAAATTGATACTTATCGTTCAAGTGGTGCAGGTGGACAACATGTCAACACAACAGATTCTGCTGTTAGAATTACACATTTGCCAACAGGAATTGTTGTTTCTTGTCAAAATGAGAGAAGTCAACTTCAAAATCGTGAAAGGGCTTTGCATATTTTGAAATCTAAATTATATCAAAAACTTCAAGAAGAACAAGATAGGCTTAAAAAAAATATCGGTGCACCATTAACAGATAATGCATTTGGTAGTCAAATTAGAAGTTATATCTTACATCCATATGCAATGGTAAAAGATCATCGAACTGGAATAGAAAGTTCAAATCCCAATGACGTTCTAGATGGAAATTTAGATGAATTTATCCATGCATATTTAAAATGGTATAAAAACAATAGATAGGTGTGTAGTTATGAATTTACAAAAAAAACTATTTGATAAAAGACAAATCAAAGATTTTTTAATGATAAATTTAGGGGTTTTTTTAATGGCCATTGCTTATAGTGTTTTCATTGATCCCAATAATCTTGTAATAGGTGGTGTAGGTGGAATTGCTACTCTTTTGAAGGATATTCTTGCTCATATTACGATTTTTGGTATGCATATCACTTCATCATTTATTATTTTAATATTTAATGTTATTTTATTAGTTTTTGCTTTTGTATTTATAGGTAAAAGTTTCTTTTTAAAAACGTTATATGCTTCACTTATTTATCCCGTTTATATTTTTATATTAGAGTTAGTTATTCATTTATTAGGTGATAAGTTTATTAATTTGACGCTAATTGCCAATCATTTGCAACAACAAACAAATTTAGATTCCACAACGATTAAAGTAATAATGGCTGGTTCTTATTTGGTATTTGTTATTTTTGGAGCTGTGATTAGTGGAATTGGACTAGGGTTAGCTTTAAAAAGAGGTGCTTCCACAGGAGGCGTTGATATTATTCAACAAATTTTTTTAAAATATTTTAAAATTCCTTTTTCTGTTAGTCTTATTATTATTGATGGTGCAATCGTACTTAGTGCTAGTTTTTATTTTCAAGATTTATTTACAATTTTATATGGATTTTCATTTATTCTGATATCAGGGTTTGTACTTGATTCCATTGCATTTAGCGGTTTTAATTCTAGAGCAGTAAATATTATTACCAAAGAGCCGTTAAAAATAAAACAAAAAATTTTTGAAGTTTTAGAACGTGGAGTTACAGAAGTGTATGCAAGAAGTGGCTATGAAGAACGTGAATTTACTATGATTGTTTGCATCATGTCCAATAAAGAATTTTATAAATTAAAATCAATTATTTTGGAAATTGACAGTAAAGCATTTATTTATGTTACAAGAGCTAGTGAAGTACATGGCGAAGGATTTAGTTATGATAGTCCCAAATAATAGTAAGAATCCAAAAATTCATGAATATAAGGTTAGCAAAATACGTGTTAAAAATAAAAAATATTATATATCATTTGATCAGTATGAAAATGAAATAACTTTAACAGAAGATCAAATGGTGGAATTTAGAATAATTGTTGGTCATACTTTTTCATCAAAAGAGTTTCATAAAATTAAAAATAGTGAAAAAATGTCCTTATATTATAATAAAGTTTTACATTATATTGATTTTAAACCACGTTCTAAAAAAGAAGTATATAATTATTTGTTAAATTTAGATGTTGATGAAAAAAGCATTAATGAGATTATACAAAAACTGATTAAAATTCAATATTTAGATGATGAAAGATATGCACAAAGTTATATATTAGAATTGATTAGAAAATCTAAAGGAAGACTATATATTCTACAAAATCTTTTAAATAAAGGAATTGATCAAGACTTAATTCAAAAATATTTGAATGAGTATTCTTTTGATGAAGAAAAAAAGAATGCTTTAAAAATAGTCAATAAGTTTATTTCTAGTATTCAAAAAAATCCAATTAAAAAACAAAAAATGCAAATTACAAATAAACTTTTGCAAGAAGGATATAGTTTTGATATAATTAATTATGTTTTAGGTGAAATTGAATGGACGGATAATTCTAATGCATTGCTTGTTAAAGAATATCAAAAACTATTAAATAAAGAAATTGATCAAAATAAAATCATTATGAAATTATTAAATAAAGGATTTGATTATCAAGATATCAAAAAAATTATTCATAGTTGTAAGTATAATTAAATGTTTTATTCATATAATTTAGTGGTGATGAAATGAAAAAGAAAAAAATTAATGATGGTTTGCGAAATCTACCTAAAAATTTTGTAACTGAAAACGAATTAGAAGAAAATATAAAAACAGAAATAGCTAAAGAAATTACCAATACTCGTAAAAGATAATTATAAGCAAAATAGTTGTTTAAAGAGGATAGTTGTTATAAAATAGTATTAATCTTCAGGGCAGGGTGTAATTCCCGACCGGCGGTAAAGTCCGCGAGTCATTTCAATGACATGATTTGGTGCAATTCCAAAACCGATAGTATAGTCTAGATGAAAGAAGACATAATAGTTATTATGCTTTTTTAAGTTGCCTTTTGAAGATTGGGCAACTTTTTTTATGGAGGCAAAAATGAAAAAAACAAAAAAAATTTTAGATTACATGACAAAGATTGCAATCTTTTCAGCTCTTTCCACGATTTTATATTTTTTTCCTAAATTTCCGTTACCATTTTTATTTCCTTCTTTTTTAGATGTGCAATTTTCTAATCTTCCTGCCATTTTAGGAGGATTTGCAATGGGACCAATTGGAGGAGCTATCATTGTTGTAATTAGAACCCTAATTAAATTACCATTTTCAAGTACAGCATATGTTGGAGAATTTGGTGATTTATTAATTGGACTTGCAACTGTCCTAACATCATCATTAATATATAAATATTGTAAAACTAAAAAAGGTGGTATTTTAGGATTAATATTTGGAAGTCTTGCATGGGTAGTAGTTGCTATGATTGTAAATGCTACGATTTTAATACCATTTTATTCAAAGGCATTTGGTTTTTCAGCAGTTGTTGAGATGTGTAGAAGTATTTTTCCAAAAATCACAGAAACAAATTTTATGGTATTTTATATTTTAGGATCAATTCTCCCGTTTAATTTAATGTTATCTTTCATTGTATCTATTGTAACCTTTTTAGTTTATAAGCGAATATCTGCTTTATTTAAAAAAGATTTTATCCATTAATAGAAGGAGAAAAAGATGAAAATATTAGTTGTAAGTGATTCTTTTAAAGGTTCAATGACATCAAAAGAAGTGGGAATGACTATTTGTGATTATTATCAAAATCATCATTTAGAAGCAACCTATCTCCCTATTTCTGATGGTGGAGAAGGGTTTTTAGATGCTATTAATGATTCATTTCAACTTGAAAAGCAACAGATGCAAGTAGAGGATGCTAATTTTAATTATACAGAGTCTGCATATATTATTGATCAAAAAAATAAGATAGCGTATTTAGAACTTGCTCAATCCATTGGTTTGGCAAAATTAGATAAAAATAAACTAAATGCTTTATATGCATCTAGTTTTGGTTTTGGTCATTTAATAAAAGAAATTATTTTAAAATATCAAATAAAAAAAATAATTATCGGAATTGGTGGTTCTGCGACTAGTGATTTAGGGTGTGGCATGCTTGAGGCTTTAGGAGTTGAATTTATAGATAAAGATGGTTTTTTAATTAAAAAAATGTGTAATGCAAAATTAATGAAAGTTAGAAAAGTTAAGACAAAAGCTTTTGAAAAATTGATTAAAGGAATTGAATTTGTTACTTTAAGTGATGTAACAAACCCACTTCTTGGAATAAAAGGTTCGATTGCTACTTTTGCTAAACAAAAAGGAGCATCAGATGAGCAACTTTTTTTAATGGAACAAAATTTGAATCATATGTTTAAATTATTAAAGAGCGATTATCAAAAAAATTTAACTGATTTTGAAGGAGCTGGAGCAGCAGGTGGAATCGGCTTTACTATGCGCTATTTTTTCAATAGTGAAATGAAATCGGGTATCGATAGTATTTTGAAAATGATTCATTTTCAACAACTTGTTAAAGAATATGATGTTATAGTTACTGGTGAAGGATGTTTAGATGATCAAAGTTTAGATGGTAAGGTTATTAGTGGAATTAAAAAGTATCATCCTCAAAGATTAATTATTATTTGTGGTCAAAATAAATTAAGTTCTACTATAAATGATGTGTATGCCATTGTGCCAACTGTTGCAACCATTGAAGAGTCTTTAAAGGAGCCAATTTCTGCTTTGAAAAAATTATTACCACTCATTAAATTGTAAAAAAACTGCAAAATAAAACTTATTTTTAACTAAATGAGTTTTATTTTGCAGTTTTTTAATGAAAAAACTTTTTTAAAAATTTTAAGACTCCTTGTTTGTCATAGCTATCTGTAACATACTTAGCATATTGTAGGAGTTCAGGGTTGGCATTTTTCATTGCCACGCCAATGGCTGCTTCTTTTAATAGTTCAATGTCATTGTGACCATCACCAATTGCAATGGTTCTTTCTTGGGGAATATTATAATATTCACATGCATATTTAAAACCAACACTTTTATTGACGAGAGGATTGTAGACTTCAACAATATAATTGTTATTCACTTCCCAATATCTTGCTAGAAGTTGATTACTATAATTTTTCTTGATATAGTCTACAAAGTCGATTATTGCCTCTTTTTTTAGAAAAAAAAGAGCACCATTAGGGTTATCAGGCAAAATATCTTTTATTTCGCCACTATGAAGAACACCACCATCAATATGCAAAAAGGGTTTAATTTCTTCATTGTAATCTTGAACATATATATCATCAATAATTTCACAAAAAACATTAATTAAATAAGGTCTTATGTAATTAATAATATCTAAAAGATCATCTTTAGATATTCGAAAATCTGTTATAGGATAATTAGAATCGGTTGGATTAGAAATAAAAGCACCATTATAATTGATTAAAGGTGTATGCAAATTTAAAGCTTTATAAACAAAATAACTAGACCTTTTTGGTCTTCCTGTTGCAAGCATAATAAGATGTCCTAATTGATTTAAATGACGTAAATAATCAAATGTTTCATCATCGTAAGTTGCAAAATCTAACATCAAGGTTCCGTCTAAATCAAGTACAATCAAATATGGTTTCATTTTTTCACCTCTATTGTATTATAACATAAGCTTTAAACTTTGTCTAATTAATGAATTTAATTCCTAAAAAAGTATAAAATTGTTTTTAAAAAAATGAAGTTAAAAATTCCTTGCAAAAAAAATGAATTTGTGGTAAAATAAACAATATTAAAGATAGAAATGTTTGATTTTGAGAGTTGGTGAAAAATGACGGATGTACTACTTAATGTTAATGTAATTCAATCAATAGATGATTTTTTTACAAAAATTTTTTCATCTTTAAAAGAAGCAATTACTTGGAATACTTTTTGGACCTTGATTGCGGGCATTGTAATAGGTTTTGTAATTTGTTCAACTATATATGGTATTTTACTGATGAATTCAATTAGTAAAAAGGAAAAAGAAATTGAAAATACGAAGAAAGATATAGATGATGATAAAATCAACAATATTGTTGAGCAAATAAAAAATAGTTATGTTGAAGAAAGTGAAGGACTTTCGGTGACTAGTAGATTTGATATTTTGGGTAAAAAGATAATAGAAATAGTGAACAAGATTTCTAGTGAATATTATCCCGAATCTAAATATCCCATATACGAATTAACGATTGAGGAATTGATATTATTTATGCATTATTTATCTAACCGAATTGGCGATATTTTTGATAAACCATTACTTGCACCATTTAAAAAAATAAGTATAGCACAAATTTTTAAAATATTAGATACTAAGAAAAAAATTGAAGAAACTAAAGCTGCTAAAGCATTTAAAAAAGCAAATGTTGGTAAGGTTAGTAGCATTATAATGGGTGGATTAAAGTATGCCAATCCTGTTTACTGGGTAAAAAAATTATTTGTTGGTTCAACAATTAATTTTGCATCGCGAAAAATATCTTTACTAATTATTGATATTGTAGCAGATGAAACAAATAAAACATATAGTAAAAGTATTTTTAATAAAGAAAGGCGTCTTAAACAATTAGAAATTGAAACGTCATTAAAAGAATTAGAAAGGGAGGAATTAGATGCTTAAAAACAAAAAAAATAATCTGGATAATCGAAGAGAATTTTATATTTATCGAGTAATAAGAGATGGAAAAATGTATGATGATAATGAAACCGAAAGAAAAACTATCACTAAAAATCAAAAAGAAACTGATTCCTCATCAAAGAGTATTCATAAAAAAACCATTAGTTATGCAGAATCGGTTGGATATCGTGAAGATCCTAAAAGATATGATAATTTAAGACCTAAAAAATCTGAAGATAAACCAGAATTAAAAGAAAACCAAATTGTTGATTTCGTTGAGCCACCTAGAGAAGATAAAACGATTGGGTATTATGATGCAGGAGTTATTTTTGAAAATGAGGATAATATTGAAGAAAATGATAATAAAATAGAGGATAATTTTGATGATATTGCATTACAAGTGGATGAAATTTATCAAGAAAATTTTGATGATAACAATGAAGAAATGCAATATGATAGCCATATGTATGATGATGTGGTTGAGGAAGAACAAACTTATAAAAATGTTAACAAACCTCAATTTTATAAAGAAGAGGAGAAAAAGACTACAAATCAGTTTATAAATAATAAAAAAACCGCAAATGAAACCGTTAATTCTAAAGTGATAGTTACTAGTAGACGAAAAACGAAGTATATTGCCCCTAGTATTGATTTATTAACTAAATCTGATGCGAAAAATGCCGATAATATAGAAGAGGCTGAAAATCAAAAGGAAATTATAAATAACACTTTTAGAGAAGCAGGAATTAGGGCAAGGGTTGAAAGATTTATTTTTGGTCCAACTGTAACTCAATTTTTGATAACAATTGAAAAAGGTGCTAATGTAAAAGATGTTAGAAAGGTTGAATCCAATCTTTTAATGTATTTACAATGTGAAAGTATTCGGATTCAAACCCCAATTCCAGGAAAACCATTTGCAGGAATAGAAGTACCAAAGAAGTATGAAAATCGTAGAACAGTTTTTTTAGGAGATATGATTGCCAGTAAAGAATTTAAAAATTTAGATTATGAAGTTCCGGTTGCTGTTGGACAAGATAATTATGGAATCTATCATTATATTGATTTAGTAGAGATGCCTCATGGACTAATTGCGGGAACAACTAAATCAGGTAAAAGTGTATGTTTAAATACGTTTTTACTTAGTTTAATCTATCGATTTACTCCTAATGAATTGCGACTTGTTTTGATTGATCCTAAAAGAATTGAACTTGGTATTTATGAAGGAATTCCTCATCTTGCAATGCCTGTAATTGTTGATCAAGAAGATTTTCAAAGTGCACTTGGTTGGGTTTATGATGAAATGGAAAGAAGGTATAAAGAATTTGAACTTTATGATGAGCATAATATTGTTGACTATAATAATATAAGGAAAGAAAATAAAGAATCTACAATGCCTCATATTATTGTGATGATGGATGAGTTTAGTGATTGGTTTTCTGATGCCAATAGTGAAATAGAATTATATATGCAAAAACTTGCAGCAAAAGCACGAGCAGCGGGAATTAATATTATTCTTGCAACTCAACGTCCATCTAAAGATGTGATTAAAGGTACGATAAAGGCTAATTTTGATACAAGAATTGCTTTTAGAGTTTCATCATTTGAGGATGCTAAAGTTATTTTAGGTTATGGTGGTGCGGAAAAACTTGAAGGTAAGGGAGATATGTTAATTAGATATGCAGGAAGATCAGAACAACGTTTACAAGGGGCTTTTGTACCTAATATAGATATCAAAAAAGTCACACGCTTTTTAAAAGATAATAATACATGCGAATATTTAGTGACTAAAGAAGAAATTCATCAATCGACTATTTCTAGGCAGACATCAGGCGGAACAACGATGAAGGCGATGGGGAGAAATGATGAGAGATTTGAAGAAATTGCTTTTTATGTTGTTAGAAATAAAAATGCTTCAATCAATCAGCTTACACAGATTTTTAATATGGGATTTAATCGTGTGAATGATATTTTCTTAGCTTTAGAAGAAATGGGTGTTTTGAGTCCTGGTGTTAAAGGAAAGCAACGAGAAGTTTTAATTGATGAATTTCAACTTCGTGATCTTTTAGAACAAGAAGATTAAGTATGGGGGGATAAAATTGAATCAAGATAAATATTTAATAAAGTATTATAAGAATAATAATCCAGTAACAGAAAGAATTGCAATTAAAAAAAAGATAATTACAAGAACATTGATACTGATTATTTGTTCAATTGTTTTTTTTGTTATGTTAACATTTTCTGATGCTAGTAAATTTAAAGGAGAAATTAGTTTAATTGATACTTTAATACCACTTAAAATCATAATGATGATTTCAAGTATTATTGGTCTGATTGGTATTATTAGTTTACTTGTATCACTTGTTTCTAGAAATCACTTTAATCATTTTTTTACTAAAATTCCTTTTAAAATAAAAAGAAGTATATTTGTTTTACTTGATTGGTTTTCTATTCTACCCATTTGTGTAGTAATTACGTTTTTTTGCTTTTCTTATTTATTTATTATTACACCAGTTAGTGGCGATTCTATGATACCAAATATTTCTAATGGTGAACATGTTTTTGTTTCTTATAATAAAGAAATCCAAAGAGGAAGTGTAGTCATTTTGGAAGTCAATCAAAATGATAATTTTCATATTGATGAAACTAGTCATTATATTAAAAGAATTATTGGATTACCAGGTGATAAGGTTAAATGGATTAACAATAAATTATATATTAATGATGAAGAATATAATGAATCTTATTTTCCAAAAGATTATTTTGGTACTGCAGCAACTAATAATTTTGATGGTCTTTTCCGTTATATTGATGAAAATGGTAATGAACAGATGACTGAAATCATACCGGAAGGATATTATTTTGTGATGGGGGATAATAGACCTATTAGCAAAGATAGTCGATCAATTGGTTTAATTCCTAAGAGAAATATTATTGGAGTAGCCACTTATCATATGAATTTTATTATACCAAGAGGTAAAATCAAATGATTCAGTGGTATCCAGGGCATATGGCAAAAGCGATTAGGGAAATTAGTGATAAGATTAAAATTGTTGATTTGGTAATTATTTTATTAGATGCAAGATGTCCTCGTTCATCTTTTAATCCTTTATTAAGTGATGTATTAAAAAATAAAAAATGTTTGTATGTGCTAACTAAAAAAGATAAAGCCGATATAAAAGAAACAAAGCAATGGTTAGCCTATTTTCAAAAGCATCATATGAAAGCCATTGCGTTAGATGCAAGAGATTCAAAAAATGATAAAATAATTCTTAAAGAAGCACAAGATTTAATGAAGGAAAAAAGAGAAAAAGATTTAAGTAAAGGCATAAAACCAAGACCAATTAAAACAATGATTGTAGGAATTCCTAATGTGGGTAAATCAACATTAATCAATTCTTTAGTAGGAAAAAGAGTTACTGCAGTAGGGGATCGACCAGGTATTACAAAAGTACAACAATGGATAAAAATTAATCAAAATGTAGAGTTATTAGATACACCTGGTGTTTTATGGCCAAAATTTGATAACCAAGTAATAGGATTTCATTTATCAATGATAGGTTCAATCAATGATACGATTTTACCAATTTTTGATGTTGCAAGTTATTTCATTGATTTTTTAAAAAAATATTATCCAACAGCAACTTTAGAAAGATATAATATTAGTTCAGAGGATAATGAAGTGATTGACATAATATTAAAAATAGCACATAAACAAAATTATATATTAAATAATAAAGAAGAAGATTTAGAAAGAACCTCCTTGTTTATATTACAAGAATATCGAATGGGATATTTTGGTAGAATAACTTTGGATCGATGTGTAGATGATGAATAATTATGAATTAGAAGCAAAACTTTATCAGGAAGGAAAAAAATATATTGCTGGAACAGATGAAGTAGGTAGAGGCCCTTTAGCAGGTCCTGTTGTTGCTACAGCAGTAATTATGCCTAAAAATTGCTATATAGAAGGGGTTACCGATTCAAAAAAATTATCTGAGAAAAAAAGAAAATTATTGAGAACCAAAATTGAAGAAAATGCTTTATCCATTGTTACGGTTTTTATTGATGAGAAAACAATTGATGAGATAAACATCTATGAAGCAAGTAGGTTGGCAATGACAAAGGCAATTTCTGGACTTCATCCCCAACCTGATATTGTATTATCAGATGCTATGCCTCTTTACCTTGATGTTGAAAATGTTCCAATTATTAAAGGTGATGAAAAAAGTTTTGTGATTGGTTGTGCTAGTATTATTGCTAAAGAACTGAGAGATGAGTATATGAAGATATTAGATTATAAATATCCAGGTTATGGGTTGGCTAAACATAAAGGTTATTCTACAAAGGCTCATATGAAGGCTATAAATGATAAAGGAGTTTTACCTATTCATCGGAAAAGTTTTAAACCAGTAGCAAAAAATTTAAAAGAAGAAGATATGGTTTGGTTAGAAATAAAAAAATAAGTTATTTTATAGCATATTTTTAAATAATATGTTATAATACAATTGTATTTTTGGTAATGTAAATAGTTTGGGGATTTAAAATTTTAGTAAACAACTGATATAAGTTCATCAAATTAATGGGGAGCTTGTTTTATAAAATTTAAATAAGGGGGCAAAAAGATGACTCGTGAAATGGCAAATAGTTTTGAGCAATCAGTTTTAAATTCAATTAATAAACACATTAAAAGTTTTTCTGGTGATTTCCAAAAAATTAGAAGTAAACTGATTGTAAATAGAAATGATGATTTATCAGAAAAAACAGTGTTGAAGACTTCGAAAAAGTCAAATAGTTAAAAAATTTGTATTGATGTAAATAATGACTAATATTGTCAAAAAAATATGTCCGAAACTTATTCGTTTTTGTTGACATATTTTTTTTCGTATTATATAATCAAAAAGCAAAAAATCATAATGAGGTGTTTTATGAAATTATTAATTGTAGAATCACCAGCTAAGTGTAAAACAATAGCTCATTATTTAGGTGAAGAGTATCGAGTAGAATCTAGTATTGGTCATATAAGAGATTTATCAATTAAGGGTAAAGGTGGCTTTGGCGTAGATATTGAAAACAACTTTCAACCAGAATATGTTATTTTAAAAGATAAGAAAGAAATTGTTGAAAAATTGAAAGGTGTTGCTAATTTAGCTGAACACATATATCTTGCTACTGACCCCGATCGTGAAGGAGAAGCTATTAGTTGGCATTTAAGTGAAGTTTTAAATGAACCGAAAGAAAAGGTTTCAAGAATTGTTTTTAATGAAATTACAAAGACAGCAGTTTTAAAAGCGATTCACAATGATCGCCAAATTGATATGAATTTAGTTCATTCACAAGAATCGAGAAGAATTTTAGATCGGATAATTGGTTTTAGATTATCTAGTTTATTACAACAAAAAATTGGTTCTAAATCAGCTGGTCGTGTTCAGTCCGTTGCTTTAAAATTAGTAGTTGAACGGGAAAGAGAAATTCAAGCTTTTGATAAAAAAGAATATTGGGATTTAACTGCTATTTTAAAAAAACAAATTGATGGCAATGATTATTTTTTGAAAGCTAAATTTTATGGAACTCTTGATAATAAGATTACTCTTTTAAATGAAGAACAAACAAATGATGTTATTTCTAAACTAAAAGACGATGAATATAAAATTACAAATATTGTTAAAAAAGAAAGAAATAAAGCATCAAGACCTCCTTTTATTACTTCAACTTTACAACAAGATGCAGGTGCTAAATTCAATTATAATGCTAAAAGAGTAATGAGAATTGCTCAAAAATTATATGAAGGTGTTGAAGTTGGTAAAGAAATGGTGGGGTTAATCACTTATATGCGTACTGATTCAATTAGATTATCAGATGAATTCATCAAAAATGCAAAAGAGTATATAATCGATAAATATGGGGAAAAATATTATAAAGGTGAAAAAAAAGCTTCAAAGGGGAAAAATATTCAAGATGCGCATGAAGCAATTAGACCAACTGATATTAGAAGAACACCAGAAAGTGTGAAAAAGAGTTTAACTTTAGAAGAATATAAGATATATTCCTTAATATATAATAGAGCAATTGCTTCTTTGATGAGTGATGCTATTTTAGAAGATACTAAAGTGGATGTAGAAAATCAAGGATATTTGTTTAATTTATCTGGTGAAATTACTTTATTTGATGGTTTTAAAACAATTTATGAAGAAGCAAGTTTAGTTGATGAAGAAGAAGATTTAACACGTTTACCAGAACTTAAAATTGGTGAAGTTTTGGAATTTAGCGAAATAACTAAAGAACAGAAATTTACATCACCTCCCTATCGTTATACTGAGGCGCGTTTAATTAGAAAAATGGAAGAACTTGGAATTGGCAGACCATCAACATATGCTTTGACAATGGAAACGCTTCGAGCCAGAGCATATGTAACAATGGATAAAAGAGCCTTTGTTCCCACATCACAAGGTATTTTAACAACTGAGCAATTAGAGTTATTTTTTAGCAGTATTATTAATGTGAAATATACAGCAGAAATGGAAACCATTTTAGACCAGATTGCGGAAGGAAATAGTGTTTGGTATGAAGAATTGAAAAAATTTTATGAAGTATTTGCTCCATTAATTGAAAATGCTCGTGATAATATGGTTAAAATATACCCAAAATTAACAGACGAATTTTGCCCTGAATGTGGACTTCCTTTACTAATCAGAAGAGGTCCTTTTGGTGAATTTACAGCTTGTTCTGGTTATCCACATTGTAAATATATTAAAAAGGAACCAAAGAAAGAGTTGGTAAAATTAGGTATTCCTTGTCCAATTTGTGGTGAAGGAGAAGTTGTTGAAAGAACCAGCGGAAAAGGTAGATCTAAGGGAAGTATTTTTTATGCATGTAGTTTATTTCCTAAGTGTAAAGCAACATTTTCTGGCATTCCAACTGGGGATAGATGTGAAATATGTAAAGCACCTATGATTAAAATTAATGATACGATTCGTTGCAATAATGAACATTGTAAAAGTAATGAAGGATTAATTGATAAAGAAAAAAACAAATAAATTATAAAATTACTTGCAAAGTGTGTAAAATTGTGGTAATATCTATCTGTAGTTATTAAAAACTACACATATTCCCTACATATGGACTTTATTGTCCAACCCTTCTTTGATTGGTGATATTCCCTTTATCACCAGTCTTTTATTTATAATGAAGAACAAAACGAAAAATTAAAATTTTAGAGATTATATTTCATAAGTTTATGTGGTTGAAAAAAAAAGATAAATATAGTATAATAAATTAAATATAAGAATAAAGAGGTAAGTAAATGGGATTATTTGATCTTTTTAAAAAGAAAAATAAAGATGAAAAATCTAAAAAATATGAACTCGGTATGAAAAAGACACGTCAAGGCTTAATGGGGAAATTAAAAGCGATTTTATCGGGTTATAGTGAAATTAATGAAGATTTATTTGATGATTTAACTGATGCTTTTATTATGGCTGATATAGGAGTGGAAACGACATTAGATTTTATTGAAGCCTTAAAAGAAGATGAGAGAGTTCAAGGAATTCATTCAGCAGAAGAATTACAACCAATTATAATTGATAAAATGTTTGAATTATATTTAAAAGGTGATATTGTTAATAACAACTTCAACCTTAAAAAAGATGGACTTTCAGTCTTTCTTTTTGTAGGTGTGAATGGAGTAGGAAAAACAACTACCATTGCCAAAATTGCATATCGATTAAAAAAAGAAGGAAAAAAAATTTTACTTGCGGCAGGCGATACATTCAGAGCAGGTGCTGTAGATCAATTAGAAGTATGGGCTCAACGAGTTGGTGTTGATATTGTGATAAAAAAAGGTGCAACTGATCCATCAAGTGTTATATTTGAGGCAATTCAAAAAGCCAAAAAAGAACAATATGATATTTTATTGTGTGATACGGCTGGGCGTCTTCAAAATAAAGTTAATTTAATGAAAGAATTAGAAAAGATGAATCGAGTTATTGCACGGGAAGTTGAGGGTGCACCACAAGAAACATTGTTAATTATAGATGCAACAACAGGACAAAATGGATTATCGCAAGCCGAGGCTTTCATGGAAGTTACAAACATTACTGGAGTTATTTTAACAAAACTTGATGGTACTAGTAAAGGAGGCATTGTTCTTGCTATTAGAGATAAATATAATCTTCCAATTAAAATGGTTGGGTTTGGTGAGAAAATGGAAGATTTAGAATATTTTGATTTAGAAGATTATATTGGGGGATTATTTGTAGGGGATGATGATGAATGATGAACCAAAATTTAGAAAAAAAGAATCACTATAACATTCTTTATTCCTATTATCAAGATTTGCTTACGGAAAAACAAAAAGAAGTATTTGAAAATTATTATTTTGAAGATTATAGTTTATCAGAAATTTCCCTTGCACTTAAGGTATCGAGAAATGCAATTTGGGATTTATTGAAAAAGGTTGAACGTAATTTAGATAACTATGAAAATAAATTGCATCTTTATCAAAAAAATATAAATTTAAATAAGCAATTAGATTTATTAAAAAAATATGTTAATCCTGAAGGATTGAAAATTATTGAAAAAATAAAAGAAATGGAGTGAAAATATGCCATTTGAAAGTTTATCGGAAAAAATTCAATTTTCATTACGAAAATTAACTGGTCGTGGTAAAGTAAATGAAAAAGACATTGAAGATACCATGCGCGAAATTAGAGTTTCCTTACTTGAGGCTGATGTCAATTATAAAATAGTCAAAGAATTTATAAATGAGGTTAAGACTCTAGCCTTAGGTGAAAAAGTAATGAAATCATTAACCCCAGGTGATCAAGTTGTCAAAATTGTTTACGAAGAATTAGTAAAATTAATGGGAGAAGAAGCAGTTCCGATTAATTTAAAAAAATCGGGAATGAGTATAGTTTTAGTTGTAGGTCTCCAAGGAAGTGGTAAGACAACTCATGTGGGGAAATTAGCTAACTACTTAAGAAAAAATAATAAACTTAAACCTTTGATGATAGCCGCTGATGTGTATCGTCCAGCAGCGATTAATCAACTAGTAACAATTGGTAAGCAATTAGATATTGAAGTATTTCAAATGGGGATTCTAACAAAGCCACAAGTTATTGTCAAAAAAGGATTAGAGTATGCTAAAGAAAAGGGCTTAAACCTAGTTTTAATAGATACTGCTGGTCGTTTGGCTATTGATGAACCTTTGATGCAAGAATTAGTTGAAATTAAAGGAATTACGAATCCTGATGAAATTTTATTAACAGTTGATGCAATGACTGGTCAAGATGCGGTTAATGTTGCGCAAACTTTTCATCAAAAATTAGATATAACAGGATGCCTTTTAACAAAACTTGATAGTGATACAAGGGGTGGAGCGGCTCTTTCCATACGTTATATGACCAAAATTCCAATTAAGTTTACGGGATTAGGAGAAAAAATGGATGAAATTGATGTTTTTCATCCTGACCGTATGGCGAAAAGAATTCTTGGAATGGGGGATGTTTTAACATTCATTGAAAAAGCGCAAGAATCTTTTGATGAAGAGACCGCTATGAAAATGGCGGAAAAAATGCAAGCAGGACGCTTTACATATAATGATTTTTTAGATCAAATTCGTCGTATAAAAAAAATGGGCTCTTTGAAAGGATTGCTTTCAATGATTCCCGGTCTTGGTTCTCAAATTAAAAATTTAAATATTGATGAAAAAAAATTTGTTTATATTGAGGCCATAATTGGTTCAATGACAAAAGAAGAAAGAAACAATCCTGATTTAATTAGTAAAAGTCATGCAAGAAAAACGAGAATTGCAAATGGTAGTGGAAGAACCTATCAAGAAATTAATAATTTAACCAAACAATTTGAACAAATGCGTCAACAGATGAAAGCTGTTATGGGCATGGATGAAACCCAAATGGAAAAGGTATCAAAAGGTCAGGCGCCAATTCCAGGAATGCAAGCACAGCGCCCGAAAAAAGGAAAAGGAAAAAATAAAGGCGGATTTCGTTTTTAAATAACTAATAAGTAAGGAGGAAAATAAAATGGAACAAAATTATATCGATGAACTATTAAGTTTAATTCATAGTAATAAAAGTGATGAAGAACTTAGAGAAGAACTTCAAAAGTATCATGAGAATGATGTTGCCAAAATATTTCCTCAGTTATTAAGTGAAGAACGTCAAAAATTATATCGAATTCTTGAAAAAAATGTTTTGTCAGATATCTTTAGTTATTTAGAGAATCCTAAAGAGTATTTAGATGAGTTATCAAATGATTTAGCAGCAGATATTTTAGAATCAATGGATTCAGATGATGCGATTGATGTTTTAGAGGAATTAGAAGAGAATAATCGTAACGAATTGATTGAATTAATGGATGAAGAAGCGGTTGCCGAAATAAAATTAATAAAATCATATGATGATGATATGATTGGAAGTAGGATGACAACCAATTATATTGCGATTGATAAAAATTCAACTATTAAACAGGCAATGAAAAAGATGATTGAAGAGGCTGCTATAAATGATAATGTATCAATGATTTATTTTACTGATTTAAATAATGAGTTTTATGGCGCAATGGATTTACGTGATTTAATTATTGCAAGAGAAAATGAAAATTTACAGTCAATTATTAAAACATCATATCCATATTTAAAAGCAACTGAACTTGTAAGTGATTGTATCAATAAGATACAGGAATATGCATTAGATTCAATTCCTGTAGTAGATGATTGCATGCATTTAATTGGTGTAATAACTAGTGATGATATACTAGAGGCTGTTTCGGATGAATTTAGTGATGATTACGCTAAACTTGGTGGTCTATCTGGTGAAGAAGACTTAAAAGAACCCATTTTTAAATCGGTTAGAAAAAGGATTCCATGGCTATTTATACTTCTAGGTCTTGGATTGGTAACCTCATTATTAATAGCACAATTTGAAAATGTTGTTGCGGGAATCCCAATTATTGTTGTTTTTCAATCTTTGATTTTAGATATGGCGGGTAATTGTGGTACACAATCGTTAGCTGTAACAATTAGGGTACTGACAGATGAAGAACTTTCTAATAAAAACATTTTCAAAATGATTTTTAAAGAATTTAGAGTTGGGTTAATTAATGGGATTATTGTTGGAATTTTTACCTTTATTTTTGTATTCATCTTTTTATTATTTACTGCTGCTACTAATGAATTAAATCAAAATTTAAAAATTGCAATAGTTGTTAGTATGAGTATTTTATTCTCTATTGTAGTTGCAAACTTTGCAGGGAGTTTCATTCCTATTATTTTCAAGAAATGTAAAATTGATCCAGCAGTTGCTTCAGGACCATTTATTACAACTTTAATTGATATAATTGCAGTAATCATTTATTATGGCCTAGCATGGCTATTAATTTTAAATGTTTTATAATTTATTAGTTCATATGATTTTATTAATTTAATAGATTATGGTATAATGCTACCGAGATGTTCCTTGCATAACCATCTCAAATAAAAAACAAGGAGAAAATAATATGAATCAAAAAGAAAGTTTAACCAAAAAAGTAATACGAATATCATTAGTTGCAGCCTTATATGTGGCGTTAACTTTAGCTCTATCTTGGATTTCCTATGGTGAAATTCAATTTAGAATAGCAGAGATATTAGTATTGCTTTGTTTTTTTCGAAAGGATTATGCTATTTCGATGATTATTGGTTGTGCTATTGCCAATACCTTTAGTACACTTGGGCCAATTGATATTGTGATGGGAACGATAGCTACTTCATTTGCTGTTATTTGTGTGATGTTTTCTAAAAACTTATTGGTGGCAGGTATTTTTCCTGTTATCTTTAATGCTATTATTGTTGGTATCGAGTTATCTATCGTTTTTAAAACACCATTTTGGCTTAATGCTTTAACAGTAGGTTTAGGTGAATTCGTAGTAATACTTATTGGAATTTTTACTTTTCATCTTTTAAAGAAAAATGTCGTTTTTATGAAAATGATAAAAGCAAATCAAAATATATAATAAAAAAAGTAGGAATTTTGTATAGATTATTCCTACTTTTTTTAAATACCATTATTTACTTGAAAAAAAAGACAAAATAGTGTATAATCAATTTAGTTCTTTTTAAGGCGTTTTAGAGCTTCTTTTACTGCACTGCTAAGAGGAGTTTCATTGGTAAGGTTTAAATCTTTGGTTGCTATTTTGATTTCTTGACTATTATAACCAAGAGATTTTAAAGCAATAATAATATTGTTTATTTTTTCGTTAACTTGTGGATCTTTAAGATTATCGTCAAAATTAAGTTTCCCTTTTAAATCAAGAATGATTTGTTGACTTAATTTAGGACCAATGCCTGGGAATTGATTAAAGAATGTAGTATTAGCATTGTTTAAAGCATGGATGATTTCTATAGGTGTACTAGAAGCAAGAATTGCTAAAGCTCCTTTGGGACCTAACCCCTTGACGTTTATTAAGTTTTCAAACATATCACGTTCCTCATGAGTAATAAAACCAAATAATTCTTGAGCATCTTCTCTAATATGATAATGTAGATAAATGGTTGTTAAAGGAATATTTAATTCAAATTGATATGGATTGGGAACTTTAATTCTATAGCCCACTTGATTTACTTCAAAAATGATATGAGTTGCATGAATTTCTGTAACTTGTCCTCTAAAATAACTATACATAGTAACCTCCAATTACTATAATTATAACATATAATAAATATTAAAGCAAAAGAAAGGATGCTTCTATGGATCATATTATGGATAAGAAAATGATTGATGGGGATGAAATTGAAACAACATTGAGACCACAATCTTTAAAAGAGTATATTGGCCAAAATGAATTAAAAGAAATGATGAAAATATTTATTGAAACAGCTAAAATGCGAAGTGAGGCTTTAGATCATGTTCTTTTATATGGGCCACCAGGTCTTGGTAAAACGACACTTGCTCATATTATTGCTCATGAGATGAATACAGGAATAAAAATTACGACTGGACCAGCACTTTCAAGACCAGGTGATTTGGCAGCTATTTTATCATCTTTAGAACCAGGAGATATTTTATTTATTGATGAAATTCATCGAATTCCTAAAGTAATTGAAGAAATATTGTATTCAGCAATGGAAGATTTTGCAATTGATATCGTAATGGGAAAAGATTCGGGAGCTACTACACTTAGAATAGATTTGCCACCATTTACATTAGTAGGTGCTACAACTAGATTTGGGGATTTAACTGCTCCAATGCGTGATCGTTTTGGAATAGTGCATCAATTAAAATATTATAGTAATGATGAATTATTTACTATAATAAAAAGAACCGCAAAAATTTTTTCTTTCCCTATTGATGATGATGCTACTTTTGAATTAGCAAGACGTTCACGAGGAACACCTAGAATTGCTAATCGTTTGTTTAGAAGAATTAGAGATTTTGCCCAATTTAACAATTTGAATCATATTACAGTTTCAATTACTGATTATGCTTTAAATAAACTTGATATAGATAAAGCGGGACTTGACATAACTGATCGTAAATATTTATTAGGACTTATTGAGCGATTTAAAGGAGGTCCGGCAGGAATCGAAGCTTTAGCTGCAACTATTTCAGAAGAAACAGTAACATTAGAAGATGTAAACGAACCATATTTATTACAGGAAGGTTTTATTATACGAACCCATCGAGGTAGGGTTGTAACTGATAAGGCATATGAACATCTTGGTATCGTCAAAGGAGGTCTATTTTGAGAGTAACAGATTTTGATTATGATTTACCTGAACAATTAATTGCACAAACACCATTAGATGAGCGTTCATCATCAAGACTTTTAGTATTAGATAAAAAAACAGGAGAAATAGAACATAAACATTTCTATGATATTGTTGATTATTTAGATAATAATGATGTATTGGTATTAAATGATACAAAAGTATTACCATCAAGAATATATGGAAAAAAAATAGATACCAATGCCTCTATTGAACTTCTCCTTTTAAAAGAAATTCAAAACAATATTTGGGAAGCCCTTGCTCGTCCTGCCAAAAGGGTTAAAGTTGGTACTAAAATTATTTTTGGCGATGGTTTATTGATGGCAACTTGTTTAGAAGAAAAACCAGATGGAGAAAGAGTATTTCAAATGGAGTATCAAGGAATCTTTTTAGAAATATTAGAACAAATTGGATTAATGCCTCTTCCACCATATATTCATAAAAAACTTATCAATCAAGATCGTTATCAAACCGTTTATGCTAGAGATTATGGTAGTGCTGCAGCACCAACAGCAGGATTGCATTTCACAAAAGAATTGCTTCAAAAATTAAAAAAAAAGGGTGTAGAAATAGTTTATGTCACTTTAAATGTGGGATTAGGAACTTTTAGACCTGTAACTGTTGATAAAGTAGAAGAACATCATATGCACAGTGAAACTTATCAAATGTCAAAAGAAACAGCTGATACACTTAATTTAGCTAAAAAATTAGGAAAAAGAATTATTAGTGTTGGAACTACTTCAACTAGAACTTTGGAAAGTATTATGAAAAAGTATGGTAAATTTGTCGAATGTTGTGAGTCTACAAATATCTTTATTTATCCACCTTATGAGTTTATGGCAGTAGATGCTTTAATAACAAATTTTCATTTACCGAAATCTACTCTTATTATGTTAGTTAGTGCATTTTCGTCTAAAGAAGTAATTTTAAATGCATATAAAATAGCTGTTGAAAAAAAATATCGTTTTTTTTCTTTTGGTGATGCAATGTTCATAAAATGATTTAAAAATTATATTTTATTCATTCATTTTGCTATGTATTTATTTTTAACTAAACATCTAAAGAAAGAAAAACGAAGGTATGAAAGGAAATACATATGATAGAATGTTTTATCAAAGAGACGATTACTAAAGAAGTAATAGTAAGCATTATATTCTTTATGCAAGAAATGTTGATGCTTGTTATGAGGATGGTGCATGTTATATTATCATATATACATTTTCATATTAAATGAAACAGGTTGAAAAAAATTCTATTGTTGTATATCTAGCGATTATTTCACCATGTATGGCAAAGTTATTGACCTAGGATTTTAAAAAAAAGAAAATTATTCAATTGCAGGAAAATTAAAATAAATTTTTTCAATAGATGAACAAAGAACACAACGATTTTTATGATAAGAATATAGTTATTTTATGTGTAAAACTAATAAATGATTTATTATTTTCATATAGAATAAGATATGAGTTTTTATTTATATAAAAGTTATGAATAATTTCATTAAATTAAAAAGTCTATAAAGTAATGTAATTTATAGACTTTTTAATTTGTTTTTTGACAGAACTAAAATATAAGATTATAAAATATTGATTAATAATATTTTATAATCTTATTAAAGTTAATTATTATGAACCGGCAGGGCCAGTAGGACCAGCAGGAATAGTTAGATTTAGAACAAAATTAGGTGAAGTTCCAGTAATAGTGGCAGCAGCCTCTGTGCCTGGATCACCAGTAGTTACTGTACCAATTGTTAAAGTAGGTGTTGTTGCATCAGCACCAGTAGGGCCAGTAGGACCGGTAGGGCCAGTAGGACCAGTAGCACCATCAGTACCATCAGTACCATTAGTACCATCAGCACCAGTAGGGCCAGTAGGACCGGTAGGACCAGTAGGGCCAGTAGCACCAGTAGGGCCAGTAGGACCAGTAGCACCATCAGTACCATCAGTACCATCAGCACCAGTAGGACCGGTAGGACCAGTAGGACCAGTAGCACCGGTAGGACCAGTAGCACCATCAGTACCATCAGCACCAGTAGGACCGGTAGGACCGGTAGGGCCAGTAGGACCAGTAGGACCAGTTAGACCAATAGCACCAATAGCACCAGTAGGACCGGTAGGACCAGTAGGACCAGTAGCGCCAGTAGGACCAGTAGCACCGGTAGGACCAGTAGCACCATCAGTACCATCAGCACCAGTAGGACCGGTAGGGCCAGTAGGACCAGTAGAGCCGTTTATTTATGCACAACATTAGATTTTCCTTTGTGTTGAATAGGCAAGCCGTTAGATTGCCTTGTTCTCAATCACTCGGATAACGTTGTGGTTATTCTCGATGTAATCAATAATTCGCTGGTACTCGTCGGCAAAATTGAAGTCAACCGTTATTTCCCCGTTCTCATGCACCCAAACCGCTTTTACGAGTTCAACCATAATCCCGCGGTTAAGGCTCTGAATGTTTTTGTATTTCAGAAAGGCGGTTAGATACGGGTCGTCGGTTCCGATACCATCAGCCATTACCTGCATTTCCTCTTTCAGATAGGAGATGTTCGCTTCAAGCTGTTGTATCTGTTCTGCAATCTTGCCTTTCAAGCGGCGGTATTCCTCTTTGGTAATCTCACCGCTTTTCCAATCAAGGTACAAGCTATCGGAAGCGTCATTGTACTGTTTTAGCTGCTTCTCTGCCTGTTTCAAGGAATGGGATAATCTCTTGCTTTCCCGGTTGATAACAGGCGCGTTGTTAATCCGTTCAATTTCTTCTGCAAGCCGATCTACAAGGGCAATTTGCATTTGCAACGCTGCCAATACCGCGTTTTCCAACTTGTCTTGCCGGATAGAATGTTTGCTGCAAATCTTCTTATCGGTGTAGCTGCGGCAAGAGTAGTAGGCAATATCGCGGGCGGTTTTGCGCCGCATGGCCTTTTTGCAATCCGCGCAACGGACAAAGCCGGACATGAGATAGACTTCCTGTTTGCCGGGGGCTGTCCTTGTGTCGCGCTTATGTAGGGCTTGCGCTTTCTCGAATGTTTCCCTGTCAATAATCGCTTCGTGTGTGTTGGGGACGACAAACCATTCTTCTTCGGGGACGTTGATCTGCTTGTGTACTTTGTAGCTTATTACGCGATTACGGCCTTGCACCATTACGCCCGTATAAACTTCATTTTGCAATATCCTTACAATCGTGCTGGCAGACCACAAACCATCGTTTTTGTCGGAATTAGGGTTGTTATACTTAAAGCCTTTTTTCTTCTTATAGGCTTCGGGGTTCGGCTCTCCCATTTGGTTAAGCCGCTTTGCAATCCCCATTTTACTGTACCCCTCATTGACAAACCAATGGTAAATGCTTTTGACAACCTCCGCTGCTTCTTCATCTACAATCAAGCTGTTTTTGTCGTTTGGGTCTTTCTTGTAGCCGTAAGGGGCAAACGCGCCTATGAACTCGCCGCGCTCCCGTTTCATCTTGAATGTTTTGCGGATTTCTTCGGAAGTGGTCGCGGCAAACTGCTCGTTGAACATTCCCCTAATAGGTACTTCAAGGCCGCTTGCAGAATGGGGATTTGCGTAAGTGTCAATAAATGGTGTGCCTGTGCAAATAAACCTTGCACCGTTAATGGGTATGAACTCCTCTAAAAACTTTTGCTGGTCGGCAAGGTTGCGGAAACCGCGTGCAAGGGATTTGATAATCATGCAGTTTACTTCTTTTCGGACAATGCAGCCCTCAAGCCGTTTGAAGTTTGGTCGCGCTGTGTCGGTGCCTGTCAATCCGTCGTCGGCAAACACGTCTACAATCACATAGGTTCCCGGCTCAAAATAGCTGTCTACAAAGTCGCGGAGTATCTTTTCTTGGTTGATAACACTCTCGCTTTCGTCCTCGTTGTCGTCCTCTCTGGATAGTCGAATGTATAGCCCAATTTTCCAAAACGGCTCTGCATAACTGCGTGCCATTTTGTCTTTGCGTATGCGGGGCATTATACCTCCTTTCCCCCTATAATTACGAGTTAATTATACCATTTTCGCCCCGTAATCACAAGGTCTTACCCATAGAGTTAGGGAAAGTCGGCGGTTATTTCAGACTTAAAAAGTAATCGCACAATGATTGCTTTAGCGTTCTATCCTCTGCGACAAACCGTATTCTTACGGGCGTATCGCCGCAAAGAAAACAATACGGATTGACGATCTGCTCCAAGTAGCTTTGCATTTTTTTTGCTGCTGGCAAAGAACTGTCAATATGGATATTACGAATATCAACCAAAGTGCTGCGGTCAACCTGTGTAATATCAACATTTCTCATTTGTTGAAGTTGTAACTTGGTAATCATCTTCTTTCCCTCCCGGTTAGCGGCATAGTACAGAATATGCGCTCCGGCTTGTACGATATGAGAAATAAGGCTGAAACGGGCGGTTGTTAGCTGCAACCTCACGGGAGTTTCACCCCGGCCCATGCTTA